>Ga0111169_175_pt1 | contig 5107 bp, 5 predicted proteins | sample DeeMarSeWOR28_12_FD_80260 | JGI IMG/M metagenome (GOLD analysis project Ga0111169, IMG submission 80260) | Crenarchaeota group-6 archaeon AD8-1 | reverse complement strand
GGATATAACTTCAGCAATTAAGATCTCATAGTATCCAGCTGGGATTATTTCCATAAAATCTTTAATTATCAATTGTTTGCTGAGTGCTAAATTACAGGCACCCTTAAGAAGTTGGAAAAAACTAAGAAGAATAGCTATTAGAAGGAACTCAAGCATGAAAGGTCTAAAGATTAATGACTATTGGCTAAAGAAGATTCTATCCAAATATAAAACAATGGAAGTTAGATCTTACCGTATTAGAGATGTTTTAGGTGAAAGAATAGCTTTGGCCAATACTAAAACCCAAATGATAGAAGCATACGCAACTGTAAAAGAAATAGTAAAGTTTCCAAGAATTGATACAGCTAAATATGATAAAGAACACCGTGCCACAGAAAGCATCTTGGAGAGGTATGCTGAGAAAGAATTTCTTTATGGTTACAGACTTAGAAATGTACAGGAAGCACAAGAAAAAATACCCTATCCTAAACACCGTAGTTCTATATTTACATTAGCTGAAACTAATATTATTGGGCAGTAAACTGCATATCTTTATTTGTAGTTTAGCTTTAAAAATTGGGAATCATATCTATTGGTCAATATTGGTTTTGACACTCACCCTTCTAGGATGATGTTCATTATTTTCCATGCACAATAAATACAGAGCAAGTTTTAGGTTGAATATTCAAAGTTTCCAATATTGCAGAATTATGGCTAGTAAGAAATATGGCGGTGGCACACAAACACAAGCTAGTTTAATGGCATTTAAACAGTTTATAGAGTGTATTTGTCTTTGATTTACTTTAAAATAAAGCATAATTACAGTATATCATCTAAGTTTGCCAAAACACATAGGACACTGATCAGACTTCTTCAAGCCCAACCTAGTAGCCCTAATATTACAGAAATAACAGATGTGAACATTGCAGTGGCTACAGCAGAAATTGGCATTATGCTTCCCACAAGAATCACACACTCTAAACACACAAAGATTACACATTCTAGGCAAACCACAATACTCCATAATTTACAGATATAAGCCAAATGGAGAAACAAACAAATACAGTAATGGAGAGAGCAAAGGCAAAATAATGGTTAGTCAAGGTTTATTGACTAAACTATAGTCAAGTTTTATTGACCAAAATAGGCTTCTTTGGTCAAAATATCTTCACAAAAACCCTTTTTACACAATTTAAAGCAGTATTTAATGGGGGTTAAAGCATTGAGCAAGAGCTTAGCAATATTGATTATCCCTTCATCTAACATAATAGCAATAAAAACCCATGAATCCTCACCAATTTCAAAGTATAGGAAAAATACAGAATGAATGAACTATACAAAGTTGGAATAGCATTAGCAGCTATTGTAACTTTAGTTATAGCATTAGGAGCATATGTGTATCTCCAAGAAAAACCAAACAATCCTAATCAGCCCACACCTACACCAAGTCCAACACCAATTACTCCTCCAGGTCCTTCTCCTACACCAACACCTATAATCACTGATCTTACTCCCCCCTTAGAACTATTTGCTGGAGCAGCAACATGGGCAACCCCACAAGGCAAAACATGCCTGTACATAAGCTGGAAAGCAAACTATGAAACCTACCACCAAACAGATGGAGCAACATGGGAATATTTTCCAGTATCATACATGGACTACTGGCAAACCTCAATACTATCAGCCCTACAACAAGCAGAACTTGAGGTAACCATTAAAGGAGATATCCCACAAGACCTTTCAAAGTATAATCTTGTTGTTATCTTTGCTTACTATGCAGTTGAACCTCATCACTCACAACAAATCAAAGAATATGTAGCACAAGGAGGAAGTGTAATCCTATTGAGTGGAGTTCCATGCTATTTTGAAGAAAACATAAAAACACTGCACCCAGATCCATTTAATTTAGTTTTTGATCTTGATTCCATTTCAGATTGGTTTGGAGCTAGTAAGTTTATGAACTCAGTAAATGATATAGCAAAAGTAGTTTACAGTTACCCATTTGACACATCTATACTATCAACTGATGTTTTGTATTACGGTACATCTGGAAGTGCTGCTGTTGGATCTTTTGTTAGTGATGTGGATCTTATTGCCTATTGGGATTCAGGTAATTTTTTTGCTTTTGCACATGAATATGGGCTAGGTAAGGTTTACTATCAGAGTCAAATAGACTACACAGAACCATAAGAAGGATCTATTAGATGAAAGCTATACCAAGCAGAATCTTTGGTGTTCTTCTGGTTGTTTTACTAAGTTTCTCTTCACTAGCAGTTGTAAATGTTAAAGCACAAGAAGAAAACACTATAATGATTCAGCCTGATGGAACAATACAAGGTACAGACAAAATACAAAAAAACAACAACATCTACACCCTAACCAGTGACATAACATGCTCAAAAGATATGGCTGAAACCCTCATATTCATCCTAAAAGACAACATAATACTTGATGGCAACAGCTACACAATCTCTAGTAATGGAAACGGAATAGGTATCCACCTGAGAGGAAGACAAAATGTCACAATCAAAAATTTAAACATAATAGATTTTGGAACAGGAATAGGTTTTGGATTTAGCAAAGATTATCCAACAAGAGAAGCTGTGAGATTAACAGCCAAAAATAACAAGATAATCAATAACCACATAACCTCTTACTACTGGGGGATTGAATTAACCAATACAGACACCACAATAATCTCAGATAACAGCTTTACTTCAACAAATCCTCAATATGGAGTATCTCTAGGAAATTCCAATAACATACAATTTTATAACAACAAACTATATGGTGGCAGCTTAAAGATTGATACATTAACCAATTATCAAATCTTTGATAACACAATAAATGACAAACCCTTAATTGTACTTCAAGGTGAGTCAAATAAAATAATTGATGGTGCAGGACAAGTCATCCTGATTGATTGCTTTAATATGCAAATAAAAAATGTGAACCCAGCAACTGATCAAAGAGAAACAATACAGTTAATGAGTACAAACAATAGTCAAATAACAAAATGCACAGGAAGAATCACACTATCAAATTCACACTACAATATCATATCAAATAATGATCTATCCAAGATTACCAGTATTAGCTTTCCTTCACAATCTGTAATTGTTTTGTCAACTAGCAATTTTAATCTAATATATGAAAATCAAATCACAGAATGTGATAATGAAGCCATAAGTCTCACTGGATCAGACTTTAACTATATTTTCAAAAACAGCATATCTAAGTGCAATTCAGGAATATGGCTACTAGGATCTAACAATAATAGTATTTTTCAAAATAACATTGAAAATAGCAATTTTGGGATTAAATTAGCTTTTCAGCAATTTGTAAGTATTCCACCTTATTGCTATAATAACTCTATCTATGAAAACACAATCAGTTCCTGCACCCAGGGTATTCATCTTTTTAGTGCAGATGAAAACAAGATCTATAGAAACAACATTTCAAATTCAAGTGAATATGGTGTCTTTCTTTGCTTTGCAGATAGTAACACGTTTTACAACAATAATTTTCTTTATAATGAAAATCAGATCTATGAAGAGCACTACTGGTTTAGTGGGTTAGAACATATAGAGTATTTTTCAGAAAATAACACATGGAATGCTATATTGCCTACTGGGGGTAACTTCTGGAGTGATTATATTGGAGAGGATAATAATGGAGATGGATTTGGTGATAGTCCACATATAATTTTTGAAAACATGACTGATTACTATCCATTAATATCTGCTATCACAATAACAAACTCACCACTACCAGATTTTCCTACTCCTCCTCCAACACCATCTCCTACTACAACACCCACTCTATCACCAACTCCAACACCTACACCTTCTCCTAGTCCTTCTCCTGAATCAGAATCAGAATTTCCAACAACACAGATACTATCACTTGCATTAACAGTGATTATTGGACTAGCAATCTTAGCCTATTCAATGAAGAAGAGGAGAGCTAGATGAAAACTATACTTAGTAGAAGCTTTGCTGTTTTGTTTGTTGTTTTACTAAGTTTCTCTTCAATAGCAATCTTTAGAGTAAAAGCACAGTCTTTTATGACAATTATTATTGATACTGATGGAAGTATTGATCCAATTAATAGCTCAATCAAACATATTGGAAACACATATACATTAACAAAAGACATCAAAGGCAGTATTGAAGTTCTAAGCAATGACATAACAATAGATGGAAATGGATACACCCTTCAAGGAGATGAATCATCAACAGGAATTGACATCAAACACAAAGATGAAGTAACAATAAAAAACTTAACAATAACCAACCACTTTATTGGCATCAAATTATCAGCCTTAAGACTTATTCCTAATTTTGAACCACCACATGAAGTAGGTCATGGGACTTCTATTTCTAATAATACAATATTAAATAATGACATTGGAGTTCTGGGAGATGCTGATCATGATACTATTTTTTCTGGAAACTACATTGTAGATAACAGGATTGGAATAGATTCTAGTGATTCAGTACGTCCTGTTTTTAGTGAGAACCAATTTTTAAATAATGAAGAATCTTTTCTTTTTAATCCATCTGCTTATATGGATGAATCAAATGTTGTGGATGGAATACCAGTAGCAACTCCTACACCAACACCTACAATATCTCCAGAACCTACACCCTCTCCAACTCCTACTTCTAGTCCTACTTCAGAACTAGAGTTTCCAACAACCCTAGTAGTAGCTTCAGTAGTTATATTGGGTATAGGTGCATTAGGAATCTTAACCTTCTATAAGAAGTACAAAAGGAGAACATAGATGAACAGAACAAACATACTATTCTTTGTTACCATTACTCTATCTCTATTAGCATCAGTCTACATCATTGTTACATCAAATCCAATACAACCCACCCTGCAACCAACACTCCAACACAAGCAAGCACAAACCTTCCTAACAGATGTAATAGGATTAGACCTAACAAAATACACCCTAACACTTCTACCAACAAAGGAAATACCCCAAGTACAAACTGAATATGATGAAAACAACCAAGAATACCAGGTTGAATCAGCCTCAAACCAGTTCAAAGCATATATAGAATATGAAAATAACAAACTCACAAGAAGTAGACTACGTTGGATTGAAGAACCAACACAA
>Ga0111169_177_pt1 | contig 5883 bp, 2 predicted proteins | sample DeeMarSeWOR28_12_FD_80260 | JGI IMG/M metagenome (GOLD analysis project Ga0111169, IMG submission 80260) | Crenarchaeota group-6 archaeon AD8-1 | reverse complement strand
AACTCCTAGTCCGACTCCTATCCCAACTCCTAGTCCAACTCCTACTCCCACACCAACGCCAACTTCCACATCATCTCCTACAATATCACCAACACCAACTCCTACTTCCACACCAACCCCAACTAGTATACTACCCCCTGAGCCAACTCCATCTCCGAACCCAGAATTTATTTTCCCAACAGCATTTGTAGCAGGGGGAATTATTGCTGGAGTAGCTTTTGTTATTGTAGTGGTTTTCTTGCTAAGAAGAAAATAATTAAATTTTTTTCTGAATTTTATGAAAAGAGCTATAGAACCTATTAAGGCGACAATCACAATTATTGGAACTATTACATTAGACCCAATAGTTAACCCATCTGGAGAAGGTTCTGGTGTTGGAATTGGCGAATATGTGTTTTGTTCAATGATTATTGTATAATTGATGACGTTGATATTTGGATTAATTTTCATATAAAAATTGCCAGCGTTATCCTGAATATAACTAGTTCCACCAACAATATTACGAGGGTTATAAATGGAAGAGAAATTTGCATATATAAGATCAATTTGATCAGCATCTGATCCGTTTGGAAAGGTTCTAATAGTAATAAAAGTAGGTCCTCCTAAAGGAAATAGAGAAGGCACTAGATAAGCGATATATTTAATTCGCCACTCAACATGGTCACAAGTGAAAGAATCTGTAATAGCATAACTACAAGAGCCAGAAAATCTTGCCACCTCACTCCAGTTACCGTGTGTTGAGGTATCTATTGGAACTGTGTTTTTTGGAATATAAAGAGACCAAGATGGGTAAAAATCATTAGGTTCATCCCATATTGTTGCCACTTTTTCATCAAGTAATGCTTTATTAACATTCAAGTAATGAGTGGTGTTATGATTAACATAAGCTATAGCATTAATTCTTCCAACGGCATCAAATCGATATGTATCACTAATATCTAGAACAACAATTTTGCCAGAAGTTATTTCACTTAGATAAAAAATTGCATCTGATTTGTAGTCGTTTGGTTTTATATCGGCTAATTTGATTTCTCTTTCTTCATTATCTACTAGATTATCTACTACTACCAGAGTATCTCCGTTGTAAACATATGTAACTAGAGCGCTGGAAAATTCTGCATTTACATTAATGATTAGTGTGGTTGATAATGTGAAGAATAGAATGATCGCAAAAAAAGTAACCGGTTTATTCATGGTTATTTTTTCTCTAATTTTTATTTAACCCTAAATTATTCTATTAAATTTTATTCAATTTGCGATTAAAAATAAATTATAAATAATAAATTCTGAAAAAATAAAAAACGCCAACAAAATTCATTCTCCGTAGATGAAAACCCAAAGGTAGATTCAATAAACAAAGCAATGAGTCTCCAAATTTTATTGGATCTACCCTCAAAATAACTTGTTGAATGGATCAAACATGTCAAAGAATACAAAGAAAAAGTACCATTGAATTTTTTTAAGGATTATATAATCGTGGACCAAATAATGAGGAACTAGAGACATTCATAGAATATATGCAGACAAAAAAGAGGGGAAGTTGCAGATCCTATTTTGATGTTGTTTATTTTTTGCCTACTTTCCAAAGAATCAGCACGCCAATTATGATTACTGCTGCTAGAATAGCAATTCCTATGCCCAAGGTATAGGTACCCATTACATCTTCAGGTAGATGGGTTGGTACGGGTGTAGGTGTTGGTCCTGCTTGATCAACAACAAAGGCTGTCTCTGCATATGAAGCATAGTAAGCTTCAGATCCTTCAAAGGTTGCAATAACAGTGTATTTGCCGTAAATATTAGGCATCCACTCTAAACTGTAAAAGCCACTGGCATCGCTTGTTGCAGTTCCAATATTTCTAAAGTTGCCGTTAGCATCAATAACATCTATTGTAACTTCAACACCAGTAGCATCTATTGGCATTTGCTGTTGTTGATACAGATATTCCATAAATCCGCTTTGACTCTCATCAGAAACTGCTGGAACACCATTTGGAAAACGGGAAAGCAACAAGTTTGATCTAGTACCTGGAGATACATCAGTAACCATACCTGTTATTATTATACTCCTTCCTTCAGTAACAGAACCTGGATTAGCCTCAACAGTAGTTTTGGTTGGACCTTTATCATAAGCATAAATTTGATTGTCATAACCATTTACCCAGATCAAAGTACCATCAGCAATAGCTGGTGAACCAACAATATCAAATGATAATGAGCTCCAGATTTCTTCGCCAGTTTCCACGTCAATACAGTAGATTTTTCCACCCTTCCATACTGGTGGAGTGTAATCGTGGCCGCCACGAACATAGAGTTTACCATCAGCTAAAACATAATGATCACCCCAAGTGCCAAGAGGCCATATACCATAAGGAGTATCAAGCCCTGCTTCACCTGGATCAAACTTCCATAAACGCTCTCCAGTATCAACATCATATGCATATACTCCTCCGCCAAAACCAAAAGAGTAAGCTCTGCCATACCCCATGACAATGCCTTTCGCATAATCGTAATATCCCCATGGGCTGTCTTCAGGTTCTGTTGTCCATAATTTTTGTCCTGTGGTAAGAGAGTATGCAGTGTATGTGAATTCGTTTCGGTTGTATTCAGTGTAAATTCCTTCTCCTGCGCAACCTCGAGTAACAAGAGCTGTAAACGGCACTAAAGTTCGATTTATTGGACCCCACAACAAGGCTCCTGTATCTGCATCATAGCCAGTATCAACTCGCCAGCCTGTCTGAGCACCGCCAGGAACACCAAATGCGCCTCCTTCATCAAAGCCTGTTTGTATCACTCCTTCAGCTACAGTGTTTATAGCTCCTGGACCTGCCATTGCTACACTCCATTCATATCCTAGATTCCAGTCAATTGTTACATTGTATGGAGGTCTCCAGATCTCTAAAGGTGTATAAATTCTAAATAGTTGATCCCAACCGTTTTCTTGTATACATTTGCTCATATTGAAAAGCGAGAGCATACCTCCTCCTGCATTGTAGCTTAATAATTCTCCGTTTGGTCCTGTTGTGAGAACATTTGCTGAAACGTTGGCAATATCTAAAATCCAGCTTCCATCCATAGCATTGTACATTGACCAGACTGGAGGTTCATAGATATTTGTGTAGAATCCTAGCTGATCAATATTTGATGTGAATATGTATGGTATGCCTCCGTATTGGTCACCAGTTTTGAAGTTGTATACCATGCCAACTTTTAGGTTATGATATGGGCTTCGCATCTGGCTTGACCAGATTTCTTCGCCAGTTCGCATGTTTACTGCTTTTAGTGTTCTTGGATTGTTGCCCGCTCCAGTGACTTCGGTGTAATATAAAATGCCGTTAATTATTATGGCACCAAATTTTGCTTCGTAAGCTGTTCCAGTATAATATAGTTCTGTATCTTCGGGTCCTAGTTCGCCTCCTACTTGGCCTCCTGGTGCAATTGGTTTTGTCCAAATAACATGTGCGGTTTCTGGAGCTGTGGTGTAGGGATTGTAATTGGTGTGGTGAGCATACATTCCTGTGATGCCAAAAGCAGTAGATCTAAGTCCAAGCCAGTTGCCTGCTATGGATACCCATTCTCTGTTCATTGAACTTATGGGTCGTTCCCAATATTCTGTTGGAAGTGGTGCAGCTCCGTATTGAATCTCTATGGGTTCTTCTTGAACTGTTAGTGTTGTGCTTGCACTGCTTGGCAAGTACGTATCGTTAACGTAGGCTGTTCCTATGAGATAGCTTATGCCTGGATAGGGGGTTGTATTTACGTCCTCTATTACTTGTCCTGGGAATGTGAAATCGAATTGGTAGGTTCCAATTTCGCTGGGGGTGAATTGTGTCCAGGCTCCGCCTACTGAGTCTGATTCATAGGGGCCAAGAGTTTGAGATGTACCGTCAGGTTTTGTTATTTTTACTGTAAAGTCTTGCCATCGAGGACCCCAAGGACCTGTTGCCATTGGTGGAACTTTATCGATCCACATTGTAACAAAAACAGGCTGATTTACACCGATAGGATTAGGTTCTACAGAGATGTAAGCCCAAGTGTCAATTTCCCATGGTGGATCGTGCGCGTAGGCTATCGGTATTATTGCTATTGTTAAGCTGAAAAGTAACAATAATATTGCTGCAATTGAAAGGATTTCTGTTTTCTTTAATTTCAACTATTTCGTCTCCAAAATTTATTGAGTTAAAAACTCTATATTACAATTTTTAGCAAGTTATATTTAATTTTTAGCTAATTATTTTTTTTAATACTTTAATGAAATCTGAATTAGACAAAATCGTATTGAATATTTTTTTCTTCAAGAATCTTTAGAATAATGACGCATTTTTATTTCAAGGTTATCTGCATATTCAAATCAGACATTTGTTTTTTTAGGATTAATAAGAGATTTTTTTTGTGTGTTAGTGCTTATAAGATCATTTTTGGTTTTGTTTGTTTGTGCCAAATCATCAAACTCACGCGTTTATAGATAGGCTTCTTTTCAAGAGGAGTTTTTGGAAGCTTCATGATATGATTGACTCAGCGTTTTTCACACACGGTAGATGGCATAGGCGCTATTATCATGATCCGTTCAGTGCAGAAGTTATTGCAAGAACTATTTATCCCAACAATACAATGGCAGTTGAAGCAGCTTTTATTCACATCTTGCTTGATGATTGGTGCAGTTATAATCCTGATATTAAAAAAATGCTGGAAAAGCAAGCAAAAGAGTACTATAGGAAAATGAGACTTGCAAAAAAGCAGGATAAATTTAGTAAAGAAATAAAGATTTCTGGTCAATTAACTATGCTAGTTTATGACCTTAAAAGAATTTTACAAGCAAGAAGACTATATAACCAGTTTAGATTCGGATGCTAATTCATTGTTTTGTAAAACCAAGAATTATTAGATTAAGCGGATTTTGGTTTGATTAGAAATAATAGAATATTTTTGAATAATGAATTTGTTTATTGGAGATCCTCCGTGCTTTTAATTTTTATGTTTGTACTCTTTTTTGGGTGTGGTGTTGTTTTTTTGGGTTTAATAGCTTATTTAGGTGTTAGAGAGAGATTCAAGATTTTCTTTATAGAGCTTGTTGCTTTTGTTTAAGGAAATTGTGGAGTGAAGATTGCTGTTTTCTTGTTGGCATTTAGCTAGTTTTTGTTTCAATTCACAGATTTCTACATTTTGCTTTTGCACTAGATCATTTAGTTTTCTGTATCCCTCAGTAACATTATTTACAACAATAGGGAATATTTTGTTTTTTATGTGGTCTACTATTGGTTTGATATCTTGGGGGTCTATTTGTGATTGTGAAGAATTGTTTTTTCTTTTTTGCTCTATCCTACTAAACCAGTACTTTAATGCAATAAAGTCTAAAGGGGAGCTGTTGACTAGCAGGTTTTCTACAAAATCAGCAAATTCTATTTTGGTTTTCTTGGCATTTATTTGAAGTTGCAGCTTTTCTTCTTGTTTTTGCAAATTGGTTATTGCCTGGTTTTTTTGTGAAGCGTAGTCTTGGATTCCAAGCATTTCTTGGGTTTGCATTCTAACATTATAGTTGTAGGCTTCTGTTTCATCAATTGCTTCTGATAGAGTCTGCAGTTTGGATTCTGCGGATTTTATATTAGTTTGGACTTTTAGAAGCTCTGTTTGTTTTACTGATAAGGTTTTGTTGGATGATTCAACATACATTTGAAGATTGTTTAGCTCTGATTGGTGATTTGTTTTTTGTTTGATGAATTGGTTTTGTTCTTTGCTATTATTTTGTTTAATTAACTTGTTTATGTTTAGCAAGTTGTTTTTTATTGTTTGTAGTTCTGAGATTTGTTGTTTTATTGAGCCATATTTTTTTGTGAAGGCAACAAAGTTTTTTGGATCTTGGTTTGTTTCACGCATGTTATTTAAGTA
>Ga0111169_182_pt1 | contig 6099 bp, 6 predicted proteins | sample DeeMarSeWOR28_12_FD_80260 | JGI IMG/M metagenome (GOLD analysis project Ga0111169, IMG submission 80260) | Crenarchaeota group-6 archaeon AD8-1 | reverse complement strand
TTGAATTTGTTAAATTTTGGCTAACATTTAAGTTGTTCAAAAAAAATATTTTTTTGTGTGTAGTGTATGATTAATAAGCGTTCTTTACTTGGAGTAATATTTTTTTCTATTTTGCTATCTTATGCTGTGATTCCCTTTGCGGTTTCACAAAACTTCCATCAGCAATATAGTTTTCAATTCAAATATGGAATTCAAGATCAAGAATTTCATGTTTCGGTTCCAGCTTCATTATATGATTATTATAAAAGTCTTGATCGAACAGTAAAGAAGGATAGCGATTATGCTAATTTTGTTACTCCTGAACTTTTTATTTCGATGGCTGATCAAATTCGTACCTATCTTGGAAATAAGACTCGTAGTGATGAAAATTTTGCAAATGCTGTTCTTACTATAGTTCATCAGATTGAATATGGAGTTAATGAGACCAAGTATCCTATAGAAACTATTGTTGAAAATGCAGGAAAATGTGATACTATGTCTTTTCTTGCTGCTTCTATAATGAAAGCTGGGGGATTAGATGTTGTTTTATTGTATTTCAAAGGTGTTCATCATATGAATATTGGTGTTCATCTTCCATATGAGCCATATGGGACATGGTGGTGGCAGCAATCAGTTGGATATGAATTAGAAGGCAAAAAGTATTGGATTGCTGAGTGTACTCCAGCAATGGATTGGAAGGTTGGAGATGTTCCTCCTTTATTAGTAAATGAAATACCATCTATTATTCCTCTCAAAGAGCTTGGGGAATCTTCAGGAGCTCAAGTTTCTTCAAAAATAGGTCTACCTTTAAATTCTTCCTCAATATCAATAAATTTATCTTCTTCATCAAATTTTAGTTCATCTTCTCGATTAATTAAAATTTCAGGTAGTATAACTCCTGCTAATCATAATGAGACTATTGTTCTTTATCTAAGTCAGAACGGTATATCCTACGAAACAATAACTACTAAAACTGATATAAATGGCAATTACTCGATTTCTTGGAACTCAACTAGAAAGGGCACTTTTTATATCCGAACTAGCTATTGGGGAAATTCATATTATGCAGGTGCTGATAGTGAAATTATTGCTATCTTCTTAGGAACTTCAAAATCTATTATTCAGTTTGAAAGTCCCACTTATTATTACTTGTATGGACTTCCAGGTGCATCATCTTTTGAGTTGGAAAATAGAAAAGGTCTTGAAGATTTTCTTAAAGTTCAATTGAATGGAACAGGAGTAGTGATGACAGGAGAAGTAATGATTTTTTCTAGCGGTCAAGTGATTACAATTCAAAAAAATTATGAATCAACAGGTAATTTTGATATGAATAATCTTGGCGAGATTTTAAATAATAAACGTTTTAGTCCTTTGAGATTACCTAATGATATTGAAAAGATAACAAATGATCAATTTGCTATTATTCTTGGAGATTATAGCAACAATACTTACGCCTTAAATTTGAAAGGATTAGATGATTACGATCTATCCCTTGAAGGTGAATATAATAAATCTAGCTCTATAATAATTAATGCATCCTCTTTTATGCGAGAAGAAATATGGTATAGAATTGAAGCGAAAATATCAGAAGAGAAAATAACAGCTATTATTACTGATGAATATGGGTATCCAATAGAATTTATCGAAGAAATTAATAACAAAGAATCAAATAATCAGAAATTGATGTTTCTTTTGACAAATAATTTAAGCCAGATAGTTGCTTTCAAAGATCTAAACATTGAACCTATTTTGGAAACTCCTGAAGATGGATCCGATCAAGATATTGTTATTTCCAAAATTCCCACTTTTTATATTTTGCTTGCATTTATAATAGTGAGTTTGAGTTTGGGTGCTCTTTTCAGAAAGAGAAAAATTAATAGAAAAATTTTGCTCTAAATCTTGATTTGCTTTAAATTATTTTTTAATCTAATAGCTTATATAAATCATGAATACCTTTGAAAAGAAGTGTTCTTTCAATGAGATATAAAATATTTCTAGAAGTTAGCGCTTTACTGATTTTAATAAGTCCCATTTTGCCTATTGCTTTTCTGAATTCCCAAAAAAGTGAAGAAATCTATCCTGAAGGATTCTATGTAGGTCTTACAGCTGATGGAGATCTGGTTGCAACAAAATTTTTGATTGATAAAATAAAGACATTTGTTAATTTTATAATTATTAATAATCCAGATTTGTTAAGACACGAAACTAGTATTAATGAAATATGTGATTATGCTAAGGATGCTGGATTGAACTTTTTTGTCCATTTGAAGCATCCTGCTTGGTGGGAATTTAATTATAATCCCCATGAGTGGATAGAATCAGCTAAAATTAATTATGGACAGAGTTTTTTGGGAGTGTATTTATTTGATGAACCTGGGGGAAATCAACTTGATAGGGGAGAATTTCGCCAGTTTGATGAATCTTCAAAACCACCAACATATTTGTATGCAGCAAACACTTATGTCTATTATTTATATTTGCAGATGAGAGATTTTATTAAAACTGATAATTTGGTGACTTCTGATTATGGGCTTTTTTGGTTTGATTATGAGGCGGGATATGATTCAATTTTTTGTGAGTTTGGAGCAAACCGAGTTACAGAACTCAATATAGCTGCATGTAGAGGTGCAGCTGAAATGCACAATAAAACTTGGGGTGCAATGATAACATGGTCATATAATGAACCACCATACATTGAATCCCCAAACGAGGTTTATTTAGATATGATAAAAGCTTATCATGCGGGTGCAAAATATATTTGCATTTTCAATTATCCTGAGATAGGACCTTACGGTTTATTGAATCAAGAATACTTTGATATTATAAAACAATTCAAGAGCTATGTTTCTATCAATTCCCAGAATAGAACTTCTAACTATGATAAAATTGCTTATGTTCTTCCTGAAAATTATGGGATGATTTATCACCCATAATTTGGAATGATTTATCTGGATTAATAAAAAAATATGGTTTTGATTTCGATATTGTTGTTCAATCGCCTTGGTTAAGGGTTTTTGCTAATCAGCACTATGACACATTACTTTTTTGGGACGGAAGAATTCAAAACCCAGCTTAATATTTCCGTCTATTTTAGATTCTAAAAATACGTTTTTTATTATGGATTTTTGGTAAGTGATAATTAATGACAACTCGTAGTTTTTTTTGCTACTAGTTTTATTAGTTTGGCTATATCTTGTTTGTTAATGTCATTAGTGGAATAATATTTTCGATGTCTCATTACTTTTCCCTTTCCTTCAAAAAGATCTATCTCGGATTTTGACAATCCTTTCACTTCCTTTCACTGCAAAACCCATATTTACATGATCCTTAAGTGCCACTAGATAGAATTTTTCTTCATACCATGGTACTCCTAATTTAAAGTCTTCCTTGATGTTAGGTAGTGTGCTGAGTATCACCTTTCGTAGAATTGCGAGGATTTCTTTTTGAAGCGATTCTTGTTTATTTATATATTCCTCAACTTTCTGGCTCATCTTAAAAAACTCATATAATTTATTTAGGTAGAATTAGACAATTCTAAAAGAAAAATTTAATTGTATATTATTTTGAAATATTAGCAATTATTTCAATAGTTCTATCTATATGTTCTTTTTCTATTCCTCTGTGAGTAACCATTCTAATATTGTTCTTTCCCAGACTAAGGGCTAGAATTTTTTCTTTTTTTAGCTCTCTGATAAATTTTTCTTCTGACATTTTAAAATTAGTTATATCAAAAATTATAATGTTTGTTTGAACCCGTTTTTTGTCAATTGATATTCCTGGAATTGTTGCTAGCTGATTAGATAGGTGTTTTGCATTATTATGATCATCTTTCAAGCGATCGATCATTTTTTCTAATGCAATTATTCCCGGAGCAGCTATAATACCCGCTTGACGCATTCCCCCTCCCAATAATTTTCGATATTTTCTTGCTTTTGAAATAAAGTTAGTGGATCCAACAATTAATGAACCAACAGGACAGCTAAGACCTTTTGAGAGGCAAAACATTAAATTATCAGCATATTGAGTTAATTTTTTTACATCAATACCCAAAGCAACAGCTGCATTAAAAATTCTAGCTCCATCCATATAGAGTTTTAATTTATTGCTTTTTGCGATTTTACTAATAGGTTTTATTTGCTTAGGTGTAATTATTGTTCCTCCATGTCTATTGTGAGTATTTTCTAGACATATCAAAGAGGGTTTTGGAAAATGGATATCATTTGGAGATATTGCAGTTTGAATGTCAACAGGATTAGGAGCACCCATATCGCTTTTAACTATTTTGGGGAAGAGTCCAGCTATACCAGATATTCCTCCTACCTCATACCAGTAAATGTGAGATTGAGCCTCTATAATTACTTGTTCTCCGTGGTTTGTGTTAGTCATTAAACTGATTAGATTTGCCTGAGTTCCGCTTGAAACTAGAAGAGCTGATTCTTTACCTGTTATATTAGCCGCTAATTCTTCAAGTTTATTTACTGTTGGATCTTCTTGAAATACATCATCGCCAAGCTTGGCATCTATGATAGCCTGTTTCATTTCCTTTGTAGGAAGCGTAACAGTATCGCTTCTGAGATCAATTATTTCTTTTATCATTGATTTCAACCATTTCTGAGTGAATAACTAATTATCTGCAAATTAACTCCTGTGCAACTACATTTTAGTTTTTTAACTATTGCAAAATATTCGATTCTATCCTTTTTAGTTTTTTGAGGATATTGAAAAAAGTTATAAGAACATCTAATAATAATCTATTTTATGAATTCTATTGAAAGAAAAGAAATTATTGCAAATTCGCCAATTACTTTTCAATATTTAAAACGTTTTAACATAGCTGCTGGAATTTTGCATCTAATACAAGGAATGCTAATGTTAGGACTGGGTTTTTTGCTAGAATGGGTTGATGTGGTTCCTGATCCTCAAATTCTAATAACTATTGGATATATTGGAATTATTGTAGCCTCCTTTCCTTTGTTATCAGCTTTAGCTCACTTCGTTATAGCTACTGTAAAGAATAAGAAATACAATGAAAATCTTAAAAATGGCATAAATCCCTATCGCTGGTATGAGTATGTTTTTTCAAGTTCGATAATGATTGTTCTAATAGCACTTTTCTTAGGAGTATGGGATATTTGGTCTTTAGTAATGATTTTCACTTTGAACGCAATGATGATTCTTTTTGGAAATCTGATGGAAAAGATAAATCAATACACAAGTAAAACTGACTGGTCATCATTTATATATGGAACAATTTCTGGCTTTATACCTTGGATTGTTCTTTATTCTTATTTCATTGCTTCCATACTTTCTACAGGTCTTGAGGTTCCAACATTTGTCTATATGATTTTGTTCATTTATTTCATTGTTTTCAATATCTTCGCAATTAATATGGTACTGCAATACAAAGGTGTAGGACGTTGGAAAGACTATCTTTACGGAGAAAGATTCTATATTATTCTTAGCTTTATTGCAAAATCTATCTTAGGCTGGCTTGTTTTTATTGGAATTTTTGCCCCATTCTAATAAAACAATAATCCTTTTTTTTAAAAAAATTTTTTTATAATTCTTAAATTTTAAACAAATTATTTAGTTATAGGTAGTTTTTTATTTTTCATTTATTCAAATGTAATTGGTGAAATTTTTGGATCTTTTTGAAGCTACTTCGGCTATGAATCGTCAACCATATGGTTTTATTGTTGTATCTGAAAATTCTACTATTAAAGAAATAAGTTCAGCTTGCAATCAGAAATGGGACGCTCCTGTTATAATTGTTGTTTTTGGTCTGCCTGATCAAGCTTGGGTTAGAGATGATGGGGAAGAATATTGGAAAGCTGATGCGGCTATTGCTATAAGTAATATGTCTTTAGCCGCGTATGCATTAGGCTTAGGTACATGCTGGGTAGCAGCTTTTAAAGATAATGAAATGAAGAAGATATTTCATATTCCTTCTAATGCTGTATTTTTTGCTATGACTCCTTTAGGGTATCCAGACGAAAAAAAAGGGCCAGTCAAAAAAAGGAAGCCTTTAGAAGATCTAGTACATTACGATAGATGGTGATTTCTGGAGGCAATAAAATGAATAATGATAATAAAGCGCCTGATTTTTGTTTATCAAGTCAA
>Ga0111169_181_pt1 | contig 6630 bp, 8 predicted proteins | sample DeeMarSeWOR28_12_FD_80260 | JGI IMG/M metagenome (GOLD analysis project Ga0111169, IMG submission 80260) | Crenarchaeota group-6 archaeon AD8-1 | reverse complement strand
GAAAATAAGTGATATTAAAGAGGGAGATAATGAGATCAACATTGAAGCAGAAGTTGTGGAAAAATCTTACGCACGTGAAGTGCGCAGTAAATATGGTCGAGTTTTAATGGTTGCAGATGCTACACTTAAAGATGAAACAGGAAAAATAACTATGACTCTTTGGAATGAACAGGTAAAACAGGTTATGGTTGGTGACAAAGTTAAAATCGAGAATGGTTATGCCAAATCTTTCAGAAATATTTTGCAGCTTTCAACTGGAAAATATGGAAAATTAACTGTCATATAGACTGAATGTGCGTATAATGGTTTTGTAAAGAAATGATAAAATAGGCTGTTTAAACGATCTATATGGATTCTTTCCATGGAAAAATATCAAAAACAATACTGGCAAGACATTATACATATTTAATAAGCATTTTTGGTTCTTGTGATAGTTAATTGATCTTTGATTGCACTTATTTCATAATTTAGAAGAAGATATTTTTCGTTTCTCGTTTAATTATTAACCGATATGATAACGGATAATCTAAAATTGATTGTTAGAAAGCATGTAGCAACAAACAGAATTGTCAAAGAAACAAATTTCTTTATTTACTTCTTGGAAAAAATCTCTTTTAGATACACTAATCATTATGGGAGCTTCTCATAGCCAGATTAAAAAAGCTCTAATCTCAATAAACTAACTAAGGATATTATTAATGTTGAATCTCTCCTTATTTGAACAAGTTTTAACTTGCAAACTAGGTGCTGATCCACAGGAAATAATACCAAGAATTAGAGATGTGCTTAAAAATTCGCAATTTACATTTTATAATCCAAAAAAATTTATCTTTTTTTAAAGAGAAAAACCACAATTGATTAATTTGGATTAAATATTTCCTAATACTGAAAATGTAATTTTCAAATAAAACATCTAAAATTATACCGATACTCTTCGATTTTTTCTTTTTTCCCATTATACATAATTATAGCTTTCAAGCTTTACCGTAGGATTTTTTTAAAAAATGATATAAAAGAGATAATTGATTTTCTAGATGTGAATATTTTACACTTCTATTATGGAGGTACTTTTGCTGTTCGTCTCCAGCGGTATCTTCAAAGCAATCGGAATATGGGATTTAACGCATCCGTTTTTATTGATAAATATGCAAATAAAAATTTATGGATTCCAGATGCCAATAATATTGATTGTTTTTTTTATGAAAGAGATCGCAGGTTTGCTTACTTGATTTCTGATTTGCTTTCAGGATTCTCTGATTTCCTTGGACTAAAAAAAGTTTTTATTAACTCAAAGTCTGATTTTATCCATGCTCATAATTTAGAATCTGCTTTTTATTCATTTAAATTAGGTCTACCTACGATATTTGATGATTGGGAATATTATCTTGAATATTTCGACTATAACCCCGATCCTAAACCGAATCCATTAAGTTTACCGATTAGAATCCTTCGTAATCGAAGAGCAAAAAGAATTGTCAGAGATCTAATAAAGAACATTCCTATTATTGTTACTAACAAGAATGTAGCTTTAAAGTATGAATCTTTGGATGCTAAGAGAGTATTTGTTGTTCCTAATGTTCCCTTATCTCTTGAGAGAGAATATGCCTTTAAAGTTAATATAAATAAATTGCCTACTTTAACAACCGGATATATAGGACGGATGAATCGTGATAACTTATCTGTATTAAGGAATACTCGTGGTATAGAGGATCTTTGGAAAAAATTCTCATTAGGAGATCTATATATATTTGAAGGAAATCGATATTGTCCACATTTAGATGTGCTAAGAAAATTAAGGGAATTTCATTTTAATCTTTTATATTGGAAACCCTTGTCAGTACACAAATATTACCTTCAGAATAAAGCTTTCCTAGCTTCTGTTGTTGGAGTGCCTACAATTATTTCTTCTTCTTTAACAGCCACCATTGATTTACTTGGTGAATACGCATTAACAGTTGATAGCATAGATGATATTCCAGTTATCATTGCGAATTCAAAAGATTATTCAACTTTTATGCTGAATCCTAAGCATTTATGGGGTTTCTATGAATCAGAGATTCGCGAAGCATATAACTTCTTAATATGATTGATTATCCTTCTCGGAGTTTTTGCTTTAACTCTACCATAGACATATTTCTCATATTCAAATGCCGTTTTTATTGGAAAATCATCCATCTTTGAACTCTCTAATTCGTTATTTTCTATGCCTTTTTTGATCCATAATAACGATTTTTTAAGATAATTTTGGATCTTACTTAAATTTTGTTTCTCTTCCTGGGAGTAAGCGAGTGGAGGAATAAATCTCTCAACTTCATAAATCCTATTAGGATATATAATGCGCTCCTTATTTGCTACAATACCAAGAACGTCATTTATTTTACCTTGATATGAGAGTGCACTAAAAGGCGTAGCTTGTGTTAAAGCAATTATTCCCGCATGCAGATTGTTTGTTACAATCCACTGTGATTTGGCAATTTCACATATAGCGTCATTAAAATTTTTCCAATTCAAGAATTTTACATTATAATTTTTAGATGAGAGTTTTTTATATAATAAATCGAACTGAGAAGCCGAGATTTTTTCATAGTCTCTTGGTGTAAGCTTGATAAAATTGCTTGGTATACGCAGTTTTTTTTGCAAGAGTATTTCATTTGTTTTTTTTTCATTATATTTTTTTGTTAGAAAACCTAAATCAGGAAAAAGATATGATTGTTTATCCCATAAACTATCAAAAATTAATTTACTTACGCTATCACGAAAACCAAAAAAACAGACTTTATTAATAAAATAATCAATCTTATGAGAAATTAGAGTATATCCTTCACCATGAGGAATACCCATACTAATAATTATTATTGGACAAGAAATTTTTTCGAATAAATTCTTTGGGAGGTGAACCTCTATTGCTATATCATGTAGGAATCCACCACCACAAAAGAAGAGGGCATCTATATCGACTTTTGCAATTTCTTTAATACTGTAAGTTTCCAGTTCAAACTTACTTGTAATTTCTTTTGCAGATTTTAAGTCTGTGGCAAAACATACAGTTTCTTTACTTGAATATGCTTCTAAAAAATTGTATTATAATAAATCGTCTCCAGGATTTTTATGTCCAAACCACCCTATTACCGCAATTTTCAACTGATCACATCCTAGAATTATTATCCTTAGGTAACATGTTATTCTTTCTTAATGTCAAAATTTCAGAAATTAGAAAATAGTGAAAAATAAAACTATTCACTGATCATGTTCCCGATAAAAATATTCCTAAATTATTGATTTCATAAACTATCTAACAAGTAAAGATTTCAAAAGGCCACGAAATTTCTTTCTTAGTAGATCCTTTTCGGCAAATTCTTCATCTGACATTGAAAGTATTCCTGCATATTCTTGCACAGTTTGATTTGTCATGAAATCTATATTGTCGAGCTTTGAAATTGCGTTCTAAAGCTTTAAGTGCAACTTTTGTTTCTTCTTTTAAAACTTTTTTACCTCTGGAAGTTTTCCCTATAGTGAAATGAAAGACTTCGGCTGTGGCTTGGTAGTAGCTTTCAATTAAATGATGAGTTATGTTGAGTTCGTGAGCGATTTGACTTACAGTCATTTCTTTTGCTCGAAGGAGAAATATGATTTTTCTTCTAGTTTTGTCTGCCATTAGTTTAAAAGCTTCGGGATCACTTATGTTCTTAAAGGGTTTCATTTTTTTGAATCATTTATACCACTGTATGTTAGGTATAAAAATATTTGCTTATTTAAATGGAAATATATTTAAGTTAGTATATATATGTCTATTAATATAAAGATCTTAATGTTAATATGGATGTGTGAAATTAAACTGAAGATAAAAATTGAAAGATCTTTCAAGAAACCAATAAATAAATTTCCAAAAAGCTATGAAAATATATCAAAAAAACTAGGACTTGAAAAAAACAGCCTAGAGCTCTTTGCAAGTAAGAATAATCTTCCATTTATAGGATCAAATCAAATTCAATTATCATCAAAACTAGCAATACACAAAGAACTAGCGCGACAACAGTACAATGGTCTCATTTACGCAAATATTACTAAGTTTAGATGAAGATAAATAGTTTCAAATTTTTTTAAAAAAAAGAAATTAATGAATTTATGCTAAATTCCTTTAAATTAAAAATTATAAAATTAAAAAATTAGTGTAAAAAAGATCATATATAAAACACATAACCAAACAGGAATGTTTTTATAAAGATTATATGAATGGCATTAAAACGGTGAGTGATTAAAATTGCCTAAGAGTAAAAAAGAAAAAATCGCAGGTTTAGAAAGACATAAGCAGCAACAGCGAGAAAAAGAGAGACAAAGAAAAGAACGGAGAAAGGTTTCACTCCCTAAAAGTGTTAAAAAGAAATAGTTTTATGTAGTTCTTTAAATGGTTGTTTCAACATCCTTCTTGTTATATTTTCTTACTCAGTCAATGGAAAAAGTTGAATTTAAAAAGCGAAAAATTTTCCGAATTTAGAAAATAGGAAAACCAGATTTTTCAATAGAAGTTTTAGCCAAAATATATTGTGCCATACAGTTGAGACTTTTTTAGTCAGGTAGTTGCTTTAACAAAATGTATCTGTTTCTTATCGATTTAAAATGAAAAAATAGACAAAAAAAGAATGTTATTGCCTTTCTTTATGCCAATTTAAGTTCAGTTATGCGATCGTTAATTATTCTTGTAAGTGTAGTTCTTAGTTTCTCGCCATGCAAATCTTTGGGGATTTTACGTATATTATTTGATAATTCAATATCACCAACAATATTTTGCACCCATTTTTGAAAGTCCCCACGCTTAAAATGAAAATTAATTGATCTAATATCCACAGATTTTAGAATTGAAGAAAACTCTTTTAGACTTCTAGCATTTTTTCCTGTGTAGTCTCCTTGCGATCTATTGAAGCGAAAACCTTCATAGCTCTGGACGGTTCTTAAGATTTTTGCAACAAGAGCTTTTTCTACGCTTTTCTTTGTTTGTTTCATAGTCAAGATAATTCACCTCCAGTAAGATTGTTGAAAAAATTAAAAAAATAGATAATATTGTGCGTTCATATTGTTATTTTGATTTTGGAATTTATGAATGTGTTCAGTGAATCTGAAAATCAGTCTAAGGCACTTGCAACATTAGTCCATACCCGCCAATTCCACCGCTAATATGTTCCAAATCTAAGTACACTTGGTGTATTCCCTTTGTTGCAGTTGAGCTGACTGTTAATGTTAGAGTCGATGACAAAGTTCCACCAGCAGTAATGGAGCCACTGGTAGGGTTAAGCACTCCTGTTACTCCTGAGGTTGAAGCGTGACAACTCATAGATACTTCACCAGCATAATTATTAAGTGATGTTACCGTTACTATTACAGTTTTACTGCTTCCCTGCTTTATGATTATGGCACTAGGATTTGTTGATAAGTATAGGGGATCCTGGTCTGGAACTGCATACATGTAGATTTGAACAGTTGTTAATGCTCCATTATTTATGGATGTACTCAAAACATAGTGATTACTATAGCCCACTTTGGTTGCTATGGCATTATATTTACCGTTAGGTAAGCCCGTGAAGATTATTTCACCATTGTTTCCGATTACTCCCGTTTTTATTGTTTCTTCAGGACCCAAAATAGCTACGTTTACGCTAGTCACTTCTGACTGAAGCACCATGGTTCCATCAGGAGTTGTAGGGTTATTATTTGCTAGTAAGGTGTTTAAAGCAACTATCCCCGCAATAGAACCAGCTACTATTACGATTATCGTAATCAATATTTTCTTATTCACTTTTTTTTTACTCCTATTATATCGCTGCAATAAACAGCAAACTCTTTATAAAATGGCGCATATTAATAAGTTTTTCTAAACCAAATTATATTATTTAAGAAATTAATTAGGACAAAAACTTATATTTCTGTTGTGAATATCTTTTATTGAAGGTTACAATTGTGCCAAAAAACATTATCGATGCACTTGACATAGAATTATTAAAACAACTCCTTGAAGATAGCACACAATCCAGCAGGACTTTATCAAAGAAATTAAATGCGCATAAAGATACAATTCGCAAACGCACTCAAAAATTGTGCAAATTGGGAATTATTGAAAGATTCTCTATCTTAATTAATCAATCTAAATTATATGAAGTGTATCCGTTTATTTGGCGAGTGATTTTCTCAATTGGTATTATTAAGAATCGAACTGAGCTAATTAAAGAATTGCTCGAACTTCCTAATGTTATTGAAATAGACGAAGCTACTCCTTCTGCACCTCATGATATTCTTGTTCATGCTCAATTTAGTAATATGAAAGAGTTTGACAAGTTCACGAAATATATAAAATCTAAAGAGAACGTCGATTCCTCTAAATTTCAAGTAACTCCCATCCGCAAGCAATATAGAAGAAGAAAAAGAATCATTTCGGCAATAATCGAAAAATGAAAATTAATGGCAAAAGGTCTTAGTTTATGAATAACAACTAAATAATCCTATTCAATCAAACGAAAATCTAAACCTGAAATGAAACATACTGCAAAATCCAGAGTCCTTTGAAGTATTCCCTGATTTTCAAAAATGTTTAGTTCTGATTTTTAACTAATTTCTGATTTTGGATTTAGATTTAATTTA
>Ga0111169_171_pt1 | contig 6728 bp, 6 predicted proteins | sample DeeMarSeWOR28_12_FD_80260 | JGI IMG/M metagenome (GOLD analysis project Ga0111169, IMG submission 80260) | Crenarchaeota group-6 archaeon AD8-1 | reverse complement strand
TTTGATTGTTCGCAAGATTAGCAGTGAGGGTTCTAGGGGTTTTGGGCCGTCTTGTTTTGTTAAGAACGGGATATCTGCAACGGTTTCTCAATAAAACCCCAATTTTTAAAAACCTAAAAATTAATCTAAGATTTTTTCTATTGCTTCTTTATCAATTTCATCAGCTAGTGGAATACCTGTAACTTCCTCCGCCCTCTTAGTGAGACTCATCAAGTCACTTCTATTCATAAGCTCAAGCTTCCATTTTCTAGCTCCTGCCATCATCTGCTGCAATCCAACCCCTATCCTTTCTGTTAAAAATGTATATACCCCAACAGCCTTTAGAGGTATTTCATTGAATCTTTCACCATATTTTTTCTTCAGATCTGGAGTAGCTATGAAAAATTTGCCAGGAACAGTACCATATCGATCTGCAAAAAGTCTAGGCAATTTATCCTTTGTAGAAAGTTGAAGAAAATAGTCTGATTTCATCACAGCTGTTATCGGCGCTCTTGCCATTAAAACAGCTTTGACAATGGGTCCTTCACCAAAATTACTCATCGCAATTGATTTCAAAATAGAAGTCTCTTCTATAAAACCGCCTGCCATAACTATATCTGGCACATAAGCGCCCTTTCTTTTCAAAATCCTACAGCATTCCAAAACTAAAGCCTCAAGATATACTGTTGGAAAATTCATCTCATTCATCATAGAAACTGGACTCATTCCTGTTCCACCCCCAGCACCGTCAAAGGAAACAGCATCTATTTTTGCTTCTGAAGCAAATTTCATAATATATGCAATCGCTGAAGGTCTAAAACCACCAACCTTCAAAAAAACTTGTTTTGCTCCTTGCTCTTTTAACCATTCAACATCTTCAATGAAAGATTTTTGTTTTGGAATTGCTATTCGACTATGCCTTTCAAAAGTTTTGAAGACTCCTTCCTTAAATGCCTCTTTAACCATATCATCCTCTGGATCTGGAATCACTCGATATCCTCTTTTCTTAACTAAAATGGCTTTATCTAAATCATTAATTCTGACTTCTCCGCCTATCGCTTTTGCACCTTGTCCCCATTTTCTCTCAATTATATTTGCTTCTAATTTGGATAAAGCGTACAAATCTACACCTAATTTCTCATCCTCCAGATTTGTCTGAATTATAACATCACCATGCTTGGCATCCCAAAATTTTCTAAAAGTTTCGACTCGACGTTTTAAATCTTTTGAATATGTTAATTTTCCTCGCTGAAATTTTGCCTCAGAATCCATGCCACAAACATTTTCACCGATTGTAATAGCTGCTCCAGAAAGCGCAGCCCCTATTGCCAAACCATCCCAATGTTTACTGGCAACCGCAGTGGATCCAAAGGCTCCAGTAATAATTGGCAGCTTGAGGAGTATTTTGCCTACAGTAGTTTTTATATTTACATTCTGGAAGAAAGCTAAGTCAGGATCTTCAACGATACCTTGCACTTTGAATACCCCGCTCTGGATATTGAAGTGTGACCAATCTAATCGGTAATCTTTCAAAGAAGCAGCAGTGCTTGCACCAAATTGAACAGGTTCAGGATACAAAGCCTCTCTTCCTCGAAAAGCTGAGAGACTAATTTCACAGAGAATTGGACAATCATGTATACAGATTGGGCACATACCACTAACAGGGCTTACATCTTTAGCACGTGTGGATGTACCTGTAGTTGATTTGCCATTCAAGTAAGAACTATTCTTTTGAACACGAGCACTCGTTTTAATCACCAGTTAAGACAAAATATGAATTGAGTATTAAATATAAAAAGCATTCAAATTCAATCAAAATATCAGAAAGCATAAGAAGCTTTCCAATGAGTGAGTATTTAATTAACTTCCAATTAAAGAAAAAAAAATGCGATCAAATATTACTTATTGTATACTTAAAACTATAAAGAATTATATAATCGATAACCATTTTATTGTAGCTCTCAAAATGTCAGCTCCAAATTGCCCCTGTCCAAAGAGAGAATGTAGCCTTCATAGTGATTGTGAAAAATGTGTTGAACATCATAAAAACAAGGATGAGATGCCATTTTGCGCAAGATAGATATTATTTTTAACGAAAAAATTCTATTACAATAAAATCACGAGAGATTCAGGCAATTTACATTAAACCTTCATGAGATTACTTCATTTAAAAGAATAATTGGCTTTAAAATGATATTCTGCTAATTATGTCTTTGAATCATATTGAATTAATTGAAAAAAGAATAAATTTATGCGGTCGCCGGGATTTGAACCCGGGATCGCAAGCTTGGAAGGCTTGTGTCCTAAACCAACTAGACGACGACCGCGCTCAGGATACAAGCCTAATACAACAAAATAAGCATATCTCAACCAAAGCAGACGAAGCAATCATAAACACTCTAATAACAATTAAATCAAATAGAATCAAAGAAGCCACATGCAGACAGATAAGCTACAAACTAAAAGAAACCGCAAGAAATTCTGGTATAATTCAACCAAAAGAAAGTAAAACAATACATTTCAATCGCAAAAAATTAAATCATCGAAACGAGAAGATATAGCCTTCACTCGATTTTCAAGAAAAGATTAAAAAAATTAGAAGATAAAACCAGAAAATCGATTATTAATGATAAATTGGAGCATAAAATCGACCATCCTTAGTCTTCTTGATAATAGCAAACATTCCACCAGCTATATAACTAATCCAACTTTCTTCTTGATAACTAAAACGTGCCTGGCGACTTGTCACAGCTTTTTCAATTGAGGTAGCTCCCATGGATAAAAGTTTAGATTTAATATTAGCCTCAATCCCAAAAACGATGACTGAAGATGTTTCCATACCCTAACCTCCGCTCAGATTTATTTTGTAATAAAATAGAAAAAAATGGATTATTTAAAACAAATATTCAATAAAATTCTATCAAATTACACATATATATTACTACGACAGTTATTTAAACAATCTTCCCTAAAATACCAAAAGCCTAATCACAAATCAAAAAACAACGCAAAAACTGAAAACTAAAAAAAATTAATCTAGAAAAAAATTCATACACCATCAACGATTTCATAGTGTTCCAACACTTAGCTTATAAACAACAAAAAAAACGGTACAGTCTACATATAAAATATTTTTTGAATACAACAAATTCAAGAGGAGACGATATATCCGATGTTTAATAGCAGAAAATCACAAAACAGTTTGCGCTGATTGTAAACAAGAATGCACAATTGCATTCAAAAAGGAATTTCCAAATAAATTTTAAAAGAATTAAATATTTTAGAAAAAGAATCATTATCCTTTAATTACAGCCATAGGTGTAAGCCTAGCAACTTTAGTCGCTATGCCTAGATTATCACTAACATCTACCACAACGTCTACATTCTTATAAGCATCATCAGCCTCTTCAGCTAGAACTATTGGACTTGCCGCCTTCACAACTATATCGCGTTTCTCCAAATTGATACGTATATCCTCACCCCACCATTTTCGTTTTGCGGCTGAACGACTCATCATTCTTCCCGCACCATGTGCAGTTGATCCAAAAGATAAATCCATAGCTTTTTCAGCCCCACTTAGAATCCATGAACTTGTCCCCATACTACCAGGAATTAAAACAGGCTGACCTTTAGACCGATAATCAACAGGAATATCTTCATGACCAGCAGGAAAAGCTCTCGTAGCACCTTTTCTGTGAACCCACACTTTCTTACGTCCACCATTAACTTTGTGTGTTTCAACTTTTGCTATATTATGGGCAACATCATAAACAAGTCTTAATCCAAAAGTCTCAGGATCCTGATTAAAAGTTTGTTTAAAACTTTGCCGAACCCAGTGCATTATTGCTTGTCTATTTGAAAAAGCATAATTCACAGCACATGCCATTGCTTGATAATAATCTTTAGCTTCATTGCTCTTTCCTGGAGCACATGCAAGTTCTCTGTCAGGAATATTAATGTGGTATTTGTGTGTTGCATTTTCCATGATTCTAAGGTAATCTGAACAGACTTGATGACCATATCCTCTTGACCCGCAATGGATCATCACAGTAACTTGACCTTCAAAATTAATACCATAGGTTTCTGCTTTATTTTCATCATAGATTCTATCAACTTTTTGTATTTCAAGAAAATGGTTCCCTGAACCTAAAGTGCCTAATTGCGTTAAACCTCGTTTCTTTGCAATTGGGGATACTTTTTGAGGATTTGCGTTTCTCATACATCCTGATTCCTCACAATGTTCAGCATCTTCAGACCAGCCAAATCCTTTTTTTATCAACCATTTTACCCCTTCTTTGGTTACGCTATCTAGTTCAGATGCACTTATTCTGAAATCTTTTCTACGACTACCTAAACCAGAGGGTACATTTCTGAAAATTATGTTAGCCAATTGTTTAAGTTTAGGTTTCAAGTCTTTTTCAGAAAGAGTTGTTGATAAAAGCCTAACCCCACAATTAATATCATAACCAACACCCCCGGGGCTTATAACACCTTCATCATAATCAGTTGCTGCTACTCCACCTATTGGGAATCCATAACCCTCATGACCATCAGGAAGGGTTACCGAATGTTTGTATATTCCAGGCAAATGAGTAACATTAGCAGATTGCCAAAGAGTCCTATCAGTTTGCATTTTTTTAATAAGTTTTTCATTTGCAAAAACTAGTCCTGGAACCCGCATACCCGGCTTATATTTTGGAATGCGCCAGATGCAATTTTCGATTTTTTCAAGTGGAATTTTTTCATGAGAGAATTTATGTGATCCCAAAAGTTTCACCCTAAAAAACAAGATCTAACTGGTATATAAAATAGTTTTCAGCAAAAATTTTTTTTTATAATTAGGTCAACTTCAAAACATTAATAGTAAAAAATGAAAGAGTGCAGAAAAAAATGATTTCCATGAAAATAGTATAGAAAAATAAACTTAATTAGGCATTTCTATTATCTACGTAGAGAGAAAATATAATTTAAAGCTGAGAGAAATGAATGCGATTATTTTTGGAGCACCGGGTTCCGGAAAAGGTACATATGCATCTAGGCTAAAAACAAAACTTGAAATAGAAGTAATTTCTATGGGAGATATTTTCCGGGATATAATGAAAAAAGAAACTGATTTTGGTAAAAAAGTTAAAAAATATGTGGAAAAAGGCCAATTAGTACCTGATGAAATGGTTATAAGTGTTCTGAAAAAAAATCTAACGCAAATCCCCTCTGGAAAAGGAGTTATTCTAGATGGTTATCCAAGAACCATTCCGCAAGCTGAGACTCTTCAAGAAATTGCTAATATTGATGTCATCCTTTTACAGAATGTTCCTGATTGGATTATTATTGAACGTTTATCTTCAAGAAGAATTTGCATTAATTGTAGTGAAGTATATAATATTCGTTTTCTAAAACCTAAAATTGAAAATGTTCAAAGACCGGATGATACTGCCGAAGTTATAAAGGAAAGAATTCAATTATACCAAAAAATGACAAGCCCAATTATAGATTATTACAAGGAAAAAAATACACCCTTTGTGATCTCTGAAATAACTTCTCTTAACACTCCTCCAGAGCAGATTGTAGAAAAAATATTAGAAGAGTTAAAAATCCTAAATTTAACTTAAATATCTAATATAAACTCCAAAATTACTTCATTTCTTTTTTTTATTATTTCCATTCGATGATAAGTTACAGCTTTCACCCCAACTTTTTGAGTGTGTTTTTTGGGATCAAAAAGTTCACCCCAAGCCTTCGCTTCAATAATTAAAGAATCTGGATTTTTCTTAAAAGGAAATATTTTAAATTTAGAATAGAGCATATTTTTTATTTCGAAGTTCACCAACAATGCTTCGAGCCAATTATAGAGAAGAGCAAGTTCATCTTTAGCTTCAACTGTAATAGATTCTTCGAAACTCGGGTTTATTTTCTTGGTGTTGGTCATAACCTCAAACATTGCAGATGCAGCATTTTCAAAAGCTTCTTCTATATTTTTCCCATATGAAGCGATATAAACATCTGCTGTATGTTCAAGAAATTTGAACTTTTTATTTCTGTGCAAATTTATCACTTATTTTAGATCGAATTAGATCAAAATAAACTAGAATTCTTAGGCAAACAGGTAATTCATTAATATTTATTTGAGATTTCATTTATGGCTTCTATTACAAGTTTTATTGAGTTTTTCACATCATCAAGATTCATCATACCAACAGGGCTGTGAATGTACCTAGTTGGAATAGAAATTGTACCACTTGGTACACCCTGTCTTGTTAGAGAGATTCGAGCTGCGTCTGTTGTTCCAGGTAACCCTGTCTCAAGTTGATAAGGTATATTATTGTTTTTTGCCACATCAACAAGTAAACTAAGTACTTTCGGATGAGAGACTAAACCAGCATCAGTAACGGTTAATGCAGGACCTTTGCCCATTTTAATGTTAGATTCAAAATCCTTTACACCAGGAATATCCCCCGCAACTGTAACATCAAGCGCTATGCCAAAGTCAGGATTAATTCCAAATGCAGCAGTTCCTGCACCTCTTAAACCTACCTCTTCTTGAATAGTACCCACAGCGAAAATATTACAATCAGACGAATCTAATTTTCTGATCGCTTCAATCATTACCGCGCAACCAGCTCTATCATCAAAAGCTTTTCCGGTAACAATTTTTTTTCCAATTTTCTCATATTTTACATTAAAACTAATTGGGTCCCCAATTTTTATGCCCATTTTCTTAGTTTCTTCAAGATTTTTGGCTCCAACATCAA
>Ga0111169_159_pt1 | contig 7389 bp, 5 predicted proteins | sample DeeMarSeWOR28_12_FD_80260 | JGI IMG/M metagenome (GOLD analysis project Ga0111169, IMG submission 80260) | Crenarchaeota group-6 archaeon AD8-1 | reverse complement strand
ATAAACATTAAAGATAACAATAACATTCCGCCAAGAATCAAAGAAAATCTAGAAGAAAAAACACTATTCAACCAGATGGATCCTAATGCTACTCCAATTCAAATAAAAGCAGGTTTTCTAAAAATTCAATTACCAGGAAAAACAGCAATCATATACAAATAAAAAAGGGAAACTAGAGCCTTTTAGGTTACTCTTGTTTATTGTCTACAACATAAATGTCTAAATAACCTGTACGTAATGCAAAGTCTAGTCAAGCACTCTTTTATTTTTGGTTCAGTGCATAAGTCAATTTCTGGTCTGTTATACTTGCACAAGCATTCAATATCGCTTCTTATTGATGCTTCTAGAATCTTGCATAGTTTTCGCGTAAATTCGTTTATTGCCCCTGAAACCTCTTTTGATTGGGCAGAAGGTTTGAAAATATTATTAATGGAGTCCATTAGACGGGGTATTTGATCCCAAACCGGCATCTCAGGTGTTGGCCAAGTACCAATATAAACCAATCCCTTCTTGTCAGGTACCGGCCAAGTTCCAATATAAAGAGGAAATCCGCCTTTATCTGGTGTTGGCCAAGTTCCAATGAACAGTTGATAAGTTCCAATACACACCGTTTTTTCTGGAAGCGGCACAGTTTCTATTTTCACTGAATCCTTTTTTTTTCCTGCTGATATCTTTTTGCTCATTAATAATATCACTATCTAAGTTTCAAATAGGGCTAGAAAATTTCTCCTATTAAATTTGTGAACCGGCGTATGTGTTGTTAACTACTTAAGGTTTATTCGAAAAGTAAATACTTCTATCTGGACAATTATTCCCAAGGGGGCACTGTGAGCTTTTGTGTTTCTTGCAGTATTCAAGGTAAAGTCGAACAAGTCTGGATTCATACTCTTCAACATGTTTTGGGGATAGCCCTATTTTTTTGGCTGTTTTAACAGCTATAGAGCAGGGGGATGGTTTTGCTTTTTCCCAAACTCCTCGAAGTTCTCTAAGAAAAATGTTTACTCCAACTGGACCAACGCCTCTAAACTCCATTAGACGCTTTTCCAGCTCGCTTGGATTCTTAGATTGTGCGTGAAGATTTTTTAAGCTTCCATATTTTTCTTTGAGTGTTTTTGCGATCCCCAAAAGGTTTGCAGCTGTGGAGAAATCGTATCTGGTATAACCTCCAGAGTCTAAGACTGTAACTAATTGGTCCCAACCAGCTTGGAGAATTGCGTCTGGGCTTGTGAGTTCTTCTTGTTCGAAGTATAGGTAAGTTTCTTTGGCTGTTTTAGTTGAAATTCTTTTTGCATATAGTACAGAGGCTAGAAACCATTTGAATATGTCCTTTGGTTTTGTTAGATCTAGGTTAAGTTCTTCTGAGTAGTTTTTTAGCTTTAATAGGGCGCTTTTTATGCTTATTTAAAACACTCCATTATTATGCAGACTATTCATGTTTAAAGGTTGATCGTGTTTGAGAAAATCTGATTGTTCGGTTTCTATTATTTGGAATCGAGGAAAATTATTACTTAGATCTTCAAGAGGCTGTTTTGTTAATATTGATCTTTAAAACATCTGAGGTCTATGGTGGAATTAGCTATTTTGGCTATGAGATTTTACTGATTGGTGTAGAATATTTAATATTGTGTCTTTTTTTGTTTTGTGCTTCTGCTTGGTGATTTTATTGTTTATAGTGTTTTGTAGGTTACTTTTGTGATTTTATTTTGATTATCAATTTGGTATTCTTGTATTATTGTTTGTTTTCCTGTTGATGTTGCTATTATACTGGCGATGGCACTTGAGATAGGACAGCCAAAGTTTTTTATGATTTCAAAAAATCTTTTATTGAATTGGGTGTTACTAAATATTGAGTTTTCAAATTTTATAATTATGTTTTCTTGTGTGTTTTTTATTTTAAATTCTGTTGATAGTTCAAGATTTTCTGTTATTGTTTTAGGTAGTTTATCGTAAAGATAGGTTAGGTCAATTTTTGTGAAATTAGTGTTTAGGTTTTTTTCAATTAGATGTGCTAATTCGTTTCCTGGTGGTGTTATTTTTAGTTTGCCAATTAGAATGTTTTTTGAGGTTTTGGCTTTTTTGATTTTATTTTCTAGAATTAAGGTTGTATAATCTTTTTCATTAGAGTTTTTTGGAAGATAAATTGCTTTTTTGAATTCTTTTTCTTTAATTTTTTCTTCAAGATAATTGTATGTGGTTTTTTGTTGTGTAGTTAGGATGTTTCTTTGTATTAGTTCTGTTGAGGTTATGTATCCTACAATAATTCCGCATAGGATTAATCCTAATCCTATAATTATTGTTAAAGATAGGCTCTGTCTTATTTGTTCGGTTATGTTTAGTGTTAAGATTGGAGCTATGGAGAATGAGAATATGAATGCTCCTGTTATTATAAATGAGATTGAAAGTATTTTTGAAGTTTTTAGTTTTGGTTTTGATATTTTGATTAGTGCCCAACTTGCAAATGGAATGGCAATGGCTGCTGATATTAGGTTAAAAAGATAAAATAATCTAGAATACAGGTAGTATATGCTTGTCCAATTGTAGTGATATTCTATGTTGTATAGTTCTTTAAGGTCATAGTTGACTATGTTGTCTATGCCGCTCATTAGAAATATGCTAAAAACTGATAGAAAAGAAATTGTTAAGAAGATTAATGATGTTGCGATAACTGTGTCTCTGTAGTTTTCTAGGCCATTTAGGAGCAGTATGCTAATTAAAGTGCCTGATAGGGCTATTGACGTGATTACTGAGATTAATGCTAGGTCTTTATAGAGCCAATAATTGTATGCCCAAGCAATATCGAATTGTAATCCATAATTGTAGAGATCTCCATTTATTATCTTGTCGATATTTGATAGAAAGATTAAGCATATTATTTCAATAGTGATTAGGATTGCAAGGGTGATTGCTAGAGTTTTTTGGTTAAATCCTAATTTCATTGTTTGTACACTTGGTTTTTCTATTTTGGATTTGTTTGAGACCTCACAATAGGATTCCCAATATTAGGCTTGTTAAAGCTAGAATTCCTGTTGCGAATGCGATTTTTCTTAGTTTGATTCTATCAATTTTTATTGTTGTGTTGCCGTACTTTGGAGAAAGCATCTCTGCTAATAGTAGCAGGATTAGTGCTATTATTGTGAACAATAGCATAATGTCTTGCCATATGTATTGAAATATTAGATTGATTGCTGGTTGTATAATCAATTAAGGTTCACTTTAACGATTAATATTATGAATTTCTTTTAGGTTTTTATTTTTTATTCTCTTGGTGATATGTCTTGTTTTTTGGCAAAGTATATTTGATGTACTTTTAGGTTAATTTTATTCGAGGTGAAACTCTTATTCTTCTCTTATTTTCTGTCAAGGATTAGGTTTTTTTGGAAAACATTTTGCAGATTCAACCTACATTTCTCGTAGAATTATGAAAAAGAAATATAAGATGCGCCTCTAAAACTTTCCAAAAAATTCGGTTACTCTGCGATGAAAAAATCTGTGATAAGACTTACAATCGTTTTTTTCTATTTTCTTTTGATAAATTTTTTGTTTTATATAGGTACAAATGGAAAATTTTTTAGTTTTTTGCTCGGCACAACTTTAATGTATTTGATTTAGCTCATCTTTTTTAATAGTTACTTGTTTTTTGGTGTAACAAATGTCTTTAACAGAGCAGAATGTGTCTAAGATCTTGACAGTTTTGGCACATCCGCTTAGAAGACAGATTATATTGTATTTAAGAGATAAAAGGAAATGTTCTTTTACTGATTTAGCTATAGCAACCGGTGTTGATACAGGAAAGCTTAGTTTTCATTTAAGAACTTTGGGAGATTTTTTGAAGCAAACTCCTGAAGGTAAGTATATGTTAAGCTCGAAGGGTTTGGATGCTATCGTTTTAATTAAAGATTTGGAGGATTGGGCTCTTGAATCAGAATTGAATACCAAATCATTAACTCAAAGTACTAGACCCTCTAAGAGAGTTTCTGCTTCTCTTATAGACTTTATTTTGGTTCAGGCAATTTTGATTTTGGTTTTTCAGTTATCTTTTCTTCCCTTGAATTTGCTGGTTTTTGTTATTTTCTTTTGGGCTTACTTGACTCTGTTTGAGGGTTTTGCGGGTCAAAGTTTAGGAAAGCTAATTTTTCACATTAAGATTGTTCAAATTACTGGTGAAAAAATATCCTATGGTCAAGCTGCTATTCGCAATTTTGGCAAGGTTTTCTTGTTGCCGGTTGATTTGATTTTAGGTATTAGATTAAAGGATAAACGTTATTTGCGGTATTTTGAAAAATTTACTAAAACAACGGTCATTGAGCTTCCAAGAAAACAAAAAGATATCGAGAAAACTCTTGATTAAGCTAGTTTTTTTATTTTTGGAGAGATTTAAATTTGGATATATCACCAGAAAGTAGGATTCTATTTCTAGTATTGAAACGGTATTAGGATTAGAATAAATTTTAATTTAGAATCATTAACATTTAAGAAAAATTCACCTCACCTGCGCGTCACTTACTACTTCATAGTGAATTCCAAGCTATGAGACGCGCAGTACACCCGTTATTTTTTTTTTATTAAAATTTAATCCCTGATTTGGGTGAGGGCACCTATCAAGATTCCGATAGCTAAGGCGAAGCAGGATAGTGCAAAGGTTTCATGGTGAAAGTCTTCTAATTGGAACCAAATTCCAATTATCAAATACTGATCATATAGAATAAGAAAACCAATAACTATAAACAAGAATGAAAAACCAATGGCAATCCAAATTCGGTTCATTGAGTTTCATCTTTTAAATCTTATTTTGTGATTTTGATAGAATTGGGTATTCGATTATAAATTGGTATTTGCTGATTTGAAATAATTTTATTTTGGAGTATTTTATTATGTGTGTTGTACTGTAAAGTTTGAGGTTTATTTTTTTTTTTAAAATATCATGTTCAGAAGCTGAATAAATATTTTATATTCTAAAACTAAGCGTAAGATGCAAGAAACCATCGAATTCTATTTTCTATTTTTTTGTTAGATGGAAAACTTTGGTTTTTTTGCACTTTAACATAAAGGAGGTGAAACTAGAAAAATGGGATATTCGATTCTTGGAATTGTGGTAAGAGATTCGAGAAAACCTTGTGCTCAATATTTTAGTACAGCACATACTTTTTGGGTTGATATTTGGAATTGTGATGGTACGAGCTTTATAAAAGCACATAGGCTCGCTGGTAGAGTTCATGATCAGATTAAGGTGCCTCCAGGATCCTACATTATACAGGGATATGGGTGGTGTAGAAATGTTGTAACCGATCTTGTTATGGTCAATGTGGGTTGCGATGAAACAGTTTGTGTTAACTTATTGCCTACCCCAGTGAGACTTTGCTGGTGGAGAGCGTTGATAGGATTAAACTATGGAACAGTGGTAGCTTCTCCTGAAAAGTCTGCAAAAGAGATGATCCCAAAAGAACTTGCAGATAGGTTGGACAAGTTACTAAGAGAAGCAATGAATTATCTGCCCAAGGAAGATATGTTGCCTGTTGGCATAACAGAAGAAGAGTTACGTAAACGTATGGATGAAACAAAATGATTGTCTGAGAAAGAAATAATATTACTTTAGTAAAAAATGTCTAATTCTGAGTGGGGGTAAGGGGTGGGGGTTGGGGTTTTTGTTTTCTTTTGGGAATGCTAGAGTAGTGGAATATACATACATGCTGCAGCTAATCCAATCTGGGCTAGCTAAAATTAATTACTATTTGACTAATTTTATTGTATTTTTGGTATTTGTTGACTTTTGTGAAGTCTGTTTGCATCTTTTGGGTTTATATGGCTATTTTTAATTTGTGCTCCAAACTGCAAAGATATGCGTCAATTTTTTTAAAATATCGTCTTTTGCAAAATATGCATTCCCAGTATGATTCTTTGGTTTTCTTTGTTTGTTTGCTATATGTATATATGTTATACACCTTCTATGGGAACCAATTGTATATATGTTCTACACTTATAAGGTTTGCGCAGCCCCAATAAAGCAAATTTAGAATCAAAAAATACACTTTCACAATATATACCTTGAGTTATTTTCTGAAATTTTTTATGTTAGCTGTATTTTTATGAAATAAGCAAAAATAGTAGATTTAAGTTTAGTTTTAATAAATTGGTGAATTCTATCGTTGTTTCATGGTGATAGCTGTTAAGTAAAGCTGCTGATATGGGTAAGGTTTCTGCTAGGGGCGGTTTTCATCTTGCTTGGGGTTTGGCTGCTTCTACTGTGATTACTTCTATTGGCGTGATTATTCTTGCTAGGCTTTTGTCTCATAGTGATCTTGGGTGGATTAAAATTTAATTTCCTTCCTCTCTCTCCTCTAATTTTTCATAAACTAAAAGAAATAAAAACAAAAAAAGAAGAGACAAAAAACAAGAAGGAAGAAGAACATAAAAAAGGAAATAAAAAATAAAAAGAATAAAAAACAGAAAAAAAGGGGATTTTGTAGATAACTTCCCCTGCTCTTTAGTTGGCGTGAGAGCCAAATAAAAAAGTAAAAAAACTATTTCTTTATAGTGTTATGAAGCTAGAATAAGTACTATATAACAAGTTGCATAAAAAAAATTTATGGAACATACGCTAATACCATTTTAAAATAGTGTTCAAGGTCTAAACATCAAGAAGTTTAGCTCCAACGTTAACGATTCCTCTAACATCTTGAGATACCAGTGCTGTCACTTTGTCAATTTTATGGTTTTTTCTTCTATTGCTCTCAAGCCATTGGCATACCAAATCTTTAGCCCAAATATCATTCTCAGCTATTACAGTAAACACAAGGCCATCCCAACCTGAGCTATATGTGACAATCGAAAAAAGCTTATGATTCCCTTCTTTTTCGGTTTTTTGCTGTTTAATTGAATTTTCCTTATTAATATGATTTAAGAGATGGTTTTTTTTGTTGGTTATATTATCAAATACTGACTGCCATTTAACAAGGGTGCTGATTATCTGTCTTTTTTCATTTAGAAGTTTCTGTTCCATTTCCTTTAATTCTTCTAACAAAGACTCCGAGTTATCTTTATTTGTACTTGTAATATCAGATGTTGGAATTAGGAAAGGTTCTTGAAAGTAGTTTTTGTTTTCAATATTTTGAGATATTTTATTCTTTTTTATACCTCAACACTCCCCTTCTAATTTCAAATTGAATTTTCTTTGTTGTTACTTTATTCTTGATTATTCTGCCCATTTGTTTCTAATTTGCTGTTTTTGTTGTGGTGTTTAATTATAATAACTATTGACAGATTTGCCAATCTTAACGGTTTTTTCTATGGTTGTTTTAATAAGATTAATTCGTTTTTCTTCATTAGAATAAATTAGAACTTTTTTTAATCGCTGGTAATTTGATGAGCTAATTGATTTGGTTTTGCGAAGTT
>Ga0111169_166_pt1 | contig 7641 bp, 7 predicted proteins | sample DeeMarSeWOR28_12_FD_80260 | JGI IMG/M metagenome (GOLD analysis project Ga0111169, IMG submission 80260) | Crenarchaeota group-6 archaeon AD8-1 | reverse complement strand
ACTCCAAAGCACAATTACCAGCAAGAATCATCAAATCAGCCCAAGAAATTTTCTTGCCATATTTCTTTTTGATTGGCCAAAGCAAACGACGCGCCTTATCAAGATTAGCATTATCCGGCCAACTATTAATCGGCGCTAAACGCTGCGAACCAGACCCACCCCCCCCACGACCATCACCCATACGATAAGTACCAGCGCTATGCCAAGCCATCCGAATAAATAATCCTCCATAGTGACCATAATCAGCAGGCCACCAATCCTGCGACTCCGTCATCAACACATAAAGATCCTTCTTCAAAGCAGCAAAGTCCAGTTTCTTAAATTCCTCAGCATAATTGAAACTTTCACCCATTGGATTAGACAATGCGGAATGCTGGTGCAAAACCTTTAAATTCAACTGATTAGGCCACCAGTCTCGGATTGACTTTCCCACACTACTAATAGGTCTATTTTCCTTGTTCAAATTAATAAAACTCCTTTCTGTATCTTTTCTTTGCAGATGGCTCAATTTAAAAGTTAAGTTTCGCTGTATCTTTCGAATTGACTAATTAATTGTTCAAAATTTTATTTTATTATTTTGAAAAAAGTGAGTTTTTTGTGGTTATTATGGCATTCTTTCTAGTAACAAACCAAAAAGAGGTCTCTAAAAGAATTTGATAGCAGGATTTAGCAAATAAAAATTCCTATTTAAATAAAATTATTTTTTTACTACTGAAAATCCAGCAATTTTTGCTAAAACCATAATCCTATTTACAATCAAGATCTGGAGTTTTCTTCTTAATAGTTCTCCACAAAAACTTTGCTTTCTCAGAAGCCCAGTCTTCTTAGCTAGCTCCAAATCACCAAGCCCTTTAAACCAAGCTTCAAAGTCCCCTCTTTTCATGTGAAAATCAATAGATTTAACTGGAACTGTTTTTAGTTGAGCATTAAAAGTCTGTAGGTTAATTACTTTTATATCCAATGGCTTGTCTATGTCAAGATAAAAATCTAGACCCCGTTTACCCTCAGCAGTAATAGTATAAAACCCTTTCTCGGGAGAAATCAAATATTCCATTCGAGTTAGACCAATTATATGCATCATAACTGAAGGAAATTTTATTCCAAGCTCTTTTGAAATCTCTATAGGCTTTAAGGCTTTATCATGCAATAAGAAAGTTTGTAATATTTTTAATTTAATTGGAGACAAGCTTATTTTCACTTATTTTTTTTATATCATTTTATAAGAAAGAAAACTTTTTCTTTCAATATTGAAATTACCCAAAAGGGAGAAATATAAAAACTTATTTACACTCTTTCTCAAGTCAGCATGAACTCTGCAGTAATGGAAATGAAAAAGCTATATCATCTAGATAATAAAATAGGATGAGAGGGTTTTATTGATGCGGCTTGAAGACCGACTAAGTCGTTTGCTGAAAAGTGACTTAGCCCTCATGCCATTTTCTGATCAAATCAGACATCGACTAGAACTTATTGAAAAAACAGAAAAAGTTCTCACCCAAAGCAAAATGAGTTTAGCAGATTTTGCATCAGGACATGAGTATTTTGGGCTTCACTTCAGCAAAGATGAATGGATTTTTCGGGAATGGGCGCCAAATGCTACAGAGATTTTTATAATTGGAGATATGAGTAACTGGCAAGAGCGCAAAGATTTTTCTCTGCAAAAGATCAATAATGGCGTATGGGAAATTCATCTCGATCCATACCAGCTAGCTCATGGGGATTTATATCGGCTTAGTGTTCGCTGGACTGGAGGTAGAGGAGATCGTATTCCAGCTTACGCTCGAAGAGTTGTCCAAGATCCAAAAACCCTAATTTTCAATGCTCAAGTATGGTCACCCAAACCATATCAATGGAAAATCAAAGGTATACAATTCAAGGAAGCCCCTATAATCTATGAAGCTCATGTTGGCATGAGTCAAGAAGAAGAAAAAATTGGAACCTTCAAAGAATTTACAAATAAGGTACTTCCCCGAATCGTTGATGCAGGATATAACACAATACAATTAATGGCTATCCAAGAACATCCTTATTATGCATCCTTTGGATATCAGGTCTCAAGCTTTTTTGCTCCCTCCTCTAGATTTGGAACACCCGAGGACTTAAAAGAACTAATTGATCTAGCTCACTCACAAGGACTCAGGGTTTTTATGGATCTTATCCACTCTCACGCTGCAAGCAATGAAGTGGAGGGATTAAGTTGCTTTGATGGAACACCCTTTCAATATTTCCATGAAGGTCCCCGGGGAAAACACAGGGCTTGGGATTCATGTTGCTTTGATTACAATAAACCTGAAGTTTTACATTTTTTACTTTCAAATTGTCGATACTGGCTGGATGAATATCGCTTTGATGGTTTTCGATTTGATGGAGTAACTAGCATGATATACTTGCAACATGGTCTTGGAAGAATATTTACATCATACAACGACTACTTTGATGGTAGCGTAGATGAAGAAGCCCTAACATATCTCGCATTAGCTAATAAAATGATCCATAATATTTACCCTAACGCTACTACTATAGCAGAAGATGTTAGCGGTATGCCAGGTTTGGCTGTCTCAAGCTCAAATGGTGGATTTGGCTTTGACTATCGTTTTGCAATGGGAATACCAGACTACTGGATCCGTTTAATAAAAGATTACAAAGATGAGGAATGGCCAATAGGCCATCTTTGGTATGAATTAACCAACCGCAGAAAAGACGAAAAAACAATAAGCTACGCAGAATCTCATGATCAAGCATTAGTTGGCGATCAAACCCTAATTTTTCGACTAATTGGTCAAGACATGTATGAACATATGCAAATTAATGACTATAATCTAAGAGTAGCAAGAGGAATAGCATTACACAAAATGATACGCATGATCACACTAGCCACTGCTGGTCATGGATACCTAAACTTTATGGGAAACGAGTTCGGCCACCCAGACTGGATAGATTTTCCCCGGCAAGGAAACAACTGGTCCTACAAATACGCAAGGCGACAATGGCATCTAGTAGACGATCACAAACTAAAATATCATTTACTAGCCAAGTTTGATCAAGACCTGATAACCTTAGCAAAAGAACATGATCTATTTAGTACCTCAAATATACAACTCTTGCATGAAGATTCAACAAACAAAATTATCATCTTTCAAAGAAAAAATCTAATTTTCATCTTTAACTTTCATCCACAACAATCCTACCAAAATTACCAATTCCATGCACCTCCAGGAAAATATCATATGCTTATAGACAGTGATGCCACCAAATATGGAGGACATGGCCGGTTAATACCTAAGCAAACACATTTAACCATTACTAAAAAAACCAAGACAAAAATTGAATACGTGCTAAGTCTCTATCTGCCTTCACGATCAGCTTTTGTTTTATATTCTATAAAATAAATATAAAATTCTAACTTCCATCTGAAAATAATCTTAATATGACCATTGAATAAGCCGAATAGTCAAAGTAATAAAACAATCACTTAATTTTTTCACACATTCAAAAACCAATGCACCATAATCGTTAAAAGAATAAAAGATTTCTAGTTTTTTGTTCTTTAGGAGGTTATAATTTGTCTTATTGTGCTAAATGTGGAGCGAAATTGGATAAGGATGCAATGTTTTGTTCTTCTTGCGGTGCCAGAGTTGCTAAAGTGACCACTGAGGAATATTCTGTTTCTTCTGATAATTTAATAGAAAGGGTGAAAGATCTTCTTCACGAGGGTAATGTTACGAGAATTATCATTAAAAACGATAAAGATGATGTTTTGCTGGAGATTCCTGCTACTGTTGGAGTTATTGGATTGGTTCTAGTTCCTTGGTTGGCAGCTTTAGGTGCTATAGCTGCTTTAGCGACTAACTGTAAGATCGTTGTTGAAAAAAGAGAGTAAAATTTTTTCTTTAACCCGCAAAAAAGTTATTTTTGGAGCTTTGAAAGATAATGGTTTTTAAATGTCCCATATGTTTTGGTGGAACCTTACAGATAACTTCAAGCATAGAACTACCGCCTGATAGTCGTTCTGATGAGATTGCTGTTCAAATTCTTAAATGTTCAAAATGTGGATTTGCTGGATTAGGTGTTTATGAAGAAACCAGAAGAGGAGAACTTGATTCAGAATCATTTTACCATCGCGGCTACTATACCGATGACTTCACCTTAGCTTCTATAGAGAAAATGATCGGGGAATGTCCAAAACCAAAGAAATCTTGTTGTAAATGCAGTATTCATTCTTCTTTAGCTTTTGTAAACAAATTTGGTCGTTGGGTCTGGCTTGAGAAAATCCCACATAAAGAAACCTTTGAGCTTCAAATTATATAACACCAAGTCCTTATCTGTTGATCTGTTTCTTCTTCTTATTTTCGATGTACTTCTGAGAAAATCTGCAAATGTTAATTAATCCGGAGTTAAAACATAATTGTAAAGTTTTTTGGATAAATTTATAATTAACAATTGGGTTTGGGTGGCAATATCTATTTTTCTTAGACTCGACTCATAAAAATGATACAAATTTTAATTTTATTTCAAAACTCAAGGCTAACTTTTGTGTGATACTTTTATTACTATTTTTCCATGAGATTTTTCTTCTTCAAAGTACTTTAGAGCTTTAGCAGCTTCGCTTAAAGGGTAGCATCTGTCAATAATAGGCACTACTTTTTTGCCTTTAATTAGCTCGAGTATAAAATCTAAATCTTCTTTTTTCTCTGGATTCCATCCTTTGAGAGCCATTTTCTTACTTCCAGTGATTGAAATCAAAGGACCTAGAAATAAAGCTTGAAAAATTGTTGATCTTGAACCTCCGATAATGAAATAGATTCCTTTAGAATTTAGTACACGTTTATAATCGAAAATTGAATGATATCCCGCTATATCAAAAATCAGGTCATAAAATTGTCCTTTTTTGGTGAAATCTTCTTTAGTGTAATCAATTACATGATCTGCGCCTATCGAGCGTAGAAAATCCAATTTTTTTGTGTTGTCCACAGCAGTTACTTCTGCTCCAAATGATTTAGCAATTTGAACAGCAAAAGGACCAACACCACCACCTGCACCATTAATCAAAACCTTTTGTCCTGGTTGAATCTGATTTTTGCCGCCTAGACCTTGCAAGGCAAGGATTGCCCTTGAAGGTACTGTTGCTGCTTCCTCAAATGTTATACTAGATGGTTTTGACACTAAAGCTTTTTCAGGAGCACACACATACTCAGCAAAAGCGCCAAAACCATAACTGAACAAGTTTCCAAGCACCTCATCACCTGGATAAAATTGTTTTACGTTTCTTCCAACAGTTTCAATCTTTCCTGATACGTCAAATCCAAGTATCTTATCTTTTGGTTTTAAGGGTGCCAATAACCGGACTACCCATGCTTTCCCTCTTAGGTAATCTAAATCTTCTACATTTACAGATGATGTGTATACTTTTATTAGCACCTCATTATCCTTAGGAGTAGGTTTTTCAACCTCTTCAAGCAAAAGCACTTCTGGAGAACCATATCTTTTGCATGTGATAGCTTTCATTTTCATATTTAGGGTTAATTGCTTTAAGGACTCATAATATTTTGCATTAAAAGTAATTTGGAATGTCATTCCCAGAAGCATTAAAAGATTGAGATTCGAAGATGGATACCTTACTGATAGTTGGTTTTTTGATTTTGTTTGATATCATAGGAATTTTTAAATTAACTAATACTTTGAAGAAGGCTACAGATTCGGGTTGTGCATAAACCTTAATAGTTTTTGGTTGAGAATGTTTTATGGAGGCACATTTTTGAGTTTAGTCACTTGGGTTGTTGGCGGTCTAATAGCAATAGTGATTGTGATAGTTGTTGGGTTATTAGTTTACTATTACAATCGAATAAGAATTCTCTTTAATCGAATTGAAGAGGCTTGGGCTCAAATTGATGTTCAATTAAAAAAGCGCTATGATTTAGTTCCAAATCTTGTTGAGACTGTGAAGGGCTATGCTAAACATGAGAAAGAGATTTTTGAAAAGGTTGCTGATGCTAGGAAGGGGATGATAAGCGGCAGTAGAGAAGATCGAATGAATTCTTCTAACCAGTTAACTAATACCTTGAAAAGTTTATTTGCTGTAGCAGAGAACTATCCAGTTCTTAAGGCCAGTGATAACTTTAAGCTTTTGCAAGAACAACTTGAAGGTATTGAGAATAAGATTGCTTATGCTCGTCAGTATTACAACAGTTCAGTTCTAGAATATAATAACTTAATAACGACAATTCCTGGAAGTTGGTTTGCTGGCAGTCGGACCAAAGAGGCTTTCTTGAGTATTCCTGAGGAAGAACGAAGTCCTGTTAAAGTGAAGTTCTGATGGCCCAGACTAGTTTTGGGGATGAAATAGCTAAAAATAAACGCTTATCTGTTTTATTAGCTATCGTTGTATCTTTCATTCTCTTTTTTTTAGTTTATTTTTTAATATTTTTTTTAATACCTGAACTAGTTCTTGTTGCTTTGCCCCTTTCAGTTATTTTGATTGTAGTTTACACTTACAGTTCATACAGATTTGGAGATAGTGTGGTTCTTTTAGCAACCAACGCAAAGCCTGCCACAGGAAGAGAATATCAATATTTGCGAGATGTTGTTGAAGGTTTAAGTATAGCTTCAGGTATGCCACCACCAAAAGTTTATGTGATTAAAAATGAGGATTTGAATGCTTTTGCGACTGGTCGAAATCCGGAAAATGCTAGTATTGCAGTTACCACCGGGCTTATTAGCTCTTTGAATAGGCAGGAGTTGGAAGGTGTAATCGCTCATGAAATCTCTCATGTTAAAAATCGAGATATGCTTTTTATGACTCTGGTCGCGGTATTGGAATTATCTTAGCTATTGTTTCTCCTATTGTTGTGCGTCTTGTGCAATTTGCTATATCACGAAAGCGTGAATTTTTAGCTGATGCTTCTGGGGTGAGTATTACTCGTTACCCTGAAGGGCTTGCCTCTGCTCTTGAAAGAATAGGTATTATAAATCAGGGAAAAATAAAGGTTAGTGAAGCTGTGAGTCACCTATTTTTTGTTGATCCTAAAAAAAGTTCGCTAGATAGTATTTTCGCTACTCATCCTTCCATAGAAGAAAGAGTAAGACGTCTAAGAGCAATGTAACTTTTGAAATTATTAAACGATTTATTATTTAATTAAAAAAAGGGATAAGTTGGGTTTATGTGTTTCTTAGGTTATTTTTTGCGCATCATCATAATCAGGACAACGCCAATTATGATAACTGCTGCGAGGATTGCTATTCCTAAGCCCATTATGTATGTGTCGGTTGGTGGTGCGGGTGTTGTGTCAGGTGGAGGTGTGGCTGTTGGAGCTTCTTCAACATAGATTGATGTTTCTGCATAAGAGCTTCCATAAGAATTTGAGCCTGCATAGGTTGCGATTATTGTATAATGTCCTGGAATATCTGGTTCCCACACAAGACTGTAAACCCCACTCATATCAGAAGTTGCTGTACCAATGTTTCTAAAGTTGCCATTTGCATCAATAACATCAAGAGATACTTCAACACCTTTTGCATCAGTCGGAATTGGTTTTTGCATGTGCAAATACTCCATCCAAGCTGACATATCCTCATCAGAAATAGCGGGTGTTCCTGGTTGTCCAGGTGATTCATCAGTTACAGTTCCTTCGATTACAACTTTTT
>Ga0111169_157_pt1 | contig 7686 bp, 8 predicted proteins | sample DeeMarSeWOR28_12_FD_80260 | JGI IMG/M metagenome (GOLD analysis project Ga0111169, IMG submission 80260) | Crenarchaeota group-6 archaeon AD8-1 | reverse complement strand
TATGTTTGGATTTAGTAATTTTTCAGCTATGGTAGCGATAATAAAAAGACATGTGAAAAACACTATGGGTATTACAGCAAAATCTACGATTGCTGTTGTTGCTTCTTCTTTTGGGCTTTTACTCATGATTTTTCTATTTAATTATATGCTGTTTTAAGATTTTGTATGGTCCTTAAACTTTCCAAGAATCATTTCAAGTTGTTCGTTAACAGCCCCAAAGTGTTAAGAAATCTTCACCATAACCAAATAATTTGGATATTTTATATCATAATCTATTTGGAGAATTTTGAATAAACATCTTTTCTATAGTGTGGAGGGTGGGATTCGAACACCTCACCAAGTGGAGATATCACCCGCTTACCTTCCCCTTTTTTAGGATACTCACATCTCTTACTTTTTCAGCTTCATAATTATGACATTTTATTCTAAAGTAGAGAGAAGCTAACGTTGTTTTGTTTTCATGCTTAAGTAGACAAATAAATCCTGATTCTTTGCCAGCTTCCCACATTTCAATTGGCAAAACGTGATTAACTTAGCGCGCGTTAAAACTTCTACGTCGAGATTGCGTGCCCTTTTAGTGACGCGAGCGAAGGCTAACTAAAAGGCGATTACGAGCGAATTCCTTGAATTCTGCGAGGGATGGAAGGGAGATTTCTTTATTCTTTGTTAAAGATTTGCGCATTTTGTTTATGCGCTTGATTTTGGATAGCGAATTGTATACTGCTTTGCCTTTTTCTGTTAAAGAATAGAGTTTTAGTGCATAGTCGTGGTTGTTTTTAACGAGTTGATTATCTTGTAGAAAGGCTAATAGATCTGTGACTGTTGCATGCGCTATGTTGCATTTGGATGCTATGCTATCAATGCTGAGTTGTCTGTCTGAGAGCGTTGATAGGATTTCCTTGTACAATTCAAGTTTTGATTTTGCCATTTGGCACTCGGTTGTTTCTTGTTGCTTTTCTAATTAATTATTTATGAATTGTGCGTCTTTATCTCAAATGTGTTGGTTATTCTTCTATTAACGGGCGAGTAAACAGAGTATTTTAGACGTTAATAACTATAATTGATATTTGCATTTAATATTTAGTAAATAAATAAATTTATCAAAGATAATAATTAGAATAAATTTTTATTGAAAAAATATTTAAAAATTCACTATTTTAATGTATATTTATTAATTACGTTTTTCATTGGTTTTTTTGTAGTTTCCTTTTTGTTTCTTTCCAGAACAAAATGTCATAGCCTAATCTAAATGATCCAGCATTAGGAAGATACAATTTCAAATAAATTGGATAAACATTGAAGGAGGTGATAAAAAAAAATGAAAAAATCAAAATTTAGAAAATTTTTAATAACAGCTTTGATTACGTTGTTGATTTTAGCTACTATGCTTTTCACTTTCTCCTCTACACAAGGACAAGTAGAAGTTCAAACGTATCCTTACTTGGTAGTAACACCAAATCCTGTGGCAATAGGTCAAAAAGTGTTCATTGTTATGTGGATTCATGGAGCTCCACCAACCGCATCGGGTCTTGGTGGAGACAGATACAGCTTTACGCTTGAAGTTAAAAAACCCAATGAAAATAATTTCAATTTCATATACCCAGACGCAAATAATCCTGTAAATCAATTTTTTATCTCAGATGAAACCGGATCAACTTTCACGCAATACATACCTGAATCAGAAGGCGAATATGAATTTAGACTAACCTACACGGGACAAATAATATCTCGCTTTAATCCAGAAACTGGTATTCCGGGATTTCCAGAACCATTAGCAAACATCCCAAATTTAGTCAACTCAGAATTTTTGCCTAGTGAAACAATAAAGAAGCTTACTGTTAAGAATGAACAGTTACTTGACCCAACAATTACTTATCCCCTTCCAGATGAATACTGGACACGACCAATTGAAGGACAAAACACAGAATGGGCAACGATTTCTTCAAACTGGTTAGCTGGAGCCCATACACAAGACCTTTTCCAACGTGATGGAACAGCACCTAGCAGTCCACATATTATGTGGACAAAACCAATAGAGTTTGGTGGTATTGTTGGAGGAACAACCGAAATTCCTGGTCTAGGCTTTTATTCAGGAGGGTCATACGAAGGTAGATTCACCAACCCAATAAGCATGTTTGGAAGATTATATTATCAGGTACCTTTGCATCATGCTGGTGGCGCAGGTTCAAGTGCATCAGGATATGCCTGTGTAGATCTACGTACCGGCGAGACGATATGGGTTTCAGATGAGATCGGCATTCCATACAAAGGAGTTTTCGGAATAGATCAAGGGCCAACAATTAAAGGACAACTCTATGATTATGAAACAGTGAATCAGCACGGTGTCGTGGGAGGTCTAATTTGGACAGAAGATGGAAGTACATGGAAGGCATATGATGCGTTTACTGGCCAGTGGGTATACAGCTTAACAAACGTTCCCGCAGGAACAGAAGTTTACACTAAGAGCGGAGAAATAGAACGTTACGTGCTCGATTATCCAAACCGCGAATTGACTTTGTGGACTTCTTCAGCAATACCAACTTCACCACTGGTAGCAGAAGCCGATATAAACATCGGTCCTTCAGTTCCTGGAACTACAGAAAGTGCTTTTGCTTACAGACCTATGGGAAAGAACGCTGATATGAGTGATAACATAATATGGAGCGTCACAATTCCTAATTTGCCTGGGGACGGGAATCCAACAATAATTAAAGTGCTTCCTGATGATTTGATACTTGGCACTAGCACTAACTTTCCATACGCACCTGGAATCTCGAGAATTCCCCCCTCGGTTATCACAATGTGGGCAATAAATCTGGATGTAAACAGGGATGCAAATAAGGATGGTGTGGCGGATGAAAACGATATTGGAACTGTTTTATGGATATATGATATTCCCTGCACAGAAGATCCTGAAAATCCTGGAAATTACCTTACACGAACTTTAGGACCAGTATATGTCGGTCTTGATAAAGATAAGGCTGATACAATTCGCATCTTCACTATGTCAGATGCACAAAACTTTACATGGTTTGGTTACAACCTTGATGATCCAGCTAATCCCCTCACTGGACAGCCTGAACCTATTTGGGGTCCAGTATATGATGACGATTATCTCTCTGACTACCAGTATTACGGAATTGAAGGTGGAGGTCAAACAGGTTATGTTGCTTATGGTAGACTCTATGTATGCGGTTATGGTGGAGAAATTCATTGTTTTGATCTTGAAGATGGGAAATTGTTGTGGGAATATAGTACCAGTGAAAAGAAGGATCTCCACCCGGAGGATTTGGAATGCGAAACTAATTCTGTCTGGGGTTATTTCCCTATTTTTATTGCAGGTATTGCAGATGACAAAATTTACGTATACAACAACGAACACTCTCCTAACAATCCTTACTACAAAGGCGAAAGGGTACGCTGTTTAAATGCAAAATATGACCCAGATGTACCAAGTGATAAATTGGAAATATGGACTCTTATGGGAATGGCAGGCCAGTCAATTAATACTCGTTCAAACTTAATTATTGCTGATGGTTTCCTATGCTATTACAACTATTACGACAACTCAATATATTGCATTGGAAAGGGACCAACCAAAACAACAGTAACAGCACCAGATATTGAGGTCCCGAAAGGCTCAAGTGTACTAATTCAAGGTTCCGTTATTGACATTTCTCCAGGTACCTTGCAAGATGAACAGACGAAGCGTTTCCCGCATGGAGTTCCAGCAGTATCTGACGAAAGCATAGGTCCATGGATGGAAAACCTATACATGCAGAAGCCTTACTCCGAAGAGATAACTGGAGTTGAAGTCACCTTAGAGGTAGTTGATCCAAATAATGACCGTTACCAAATAGGCACTGTGGAGAGCGAGCCGAGTGGTATATATGCTTATGATTTTGCTCCTTCAGATCCAGGATTATATAAGATTATTGCCACTTTCCAAGGATCAGATTCCTATTGGCCATCCGTCGCTGAAACATTTATATTGGTTGAGGGAAAAACTAAACAAAAAACATCCAATGTTAACGCCTTACTCGGCGATTCTTTAACGGTCAATTCTGTAGCGATTATAGGTTTGCTTTGTTCGATTATAATAGGAGGAGTATTGCTAGTTTATAAGTCTAAAAAATTTGTTCATTATTCCAAATGAAACGTTCAAGTATCAGCCCCCCCTTTTCTTTAAGCTTTGATAAATTGATTCTATTAATTTAAAAACAGAGAGGCGAGTGCTTCTTTTTTAGTAGATCTGAATTAAAATATCTAGAAGGTGAAAAAGCATTTAATTCTAATTATGAGAGAGGTTTGCTCCATATGATCCATAAAAAACTTGATTTTTTCAGAGATGAAATTTTACCAATTTTAAAAAATAATATCAAACAAAGAGAATATTATGAGGACATTAAATAGAATAGTAATTTCATAACTAATTTTAGGAACAGATCAAAAAACAAATAAAAGCTCAAAAACAGCTTATTTTGCCAAAATAATGATAAAAATCAGTGTAACGGTGGGGATTTGTATCCTTGCCAGAATCGAGATATCACCCGCAACCAACCCCCCTTTTTTGATTTTGGGCAGATTTAAATTTGAATATATGAGAAAGCTGGATTCTATTTCTGGTATTAAAACGGTATTCGGGATTAGAATAAATTTTAAATCAAAACATGAGCAAACCTAGTTTAGGTGATTTTTAATGAGTTCTGAAGCTATTATTTCCGTTAGCTCTATGCATGCTGCACTGACATCACTTTCTGGATTAAGGAAATTTCCAGATTTGAGTCAACCGTTCTATAGTTTAAAACTTGTAATTGGAAAACGAAAATTACTCACAATATTGTGGGATCCTCATAGACCAGATAATCCTGCGCCAACAAAGAGTATAGTTCAAAATTTGATTTTTGGTCAAAAACCAAGTGTTAAAGATTATTTTTTCGAAAACTCAAGTGGCTTATTTGAGTTAGAGAATGCAGGGATCTTAGGGTGGTATGATTCAGATCATCCTTGGCAACTGTATTGGCGTAAAGGTGTGTACGATCCTAATAATCTGCAACCAGGTGATCCTCATCTTTGGATCGATGTCCAAGGAAAATATGGTGCACCTGGATCAATCCGGTATCTTGATGATGATGGCTTTATTGGAGGACATTCTCACAAATGGGCTGAAGCAGTGATTAAAGCAGGAAATGACATAAATTTCAAAGATTATGATACAAATAATGATGGATTTCTCTCTCCTGATGAGCTATCTATCTTAATGGTAATCCCTCAAAACAGTCCATTTGGTACTCAAAGACCGGTTGTAGCTCGCCAAGTTCCTAATGAAGAACCACTTGTTGTCGATAATGTTAGAATTTATACTATTGCGGAAGCATATATTGGAGCCCCTCCGAGCCTTGGTGTTGTAGCCCATGAACTTTCCCATATCATACTTGGTGCAGGCGATATGTATTTTGGTTTTTTCCAACCTTTTGCTGCTGGCCCTTACTCTATAATGGATCAAGCTCCTGCTAATCCACCTCATCTTGATCCCTTCCATAAGCTTAGGTTAGGTTGGACAAAACCAGCAGTGATTTCTAAAGAGGGATGGTATAAAATTCGTGATATTGAAACTACTGGTGAAATATCCATTTTATATGATCCAAAACATGGTGATACAGAATACTTTATTATTGAAAATCGTTGGAAAGGATCTTCTTATGATCAATATTTGCCCTATTCTGGTTTGGCAATATGGCACATAATCGAGAATGCGCAAATATTTAATAATCTACCAACTCCGCCTAATGTGAACTCTCAAAACTGGAATGATCCAAAATGGAAAGGCTGGTCACGTCGCGGCATTAGGATGATTAGACCCATTTATGGACCTCCAATTAACTGGTCACTTTGGGATGGTTCTAATCCACAAACAGGTTATGATTTATTATCCAATGACCCAGATCCAAACCATGTATCACTTAAATGGGCAGATGGAACTCCTAGTGGTTTTTCAATATTGTCTATTCCTCATTCAAGTTCAGAAATGACAGTGCATATAAAAGTGGAGTAGTTGGATCTGAATAGAAAATGAGATGGGAGGTGATATTATGTTCAAGGGGAAAACTGGAAAAATCTATCATCTCAGAGTAAATGATCTTAATCATGTCTGGGGAAGTGGAAACGATAAACTTACTACAGAAGTCATTGTTCAACTTGATAGTGAACCAAAAGATGAGGCATTTGGATTTGAGCTAAGAGCAGATGACCCTAATTTGCCCTCACGTCTTAGCATGCTTTCTGTATTACGTGATGCATACATCAATAAGCTTACTGTGACCCTAGGTTTTAATATTGATCAGGGCAAGAAATGTGGTCATCTAAAGCGAATCGACTTAACTCAAACACCATAGGAGTTTTGTGGCGGGTTATTTGTTTGCAGGCAAAGATAAAACTAAAAGAAGTGAAGTGTCATGGGACTTGGAACTGCTCAAAGAAAGATTTCATCGGCCCTTATTGTTGCGACTCAAAACTTTTCAGCTCAGCCTGATGTCTTAATTATGCTATTAACGGGATGATTAGTGATTTTTGTTGTTTTGTTTCCAATTGCAGGTGAATTAGGTCGCAGAGGAAAAAAAGAAAAAAACCCAAGCAAAGATTAAATAATTTTTACTTTTTTTGTAATTAAATTATTTTTGGTTAATATCAAGTTCAACTATTTCTTTTAAGAAAATTATTGCTGCTTGTTCATTTGAGGAGGCGAATGGTAAAGGATCTGTTAGAGTTGAATTTTGGGCAGGTTCTAAATGTTTAGCAAGCTGTGTGTGAATTGTGATATCAGTTATAAACTGGTTGGTTGTTTGTGTGGTATTTTCTGTTTTAGAGGTTGGAGTGGTGGTTATTGTGGTTTCTGTGTTGGATTTGATATGCATTTTGCGGCTAATCTCGCGGCCAGTGTCATATTCTATGTAGGTTTGACCGGTAAGATTCATGTTCATTGTAGATGATACTGTGGTCTGGTTGGATCGAGAAAAGTTAAGTTTAGTTACAGAGTTGTTGCTTTGTGAATTGATAACAAAGACCTTGTATGTGCCAGCTGGAACAGTTATTTCTTGAATTCCCTTGAAAGTGAGAGTAAGAGTTCCAGTTGTGGTTCCCTGTGAATTACTGGCATTGACTGGAACTATCCATGTGTCACCTACTGTCACTTCTTCTTTTTCAAGTAGTCCAATTAAAACAGGATTAGTGGTTCCAGTTGTGTTCGAGGCGATTATGTTTGGGGTTTGGGAAAATATGTAGGTGGAATAGCCTGTTTTGTGCATTTTCTCCAAAAACGAGAATGATATTACTGGTCCTGGACCAATCATAGTTTGGGTTTGGTTTAAAAAGTATGTTTCACCATCAAAATCAACAACTTCCACAACTTTTGTGAAGTTAATGTATATGGTGTTTGGTTCACTGGGAAATGCTAACTGTTCTAAACTAGTGGGTATGCTTTGGATTGTTTGAACTTGACTTGTGTAATAGATCATTTTTTCTCCTATGGAAAAATTTACAGTAAGAGGAATTTTAGCAGCGCCTTGCATAACAAAAGAGAGGAGAATAACTATCATAATTGGAATTGACAATGCTAATATGAGTGCTTTCTTTTTCACTTTTTAGCACCATCAAATTACTAGCTGATTTTTCGATAAAAGCGTTTTT
>Ga0111169_165_pt1 | contig 7741 bp, 8 predicted proteins | sample DeeMarSeWOR28_12_FD_80260 | JGI IMG/M metagenome (GOLD analysis project Ga0111169, IMG submission 80260) | Crenarchaeota group-6 archaeon AD8-1 | reverse complement strand
TGCACTGGAGCAACCAAAGCAGCCTTAGCATCCTTAGAATGCATAGATAGGGGAGGAACAATTCTCTTTTTTGCTGTACCTAATCCTACAGTTAAGCTACCAGTCCCTATTAATCAATTTTGGAGAAATGAAATCACTATAAAAACATCCTATGGAGCAGCACCAAAAGATCTTGATGAAGCCCTAAATCTGCTCTGCAAGAAAAAACTTGGAGTAAAAAATATGATAACACACAGACTCAGTTTGAATCAAACAGCACAAGGATTCAAGATCATGTCAATTGCAGGAAAATCTCTTAAAGTAATAGTTCAACCAAACGAAAAATAACTTCTTGAACTCTTATTGATTTTAAGAAATGTTCATTTTAGGATTTTAACATTATTAGCATCATCTTGAATTTGGTTATAGCTGATAAGCTGTGAGGTTCGCCGGCAGGCATTATTATGAATTGATCTTTTTTCAGTTTATAAGAAATACCAGATATTACTATTTCAGCTTCTCCATCTAAAATATGAACGAGAGCATCATAGGGTGCTGAATGTTCACTTAAGCCTTGACCCTTAGAAAAAGCAAAAAAGGTTACTGAACCAGCTTTTTTGTCAATTATTGTACGGCTGATAATAGAATTTTTCTGATAATCAATTATTTTGTTTGTGTAAACAGAACTTTCTTTGATATTTGATGAATCTGTCATTTATATCACAATCAATATTGAAAAATTAAAATTAAGATTTTGAATATAAAGTTTGATCTGTATTGTTTTTTCAGACGATTCTATTTGGAATCAGGAACAAACTCAATTGAAATTGAGTTTACACAGTGTCGATCAGTTTTATTTGGTCCCTCTCCAGTAAATACATGACCCAAATGAGCTCCGCAATTATTACATGTTATCTCTGTTCGAAGACCATCCGCATCCATTGATCTATTAACTCTTCCTGGAATTTCATCTGAAAAGCTTGGCCATCCAGTGCCTGAGTCAAATTTGCTAGAAGATTTGTAAAGTGGAGTTTTGCATCTTTTGCAAATATAAGTTCCTTTATCCCAAAAAAGATAATATTTACCTGTAAAAGGTGGTTCAGTTCCTTTGTTTATAATTACCTCTTCTTCTTCTTTTGTAAGTTTTTTATACTCTGATTTTTTTTCTTTCATAATCATTACAACTTTACTTAATAGTGTTAATATTGATAATCTTTATCTAATTAATAAAAAAATGATATTATATTATTTTTAGGAAATCATGCAAATCTACTTAAAAGCTATTAAATTTTTCCAGATAAATATGTTGGAAAAGGTTTTTCAATTTTTATTTTTATTTTTCTTCCTAAAAGTGATTTTGAGCTTTTTACTACTATTGGTTTGTAAGCATAATTTCTGCCGATCCAAGAATTAGGAATTTTACCCTTCTCATCTATTAGAATTTCTCCACTCCAATTTGTCCATAGTTTATTTCTTTCAAATGAAATTTTTTTAGATAGCAAAGCTGTTTTTTTGCTTCTTCGATTTATTTCTTTCAAATCTACTGAATAAGATAACATTTGTTTGGCTTTAGTTTTTGGCCTGGCAAAAAATTTTGAAATATTAACTATATCTGGTTTTACATCATTAATGAGGTTGAGAGTTTTTTCAAAGGCTTGAATACTTTCACTTGGAAAACCACAAATGACATCGGTGGCAATTGTGATTTTAGGTATCGAACTTCGAAATGTTTTGATTATATTTTTGAATTGTTGAGTCGTGTAGAATCTTTGCATTTTTTCTAAAATTTTATTATCGCCGCTTTGTACAGGTACGTGTAAGAATTTGAAAACTTTAGGATTCTGGAAAATTGTTATTAAGGGTTTTAATTTTGGCAATACTCTATTTGGATTCATCATCCCTATTCTTAAATAAAAATCTCGTTTAATCTTAGTTAGAGATTCCAATAATTCAACGATATTTGTATCCAAGTCCTCTCCGTAACAACCAGCATCTTGTGAAGTAAGCCAAAATTCCTTTACTCCATTTTTTAAGTCTTTTTTTACTCTATCTTTAATTTCTTTAATTGAATAGCTTCTTAGTTTTCCACGAGCAAAAACTACGCAACAATATGAACAAGAACCTAAACATCCATAGTTAATGGGTATTATGCTGATCAAATGATTTGATTTTATTTTTGGAAGAGATAACTTGGGTTTTGAATCAAAGTTATTATCTAATTCTACCACATGCTCGCCGTTAATAACCCTTTGAACAAAATTTACAATCTTTTTTCCAGGTGCTGGACCTATAGCTCCATCAAAACTGATTTCTCTTTTTAAACGATTAAAATTAATCAAAGGTAAACAACCTGATACAATAATCTTTTTATTTTTTGGTATTTTTTTTAAAGCAGAAATTACGCGATTTTCTGTAGGGCCCTTCACTGCACAAGTATTATAGATAACTATATCAGCTTCCATGATAGAGTTAGCTTGTTTGAATCCTGCTTCATTTAAACAACCGATAATAATCTCAGAATCGGCTAAATTTGCAGAACATCCATAGCTCTTCACAAAAACTTTCAATAGTCATCCAACGCAATACATTAGATGCTTATTCAAGAAATAAAAACATAAGGGTTCATAGAAGCAAATATTTACATAAATTTGCAACTAGCCTTGCGAAGGTTTTATAAGCTAATGAACAAACATATTTGAAACATATTTATTACATAATATGTACAACTATAAACTAAACACATTTATTTCATATTCTATTCAAGGGAGAGAATTAAGTGAAACTAATAACATTACACCTACCAGAAACATACATACAAGCATTAGATCAGTTAGTAGATGAAAGATTCTATCCAAACAGATCTGAAGCAATACGAGTAGCAATAAGAGATTTAATTAGTGAAGAGGTATGGAGAAGAAATGACTAGACCCAACACAGAAGAAACCCTATTAAAATGCAACCCAGCTTTAACAGAAACAAAAACTTTTGAAAATATAACCAACCCTTTGGATAACAACTCTCTAACATTATATGATCTACCTTCACGGCACGAATTAGTAAAATATACAAATCCAAACAAATTGAATAGTGACTTTGAAGAAAAAGAGGCTAAAATAAAACTCTATAATCTTGAAAAAGATGAGATTCAAATTAAGCCTATAAAAATTGATCTAGGTATCGACCTATACCAAATGGAAGAAAAGTAAACTTTTTTTATGCTTCAGAAAATCAATCCACTTTATTGATTATCTTTTTTTACGTGAATATTTTTTAATAAGCATAAATTTTTTCTTTATTCTTAGGGATACAGGTAAAGGTAACCCAAATGATTGACTTCTTTTTTCTAAAATAGCATGCATAATACCTTCAACAGTTGGTTCAGCTTCCAATACAGCATAGGACAAACCTATAGATTGTGGAATATGAGCATCAGTTCCAGCAATTTTAGCTAGATTCAATCTATCTGCTATCATATTTGCTCTTTTTTTACAGCGTTCAAAAGGAAAAGAAGATGAATTCACAGTCTCAATTGCATCAAAGCTTTTGGATATTTTATTTCCTAAACTTCCCTTAAACCAAGCAAATGGATGACAGGCAACGGCCAAACCACCCTGACTATGGATACACTTTATGGTATCTTCTGCACTCATACCTTTTGGCACAGTTTTACTAACATTTAACCCAACAAGATGACCATCCCGAGTAGAAACCTCTATACTAGGTATTATCAATAGATCAATTTTCCTAGCAATATCCAAAGCACCCTTAATTTGATTGTGATCCGTAATAGCGACAGCATCCAAGGATCTTTTTATTGCATACTCCACAAGATTGTTTGGAGATATTACTGAGTCAGACGAGTATTCTGAATGAACATGAAAATCAACTCGCAACTTTTTTTTCAAAGAATCCTCTTCCCTTAAACTCTAACTTAATCTATTTCTTATCATTATCAGTTTATTTTCGAGTTCTTTCTCATTGGAATCAATTTTCTTGAAAAGTGGTTTAGATTTATTTATCTGATGATTTGCATCTAATGGAGTTAATGCATCCTCCCAGCACAAAGATTTTTTATTTTGCGATAGATTTAATATTTGACATATTTGTTGGGAAATATTTGGCATAATAGGCATTGATGTGATTGCTATAGCTTTGACAATTTGAGAAGCTACGTAAAAAATATTTCCAGCTTTTCTTTTTTCATTTTTAATAAGATTCCATGGTTCATTTTCATTAAGATATTGATTTCCAATTCTGCTCAAACCGATTAAGGAATTTGCTGCTGATTGGAATTTGAAATTTTCAAAATCAAGAGATAATTTTTCAACTGACTCTGCTATTTTAGCTAAAAGTTGGTTATCATTTTTGGACAGATTTGATGGTGAAGGAATTTTATTGTCGAACTTTGCATTTATGAATTTTAAGGTTCTATGAATAAAATTGCCAAAAGTATCATTGAGATCAGAATTTATTTTGTCAATAAATAATTCCCAAGAAAAATTTGAATCCTTGGTTTCAGGTCTTGTTGCTGCAAGATAGAAACGCCACCAATCGACTGGAAACATTTCTAGGGCTTCATCGATCCATATGCCTACTCTCTGACTCTTTGAAGCTTTTTCACCTTTAAATTGAAGGAACTCGGTTGCAGAGACATTCCAAGGTAAATTGTAGTCTTCTCCTGAAGCTAATAATAGAGCTGGAAGAATTATTGTATGAAAAGGAATATTGTCTTTTCCCACAAAATATAGTGTTTTTGCATTTTTATTAAACCAAAATTCCCGCCATTTTTCTGGCTCTTTAATATTTTTATAATATTCTATAGTTGCAGAAATATACCCTAAAACTGCCTCAAACCAAACATAGATTGTTTTATTTTCAGCACCTGCAAATGGAGCAGGAATACCCCAAGATATATCTCTTGTTACGGCTCTGGGTTTAAGACCTTCTTTGATCCAATTCAAGCTAAAGTTCTTGGCGTTTGCCGGAAGGTTATTGTTTTCTGAAAGATACGTTTTTAGTTTATTTGATAATTTTGAAAGGTCAATAAACCAGTGTTTAGTGGTTTTTATAATTGGAGAGCTTTTACAAAGAACACAATAAGGATCAATAAGATTTGTAGGTTCTAATAATTTTCCACATTGGTCACATTGATCTCCCCGTGCTTTTTCGTAATCACAGTTGGGGCAGGTGCCCTCTATAAAGCGATCTGGTAAGAAACGTTGATCTTTATTGCAATATAGCATTTTTATTTCTTTTGAAAAAATATAGCCATTTTCGAAGATTTTCATTAAAAGTCTTTGCACAAATTTTTTATGAACAAAGCTTTCAGTTCTCGTGTAGTTATCATAGGATATATTCCATTTTCTGAATAGTTCAGATACGTAGGCATGATTGTTATCAGTTAATTCTTTTGGACTTATACCTTGTTTGATAGCTTCCACTTCAATAGGAGTTCCATGTTCATCTGAACCACTTACCAGTAATACCTCATTACCTCTCAATCGGTAATACCTAGCTGCAATATCAGCTGAAAGAATTGAACCAACTAGATTGCCCAGATGAGGGGTAACATTAATGTAAGGCCAAGCAGATGTAACCAAGATTTTTGCTAATTTAATGACACTCTCCAAGAGGTTTAAATTGGGTTATAGATATCAATTAATCATACACTTTTACTAAAATTTACCATTCATAGTCTATAAATAGTTTATACAAAAAATCAGACAAACTAGCTTTTTTATATAAAAAATAGGGAAGGTAATTTTTTTGTTTATTAGTTTATTTTTTGCGAAGGATGAGAACTCCAATAATCACAACAACTGCGATTATTGCAATTGCAGATCCTATGATGTAGGTGTCAGTCTGAGGTGCAGGGCTAGGCTCTGGAGTTGCTTCTGGTGCTGGTGCTTCGATTGCAGTCATATAAGTTGATGCATAAGAGCTACCATATGACTCAGAACCAGCAAAAGTTGCCATGATATTGTATAATCCAGGAACTTCTGGTTTCCAAGTCATTCCATAGACGCCGCTCATATCAGAGGTTGTATCTCCAATATGTATCCAGTTACCATTGGGATCAATGGCATCAATTGACACTGGAACACCTTGGGCATCGCTAGGTATTGGTTTTTGCATGAACTTATATTCCATCCAAGCTGACATGTCCTCATCTGCGATAGCAGGCGTGTCTTTTAATGCTGGTGATTGATCTGTTACAGTTCCAGTGATAGTGAAGCTTTTTCCAACTTCAATTGCGGTATCTGGAGCTGAAACAGTTGTTGCACTTAGACCTCTGCCAAAACCGTAAACTTGTCCATCATAGTTGTTAAGGGCGGTTAAAATACCATCTGAAATAACAGTATGACGGAACATACCAGCAACACTCCAAACCTCTTCTCCATTGTCTGTATCAATTGCTCATCGTTGGTAGTAAATAGCTTGTTATCAGCAACAGTGAAGCCGCTGTAGGTTGGATAGACTCCATATACTGTTTCAAAGCCAGCGGGATCATAATCAAATTCCCATTCAAGAGCGCCAGTTTCAGCGTTAAAAGCTCGTACAGCACCAGTATAGCCTGTGGTGTAAGCTTTTCCATAGGCTATGTCACGTTGATATTCGAAAATACCCCATCCGTTTGGCAAGGGTTCAGTTTCCCAGAGTTGGTTTCCTGTGTTGACATCAAAACATAGTGTTGTCATTCGGCCTTCTTCACGCATAAGATACTTTCCTTCGCGTATGCTTGTGGCTCTAGCAAAGTGGTCAATTCCAACATCCGTTAATGTCCAAGGCCATTCTGATTGATCGCGTCCTTGCATTAGAATAACACCATCGCCGATTGCCGAGATGCCCAATCCTGGTACACTTGGTAGACTTGTAAGATTAGCAACCCATTGAATGCCTCTTGTTCCATTAGTAGTTCCGCCTAATGCTGGACTCCATGTGTTGAAGCCTGCGGGTCTTAAGCAGTAGCTTGAATTCCAGCATGTTAAAGTGTTGCCGCTTAATCGGTAAGATAGGACTTCACCACTGGGTCCAAATACTGTTGGGCTTCCTGAGAAGGATCCTAAACCTCCCCATGGCACATCTGTAATAGTGTGTACGGGTTGTATTGTAAATGCGTCCCATAATGTGATTGTATAAGAGCTACTTGGTCCGCTTCCACTCCATAGGTAAGCAATTAAACCGTGTTCGTTTGGATTGTTGATATCAAAGACTTGAGCGAAAAGAATATTTTCTCCATCTAGGTAAGCAATTTCTTCTCCAGTATAGAGATCCATAACTCTCGTGCCTGTTACTGTTGATGGACCAGGGGTATGTTCAGAGTATATTATTCGTCCTTCGATTATAATTGGATCATAGTGTTGTTCATATGATAATCCTGTATAGTACCCAGTGTCTTCATATGGACCTCCAGCCAAACCTCCAAACATTATTGGTTTAGCCCAAAGTATGTGGGCAGTATTTGGAGCTTTAGTGTAAAGGGCAACAGCATTTGACATACAGAAACTCCTTTGAGCAATATCATAGCTTCTCATTAACCAATTATCAGATACTTGATACCACCCCTTATTTTCAGAGTTTATTGGACGTTGCCAAGGTTCTGTTGGTAAAGGATTAAATGGAATACCTGGAATTGGATCCTCTTGCACTGTTAAAGGCACTTCAGCACTAGTACTTTCCAAATATAGGTTTTCAAATGGTTGGCCAAAACTGGTTCCATTGCCCCATTGTTCTGGAAAGTGAGTTTGAAAAGTATATGTAC
>Ga0111169_180_pt1 | contig 8487 bp, 8 predicted proteins | sample DeeMarSeWOR28_12_FD_80260 | JGI IMG/M metagenome (GOLD analysis project Ga0111169, IMG submission 80260) | Crenarchaeota group-6 archaeon AD8-1 | reverse complement strand
CTGCAAGATTATTTGTTCCATCTGTACTTCCATCTTCAGCTATAATTATTTCATAAGAATTCGTTAGGTTATCCAGATACTGAATTACTTTATTTATAGTGGCTTCTAAGACTTCTGCTTCATTATAAGCGGGGAACACTACTGAGACTCTAACTGTATCTCGATTATTGTTATTTTCCATATTAAAAAATCCATCCTGAAAGCCACTTTAAACTGTTAATCACCGAGTCTGGAGCAGGAGTACCCGATATAATTACATAGAAATATCCAAATAAAATGGCAACAATTGAAAAATAGATTATGCTTACTATTTTGGCCCATTTTGATTTCCAATATTTATTTATAAAATAAGCAGAAGCTAGGCATAGTAAAGGTACATTAATGTAAAAATGATAGAGGAATGTAATTCTTGAGATCAGCATGTAGGGAATCCAATTAATAAAGAAAAATGTAACTATGAATGCGCATTCAAAAATTTTTTTCCTTACAGCTATTGCTGTGACTAATATTATTGCGGGGAAACCAACCCACCAGACAGCCGGATTGCCTAAAAGTGCAATAGATGATTTGATGTTGATTGATAGTTGGGACACATATAACCACACAGGCTTTAATATTAGGGGCCAACTCCACCAATCTGATGAGAAAAAGTGTGTAGCTTCTAGAGTTGAATGATAATAGTACATTCCTCCTTGCAGACCCAAAACCTCTAAGATAGTTCTTCCAACAATAATATCAGGAATATATGTTAAAAAGTAGATTAAAACAGCTATAAGTATAAATTCCATGATTTTGGTGAAAGGATACTCAATAAATTCGTTTATTTTATCTATTAATTTGAGATCTTTGTACTTTAGTATTTCATTTATTCTTATTGCAGATAGTATTACTATCTGGGCAATAAAACCATATATAGCAATCCATTTTACTGAAAATCCTAATGCAAAACACAAAATTGCTAAGAACAATAGTTTAGTTGGTGTTTTTTGCCATCCATAAATTAGTAGTTTTTTCAAATATAATAAGAAAAATAATTGCGAAGCAATTGAAAAAAAGATAACAAAAGTGTCAACTGTTGCCATTCTTGCCATTGTGAAATGCATGAAATCAAAAATCAATAGAAATGCCGCTGAAAAACCTCCAATCCATGTTTGAAAAAGTTCTTTTCCCAGAAAGTATATTAATGGAATCATTAATGTTGCAAAAATTACTCCCATTATTCTCCATCCAAAGGGATTGAAACCAAAGATTACAATTCCTGAAGCAATTATTAGTTTTCCTAATGGTGGATGAGTCCATTCATAAGGATATTGAATTTTTAAGTAGTTCTCTGCGGTTTTTACGAAGTATATCTCATCAAAAAAAGTTTCTCCCATATACGTGTTGGGAAGATTAATAATATTTTGTTCATCAATTAAATATGTGAGATTTATATCAGAAGAATTTTCACTAGAAATGTAATTAATTTTCATGGTCTGATCTGATGAATCTATAATTGCTAATTCAGCAATTTCAATAAATTCACTATCTATAACAAATCCTATTTGTTGTGAATCTTTGTCAAGAATTAATCCATCACTCCAACTGTAGTATGAAACTTGGATCTCAATTGTTCCATCAAAATTCCAATTTCCAGGAGATCCAGTGTAAACATCAATCTGAGCCTCTGAACTATTTTTTACCAAGAAATATATTGTTCCAACTCTTTCAATTTTGCCAAAATCAACAAAAAAATCAGCTTTTTCTTTAATCTGCAAATTATTTTGAGGAACTTCTGTTGAACCAAGATTCCAAGAAGCTAAAGAGAAAAATACAGTTGAAAGAATGAAAATTGTTAAAACATCTGCTTTGTTAATTTCCATATTGCTTTTCCTCTGATTTAACTTTTGAATTAAATTTAATAGAGTCTGATCTAATCCATGACTTGCCTTTGAATTCATCCCATAATACTGTTAACGCATACATTAAAATTATCAAATTTATACTACTAACCGCTAGAACCACAGGATCACCCTTTGAAATAAATATGCCTAAATTGAGATGATATAGAACGTAAGCTTGATTAATAAAAAAAGTAATTGATAAAATAATGTATATTGGTCTAATTTTTTTAAGAAATGGGTAGGCTAAAGCTAGAATACCCAAGGCTGGAAACAGATATCGTTCATGAATTCTTGTGGGTAGCATAAAGAAACCTAAAACAAGCAAAAAAGCTACAAAAATCACTAGTAGATCTCCAGTATTGGTCAATCGTTTTTGAAGAACATATAAAGAAAAGACAACTAGTGTTCCAAATAGTATCCAGCCAATTAAAAAAAGAAACGTTGTTTCTCTAACCCAAAGCCCTCCTAAAGCCCATAGGTTGAAAGCATTTACAGTTGTGTAAGTATACCCTTGATATGCACCAAAATAAATATTGGATAAGAAGGAAAATGGATTACTCCATTGGAAAGGAATAATTACTGCAAACATTGTTAGAATACCTGCAAATAGAGAGACAACGAAAGTTCTTACGTCTGTTTTTTTGAAAATTACAAATAAAATTAAAGGAGCTATTGCGATACTCTGCGGTTTAGTTAAAAGACTAAGAACTAAAAATACCATAGAAAGTTTGGGTTTTAAGGCTAATGCTAGAGTTAATGATAATAACAATAGAAAAGTGTAAATAGCATCTAATTGTCCCCATACCGCTGAATTAATGATTATTGCAGGATTAAATGCATATAATGAAGCAACTATAATGGCTAGTTTAAAATTAATACGATTTCTTAAGAATACAAATATTACAATTATTGTTGCAATATCAAATATGCTAGGTATTAGTTTGATTAAATATGCCATTTGAGGTGTTCCAAAAATCGAGAAACTATTCGCAATCGAGCCAATTCCCCAAAATACATAGATATTTAAAGGGGGGTAATCACACCATTGAACAACATTATAGAAAACTCTTGGACCATATTGAGCAGCTGTATTAAACCACGAAGAGAATGTATTGAGATCAATCTCATATCCTGGTACTGGAAATAGTATTAGCCTAATTATGAATGCGCTTGATAATAGCAAAGATAAAGTTATTATCTCACGTTTTTCAAAGGAAAAATTGATAGTTAGTTCTCTCCATTGAATTTTTATTCATGTGAACTCTCAATAAAAGTATTTTTCATAAATTATCTTTTTAAGTTAGAATTTGAACAATTCTGGACTTGATTGTTCGGAAAATTATTAAGTTAGATCTAAATGCTAAATTATGCTCGAGGTACAGGGTTTGAAAAAAAAATTGGATGTTGCAAAATTTGGGGGAAGTTTATTAGATGTTGAAGGTCAAAGCATACCTAAAATTCTCCAAAGAATAAAAGAACTTGCAGAAGAAACTGAGATAGGTCCTATTATTGTGTTATCTGCTCCAAATGGGACAACTGATAAACTTATTGAAATAGGGAATTCTTATGCTCAGTCTTCTCCTATTGAAGTAATAAAAGAGATTGATAATCTTAAACTATTGACTTTAGATGCTTTAAGATCGATAAATAAACGTTTTAGTGGTACTATTAAAGCTCGAATTTTAACTTTTGGAGGAGAGCTTGCAATGTCAACTCTATTAGATTATATCCTTAAAAGTAATGGCCTTAACTCTACCCGTATTCCTTTATCTGATTGGCCAATAATTACGGACGATGTTTTTGATGATGCAACACCAAATTATGACCTTAGTAAGAAAAAAAGGCATGTTTTAATAGAACATTTAGAAAACGGCAAGATAATCTCTATGGCTGGATTTCTTGGAGTAACATCAGATGGATTGGAAACTATATTAGGCCGAGGTGGCTCGGATTTAACTGCGGTTTTTCTTTCATGTTTATTAAGAAAACGTTTTCACGCTCAGACTCTCCTATTCAAAGATTTTCCAATTCAAAGTACTGATCCCAAAGTGGTTCCAAACCAACTTACTGATCATATAACTTCACTCACTTACAATGAAGCTCACAAAGCTTCTATAATGGGTATGAAAATTGTGCAACACCCTGCAATTGCAATGGCCAGAAGGTTCTCTCAGCCACTCTTGATTGTTCCTTTTGATAATCCGAAAAAATACTCAATTATTCAGTCTAAATCGATAAGCAATGATATTGTTAAATGTATAACCGGAAAAGTTGGTGCAGCAATTCTTTCTATGAATGATGAAAAAAGTCATACTTTAGAAGACTCTTTGAGAATATGGGAAAAACGAAATGATTTCTTAGATTTAGGTGCTGAAACATTGGAAACAGGAACAAGAATTCGGGATTTCTTATTCTTAGATTCTGATTTTCTAAGAAAAAATGAAGAGAAATTAAAAGGATTTGATGAGAACCTTAAGGTGGAATATGGATTGGGAGTGGTAACTCTTATTGGCGATAGAATGAAAAATTCTGCTGGAGTTGCTTCTTTAGCTATAAGTTCGATATCAGGAATTAACATTAAGCGCGGTATTTTTGCTCCTCATACTTCACAAATAATAATTGTTGTCGATGAAAAAAATGTTAATACTACCATTGCAGCGATTCACTCTAAAATATCAAAAATGAATAGAAAGTAATTCAAAAAAATTTAGTTTTACTGATTTGGTGGATTCGATTATTTATAACAAAAAATTGAGTAAAAGTCTATCTTAAAATATCACAATTCAATTTAAGGAAAAATCAATAATTATACAAGATTTAACCAAAAAATCAAAGATAATCATAAATGTGAATAAGGTTGAAAAAACCAAGTAAGGATAAAAAGAAATTAATAGTGTTTGATGTTGAAGGAGTATTAATCCCAAAAAATCGCTTTATTTTTGAAACGGGGAAAAGTCTCGGATTCTTTCAATTAATTCAAATGCTTTCTATCGGATTTTTTTATAAGATAGGACTTTTATCCTTAAAATTAGCTCTTAAAAGAATTTTCTATTTAATGAAAGACATTAGATTCAATAATCTTGCTGAAATTTTCAACAGAATTCCTTCGACTCCCTATGTTCAAGATATTTTTGTTCAACTCAAGAGGCGAGGCTTCAAAGTTGCTTTAATTAGTTCTGGATTACCTACAGAACTTGTAAATAAATTGGGGGATAATCTTGGAGCTGATTTTGTATATGGAATAGAACTTGGGTTAAAAAATGGAATTTTAACCGGTGAAATTTCAGGAGATGTCATTGATGCTAATGGAAAATTTAAAGTTCTTAAGAAACTTCTTTCTGTTGAAAGTATTGCCAAAAAAGATTGCGTTGTTGTGGCTGATGATAGGAATAATAAATCGATCTTTATTCCAGAAGTTGATAAAATCGGTTTTAATCCAGATTTTATTATACGAATGAAAGCAGATTACATAGTGAATGGTAATCTTACAGGTATAATTCCTTTTATAGATAAAGAAGAAAGAGTTCGATCTTCCCTTTCAAGAAATGATATATATAGGGAGATTATTCATGCATCTGCATTTTTTGTTCCTGTTATAGCTAATTTATTTGGCATTATTCCTATGGTATTTTTTATCTCTCTGCTTATGCTCTTTTATTTCTTATCTGAATTGTTTCGTATGAATAGAAAGAATTTCCCGATAATATCTCTTATAACGCGATATACTGTTTCAAAATCAGAGACTTATACTTTTGCTGCAGCTCCTCTTTATTTTGCATTAGGAATATTGTTAACTTTATTGGTTTTTCCCATGCCTGCGAGTAGTGCTGCAATTGCTATTTTTGCTTTAGGTGATAGCAGTGCATCTATTTTTGGTGGTAGACTTACAAAAAAACCATTTCTTTTTAATAAAGATAAAACTTTGGAAGGTTCAATAATTGGTTTCTTTTTTGCTTTTCTTGGAGCTTTATTTTTTGTTTCGCCTTCAATTGCTTTTTTAGGTGCAGCAGTTGCGATGTTTTTTGAATCTCTTCCCTTGCCTCTTAATGATAATTTGGTAATTCCTTTGTCTACCGGATTTATTTTATCTTTTGTTGTTTAGTTTGGCGAGTAACTGTTTTTAATAATTAATTTTTGTTTTTGTGTATGTGACATTTTTTTGATATTCTTTTCTCGTTTTAAGGCTTGAGAACGTGAATCAAATAATTCAACAAAAGCTAGTTTTATCGGTCTACGACTTTTTGTGTATCTAGCCCCTTTACCATTTGTATGTAATTTTATTCTTTGAGCTAAATTTTGAGTGTAGCCAGTATAATAACTTCCGTCGTTACATAATAGAATATACACAAAGAATGACAAATTTACATTCTTCCGATTAAAGATTATGATTAAAAGATAGTCCTTTTTGAATAACTCGGTTGACATAGGCTTCTGGATCGATTTCTTCTACTTTTGTTCTATCTACATCAATTAAATATATTTCATGTAGTCTAGCATTGCAGATTTCCTCATTTGTAACTGGGGGTTTTTTATAGTATCTATCGCAGAGGTTTTTGATTTCTTTGATTTCTGCTTTTGTTCTTTTTCTTGGTGGCTTAGCCAAGGTTTGTGGTATTGGTAAAATGTAATGGGGGGGCATTCCTAATGCGAATTTCCCTGCAAAGCTACTATACCTGATAATCTTGCTAGCTAGTCGAGCTGAAAGATATGTTAAGGGGTATAAGGCTTGATCAGGAGGAATAAAACCAGTTTCGATTTCAACCACAAGATTCCCATACCCTTTTATAGAATACAAGTCGCAAGTTAATGTATCATTTAGAGGATATTCTATCTGTACTTCATATCCTTCTAAAATTAGATGTTTTGCACAAACAAGTTCCATTACTGAATGATTAATTTTTACAACGTTCTCTTTTTGTAATTTCATTAACCAATCCTTAAGCATATTTAGTTTGTTTTCAACTTCTTTGTTTGTGTTTATCGTAAGTCTATACATTAATGAAGATAAATCTCTTTCAAATCTTTCTCTACTTTTCATTCTATTTTCCTTTTCAAGTAGTATGATTGGCCGTTATTTAGCTCTTTAATTATCTTAGCTAGGTATTTATCCAATTATTTTAGGCATTGGTTTTTTTAAATCCGTTAATAAGTGGATTATTGCAATATTAGCACCTTGAAGAATTTGATATTATTGATTTCTATTTTGGATTTTTCTATTTAGACTAATATTTTTATTTCTTATCTGATTTTTTGTGGGATTCTTTTTCAAAAAAATAGTTTTTTATTGAATTTTTTTTAAAACAAGTTTGGCGTTATTTACATCTATTTCAAATATTTTGTAATTCTCGAACTCCCTAACCTCGCCTAATACTGTTTTTACTTTAATTACGTTTTTTTCGTCCTTAGCATAAATAACATCTCCGAAGGTTTTTATTCCATCTATTATTACATTGAATTCACACATTTTGGTTCACATTTTGGAAAAAGTCTTTCAAAGTTATAAGGGTTTTTTAACTCTTATAAAATACCAATTATTTTGGTTTATCATAATCTAACTACTTGTTTTTTCTTTTTATTATTTCAAAGAATTCTAAAAGATTTAGTTGCTCTGATGGTTTATTGAATTTGCCAATTTTAAGAAAGAATTGTATTATATATCCGAGACTTAGTGCTGAAATTACAGTTCCTACTCCTAATGGTCCTCCTAGAATGAATCCGGCCAATACAACAATAATATCCATGGAAACTCGAATGTGTGAAATTGGCTTGTTTAATCTTTTAGCTAAGGCAACCATAAGTCCATCTCTAGGACCTGCTCCGAGTTGGGCTCTAAGATAAAGAAAAACACCCCCTCCAAGGATAAATATGCTCAAAATCAATTGTGTCAATTGCCAGATTATCTCTGTCTGCGTTGGAATAATATTCAATGCAATTATTATGTCAATAAAAAATCCTATGGTGATCATATTTGCTATAGTTCCGAAACCTGGGGAAAAACCGATTAGCCAACTTATAACAATTATGATTAATCCAACAATCTGGGTAACTTGTCCTAGGGTAAATGGTGTAATGTAACTTAATCCTACATGAAGTACTCCCCAAGGGCTAGTTCCAAGGTTTGCATATAAATTGACAACTATTCCGATAGCTAAGATAAAAAAACCTGCAAATAATATTACCATTCGAAATATTATACTTAATCTAGTTCTTGGAATATTCAACCTATGAAACCTTTTCCACTTTACTTATATAACTTATTAATAAACATTGAAAATCATTCATGCAGATCATATTTATTAGTTAATTGTAACTTAAAATAATCAAATCCTTTATTGAAAAATATAATTAAGTGGTTCTAAAAAATAAAATACTGTTTAGACGATAGGGGTTTTATTCTTGTCAGTTTATGTGATAAAAGCGAATGGATCTAAACAAATGTTTGATAAAGAAAAAGTTATTAGAACTTGTTTAAGGATGGGTGTGAATCGGAGTATTGCTTATGAGATTGCAGAAGAAGTTGAGAATCAGAGTTATAATGGAATAACAACTGATAAAATTCTCGATCTAACTTTTAGCTTGCTTCGAAACTATAAACCCCACATTA
>Ga0111169_155_pt1 | contig 8827 bp, 6 predicted proteins | sample DeeMarSeWOR28_12_FD_80260 | JGI IMG/M metagenome (GOLD analysis project Ga0111169, IMG submission 80260) | Crenarchaeota group-6 archaeon AD8-1 | reverse complement strand
CCTTTATATGAATGAAATGCTAAAGTTTTTCCATTTGACATTTATTTACAATCCTAAGAATAATAATATTGATAATTATACATTTGAGTTACTATATTTTGTATTTATATAGATTGTTGCAGAGTCGCTATTAAAAATTAATTTTTAAGGAATTTTTTATAATATTGTTTATTTATTGAATTGAAATCAAGCTGTTCTTTATTCTTCTTTTTTTGTTTTTTGAACCATCTTTCCTACTTTTTCAGTATAATCTCTATATTTTCTCTCCCGAATCTTACTTTCAGATAGGGTTTCACCAGCATAAAGAATAGGCAGTATGGAAGCAAAAAGGATAAAGCTTAGAATAGCTGAAAAAACGTCAATTTTAGGAACATAACCAAGCAAACGTGCTGAACCATTAATCCCAGTATATAATGCTATAGGAAATACCCACCCTATTGCATAATATCTTTCCCTTATTCCAGGAGAGGACAAGTCTGCAGGAATAACTAAATATACGACCATTATAATGCCCCAAGCAAAACCTGAAAGCAAGAGATTAATAAAATAAGTAGTTGATGTAGTGAGTAAACCAATTAGCGCATAAGCTACACCTAACATAATTAGCCCTATGATAACAGGTTTTTTCCTTCCGATTCTATCAGCTAACAATCCGGATAATAGAGCAAAAAGTCCTAAACCAATATAACGAATATAATTTGCCAGATTATTAGCATATTCATAATCTGGAGTTTCAGGCACAGCAATCCATAATAATGAAACAAGCCCAGCAGCTATACAAAATAAAATGTAAGCTATTATGTAGTAATTGAAATCTCTTGATCGCAAAATACTCATCCAAGGTTTGCCCTTGCTTTTTATGATATCAATTGGATCTATTAAGAAAGAGAGAAAACCTATCGATTTTATTATAATAAACATGAATAGTAATCCTATCCAATCCAATTTCAAGCTAGAACCAAAAAGAAGAAAAAGAACTACCAAAACAAAAGAGACAAAAACAGCAAGACCTGCAACTCGCCCCCTCTCTTCTGGGATTGTAGAATCAGCTAGGAAAGCTTGACAGGACGGAAACCCAAATCCAAAAGATATACCATTTAGAATTCCTATAATTGGAAATAATTCTTCAGTTCTGAGAAATAATATACAAAGAGTAGTTATTATTCCAGTAACTATCCAAATAAGTAAAAATTTTCTTCGATTGAACTTTGGAGCAATAGCACTTCCAATCATTGCTGATATTACAATTGAAAAAAGAAATAAAACAACTCCAAGATTATGCCAAAAGGGATCAACAGAAGTCCCAGGTATTAAGATATCAAAATAGTAATAAAATATAAAAAACCAAGCAAAAGAACTAGAAAAAAGAAGGATTACTGCTAAGAGTTTTTTCCGTGAAATCATCATATCCTTAGTTATAATTCCTATTGGTCATTCCTTCCCATTCTCTGAAAATAAACTTCAAAAATATAATATAAGTTCAGGTCTTATTTATCATTTTTAATCAATTGATAAAAGTATGAATAAAATATTAATCCCAGCAATTATTTTTGGTGATTAAATGTTTGCAATTTTTAGGAGGCTATTTTTCTTCTTTTGATTCTCGGATTATTTCCCCCAATTTTTCAGTGTATTCCTTCATTTTTCTTTTGCGGATTTTGGATTCTTCTAAAGTTTCTTTAGCTCGCAGTACAGGAAGGATTGAGACAAAAAGTAAAACACTTAAAACTTGAGAGAATGCACTAGTTGAAAAAAGAGGAACATACTCGCCTAGTATAGATATAGCGAATAAAGCCATCAAAGGAGAAATAGTGCCTAATGCATAGAATTTTATTCTTGAAGATGGCGTCGAAAGGTCGCCTGGAATTACTAGATAAATGGTAAAAAAGGATCCCCAAGCGATACCGGATAATAATAAATAGATAAGATAAACGTTTGGATTTAATGCAAAGCCTATTAGAAAAAATCCCGCGCCTAAAATAATAAGACCAAAGATAATCGGCCACTTTCTTCCAATTCTATCTGCTAATAACCCCCAAATTAATCCAAAAATTCCAATAAGAGCGTAACGGATTATATTTCCAATTGAAGCTACTTTTTCATAAGCTTGATCATCTGGGATTGCATTTTGTGCCAATCCTGCAACAAGAGTGAAAATAATCCATGGAATAATATAGAATATAAATTCCCTATAATATGAACGTAATAATTCGGGCTTATTCTTTGAGGCAATTACTTCGCATTTTTCAAGGATCAAAGCCAACAGGCTTATAGATCTCAATAAAGCCATTATTAGAACAACCTCGAATATTCCTTGACCTAAAAATATTATTAGTCCCAATCCAAGAAATGCAAAAGCAAAAGTTTCCAAAATAACAAATCCTGCAACTCTCCCTCTCTCTTCAATATTAGTACAATCTGCAATCATTGTAAAACTATCTGGTAATACAAAGCCTATAGAAAAACCTAAAAAAACACTAAATATTATTAGCATTTCAATACCTTGAAAAAAAGGCAACAAAATTGTGGTCATTATTCCGATAATTACCCAGAAAATAAGAAATTTTCTGCAGTTTTCTTTTTTATCTATTAAACTTGAAAGGAGTGCAGAAAAAACTGCAATACCAAAAAAAATAAGCTGACCAATTAAGATGGATGTTTCAGATGGATCAAAAAAACCGAATAGAATATCAGCGTTATAAATGATTAAAAAAAACCATGCAAGTGTACCGGAAGTAAGTAATGTAACTGAAGCAAACTCTCTTGGAGTAATCGTAATTCCAGATCTTAAGAAATTAAATACCATTTTATCCAAATTTTAATAAGTATGAATCAAATATATATTTTTTTTAATATGAAATGAAAGGAGAAATGTATTAAATGGCTCAAACTCAAGATGAAATCAATCAAGAGAGACTAAATGCATATGATAAAGCAATGCTTATGACTAAACTATTTGAGGAGAAACACTTTACAAAACTTACAGACTACATGGAGAAAAAGCAGGCGGCTAATTTCAAAAATTATATGAAAAAAGCTGTGGCTACAGGTGGTCCTGGGTGCACAAATAAAGAAGCTGAGTGGCTTTGGAATTATCTAAAAGAATATACACCAGATCCTGGTGGAGCATCAGTTAGCTGGTAAATGCAAAAATTATATGCATTGGTTAGTAACACGAAAATAAGATCTTTGCATCATTAAGGAAAGTATAGCTCTAGCGTCGCTAGGTCTAATTGAGTTCAACTGATTCATAGCTTTTTGATGATTATCTTTTGCCAAGTCACGCACATAATAAAAAGCCTCAGTTTCAAAACAAGTTTGCAATAGATTCCTTACATCCAAGGAATTAATTTCCTTTTTTATTATAATTCTATTAATTTTTTTATAATTTTTTGTAGAGGATTTTGCAGCATATAGAAGAGGTAAGGGAACACTTTCAAATCTTAGCCTGTGAGGAAGATCTCCCTTCACATTAAGACAATCCTCCACCTCATCACCTAATCTAGACATAAAACCCAGTCTTCTTCCAAATTCTGCAAGAGCCTCTATTTCATATTTCTGTCCATTTCCTAAAATTGCTCCAATTCTAGAGCAAACCTCTGTTTCGGCCATTTCCTGCCATAAGATATTTTGGTAGATATTCAAACTAGTATCTAATTTTCGTCTGCAAAGGGTTTCCTTGAATTCTGCTTCACATATTTTAATACACATCGATCCATAGATATCTATAATATTCTTAATTCTAAGTTTTTTATAATATTTTTCAAGTATTTTATGAAGAAAAAACCAAGCTTTTATTATCAGAAGGTCTCCAACTAGCAATGTACCCTCAAGACCATGTAATCCTAAAATTGTTGATTGCAAGTGTTTACAATTAGATTTATCCAATATATCATCATGAAGACCATAACCTGCGGAAGCTATAGTAAATATGAGACCCACATTACTTGCTATTTCTGAGTTGCCTCCTACAGCTTCACAAGAAAAAGAAGTAAGTGCTGGTCTAAATAATAATCCTTTTTTGTTCCAATATTTAATTACATCTTTTAAGATATTTAGGATTCTTGAATCTTTTACATCTAAAACCATTACTTTTCCAAATTGTTCAATGATTTCCTGGTTTTTTTTATGAAGGATATATTCTAAATTATCAATTGCAGAAGTTGAATTCTTGGACATTAATTACCACACACCAGCCAAATTGAATTCTATTATTCATTATTAATAATAAAATACCTCCCTTTCTTTTTGTTTTTTATTTCGAATTTTTCTCTTTCTCTATAAAATTTTTCTCCTTATGCTTATTCTATCAAAAAAGGAACGATTAGAGCAAGTCAACGTTGGTTTTTTAAATCATTAGTTATCAATATAATTCATGGATTATGTTCAAGTTGCTATTGTTGGTGCAGGTCCGGCAGGATCACATTGTGCCAGTGAACTAGGCAAGATGGGAATTTATCCTTTAATTTTTGATCCTTCTCATCCAAGAGAGAAACCTTGCGGAGGAGGAATTTCACCAATAATTCTGGAGAAATTTCCATTTATAGAGAAATTCAGGGAAAAAGGAGTAACTTTTAAGACATTCAGAATAATTTCTTGTACAGGAATTATAGGCAAATTAAATCAATATAAGAATGGATTTAGCATTTCAAGAAAATATTTTGATAACGAACTCTTAAAAATAGCAATAAAAAATGGAGCAAAACTAAAAAAAGAAAAAGTAATCAATATCCAGAAAAAAAGAAATAGTTGGAATATAAAGACTTCAAAAGGCTTAACAACGGCAAAGATCGTAGTTGGTGCTGATGGAGTAAATAGCATTGTTCGAAGAAAAACTATAGGTCCTATGACAAAAGATAATTTAGGATTGACTTTTGGATATTTGCTGTCTAGTTATGAAAAAATCCAACCAACAATAAAATATCTAGCTCTAATACCTGGCTATATTTGGGTTTTTCCTTGGGAAAATTGTTGCAACATTGGTATTGGTAGTGAAATTAAATATGGAGGTAAACTTAGACCATTACTAAATAAGTTTATTAAAAATAACTTAGCCAAAACAACAATTATTTCAAAATATGCAGCTATGATTCCTTCAGCAAAAAACCCTAATTTTTTTGATCTCCCTTGTTCAGGAGATGATTGGATTCTAATAGGAGATGCTGCAGGGCATGTTGACCCAATATCAGGAGGAGGTATTCTCTACGCATTATGGGGAGGAAAAATGGCTGCCAAAGCCATAAAAAATAATCAATTCAAAAAATTTGATAAAAACTGGAGAAAAGCTTATGGTGACAGATTAAAACAGCAATGTAGAAGGAAAGAGAAATTTTATGATCCAATATATTCAACGCTTTCAATAATAAATTCAAAATTAAAAGATACAAAAAATTAATTTTTTATTAAAAAAATATTCTGCATATAGGAATACACAATCTGCTTAAAAAATTGAATTCTCATAAGATAGCCACATATTTCAGGGTGTATCTTTAATTTTTAAATTATAAAAAATTCTAGATCTCAATTAGAAAAGATATCAAATATATAATTTTTTTATATTAAAATAGATAGATTAAAGCAATATTAAAAATATAGATTAAATAGTAGATGATTGCAATTAGATATAAAAAAAGTCAAGATCTTAACAACCTATCACCGTTACTAAATTCCAAAATATATTCAAATTCATTCATTCTTATTAATAAATAAATTGAAGAAATGAAAAATGATAAGAACAGAAAGTGGTCTTTATCGAGGATTCCAACAAAATAATGCAAAAAATCTTGAGTTAGAATTGCGAATTGATGTTAATGGAAATCGTCCATTGATGATTATTAGCGGAGATATTTTTTCAAAAACAATTCCTAAAAAGTACCTTTGGTCATTTTTATTTACAAAGGTAAAAAGAAAAGTAACAAATAATAGAATTGAACTGACGAGCAAACAAGGAAAATTTTCTAGTAATTCAAATAAATTTTCTGAAATCATTGTAAACATACATACAAAACGGGATCAAATAGAAGCAGAAGTGAATTTAAAAAGAGCCAGAGGAACAGATTTACAATTCATTTGTATCCGTAAAAGTGAGTCCTTCCGAAAGATTATTATTGAAAATGATTATGAAGAAGATGTAAAGAAATTTCCAGTAAATAAAGAAATTGAAATAATAGCTCCTAACAATAAAAAAATAAAATTCTCGATTCAAAGAGCTCTGTTTGATGCTGGAATTGAGTTAGCACTAGGAGAAGCAGGCAGTAACGCAGTTCCAATAAAATTCGCTATATCGCCGGAACATATGCATTATTATTGGACAGAAAGTGAACTTCATAATGCCATGATACATCATTTTAGCAAGTGGGAAGATAAACCTCAATGGATTGTTTGGATGTTTTCTGCATCAAGATACGAAGATCCAAGCTATATGGGAATAATGTTTCATGGTCTTAGAGGAAATCACAGACAGGCATGTGCTGTTTTTCATAAATCAATAGCAGAAAAAAAATTACAATTATACATATCTGTTCATGAATTAGGTCACTGTTTTAATCTACAACATCCTTGGGAAAAAACTGGAACTTCCTGCAGTTCTTCATTATCCTGGATGAATTACCCATGGAATTATGTTAAATCAAAAAGATTGACTCCTTCAAAAAAATGGTTCTGGAATGCTTTTCGTTTTCAATTTGATAAATCAGAACTCAGCCATATTCGCCATGGATTTAGAAATGAGGTAATATTTGGAGGAAGCGAGTTTGTAGGAGGAATTGCTTCAAAAATACTAAAAAACCCCTCACAGAAATCATCATTTATTTCAAAGAATAAATCAGGATTGCAATTAAGATTGGATATTCCAAGAGATAAAAAAGAATTCATCTTTGGTGAGCCTATAGTAGTAGAGTTAAAATTATTTACAGAAAGTAACAGAAAAATAGAAGTTCACTCTTTAAAAAGTAATTCTAATTTAATGAATAGATGTTTACATCCTAAATATGAATTTGTTCAAATTGCCATTTGCAATTGTGAACAAGCCAATCAAATAAAAAATTATAGACCACTCTTTAAACCATTTCTGAGTTTAAATAAAACAAAGATAGATAAGTGCAGTCCAATATACGAAAGCGCTTATATTGGATTTGGTCAAGATGGCTTTTATTTCAAAAATTCTGGCAAATATAGCCTATGTGCATCATATCGAGCACTTGATGGATCAATCATTATATCAAATATTCTAGAGATCGAAATCCCAGAACCGAAAGAGGATAATAAGAAGATTGCTAAACTATTACTAGATGATGAACAGGGAGAACTCCTTTACTTGAAAGGTTCAGACTCAAGATATTTATCAAAGGGGAATGATGCAATAGATAAGCTAATTACTCAACACTCTACACATCCATTTAATGTGTATACGAAATTTATTAAGGGTTATAATCTAGGAAGAGAATTCAAATTCTTTAGGAAAGATAACTTAATTGGCATACGTAAACCAAAAATTACTGAAGCTGAAGATTTACTTAGCTCTGTTGAAGAACTATCAACCAAAAAAGGAGAAGGAATTGATAACATATCGCTTTATGAAACAATGATACATCATGCAAAAATAGAAATTAACGCAGCAAAAATAGAAATTAACGCAAAGCATAAGGAAAAAGCATACAAATTAAGAGATAGGATGATCAATATATTTAGAAACGAGAAAAAATTAAATAATAATGTTATGAATTCCATCGAAAATCAAATAGAAAAAATTTTAGATCAAGAAAACTAAAAAATCAATTATATAGTTAATCTTCAAGAGAGCTAAAAAAAAAAAAGTATCCATATAGCTAAGAAAACAAAATTTCTGTAGCAACAAAAGTTTCTATAGGTTTGTTATTTTGAAATTTTAATTAAAAAATCAATTTTGAATGTAAAAAAGATTTTTAAAATTTTTAGTTTTTCTATGCAATAATAACTATTTAAAAAAAAGATTGTAGAAAGAGGCTTATGCTATCAACTAAATTATTACACATCTGTATAATTGAGTTTACTACTAAGTAGATTGTGTTACTTAGAATTGGTTTAAACCCTATTTTAATTTAAATTTTATATTTGTTAAGGGAAATACTTATTCTATCCTCATATTGTTAATTGTCTACAAGGAATTACTATGGTAACCAAGGTTAATCCGTCGAAAATTAATCTTAATCTTTCAGCTTATAAATTATTTGAGATACTCTGTGAAAATGCTCAGGAGTATCGTGTTTTTGTAGAGAAAACTAAGTCTGGGGCTACATTAGTTGATGCTGGATTAGAAGCAAAAGGAGGCTTTCTTGCTGGAGAGCTTATTACTGAGATTTGTTTGGCTGGTTATGGTCAGGTTAAGATTCTACCCATTCAATATGAAGATGTGGTTTTGCCTTCAGTTTATGTTCAAACAGATCATCCAGCTTTATCCACTTTAGGTTCTCAGTTTGCTGGTTGGCGAATTAAAATTGATGATTACTCAGCTATTGGCTCAGGTCCAGCCAGAGCTATTGCGCTTAAACCTAAAAAATTATATAAAAAATTGAATTATAGCGAACAAGCAGATAAAGCTGTGCTAGTTTTGGAGACAGAAAAAAAGCCACCTGAAGAGGCAATATTGATGATTGCTGAAAAATGCAATGTGAAACCAGAAAATGTTTTCTTAGTGGTTTTTTCTACGACAAGTTTAGCCGGCTCAACTCAGGTCTCAGGAAGAATCGTTGAAACAGGGCTTCACAAACTTGAAAAACTCGAACTTGACCCACTAATCGTTACCTCAGCGTGGGGTTATGCCCCAATTATTCCATTGCACCCTAAATCT
>Ga0111169_152_pt1 | contig 9810 bp, 8 predicted proteins | sample DeeMarSeWOR28_12_FD_80260 | JGI IMG/M metagenome (GOLD analysis project Ga0111169, IMG submission 80260) | Crenarchaeota group-6 archaeon AD8-1 | reverse complement strand
ACCGAAATTGCAATGCAAGGTTATAGCGATCCAGACAACAGAAGAGATATGCCGTGGCAAATCTTCAACAACCTTGAACCAAAAGAAGAGTATGTACTGGAAAAAGAAGCTTTTACCCATTTAAAAAAGGTAATAGCCATAAGAAATCAAACCCCTGCACTACATTATGCTTCTTTGCTTACTTTGTATGCTGACTATTTTGTTTATGTGTATCTACGTGAGTTTCAAGGAGAAAACGTGATTGTGGCAATAAATAATGGTCACCAACCCATGCCTTTGCCCTTAAACATAAACATTAAAGATAACACTAACATTCCGCCAAGAATCAAAGAAAATCTAGAAGAAAAAACACTATTCAACCAGATGGATCCTAATGCTACTCCAATTCAAATAGAAGCAGGTTTTCTAAAAATTCAATTACCAGGAAAAACAGCAATCATATACAAATAAAAAAAGGGAAACTAGAGCCTTTTAGGCTACTCTTGGTTATTGTCTACAACATAAATGTCTAAATAACCTGTAAGTAATGCAAAGTCTAGTCAAGCACTCTTTTATTTTTGGTTCAGTGCATAAGTCAATTTCTGGTCTGTTATATTTGCACAAGCATTCAATATCGCTTCTTATTGATGCTTCTAGAATCTTGCATAGTTTTTGTTTAAAGTCGTTTAGTGCCCCTGAGATTTCTTTTGATTGTGCAGAAGGTTTGAAAATATTATTAATGGTGTCCATTAGACGGGGTATTTGATCCCAAGCCGGCATCTCAGGTGTTGGCCAGGTACCAATGTATACCAATCCCTTCTTGTCAGGTACAGGCCAAGTTCCAATATAAAGGGGATATCCATGTTTATCTGGTGTTGGCCAAGTTCCAACGAACAGTTGATATGTACCAATACATATCGTTTTTTCTGGAAGAGGCACAGTATCTATTTTCACTGAATCCTTTTTTTTTCCTGCTGATATCTTTTCACTCATAAATCATATCACTCTCTAAGCTTCAAATAGGGCTAGAAAAACTTCTCCTATTAAAGCTGTAAACCGGCGTATGTTTTGTGAACTACTTAAGATTTATTCGAAAAGGAAATACTTCTATCTGGGCAATTATTCCCAAGGGGGCAATGTAAGCTTTTGTGTTTCTTGCAGTACTCAAGATAAAGTCGAACAAGTCTAGATTCATACTCTTCAACATATTCTGGGGATAGACCTATTTTTTTGGCGGTTTCAATAGCTATAAAGCAGGGAGATGGTTTTGCTTTTTTCCACACTCCTCTAAGTTCTCTTAGAAAAATGTTTACTCCAACAGGGCCAACACCTCTAAACTCCATAAGAAGCTTTTCGAGATCACTTGAATTCTTAGAATGTTTGTGAAGATTTTCTAAGCTTCCATACTTTTCTTTAAGTGTTTTTGCAATCCCTAAAAGGTTTGCAGCTGTAGAGAAATCGTATCTAGTATAGCCTCCAGAGTCTAAAACTGTAACCAACTGGTCCCATCCAGCTTGGAGAATTGCATCTGGGCTTGTGAGTTCTTCTTGTTCAAAATACAGATAAGTTTCCTTAGCAGTTTTAGCTGAAATTCTTTTTGCAAACAGTATTGAGGCTATAAACCATTTGAACCTGTCTTCTGGTTTGGTTAGGTCCAAACCAAGCTCCTCTGAATAGTTATGAAGCTTCAAGAGAGCATATCTCACATTCATTTAAAGCTGCCCTCAATATTCACAGAAAACAATCAAACTTAAAATTTAATTGTAACTTGGTTTTATAAGATATTTAGCTTTTTTTTCTCTTTAGATTTATTGGTTTTTTATGAATTTAAAATCTGTAATTTTTATCCAGAAATTATAACAATATAGAAAATCTAAACTCTTAGAATATTTAATGACCATTGCTGGGTTTGGATGATTAGAAATGGGTAAAGCTGCTGATATAGCCAAGATTTCTGCTAGGGGAGGTTTTCATCTAGCTTGGGGTTTGGCAGCGTCTACCATCATCACTTCGATTGGTGTTATTATTCTTGCAAGGCTTTTGTCTCCAAGTGATTTTGGTTTGTATACAATTGCTCTTACAATTCCTAATTTGATTCAGTATTTTAGGGATTGGGGAACAAGTTATGCTACTGTAAAATATTCTGCTTATTATAAATCAAAAGATAATTATCTTAAAGTTAAAGAGATTATTTTTTCAGGGTTGATTTTTCAAGCTGTTTTAAGTATTGTGCTAACTTTGATTACTTTTCTTTTATCTGATTTTCTAGCAATTACTGTTTTTCAGCGTCCTAGTATTGTGCATCTTATTCAGGTTGTTTCTTTGTCTTTGTTAAGCAGTGCTTTTGTTACTCTTGTTCAAACTAAAGCTGGAATCTCAACAAGTGCTGCTCAAGCTGCGTTTATTGGTTTAGAAAAAACAGAATACAACAGTTTGGTTTTATTATTTCTCTCAATTATTAGAACCATCTTAACTTCCACCTTTGTGATTGTTGGTTTGGGAGCTTTTGGGGCTACAATTGGCTACTCTCTATCTTTGGTTTTGGCTGGAGCAACCTCTTTGCTTTTGATCTTGATAATATTTAAGGAACTTCCAAAAAGCTCCTTTAAAGAAATAAAGCTTATTGAAAACCTAAAATTTATGTTCCGATACGGTTTTCCCTTATCTGTTGTATCTATAGTTAGAGGATTTACCCTTCAATTTTATCTTGTTTTATTAGCAATTTATGCATCAGACCAATTAATCGGCAATTATTCTGTGGCTACTAATTTTGTTGTTTTGATTACTTTTTTGGCTGTTCCTATTGTGACTATTCTTTATCCTGCTTTTTCCAAGCTTGATGCTAAAAATGATTGGCAGGATCTTAGAAGTGTTTTTAGGTTTTCTGTGAAATATGGCAGTTTACTTGTTATTCCTGCTACTTTTCTTGTTATTGGCTTATCTGAACCTATTATTTATACGATTTTTGGCAGTCAGTATGATAGTAGTCCTTTGTTTTTGTCTTTGCTTGCTATTACTTACTTGCTTTCTGCTTTCGGTTTTTTGACTGTGAATAATTTTCTTAATGGTCAGGGTCAGACTGTTCTTAATATGAAATTGACTTTATTGTCGTCTTTGATTGGTCTTCCTTTGGGGTATTTTTTAATTTCTTATTTTGAGGTTTTGGGTTTGATTGTTGCTATGTTTGTTGCTGAGATTCCAAGTTTGGTGATTGGTTTGTATTGGATATGGCGTAATTATGGTTTTAGTATTGATTGGACTTCAAGTTTTAAGATTCTTTTTTCTTCTGGTATTGGAGCTATTTTGGCTTTTTTTGTTGTTTCGAGTATAGGTTTTGTGGATTGGGTTAATCTTTTGGTGGGTTTGTTTGTTTTTGTTGGTTTGTTTTTGTTGGTTTCTCTTTTGATTAGGGTGGTTGATCGTGATGATCTTGGTAATCTTAGGGATATGACACGGGGTCTTGGTTCTTTGTATAGGGTTTTGGTTTTGTTTTTTGATTTTTATGAGCGTTTGATTGTTGTTTTTAAGCTTGAGTGATTTTCTGGTTTGTGTTTTTTGGTTTTGTAGATCATTTATTCTTTTTTTTGGAGTTTTTGGGGTTGTGTATTTGTGTTGTGCGTATCAACAATAATGTTTATTAATACTTAAGTCTTCGCATACGCTATTCGGATGTGACAGAGATTGATCAAACCTAATATATTATCAAAAAGCGGTATCATAGTTTTAGCAAGCACAGGATTGATACTGGTTGCTGTTACTGCGGGTTTGTTAAGTGTTACCCAGGAAGTGGATTTTCAAGGAACAATCACTACTATTAATGTTGAAGTATTCTTAGATCAGCAATGTACCCAACCTTGTACGACCATGAGTTGGGGTGGAGTTTATGCTGGTGAATCCTCTTCAAAGACAATCTATGTGAAAAATACGGGAAATATTCCCTTGACCCTTTCCATGAGCATAACTGATTGGGTTCCCGCTTCTGCTGATGGTCCAGTTTCCATGACTTGGAATAGAGAAAACTATTCATTAGACCCTCAAGAGGCTGTTTCAGCTACCTTAACCTTAACTGTATCTGAGGACACTGGAGGAATTACCAACTTTAGCTACAAGATGTTACTAACTGGTGTAGAATAGACAATATCATGTCTTTTTTTATTTTTATAATTCTGCTAAGAAGATTTTTTATTTATGCTGTTTTGTAAGTTACTGTTGTGATTTTATTTTCGCTGTCGATTTTATATTCTTGTATTATCGTTTGTTTTCCTGTTGATGTAGCAATAGCGCTTGCCATGGCACTTGAGAGAGGACAACCGAAGTTTTTTATGGTTTCAAAAAATCTATTATTAAATTGATTGTTACTAAATATTGAGTTTTCAAATTCTAAAGTTATGTTTTCTTGCTGGTTATTCATTTTAAATTCTGTTGATAGTTCAAGATTTTCTGTGATAACTTTCGGTAATTTTTCTTCCAGATATTTCAGGTTAACTTTTGCGAAATTAGTATTCAGGTTTTTTTCAATTAGATGTGCCAATTCGTTTCCTGGTGGTAATATTTTTATTTTTCCAATTAGAATGTTTTTTGAGGTTTTAGCTTTTTTAGTTTTATTTTCAAGAATTAAGGTTGTATAATCTTTTTCATCCATTTTTTTTGGTAGATAAATTGCTTTTTTGAAATCTTTTTCTTTAATTTTTCCTTGAAGATAATTGTATGTAGCTTGTTGTTGTGTTGTTAGAATATTTCTTTTTATAAGTTCTTGTGAGGTTATATATCCTACAATAATTCCGCATAGCATTAATCCTAATCCTATAATTATTGTTAAAGATAGGCTCTGTCTTAATTGTTCGGTTACATTTAATGTTAAGATTGGAGCTAAGGAGAATGAGAATATAACTGCTCCTGTTATTATAAATGAGATTGCAAGTATTTTTGAAAGCGTTGGTTTTGGTTTTGATATTTTTAGTAAACCCCAGCTTGCAAATGGAATAGAAATAGCTGCAATTATTATGTTAAGAAAATAAAATAACCTGGAATACAGGTAGTATGGGTGTGTCCAATTAAGGTGATATTCTATATTATATAATTGTTTGAGGTCATAGTGCACTATTCCATCTATGGCACTCATTAGAAATATGCTGAAAACTGATAGAAAAGAAATTGTCAAGAAAATTAATGATGTTGTGGTAACTATTGTTTTGTAGTTTTTTAGACCATATGCAAGCAGTATGCTAATTAAGGTACCTAATAAGGCTATTGAGGTAATGATTGAAATTAATGCTAAGTCTTTATAGAGCCAAAATTTGTATGCCCAAATAATATCGAATTGTAATCCATAATTGTAGAGATCTCCATTTACTATCTTGTCGATATTGGCCAGAAAGATTAAGCATATTATTTCAATAATAATTAGGATTCCAAGCGTGATTGCTAGAGTTTTTGGGTTAAATCCAAATTTCATTATTTCTAAACCTGGTTTTTTCTATTTTTAGATTTACTAAAGACCTCCCCATAGGATTCTGAGTATTAGGTTTGTTAGAGCTAAAATTCCTGTTGCAAATGCAATCTTTTTTAGTTTGTTTCTGTCGATTTTTGTTGTTATTTTTCCGTACTTTGGAGAAAGCAACTCTGTTAGAACTAGCAAGATTAGTGCTATTATTGTTAACAATAGTATAGTGTCTTGCCATATGTATTGAACTGTTAGATTGATTGCTGGTTGTATTGTCAATTAGGGTTCACTTTAGCGATTAGTATTATGGATTTGTTTTAGGTTTTTATTTTTTATTCTCTTGGTGATATGTTTTGTTTTTTATTAAAGTATATTGGATATACTCTTAGCTTAGTTTTGTTAGATGTTAGATTCACATTTTTTTAATTATTTTAGGAATTAGTTTTTTTATATACCGTGTTAGAGATCATATATGATTTTATTGTGGAATTATGAAAAAGAAATATAACTTACGCTTCTAAAACTTTCCAAAAAATTCGGTTACTCTGCTATGAAAAAATCTGCGACAAGACTTATAATCATTTTTTTCTATTTTCTATTCACAAATTTTTTGTTTTATATAGGTAAAATTGGAAAATTTTTTAGTTTTGATAGTTGGCATAACTTTAATCTATTTGATTTGGCTCATTTTTTTAATAGTTAGATGTTTTTCGGTGTCTTAAATGTCTTTAACAGAGCAGAATGTGTCTAAGATCTTAACAGTTTTGGCGCATCCTCTTAGAAGACAGATTATATTGTATTTAAGAGAGAAAAGCACGTGTTCGTTTACTGATTTAGCTACAGCAACCGGTGTTGATACAGGAAAGCTTAGCTTTCATTTAAGAACTCTAGCAGATTTTCTAAAGCAAACACCTGATGGCAAGTACATGTTAAGTGCAAAGGGTTTGGACGCTATTGTTTTAATAAAAGATTTGGAAGATTGGGCTCTTGAATCAGATTTGGATGACAAATCATTAAGTCAAAGTACTAAACCCTCTAAGAGAGTTTCTGCTTCTCTTATAGACTTTATTTTGGTTCAGGCAATTTTGATTTTGGTTTTTCAGTTATCTTTTCTTCCTATGAATTTGCTGGTTTTTGTTATTTTCTTTTGGGCTTACTTGACTCTTTTTGAGGGATTTGCAGGTCAAAGTTTAGGAAAGCTAATTTTTCACATAAAGATTGTTCAAATTACTGGTGAAAAAATATCTTATGGTCAAGCGGCTATTCGTAATTTTGGCAAGGTTTTCTTGTTGCCTGTTGATTTGGTTTTAGGTTATAGATTAAAGGATAGGCGTTATTTACGGTATTTTGAAAAATTTACTAAAACAACTGTTATTGAACTTCCCAGAAAACAAAAAACTATCATAAAAACTGTAGATTAAGCCAGGTTTTTTGGTTTTGTAAAGTTAAGTATTTGAGGATCTATTTTGGTTTTGTTGCTTTGATGGCTAGTTTGAAGTTTGAATAGTTTTTTTGGTTTATGCTTTTTGCTGAAAACTTTAAGTTTTCAGATTGTTTATATTGTATTAATTATGTTGGGGGTCTAATTAGCTGGATTTACTTTATCTGTTAGGTTCTGTTTTGATTCTTGTTTTTTGTGTTTGGAACCTTTATGGTATTCCAGCTCTTGTTGTTGGTTTTAGGAACTTGGTTAAAAAAAGGCAAACTTCTTTTGAACATTCAAAGATTGGTTTTGACTTGCCTGTGATTTCTGTTATTGTGCCTGCGAAAAATGAAGAGAAAGTTGTTGGTAGATTGTTGAGGAGTTTTTTAAGGTTGGATTATCCAGCTTCAAAGATGGAAATATTAGTAGTTGATGATGCTTCTTCAGATAGGACTTTTGAGATAATTGAAGAGATTGCTGATGAGAATCCTGGTCGCATAAAAGTTTTTAGGAGATTTAAAAGTTCGACCAAAGCTAGTGCTTTAAATTTTGGTTTAAAATTTGCTAGTGGAGATTTAGTAGCTACTTTTGATGCCGACAGTTTGCCTGAGTCTGATGTTTTGCTGAATGTGGTTAAATATTTTAGTGATCCAAAAGTAGCTGGGGTCCAAGGCTCTATTCTTTCTTCGAACTCTGATGAGAATATGTTTACAAAGTTTCTTTCTTTAGAGAGATCTGTTCAATATCAGATTTATCAAAATGGCAAGGATTGTCTTGGTTTGTTTGTTAGTTTAAATGGTACTTGCCAGTTTATCAGAAAATCTGTGCTGGAGGATTTGGGTGCATGGAATGAAACAAGTTTAGCTGAGGATATGGAATTGTCTTTGAGGCTTGTAGAAAGTGACTATAAGGTTAGGTATGCTTTTGATGTGAAGACTCATGAAGAGAGTCCAAATGATCTTAGTGGAATTGTAAGGCAAAGAACTAGGTGGTTTAGGGGCAATATTGAGAATATGGTTAAGTTTGGAAGATTAATGAAAAAACCAGCGAGTTGGGTCCGTGTGGATGCTGAAATTCAGCTTCTTGGTACTTTTCTAGCTATTTTATGTTTTTTTAATTATTTTATGGCTTACTGGACTTTTACTTTGCCGGTTGATCAGTTATTAGTTGGGATTATGTATTTTACTAGTATTCTTACCCTTTTGGTTATAGGTTTAGTGGGGTTATCTTTGGTTATTATTTCCAAACCTTTTAAATGGACCAATCTTTTGTGGCTTCCATTTTTATACGGTTATTGGGCTTTGCAAAGCTTTATCGCACTTAATGCATTTTTTTTGGTGCTTTTTAGGCGTCCTATTAAGTGGAGTAAAACCAAAAGATCTGGGATTATAACTTCTCCTGAAGCTAAGAAGATTGTTGATAGTGCTGTTTGATTTTTGACTATTTTTTTGTTTTGCAGTGTTTAGTGTTCAGAATGTTTTGTAGCAGATTAGATTTGATATTTATGGTCTCTATAAGACGATAAATCTATTAGTCAAAAATTATGAGATGAGCTATAATGATGGATAACAAAAAGCTAAGACATAATGGATATAATATTATTGATTTTTATTTGTAGTCTGGGAGAAAGAAAATAGTGGATATTAAACGGCTATTAAAAGATAGGTTTGTTGAGGTTCTGATTTTTGCTTTTATTTTAAATGTTATTTGTTTAGTTTTGATACGTCAGCTGAATATGTTTGTTCATGGAGAGCTTTATACTTATGGTCTAGTCTTTAGTGTTGAATGGGCCCATGACTTCCAAAGTAATAATATGATGCTTTGGGTTTTTTTAGAGGGTGCATCAGCACTAATTATCTTGTCAATAATTCCCCATAGTCAATATAGCATTAAACCCAGTAAAACCTCAAAGTGGCTGGGTTTTCTATTGCCTACTCTTGCGTTAATCTACCAGTCCATAAGCATCTGGGCATTAACACAAATGAATGATATTGTGTATAACAGGCTTTATGATTTTGGAATTCCCCCAAATTTTGATTGGAGCATAACCTATAGTCCGCTAAGTTCAACATTATTGGCTTTAATGTTAATTGTGCTAATAGTTTTGATAATACCTGCAATAAGGACCTTGGAAATAATCGAAATAGAGATAGTTAAAGAGGAAGAGGAAATATCAGAAAAACCAGAACCAAAAAAGGTTAAATCCAAAAAACGTTCTAGCAAAAAGAAATCTGTATCTAAGAAAAGCTCTAACAAAAGTACATCCAAGAAAAAAAGCTAACTAATAGTCAATTGAGATTAAGAGGATTATGCATGGTTGTGTTTTCAAGAAAACTTGAACCCTTAATAAATAAGATAATTGATTTGCGACTGGTGTTTGATGGGCATATTTATTTTTTGGGCTTTGGCAATAATGTTTTCATAAAATTAACTTCTTATCCTTAAGAATATGAAGTATTAAATTAGAAGTGAAGCTAATATCTTGAACTACACAATAAATCTAGAACGTTTCCAGTGTTGGCTACTTAATATTTTTAGTGAAGAAAAAATTGTTTATTTACTTTTGTTTTTTACAGCATTTATTATTCGCTTGTTGCCTGAGTTAATAGTTCCAAGCTATCCTATTGGGTTTGAAACTATTACCTATTATGCTCCAGCAATGACTCCAAGTAGTGTAGAGGTTAATGGTGATTTTTTTGGTCTTCTCAACCAATTTTTAATATTTAATCCTTCTTTAGGTCAGTTTCTTCGTTCAGGCCCTTTGTTTTATGTTCCAATGTGGGCTATCTTGGATCTTTTTGGTGCTGACCCCCTTAGTTTGTTGAAAATAGTTGGACCTTTTTTTTATGGTTTTTTGTGTCTGTCTTTTTGCTTCTTTGTTAGAAAAGGATTAAATTTAGATGTTAAAGTTGCTTTTTTTGTTGCCTTTTTTTTGATTTTTCAAATACCTGCTTTAAGGTTGTCC
>Ga0111169_172_pt1 | contig 9910 bp, 8 predicted proteins | sample DeeMarSeWOR28_12_FD_80260 | JGI IMG/M metagenome (GOLD analysis project Ga0111169, IMG submission 80260) | Crenarchaeota group-6 archaeon AD8-1 | reverse complement strand
GTGTGTAAATCCAAACAGGAGATAAATTTTTACTTCAACAACAACTTGACTTGATATATGCTATAAAATCTCGCCGTTATCGGCAGAATTAACAAAGTGCAATCACAAGGACTACGTCCTCATATATACTCATCAACTCATCCTTCTTCCACTTTTCTAATTGCTTCATCTAACTTCTTTATTTTTTCTGGACTTGCTGAATCAACAAATTCGTATATTTTCTTTCTCTTTCTAATTTCTTCAATTCGTTTTTTTCTGCTTTCTGGTACGACATAAATGGGATAGAGTCGCCATACCATTCTCAGCATGAAAGCTGTTTTGTCAATTGTCTTATTAACAAGTCCTTCATTGCATAGTTCTTTTAAATAATTAGAAAGCTTTTGTCTTGAGATGTGCAGTTTTGATCCATTTTCGACAAATTCCTTTAGGAGATCTTTCCACCGTGTCTTGCCTTTCTTATCGATGAAGAGGGCAACATCATACTTTGAAAAGGTTTGAGATCTTATTGCATTAGACTATAGTCTACACCATCATATAACTATTTGCGAAAAAGATTAAGTCTTAATCCAAAAAAATGGGTGGTTGCGGGTGATATCTCCACTTTCACATGGAATGCAATTCCAATCTAACCTGCAATCAATATAGGGGTTCATCCTGCACTCACTAAAAGTGGATCTTTTCAAACACAGTTTACGAGTGCAAATATTCAGCAAAAATACGCCGTTGAGTAGCCCTTAAAACCTCAGAAAGGGTTGAGACTGATATGCCAAGCTTTCTCGCGAGTTCAATAGTACCTATCTTTCTGGGAAAATCAAAGAAACCTGAAGATAGAGCAACCCGGATAAGCTCTTCCTGCCTCTCAGTTAGGATTCCCTTTCCTCCAAAAGAAGTAACCCTCTCAATCCTGACGTTACAGCTACACTTCTCCAGATCATCAAAGATTTTTCCTACAGTAGGATTATTGTCAGTTATTAGCAACCATTTCATCCGCCCATTGTGTATGCTCACAGGAAAAACCATGAACGCTTTAGCCTTCATCAAAACCTCACAAGCCCTGCATTTCACCACATCCACGATGAATGTAATAGATCCTGGCTGACGAGCCTTAACCGTGACACCGCCGACTGAAGGATGATCCCTGATCTTATTAATCGCAAGATCCAATATCCCGTCTTCGCCTTTCATCGTTACGCTTCCCCAACCAGCCTTGGTTGAGTATCCGCCAATTTGGCAAGAGACCTCAACGTCAAACTCTTCAGTAACTGGAGTAACCCACAACTCGGGAATCCGGATATTCAACAGAGCTTCTATCATCTTATTTCTTCCTAGCTACATAAATACCGTAACCTAGGTATTCACCTGTTTCTTTGAAAAGGCTTGTGATTTGCGCCATCTTCTTTTTCACAGATTCGTCGTTAATGTATTTTAGGGCAATTCTCAGCGAGGAAATCAAACCCTCGTTTTCAAACATTCCTCTAAAGTTAAATTTATGGTCAAGCAATTCCGAATGAATAACTTCAAAACCATTCTTCCTAAACAATTGTATCCAATCGCTGTGGGTTTCAGTGTTAACCGCTGCGGCACACAGGGTTTCTCTAACTTTAGTGACGATTTTCTCTAAAGGCGGCTTTTTCCAAGCAAGTTCTATTACTCCAAGAAAACCCCCAGAGCGAACCTTTTGATAGACTGATTGCAAAGCTTCTGTTTTATTGGTGAATATCAATGCAGCTTGAAAGATTGCTCCGTCGAAGATCTGATCTTGAAAAGGGAGGTTGTTAGCGTTGCCGACTCTGAATACAACTCGATCACCTAGACCGTTTGAAACAGCTTCAGCTTGAGCTTTTAACAGAGTTTCTGTTTCGATGTCTATTCCAACAATTCTACAGCCATATTTGTTTGCTATGAAAATGTCGCTTAGTCCACTCCCGCAACCTGCATCGAGAATGATCATGTCTGATGAGATTTTGCATTTTTCTGCCAATAGTTTAGTTGCGTGTAGCCCTCCGGGATGCAGCACCTTCATTTTTAAGATCTTTGCCATAAACTGGAAAGTATCGCATGTGCCGGGTTCACAAACTATCGAACATGTTTGGCTTGTCAAGTCAAATATCACCTCCAGATGGTATGGGTTATGATTTGGGATAGGTGTTTTCCCGAAGGTTATCGGGAATAAAAAACAAGATGCGAACATAAATCTAATTTTAGAGAATAAAAAAGTGGGGGGTGGTTGCGGGTGATGTCTCCACTCTGGCAGGAATACAAATCCTAAACTGTTCTTTTAGTACAGGTGTTACTTTTCTTTCTTAATTGGTAGATAATTCAAGTGGCGAGGTTCTATAGTATATATTAAAAAAAGGAATAATTTATGGTGCGGGTTTTGGTTTTGGAAACTTGTATTTGCCTTCAATCACTTCTTTTCGAGGGCGATAATACCTTACAACATAATTCCAGCCCTCCATAATCGGCAAACAATTCACCCTACCATCGCCACAACCACCAAAATTAATAGTGAAAGAACCATCCTTGTTAGGCACTACAAAAGTACTATTAATATTATAGGCGTCAAGATCATTTTTCTGGAAAAATCCATTCTCATTGTACAGACTAACAGACCAGAAAGCATCAGCAGGAACATCTTTTATAGTAATCTGATATTTCCCAACAGGCAAATTAGGCTCCACATTCTCATAAACAACCTCCTTAACAGGCAAACCACCCCAACCAAGCGCAGTTCCAATAAGATGTCGTATAGGATTAACTTCTTCTTTTTTGCCAAATGTACCAAAAACGTCAGATACACCCCTACCAAGCTCAAGCAAAGCATTGCGGGTTTTCTTGTAGCTTTCCATGTCATAATCTGGTAAAACAAAAGGCTTAGAGGAAACAGCTTCAATCTTCATTTGATCCTGCAAAGCATTAACCTTTTTCAAATCTTCTGGATCAGAAGAATTAACTAAAGTACGCACAGCAACCATAACATAAAAAGTCTCAAATTCTTCCATTGTCAATTGATAGGTTCCACCGCCATGATAGACCTTGTTGATGTAGTGGTTTTGGTTGACAATCATTATTGACATGTATCGATCTTTAGCATCTGGCATTATGATCTTGGCTCCTTTGCTTATATCTACTATTGCACTGCTGTAGAGAGTGTCTCTATTCATTCGGATTACAGTTTGTTTGTCGATTGGTGTTGGTTGGCGAAGGTGTATCCAAGTGTTTAATCCTCCAGCTTGCTTGATAGTTCTGTCAAAATACTTGTTGGTTTCTGCTCGTACAAAATTATCTACGTTTACAATTATTGGTTTTTTTTCATTATTCATTTTCTTTTTCTTTCCAAAATTCCGAATCAGAATAATAATTTCTAAACTAAAGCATAAAGGTTTAGGTGTGCCAATCTAAAAAAATGTGGGTGTTTTCGGGTGATATCTCCACTCTGGCGGGAATACAAATCTAAATTGAAACTGAAATGGATCGGTCGGTAGATTCAAACGGATTATATGAGTTGAATTTTTTTCTATTAATCTTATTCAAGGGACATAACTTGTGTTATTCCATAAAATATATTTCTTATATTTTGAATCTAACTCTAAATTTTCATCATAGATTATATCCAGTTTTTTATCATACTGCTCCAGCAAATCACCTATCCTTTGGCTCAATTCAAATGACAAGGCATCCGCTTCCCATAATCCCCAGATTTTATCGTTTGGTCCTCTGAATCCGTACCCGTAGCCTTGAGGCAATACAAGAGCCACTCTATCTTGGTTATATTCATTCTCTCTGGGATTTTCAATTGTATATTGCTTGAAGTCTTTTAGTGCTTTGAAGTGCTCTTCTTTTAGTATCCCTTGTGTGTAATTTTTATCTGAATCAAAGACAACGATGTACTTGGCACCATTCTCATAAGCTAAAATCATATCATCAAACAACTGTTCACCAGATCCCAGATAAGGAGGTTCAGTGTAGGTGTAAGTAATAATCGCTCCCCAATCCTTATTCATTACATTTGCAGCACCTCTACAAAGTGCGACATTTAGTTGCCTACTATAATTCCAGCCAAATTGAGTTAATACTACATCATATCCTACTTTGTAATCAAACCAGTAAAGAGCATAATCTGATGTGAATAAAGGACGATCCTCAAAGTTAGAATAGTTCATTCTACCCCAACTAGCTTTCATTGCATTAACAAATTTATTGGCAGCATCAGTGTAGTTATCCGCTTGCATTACAGGTAGCCAAAGTGAAAGATCAATTTGAAAACCTGCGTTTTCATCCCAAAAATAAAACCCCAAAAACTTTTCGCCCCACCAAGTTTTAGCTTGTTCTACCCATTGATGTTGTAGTGCTCTTTCTGTATAAACAATGAATGATAAACCTCTATCATAAGCATACTGACAGAGTTCATTTAGCTTAGTTTCGTTATGAGTTATTCCTGTACATCCCAACACAAAAAGATTAGTGTATGAACTAATTTCATCAATACGCTTTTTATTTGCTTCCATATTCTCATATGCAACATCGACTCCTACAAAAACATCTCCAAAGACTTCAATTGAATTATCTTTTGCTAAAAATCCGTATACTACAATCGATGAAATAAGCAACAATACCGGAAGAATAATAATGACATATTTTATGTTTGTCAAAGTTATCAATAATTAACTAAAAGACCGGATATAATCGTTCCTTCTTTTATTAATTTGAAAAATGTGGGGGTGGTTGCGGGTGATATCTCCATTCTGGCAGGAATACAAATCCTAAATGATTCTCTGAAGCAGCGACTTATACTATTTAGTACAGGTGTTAATTTCTCTGATATTTTTTTTAATGAAAAACTAATAATGGATTTTTTTCCAAAAAAAGAAGGGAAAGATTATTTTTCTCGCTTTCCAAGCAACAATACAACTGCTACAACAACTGCGACTACAACAACAATGACAAAAACATAAATTAGCACCATATCAAAATCAGACTGAACAGGCACACCAAAGGCATACACATTACTATCCATGGAACCAATGTACATTACACCATCAACAACAGCAGGAGAAGAATAAACCGCACCCCCAGTCCGATAACTCCAAATTTCTTCACCCGACAAAGCATCTAACGCATAAACATGACCACGCTGACCCTTTAATATAACCGAAAAAATTTCAGCAAGTTCTTCAGCTGTATAATTTCCCGGATCAGTAATATCTGGAGCAGGTCCCATGTATGATGAACCTACGTATACAACATCACCTGCAACTATTGGAGCGGCAAATACTAAACCATCTGTTTCATGCTCCCAAACCAAACTCCCATCTAAAGCATCATAAGCAAAAACCCATCCGTGAAGAGTTCCAGCATAAGAAGATCCAATGTAAACCAAACCGTTTGCAACTGCTGGAGACGATTGAACGCATAGATCATGTCCAGTTTCAACACTCCATATTTCTTGACCCGTTGTAGCATCTACTGCATAGGTTTTATTATCAAATGAACCAAAATATAAAACACCATCTGAATAAGTTGGAGTAGACTCCACAAAAGATTCAGTTCCAAAACTCCAAATTTTATCACCCGTATTTGCATCCAGAGCATAAATATTATAATCAAATGAGCCCACGTAGACTACACCATTTGCGATTGCTGGTGTTGCAATTACATCATCTCCTGTAGTGTATGTCCAAATAACATTACCATTTGAGGCATCTAAAGCGTAGAAATTGTTGTCAGCCGAACCAATATAGACTATTCCATTCGTAACTTTAGCTGGTGCTTGTACTTCATCACCTGTAGTATATTTCCATATCAAACTACCTGTAGTAGTATCTAAAGCGTAAACATTCCCATCATCAGAACCAATATACAAAACACTATCTGCAACTACAGGAGAAGAGAATATAATATCTTCAGTTTCATGCTCCCAAACTATATTACCATTTGCTGCATCTAAAGCGTAGGTTTTATTATCATAACAACCCACAAAAACAAGTCCATCCACAACAACTACATCAGACCAAACCCAGCCTCCAAGTGTAGACTTCCATAAAACATTATCTGTTATAGGTCCTGGGGCAGAGTAATATCCAGTATTAGCTATATCCTTTTGGCTCATTGGCCACCATTCAGTTTGAGCCTTAATACCTAATGTAAATGTTGAAAAAAATGATAACATAAAAATAGTAACTAAAAAGACAACAGAACCTTTTCTCATATTTTACTTCCTCTTTGAAATTTTAGTTTTCTTAATTTTTGATTGGGGATTACTTATAGTTATCTACATAATGCAAAAAATTAATTAAAATAAAAAGCAAGCAGAAATATTTGCTGGCGAATTAGACACAAATTCCCCTCTCCATTCTGGCAGGAATACAAATCCTAAAAAGTTCTCTGAAACGACTACTTATCCTTTTTAGTGTAGGTGTTGCTTTCTTTTTCTTAAAATTAACAGAGACACAAACGGCGAGATTTTATAGTAATTATCTTGTTAAGAACTTTTGATTCGAGATATAAAAACTGTGTTTTGGAGATGGTTTTATATACCCTCTGAATAATTTCCCCCATCGCAATTATGATTTTGAAAATGTTTAGATTGTGAAAATACGGTTAAAATTGAGGTCTATAAACAAATTTAGATTAAAACGTAGAATCGCCTGTTTCTTGTCTTCTTTATCTTTGCAAACATGCCACCAGCGATGTAATCCATCCAGTTTAGTTCTTGCATGGTAAAGTGAGCCTCTTGGCTTGTTACAGCTTTTGCTTTAGAAGTAGCGCCCATGGCTATTAGTTTTGTTCTGATGGTTTCTTCAAGTCCGAAAAGAATCCCTGTATTTCTTTCCAATTCCTAACCTCCATTAACATTTAATTCAATATTTTCAATAATAGAAAAAAATAGATGGCTTTTAAGAAGTCATCTAAAAAAGTCTACCTATTAGTTATAGTCATGGAAGTATTAAAGACTTATTTCTTTATAATATAGACTTAAAAATGAGTGTTAATGTCTCTAACTTCTTTGATTTTGATGCAGACGGCGAGATTTTATAGTATATATTTTTAAAAAAAGAATTATGTGTCTTCTCTAAAAGTATAATCGCATTTTGTGCACCGCATAAACTGAGTTGACGGTGCATCTACACCTCGAGTTTGCACTTGCCAAACATACACTTTTTTATTTCCACATTTAGGACACTCAACCTTTATGGTTGGGAGTGTCTTCAATTTTTGCTCTTTTTTGGTTAAAACCGCAACATATTTTTTCGGATTTTCTGGATTCTTTAAGACTGGAAATATTAAGGATTTTTCCTTTATTATTTTTGTATAATTGCACCTTTTTCGGCATAAAAGACTGATTGTGATTTTGTTTTCAGTCTTGGTTTTTTTTGGTGTAAGTCGTGATCCACATTTTGGACAAAACTCCATTCTTAGCACCTTTTTATCTTTTTTTGAATACCTTTAGACCTTACTCAATACTGGCGCTATTGTGTACAATTTGCGTTATTTTTTGATTAATATTTTATCCGTGAGATATCAGGCATAAACGGGGAGATTTTATACTATATATCAAGTTAAGATTAATTTAAAAAATGGGGAGGTTGCGTGTGATATCTCCACTGTGACGGGGGTTCAAATCGCGATCTGTTCTTTGAAGCAGCTACTTATACTGTTTATTACAGGTGTTACTTTTCTTATAATTAAAAGAGAAGCAAAAGGCGCGATTTTATAATAAATATTTAAGCTTAAATTTTATAAGTATAAAATGAGAGAATATGGCAGCACCTAATTATGCTGTTAGAAGTTTAATTTTCGGATTATTAGAAGCTTTCTTTGTTTTTCTTTTGGCTTATCTTTTACAAACACAAGTATTGGATATTGATTTAGGATTCTCGGTGATTATACACAATCTGTGGATTATTATCTTAATCACTTTAGGATTAGCCTTGATAATTACAATACTTTATGGAACTATGAGAAACAAAATGGAGAAAAATAGTAGTATTGGTTTATTAATGGGATTTTATGGTGTTTTATCACTGTTCTTGTTGATAATTAATCAGTTTGTTTTTAGTCACTTTCTAGAGCAATAAAATTATAACTTTGCAAAAAAATGGAGGGTGGTTGCGGGTGATATCTCCATTCTAGCAGGGATACAAATCCCAAATAGTTCTTAAAAACAGCTACTTATACTGTTTAGTTCAGGTGGTATTTTTTTCTTAAAATTAGCCGATAACAAAAGCGGCGAGATTTTATGAACCATGTTGAAGGAAATGGGTGAAATTATTAGTTTTTGACTGTAGTACACAATAAATTATTTAGATATAATTCAATTTAAAGAAAAATTCGAATAAATTGCACACGTTTGAAGTAGTTAATTTATAGTATTAATGAATTTTTATTAGTTGAGGGGGGTTCAGAATGAAAAGAGTTTCACGCACTCTTTTGTATTAATCCAAATTTCTACTATATATCTGTACTCGAAGTTTTCGATTAAAGACCATAATTCCTTTAATGATAGCTCGTTTTCTCCTTTGATTTTGTTTTACCCGGAAAAAAAGAGGGGGAAATAAAGAAGATTATGTTCCCTTCTTCCTAAACAATAGAAATGCAATAATTCCTAAACCTACAAGAATTGCAATTGTTGACGCTACAATATAAGTGTCAGTTTGCGGTGCTGGTGTGGGTGTTGGTGTGGAAATAGGTTCATCAGATTCAACTACTCCAAAGTAGGTTTGTGCAAAAGAGCTAGCATAGCTATCAGAGCCTTCAAAAGTTGCAATTACAGTATATTGACCTGGAATATCAGGTGTCCACATCAAACCGTATTTACCTGTTAAATCTGTCGTGGCTCTTCCAATATTTCGGAAATTACCATTATCATCAATAACATCAATAGTAACTTCAATCCCTTTAGCATCTGTTGGGATAGGCTTTTGCATGTGCAAATATCCCATCCAGTCACTCATACTCTCATCAGCAACACAAGCTGCACCATTAGATCCAGCTGATTGATCAGTAACTGTACCAACTATCATCAGTGTCTCACCTAAGGTGATAGCAGTTAATGGTGCTTCAATTGTTGTTTTGCTAGGACCTTTGCCAAAGCAATACAACTGATTATCATAGAGATTATGTGCAACAAGTTTACCATCAGCAATTGCTATTGAACTTGCCTGATACCAACCAGATACGTTCCATAATGGTTCACCTGTGAAAGCATCCATAACATGCAGTTTTTCTCCTTTCCACATTGGAGTTCCAGGAGAGTGTTCGCCATTAGCAGCAAAAACCTTTTCATCTGCAATAGTTAAACCTCCATAGAAAGGCCAAGTACCATAAGGAGTTTCAAAACCAGCATCACCAGCATAATAAGTCCAGGTCAAATCACCAGTTCGTATGTCGTAACAACGTACTATTCCATCATAGCTAGCAGCATAAAGATTTCCATAAGCTCCTACTCTTCCAGTATATCCTGCATAATAGCCCCAATCATTTTCATAAGGTTCAGTTGGACCCCAAATCAGATTTCCAGTTTTAACATCATAGCCATACCACTGCTTGGTTTCTCTAATAAACTCACAGTAGACATCATCATGGATACTGTAGGGCGTCATTGAACCGATTCTATCTCGATATATCCCTGGTGGATATTGAGCTTTATTTAGTTCAGCTTCCCAAAGTTTAACTCCTGTCCATCTATCATAACCAATGAAAGTGTCACCTGATTGCGCATATATCACATCACCTACCACTTGTCTTACACTAGCATCTTCAGTTAATGTCAAATTCATTTCTATGCCATTGTTACCATCAAGTATTTCTCCTGCGCTATTCCAAGGACGCCATTGCCAAAATCCAGAGCCAGTTGGGCTACCTGGTGGAATTGCTTTAGTTGTATTGAATACAATTAATTGTCCATCGT
>Ga0111169_145_pt1 | contig 10343 bp, 11 predicted proteins | sample DeeMarSeWOR28_12_FD_80260 | JGI IMG/M metagenome (GOLD analysis project Ga0111169, IMG submission 80260) | Crenarchaeota group-6 archaeon AD8-1 | reverse complement strand
CCTGGAACGCCACCGCCAGGTACACCACCGCCAGGAACACCTTCACCTGGTACTCCGCCGCCAGGTACGCCACCGCCAGGAACACCTTCACCTGGTACTCCGCCGCCAGGTACGCCACCGCCAGGAACTTCGCCACTAGGAACTCCGCCTCCTGGCACGCCACCACCTGGAATTTCACCGCCAGGTACTACTGGTCCTGGCACACCTTCTCCAGGTACTACTTCTCCAGGAACGCTGCCGCCTGGTCCTTCACCTTGTCCTGGGATATAAGTGTTTGTTGGACCTGTTGGGGTACCAGTCTCACCAGGAACTATTGGTTCGGTTGGCTCTACTGGTGTTAATGTCTGAGATTCAACAGGAGTATACCAAGTGTTAGTTTCACGATCTAAATATGTTCCTGCTTTATATGGATTTTGAGCATTGCGTGAATCATCTGGACCAAATACATCTTCAGGCTTGGCAACTTTGAAACCTTCAGGAGGGGTTCCAGTGCCAGGCATACCTTCATACTTAGGAACACCCTGGAATTCAACTTTAAATTGCATTTGCCATTGATTATCAATAGTAAATGGCTGTCCTTGATCTACAGCGGCCTTGTATTCAGCCAAGTTAACTGTCTTACCACTGTTTAATACGATTTCAGGACCATTTGCACCTTGATAGATTGTGCCTGGAGCACTGTCACTGATACCTGTGCTGGTTAAACTTCTTGGAATGAATTGACTGTCAGCGTTTATAGAATTAATTGTATTTGTTTCCCAAGCCTTGGCCTGTGGATTATAAAAAGCATCACCAGTATTAATCTGTTGTGCAGTGGCCAATGCTGTGTTTGGTGTTCTGTTAAATTTATCAACATTGGTTTGATCATAATAATTGCCCTGTCCTGTAGTTGCTATGTCAGCATACTGCGGACTAACAGCAACACCATCAACATAGATAGGATTGCCTGTGGCCACGGCAGCACGGTAAACATCTAAAGGAAGAACTTTGCCGCCATCTAATACAATTTCAGCACCACTTGGGCCAGTCCATACAGTGCCTGGCTGTACATTACCAATGTTTCGACCAGACCATGAACTGCTTAGGTTAACTTTGTCTGTACTGTAAGTGCTTTTATCGATAACTGGAGCAGGAATACTACCAGCAGCGGTACTTGAATATGAGCCATCAGCATTGCGTGTTAGTGTTGAACCATCATCATATGTGTAAGTGATAGAACCATTTGGCTTTTGGAAGTAACCAATAGCACCACCCATAACACCACCACTAAGTGCGCCACGAACAACATTCTGCATACCTTGGCCAGTTAGTAATGCACCTGTAGCACCTGCGGCTGCACCAGCAGCGGCTGCTGAACCAATTGATCCTAGACCTTGTGCGCCTGCAAATTCACTGGCATAACCACCGATGCCTGCCATGGCACCACCCGTTAATGCTCCTTGAAGTATGTTACCATGATTGGCCGCAGCATTTGCGGCTCCTGCGGCTGCACCTGCCCATATTGGAGGGACACCCATTGATAGCAAGCCTACATCAACAATTAATCCAACTGGATTATGAATAACTGAACTAACAGCATCTTCAACTGCATGTCCAACATCATGAATAATATCGCCGATGCCGCCTAAAATATCACCTACAAATCCACCACACATATTATAATTCCTTTACAGCATTAAAACCTGAGATTTTAAAACCTAATCGACGATAGTATTCGGCTATCGCTTCTACCTTTTCTCCAGTTGTTTGTCCTAGCCACAACTGAGTTGCTTTGTTCTTAGTTGCCCACGCTTCTAATTGTTCTACTAAATTTTTGCCAATGTCACTGCTGCGATATTCTTTTAACACATATACGCCAATGTCACTGACTCTTAATACATCATTGAATACATTTTCATGTAGGATTCCACAGGTAAATCCTACCAATTCTTCTCCATCAATGGCCAGTAAAAATAATGTTCTAGGACTAGAAACTAACTGTGATATTTTCTCTACAGTGGCAACTCCTAGTCCTGTGTCCTTTAACATACCATCTGTTAAAGTTTTAATTTTACTAACATCTTCCTTCTTTGCGGTTCTATACAATATTTGATTCATATTGTATTTATTTTACTCTTTTACCACTTGAGCACTTAGACTGCGTAAATTGAGTTCACTGCGATAAACTGCTAAAACATCTCCGCTATCTGGATTTAACCAATTGTCAAACTTAACTTCAAGAATATACCAGTAATATGCAGGTCTTGGATTATCAATTACTGTAGTAAAAATTGTTTCAATTTCTGGTAAAGTTGCTGTTGAAATTGTTCCAGCAGCCAATGTAGCAGTTATGGTTAATACTATGTCATTGTCAGGCACAAACGGTCCGTAGATATCAGCATCTGTGTCATAGACATATGGTCCTAGTTCATAGGCTGGAATCGTAACTGTATCGCCTATAGCATAACCAGTTCCAGGATTGATAATAGTAATTGTTGTATTTGATCCATCATAAGGAACTGTATAAGGCGATGAAGAGTTTGTTGTTGGTTGCAATGTTAAAGATACTCTTAATCCTGATCCTGAGCCTGTAGTTGTTACTGGACTAATTTCAAATGTTTGTGGTTGATTTGTTTGACTGTTGGCTTTGTCTCCAGCAAAGGTAAATGTTGAAACTCCATCTACAGTTGGCGCAACTGGCAATACATACTTTTTCTCACTTATGGTACTATCTAAAGTAAAAACAAAGTCTGGATTGGTTGGATCATTGTTAGGTTCAGCAAGATATCTATTAACTTGAACTTTATAAATTAATGATCCTGTAACTGTTGAAGTATATGTTAATGCATTGTTTAATTGTGCTGATATGAATACTCTGTCAGTGGCGCTGGTTGTTGTTACTCTGGCGTTAGCATCTGTACTGGTTAAAAAATTATTGAGAGATAATTGAGCAGTACCACCACTGCTGGGCGCTGTTGTTACATCATAAGATCCGGTTGTTCTTGCAATAAAATAAGTTGTTGTACATTCAACAACACCTATAGGACTGTAAGTACCATCGTAAAAATCATTCGTAACGCCTTGAACATCTACAGGTTGGCCAAGAGCAAATGGAGGACTGGGTTGTGCTGATGCAAAATAATGTTTAAATGTTCTTGGATCTATAATTTCACTGACGCCCAAAGCAATAGCAGAAACATAGATTAATGCTGGATTTGGTTGCGTAAAAGGTATTCTATAGTTACCTGTTAGATAACCATTAATATAACTATTGAAGCCTGAAAAGTTTTGTCCAAGACCCTGCGGACCACTTAGCAAATAATTGACAGCATCAATGACGCCTTCGTCATCACTGACTTCTACTGGAAACTTACTCATTATCTGTCGTCCTCGGTTTGTGTATACTGCCAAGTTGTTGCGGTACACATCCAAATGTTTTCATTGCTTAAATGTGCAATCTTCAAACTGTTAACGCGATGTGCATTTTGGTCAATCTGTGCCCAAGGGTTATCAGTGTTTGTGGCAATGCTGTGGAATGTTTGTTGCAAGGGTGCTTGGCCTACACTGTTGGCACCTTCAATGGTAAAGTCCACACCGCCAATCAATTCTGGCTGTGTTGCGGGATCAATGATAACATCTGTGTCAGCATCTAAGTTATAAATTTCAGGAAGAATTCTATGCACTAACAACTTGCCTGAATAGTCTTTTAACAGTGTGATATTGTCTCTGCGGAACAAACTGTAAATGTCTTCACCATAAGCAAATGAATAGCCAATATCTTTTTGCACTGCTGGGCGACTTGGTCTGCCCTGTGCGTAAACAACTGTTCTACTTGCAGGATCAAACTCCCAATTGGCAGTGTCATTGTTGTAAGCCCAATAAGGACTTTCGCAGGCAAATGTGGCTGCACTAACATCGCGTGGAGGATTCCAGCAGTCAATGTCATAACGATAAGCCAACATCTTATTTGGCACGCCTCTGTCTATTTGAGCAAAAGTTAATCCTGTGGTTGTACCTGCTGTGGTTGTGATTGCTGAACCACCAACAGTTTCACTTAATGTAAATGTTGTTGTACCATTTGTAGCAATAATATAATATGTTTTTGGATTTGTGTAGCCTGTGATTGAACCAGTGCCTGACAATGTTCCAGAAACTAGGATCTCTTGATCTACAACTAAACTGTTATTTGTGCAACTGAACTGACCTGCTGTGCCTGTGATAGCAACGCCGCTTAGACTTTCACTGGTTACTGCTCCTGTGGTTGTATAATAAATCTCAACTTGGTTTTTATGACTGTTTACTTCCATGTAAGCACGGTCAAAATATACTGCATCTAATTCTTTATAAAAGAAATTCTTAACACGCTGATTGCCCAAGCCTGTAAAGTTTTGTCCATCAAATACCCAAATATCTCTAGCATCAAAACCATAGACTAGTTTATCTGTGTTGCCCCAGCAATTGGCTGTTAACAATCCTCTGCCTTGGTTAAACAATCTAATACCAAAGATAGGTGCTGAAGTTGTGGCATAGTTCATTGGACTCATAACCACTGTGTCCCAATAACTGCAAATGAATAACTGTCCATTACAAGGAAAAGCATCTAAGGCTTCTCCACGCAGGGGAACTTCAACCTGGTTAGCCACATTAAGAATAGTTGGTTCCCATGTTCTTGGCATGCTGTTCAAACCAAACGCTTGACTCCAAGCAATGGTTACAGGATTGTTAACTGGTGTCAAACCCAGTCTTAGATTTACGCCTGTGGCTGTTGCAGTTGCGTCATTATCTATTGTCACGCTGACACCTACAACTACAGAAATAATTGTTGAACCTAGAGGAATGCCTGGACCATCTATTGTTGCACCGACTAAACTATCTGTGGCTGCTGTGGTTAAAATTGTATCATCATTAATAGTAGTGTCGCCTGTGATTACTTGTAATGGGCGATAAGTTAGATTACCTGCTACCAAGACATTACCCACATTGGGACTGCTGTAAAGTCTAATAAATCCAGCAGTTAGACTTTTCCAGTTTGGATCATAGTTCCAAGTATATGCTGGAGCAACACTGCCTACACCACCACCTGGATAGGCTGCGCCTGGTTGGGCCTTATAAACTACATCTGTGGTAGTACAACCTGTAACAGTATAAAGACCATTATAATAATTATTGACATCTGAAATGTAAATTTGTTGGCCAGCAACATAAGGAACTTCATCATATGCTGTGCCAAATGTCAAAATTTGTTCTGTTGGACTGTAATAAGCAATATTATCAATGCCCACAGGTTGAATCAAATTACTGTACAAAACCAGCAATGGTGGAGCACCTGTTATAGGATCATTAGGTTCGTCAGGAAAGAAGAAAGGAGGATTGATACCGTCGCAGAACACAGGCACAGTGCCGTTCCAACTATCAGTGATGTTTGTTGCTTGTGTATAACCTGTGAATGGTACAAAGCCTGGTGTGATATCTGCATATGGATCAACGCCATTACTTGCCCACCATTTACCATCTTCTGTGGCGGCAATGAACCAAAACTCTCCACCATTTCTATATCCACCTGTGATGTATGTTGGAGTGCCGGGAATGCCATCAAGAATCATTTGATCTCCTGATACACTGCGAATACCGCGTACATCAGTTTCAATGTTTAGGCCAACATTGTATTCGTTGGGACCTAATGCGCTGGGAGGCACATCAGGACTAAAGGTCATTTTCTGAAAAGGTATCTTAACTTCATCATAAGATTGTGTAAATTGTGGCATAGGAGATCTCTCTTTATTCAAATATTTATCGTAAAGAAATCACAGTGTCCAAGCCATATGAAAAGATTTGTTTCTTTCAAAAGTTATCTACACAGTTAATCATCAGTGTATTTCAATGCAAACATCAATCTTGCTTGTTCATCATCTGGCCAAATGTGTAGTGCGAATTCTTTTGCAGTATTGAAAGTTTTACCATCAATCATCCATCTTGGTGGAGGAGTTTGTTGATACATGCCTAGTCCACTGATCATTGCTTGATTAAATGCTTGTGCTTGTTGTTGTGCCAAACTATTTTGCATGCTTTGACTCATTGACATTTGACTATTTTGTAGTGCTAAAGGATTTGAGGCCTGCGTTTGATACAATCCGCCCAGTCCACCAAATATACTGTTAAACATTGCTGATCCTTACATTATCTGTTTATGTGCAAAGTCACTGGTAAAGAACCAACGATTAAGTCTGTCTGCTAGATTCTTTGCTGGTGCTTCTGTGGGAAATGCAGTTCTTTGATACTTGTTAACTTCACCATTGACTGTCCAAAGAACTTGTCTTAGATTAAAAGGCTGATCTTTATAAACAACTGTCCAAAGTTTTTCAGCCTTTAATATCTGTATTTCATGTGTATTATCTATTTCTCGTCGAAGTAATATTGTTGGCTGGGGTCTTGCCATTATTCAGCCTTTCTATACACTACTGTTAATAAGTCTGTAAGTCGTGGTTCTTTGGTTCTTGCTAAAAACCAAGCGTAGGTAGTCCAAGTAATGCTGTAATACATAAACTCGTGATCAAAATGAACTCTTGCTTGTAAACTTGTTGCCAAGTTTTTTAGTTCTGTTTGCTGTAGTTCTGTTAAATCATTCCAGCGTTCAATGCTGATTCTTGTTTCTGTATAACCTCTGTCAACACGATTATCTGCTTGAAGACCCAGTCTGCGGTTTGGTTCTGTGTACATATGATCTGTGTTTACGCAATAGTCATTATTGCAACGCATACGCACACTTAATTCTTCCATGCCTTTTACACCCATAGACATCATCAACGCCCTTCTGGCCTGTGTCATCTGCGGCTTTCCATTGCGTGCTGCACCAAATAATCCTGTGTGTGGACCTGTACTGCCCAACCACTTTTTACAGCCCCTGTCATCTTCTGGGCCTACTTTGCTCCATAACAATTTGTCATTCCAGGACCATGATTCATAAGTCTTTGTTCGTTTCGTTGCTTTTCCTTTGCTGGGCATTAGTGTTCTCCTTTGTGTATATTGTATTTATTATCTATTTCTTAGAATTAAATATCTTATCAAATACTCTTTCTAGTAAACGCACGGCTGCAAATGCACCCAAGCCTGCTACTAAGAATACTATTACTTCTAAAAACATATCATTCTCCTTGTTCAAATAATTCCAGTAGTTCTGGATTACTACGAAATAGATCTATCAATCCCAATGCGATTAGATCCACTTGTCGTTCTGTCATTTCCAAATGCAATTTCTGTTCAATGCAATGAACTAATTCGTGAAGCAATGTATGTCTAATTGATTCCGTGGATTGGTTGTGGTTTAATACTACTTCCAATTGGTCTGGTCTGCATTGCCCCAAGTCCTCTGTCATTTCTCCAGGTATTGCAGTTCTTATTGACCATTTTTGGTTGAATAATGTAAATTCATTTGGTATCATTTATTGTTCCTTAATAGGTCTAAAGACCTAACATTCGTAAATCACTACGCTATCGCTTCGCTCTTTTACTCATGTTTTTTATTTACGAAGTGAAAACTAAGAAAGACAAGGGGCTGTGAACGCAGTGAACACCTGTCTTTCTTTCGATGAACGCATCGCGTTCGGCGATATAATTAACATTCTCTATAAAAGCAATCATAAGTTAGCAACACGCAGTTAAGCGTGTAGACTAAGCCCAAGTTCGGTTTATCATGTTTATGCCCTAGGTATGGGACCTAACTATAACAACTATTATCCATACGCCTCTTTTCACGCCTTTTCAGCAACCCGGGGACTTCCCATTATGGTAACCGTATTCAACTTAGACCGCTTACGCCATCAGTTTAGGTAATTGTTATAGTATGCGGGCGGGTCGTGTTTTAACCCCCTTTATACTGTGTGCCTGAGTGTTTATTTTTGTGCCCAAGAAAGCCATTTGTTGCAAGTTAAACATTTGTAAAAGCCTGAGTGTGGTCCTGATTTTTTCTTAATTAATTGAATTTTGTGGTCTTGATATTTGTGTTCTCTAACTGGTTTCGGATCTAATTTAGGTAGTGTGTATTCTTTGTATTGTTTTTGCCAGGGTTCTTGTTCATAGCCATTGTTTGGACGATTATAATTCATTTGTGCCATAGTTTATAGTATAGTGCAACTGTGTTTTAAGTCACTAATATAGTGCAACTGTGTTTTAAGTCACTAAGCGAAGTTGTTCTTTCTAATAGAACATCTCTATCGCAGAATAATATTTCTTCAACGCCAAATTCTTCTACAAACCACGCATGTAGATTATAAAAGCCATCGCATTGTTTGGGACTTAGATCGGTGCCGCGTTGACGATTGATCTTTTCTTTGAATCCTTCAACATATTCCCTGGGGCTTTGTTTAGCCCATTTTTTACCAGGAACAATTGTTTTCTTTGGGATTGAAGCACTGGGAGTAGTCCAAATATTGTAGTATTCGGTTTGTGCTTGTGTGTCTTTGTTTTCCATTACAGACCATATCAAGTTAACTTCTTCACGAAGTCTATCCATGCTGGCTGTGCTTAAACGACGCAGTACATCGCGTGTATTGCGTCCTTCTAAATTATTGTAAGTTAAAATGATTGTCATTTGTGCTCCTCATATGTGTTCTCCTCACATTGTATTTAGTATTGTATATTGTTTTTCAGGGTAAAACAACCTAAATTTCCCCAAAAAGAATGCCCGAAATAGTATTGCACTATTCGGGCATTCAGTAACAGACCGGAGCACATACAAGGTCGGAGAACATTTTATGACAAGGATGGCCTGCTACAAAACTATTTATCTTAAATCTCCTTACCTGTTAACAAGATATATTCTTCTATTGTAATATATCGATAACCAGGTTTACCTTTTTTAAGAGCACTGTTTACTGCATTTTTACCATTGGTACTATTGCGATGTTCATTGTAAGCAAGTCCTGCTTCTGCACCACTGCGAAATACACCCAATGGAGTAATACAAGGAATGCCTCTTTCTTTATTTTTGGCAGCAACTTTGGCAAGATGTTCTGGCGTTTTTTCTTTGCCAATCATACTAGCACTAATTCGGGCTTGCACTTCTGGTTTGGCATTGGATATTGCTTGGTAAGTATTATCTCTAAGAGCAATACCTTGATGAAGTCTTTCTGTATAAATTTCATCTCGGTGAACCGCCAGTTCTTTAACTGTTTTACTTCTGCGTTCTTTATCACTTTGAGTTTTGGCAAAATTCCAATTTCTTGACAACAATTCTTCATCACTCAAACCCGGCAATTCAATGTTGCCCCATTGTTCTTTTTTGTTGCTCATAATTATTTCCACAGTTGACGAAGCATTGTTTTACGCAGATTTATATCTTGGTTATGATGTAAAATATCTGCAATTTTAATTGCTTGGCGAGGAGTTACTTCAACAAGGTTACGATAATTTTCGCTGAGATAATCTGTGGTCTCATCAATAATTTCTTCGGGATAACCATTGTCAAATTCTTGGCAATTAGTACCAAGCATGTCATGATTATCAATCAAATGCATGGTATACATGAACTTTTGTTCATCTGTGAAATTACATTCCGCAAAGTTGAAACGACTCATAATAGCCTGTTTCCATTGCTTAACTGCTTTACCAATCTGTTCTTTGCGATCATTGGTAATCCAAATAATAGAACCTTGAAACTCAAAGCGTCCAGGTACATTGTATTCTTCCATTAATGGATTCTTGCGAGCAGTTTCCCAACTAACTTCTCGATTTTTACTGCCTAATTCTGCGGCACCAAGTAGCATAGGAACAATTTGATTTTTATCTTGATGATGAATAACATCACAATCGTCCAATACAATAATGCGATGTTTGGCACGATTAAGATAAAGTTTTACATAAAGGCTTGCGGCTGTAATTTTGCCGCCTTTAATGTATTCAACACTTTGTTGATGCCCTGTATCAATTAAGGCTTTTTTGACTGTATAAGTTTTACCAGTACCTGCATCACCACTAACAATCATTCCATTGATAGCACTATTGGGATTTTGTACGAAACTTGTTACTTGGGCATAGATACCGTCGAATGTATCTTGCACTTCTTTGGCGATAGGATTAATCCTAATTTTTGACATTTGAAACTCCTTAAAGTTTGGTTAAAAATGTTCTAAGCCCTGACTTAGAACGGCTATTGCATTTGCAATACTGTTAGTATAACACAAGATGAATTTAATTCAATATTAAGGTTTTTCAAAAGATTAAATGTTGTATTTTTACAATTAATACTAAAGTTGATATAGTACGAAATTAGGTCCTAATACTTTTTTGTTCTAGTACCTCACAAAAGGTGAAACCCCGACCTTCACAGGCAGGGGTTTCGATTGCATTAAATTTTTTGCCTATTATTA
>Ga0111169_150_pt1 | contig 11406 bp, 14 predicted proteins | sample DeeMarSeWOR28_12_FD_80260 | JGI IMG/M metagenome (GOLD analysis project Ga0111169, IMG submission 80260) | Crenarchaeota group-6 archaeon AD8-1 | reverse complement strand
GAAGTAGAAGCACAAATCTGGCCCACACCAACACCTCCGCCTGCAACAATGACTGACACGTATGTGTTGGGCTTTGGTATTGCAATCCTCGCAGTAGTAATAATCGGAATAGTTCTAATACTTAGGAAAAAATAAGAACACTATCAAAAATAGTGTAATCTTCCCTTTTTTATTTTCTATTAAATTTATCGAAAACTTAAGATTCTTTATTAGTCAATTATTCATAGGATTGAGAAAAGCAATCAACCTTTTTAGCGTAAAATCTTGTTACCTCTTCAATAAAGAGGTAGGGATTTGCTGGGATTTTGGGTCTTGATCTAAAATAAAAAAAGGAGAATAGGCTCTAAAGCCAATAGCATTTGCTGATACAATTGTTCCCAATATCCACTCAGCTCCCTTTATTGAATTTAACATTCTGGTTTTCAATTTTTTCAGCTAAGTCATAGAGTTTTTTTGAAAAAGCATGATCAGGATAATTAGATGCAAAGAAAAATTCACTATCAGACTCTAAGAGTTTACAAAAACATGGAATAGCCATATTGACTGGTTTCTCAAAAAACTCTGAGAATTTTTTTGGATTTTTTGTATTATAAAAAAGTCCAGGAAACTTGTTTAGGATAATCTCTGATTCCTTGTTAAAATGTTTGTAGAGATCTTCTATTAGAATTTTTGTTCCTTTTAAATCAGACTTTTCTGTTGAGGATATGAGAAAAGAAAAATCAGAAGCGAAAATTGCATTAATTGAGGAATATTGAAATCCAGGGCTAGTATCAAAAATTAAATAGTCAAAATCGAGTTTAGAAAAAAGAATTTTTTTCAAGTATAATATTTTTTTTAGTGATTGCATTTGCCATTTTTTATCTTTGGATGTCATTTCTCGAATGGCCTGTGTTGACGGATTTGCCAGACCAACGTAAAGTTTTCCTTTCATATCAACAATACAGCTGCAACAATTTAGAACTCGCTCTATATTGCATAAATTATTCAAGTAATCATTGAGCCAGTATTTCTCTTCATTTTTTTGGAAAACACTGCTAAGGCTAGGAGCGTTAAAATCAAAATCTAATAGGCAGGTTTTTTTGCCCTTTGAGGCTAGAATTGTGGCTAAGTTTGCTGAAAGAAGTGTTTTTCCTGTTCCGCCTTTGTATGAGTGAAATGATATGATAATGGTTTTTTTCCTCCACCAGCATTGTCTGGTTCAGGTTCAAGGGTCGATGTTTTTGTTTTCCTCTAAGCTAGATTCTATTTCTAGCTTACCCATAGCCAAAACTTTTAGTTGTTTTCATTATCTTTATTTATAGATTATGAAAAATTCTGAATATGAATTTCTTTTATTTTTCATTTTGAGGTCCAAAAAATATGACTTTTAAATTGAAAAACATTAGAAAGTATGTGATAAGTATTTTTGAAGAGATTGAAAGCTTATTTTAAAATAGTATAAAACCAATTCAGTTTTTAAATGAAAAATGAATGTATCGATTTTTGATATATTTCTTGTTAAGAAATTTAGTTTATATTAAATCTTACGATAACGCATTGATGTGAACCTAAAAAAAGACAAAAGTAAACAAAAGCAATATCACAATAAAATATCCTGATTATTAGCAAAATCCTAGGTTCACTATCCCTCCTTGAAATTAAAGATTTTAAAAAATCTAGCTACATAATAAATTATTTGAGCCCCCTACAAATTTTGAAATAATACGAAAAGATTTTATGTATGGTATTTTGCTTTCTCTAACTAGTATGAACTTAGCTATTTTTGAAAATAGGATAGGCTTTTTGCCTCTTTTTCAAAAAATCAGCAGAGAGCCCTTTGATCGAGAAATATTTTTCCTTACCCAGATGGTTCAACTTTTCGCGCGTTTGACTATAAGTGAGGCATCTTCCGATTCTTCGTAGACGTCATTGGCTATAATAGTAACGGGTTCAGATTTTTCTTGTGATTCCCCTACTATCCAACCGTATGCTGATGGCCAATCAGTTTGCTGAACTTTTGCGGGTCTATTCTGTTCTTCGGTTACAAAGAACTCAAAAAGAGCATTTATTTCAGTTAATGTGGCTTTTTCTGATGGTAGGGCCGCTCTAGTCTTAACTAGACGATGAGGGTAATAATACAGTCCAAAAAATCGCGAGGCTCCAAAAGATGTTTTTAATTTCTTCTCTTTGATTTCAAACCAAATCATCTTCTCACGTTCAAAAATTAGCTTCAGTTTTCCTGCGAGAGCTAAATCAGAATCTTTGAAGACCTGTTCTCCTTCCTCTTTAGAATTCGGCATAGTGGTAGCATAAGCTAATGGAGTATAGAAGTACGCTTCTCCTTTTGGAGGTTGTACAAACATTACATTTTTTACTTGCCTTTTGCGCTTCCCAAACATCTTGATTCAATAATTTTTCTTTACCAAGTTCTTTTATCATTTATGAATTCTGAATAAGCTTCAGTATTTTAATTGCTCAATTTTTGTTTGCTATGAAAGTTTTTACTTCTTCAGGTTGGTTTAAGTCGTAGTATTTTCTTAGATGTTTGAGTCGTTTAGCTGTTGCCTTGATTGTTTATTCTGCGTAAGCGTTGCGTTTAATCCATAACATTACGTTTATAATGTTGGGGGACGATGTTTTAATTTCGGGGGATGATGTCGCCGTCCCAGTCTGATCGGGAAAGATGAAGAGTGATAGTTGACAGACCCCAAAATATAAAAATTAAACAACTATAAAAACTAATAATTTAAAAAAAATCTTCAATAAAGAAAAATATGTTTTGATTACACAAGAATCCTTTAGCAAAAAAATAGTTTAGTGGGCCATACATTCAATCATTTTGCTGCAAACAAAGCACTCTTCTGGTATTGGAGTGTTTTTTGGTTTTCTTTTCAAGAAACCTATCGTGTTTTTACAGCCTGGAATAGATTCTTGTTTATCATCAACTTTTATAGGTTCTGGTTTTACCTCTTCTTTTTTAGGATTTTCTTGTTGTTCTATTTTATCCTTTTTTTGAATATCAACAACCATTATTTTTGATAAACATCTTGGGCATGCATAATACTCTTTTAGGTCTTTTTCTGAATAATTTGTTGTGAATAATGGTTTTTGAAAATTTTCGCCACACTTTTCACAGTTGCCTGCTTCTAGATTTAAAGGAGAATAATATTCGCTTCCAACTTCTATTGTACTAACTGGGTTTTCCATTTTGAGAGCCATCTGAAACACTGGACTATCTCAAATAGTAATATTTAATAAATCTTTTTATATACCCGTACAACACAAAGACGAAAAAATATCAAAGAATAATATGGGCCGAGCCGGATTTGAACCGGCGATCTTCGCCGCGTGAGGGCGACGTCTTACCGAGCTGGACGATCGGCCCTTAATACCATAACTTAAATCAAATACTAATCTCCTCTTCATAAAGCCTTTCATATAAAAAGCCCTATAAAAAACTGTGATTTAAAAATATGCGATCCACAGAAAATGATCAAACCTCATATAATTATAAAACTGAAAGCATTCTTATCTTTCTTTGTTTTTTAATAAGTGGACTAATAGGTTATGTATTAACAAACATAATAGCCTTTTTTTAGGATAAAACTTACCCCTATACATTACTCTCTATTTTTAATATAAGATAAAGGTCAAAAATTTTTTAAGAAAAATAAAAATAGCTTTTATTATTCATATTATATTGTGTGTTTCAAATATATCTAAGAAGCGTATCTCTAATTCCTTCATGACTATCTAAAAATCGAATAATTTTCAAACACAAGGATAATATCTGATTGTCAAATAATCGAGAAAAAAGTAGCGAAAAAACAAAAACAAAAATACCTAAAATAATGGCATCAATAACATTGATGCTGCCAACATAAATAATAACAGAAAAAGTCACTAAAGCGCTTACCAATCCCATTAAAATCGAACGAATAACAAAATACAATCTTTGCATTCTAACAGATTTTTTAAGAACTTCCATTATTGTCCTTCTTCTTCTTTGACATTCCAACTCTGCTTCTTTTTGAGAAACTTGATCAGGGTCATCACCCAAAAAGATTTCTTTACAAACGTTTTCTCTAATGATCCTATCAAGTTCAAATTCCATAGAAAGAATAAACGGATCCTCATCACGCTCATCAAGCTTTCCATTTCTCATAAGCTTCTTACCTTTTTTATACTTCTATTATGTTTGCTAAATAAACTTATTATTTTGAAAAAAATTAATCCAATCTTTTTAGGATTTTAGCTGAGAAAGTGCTCTATTTGCTATACTCCTCTTCTTAAATAACCTCAAAGTTTTGTGAGTATATTGGGTTGATACTTTAAAATAGGTTTATGAAAAAGTAAAATAATATGAGTTATTGGAGAAAATAATGAAAATACTAATTACAGGAGCTTTTGGGAATATTGGAAAGGCGGTATTAGAAGAATCATATAAACGGGGTCATGAAATAATAGTATTTGAAGTAGAAAATAAAAAAACTCATAAAAATGCCCGTAATTACCGACAAAAAATTAAAACAGTACTATTTGGTGACATTCAAAATTTTGAAGATATAAAAAAAGCAGTTAGAAACTGTGATGCAGTGATTCATCTTGCAGCAATTATTCCTCCAATCTCGAAAAAATGTCGAGAACTAACAATGGATGTTAATTATGGAGGAACAATAAATTTAATTAATGCAATTAAAGAGACAAAACGAAACATACCTTTTATTTTTACTTCATCGGCAAGCGTAATGGGGCCTACTCAGTTACAGAATAAACTAGTTGATCGCCATGATCCTATGATTATTACTGGAAATTATGAGGAATCAAAAATTAAATCTGAAACATTCCTAAAGAAAAATGCAGATAATTATCTCATATTTAGGCTTGCGGGTGTGCTTCCCAATTTTTCTGTGCTTTCGTTTATGGGTGCTTTTCCTTTAATGGAAGAGATTTTTGATATGCATCCTGATATGAGACTTGAGATGATAATGGCTGAAGATGTTGCCACTGCTTTGGTTACTGGACTTGAAAAGCTCAAATCTGGTGTTGCTAAAAAAAATCAGGCATATATTCTTGGTGGTGGCGAAAAAAATGGCTGGCAATTAAGAGGGAGAGAATTTATATCTCGATTATTCGGTTCTTTATCACTTCCTGTTCCTGATCAGAAATATTTCACTCAAGATATTAACAAATATCATCTGGATTGGTATGATACAAAAGAAGCCCAGCAAGAGTTTAATTTCCAGGATCATTCTATTGATTATTTTTTTAAGCAGATAAAGAAAACTTTTAGAGTTTTTAAATTATTTATTTTATTATTCCGAAAAATTATAATGATGAAAATTGTGAGGATGTCACCTTATCATGAAAAATCCAACTAGAAAAATTATCCAATCGTGGCTCGCATTAGATGACTAAAACAACTAAAGAAATAAAAAAATATCAGGAAATAGTTTTCGGGTAATCCAAATAATTGCCGAGGTAGCTCAGCCTGGGAGAGCGCTCGGCTGAAGACCGAGTTGTCGCTGGTTCAAATCCGGCCCTCGGCATTTTTATGGACTTTGTCATAAACCTGCGACACTATTTTCTTTTCCTGAAAAACTTGAGTTCTTCTTGTTCGCAGATGTATTCAAAGCCATCTTCTATTAATTGTGAGATTTCTTTTGTATTTTGAGCTATTTTGCATATGTAATCTTCTTTTTTATCGTCTATTAGTTGAGTGTAGAGTAGAGTGTTTTTGATATTCTTGTGGCCTAATATTTTCATAACGTACAGGATGTCTTTTGTTTTGTGATATTCATGGGTTGCTTTCCAGTGTCTTAGGGTATGGAAGGTTATTCTCAGGAGTCTTGGGTTTCCGAGTTTATGTGCTGTTTTTTTTCTTTGTCTTTCATAAGTTCGTCTTAGACTGTTCAGATTTTTATAGTGTGCAAAGATTCTATTTTCGCTTTTTGGGATTTGGTTTAACATGGAGCTTAGTTTTTTTGAATATCGTAAATTTCTAGGATTGCTACCTTTTTCTGGTGTTATATTTAGTTTCTTTGATTCTGGTTTATATCAGTCCATTTTAGATTGAAGATTTCTCCTGCTCTTGCTCCTGTTTCTTTGCCTGTCTGTAGAAATACTAACGTATTTGTTGGTAGATGCTATTAGGTCATCAATTTCTTTTCAGTAGGAATAAAGGGCAGTTTTCTAATAGCTTTGTAGATTGGTTTTGTCCAGCTAATCTTGAAGCATTTTGCAAATAGGTCAAATACATATACCATTCCTTCTTTTCTTGATTCTTTCCAGTTTTTTTGCCTTGATATTGTTTTTTTTTACATTTTCTGGGTCTAGAAGATTTGCTTTTAAATTAATTAGGCGTTTTAATCTTGCAACTCTGCTTGTTATTGTCGATTCTCGGTATACCTGTTTTTGTATCCACCAGAGAAATTCAATTATTTTTCCTCTAAAACTCTGGGTTGCTATTTGAGATATTCCCGCAACATTTTTTGCTTCTGTTTTGGGAGCCCAATTTTTTCGCTTCCATTGAGATAACGCATAATTGGTGACTTTTACTTGTGCGACATTGTTTATATGGCTTTTTTGAAAATCGGAAGCCACAATCCCTGCATAAAAACCTTTGAATTTGTCCACGATTAGCATAGCGAAAAGCATCTTTGTAAATTCTATCAGAGTTACATTCAGGACATTTACAAAAAATGTTAGGAGTGAGTGTATGTGAGTGAATAATATTGTTTTCTCTAATTCTCTCTTCTCTATTATTTTCCCATACACTCATACACTACTACTCACTCATACACACATACAGACTATTTTTGAATGGAGCGCATTTCAAAAAAAATGGTAACTAATATCTGTCTACTTTCAGTATTAATCCAACAAATATTCACACTCTTACACACTCACTTATGTTTGACATTTTATTTTGTCATTAATGAAATCTACTTCGATTAGACCTGTTTTTTCAAGAATTTCTATGTATTCCTTTATCTTTGATTCTGATAGTCCTGTTTTGTACATTTGATAAACAACAGAATTTGAGAGACCCAGTTCTTCTTTTTCTCCATTTGACCTCTTTTCATATAATGCAGAAAACAAATCTTTTTTAATTTCCTGAATTCTTTGTCGTCTCGTTTCAGCCCCGTCTTTTTTTACCATCTTTTTTCACCATTAATATGTTAACTTTTTTTCGTTTAATGCCCGCATAATAATAAATAGAATTTACTTTCCAAGCAATAAAGAAAGGATTTTTTTCTAATTCTTTTTCGATTGCAGGAAACATAATCTTTATTGTGAAATCCTATGACTTAAAACTTTGCAGCCTTTCTCACCTAAAAAAGGAAGGTTTGTGGAGGGATGTCTCTGCTTATCTTAGTTCCAAATACTGCTTCTATAATAATATCTTCTATTTCTTTTCTATTCACTTTACATTGTTCAGAATTGCATTAACACTTATTATTTAACTTTGAATAAACATATCCAGTTTGTTTGTGATAATATGTCTTTAGCAAGACGTGCTTAGTTGACCATCAAATTCTCACAACTATGTAGATATGTCTATATACATTCAGAATCAGAACTAATGTGATTATTAAGGTGAAATAATTTTGTCTAAAAATTCTAAATTAACTAAAAGTGAGCCTGGAAGAGAAGTTTTACCGATCCCAGATAAACCATATACAGGATTAACAACTTATACTGCTCAGGATCCAGACACCAACTTTCCCCAGTATGAACCATTACGACCACCCAAGGGTGCACCAAACGTTCTCATTATTCTACTTGATGACGTAGGCTTTGGCGCCTCCAGCGCCTTTGGTGGCCCAGTCAACACACCCACTGCTGAACGCCTGGCTAACAACGGTCTCAAATACGCCCGCTTCCACACCACAGCCATTTGCGCACCAACCCGACAAGCCATGTTAACAGGCCGCAACCACCACTCAGTGGGAATGGGCATTATAACCGAAATGGCAACCTCAGCACCTGGCTACAACGCCATCCGCCCCAACAACAAAGCTCCCCTGCCAGAAATTCTCAAGCTCAACGGCTACTCAACCGCCCAGTTTGGCAAATGTCACGAAGTACCCCCTTGGGAAACCAGTCCAATGGGGCCGTTTGACCGCTGGCCAACCAACAGCGGCTTTGAATATTTCTACGGCTTTATAGCAGGCGAAACCAACCAGTACTATCCAGCTCTATACAAGGGCACTACTCCAGTTGAGCAAGAGAAATTGCCAGAAGAAGGATACCACTTCACCGAAGACATAACTAATAGAGCTATCAAGTGGATCCGACAGCAGAAATCACTTATGCCCGATAAGCCCTTCTTTGTTTACTTTGCTCCTGGCGCCACGCATGCCCCTCACCACGTGCCTAAAGAATGGGCTGACAAGTACATAGGTAAGTTTAACCAAGGTTATGAGAAACTTCGAGAGGAAACCCTGGCTCGTCAAAAAGCGCTGGGTGTTGTCTCACCTGATTGTGAATTAACCTCTTGGAATAAGGATATTCCTCACTGGGAAGAAATCCCTGACGATATGAAGCCTGTGCTAGCTCGCCAGATGGAAGTCTATGCTGGATTCCTGGAGCATACTGATTACCATATCGGTCGATTAGTAGATGCTCTGGAGGATCTGGCGATCCTTGATGAAACGTTAATTTTCTATATTATCGGTGATAATGGTGCGTCGGCAGAAGGCAATTTCAACGGTGCTCTGCAAGAGTTAACTTTCCACAATGCCCGTCCAGACCTTGAAACTCCAGAGATCGTGAAGGCGCGCATCAATGATTTCGGTACCCCTAGGGCTTATAATCACTATGCTATAGGTTGGGCTATGGCCATGAATACCCCCTACCAGTACAGTAAGGTGGTTGCTTCTCACTGGGGCGGCACCCGTAATGGCGCTGTAGTTCACTGGCCGCGAGGAATCCAGGCGAAATCAGAGATTCGAAACCAGTTCACCCATGTAGTCGACATCGCCCCAACTGTGCTGGAAGTTGCTGGAATTCCTGAACCTACGCAGGTGCATGGCATAACCCAGTCGCCTATGGAAGGTGTTAGTATCTATTCTACCTTTAGTGACGCTGACGCGGCTGAGTGTCATGAGACCCAATACTTTGAGGTGAGTGGCAACCGTGGTATCTATCATAAAGGCTGGTCAGCTGTCACTCCGCATGCTGTTCCTTGGCGAGCGCATTTGGAGCTAGTTCCCTTTGATGAGGATGTTTGGGAGCTGTATGGACCTGACGACTGGAGCCAGGCTAGGAATCTAGCTGGGGAAAAGCCAGAGGAGCTGGAGCATCTTAAGAGGCTTTGGATGATCGAGGCAGCTAAACACAACGTCTTGCCTTTGGATGATCGCCTTGAGCGCATCAATGCTGATTTGGCTGGTCGGCCGCAATTAATACGGGGCAAATCTCAAATCCTATTTAGTGGGATGGGACGCCTGACTGAGCATGCTATGATCAACGTTAAGAACAAATCTCATTCTGTGACCGCTGATCTACTGGTGCCCGAATCTGGAGCTAAAGGTGTTATTATTGCCCAAGGCGGTATGTGGGGAGGTTGGAGCCTGTATGCTAAAGATGGCAAGCTGAGGTACTGCTACAACCTGCTGGGACATAAAAACTGGTTTGTTGAGAGTGAACAGTCCATCCCGGCTGGTTCGCATCAGGTGCGGATGGAGTTTAACTACGATGGTGGTGGTGTTGGCAAAGGCGGATTAGCTACGCTTTTCATTGATGGCCAGAAAGTTGGCTCTGGGCGCGTGGAGGAAACACACAGTTTGGGCTTTTCGGCTGATGAAACATGCGATGTGGGAAAGGACGCGGGATCACCCGTATCTCCGGATTATGATCCGCGTGGCAATGAATTCAACGGCGAGGTAAATTGGGTGCAAATTGATCTTGGTCACGTCAATAGCTCATTTCCATCCTCCATCTTTATCCTTGCTTTTTTTTGAAAAAGATAAATTTTAATTAAAAAAAATGGGAGATAAGCGGGTGATACCTCCTTTAGTCGTTAGTTCAAATCCGGCCCTCGGCACTCCACTTTCTTTTGGAAAAGAACTTGGACTAAGAAACATGGAGCTTTTATTCTGGTTTATTTGGTTTTTTTGTGGTTCTAAATACTCTAAAATTGAATATAGATCCTGTTCTGAGATTCTTGAGAGGTTTAAACGTTTTTTTTAGCTCTTTCAACTAATGTTTTCCACGTGGAACTCCAAGTTTTTTCCATGTGAAATTTTTTATTTTAATGTTCAAAAACCAAGATCTTATTCTTCAACATAAAAAAACGACATCTTATGTTATCGCAGGAAATAATGAGAAGAGAATATACATCTAGAAAAATCATTTTTTTTCAAATATTTTTTAACAGTTTCTGGGTTGGATTTATTAGGCAATTAGAACACCCACTGAATTAGTTATGCATTCAGTAATTAATTTTGATTATTATGAGAAATTCTTCAAAAAATAATTTACAATTTTGCTTTATCATAAATCCTATTTTTAAAGAATAAATGATTGGTTAATGATTATTTTATTATGGACGACTATGTTTACAGAGAAAGGGTGCCACTTGGAGTTCTTAATAAGGTTTTAATAGCTGTTTTTTCGATAATTGTTGTTTTTGGAACCTTATTTACGGTTTTATTAGTAGATTTATCCGTTGAAGATTTGTATGGATTCATTGTTGCTTGGGGAGTTTTAGCTTTTGTTTTGTTTCTGTTTTGGAATTACAGAAGACTTGAAATAAAGATCAACCACGATCTACTCTCAATCAAGTATGGATTCTTCAATAAGAAATCAATCAAGATAAAAGAAATCGTTTCGTGTCAAATCACTAAAGCGTCTTTTAGTAGATATGGTGGGAGTGGAGTTAGGTATGGTGTTGATGGTTCAACTGCTTACACCACATCATTTGGAAATGCTGTTGAGATTGTTCCAAAGAAAGGGCGAACTTTCGTTTTTTCATCAAAAAGTCCAAAAAAAATCTGCGAAATCATAAACGCAAGAGCCTAAGGTTGAACTTGGAATTAATTTCCTTTTTTCAACATTATCCTTTTGGGTGCATAATGTTTTATGATTATTTTTCAGCAGCAACTTTCAGCTTTTGGAAGCCATGCATAATACCTTTTTCAAGTTCCTTGCTTACTTTTAGCTTATCTATTACCTTGCCAAGAACTGAATAAGGCAGTTCATAAATCATTAAAAATACTATTTTTGTTCCCCTTTCTGTGGGATAAAGTCTAACTGAAAAAGTTGCTTTCATTTTTGAAGATATGGTTTTCCAACTTCGTTTCTCGTTTTTTACAACTTCAATAACTTGTATGTCCGCTTCACTTTTTATGCCTGCAATTTCAACATATCCATGTGCAATTGCACCAGGCACATCTTTTTCTTTAGTAGTCCATTCAACCT
>Ga0111169_148_pt1 | contig 13091 bp, 9 predicted proteins | sample DeeMarSeWOR28_12_FD_80260 | JGI IMG/M metagenome (GOLD analysis project Ga0111169, IMG submission 80260) | Crenarchaeota group-6 archaeon AD8-1 | reverse complement strand
CAACAGCTAATCCAACCCCCACACCTACTCCAACACCAACAGCTAATCCAACCCCCACACCTACACCAACAGTTACTCCAACACCAACAGTTACTCCAACACCAACAACTACGCCTACTGCGACGCCCACTTCAACGCCCAGTCAAACTCCTAACCCTACTCCAACACCAACAGGAACACCAACCCCTAGCCCAGAAGGTGGCATTGATATTCTTATAATCGGAGCAGGAATTGCAATAGTTTTAATCACAATAGGATTAATTGTATTTATTTTTAGAAAAAAATAACTTAAATAGCAGTAGTAAAATAGGAATAGACCTTCAAGAACAATTTATTAAGAATTTAAATATTGTTTTTAAATGTCTAATTTATGGATTGTATAATGACTCATACAGAGTTTTTTTCATTTTTAAAAGTCTATTTCTTATTAATTAAATAATAAATCAAAAGTCCAGGAAAAATACTTATTGAAATCAAGACAGCAAGATACGATTTACCTAAGAAAAAAAATAACCCTGCAATCACGCCAATTAAAATAAACACTAACATACCAAGAAGTAAACTAGATAGCTTGAGTTTTTTTGAAATTTCGCCTATTCTTTTTTTCTTAAATATTATTATGTTCTGGATTCTCTTTTTTTCTTTTCAAAATAAATTAAAATCCAACTTGCAAGAAGAAGAATAGTTCCTATAGGCAAGAATATTAGACGTAAAACTTTGCTCATCCTAAATCTTCCTAACCTTTAAAGATTTAAAATATAATATTTATAGTTAGTTTTAATATTAGATTCAGAATTGAATTAATTTTTTTGCATTTAATTTCTATTGAAACTTTGGATTTATGCAAATTTCTCCTTTGTCTGTATACTTGTAATCTTGGATTAATGACCAAACCTCTTTTCAAGGCAAATCAAAAACTTATCAAGGATTTATATTAGAATATAATCCACAAACTTTTACTTTTCCAATTAATAAAAACGTTAATTCTTATATTGAATTCGTAGAAAAGCTAAGAAAATTAACGCTACTAAAATTTATCTTCATGGAGGAGGAATGCCTAATTTTATTTTCTTTGTAAATCCAACAATTACTCTCGTTACCGCTCAAGAAGATAGCTATTACTTAATCAATCTCGATTTGGATTCGCTATTGCCATCTTTGTTTAGCTAAATTATGAAATATGATTTTGTCAAGCATCTCGAATTTTTTTCGATTTATTTAAGTTGTTTCAATTTTATTCAGGTTCTTGCTTTGTTTATTTTGAAATTTAATCATCCCTATCAAACAAAAACATGCTGTAGAAAGGAATAATTGTGGTATGCCAAAGAAGAATCCAATAAATCCAGATCCTTTAATCAGAAAAATCAAAGCAGACATCAAACCAGAAAGAAGCAAGATGTCAACACTTAATATGAATAATGTAATATTTTGATTTTTCAAAAAAGCTATCCCTCCAAACAAACAAAATCCCGCTGTAATAAAATTTAGAATACCTAAATATTCTCCTCCAGAAATCGTGGGAAGCATAAATCCTCCACCAGAAATAGACATAAAATTAAACATATAGAAGGGATCTGCAAGGTAAAAATGCCCCGTTAAAATAACATAGCTAAAATAAATTGTAAAGGGTACGGATAATATCAACAAGGTTCCACCTATTTTCTCCAACGTCTTTGCTGTTTGAGTTTCATTTCTTTTTGTGAACCAAATCAGAATAAGAATAACTAATGAAAAAAGAATCATGGGAGATCCAAAAACCCAACCAGTGAATGTTAGAAGAGAAAATATTGGAAGAAGAAGTGGTATCAATAGTCCAGAAATCAACATCAAAACTAATCCAAAAATTGAGAATTTAAACCATTTATTTTTTATATAAAAAAAACCTCCAGCCAAACAAAATCCACCAGATATTAGATTTAGTATTCCAATAGGGTATAAAATAGCGAAATCTGGACCATGATAATAATTTGAGCTTGAACCAATAATGAGAAAAAGTCTACTCATATAAAACGTTGCAAAAGAAGCAATGATTATTAATGATGAAATCAAAATTCTTAATTTTTCCATGTATTTTGCCTTAAACTTAGTTTTTTTAGTAATATTATTTTTTATATAAAAATAATTCAATTTATTTGATTTATTATATATTATTCTTAATTAATTTCGGAATTTGAATAAAAAAGTATCATATTCAAAAAACTAAAAAATGTGGAATTGTTGTAGGAGATATCTCCACTATTAGACGAGTGTACCTCACCTCGGCTACTTTTTTCATAAGCAAAAAAATGGGGAAAGGTTCTGAGAGAAATCCACAAACGACCCAGAATACCTCATCTCGGGCCAATTTTTGAGAAGTTATAAAGAAAAAAGGGAGTTTTGAGAGACATTTCCATGCGTATATTATGCAGTTATTAGCTGATTAAGTGGATGGTGGAGTGAAAATGTCTAAGGAATTAAACTGTGTAGTTCCCAAGTAAGTTCCTGATATTCCCCATGTGGGACAATCGAAACTTACAATTGCATCATAACCCCTTTGAGTTATCCTCGACCAAGTCCAACCTGACGGGAAGGGCGTGAGAGGTATTTCTGCTTTGTATGGTTGGTTAGCACTATCAATCTTCATGGAAAATGGGGGAATCACATAAGGCACTGTTGGATTTGTCAAGTCCAAGCAATCTAAAGGAACCGTTAGTTCAACATAGATGATTGTTCCGTGTTTCCAAACCTCAAGTTCCTCTTCTTCCAAGAGAGTAGCTGGTGGGAAAACGTCTGCGAAAACCTCATCATAGAAACTCTTGTATTCTTCACTATCAGTAGCAATACCAAGAACTACGTAATTACCAGTTGTAGGGTCTTGACCAAAAATATCTATACAGTCAGCAGATCCAGGTCCGGACGTCTTTTTTTTGTCAAAGCATCCAAAACCTAGGTTTGGTTGACCTGCAATCCCATTTATAGACGCGGTTCCTATGTCAGCATAATGTAAAGAGGCTGTTTTGCTTTTTGGACCTGCCGCAGCTAATACCACACTGGAATTAGCAATAAGAACAAGAAGGATAATCATTAGTCCAATCGAGGTTGATTTAAGAAATTTATTCTTCACTTTCTCACCTCCCTACAGGCTTATTCTATTTTAGGACAAACAATCAAAAGTTTGCTCTTTTCTTTGCTCGTTATTTTTTTTTAAGTCATATAATAGATTAACTAGAGGATAATTCTAGAACAAATCTAGATAAAAAAAGGAATGATTTTGCAGGTGATATCTCTACTTGGTATGGGGTTCGAATCCCACCCTGCTAGAAAAATAGTATAGTATGCAATTCCCATCTGTGAGTTATTAGTATGTGTTTTTAGTAGGGGATTATGTAAAGTTACTTTTTCCTTAAAAGAAAAATCAATACAACAATAGCCAAAACAGCGCCAATTCCACCTGCCACATATCCTAAAGGGAAATTAAATTCTGGATTAGGAGAAGGAGGTGCTATTGGAGAAACTGTAGGAGTTGGTATTGGAGAAACTATAGGAGTGGAATCCTTAGGGTCTTTTTCTGTTTTTACGATCCAAACCGCAGAATAATCCTTCTCCCAAGAATTATAATCCCTAAGATTGCGGGTTTCTAGGAAAGCATATCCTCCATCTGATGTCTGAGCTACCTTAATGGGCATACCAGTGTTCCCAGCAAATCTTATTACCCATGAAATATTACCTTCGGAATCAACCTTGACGATCTTCACGACGAATTCCTCTTCTGCGGTCCAATCTTCACTTGCGGAAAAAATGTAACCACCATCACGTGTCCCAACCATATCATCCGGTAACGATCGCTCGGGTAAGTAATTCTTCGCCCACAATTCATTGCCATCTCCATCGATCTTAATGAGACCCGGACAGCGCCGATCAATAGTTAGCATGCCAAAAAGAACAAATGCGCCGTCATTGGTTTGAACTACCGAAATAGCGTAGTCATCTTCATCTCTTTTATATGTCCTGTTCCACTCTAGCTCTCCTGACGAATCAGTCTTGACAAACAAGAAGTTGGACCCCAGCAAAGCATAACCGCCATCGCTGGTTTGAATAACTGAAACAGCTGTGCCCACTCCGTAAGTCTTACCCCATTCTTTATTGCCCAATGCATCGGTCTTGACAAGCCTAATATGGGGTTTGGGTCCCCATGTTCTCATATGCAAATGCTCCACTGGACCATAATCATCACCGGCTATGGCGTATCCTCCATCGTTTGTCTGGATAATATAAGCAAAGGAACTATCAGAGTAGGTTTGGCTCCATTGGGTGTTACCTGCTAAATCTATCTTTACTACAGCCATACGCGTACTAGTTTGACTACTCATGATGCCTGCTATTGCGTATCCGCCATCACTAGTCTGAATAACTGAAGTTGAAAAATCACGGTAAGGTTCGCCAAAGGTCTTTTCCCATTCAACATTTGCATTTGAATCAGTTTTAACGAGCCACCAATCATACCAGTCCCCAATAGAGGACCCGTTGGATACGCCGGCGACCATGTATCCTCCATCGCTAGTTTGAATGATTCGCCCAGCTTCAGAAAGGGTATTTTGTCCGGCTGTCTCATTCCATTCTGAGATTGTTCTATTCCATAACAGATTTGGACCCTCCGCATATGAGGGGACTTTGGGTTCTGGAGAAGGTGTTGGACTGGGAGCTATAATTGGTGATGGAGTAGGGCTTGAGGGTGCTATACTTCCAGTATCAACAGAAAAATAGACTTCAGCATAAGTTTTGGTTCTATACCAATACGCACTCACATTTTCAGGAAAACATTCCACTGAAACCAGCAAGTGATGTTTCCCCTCACTCACATGCATAAGTCTGCTATAGTAAATATCAAGGCCCCAATCATTATTGACTATATCGTCACCACTCAGGCTGGGTGGGTTGTAAGGACCCATATCTAAATCGTAAGAGACATAAAAATGGCTAACTTCCATTGGCTCTCCAGTTTCTGTTTTGGTTATTCGTATTGAGAGGTCAATGTTATTGCTAGAGTATGTGGTGTTTTTCGGGCTTAAAATTGTTAATTCTAGTGGAACTACGACCGTGTCATTATCTTCCCAATATCCTCCTACCGTGGGTGTTGCCTCTACCAAATCAACAAACTGAACTCCAGCTAAAGTTAACAAAAAAATGCTGCAGATGAACCCAGCAACCACTATCTTCATCTCAAGCACAAGTTATAATACGTTAAACTATCCCTTATTTTTTTTGATCAGAATTTAATCCAACAAAGATTTTAGCTTTTAAGAGATTTCTCCATTGATATAAGATGCAATACCCATCCTCAGCTTTTATCGGCAAAAAGTTAATTTTAAAAATAAAAAAAGGATTATTTTACCAAATGATGGTTCCACTAAATCAGGCAGAGATAAACTATTACAATTACATAATCAAATCAGGAATCCTAATTATACTCACAATTTTGATGTGGACTCTTGTTGCCTGGAGAATATGGAAACTAAGGAAACAAGATAAAGTGAATAAAAAAATGAGGAAATTAGTTTGCAGCGCGGCTAAAGACTATTTGATTGTGCCGTAATATTGGAAATTCCAGTGATATTAGCAAAATATTGTTTAATCCAAAAAACTGAGCATCAGAATTGCATCCTAACCAAGTGAGCAAACCCTCTAAACCTTTCATTTTTGAATAAATATTAAAAACAGCAAACAGCAAATAATAAAACTTGGCAAAATTGAAAATCATTAAAAAAGAAAAAAATTTCAGAGGTGAAATCCAATAAAATCAAGATACTGGATTTTAGTATTTGTAATATTTGCTATAGTATTGTTCTTTGCAATATATTTTATTTATATCAGTACTATTTCATTTAATCAATACAATAGTTCATCAAAATTTATTGCTGATTTTCCAATAGTAGTAATCAGGGCTGATGGAACAATATCACCATCAGATGTTCCCATAGAAATAAACCAAAACATCTACACAATACAAAGAAGCTTTAGTTTTAACGAATTATACATCCATAAAAACAACATAATCTTTGATCCCAACAATCATGCTTTAGAGTCTGCAAACCAAACATACAGAATGGGCTATTCACCTGGCTATTTTGAACTATCCCACACAACCAACACAACCATAAAAAACCTCTTCTTAACCAAAAACTGCAATCTAAAAATACTAAACTCATCCTACTGCACCATAATAAACAGCGAATTCCCAACAATCACTATCCAAAACTCAAATCACATCACCCTACAAGAAAACCCCTACACAATACCCGACATGCCAGCATTTATCGAACCCCTCGGATCAGAGATTGAACTTTACTACTCCACTCAGTGCACAATAGAAAATAACCAAATATCCACACTAAAATTAGTAAGATCCCACCAAAACACAATATTAAAAAACAACATAATCGGAGAAACACTCCTTTTACTTTTTGAGAACTCATGCAGCAACCTCCTATTTGGCAACACCCTTGACTGTGACGCACAAAAGCTAATATCCATGACAGGACAAACAACAAAAAACCTGTTTGTAGCAAACACTTTTCGATACTTTGCGCATTACGAACCCACATTTAATCATGCAGGGAGTAATTATAATGGAACAGACACCAACTACGATGGGATCGGGGATACACCTCATATTATTGACTTAAACAACCAAGACTTCTACCCCCTAATAGCACCAGTGGATATTCACCAAGAAAATCCACCAAACCTGCTACCTTAAATAAAAAAAAGCGATAACAAATGCAAAATAGACTATATAGCATCGTTTTTTCTTCAAGTTTTCTTATGCTAGAACAAAAAAAGAACTATGTTTATCAAATCAAAAATAGCATTGATCAATAAATATTAGAGATGTAAATTTTTAGTTGTTTAAAACGCGTTCATTAATGGTGTTCCGTTAAGGTGATGACAAAAGACCGAAGTGTCTTTTATTTCCCGAATAATTTCATAAGCAACCTTGATTGCTGCCTTTTCACTGGCACATACAAACGGACCTACCCTTTCATAGCATCCTGTTGCGAAAAAATTAGAGCAGCCACACCAATTCACACAATATTTTTTTATTCCACAATCTAAACACTCAGAATTCCTTGCAGATGTTGAAATCTCTTGCGATTTCATTTGTATATTCACAGAATCTTTTACATATCCAATACAGTGTTCATCTGGATTAATTGAACCCGCTAATCTTTCACAAGGATAGATCTTACCCTCTGTGGAAAAAGCAAGTTCTCCAGTTCCCATTCTGCACTTTTCAAAAACTGTGTATCCCCCTCTTAGAATCGCTGCAATTTTAGAATCAATCAGGTTGATATATAATGGGTTTTTAACCAAATAAGAATCTATAAATTGTCTGCCAATAAGACCATAAATTTCAGCAAGCATATCCGCTTCTTTTTTAGTCCATTTAGACAAAACATTGTGACTTAATGAAATCCTTTTTACTCCAAGTCCTGACAAATATTCCACAACAAGCGGAAGATACTCTATAGTGTCTGGAGAGTAAACAGCAGTCACTTGAAAACTTGGAAAAGATCGAACTGCTTTCTTGATGTTGCTTTCCACTATCTTTGAACTTTTCGCGCCATCAATAAATTTCCTGTTCAAATCTTGAATCTCAGATGGACCATCACAACTTATAGCTACAGCAATATCATTCTCAATTAAGAAATCAGCTATTTCTTTTGAAAAAACTGTCCCGTTCGTAGCCAAAGAAATTCTACTCTGATATTGCCGGAAATTCTTATGAGTTTTAATAAGTTTAGTGATTTCTTTTATCAAATCAAATTCAAGCAATGGTTCGCCACCAAAAAAACCAAATTGTATTTCCTCATCTTTTGGTGAATTTAACAGAATATAATCCACAATTTTTTTTGCAGTTTCTATACTCATGCTTGAATTCTTTTTGCACACATAACAGTAGCTACAATCAAGATTACACTTATCAGTTACAAAAAGAGTGCACTTTAAAAACTTGGAGCATCTAAAAAAATAGGGAGTGGAATCTGACATGATTCCATCACAAGCTTATTGTCTGCTTAATTCCATTGACTTAGAAATTTTCAGTGCACTATCAAAAGATATAGATTTAGCATCAGCCAATTCTTTGCTAAGCTTTCCCTGAATCCTATTAGACAGCAAGTTCCACTGCTGTTCATTTAGAAGATAGGTTTCTCCATTATGATGCAAGTGCGGAGAATCGATTGCACAGCGAAAATCTGTTATTTCCTTATTAGAATACATCTTTCTTTCAACGTCACTCATTGGTCTTAATCTGAACTCTCTTATCAGATCCAATATCCTTCCAGAAACAAGCCAAATCATGGCTTGAAACCCTAGCGTTATTTCCCCAGGAATTGGAATTACCTTTGCTTCAGGCAAATGTACATCTAAAAGACCAGCTTCATATTTCGCGACCAAATAAACAGTTTTCTTTGCAAATACAGTAACAACAGAACCATTTATAGCGGTAGCCTCAGGAATCATAGAAAACCATTCTTTAAACCCCTGATTTTGTATGCTATCTTTGGCAGTAATATCAACACTGTGATTTGTAGTTTCAACGATATATTGAGTCGGAGTCCACCCATCTGGAGGATTTACTGTCTTAAATGGAATTTCATTGGTTAAGAATTCGCCTGTAGTTAGGGAAAATGCCCATCCAAATGCATGGTTCTTTCCTGAAGGAATTCCCAAAACAGTATACCAAGCAATTGCTGTGATGTCTTGTTGAGCAGTTATTTTAATATGCGGATCTGTCTGAAAAGTATTGTTTATTGTCCAGAAACAAAATTTATAGTTTATTATCTTCAATGGGTCTGTTGGTTTTTGAACGCCTATTATTAGAATTGCAGAGTAGTCAATCGGTGGCGTGAAGTTGGCTGGTTGCGAGATTTGTTTGTTCGTACCAATTTGTTTTGTAAGAATTTTTATAGTTGCCATAAATATCAGCCTTAAATTTCCATAAAATATGAAAATATTTAATAATTATTCATTTTTCGAATAAAAAAATCAAAAATTTAAATTTTAATACACAAAAAGAAAGAATTTGATGAATAAAAGAATTTCAATTGTCTAACAGAACCTTTCCCAAAAACAAAATTCTTATACTAATCTTAAAACAAAAAACACTATCAATTCACTCTTTTTTATTTAAATAAACATTTCTTGACTCATAACTATATGACAATTTTTTTTCAACTTAAATTGTTGATATTTTAGGTTTTAGAATTTTATTATTTATTCAACTTTTAAAGTGATGATTTAGGTTTCTTTTTTGATTTAGCCTTCTTTTTGGGTTTAGATTTTTTTATAGGTTTAGGCTTATTTTCTAACTCTTCCTCTTTTACTATTTCAATTTCCATTATTCCTATGGTCCTTAATGTAGGTATTAACAATATTAGAATAGCAACTATCATTAAGGCAAAGATGGTGTTACTCAAGTTGCTAACTGTTGAAGTCCACTCAACACTGCTAATCAAACCAAAATCCCCTAACCTATTTTTAACTATATCATTCATTTGCCAAAAATACATGATGCTAAGAGCCTGATAGATTATAGTGATGCTTGGCAGCAGAAAACCTAGCCACTTTGAGGCTTTGCTTGGTTTGATGCTGTATTGTCGATGAGGAATAATTGAGAGAAATGATAAAACAATAGCTCCATCCAAGAAAATCCAAAGCATAGTATTACTGTAATAAAAATCCTCTGCCCAATCCAAACTAAATATCAAACCATAATTATACAAGTCCCCATGCACAAACATACTAAACCGATAAACCAAAGCACAGCAGATAAGATTTAAAACTGCTACAACTAACAACACTAAAACAGTACTATCTTTCAAAAAACCCTTCACATCAGCCATTTTTTCATCTCATACAAACAATACTTGTTATTCTAAGATTAATACAAATAAAAAATATTTGGACTTTTTAAGTTCTTGACATTTACTGATTTTTTATTGTATTTAAAATCTTTAATTTTTATTTTTTATTGTATTTAAAATCTTTAATTTTTATCCAGAAATTTCGCAATCCTAGAAATATAACAAAAGCTCCTAGCCCATTGCACAAGGTTTTAGCATTATTTGATCTGTATCAACCCATAATATTTATCTTAAGCTTGAATAGTGTGTTTTCCGCTGAAAACCTTAAGTCCTCCTATTGTATATGTAACATTTAATTGGAGGTTCAATCAAGCTGGATACCCTATATATTTTAGGTTCTATTTTGATTCTGATCTTTTTTGCATGGAACCTCTATAGCATTCCAGCTCTAGTTGCTGGCTTTAGAAACCTAACCAGAAAGAAAAATAGACCTTCTAAACCTTTAAAAACTGATCAATCAAAACTACCCTTTGTTTCTGTTATTGTGCCTGCAAAAAATGAGGAAAAAGTTATTGGAAGACTACTTGGGTGTCTACTAAATTTCAATTACCCCAAATCAAAAATGGAAATAATAGTTGTTGATGACAACTCAATAGATAAAACCTGCAAAATATGCAAAGAAATTGCTAATAATCATCCAGATCAAATTAAGATCATAAGAAGACTGAAGAGCTCAACCAAAGCAGGCGCGCTTAATTACGGATTGAAGTTTGCTAAAGGAGATATAATAGCTACTTTTGATGCTGACAGCCTACCCGAATCAGATGGAATACTAAATGCTATCGAATACTTTAATGATTCCAAAGTTGCTGGAGTTCAAGGAACGATCTATTCCTCAAACTCGGAAGAAAACATGCTTACAAAGTTCATTTCACTAGAAAGATCACTTCAATATCAGGTTTACCAAAACGGAAAAGATAATCTGGGATTATTTGTGAGCCTAAATGGCACTTGCCAGTTCATCAAAAAATCTGTACTAGAGGAAATGGAAGGCTGGAACGAAAAAAACTTAGCTGAAGACATGGAATTATCCTTGAGGCTTGCCGAAAAAAACTACAAAATCAAATATGCGTTGGACGTGAAAACCCATGAAGAAAGCCCCAACAACCTCAGCGGCATGATCAAACAAAGAACCAGATGGTTTAGAGGCAACATCGAGAATATGGTAAAGTTTGGCAGACTGCTGAAAAACCCAGCAAATAAAGTTCGTTTAGATGCTGAAATTCAACTTTTCGGAAATTTAATCGCAGTTTTATGTGTACTTAATTATGTTATGGCTTACTGGACTTTCACCCTATCAGCTAACCAGTTTTTAGTCATAATCATGAGCATCACCAGTTTTCTCACAATTTTAGTTTTAGCCCTAGCAGGATTATCAATGATGATCGTATCTAAACCTTTTAAAATCACCAATATATTATGGCTCCCATTCATCTACGGGTACTGGGCCCTACAAAGTTTCATCGCCATAAATGCGCTAATTCTAATACTTATTAGACGACCAATTAAATGGAACAAAACCAAAAGATCAGGCATCATAACCTCAAAAGAAGCACAAAACACAATTTTCCATACCAATTAACCGATTTTTAATTTTTCATTTATTATCCATATTAAAATAAGACCAGAAGCAGAGTTTAAAGAAAAAAATTTCTTAGCTTTTATAGTTAGGTTTTGAATAAATATTTATTATCACGCTTTTTTATAGCTCAATAAAAATATCTTTCCGATAAAAAATGAAGGTAAGAAGTTGAATTTCTCCCAGTTTACAAAACGCTCTAATAGATGGATAGCAAAAATATCAAACAGAAATATATCAATTTATTTTCTTATCTTTTTCTTAGCCTTCTTTCTTCGTTTATTACCAGAAATAATTATTCGAACCTATCCAGTTGGTTATGAGACAATCACATATTATGCACCAGCGATGATTCAATTTCAAGACTGCTCTGCTGTGTCATTTATAGAATTCTTAACCAATTTTTTAAGCACAAATCAGCCTTTTGAAAATACTTTTGTTGCTGGACCATTTTTTTATTTATTAATGTTTTCTCTTGTTGAAATTACAGGTGACAATAGTTTTTTGATTCTAAAAATAGTTGCCCCAGTCCTTTATGGGGTTCTTGCTTTATCATTTTACTTCTTTTCGTTAAAGTCATTAAAATTCAGTAAAAAAACCGCTCTATTAGCTACTATTTTTATGATTTTTCAAATTGCAACATTAAGAATATCTTGGGATAGATTTAGAACTGTTTTAGCTTTAGTTTTCTTTTTCATAAGTTTAATCTTAATTACCAAAAAAGATTCATTAAGAAACAGAGTCTTTTTGAGCGGTACTATCCTTCTTACAGTTCTTTCAAGAGATTATATTGGATTCCTATTAATAATAGTATCATTAGGATATTGCTTATTTGAAAAAAAAGATTTCAAAAAAGTCCTAGTTATTTCTCTTCCTTCGATTATTGTGATGATCTTAATATTAAATCCTGTATATTTAAATTGGAATTATTTTTCTCAGGAAAGTATCTTCTTTATTTCTAATTATCTATGGGGCGTACAAGATTCTCTAAGTATTTTTATAATTTCTTTTCTGTTAATTTTGCCTTTAGTTATAAAAGGATTTTCTAAGAATAGTATTTTGAATTCGATGTTGATCTGGCTTCTTCTAGGCTCTTTTAGTTTGATTATTTTTCCTTGGTTTTCAATTCCTGGATATCAACGCTGGTTAATGTTGCTTGTTTTTCCTTTCTCAATTTATGCTACTCTAGGCTTGAAGAAACTGAATTTTGGAAAATATTCTTCAAAATTTAAGATATTTTATATGTCCTTGATTTTAATTTTAGGCATTAGTTATTCTTTAGGAACATTTTCCTATGTAATACTTCCAAATAGCTATATTCCAGTTAACATGGTTCAATCTTCAATACCTTGGAATGAGATAGATGATGTTAAAGAAGTTCTAGGTTGGTTTGATGTAAATGGAGTAACTAATTCTACGCTTTTATGTGAAGAAAGATTTCTAGGTTGGACACAAATCTACCTTAAAAGAGATACTGTTGATGTAAAAATAAAGGGTTATATTGCAGGAGGATCTCCTCTTCCAATAATTGAAGGAATTTTTAGTAGACAAATTTACTTAATTTGGTATATTGATAATAATTATTCTGGATTTGAAAAATTGTATTC
>Ga0111169_131_pt1 | contig 13455 bp, 12 predicted proteins | sample DeeMarSeWOR28_12_FD_80260 | JGI IMG/M metagenome (GOLD analysis project Ga0111169, IMG submission 80260) | Crenarchaeota group-6 archaeon AD8-1 | reverse complement strand
ACACCTTCTCCACCTCAACCAGAATTCCCTACTATGATTGTTATTGTTACAGCAGTCATACTGGGCATGGTAGCAGTTGGAATCTTAGCATACTACAAGAAGAACAGGAAAGAAAGTTAATTTTTCAAAGAAGCAGAAAAATAAATGAAAATAATATGTAAAATATTCTGGGGTTTCTGTTGATAAAGTACCCCCATCAAAACAAAATCTGAAACAATCCTTTTTCTGGTAAAAATACATATTGCTTATTGTGTCTCTATAAAATTTAGTAGCTTATTAATCTAGATTCTTCCATTTTTTCGTACAATTCTTCAATGTATATTTAGATCCAAGTTTAGGCTTCTTTGTTCTTACCATAAATTTGTTATTGATAAGACGCGGGAATTTCTCTTGACTTTTTGGTGGATATTCAAATAGGGGATTAAGAAGGATTTTATCAAGAATGTATGGTTCACTATCTTGACTTGTTCTTTTTTCAAAAAGATCATAGCTATCATAAGTTTTACGTTTTCGTTTTAAATCAGCTTTTAGAAGATTTATTATTTTTTTTCTTGTAAGCTCAACAACTTTTTCAGCCCAAAATCCAAGTGGAAGAGATAAAGCCCTTTTTTGTCTAGTTTTTAAAGTATGCTTTATGGATATTCGAGTTTTAAACGGAAAACTTGGAAAATCCCAGAGTTTGAAATAATCTTCAATAAAATAGCGCCATGCATGTCTACCATATGTTCTAATAGGTTTATCCTTATCCCGCATCATATACGTTTTAGCACGAAAACTTGCAAGTTTCCCCTTTCCCTTAACTTCCATAATAATTGGCAAAGATAAATCTCCATTTGATAGTTCATCATATTTTCCTGACATATCAGTGACACTAAAAATTGAATCTGTATCCATTCCTAAGATTGGAGTCGGGCATCTATCAAAAAGCTTGGACATGATTAAGTGAGAATGTGCCAATATGGTTGTAAAAGCTGGGTAATTTGTTGTTTGAGCTTCTGGATGGCTTTGACCAAGTTTTCCATATGTAGAGTTTAAAACCGCTTTAGCAAATCGGGCTTCCCTTTTATCTAATCTACCCTCGATTCGATCCAAGAGCATCTTATCATATTTTTCTTGAATGGGAATTCTAGATGAATCAAAGATTGGTTTGTAAGCTTTAGCAATCCAAATGGGCTTAGCTTTAGCTGAAGCAAGATCAAATGAATGGAACATTCCAATCATTTTTCCGATAACATAAGTAACCTGTTTTGCTCGTATGGGTAGTCCCCACATTTTATTTTGAGTTTCAAAACAACCAACAAGCCAACCAAAATCTTTATTGTTTAAATCTGGATCAAAGGAAATTTCATCAATTTCACATGGAGCAACACCACTAATTGTTAGAGCTTTTGTTGCAAAGATGCTGCAAGGATAAAGCGATTTGACATCGTTGTAAACCGCATAAGGAGTATATCCAACTGTGAACATTTCGCTTCTTCCTGCAAAAGTACTCTGAGCAATCATCCTTTCGATCGGTGGAATCAATATTCTTGATTTTTGTCGAGTATTTCTTTTTGGAAACTGGAAATAATCAGAAGCTAAACTACCTGCTGAAGCATGAAGGCGGGGATCGCAATGGTTTTCCTCGATTAACCAACGAGTTGCTTTGGAAGTTATTATTGCATCTCTTAGGGCATATTCCTTGAATTTGGTATATTCTTCCTTGGTTTTCCATTTTCGCAATCCAAGAAAATCGGGTTTATTTAGCTTAGAGACTCCGACCACTTGACCGACTTGTTCTAGTCTACGTAAACCAAAATTTACCAACAAGGGCATAGAATCATAAGCTTTGATTCTCGCTGAACCATACTTGATTTTTCCAACAAGTTTTCCTCTATAGCGAACTACTTCAACACTTTTTGGAGGCAACCACTCCTTTATTGCGCCTAAATCACAAAGAATGTTGAAACCGAATATTTCTTTCAACGATTTTGATCTATTATGAAGAAATTTTTTCAATTCTGTAGATGATTCTAAAAAATAATGCGTCTCTTTTCCATTTGAGAATTGGACAGAGTGAACATTAGCTGGATCACCTATTTTACCTGTTGGTAAAAATTCACAGTCAAAACCTATGTAATTCATTCTACTATGTCCATATTAATAGGAAAATAATAACAACAAATAGGAGCCTTTTTAGACCTTTTTTAGTAATTTACTGCGAAAAAATGGGTTTATTTTTGCCCATGATAGCTTTTTTTGTGGGCATAAGCATCTTTTTTACAATTTCTTTTTTATTTCTCTTTTTTTGTTTTTTCTAAACATAACTATGGGTTTGTCATAATTCACAACATAGTGAATTTTTTCAATTGAAAGATTATATTCATCTTTAATTTTTTCAAGGGTATTGTGTATTTCTAAAAATTCTTCTTTTGATATTTCACCATATTCTTTAAAATTCAGGGGATCAGCTTTATTTAATGGACAACTAAGATTTATGCAATATTTCCCTTCCTCACAAGAATTCTTAGTTACATAAATATCATGTATGCACATAACCTTCAAAATATCTTGGTCAAATGTATTTTTGTTTGGATCAAAAGTTGCTATGAAAGCTACACCATCCGAATATTCGCATATTCCAATGCTTATTTTATTAATATTCTTTAAAGGAAGACCTATTACTCCACAATGCCAAGTAATAACATATTTTTTTTCAAAAATGTTTTTCTTTTTTTTATAATTAATTTCAATGTTATTTTTCATATTTATCCCATAGAATAATTGGATAACAAATAAAAATGAGTATTTATTTTACTACACATAATAGAATTTGAAAAGATGTGTATTAATGGTTATAAAAAATCGTAAAAAGATGGATAAAACTAAGTATAAAAAATATCACCTTCTGAAAGAATTAATTGAAGCTGGAAATAAAGGAAAAACACCTAGGGAATTATATAGAGATGGCAATGGGGTATTTGGAAAAAATAGAAATTATCTATTTGCTATATTGAAGGAACTAATAGCATCAGAAAAGATTATTTGTCAAAAAATATCTCATAAAAATCGGATTTATAAAGTAAAATTCGAAGATGAAAAAATTCTTGAATTATTGGCAAAATCATATAAAGAAAATGAAGAAGCAATTAAATCCAATATTGCTTTAATAAAAAATCTTTCGAACAGGGTTATTGCACCATCTTTCTTTGAATTTATTCTATATAATGAATTGTTTAGTTTTCTTCAAAATCTTGAGTTTTGGATTTTAGTCGAGGATAAATGGAAGGATACAGCATATGATATTCTTCTAAAATATAATATTGAAGTTTTTTCACAGATGATTCTAACATGCATTAGATATAATCCAAACGTTATGGAAAATACAATGAAAAAAGTTATCACTCATTTGAAAACAAAAAAGGAACAACAACAAAAAAGCATTTGGAATAAAAAAGGAGAACTTTTAATTGATATTAATTGAAGGAGCTAATTAAATGAAAATCATTTGTCCGATTTGTGGAAAAACAGGATTTTTACAAAAAAGGAAAAATTCTCGTAGAATTCAGCATTATGTAAATTACGAAAATAGGAAGAGAAGATATCTTTATCATCCACTTCCAAAAACTAACAAAATGGAAGTAAATGGAAGTAAACCATTGGAAGTAAAAACCCTGAAAATTGACTCTAATCACCAAAACAAGTGGACGGGACGGGATTTGAACCCGCGGCCTCCACGATGCCAACGTGGCGATCATACCAGGCTGATCTACCCGCCCTTGGACACTTTTTTATGAATTCTTACCTGCGATATTCCCCTATAAGCCTTTCTTTATGGAATTTTTAGGTTTTTTGTGTATTTTGTGTATTTTTGTTGAACATATATACAAAATGAATTTTTAATCCGGAATATTTATTGGTTATATACCACGGTTTTTTCTATGTGGCTCCTTTGAAGAATGAAAAGCAATGTTTCAAGGATCTTCTTGAGAAACATGGGAAAAAATTTGAACGATTTGATGAAATCTGGAAATGGTATAATTTCATCGAAAAAAAAGGAATTGCCAGCTTTTAATTTTTTTGAAATTTATTTTTTTTGTTTCGATTAACTTAAATTCTTATTATGTTATTAGGGGTGTTAAATAATGTGAATTTGATATGCTATCCACTGAAGCCTTGGGTAAGTTGAAAGCTATTTTAATTATTGACTTGATTATTGTTAGTTTTGCAGCCGCAAGTTTTTATTTTCTTCAAAGTAGCGGTCAAATTTCAATTGGACCTGCAAAAGCAGAATTTGAATTATCGGATTTTTTAATTTCTCCCGCTTCTGTTGAAGTTGGAATTCCTATTACTATATCTGTGAATGTTACAAATATCGGGGATCTCGATGGAAATTATACTTTAAGATTTTCTATTAATGGTACAATTAAAGAAGAAAGACTAATTCTTCTTACGGCTGGAGCATTTTCAGTTGTTGATTTTATAGATACTGAATTTGTTGAAGGACACTATTTTGCTGAAGTTGGTTATTTGAATGGAACTTTTTTAGTAAATCCTGCTCCTCCTCAAACAAGTAGTATTGAATTGTCAAAATTAACTATTCGCCCTTATGAAGTCTGGGTTGGAGAAACCGTTGATATTTCTGTTTTTGCTCGTAATACAGGTTCGGCTGATGATCTGATAGTTAGATTGTTCGTTAATGAAGAGCTTATTGAAATAAGAACTATTGAATTGGGAAGTGGAGAGTCAATGGATGTTGTTTTTTCTGTAAATGCCACAAGTGAGGGCGTTAAATCAGTAAAAGTTAACAGTCTTACAGCTGGGTTTAAAGTGGTTCCGACAGGTTTTCACACTTTAACAATTGTTTCCTCACCAATAGGCGGTATCACTTTTACTCTAAATGGTGAAGAACATACTACTTCTTATTCAGGGTTACATCGGGTTGGGGAGACTTATTCTTTGGTTTTCCCTGGGCAAGTTGAATATCAAAATAACATCTTCCTATTTGCAAATTGGGAAGACGGAAGTTGGCCAACTGGCACTGGAGATGCTTATAGAACAATTAAGTTTACTGATAGAACTGGAATTGCCGCAACTTATAGTGGAACTAGAAGTTGTCCTTCGCTATATGTGTGGAATGGTAGTGATTACATTTATAGAACCGAAATTTCTGCTGGTACAGGATATCTAGGAATTTTTGATTATTTCCGAGAAGATGGTTCTCTTGCCTTTTTGTATAGTTATCCATGGGACTATATCAAGCTTGATAATTCTCAAATCCAGCAAATGGATGGATATTATGATTTAATAATGACTCAGCTTTGGGATGAAATCTTTTATGTAGATTCAGCAAAATTGCTTGTTGTAGATCATACAAAAGATGTGAACGTGTTCTCAACAATGGGAACGTATCTATATGATCTTGAGAATCAAGGAAAAATCTATACAGTAAGTAAAGATCCAGATATTCCAATTTCAGCTATTAATGGTCAAGGTGAAGATGTACTAACTGAAATATCCCAACTTGATGGAATTTATGCTCCAGCAAACGAATTCGCTTTTGATACACTGCAATTAAACTTAGGCGATTTATCCAATGCAGAGACAATAAAACTAGTTATTGCAGGGGTTACCTTGTATTCTTCTGGTAAGATTCAAGGAGAATGGGCTGGTTCATTTTGGAACAAGCCTGGTGAACAACCTTTTCCGCCACCTTACATGGAAGTAAAAAATGAAAACGGAGATTGGATTCCTGTTCCAGAAAACAGACAATTTCCGCTTATTGATGTAACGGCAGAATCCTTTGTTGTTGATCTGACAGGTTTGTTCCAAACAGATGATTATTCCTTAAGAATTCACTCCTTCTTTAATTCTCAATTTGATTATATTGGAGTAGACACCACACCACAAGAGGATATAGAACTTCATTATGTATCACCCAGCTATGCAGAACTTGAACAACTGTTTAGTACAAACTCAAATTCCACAGGGTACTTTACTCGATATGGTAATATAACTGAATTGCTACAGGCTCCTGACGATGAATATGTAATAGGAAGACAAGGCGATAGAATTTCTGTCCAATTTAATGCTGATAAGGTATCATCAGTCGCAGAAAACATGGAAAGAGATTATTTTCTTATAGTGAGTTGCTGGTTTAAAGTAGATGGATTACCCTATTTAGACTTTAAAGTGGATCCACTACCCTTCCATTCAATGAGCGCTTTCCCATATCCAATTTCAGAAACCTATCCTTATGATACCCATCAGGATTACATTAATGAATATAATACAAGAGAAATTAACAAACCATGACTTTGAATACAAAATAAAATTTAATGTTTTATTTTTTTATGTGGAAAGCTTAAATGTCAAACAATCATATTATCTGTTTTAATTCCTCAATTTGGGTACACTAAACATGGTATCTGAAACTATCATTTCAGCCGCATACATTGAGGCTCTTATTATAGGATTATTATATGGTACCATCTTTTGCACTTCTGAATGCTTGCCATATCTTGCAAGCTATATTGCGGGTACAGGAGCAGGCTTTCGTAAAGGAACGGTTATCACCCTAGTTTACAGTGCTGGAAGGTTAATTTCATACACTATTATCGGTATTATTGTGGGAATAGTTGGAAGCTCACTTATTTTCATTCTTGATGAATCGACTTTAGCAAGTTTTAGATTGTTCGCAACTTTTACTTTTGGTATAATAACGATAATAATTGGATTAAATCTTCTAATTAAAATCAAAAAAAATCAAACCGAATGCAATAAAGACTGCAAATCTGTAGATGAATGGAAAATAGGACGGTATGATATTAGAGCTTTTACGCTAGGCTTAACTCGAGGTTTAGTAATTTGTCCTCCATTATTTGCTTTGCTTGCTTATTCCATTCCTTTTGCTAATCCATTAGATAGTGTAGCTCTAGCTTTCTTGTTTGGTTTAGGAACTATAATTTCCCCAATGCTTATTTTAGGTGGAGTGACAGGTTGGCTTCTAAATAAGGCACCTTTATTTAAAAAATGGATTTCAATAATTGGTTCAGGAGTACTAATTATTCTAGGAATATCAACAATAATACTGACTCTAATTACTACAAATTAAAATGGTGAACAAATAAATGTCAATAACCCTGCTCGGAAATATCCTACAAATTGCAGTATTCGCAGGTTTGATACTAGCAGGCATACTAATTATTTTAATATGGGTTAAAGATAAAACAAAAAACATTAGTACTCTTAGACTATTTGTTCAAATAGCTTTTACTGTATTGATTTTTTTAGGTTTGATTATAGGTCCATATGGTCTACCTCAAAATCCTTACATTGGAGATGCGCCTCGCGACCGTCTTGTAGGGGCTGATTTATTTGGCAACCAGTTTCCTGATGGGCTTTCTGTTCCGGTTCTGGCTTGCTGGTATCCTAATGGACGCACGATAACTTGTGCAGTATGGCAGCTTCAAGCTTATCTATTTCCTTTTTGGGAATCTGGTCCTGGTTTTGGATGGGGAACTTTCTATAGTCTAAATGGTTTACAACGAATAGCTATTGTTTTTGGGTTCTTGATTGCCATGTCTCTTGTAATAGGTCGAGCTTTTTGCGGATGGCTCTGTCCGTTTGGACTATATAATGATTTAATGATAAGGATCAGAAAACTTTTTGGAAAAAAACACCTAAGTTTCTCAGATAGAACAAATAAAGCTCTTGGTCAATCAAGATATTTGATTATTGCCGCTTTCCTAATACTAAGTGTGATTTTAGGATCACAAGCGATATTTGGAATACAACTTATAGATAATACTGCTCCTGGAGAGTATTATTATTCATATTTTTCAGCACCTTTTTGTCAGGTTTGTCCAATGAAACCTCTTTGTGTTTTAATTGAAATAGGAGCTGGTGCTATGCTGCCTCTACAAGAAATCAATCATTCCACTGGAGCTTTTTATCAAGCAGGATATTATGTTACTTCTTTAAATCTTGCAGTTTTAGCCATAGTAACAATAGGAGCTTTAGCATACAGGAGATTTTGGTGTAGAATTTGTCCTTTAGGTGGACTCACAGCTCTGTTTAGTACTTTTTATCCATTTAAAAAAGTAGCACTTTTGCGATTAAATAAAATAGAAGAAAAGTGTACTAAATGTGGAATATGCAAAAGGGTTTGTCCAACTCAAGTAACTGAAGTATATGAAGAGAAAGGTGGCGATGTTACAGTATCAGGATGCATGTTATGCGCTAGGTGTGTTGAGATGTGTCCTTATGAGGACTGTTTAGAAGTTAAAATGGCTGGAAAACCAGTTCTAAAATCTCGTAACTGGCTAGAACCAACAGAAAATGAGTGAAACATTAAAGATGAAAGAACAAAAACAACAAAAAAAATATGTACCTGAAATTTCCCAAAAAGAAATTGAAGAACTAAATAAATCGATAGAAACTTCTTCCCAAAAAATTGTAGCTGAAACAATAAAAAAGATGAAAGAAACCGATAAGAATCGGCCAAAAACGATGAAGTACTTTGATGAAATGGCTGATCTTTTTGACAAAAGAAAAAAAGAAATAATTGAAGAAAAAAAATCTGGAAAAAAAGTCATTGGTTATCTTTGTCTTTTTGCTCCAATAGAACTAATATTGGCGGCCGATGCAATTCCTGTGAGGGTGAATTCTGGTTGGTATGATGCCTCTAAGATTGGAGACAGAGTGGTACCAGTTGAGGTTTGTCCAGTAATTAGGTCAACAATAGGCGCCAAGATGGTTGCTCTATCACCTTTTCTTGAAAACAGCGATGCAATCATTAGTGTATTAACATGTGATGGCATGACTAAACTTGGAGAAATCCTAAGCGATTATAAAACTGTGTGGCAAATGACCATACCCCGCATAAAGGATTCAGATCAAGCATTACAATTATGGAATAAAGAAATTACAAACATAAAGAAAGAAATTGAGAAATTAACTGGCAACAAAATTACAAGAAAAAAACTTAGAAAAGCTATAGAACTCACACAAAAAGCAACTAAAGCCTTTCGAAGACTTCAAGATCTAAGAAAAGGCAACCCAGTAATTATGGGAAGGGATGCTATGCTAGCAATTCAAACCTATATGTGGGATGACATAGAACGCTGGACAGAAAACACAAATAAATTATGTGATGAGCTTGAAAATAGGGTTAAAAATAAAAACTGGTCAACATCACCTGATACACCTAAAGTTATGATAACTGGGACACCAATGTTTTGGCCTGACAACTGGAAAGTTCCAACTTTAATTGAAGAAGCAAATCCCCAAGGCGTTATCGTAGCTGACGAATTATGTTCGAATGAGAGAATACTCAATGATCCAGTGGGAGTAGATGAATGGACTATGAATGATATGATAAATGCCATTAGCGAAAGATACTTAATGGCTTCTACTTGTCCATGTTTTAGTTCTAGTGATGGAAATGAAGATAGAATAAACTGGTTAATCACTAAAGTTAAAGATTATAAAATTGACGGAGTCATCTATTATGTAGTACGGGGTTGCATGCTCTATGCAATGGAGTACACTAGAGTTAAAAAAGTTCTTGATGATATTAATGTCCCAGTTTACTATTTAGATACGGAATATACAAGAGAAGATGTAGGTCAAATGAAAACAAGAATAGAAGCCTTCCTAGAAATGCTAAGTGCAAGAAAAGATTTCTAAAAGTGAAAAATAATTGACGATAACTATTGGAATAGATTTGGGAACTCAATCGATAAAAATTGTAATCCTGAAGGATGATGTTATCTTATCGCGTGAGAAAGCTTTCTCTGGATTTGAAACTACCGAAATAGCAGAGGAATTAATTAATAAATCCCTAAAAAAATCAGGCTTATCAAAAAATGATATTGATCATATTACAGCCACTGGTGCAGGGATTCAAATGGCTCCAAAGGTTGATAGCACTGTAAGTATGATGAGTGCAGATGCCAAAGCAGGAGTCTATCTTTTCCCAAAAGCAAGAACTATTATTGATGTTGGAGCAGAAGAAGCTCGGGCGATGAAGTGCGATGATAACGGAATTATGGTAGATTTTGTGGTTAATGAAAGATGTGCAGCCGGAGCTGGTGCATTTATCGAGGCTATGGCAAGGGCAATTGAAGTAAAAATGGAGGAAATGGGTCCTCTATCATTACAAGCAGAAAGAGCAAGTTCAATTAATGCTACATGCGTAATTTTTGGCGAATCAGATGTAGTTAGTCTGATACATAAACAAGAGTCAAAACCTGAAATAGCAAGAGCTGTTTTTGATGCAATGGCTGATCGTGTATCATCAATGGTTCGCAGACTCGGAGTTAATCCTGAAGTAGTTTTAATCGGTGGAGTAGCTAAAGATGTAGGTTTTATTTCTTCTTTAAAAAGAAAATTGGGAGTTGACCTTTCTATTCCGGATTACCCAGAATATGCAGGTGCCTTAGGTGCAGCACTCATTGCAGCCAAGAGATCTAGGAGAAAACAGTAGTGGCGAAAACAAAGAAAGAAAAATCTACTGAATTTTGGAGATGGCAAGAATATCAAAGAGTTATTAAAGAAAAAACCTGGAACAATAAAGATATTATTACTGCAGGTGTTGATGTTGGTTCAGTTGGATCAAAAGCAGTGATTCTAATAAATGGTGAAATTTACTCATGGGGAATAACCCGTACAGGATCCAACAGTCCCGAAAGCGCTACCAAAGTTCTTGATTGGGCAATGAAAGGAACAAAACTTCAGCTTAAAGATTTGAATTATGTTGTTGGTACAGGTTATGGTAGGGTTAATGTTCCTATGGCAAACAAAGCGATTACTGAAATTGCCTGTCATGCTAAAGGTGCCAATTATATTTGGGGACCAAAAGTAAGGACAGTACTGGATGTTGGTGGACAAGATATTAAAGCAATTCATTGTGATGAAACAGGAAGAGTTACATCATTTTTAATGAACGATAAATGTGCAGCTGGAACAGGAAGAGGCATGGAAATTTTTGCTGATCTACTGCAAATTCCTATCGAAGAAATAGGCAAGGTATCATTAAGTGTTGATAAAGAGCCGCCTCCTGTGAGTTGTACTTGCGTTGCCTTTGCTAAAACTGAAGCAGTAGGCTTACTTAGAAAAGGCTGGTCAAAGGAAATGGTGCTGGCTGCCTACACTCGTGCAATGGCAATTAGAATGAGTAATCTTGTTAATCGAGTAGGTCTTGAGAAAGAATTTGTTATTACTGGTGGTCAATCAAAAAATGCTGGTATTGTAAAGAGAATAGAGGTTGCTCTTAATGTCAAAACCCTTCCTTCTCCAGACTGGAAAAAAGGTGAATTAGATCCTATGATAGCTGGTGCAATTGGAGCTGCTCTATTTGCAAAAGCATTATATTTAAAGAATAAAAACAAATAATCAGTTGAGTTGATTTTTCATAATTGCCTATTATGGATATGCCGATGGTTCTGGAGAATATTATGTTGCTATTGATTTTGATAAATGTGATGGCTGTGGGAAATGTATTAAAAAATGCCCTCAATCAGCTTTAGAACTTATAACGCAATTTATAGATTTGGAAGATAAAGTGGTTGTCTCAGTTTCAAAAGAAAATCGAAAAAAGATTAAGTATATCTGTTCATCCTGTAAACCAGATATTAGCCAGCCATCCTGCGCAGAAGCTTGCGATAAAGAAGCAATTTCAATTATCTGGAAACCTAGTTGAATTATCCGTCTTCTGTTGAGGAAATAAAGTTTATACTTCCCACATTTATTATAAAGCAAGAGCCAATCGGATAAGAAACTGATTATAATTAATATATCTATTCGTAGAAGTGTTGTGCATATTAAAAATACTTATGATTATGGCTTTACATTGATACTATTTGAAAATTCGTTACGTTTATTTATATTGCTCTATAATTGGTAAATTGTCAGTTAGGGATAAAATAATGTCTAAAAAACCACAAGCAAGAGACGAGGCATTGGAAGCTCTAGATTTCATAGTGAACGTTCTAAAAGAACATGAGAATGATTTAGATAGACTAATTGGCGAATTAGGAACAGTAACTGAGCAATTAGGAGAAACAGGCGAGCTTACTTGCAAGGTGGAGAATGTAGAAGAAAGGATTTCAGGCTTACAAAACGAAATAACTGGATTAGTAAAATATCTTTCTAAATCAACAAATCTATCTTTAATTTCTGAGAAAGATGATGTTAAAGAGACTCCTTTAAAACCAGTTCAAGGTCCTCCAGTGATTCTTCGTTGTAAACAATGGTCTGATTTTCAAACCTTGGCATCTAATGCACAAACCTTGTCCTTTATGTACAAAGAGGTTGAGAAAACTTTTCAGGCTGATGCGCTTAAGGGGAATCAAATTATAACATATAATGGTCCTCTTCCTAAATTTGACTCTTTGTTGAAAATGTGGTTGTCTAAGGAATTGGATATACCTGAGAAGCAGATCCTTGAGGGTGTTTTAGCAATAGGCTAAATTCTTCTTTTAGTGCTTTATTAGTAGTTCAGAATCCTTTTATAAGCGTATTAAATCTTAAGTCTTTTGATATGAGGGTGTGTTTGAGGTTGACTGCACTACCTGAAAGGCCAATAAATCTTTTTCCGTTCTCGAAGCCTTCTCCTTTCTCCTCGAAGACGGATTGGCCTTCAGATTACCAATAGACAATGAAACTACCCTCAATCACTAAATCACAATAGAAGCTGATCAGAAATAACTCAAAAAACTCTAATTCAAAAAAAAGCAAGCGAAGAAATCGCAAAATTCGAAAAAACAATGGAAGAACTAAAACTCCTAAAATACGTTTCTGAAGACCTGAAAAATTACAGGAAAATGATAAAAATAAAGAAATTCGACTAAAACAAAAACTTGGAAAATTTTATTTATTGAAATTTCTGGATTTAGTATAATACCGAAAAACTCAAGTTTATAAAAGTTTTAACATAGCTAGTGAGGTTAAATAATTTTGGTAGTAAAAATAATAGAACTAATAGGCAGCTCAAAAGAAGGATGGAGAGAAGCAGCTCAAAATGCTATTGATGAAGCAGCCAAAACAATAAACAATATAAAAAGCATACACGTAAAAAGATGCACCGCTAATGTAGTAGATAGCAAAATTGTTGAATACCGTTCAGTTGTTAAGATAGCCTTTGTAGTAAAAAGATAGGAGTTTGCTTACCTTTCTATAGGCAAACCCTATATACAAGTTACGCAAAAACCTTATTTTTATGTCTGGATTAACGGAGTTTCTAGATAGACAACACTCTCTACAGTTTAAAACAAGCAGAAAAACCTTTTGAAGAATCTTATCTTGATGAAAAACTTGTTCATAAAGTTCTTAAATTAATTGCTAAAGAAAGTTCGGATAGTACCTGGAATTTATATCTTGATAAATATCGTAGACTCGCAAAATGGCTTAGTGATCCTGAAGATTTATTATGTCCTAGGTTTTGGATGAGGATAAAGAAAAAGAAAATTGATT
>Ga0111169_129_pt1 | contig 14847 bp, 16 predicted proteins | sample DeeMarSeWOR28_12_FD_80260 | JGI IMG/M metagenome (GOLD analysis project Ga0111169, IMG submission 80260) | Crenarchaeota group-6 archaeon AD8-1 | reverse complement strand
ATAATTTTAGTTCTTTGGAGTTGTCTTATCTTTTTATTTATATTGGATTAATACAGATTTTCCTTCAGGGGTTCTTGATAGGTAAGCTTGTAGCAAGAGTAGGTGAAGAAAAACTAATTATTGCAGGTCCATTGCTTATGGGAATTGGAATATTTCTTATGCCTATTTTCGAAAGTGTGTATTTATTTTTTGTGGCTAGTGCACTTATGGCTGTAGGTTTTGGAATGGTGAACACGACTATTCCAGCGTTGATTTCTAAAAAAACTCAATTGGAGGAGCAAGGGAGAGTTTTGGGAGTAGCTGGATCAGTTGTGAGCATAGCAAATATTCCAGGACCACTATTAGGTGGATTAATAATTGATTTTTTGGGTTTGAGTGCTCCTTTTTTGATAGCTGCTTTTATGTTAATAATATCCGTTATTTTAGGTTGCAGAGTCTATGGCGAATGTAAATTAGCTATTGAATCAAGGAAATTAAAAAATAATTCTATTTAAAAATAGGAAATAAATTTCGCATCTTTATTGAAGTTTGAATAATAGAGATAGTACCTTTATTCTTGAAAAATAGATCTTAATCCTCCGCTACAGCATAATTCTCGAATATAACGCTTGATTGAAAAAAAAGTAAATTTTGTGAAGTAAAATCACATTCTATTTTCGACGCAACAAATAGACTACTAGTATAACAATTATTATTGCAACAATAGCAATTCCAGCATACACATAAGTCATTGGAATCCCAGATTCTGGAGATGGAGTAGGTGTTGGTGAGGGTGTTGGGGTAGGTGAACCAGTTGGAGTTGAGGTAGGTGTAGGACTTGGTGAGCTTGTCGGGGTGGCTGTGGGGGTTGGGGAAGTAGTTGGAGTTGGGGTTGGTGTAGGTGTTGGAGTAGCTTCTGAAACAATTGAGATTCCAGCTGTACCTACTTGATTATTAATTAGATCCTCATATTCTGTATCTTCATATTCTAAAGCGGTACCTTGAAATAGATTTTCAACAAAAATGTCAAAAGATCCTACATAAGTGTCTTCTAGCTCCCATATTCTTGATGGAAATAAAACTCCATTATCACCAGGATAAACAACTACTATTTCTGCAGAGTTGGGTACCCGTGGTGGAACATTTATTCCAATAGTCCAAGTTGTGTCTTCAACAAGGTATACAGCATAATCGTTTTGATCTAAAAAGCCTGTTCCCTTTAGGAATATGTCTTCGTTTTGGTCAAATACATTTTTTGGATTACCGTCAATATCACATGCTTGAATTGTGATTGCTATTACTCCTTGACTACTTAGGATAAAGACAAAAATGGAAAGTAAAACAGTAATTATGGCTATTTTTCTTTTTGAATATAATATTTTTTTCTTCTCCTTAAATAATACCAAATAGAGGCTAGGATAAAAATTTAATCTATTTTATCGTTTCATTATCTGCTTGAAGCCCTTTTTTTTCATTAGACAAGTAAAACGTTTGTTAATTTGGAATAATTGGCTAAAATAAAAAAAGGGAGAATGGAAATTATTAATCCTGTCTCTTTTTTCTAATCGGAATAGGGTTCATAACCAGCTGCAGCATTGAAAGCATTGGCCATTTCAAGTCTTATTATGTCGCTTCCTGGACCTTTAGCAGTAAGAGCTTCAAGAGCTTGCTCTAATGTTACTCCAATACTATCGGCATAACCGCTGATAATATCATAATCTATTCGTGGTTCTCCATCATGCGGTACACTGTATCTTCCTGGAAAATTAAGAGCTACTCTGATATTGTGTTTCCAAAAACCTGGTGAAAGCCCACAAGGAATGTCAGGAATTTCAATCTCGATAATTGTGATCTGCGTTTCTGTTTCAGGCATACATATTATAGCTAATATCTCGCCCTCTCCTGGAATAAATCCATCTCCATTAGCTTCAGCATCATCGACGATAGCTTGAGCTCCAGCACCTGGAGAGCCATTCCACCAGCCTACTCCATCCATCTTCACAAAATACCAAATAGCTCTTTGAATATCCATCATTTCTAAACCTTCTTTGTTATTTAGAATGTAGTTAACCATGTCCCAGCGTTCAGAAGCCAAATCTAATGGGGGAGTAAGACTTGAATAGAGAGTAACCAAAATATCTTCTTCTCTCGGAATGTCTGTTCGCATGTCAACACACCAACCTGGATAAGAACCATCAGCAACATCGTATCCTGCCGGAACAGCACTAAGAGTACTTATAAAATAACTGTTAGTATCATCAGCAACTTGTAAAGTTACAAGTCCAGGGGGCAAGTTTGGAAAAGGTGCAGCATTAACACTGCTTATTCCTATTGTTAACATCATGCCAATCATTAGTGCAGTTAAAGTAACAGTTTTTCTCCTCATTTTTACCATCCTGAATCAAAAAACTACATTCAGTATAAAGACGGTTATTCCTAACCTAGAAATATATCCAGATAAACCGTCAATCCTGATTGGATATAATTTTAGTTTTTGGCTATTTAATTGAAAAAATCCAATTCGTGTAGTAATATATTATCATAATACTCTCAAACCTAAATCCACCAATAAAGATAAAATACCAATAACTCAAAAAAGCAATGAATCGTGAAAACAAATCAATACAGGGTTGATCTTAAATTTATTATTCTCACCTGCTATGAAGTAAAAAAAAAGAAAAAATTTGATATTATTTGCCTGGAATTAAATGTTAATACTAAACCTAATAAATATCAATCTTTTATCACACGAACCATATATCTAAGGACAAGTGACAGGTGAAATTACATATGAGTGAAGAACTCACAAAAGTAAGATTCACAAACCTTAACAAAATAATATTCCCGCAAGAAAAAATCACAAAAAAACAATTAATAAAATACTATATTAAAATAGCTCCAAAAATTCTTCCAATTCTTAAAAACAGAGCGTTGGTGTTAAACCGTTTTCCAAATGGAATAAACAAAAATGGATTCTATGAAAAAAACGCAGCCAAAGGCACTCCAGTATGGGTGAAAACAACTAAAATCACTTCAAAAACAGGCAAAACCAAAACCAATTACATTATCTGCAATGACCTTGATACGCTAATTTGGATAGCTAACCTTGCCTCAATAGAAATGCACATGCCCTTATCAACAATAGACAAATTAGAAAAACCTGATTTTATCTTCTTTGATATAGATCCAGAACCACCTGCAACCATAAAAGAAGCCTCAACAGTTTCACTGCTTCTAAGAGATAAACTCAAAAAAATTGGGTTCAAGTCATACATAAAAACATCAGGAAAAAAAGGACTCCATATCCTAATTCCAATCAAACCAAACAAAAGTTTTAAACTTGCAAGAAAATTCGTCCATAAAATCGGAATTGAACTATCCAAAGAAAACCATAAAATAGTCTCTGAATTATCTGAAACAAAAAAACCAGGAAAAATATTTGTAGACTACCTACAAAACGCTCAAGGACGAACTATAGCAAGTCCTTATAGTCTAAGAGCAAACCCAAAAGCAGTAGTTTCAACACCACTAGAATGGAGTGAAATCCAGAAAGGCATAAAACCATCCCAATTTAATATTAACACTGTAATAAAAAGGGAAAAAACCCCTTGGAAGAACATTTTAAATAACAAACAAGAATTTTAGAGGCAGAAGAGTTGATAGAAAAAACCCCATCTTCAAAAAGACCAATCTGGACTGGAAGCTTAACTATTGGCTTAGTAAACTTACCACTAAAACTATTTCCAATGATCTATAACAAAGCTATATCCTTTAGGTTTTTGCACAAAATAGATGGACATCCCCTAAAATACCAAAAAGTGTGCACAAAAGACGATAAAGTAGTTCCATGGGATGAAGTAGCCAAAGGTTATGAAGTATCAAAAAACATGTATGTGATGCTAGAACCCAAAGAACTCGAAGCAATAAAACCTGAATCTAATAAAAAGATCCGTATCGCAAAATTTGTTGATTACCTATCCGTTGACCCAATTTACTATAATAAATCCTATATTCTAATGCCAGACAATAGCAAAGAAGCCTACAGTTTGCTTCTCACATCACTACAAAAAAAAGGCAAAGCAGCAGTCGGAAAAATAACACTTAGAACAAAAGAATACCCTGTTTTAGTTCACGCCTACAAAGGAGCACTAGTCTTAACAACAATACGCTACAGCTATGATGTGGCTAATCCACAAGAATTCAAAGAACTAAAAACACTAGAAAAACCTGAAAAAACACAACTTGAAATAGCAAACAAAATAATCCAAGACCTATCAGACGAATTTGAAATCAACGAATTTGAAGACCAATACAAAAAGAAGGCAGAACAACTAATACAACAAAAACTAAAAGGACAGACTATCAAAGTTGAAGAACCACAAAAAGAGGAAGCAAAAGAACTAATGGTCGCCTTAAGAGAAACCCTAAAACAGTTGCAAAACAAATGAAAAAAACCTACAAACCAATGCTAGCAAAACCAACCCCAAAACCATTCTCCAAAGAGGGCTGGATTTATGAAATCAAATGGGACGGATTTAGAGCAATAGCATATGTGAAAGAAAACTTAAAACTCCTTAGCAGAAACCAAACACAAATCCAAGAAAAATTTCCAGAACTACAAGAATTAACAATACTAACGCAAAACGTTGTTTTAGACGGGGAAATAGTGATCATAAAAAACAAAAAACCAGATTTTCAGGTACTACTTGAAAGAAACCAAGCAACCAAACCTCTTGAAATTAGCATACAGACAAAAAAATCACCTGCATCATACATGATTTTTGATATTTTAGAAAAAAACCAAAAAAACCTAACTAATCTAACATTAATAGAAAGAAAAAAAATACTAAGACAAACAGTAAAAGAAGGCAATCATGTTTTCATAACAGATTTTATAGAAAAAAAAGGTGAAGAATACTACAAAATAGTAATAGAAAAAGAATTTGAAGGCATAATAGCCAAAAAAAAGAACAGCATTTACCAACCAGGAACAAGAAGCAATAATTGGTTAAAAATAAAAAAAACCAAAACAGTTGATTGTATAATCTTTGGATACACAAAAGGCACAGGCTTCAGAGAAGAAACATTTGGAGCATTAATTTTAGGTTTATATGGCTTAAAAAACCAACCAATCTTTATTGGAAAAGTCGGAAGCGGCTTCTCAGATCAAGACCTAATGAAATTATCTAAAAAACTCAAAGACTTAAAAACAAGAAAACCTGCATTTAAAACAAATCTAAAAGATGTTTATTGGGTTAAACCAAAAATTGTAATTGAGGTATCCTACCAAACATTAACAAAAGAGGGAAAATTACGAATGCCAATTTTTCAAACAATAAAAACCCAAAAAATCCCCAAAGAGTGCACAACTCAACAAAGAACCAACCCCAATCTGGATCCATACTATTCAAAAAGAGATTTCAGTAAAACAAACGAACCAAAAAACAACAAAAAAATCGAAAAAGACTCAATTTTTGTAGTTCAAGAACATCACTCAAAAAGATTGCACTATGATCTAAGACTTGAAAGAGAAGGAGTGCTCAAAAGTTGGGCTGTTCCAAAAGGTATTCCTTTGCAAAAAAACCTAAAAAGATTAGCAGTAGAAGTAGAAGACCACCCTCTTGATTACGCAAAATTCGAAGGTACCATACCTAAAGGAGAATACGGTGCAGGAACAGTAAAAATTTGGGATAAAGGAAATTTCGAAACCAAAAACTGGGAAAACGATGTTATAGAGTTTCTTCCAAAAGGCCAAAAAATGGATGGAAAATACATTTTGGTTAGATTAAAGAAAGGCAATCAAAAAAACTGGCTACTTTTCAAAGGACGAGAGTAAATGAAAAATGTGCATATAGGCACAATGGGTTGGAGCTATAGCTTCTGGAAAAAAACCTTTTATCCAGCAGATTTAGACTCAAAAGAGTTCCTAAAATACTACTCTACAAAATTTGACACAGTTGAAGTTAACAACACTTTTTACAAAATACCCAACCAAAAAATTATTCTATCTTGGAAAGAACAAACACCTACAAAGTTTATTTTTTCAATCAAATTTCCAAGAAAAATAACACATTTTAAAATGCTCAAAAACACAGTAGAAGACACAGAATTTTTTCTAAAAACAATAAAATTATTAAACCAAAAACTTGGTCCGCTTCTAATTCAACTCCCACATAACTTTACAATAAAAAAATTTTCAATCTTGATAGAATATCTAGATAATCTTCCGAAAAACTACCAATACGCCATAGAAATAAGAAACAAAAAACTAATTATAGAAAAGTTGCTTCAAAATCTTAAGGAAAATAATATTGCCCTTGTTTGGCTTGACCACCCAAACTTTCCCTTATATGAAGAAACAACAGCTGATTTTCTCTATATCCGTTGGCAAGGAAATAGAAAAAAAGTCACAGGAACAACAGGAACAACTGAAATAGAACAAACCAAACACATAAAAACTTGGGCTAAAAAAATAATCAACAAAAATGACAAAATTAATTCAATATTTGGTTATTTTAGTAAATACCACTCTGGAAATCCAATAAAAGACGCAAGAGAGATCATAAAGTCAATTAATAAAAACACAATTTAACGAATTCGAACAAATAAAAAAAATGAAAAAAACACAAAACTAAGTCATATATTTTAAAAGAGCTGACTCAGGATCCAAATTTTCATGAATTATACCACATAACACTCGAACCATTTTGGTTGGATTTTTATGTTGGAACACATTCCTTCCCGCAGCAACTCCAGCTCCTCCAGCTAAGATTGAACCGTAAACCATTTCACAGAAATCTTCATCTGAATCTGTTTTTGGACCTCCAGCCATTACAACCGGAACTGGACATCCCTTTACAACTTCCTTGAATGTGTCTGAATCTCCGGTGTAACTAGTTTTAATTATGTCAGCACCTAACTCAGCCCCAACCCTAGCACAATACTTCACTAAGTCCACATCATAGGGATTCTTGATTTTAGGTCCACGAGGATAAATCATAGCCAACAATGGCATTCCCCATTCCTGACAAACCTTAACAGTATTCCCGAATACAAATAACTGCTCTGATTCATTCTCCGAACCCAAATTCACATGTAAAGAGACAGCATCAGCACCCAACCTGATTGCCTCCTCAACATAAGCCACCTGAACCTTACTATTAGGATCAGGACCTAAATTCGTACTTGCAGACAAATGAAGAATCAATCCAATATCTTTCCCAAAACCTCTATAGCCAGTTGTAATAATTCCTTTGTGCTCCAAAACAGCATTTGCTCCTCCCTCTGCAATCTGATCAACAATTTTTTTCATATCAATTAAACCCTTAACAGGACCAATAGAAACACCATGATCCAAAGGAATAATCACAGTTCTATGAGTATTTCTATCCATAATTCGATCCAATCGAATTCTCTTGCCAATTTCACTCATTACAATCACACAAATCTATAGAGTAAAAAAGAAGTAATACACTCATTCTAAAAAAACTTTTCAATAACAAAAACCTCCACATCTTTAACTCCAAACAATACCAGATTTACTAGAAGAATATTTCAAAATATCAGCTATTATGGAAAAAGTATAAACTTTTGAACATGATACAAAAAAAGACCGGGGATAACTATTGGCAGCAGAAGAAGACAAAGAATCCAAAGAACCAAAAGTACAACTTAGTTTTCCACTTCTAATCATAAGAACACAAATATTTAACAAAATTTTTGACAAACTTGGAACATACCGATTTTCAAAAGCAGTCTCTTGGATTGCTCTTGCTTTTGTGCCAATTATTGCTGCAATAGGACTCGCTATGTTACTATTGAGCCTATATGCATTATTATCAACCCCAGCAGCAGGTGAAATAGCCCGAGAACTAGGTCCGCTAGGATCCTTACTTTTACCCGGAATTAATCCATTAATACCAATTGTGTACGGATGGGTAGCTCTAATAATCGCAATTGCTATTCATGAAGGAGCCCACGGAATAGCAGCAAGAAGCCTAGGATTCAGAGTCAAATCCAGCGGATTACTTTTCATTCTTATTTTTCCAATAGGCGCATTCGTAGATGTTGACGAAAAACAAATAGAAAAAGCACAACCCAAAAAAGCAGCAAGAGTAATGGCTGCAGGCATAGGAGGAAACGTTGTAGTTGGCATAATTTGCTTGATAGGAATTATCGCAATCGCCAACGGGTTAACTCCAATAACAGATGGAGTATATGCACTCTACGTTGAAGAAAACACGCCTGCTCAAGAAGCAGGACTACTACAAAACGATATTTTCCGCACAATCGACAACATGACAATATGCTACAGAGAAGAAATAACAAACATTCTTAACCAAAAAAATCCAGGCGACACAATACAAGTAACTGTTGATAGAGGAGAAAACTGGAATGAACAATTCTCAACCGTTATCGAACTAGGCCAAATCGAAATTGAAAATGAAACCAGAGCTTATATGGGAGTAGTAATGATAGATTTACAAACTCAAGAAGTACTAAACACTTACACAACAATAAGTCCTAAATCAATTACACTCTACATGATTCCACCTATGATAGGATCTTTTAACATTCCTTTTAGTAATTTCCTAACACCATTTTACACTCATGCAGTACTAACTCAATGGAGCAGAATCAGCAATTTGTTTTTTTGGATCTGGTTCATCAACATCAACCTTGCCATATTCAACTCATTACCAATCGGCCCATTTGATGGAGGACGAATTTTCGACATCACACTGAAAAGCTTTCTAAAAAACAGACTAGAACCAAAAACAATCTCTAATATAACAAAAGCAGTAACATACACTTTAGTTTTGGTTATAATATTGATAATCATAATACCATTCTTAACATAAAAACCTACAAAAAATTAGCAATAATAGAATCAAATAAATATTCAAAAAACCTAGAAAAAAATATAGCAATCAAGGAAAACTTCTATCTAAATTACTAATCATTGAACAAGAGTCATATCTTCTCCACAACAAACAAGCACACCAGCACCTTCCTCTAGAACCTGAACTTTATTGCCGCAAATCTGACATAAATAAACCTCTCCAACACTTGTCAAACAATCACCTCCTCAAGCAACACATAACACAACTAAAATCAATAAAATAAATCTATACTTATATCCATAATACTTCAAAATAAATCATCATATTTTATTTTAATATGCATTTTCCACGTGTCAAAACAAGAAATTCACCAAATATAATTATTAATAACAAACTCTACAGTGAAAAACAATGAAAGAAACAAAAGTAATTTCATTTGACCTTGACGGAACCCTGACAAACAGTTCTTTCGCAGAATCAGTATGGCTTGAAGAAATCCCAAAAGCATACGCAATAAAAAACAAAATCTCAATCGAAAATGCAAAAAAAAATGTTTTTACTAGCTACAACGAAATCGGTAACGAAAAACTAGAATGGTATAACATATCATATTGGCTTATCAGATTTCAACTAAAAATACAACCCCAAATACTTCTAAACTCATGCAAACATAAAATAAAACTCTTCGATGATGTAAAAATCACTCTAAACAAACTTTCCAAATCAAAAAAGAAACTAATAATCATAAGCAATGCAAGAAGAGAATTCGTAGATTTAGAAATAACTCAAACAGGAATAACTAAATTCTTTGATAATATTTTTTCAGCAACCTCAGATTTTAATCTAATCAAAAACTCTAGTGAAATTTATCTCAAAATTTGCCAAATCTGCGAAATCACCCCCCCAGAAATGTTCCATATAGGAGACCACTACAAATTCGATTTCCAAATTCCTAGCCAAATTGGCATAAAAACAATTTTCCTTGACAGAAAAGGAACTCCCAAAAGAAAAAAGACAATACAAAGTCTAATAGATTTAAAAATAAAATAGAAAAACCATGAAAATTTGATTAACAAATTCAAGTAATTAATTACTTATTTTTTACACCCAGTTGTCCAAACCAAACAATCCGCCATTTTATTATCTCAAGCATTTGTCTTTCAAGGATTTCGTATCTTTTTTTATATTCCTCAATTGGCCATTTATGAGGAACTTCATACTCAAATTCAAGCATAGGAAAATTCTTGTTCGCCTCAGATAACACGTCTCGAATATACTCAGGAGGAATAGACTTATCAGGCAAATAGGCATCAACTAGCTCTTTTTCAAATCTACCTTTAACCATAATAAACCCTGCTGATAATTTAATTGTATTATTACTAGTTTATTATCTTTTTATATAAAATAAGAAATCAAGTTTTAAACCTAAAACAAGATCTTTTTGAGAGTAATTAACACCGAGAGTATAAACACTATTAAGAAGAATAAATGGGGAATTATCAACAAAGTAGGAACAACTAAGGGATAGCTAGTAAAGGTTGGTAGAAAAACAGTTAAAACAGGAATAATCAACAATAAATTAGATAAAGCACCATTAAAGAATTTCATCAAATCCTTAGACTTAAACATCATAATTAACGCAAGAACAAATAACACAATTTCTAATACAACATTTATAGGATCATCAATCTTGATCAAGGGAAAACCAATTTGGGTTGCACCAAACTCAGCCTTTGAAAAAGGCCAAAAAAGCTGAATGCCTCCTCCAATAAAAAAATCAGCCAATACTGAATGGGAAGCAAAAGAAAAAAAATAGGGCAAGGCCGTTTTCCTAAATAAGATAAAAAAGGGGACAAAAACCAAAATCGCCAAAATTAAAGAGTGAACAGGACCACGATGAACTGGAAAACCAAAAAAAAATTCCAAGATTATATCAATATCAGGAATTATTGATAATACCAAAATTAAAGGGATATTAATCTGGACTTTAAGTAATTTTGCCGATACTTTCCCTACCAGATATCCAAGGGATACATGTCCAACTGCAAACAACCTAAAGCCTCTTTAGAACCAAACCAGATCAACCGCTAATTATTAAATTTTAGGCTCAAATAGTATCAAACCTCATTTAAACTAATTAGAAAATAAGGCAGACACAAGAATTCCACAAATTATCGAATAATAAAACTAAAAAAAAGTGAAATTGAACATTTTTTATTATTATCAACCTTGATTATTAAGAATTTAACATCTCTAAATGATCGGTTTATTTAATAGTGACAAGTTTGTTTCAAGAAACTATGAATGTAGACATAAAAACTCTCAAAGATTTTACGCCAAGAGAGTTTATCCTTATTAGCGGTCTTCCAGGAATAGCTTATATTGGAAAACTATCAGTTGAGTACCTTGTACAACAGTTAAAAGCACAGAAAATAGCAGATGTTTACTCAAAATATTTTCCCCCTTACACATTAATAAAAAAAGATGGGGTTGTCGAGCTACTTAAAAATGAGCTTTTCCACTATAAAAACAGCAAATCAGATTTTATGTTTCTTTCTGGAAACGCTCAAGCTTTTTCACCTGAAGGCCAATTCGAAGTAATAGACACAATACTAAATTGGTGTGTTACAAATGGTTTAAAAAAAATCTATTCAATAGCAGCCTATGCAACAGATAAAACAATAAACATACCAACAGTTTATGGGACATCAACAAATAGCAAATTGCTTGAAGAATTCAAGAAATTAGGCGTTGTTCCTTTAAATGAAGGGGTAATTGTTGGAGAGAACGGATTAATAATAGGAATGGCAAAAAAGAGAAATATCCAAGCGGTTTGCCTACTTGGAGAAACACGAGGATACCAAACACCAACTGGCCAGTATCTTATTGATGCAAAAGCAACAAAAGAAGTGATCAGCGTACTTGTTAAAGTTCTAAATTTAGAAGTTAACATGGACCCACTGGATAAACAGGCAAAAGATATGGATGAAATAATCACAAAAATGACAGAAGTCGAACAACAAATACAAAAACAAATGACACAAAGCACTAAAAAACCAAGCTATGTTACCTGATTACTTGTGATTGCTAATGAAAACCGACATATGGTTAAAAGAAATAAAAAAAGTACAATTAAAAGATGGAATAGCTATAGTTGGTTCTCCAGGTTTAGGATCAATTGGAAAACTTTCAATAGATTACCTTGTTAAAGAAACAAAAGCTGAACTAACAGCTACACTATACTCATCTCACCTACCATTGATATATCACACTAAACCAGCATATTTAGCCCATTATAGCCTTCCAGGAAGTGCAGGAATCAAAATCAAACAAAATGAAATAGATTTGCCTAAAGTAGACTTTTTTACAAAAGAACCGAAATTAATCCTCACAAGTGGTTACCATGCAAACTTTGATGGATGTTACGAAATAGCAGAAGAAGTAGTAAAATTCTTAAAAAATAATAGGATAAAAAGAATAATCATAACTGCAGGATATGGATCCAAAGAGAAAAAAGTGTGCTGTGCAGCAACTAGTCAAAAATTAATTCAAGAGATGAAAAACAAGTATAATATAGAAACCGAATATCAAGGACCATTTTATGGTTTTTCCGGTCTTGTTTTTGGAGCAGCAAAACTCCAACAAATAGAAGCAATCAGTCTCTTTTCAGGTGTTGAAGCAAAACCTGGAAATCCAGAATTTCCAAATGAAGAGTCAGCGAAATTATTAATTGATATTTTAAAGAAAATGATAAAAACTTCTTGAAATTAAAGAATTTTTATTAGTTCTTTAAAAGATAAGTTTTTATGAAAAGTTTATTTAAGAACGCATTCTCTCAAAAGCTTTTATTCCAATAAACAATATCACAAAAGCAAATCCAACCATAACAAGACTATTTAGGTTGGTTCCAAAGTATTGCAGGTCAATTAATAAACCTCGCAACAAATCCACAATATAAGTAAGCGGATTAAAAGCAGTTAATGCTTCAAGATAGGCTGGAAGTTGATCAAGAGGATACAAAGCCCCAGAAAGAAAGAATAAAGGAAATATCACAAAAGTTGTTATAAGCTGAAAACCTTCCGGAGAAGTCATAAAACTACCGATTGTCAAACCTAAAGCAGTTAAGCCAGCTGCACTAACCGTAATTGTCAAAAGAACCAAGATAAAGGAAGTAAAAGTATAGTTTATGTTAATAAAAAAACCAAAAATTAATATTATAAATGATTGAATCAAAGCAAAAGTAATTCCACTTATAACTTTCCCAAAAAATATTGATGATCGACTCAAAGGAGTAACAAGTATAGCTTTTAGCAAATCAATTCTTCTATCCCAAACAAGATAAGCGCCATAAAAAATTGAAGAAAACAAAATTGTCTGAATAATTATCCCAGGAAATATGTATTGCTGATAATTTATTCCCTCAATAGAAACAGTAGAACCCAATCCAGCACCAAAGGTTAAAAGCCAAAAGATAGGATTTATTGCTGCAGAGATTATCCTTGGTTTTTCTCTAAGAAAAGTTAACATTTCTCTTTGCCAAATTGCCCTAATACCCCGCAAAAACATCATCTTCTCGAGGCACTCTCCTGAATTAGTTTTTCAAAAAAAGTATTCTTTCCACCATCTTCTTGAATTCTCTTGCCAGTAAAATGTAGAAAAACATCATTTAATGTAACACGTCTAACCTCTACTGAATCAATATTGCCAATAAACTTCAGAAGAGGTTGTAGATTTTGGGAAACATTCTTGATTGTTAGAATAGTATCATTTTTTTCTTGTTTCACAGAAGTAACATAATCCAGTTTCTCAAGCTTACCTGTTTCCAAATCATGAGATTCTATAGTAACAAGATCACCTCCAAGAGTATCTTTTAATGCTTTAGGAGTATCCACGACCACAATCTTGCCTAAATCAATAATTCCTACCCTATTGGCAAGCGTGTCAGCTTCTTCCATATAATGAGTTGTCAATAGAACAGTCATTTCCAATTCTTTTACAAGACGACTTATATAAGCCCACATTTTCTCTCTGCCAGCAGGATCCAATCCTAATGTAGGTTCATCCAAAAAAAGCACAAGTGGCTTATGAATGAGACTTCTCGCAATCTCTAGTCTACGTCTCATTCCACCCGAATAGGTTTTCACCAAATCATCTTTTCTATTTTTAAGCTCAACTAATTCAAGCGCTTGATAAATGCGCTCTTCAATTTTAGACTTGGGCAGACCATTCAGAAGTTCATCACTGCTAGGCTCTTGAAAAACTATACCTATTGATTCTCTAACTTTCGACGGTTGCTTAATAACATCAAAACCATTTACAATCGCAGTTCCAGAAGTTGGTGCTAACAACGTAGCAAACATCTTTATTATCGTGTAATTTTTTTATCAAAAACTTTTGTCAGATTATGAGTCTGTATTATCGCCATAAAAACAAAAGAATAAACCTTCTTTAAAAACTTGATCTAAATAAATAGCAAAATTGCTTAACATACAAAAAAAGAAGACTGAAAAATTTTCAATAAAGATTATTAACAATCACCATTTTATTTTGGTTAGAGTGGGGAAAATGTCTAAGGCAATAATATTCTTAGCACCAGGATTTGAAGAGATTGAAGCTATCACAATAATAGATATTCTAAGAAGAGGGAAAATTGACGTTGAAGTTATCGGGTTGGATAAAAATGAAGTTCAAGGGGCCCATAATATAAAAATCATTCCAGATATTAATATAGATCAAAAGAAAATATCAAAAAAGCATATGAAAATAAGAAACTTGTTGGAGCTATTTGTGCTGCTCCAGCTGTTTTAGCAGAGGCAGGTATTCTAAAGGGAAAAAACTGCACTATTTTCCCGGGAATGGAAAATGAATTAGGTGAAGGAATATCACAAAATAAATTGATTGTAGAAGATGAAAATATTATTACTAGTCAAGGACCTGCAAGTGCACTTCCCTTCTCGATTATGCTTGTTGAAAAGCTAGCTGGAAAACAAATAGCAGAAGAAATAAGACAAAGAACACTAGCAAA
>Ga0111169_133_pt1 | contig 15683 bp, 16 predicted proteins | sample DeeMarSeWOR28_12_FD_80260 | JGI IMG/M metagenome (GOLD analysis project Ga0111169, IMG submission 80260) | Crenarchaeota group-6 archaeon AD8-1 | reverse complement strand
AAGCATAACTCAAGAATTGATAAATCTTCCAATCGAATTACAAGAGGATATAAATGAATTAAAGATTGAATATAATAAAAGAAAAAAATATTTTGAAAAAATTATTGTTAATGTTAAAGCAAAAGAATCTGAATATCCTCCCTGCATTTCTTCTTTAATTAAACGAGCATCCAATGGTCAGCATCTTTCGCATGTAGAACGATTTACTTTGGTTACCTATTTACTTCATCAAGATATAGAAATAGATTCGATTGTGAAATTATTTTCTAAAGTGAGTGATTTTAATGAAGAGCGTACTAGATATCAGATAGAAAATTTGGCTGGCAAATCTGGAAGTGTAATTGAACCTTATATCACTTATAATTGTGCTACATTGCAAACTCATAATGTATGTCTTAGATCAAACGACCCTATTTGCAATTCAATAAGAAATCCTTTGAAATATCATTTAAAGAAAATCAAAAAGAATAGGGTAAATAAGATAAATAAGAGAAAAGCAAATTAGAATAGTTCTATACGATAATTGTCATAGTTATTGGAGGTCTCTAATTGTTAAATAAAGATAATCTTATGTGGGTTGAGAAATATCGCCCTAAAAAACTCGATGAAATCGTTGGTTTAACACATGTTGTTGAGAGCATTCAGGTTTTTCTTAAAAATCCAAAAACCATGCCTCATCTATTATTAGCAGGAATTCCTGGGACTGGAAAAACCACAGTTGCACTATGTATTGCCCGTGAGCTTTTTGGAGATAACTGGAAAACCTTCACTCTAGAACTAAATGCTTCGGATGAGAGAGGAATAAATACAGTTCGTGAACGAATTAAAGATTTTTCACGATACAGTCGAGCAAGCTTTGGGAATATACCTTTTGCGCTAATTATATTAGATGAAAGCGATCAGATGACTCGCCCTGCTCAAACAGCTCTTAGAAGAATAATGGAAACAAGTTCAAGGACTAGCAGATTCATTTTAATTTGTAATTATTCCAATAAAATTATTGAACCCATTCAAAGTAGATGTGCAATATTTCGTTTTTCTAAGCTTGAAAAAAAAGCAATGATTAATCATATAAAGAATATTGCACAAAAAGAAAAGATCCAATTAACTTCAGAAGTAGCTGAAAAAATAATCGAATATTCAGAAGGAGATCTAAGATATGCTATTAACTCTTTACAAACGGCAGCAGCTTATGGTGAAGGTGAAATAACAGAACAAACCGTACTCAAAGTAATTGGAGAAGCTAATCCAAAACAGGTTCAACTAATTCTTACTAAGGCATTAAATGGCAATTTTATTGAAGCTAGAAAATTGATGTATGATCTTATTGGTCAATATGGTTTTTCTGGATCAGAGATTGTACGTCAGATACAAAGAGAATTAATTAAAGTTTCGTATCTATCTAATATTGAAAAAGCAGAATTAACAAATATTATTGGAGAATATGATTTTCGTTTAACCCAAGGAGCCAATAGCGATATTCAGCTAAGTGCACTCCTAGCTCAATTTTCAAAATATAAGAAATAATAAGGTAAAAATGTTTGAGTATTGAAAATAATTGGACTGAAAAATATCGACCAAAAAAAATTTCTGATATTATAGGCAACAAAGAAGCAAAAATTGCTTTCACTACTTGGCTTAAAGATAAAAAAAGAAGAAAAAAAGCTGTTTTGCTATATGGTCCGGCTGGAGTGGGAAAAACCTCATTAGCAACTGCCGTTGCAAATCAATTTGGATATTCAATAATAGAAATGAATGCTAGTGATACTAGGACAAAAAAAACTATAAACAAAATTGGACAGCCTACTACTTCATATTTTTGTTTCTAGATGAAGTTGATGGAGTTTTTGGCCAACAAGACCGTGGGGGTATACCCGCAATTATAAAAATCGTTAATGAATCTCTTATTCCTGTTATTATGGCTGCTAATGATCCTGATCTTAGAAAAATCAGACCACTAAAAAAAGTCTGCAAATTAATTCGCTTTCACAAGATTCGTCCACCATTAATAATTAAATTATTACAAGAAATATGCAAAAATGAAAATATACTAGCTGAATTCGAAGCATTGGAAAAAATTGCGCTAAATAGTCAAGGAGACGTTCGATCAGCGATAAATGATTTACAAACTGTAGCTAAAATAAGGGGCATTATTCATCTTAAAGATACAATGATTCTTACTAGCAGAGCTAAAGATATTAATCTGTTTGATACTCTTAAAGGAATTTTTTCAGCTAAATCACCTGAAGAAGCGACTAGAATTTTAAATTATTCAAGTGTAAATTTTGATGATTTTATTCTTTCAATAAGTGATAATCTCCCCCATAGATATACTCAATTGAATGATCTAGCTACTGCTTATGATTTACTTTCTCAAGCAGATATGTTTCGGGGCAGAATAGGGACCGAAAATTGGATCGCAAGCACGATTTCTCCAGAATCTTTTAGACCTTTCGATCTTGAGTATCCGCCACTAAGAATAATAAAGCTTTTTTGGACTAAATCTCAAAGAGTAAAAATTGATTCAATTTCCCAGAAAATTGCTCACACTCTCCATCTTTCAAAAATCAGTGCAATAAATGAGGTTCTTCCGTTCATAAAAATTCTATTAGAAAAAAAGAGGGATGATTCTACTATTACCTGTTTTAATTTTGATTCAGATGAAATAGATTATATAATTAGAATGAAAAAACTTTAATGGAAAATTAAATATGGTAATATTAAATTAAAACTCTTTTTCGCTTCCTATTGTTGAAAAAAGTCAATTTATAAATTTGCTTAGACTAGGATTAGAATATGATAAAGCAAAAAAAACTTACAAAATTTGTAACTATAACAACATACACAAACTTATTGACACATTATCAAGTATTCTTAACGAAAAGCGTATTTCCTTTCTTCAAACATGTTTAGTTTGCAACATAAATTTTCCATGTTCTGAATGTAATTATATAAAAATCTGCAGCACAAAGGATCTTCCATTTGAATGTATATGCCCTCCCTGTCTTACTAAGAAAACAGAATAAATTAAATAAAATATTATCAAGAATAAAGTGAAATGAAATTTTGTGATAGGGGTAATATTAAGGATGTATAGTTCTGAAACTAGAAGATTGCTAATCATCTTCTGTGTTAGTTTTACAATAAGCGCGATTGTTTTGTACTTTCTTTTTTATTACATATGGTACACAGATGAAATTTTTGTGGTATCTAGAGTAATCATTGGTGCTTTTCTGATTTCAATAAGTAATACTATGATAGCCAGTTTTCAAAGCAAATAAAACTAAAGAAAAGGAAAAAAATAGCAAGTTTTTGGAAGAAAAGAATGAACAAATAGCTATTTTGAATCTATATTGTAATCAACTGCAAATACTATTTTCCGATTTTCTCTGGGTTAAGGATTATCTCGAATAGTCCTTTTGAAGAGAGTATTTAATTAATTTGAATTTGAATTGAGAAAGTTCGTGAAATTAAGAGTGCAACAAAAACAATATCTTAAAAAAAAATATTGATCACTGTAAACTGAATTATTTGAAGAGTAAGAATTTTTGGAAATAATTCAAAAATCAACGAATATCCTGAATAAAAATAATTTTTCATCTGAAAATATTACAGAAAAGATTAATTATTTTTAAAGTAGTTTAGTAATTTTGTTTGACTTTTCCTTGTTATATGTGAAAATTGTGCTAAATCCATAAATTCAGAAGGAAAGTCTGCGGTTCCTAAGACATATTTAGGGTGCTTCTCTAAAACAAATTCACGATCATACTTTGATTGATTGAGCGTTATTACTACATTTGCTCTTTTACAAGTTATATCGTGAAGTATTTTCTCTCTTTTAGTTTTTGCATTAGATGGAAAAGTAACAATTAGCATTATTTTATTTTCTTTAGCAAAACGTGATAAGTAAGCTACCACTTGACTGTAAACTTGGTATGCTTCATCCTCTGGAACGTCCTTATCTAAGAAAAAGCCCGCTATATCTGATATTATCACAAGTTTAGCTTTGTATTTGTTCACGGTTTCTTTTAATTTTTCAAGCACAAGTGTTGTGATTTGATATGCAGTAAAAGCTCTTGCAATATGGATCTTTTTTAAAATTTTTTTTGGATCAAGTTTATGCAACCTCGCAAGGCGCGCTATTTGGTAAAGTTTAAAACTATTTCCTCCATCGACAAACACCACTCTACTTCCTAACCCTCCAAGTTGAGTTGGTAATTGTGCTCTAACACATAAAAGAGAAGATAGTGACAAGACTGATTGAGACCCATGTAGCACTGCGAAATCTCCAAGGGTGAATCCTGGAAATAATTGACTTACATTAAAAGTATTTAATGAAAGCAATTGTTTATGTTCTATAGTTTTGATTATAGTTTTTTGATACAAACTTTTGTTTCCTATTATTTGAATTGTTAAGAAATTACTGTTGAAATCTTTTTAAACGGTTTTTAGAAAAGAACATGCAAGATAGATGGGAGAGTATGGTGAAAGTGAAAAAAATTAAATGGGTGTTTAGAATACTAATTTATTAAATCCGTTTTTTCGTTTATTCTTAAATCATTTATACTTCCGCAAGCGTTTCTAATAATTTTTTATCTGCTGTAACATTCAGCTTCTTTCAAGATTTTAGTTCCTTCAAAATTTGCAGATTTAATATCTAATGGTTTTTTCATATCCTAGTTTGTTGTGTTAACTATATCAGTTAATAATTTTTCAGTACTTTCCACTTTTTTCCCTGCTTTAGAGAATATCCAGGACATGCTTCCGCGAATGTTGTCTAAAAACCCCCAAAACAGAAGTTAAAACTATATTTGTCTTGAATTGTATAAAAAATTGTTTTAGTTCAGTAGATAAAAAAACGAATATGAAAAATTCTTTTATTTTTTTAAATTAATTTTTTTAGAGAAAACAACAATTTTAGCCTTGCCTTATTATACCAAAGAAAATCAATTATTAATTTTAATTTAAATAACGCCTTTATTCAAACATGTTCTTTTATTTGAATCCGAAATTTATTTATCATTTTTTTTGTTGAATCAATTAAAATTTTAATTGAAATTAGAAATCTTGAAAATTGGCTAATATCACTATTTGTTTGAGTTTCATACTCCCTAATCTTTTTTGCTTCTAAACTTAGAACTTTGTGGCAATTAATACATCTAATTAAGGTGAGTTGAAATCCATTAAGAATATCTAATCTTTTTTGATTATAGTTTCTATGTTGCAAATGATTACATAAATTATTCCTAATTAACATTAACTCCTCTTCTCTCATTCTCCTCCCAGCAAATCAATTTCTATATTAAAATTAAATAAATCTTCTGGAAGAATCTTCTATTAATGAAATTAACGTAAAGACTAAAATTTAATTCAAAATATGAATGTATTAAAAAATAACTTTATTTTATTGGAATAAGAATTTCCAAATCTTTTGTTTTTCATTTAGAGAAGTTACAATTAAGTCTGGAGCTTCTGCAGTAATCTCCATTTTATTATAAGCACCTGTTAGAACTGCAATACAAGAAACTCCAATACTTTTTGCCGCTCTTACCCCAAAAATTGAGTCCTCAAAAATACAACATTTTTCAGGTTTTACAAATAATTCTTTTAAGCATTTAGCAAAAATTTCAGGATCAGGTTTTGATTTAGTTATTTCGTCAGCTGTTACAACCACATCAAAAACATCTGCTAATTCCAACCTCTTTAACAAATTATCAATAAATTCTCTTTTATTCATAGATGCTAAACCTAATTTTATCTTATCCTTAAGAATCATTAGCAAATCTTTTGATCCTTTAAACAACTTGATTTCCTTAGATAATTCAATTGAATTCTTAACTTTTATTCTAACAAGAGAGTCAATTAATTGCTCATCAAAACTAATATTTTCAATTCTTAAGATTTCTCTAAATGTTTGAGAAGATCCTATCCCAATTAATCGTTCAATTACTTTACTATCTGGACTACAATTAATTTCTCTTAATGCCATTTGAAATGAAGCTATAATAACTTCTTTTGTATCGGCAAGAGTCCCATCCCAATCAAAAATGGCAGCTTTAAACATTATCTAACTCTATTTCTTAATTTACACATTCAGTTTTTCACGAATCTGCTGGCTCTTTTTTGCAGCTTGATTAACTGCGTTCATTAAAGCTTGTCTTATCTGACTTCCTTCAAGTTCATATATAGCTTCTATTGTTGTTCCTCCGGGTGTAGTAACCATGTCTTTTATTTTTGCTGGATGCATTTGAAGATCTAAGACCAATTTTCCAGTTCCTAAAACTGTTTGGGCAGCACTATTCAAAGCAATATTTCGTGGCAATCCTACTTTTAATCCGGCATACATCAAACCTTCAATAATGATAGAAAGATAGCCAGGACCACTTCCACTTAGTGCTGTGATAGCATCCATATATTTTTCCTTAACTTCCTCACTTCTACCAAATAAATTAAAAAGCCTAATTGCCCTATTCTTATCTTTCATACTAACGTTTTTACCACAACAATAGGCTGTGTAAGATGCTTGAGCCAATGCAGCAACGTTTGGCATTATTCTTATAATTTTTGCTTCAGGAATGAATTTATATAAAAATTCTAATGGAACCGTAGCAGCCACTGAAATTACTAACTTTTCATCTATTTCTTTCTTAATTGTTTTCATAACGTTCTCAATGTCGCTTGGTTTAACGCTAATAAAAATTATATCAGAATTTTTTGCTGCTTCTAAGTTATCAACAGTTGTAGATATATCGAGCTTTTCCAATTCCATTAGTTTTTCAGGACGAATATCAGTTGCAATAATTTTATTTTTGCATCCTCCTTTTCTAAGACTAGTTATTATAGCCCCACCCATTATTCCTGCTCCAATAACAGCAATTCTGTCTTCCATTTCAACTCACTCTTTGCTCTAACTATTCTTTATCTACTCTTAAACCTTTTTTTTAATTAATCTGGTAATAAATTTCTTATTTGTTAGAAATTTGAAAAAAAATATAATGTATAATTTTAAATTATGCTCCTAATAACTTTAATAATAAATTAGATAATTTTACTATTTTTTATTATTAACTTGTTCTAATGCGTATTTTTTTATTAAATTTTTTACCTTTGATGCTTGAGCATTGGTTCTTATTCCTCTAGGGTTAAAATGTGTTGGAAGAGCTGTGAAACCATCATCCTGTAGTTTTTGAATAATTTTGACAACTGAGGGGACAGGCAATCCTAATTTATCACAAATTTTATCAACAACAAAATAAGTTATCGGACCGTCCTCCTCAGCCTTCAATAATGATAAAAATTTTCTAATTTTTCTATTATTTTTGAAAGCCTTATACTTATTTTCTTCTTCCATCATTTCACAAAATTCTTTGTTAGAAATTTTTCCAAGCCAAAGGGGGCCCGACCAATCTAATTTTGAACCACATTTGGGACATATTTCGATTTTTTTTGAAAATGGATATTTTACACTTTCACGGTAGAAACAGCCAAAGCAATGTATTAAATAACCTAGACTTGCAATACTCTTGTCAGCTTCTTTTGCGCCGTATTTTATTTGGACATAAACCCTGAGATAGTGATCACTTGAATAGCTGAATAGCAAACGAGTTCCAATATCATATTTGGCTGCAGTGGCAATGATACATCCTGATAAAATTCTAATCGCAATTTCTTGACAATATTCAGTTCGCAAAGGTTTTCCTCCATATTTTCTTATACAAGCTTTTGGGTGAACACCGCATAATGGAGCTAAATCAGTAGCTGTAATGGCTAACATCCCGTTATTACATAGGGCTCTCAAAGCTGTATCAAAATATAAAACGGGCGATCCGAAAGGATCTATATCAATTACATCCAATCTCTTTTTAGGTGCTCCATATTGACTTAAGAGAAGGTTTGCGTCTTTATTGTAAATTTTAATTATATTATCAAAACCATTTGCTTTTACGTTGATGATTGATAATTTAATTGCATTTGAATTAATATCTCCGAGAATAATTTTTTTAATATGTGGAACTTCAGCAGCTAATCGAACACACCTTATACCTGAACTTGCTAATGGTTCACAAAAAACGATATCTTTTTTTATGATCTTTTGAAAGCTCTTAACTGCTAAAATAGTAAAGTCTCGATTTAATTCCATAATTGGATTATAAAAAACTGGTGCTTTAGATGGAGCATAATCTGAAGCTTTAGATTTGTAAGCATTAAGCTTAGGAACAATAACTTCTATTTTTCCCTCTTTTATTTTTTCAGTTGGAAAACTGATTTCGGTTTTCTTGGACATAACGGAATTTGCTCCAATTGTAAGATCTTGTCTTAACTAATATTAAAAATTCTGTTTCCTCTTTATTTTAAATTGTATATAAAAAATCGTCGATAAGTTTTTATGTTCCGTTTAAATGTCTAAGGTAGTTAATTTAATGTTTAAAGAATTAGGATAGATGGGCGAAAAATGGTAAGAAAAGCGAGAATACGCTTAACAAGTACTGATTATCTCAAATTAGAGGATGTATGTGGAGAACTTAAGGCAATCGCCCAAAAAACCGGTGCAAAGATAAATGGACCAGTACCTCTTCCTACAAAAAGACTTAGAGTTCCAACTCTCAAGGCTCCTTCAGGAGAAGGAACTCCGACTTGGGATAGATGGGAAATGCGTATTCATAAAAGATTGATTGATATTGATTCTGAGGAACGTGTGATGAGAAGAATTATGCGTATTAGAGTACCTGAGGAAGTACATGTTACTATAGAATTGATATAAATCGATATATATCTCAATAATTATTTTTAAGCAAAGGAATAAGATATAATTGTAAGAGCTAAACTAGCACAAAAGGTAGCTAACCAAATTATTTTGTTCCAATTAAATACTTTAAATCCATCTAAAATTCCAAAAGGAATAAGATTAAAGAGTGCTATGTAAGAATTAAAGAGTGCACCTATAATAAAAATCCAATTGTAAGTCGGAGACAAAAACATTAATCCAATAAAACTGCATGCAAGTATAATATTTGTTAAGGGACCAACTATCGATATTTTTCCAATCTCGTGTCTTTTGGCTGATCCTGAAATCATAACTGCTCCTGGAGAAATTATTTTGAAGATAACAGGTAAAATCATAAACACAATAGTTAACAAGGAACCCCAAAGAGTTAAACGAAATTCAGCCCACAATCCAGTTTTTTGAGCAATAATTTTATGAGCGATTTCATGAATAAAAAAAGAAGTAGTTAGAATAAACGCAAGAATTGCCATATGTAATATTCCTTGTCTGGTAAATGTAAATGCATAAAAACCAATTGATAGGCCTACACCTATCACTAATAGACTTGCTATTATTAGATGTTTAATTTCTTTATAACTAAAATATATCTTGCTTTTAGGTCGATAAAATTTGTTATAGTTGAAATCATATTTGAAAGAGTTTGTTTTTCCTAAAATCATGTTGCCTTCTTTTTTAGATTTGTAAACTAAATCCATTTCATTACATTTATGGTTTTCCGGTAAACGATGATAAGTGCAAAATTGTTTGCTACAATAAGGACATTGGAATGGTAAAAGTTCTTCTCGGCCACATATTTGGCATTTCATTAATTTCTGCGCCTTTCTTTTTCATTGAAATGCTATAAAGTTTTATATCTTTATCTATTAAAAAATCTAATATTGTGGTTATAAAAAAAATTGGCAAATTCCCAAGAGAATTTTTAAAAAATAAATTCTAAGGGTTCGTTAAATTAACGAATTTATTTTTTTACCTTTATTGTATATTTATTCTTCATAGATTTTTCTTTCTTTTACAATTAGAGTATCTTCATTGCTTCTTAATACTCTATAATATTCTTTTAATTTTGATTTATGAAGGAATTTTTTCACTAAGGTTCGAATATAATTTTTGGAAATTTCTTTATTTTCAATTCCAATATTAATTGTTTTATCCTGAACATCAACCTTTCCAATGGATTTACTTTTTATGAAATCTGCTAGATTTTGAATAATCTCTTTTCCTTCTCCCTTTAATTCAGAAACGTCAATTTTTAATTCGATTATTTTTCACCTTTTCTAATTCTTCTATGCTTTTCTTAATTATCTTTCTATAAATTATTTTTGCGTCTATTTTTTGAATTTCTTCAAAGTATTTGTTTCTATATCTCACGCTTTAATATTATACAGATATATCTTGATCTTTATTTTAATAGCAGCTCTTTAAAAAAATAATTCAATAATTCAAATAAAAATAATTTTTAATTTACTTAAAAAACTTGAAAAAAGAATCTAAATTGTATTTTCTGATAGACCAATAAAAAATTGAAGTAGATCAAAGATTTTATTACATTTTTATTCCATTTATAAGATAATGTAAGATAATGAAATCAATAAATTATTTTAAATGAGTAAAAAATTATAATTTATTCATTCAATTCAATAAACAAAAGAAATTTCAAAGTTAATTGTGGTAAAACAATTGAATTACTCAATAATTGCTGATGCATATGAAAAAATTGAATCGACTTCGAAAAGACTAGAGATGATCGATTTTCTAGTTGATTTGTTAAGAGAAACTCCAAAAGAAATAATTGATAAAGTGATTTATTTAACTCAAGGAAAAATATGTCCAGATTTTGTTGGGTTAGAAGTTGGGATTGCTGAGAAACTCGCAATAAAATCTTTATCAAAGGCTTCTGGTCGAGATCAAAAACAAATAGAGAATGATCTTAAAAAAAGTGGTGATATCGGCAAGACAGCTTTTGAGTTTATATCTGAAAGAATCCAAACAAGCTTCTTTAAAAGAACCCTTACTGTAGAAAAAGTTTTTGAAACATTCAAAAAAATGGCAAAAACAGTTGGATCAAAAGCCATCAATGTCAAAATATCCTTACTTTCTGGTTTACTTTTGGATGCTTCCCCCAAAGAAGCAAAATATCTTATGCGTACAGTAACTCAAAATTTGAGATTAGGTATAGCTGATATGACTGTGTTGGATGCATTAGCAATATCCTATGGAGGAGGAAAAAACAATAGACCAAAAATTGAGCGAGCATATAATATTTCTTCTGATCTAGGTAAAGTAGCTCAGAAAATAGCTGAGACTGGTCTAGAAGGAATAAATACAATTCAGGTAGAAGTTTTTAAGCCTATAAGACCGATGCTAGCAGAACGCTTATCATCAACTGAAGAAATCTTGGATAAACTAAATGGTTTATGCTCAGCAGAATACAAATATGATGGAGAACGTGTTCAAATACATAAAAAAGGACAACAAATAACTCTCTACTCTAGACGACTGGAAAATATAACTAATCAATATCCTGATATTATTAAGTTTATCAAAACCAGTATTGTTTCAAATACTGCAATTCTTGAAGGTGAAATAGTAGCAATTAATAGACAAACAGGAGCTTTGCTCCCATTTCAAGAATTAATGCGGAGAAGACGCAAATACAATGTAACTCGCTTTATGGAATTGTATCCTGTTTCATTATTTTTGTTTGAAGCTTTATATGTTGACGGAGAAGATTTCACAACAAAAAAATATTTTGATAGACGAAAAGTTCTCGAAAATATTCTTAAAAAAAATGATAAAATAAAATTAGCTAAAAATTTTGTCACAACAAACAAAAAAGAATTAGAATCTTTTTTTGAAGAAGCAATAGCTAATGGATCAGAAGGATTGATTTGTAAAGCTACAGGTAATTATTCAATATATCAAGCTGGAGCAAGAGGTTGGCTTTGGATAAAATATAAAAAAGACTATCATAGCGAAATGATTGACACAACTGACTTGGTTATCATTGGAGCATTTTATGGGAGAGGAAAACGAGCAGGGGTTTATGGAACTCTACTTCTAGCCACATATAATAAAGAATGTGATACTTTTGAATCAGTTACTAAATGTGGGACAGGTTTTACAGATGAAGATCTTATTAAAATTCTCAACATTCTTAAAAATCATATTATTACAAAGAAGCATCCTAGAGTAATATCGACAATTGATGCTGAAATTTGGTTTGAACCCAAATTGGTGCTTGAGATAATTGGTGCAGAAATTACTTTGAGTCCTATTCATACTTGTGGTTTTGGCTCAATAAGAAAAAATCGTGGTTTAGCTATTCGTTTTCCCAGATTTACTAGAAAATATCGAACAGAAAAAAATCCCGAAGATGCAACAACATCTATGGAAATTATCGAAATATACCGAAATCAAATAAAATAAATCAAGAAGGTTCAACTCAAATTAAAAAACAGCGAATATTTGATTAATACAAAGCATGAATAAGTTAGTAATGAGCAAAAAATAGATGTCAATTAAATCAGAAAAGTTAAAAAATTTACTAAAGTTCAAAAAAAAACTAGAAAACAAAATCATCCAATTAGAATCCGAGTTAAAAGATCTGAGATTAACGCTAGAAATATTAAATTTGATAATTATTGAAAAAAGTTTTAAACATATCGAGATAAAACCTAAAAATCCTGATCTAAATCAAATTGAAATTCCAAAAAAAACATCAAAATCTTTAGAAAAATTTGAAGCTTCAATATATCAATCAGAAAAGGATGAAAATGTTATTCCACTAAAAACAAAAACTGGTGAATCCTTGGCAATAATACACATACAAAAAAAAGTTATGTATGTTCTTCCTGACGAAACTAAGAAATTTGATGTAAAAACTCCCCCATTTCACAGTTTTTTAGTAAATAAAGTTCTTATGAAGATGAAACAAAAAGATGAAGAATTAGTTACTAATAGAGTCTTATCTCCAGAGGATTCACTCACTTTTGAAATTATAACTGAAGGAGACCAACTAAGAGAGATAATTATAAAGAATGTTGATTTTGAGAGATTAAAAGAACTGAAATCTAGCATCAGATGGACTTTAGAAAAAATGTATGAAAAAATAAAAAAATGATTTATGCTTCTAGATTCTTTTGCAAAATGACTTCTATATTTTTTTTTGCACAGAGACCAACCATTCTCTCAATTTCTATACCGTTTTTAAACAATATTAAGGTTGGAATACTAAAGACTTGATAACATTCAGCAGTTTTAGGATTAGAATCGACATCTAATTTTCCAATTAATACTTTTCCATAATAATCTTTAGCTAATTCTTCAATAGTTGGAGCTAACGCCCTGCAAGGACCACACCAACCAGCCCAAAAATCAACTAAAACTAATTTATTATTTTTTAGTGTTTCACCAATATTTTCATCTGTAACATGAAAAGGTCCATTGCTCATTACTAACTCGCCTCATAATAATATTAAATTCTCTACTTTCTATGATATAAACTGTTCGTGATAGGATCAATTGAGATTTTCCTTACAATTTTTAATATTTATTGAATTTTTTAACTCAAAATAGAATAGTATTGGATCATCCATATTTTTGGCTTTCATCTCAAAAGGACAAGTTGTATTCTTTTTGGTATCAAGAATTTCTTTTACAATCATAGACCACTTAAGCATAATTTTATTTTTTTCCAATAATTTCTTTGCTTCAACACTCACAACTTCGGCATAAACAGAAACAACTTTTGAATAAACACATAAAAATGCTATTGCTTTTCCTACTACTTTATCGGCAACAGATGAATTCTTAAGCAAAATTCCATTCATTTCTATTGCTTCAATAAAGCCTATTAATCCAGTTTTTTTGGTTTCAAAAATTAATTCTTTATTCTTTACGATAACTAATGTTAACTCCTTGCTTTGCAATCTATTCTTTGCAATTCCTAAATCTATATTATCTTTCAAACTTTGTCTCTGTGATAAAAAAGAAAAACTACTATTGTATCTTTCTCATAAAAAATTATAAACCAATAGTGAATCCTAATAAATTTTTTTAAATGATTTTTGAATTTATACTATTATTAAAGAATTCGATTTAAATTGCATTACTTTATTCAACTTGACACTTTCATAAATTTATCTAATCCTTCTCTAAAAGTTTTTAGTCACCCTTTGCAACTTTAATATGTGAAGATTATGCAAAAAATTGTGAGAGTAGGAGTTACATTCCCTCCAGAACTCCTAAAAGAATTTGATGAAATCATAAATAAGATTGGGTACAATAATAGATCCAAAGCAATTCAAGATGCAGTTCGTCTTTATTTATCTGATAAAAAATGGTTAAAGAAAGAAAAGGCAGATCAAAGAGGTATTTTAGTAATGGTTTATGATCATGATACAAAAGGGTTAGAACAAACCTTAACTGAAACTCAGCATCATAATTCATCAATAATATCTTCAACTATGCATATCCATATTAATGATCAAGATTGTCTTGAAGCTATAGCTGTTAAAGGTAAAGCATCCGAAATCCGCCATCTTAGTAATGAATTAACTACTAAAAAAGGGGTAAAAATACTCAAAACAATAATTGTCTCGGTATAATTCATTAATTATTCAATTCAAACATTTTTTCTAAAGATTTTCTAGCTTTTCTTGCAATTGAAATAGGAATATTAATTACATGTTGTTCATTTTTCAAAGAAGCATAAACTTTTTCCAGTGTAATTAATTTCATATTTGGACAAACCGCATCATCATAGGCTAAAATGAATTTTTTATTTGGATTTTCTTTTTTAAGACGATGCAAAAGCCCTTTTTCTGTTCCAACAATTATTGTTTTAGCATTAGTTCTCTTAGCATAATTACACATTTTCGATGTACTACCCACAAAATCAGCCACTTTTCTCATTTCTGAACTACATTCTGGATGTACCATAACTTTAGCATCAGGATATTGCTTCTTCAAAAATATAACATCTTCAGGTTGGAAGAGCACATGAGTTGGACAAAACCCCCATTCAGGGATAGTGATCAACTTCTTTTGTGTAATTTCTGAAATATAGTCAGCTAAATTTCTATCTGGTCCAAATAGAATGATATCTGACTTAAATGATTTTACAACTTCTACTGCGTTAGCTGAGGTGCAGCATATGTCACATTGAGCCTTTGATGATGCTAAAGTATTAACGTAAAGCACTGTAGGGACATTAGGGTATCTTTTTTTATATCTTTTAATTTCGGCAGGAGTTAACATCTGTGCCATTGGACATCTGGCACCCAATGAAGGAAGTAATACTTTCTTTTTTGGATTTAAAATAGCTGCTGATTCAGCCATAAAATCTACTGCTGCGAAAACAATTATTTCAGCTTCTTTTTCTTCCATAGCTTTCCGACTTAATTCAATACTGTCACCAATATAATCAGCAATGTCTTGGATTTCTGGTCTCTGATAATTATGAGCCAAAATAATAGCTTTCTTTTCTTTTTTTATTCGATCTATTTTTTCTGCTAATTTCATTTTTTCGCCTTAGATTCAACTTTTAAAAAAAGAGATAAAATATATGCTTTTACCTAAAAACAAGCAAATTCCAACATAAAAACTATGACATAAATTAACTTTTTTATATGATTTAGGGTTTGACATTAAAGTGAGCATTCCTTGCTTCTCCAGATAGGTATTTATTTCTTAGGAGGTGATCCGGCCGCAGGTTCCCCTACGGCCACCTTGTTACGACTTTTCCCCCCTTGCAAAACTCAGATTCGACGCAGCCAAGTAAGACCACGCCTTACCCAAGAGTCACTCGGGTGGAACGACGGGCGGTGTGTGCAAGGAGCAGGGACGTATTCACCGCGCGCTAGTGACACGCGATTACTAGGGATTCCATGTTCACGAG
>Ga0111169_125_pt1 | contig 16146 bp, 20 predicted proteins | sample DeeMarSeWOR28_12_FD_80260 | JGI IMG/M metagenome (GOLD analysis project Ga0111169, IMG submission 80260) | Crenarchaeota group-6 archaeon AD8-1 | reverse complement strand
TACCTCCAAATTGGCAAATCTTTCTTTTTATCGGCATAAGTTAAGTTAACCTCAAGGAAAAGTTGATAAAAACTTAAATATTTATAACGTTTTATATTATAGTAAGTAGATTAATTTAAAAAATAATATAAAAAAATAATAACAAAAAATATCGTGAGGAGAAAATATAATTTGACAACTACAGGAGAAGTACCTAGAACCCTCTCTAAGGAACATTTTGATTTTCTTAATAAACAAAAAGAGGTTAATCCTCGTAGCATGTATAAATCTCCAGCGGTTCCACTTTCTTATTCAAAGAAACGCAGAGAAAGGGAATTAGCAAAAATTCGACAAAAATACAAGTATATACGTGATGTTGCAAAAAAGGAAATGGAAGATTTAGCAAAATTAGCTGAAATGTTACCAGAAAAACAATATGATCAACTTTTTTCAAATGAAGTTAAAGAATTTACTAAATTACTTAAAATTACACTAACAACGGGTTCCAAAAAAAATGATACTAACAAACTTGGAACAGCAAATATTTCAGAACATAGACGAATTATTATGTTGAAGCTCCTTGATTGGTTGCTTTGGGAAATTGGTGACTCCGCAAATGCAACTACTTTAGCAGAGGATAGTTATTCAACTTTATCATTTGCTAATTTAAATGAGCCTTTTAACAATGTTATGGGAATAAAAGCGATTCTTATAGAAGCAAATAGAATAATTGAAGACACCGTCTTTAAGAAGAAATTTATCAATCCTAATATCGCTGAGAGAATGGAAAGAGAAGGTAGGATCGGATTTGAATCTGGGAGGCCTTAAAATTATTGAATGATTTAAATAAAAATTCCACATGGAAAAAACATGGAGTTCCACGTGGAAAATATCACAACAAAACCGCAACTAAAACCACAGTTAGTCTTTATCTTAGCAGGAACTTGGTTAAAAGAGCCAGAAATCGAAAGTTAAATCTTAGTAGAGTCACAGAACAGGCTTTATCATCAATTTTGGACTATTTAGAACCGCAAAACAATCAAATAACACAGAATAAGCGCTCTATGTTTCTTAGCCCAGGTTCTTTTCCAAAGAAAGTGGAGTGGGCCGGGCCGGATTCGAACCAGCGATCTTCTGCACGTCAAGCAGATGTCCTAACCGAGCTAGACTACCGGCCCTTCTGTTTTTAAAGAGAACCCTTAATTCTTTAAGCTTACGGTTTAAGGTTAATTTAGTTTAATTTGATTTTCAATTCTTTTTATTTTTCCAATTTTCACATTCAAGTCCTGAAAAAAGCCTTTTCTTTCCAGTTCTATTTAGGAGTGTTCAATATGATGTTTGAGAAGCAACTTTTTTATTTAATTTTTACTTTATCAGGATTTCCATAAAAAGCATCTTGAACAACTAAGTGACCTGTAAAAACATCTGTTCACCATCCAAAGACTAGAATTGAATCAAGAAAATTTATTAAACTCACAAACAAAGAACAGTAAATCATATTATATTGCTGGCACCATCAAAATATAATCGAACTTTCTTAATAATAAGGACTGGAAAATTGCTCGATCTATTACTGAGCAAAAATAAAATATTTTAATTTTGGTTATTAAAGTAAAAAGGTTATAATCTTCATATTTGATTACTTAGATGATTTAAAATGACAATTACAGATGAACTACTGTATGAAATCTTAAAACCTAATAGTAATGGAAAAATTAGCTCTGATGCACCAATAAGAAAAATAATAGGTAAACAAGAAATTGCTTATAAACTAGAGAAATCCACCTCATATACGCAAAAATTTGGATATGGAGAGCAAAAAGAACTAGATATAGTGAAGATAACACCAGATATTTTAATAAGATTACCCTCCTCCAATAATACTCTGCAAAATAATCAAAATTTAAGCTCAGATTTCAAACAATTTGTAGCAATTGAAATTGAAAATGATATTCATTGGGATTTTAAAAAATCTTTAAGGAAATTGAAAAGATATAAAATTAGATTTCCAGACACAAGGGTAATTATTCCTAAGGATTACTCGCGTTTTTCGCCTTTTTACATAAATGAAGGAATTAAGGTATATTTATGGTCTGCAAAAAGAGTATGGCAATGTTTGAAATGTGAAACAGAAACAGTTATCGATGGATTAACTATACCAAAATGCTCAAAACCTAAATGCAAAAGCCATAAGCAAAATGAATTCAGATTAATCGGATTGAAAGATACTACTTTAATTGAATTGGATCAATAAAGAAAATAAATTTGCTTAAGGCTTGTTAGTTTTTATAAATCCTTTGTTTGCATTCAGGGCAAACTTTCTGTTTTCTATAACGCATTCTAATAGGAGTGAAAGGTCTGCCACATCTACAACATTTAACTTCAGGAGCTTTTTTGGGTTCAAGCATGCTGATTCTTTCTGTAATAGCATTCTTAATTTCTAAATCACTTTCTGAGTTTAATGCTCTCTTTAAAAGTTGCTTTGCTATCAATATACTTTCTTTGCCATATATTTTAGAAAAAATATTATGAGGAGTATCGTTTACTGTAGGTTTTTTTGGAAGCATACAAACAAAATTTGCTGGATAATGTTTTGATTTATCCAAATCAATCACAGCAAATCTAAAATATTGTCCTCTAGAATAATCTTTTAAATCTTCATTTTTCGTTATATGCAAACGTAATTTCATTCTAATCTATCCTGTGAGCAAAAGAGTATAGTTACAATCTTTAGAGAAGAGTTACAGATTTTGCTCATAACATCAGGCTTTTTAATGATCTTCTGTCATTTATTAATTTCCCATCATTCAAATAAAAGCTTATTATAAAACTAAAGAAAACGGCAGATCAAAAAGATAATGCAAACATAAATCACACTAATCTTCCACAAATATTTTAAGAAAGAAAAATCGAAAATTTCAATGCAATATCTATTAATAAAAATAAATTCTTTTCTGTTAATGACAATAATTAAAAATTTTGATGCAAAAAATCACTAAAATGTATGGATGGATAAATATTCAAAAAAAAATTAAGGGAATATTGTCAGACATTGATGGAACACTACTTTTCAAAGGAAATCCTATTCAGGGAACAATTGATGCAGTATCTAAACTTAGAAAAAGAAAAAAACTATTATTTCTAACTAATACAGATAGCAAAAGTCCGGATTCTATTCATAAAAAATTATCAAAACATGGTTTTCCAATTCAAAAAGAAGAAATATTTTCCCCAATAATAGCAATAAAGACTTTTCTTGAAAAAAATAAGGATAAAAAAATATTCTTAGTGACTACAAAAGAAGTTGAAAGAGAATTCAAGCAATTCAAAATTGTTAACAACAAAGAAATACCTGACTACGTTATTATCTCAGATTTTTCAGATGATTGGGATGTTCATAGACTTAATAATGCTTTTAAACACGTACTGAAAGGAGCTAAATTATTTGGTACCCAAGGAAACAGGTATTGTTTGAATAAATTAGGCGAACCAGTAATTGACACTGGGTCTTTCGTTAAGATGTTAGCCTATGCAGCAAATGTTCCTTACAATATATTTGGGAAACCTTCTAAAGACTTCTTTAACCAAGCACTTGAAAAAATAAATTTGAAGGCTGAAGAATGTATAGTAGTAGGTGATGATATTGAATCCGATATCAAGGGTGCAATAAATGCTGGAATAAAAACAGTATTAGTAAAAACAGGAAAAGCCTCGAAATATAAAAGAACAAATTATAAAATCCAGCCTCACATGGTCCTAGACAGCTTCAAAGAAATCTTAAATAAAGTATAATTAGAAATACTCTTAGACTATATCTAATATTAACTATTTATTTTGAAACCGCTTTAGACCTTCAGATAATTGGGGAGGCAAATTTACTTTTTGATATCCACGTTCATCAAAAGCTACGAAGGTAACCTTTGCTTTAGCAGCTAAAGTTCTTGCTCCATCCCTACTATTCTTCTTATAGAAACTATGAGAAAGTGTAAGAGAGGTCTTACCAACTCTTATTACAGAAGTTTCGACATCAATAAAACTATCAGCTGAAACTGGTGAAAAATATTCAAAACTTGCAGCTCTCCTAGGAAAAGAAATTCTTTGTGTTCTATAAAAATGCATGACACTATAACCTAACATTTCCATCAAACCCGCCTCACCTTCTTCACAATATCTCACATAAGCTATCCAATTTAATCGACCAAAAGCATCGGTATCATCGGGAAGGACTCTAAGATTATTTTTTTCATAAATCATTAAAATCAAACTTCTTTAGTTAACAATATTATATTGGTATTATAAGAAGAATTTTGAGAAATATGATTTTTTGATAATTTCTATATTAGAATAAAAAGAGCTGATTTAAAAAAAAAGGATTTAGTGGACATGAATTTTGAATTCATATTGATTGATAATAAGTTAGTTAAATACTAATAGACTACCTCAAGAAAAACAGGAGATGTAAATTTGAATAAAATAATCTCATCTAAAGAAAAAAAAGAAATGACATCGAAACTTGCTATTGCTTTTGGAAAAGAAATTAAAAATCTTTCAAAAGAAAACCAAGAAATATTACTGGACGATATCGTCACAGCATTCCAAAATAGAATTGTTGTATTTAATCGAACAATCTCTCAAGATAAGCTAAATACCAAAGATAATATTGAATTTCATTGCAAACCAGTACTTAATCATTTAAAAGAACAATAAATTAGTAACTAGGTGTTTTTTTTGCGACGTTCTAAACTCGAGATGTATATCGATGTACTTACAGTGTTATCTCAGCGAGGACCATTAAAATTAACGCATATAATGTACAAATCTAATCTCAATTGCAGTGTTCTCAAGGGATATCTAGAATTCCTTATAAAACAAGAACTAATTGAAGAAAGAATAATTGGAAAAAGCAGAATAATTTATGCAATAACGCAACGAGGCAAAACTGTGTTAAAAGCATTTACAGAACTAAAACAAGCCTTACCGATCATAGAAGAATATGAAACAACAAAACCGATTCTTTACTAATTAAAATATCAGAGAATCAGTAATACAGCCATTACCAAAAGTTTTCCAGAGAAATAATAGGAAATAGCATTTTTCTGTATTAATTCTTCTCTTGACCACTTATTTTTTAATAAAAATTTAATAAAAATAAGAAAATCACAATTCAAGAATATCATAGATCATATGTTAAATGTTTTAGTTACCAAGCGTCAGGATTGGTATATTTTACTTTGGGACCTTCATTTAATAATAAATCATGAATTTCCCAAAATTCTCTGCTACTTAATCTATCTTGATGTTTAACTTTTTCAAGAACAGTTTGATCTATCTTGAATAGCTTTTTCTTTCGATTTAGAATTTTGATTAATTTTTTTTGAAAGAAGCCTCTCCCCTCCTCTCTATCTAGTAAATAGAAAAAATTGGATATAAGAGAAACTCTGAAATAGGAATATTTCGTATATCGGAACTTATGAAGTAAATTTAGAGGCTATCACATCACCAATCTGAACTATTTTTTTGATTAAAAGATTAAAATCTTGTTTTTTACTACGATAGTTGAAGTTGGCAGCTCTCATAACATATTTACCTTCAATTATTGTCCATGAAAGAACGGCAATTCCTTTTTCTTGAAGCGCAACCACAATTTTTTTGTTAATCTCATCTAAATTTATAGGAGAAATTCCTAAACGAAAATAACGAAAACATACAATATTTAAAAAGACTGGAGTCATTAGCTCTAAATTAGAACTATCAACTATAAGAGCAGCTAAATATTTTGCTTGATTAATATTTTGTTGAATTAATCGACCATATCTTTCCATACCGATTTCCTTAATTGACATCCAAGCTTTAAGAGCACGAAATCCACGTGATAATTGAAAACCAAAATCACTAAACCATTCTAGGTTTCCTCCGATCAAACCACCATCTTTTTTGCTATGAGATAGATAATCTGGCATCATGCTAAAAGTTTGAAGATGGCTTTCCTTGTTACGAATTAGAACACATCCTATTTCATAAGGCATATACATCCACTTATGCAAATCCAATGCTAAAGAATCAGCTTTATCTAATCCAAAAATATTTTTCTTCAAACTAGGAACTAAACTAGCCCAAACTCCAAAAGCACCATCGATATGGAACCAAAGGTTCTCTTTTTTGCAAACCTTATTTAAAGCATCAAGATCATCAAAACTACCAGTGTTAATTGTTCCAGCACCCCCAACAACGCAAAAAGGCTCATAGCCATCTTTACGATCTTTGATTATTCTATTTTGTAAAATATCTATATCTACTTGAAATCGATTATTAACTGGAATTAAATGAAGTTGATTGCTTCCCAAACCTAGTATCTCGACTGCTTTTTTAATAGAACTATGAATTTCTTGAGATGCATATACAACTAAAGGAGCGGAAATTTTCTGAAGACCATTCTTTCTAATATCAAAATGTGTTTTAACATTTCTAGCAACAATTAAACCAATCAAATTTGCAGCAGAACATCCACTTGTTAATAAACCACTAGCTGATTTTTGAAATCCCATTAATTCCTTAATCCAATTAATAACCTGATGCTCAACAAGAACAGCTCCATGATAACCTCCACCTAAGTTGGAGTTCATTGAAGAGCCAAGAAAATCCGCCAAAGCTCCTGTAACCGTTCCAGGACCTAAAGCCCAACCCCAGAAGCGAGGATGGATATTACCCATCGGATAAGGAAGTACATTATCAAAAAATTCAGAATAAACTTCATTAAGGGATTTTCCTTTTATTGGAAGGGGAGAATCAAAATACCTTTGAATTTGGGTTGGAATATTTTGCCAAACCGGTCGAGACCTGATGTCTCTAAGATAATCTAGCATATCATCAATCATTTGATGAGCTAATTTACGAGTTTTCTTCCAATCTTCAGGATCTAAAGTCTCTGAGAAATCCTGTTGTGTTTTTGAAATATAATTTCACCTTCCTAGAACAAAAAACTATGAAGACTTTGTTTATATTCTTAATCCTTGACCCAAATGTTTCGATTTGATTTCTCTAATTTCTTCAATATTGTAATAGTGATGTGTTATTTTTGAAAATCAAAAATTGGAATATTTATGGTTCATTCATAAATTCAATGAAAGCCTCTTTTGATCGAGGTTTTAGGGTATAATTTGTTTTTTTTTCTTGACTAATAGTTGAAAATTTGCTATTCCCATAGTCATGACCAGGATAAATTTCAACATTATCATAAAGTTTAAGAATTTTATTAAAAAGACTATCATATAATTCTTCAGAGCTTCCTCCAGGCAAATCAGTTCTCCCGCATTCTCCTACAAATAAAGTATCTCCAGTAAGCAATTTTTTCTTTCCAACAAGAAGCGAGATACTATCTTTAGTATGCCCAGGTGTATAAATTACTTTTATTGATACTTTTCCTATTCTTATAGTATCACCATCATCTACTCCGATATCAAAACGAACTTTAGAATATCTATATGCAATAATTTTTACGTTTGCCTTTGATCGGAGTTCAGCATTACCAGCTATATGATCCGAATGTCCATGTGTGTTAATAACATATTTTAGAATTAAATTGTTATGATTAAGAACTTGCTGAATCCTACTACTATTAAAACTAGAATCAACAACAACTGCTTCCCCTAATGATTTATCTCCTATTATATAAGAAAAATTGTCTCCATGCTGCTGGATTTGTTTAAAAAACATTGAAATCAGCTGCTAAAAAACTGGATAAAAACAATAAAAAGTTATCTCTCAAAATCTAATCTTAGAACTACCAATATAAAAAATTAATCTGAGCAATTCATATAATTCGTATTTAATCCTTAAATACTTATTATGAAAAGTTAACCCTGAAAAAGACTTTTATTATCCTAGTTGAACCTTGGAAAAATTTTCAAGTTTAAGCAGATTTATCAATAAAAAAACGTTCGCAAAGAGTAACAACACCAACTAGAGAAACTCCAATATAGCAAATCCTATATTGCTGACAAGCAAAATTAAACAAGTTACCGATAGCTATATCTTTCAATGAATTGTATCCAAAACAAGAAAATTGTCGACTTCTAGGAAGAAGAGATCCAAATTGTCTGGTCAGTATGAGATAATCGAGGCATTAAAAAATCCAAATACTTATGAAAAAAAACCCAAAAAAATTGATTTAATTCAGACCCATATATCATTTATTTTTCTTGCAGATCGATTCGCATATAAGATAAAAAAGGCTGTAGAATTTGGTTTCCTTGATTTTACTACGCTTGAAAAAAGAAGAAAATTCTGCGAAAAAGAATTAGAAATAAACAAAAAATTAGCTAAAGACATGTATCTTGAAGTGGTTCCAATCAATAAATTAGATGAAATTAAGATTAAAGGTAAAGGAAAAACAGTAGAATATGCTGTTAAAATGAAAAATATTTCCCAAAAAAAGTTAATGAATAAGCTACTTGAAAAAAATAAAATAACCAAAGAAATAATTGATCAAATCTCTAGAATTATTGCTGATTTTCATGCAAGAATTGAATATAATAGTAATTTGGGGGATTTTAATTATAAGGTAAAATTAGATCCAATAGTTGAAATTAATTGGAAAGAGAATTTTGAACAAACTAAAGCGTTTATTGATAAAACAATATCTTCAGAAAAATTTTCCCTAATTAGGAAAAGTATCGAGAATTTTATAAAAAATAATGAAGAATTATTTAGAAACCGGATGAAGAACCGAAAAGTAAGATTTTGCCATGGCGATATTCATTCAGGGAATATTTTTATTGCTAACAAGATTTATATTTTTGATGCAATCGAGTTCAATGACAGGATAAGATATTCGGATGTAATATCTGATATTGGTTTCTTAGCTATGGATTTGGAATTTAGAAATAAACCTAAACTTGCTCAATATTTAATTGAAAAATATATTGAATATTCAAAGGATACCAAATTAAAAAAACTCCTTCCATTCTATAAATGCTACAGGGCATATGTAAGAGGCAAAGTTGCTAGCTTAAAACTAAATGATAAAAATATTGATAAAAAGGAAATAATGAAAGCGAGAAAAGAAGCCCAAAGTTATTTTGATCTAGCAGTAAAATATACTTTAGATTTCTCAAAGAATTTCTAGAGTAAAAACTGATCAGCAACATAAAATGGAACATTCACAGTTCCCATAATAATAGGTTTTTGATGACAATCGCTTCCGCCTGTCATAATTAGATTATGCTTTTTTGAATAACTAATATAGTGATTTGTAGTTCTCTCATCATTTCTGGAATGCCAACATTCTATTCCATCAATATATTGTAGGATTGAATCATCGATTATCTTTGTTTGTTCATCTAAGGATCGTGTTAATTTAATTAATGATGTTCCATAAGGATCATTGGGGTGTGCTAAAACAATTTTACCCCCTGCATTTCTTATTAAATTAGCTGCATCCTTTAGATACAGGGGATACTTGGGAACATTACATTTTACCAGATAACGATTAAAAGCTTCTTTTCTATTTTTTACAATTCCTTTTTTAACTAAATAATCTGCAATATGAGGCCGACCAAAAACTCCATCAACTGAGTTCTGAATTCTTAGTAAATCTTTTTTATCCAATTCTTTGATTTGATTTTTTTTTAACTCTGTGTTTAATTTTATTAGTATATTTAATGCTCGTTCATTTCGATATTGGGCTATTTTTTCTAGTTTATTTTGTAAATCTGTATCTTCTGAGTTAAAATTGTAACCCAAAAAATCTAAAAATATTGATTTTTGAGTCAGGTCTCGACTAGGACTGAAGGTCACATTTAACTCTACACCAGAAACATAATTAATTCCACTTTGTTTTGCAAGAATTGAAGCTTGTTTTTGATAAAAAATTGAATCATGATCTGTAATTGATATCATAAAAATATTTTTAATTTTAGCAAGTTTCATGATCTCTTTTACTGAAAGAACACCATCGGAGTTTTTTGAGTGAATATGCAGATCAATTGTCATGATTAATAATTACCTAAACTCGCTCCAAACCAATAACATACCATTTATCTGGAGGATCATATTCTGTATCAACAATAAAATGAATTATACTTAGATTTGGGAACAAATTTTTTATATTATTGATGTTGATAGGCTCGAATTTCTTCTTATTATGTTGATAAGCTTCTTCTGTTAATGCATTTGACTCATATTTCTCTTTAGTTCGCTTCAAAATTCTATTGAGAGAGGATTTCTCTGAGCAGCTAGTCTGGAGTATTGTGAAGACCATATCATTATTGGCAGCTATTCTTGCTGCATTTTTCCTCATCTTTTGAGTTACAAATGTGGCATCTAAAATTACACTCTTTTTATTTTTGATCACGAATTTTTCAGCTCGGTTAAATAGTTCATTATAAACAGCCATTCGTTTATTCATATTTGATGCTACTTTGGGATCAAATATATCTTCATTCTTTAAAACCTCTAATCTAATTAAATCGCTTCTAAACACAGGAATACATCTAAGCTTAGAAATTTCTGCAGCAGTTTCAGTTTTCCAAGTGCCTGGAAGACCGCAAGTTATTAAAACAAAATTAAAATCTAATTTTCTTTTTATAAAATCACCAAATGGTTCTCTCAAGGAATAGCCCCAAAATATCATTAAAATCAAGAATAATTAAATCTTATTAGCAGAAAGTTATGTTTATTAAATTACTAGTCTAAAGAAACTAGTATGCATTCCTAATTCTTGATAGAAATAAAAATATTAGAATTAGAGCAAAAATTAAAACCACAATTTCTAAGGTAAAAAATGAAAAATTTATTACACTACCCACCTGATATTCAAAATCATATTCCTCTATCAAGTTATCAGGCCCAATCACAGAAACTTTACAAATAACCTTGGTCCCTTCAGGTTGTTTAGGAATAGTAGCTTCATAAAAGGAGTTAGTTTTTTCCATTTCCAACATAATATTAACATTATCAATTGAATATTCCAAAGATACTTCATTAACTGTTCCAAAAGAATCAGTTATCTCAACTTGGACTTTCACTTCATCTTCAGCTTGGGGATATTTTGGACTATATTCAACTGAAATTCCTGAGATACTCAAGATATAGCTTATCCAATCTCCATCACTATAATCTGGCGGTGTCCAGCCTAAAGGATTTGCTTCTCCAGTAGCTTCAACCCAAATCCAACCATATTCTCTATCATCATCAGGAATATCCCAGTAATAATTGGCATTATCATATTCAGGAAGCCAAATTAATAGTGCAACATGTGCCGCAGGTGATACAAGGGCAACATCAAATCCTGCTGAGACATATAAAGTTGCACATAAGAAAGACATATCCTCACAATCTCCTATTGCTATTTTGTTTTGTGTTTCATTGAACATGTGAGCCATCTCATCTGCATTCCAAGCCCACTCTTCTTGCGGAACATCATCTCTAACTACATTATCAGCATCGTATCCATAATCAGTCCACCTTTGAACATAATCTAAAATTGCTTCAGCCCTTTCAACTCTTTGAGGATAATTACTCATAAACCATAACCCCAAGCTATAGGCTAATTCTCTTTCAGATCCCAAAGACTCATATGCTATATTTGGGAGATAGCCATTTTCTCCCCAATACACATTTCGATTAAAATCCCAACTATCAAACCAATACCCGTTTCTGTAATCAAAAGTTGGAGGATATTCTCTTCCACTTGGAAAGCCGCTTACAATATTTGCCAATGAAAAAAGAAATAAGAAAATCAGTATGCAAAAACTTCTTCGTGTATGAGACATTTTTAGATCTCTCTTAACCAAGAGGTATCATTAAACTTCCAAATATCAAAAGTCCCAAAAATACTTCATAACCAAAAAGAAAAAAACCTACTGCAACTGGAGATTTATTGATATCATCTAAATCCACTCCAAATGGAGTTAATTTTGCGAAAACTGTATAAAATAACCAACCAAAAAATAAACTTACAATAAAACTAAGACCAACAATAATTAAACGTTGCAAATTAAAATATGATTCAAAAATTATGTTTTGTCCCAAGAAAAATGGGTTAACCATAGAACCATATACAACTAAACCTGCGAATATTAGAAAACCTCCCACAAAAAGGCTTGTAGCTAAAGGGTCTCCTTTAATTGTTTTAAATTCCGAAATTTTTTTAGTAATATGAGTTAAACTCTTTATACCTAATAGACCAATACCTAAACAAATTATGCTTGAAACAAAAGCGCGAATAAACCAAAGTAGAACTGCAGTGATAAATTCTGAAGGTACTGCCATCAAATCACCTTATAAGGCATATTTTATTAAAAATAGATATAAACACTTTGTAATATTAATGAAAATATTTTTTTTAATAAATCCTTGTTGTATCAAAAACTATTTCATTCAAAATTCAATGAATCATTCCAGTAATGTATTTTGTTATATTTATTTTGAATTGGGAATCTGGGATCCTCATAAACAATATCCAAATTAAATCCGTGTTCATTTAACAAAATTTGAGTAATAGTCCATATCTGGGCTGATATATCATCATATCCCCAATATCCCCATATCCTATCCTCTGGATTTCGATATCCCCATCCATAATCCTTAGGTAAAACTAAAGCCGTATCCGCATTAATACTCCCATAATCTTGTGGATTTTCTAAAACATAATTCCAAAAAGCTTTCATAGCAATAAAATGTTCATCCAAAAGTATTCCATAAGGATTATCTTCTGGATGAACTGGATAATTGAATATTATGGTATATTTTGCTCCAGTTTGAAATGAAATTTTCATGTCTTCAAACATTTCAACTCCAGTTTTGTATGTACCTGAAGGATTGATACCCTCTTCTCTGCTATTCCACACTATAATTGTCCCCCAATCTTTATCTTGAGCATTTGCTGCACCTCTGCAAAGACCAATGTGTTTAGCTGTATCATGATTCCAACCTATTTGAACAAAAATAGTATCATAACCAGCTAGATAATCAAACCAATATAGGGCGTAATCAGATGTCATAGCATTAATTGATCGATTTAAAACTTCATCTATCCTAAGATCGCGCTGAATATAGTCGATATGTCTTTTTGTTGCTTCAGAATAATCTCTCAGAGCAGCCATAGTTGAATTCTCCTCAATGTATGGTTCGATTGTAGAATAAAATTCTGGAAAAACATTCTCTATAAAGTGAAAAGTTCTTGTCCAATTATGATCAACTTGAATACCGCCAGGTTCATCATAAAGATAAAGCCCTAAAAATCTATCATCCCAACGAGCTATGGCTTCATCAAGCCAAGGAACTTGCCAAGGATAATCAAAATCAAACCAACCCAGAAATACAATGAAATCAAGATCAGCACTAACTGCATAATCACATATTTCGTTGATTGCAGTTTTATTTTTGCTTATTGGACCAGATTGAAGCACAAATAAATTAGTATAATCCTTTACTTGATCAATTAGAAGTTTTGCTTCCCGAGTTGTATTGCCACAAAATGCAACTCCAAAGTAAAATTCTTCTTCTTTACTTGAGATTTCGCTAGAAAAATAATAGCCAAAAGTTAGAAGAAAAGATAAAATAATTGTTATAGTTAAAAAAACTGGGAATATTTTTTTCATATATTTTTACCGCACCAAGAAAGATTGCAAATTAAAATGATTCCAATATAATAAAAACATCTCATAATTTTTTTCAAAAATATTAAAGGAATAGAAGATATGCTTTAAGTTTTAAATGAATAAGTTTACATCAGATTCAGATGCAATATTTAAGAAGGTTGCAGCCCCGACCATACTATCAACCTCAGGGATTAGATCTTCTTTTTTAGTTCCAAACATTTGCATGGTTGGAGTACATGCATATATTTTGCAGAGGTTGGATTGTTTCAATCTCTTAAGCATTTCATAGAGAGTAGGATAATTCATTTTTTTTAAATTTTGCTTCATTGTATCTTCAAGATCTTTATAATCACTTGGTAATGATGCTTGCTCCATTGCTCCCTTCTTTAAACTCATTAATCCCCAAAATGTGAAATATAGGTGCGCTTCCCAGTTCATCGAAACAGCTGTTGAGGCTAAAATAAAAGCACAGTAAAGTTTGTCTATTGTACCGCTTTGAATAACAAGAGCTAATTTTTTCTTTTCTATCAATTTTTTAAACTCCTACTAAAGATAACTAATATTTTTATAGAAATAATATTTGTTTTTAAGAATATAAATATAACTTTGTTATATAGCTTTTTTATTTAGAAATCATAAAAACGGAAAGAGAAGAAATTACTTAGATTTTGTCTCCTCATACTCTTTAGCACAGTTTTTGCAGCAGAAAAGATGCTCTTTTCCATCAATAACTGCACTATAAGCTGCAAGGTCACATTTTTCAGAAGGAATATTCATGTTACAACATTCACATTTTACAAATTTATATTTCATTTTTACTTCCCCTTTTTTTGTTTTTTTCCTTATAATCCTCTATTGCTGCATGCAAAGCATCAGCAGCTAAATTCGAACAATGCATTTTTACTTTAGGCAATCCACCAAGAGATTCAGCAACACTAGCTCGAGTGATGTTCATTGCTTCCTCCAAGGTTTTTCCCTTTGCTAGTTCTGTTGTCATACTACTAGTAGCAATAGCAGCGCCACAACCAAAAGTCTTGAATTTTATATCTTCTATTCGATTTTCTTTAACCTTTATATAAATCGTCATTAGATCTCCACAGGTTGGATTTCCAACAGTACCAACCCCATCGGCATCAGGTATTTCCCCGGTATTACGAGGATTTCTAAAATGATCCATAACCTTATCTGAATACACTATCTTTTCAACTCCTTTGGAGTCAGAGGAGACATACTCCTCAACCTCTCAATTATAGCAGGCATAATTTCTTTTATATAATCAGCATCCTTTTGAGTATTTTGCCTGCCTAATGTAATCATCAATGAACCATGTGCTTCCTCATGTTTTAATCCCATTGCAAGCAGAACATGTGATGGCTGCAAAGTCTTGGCTGTACACGCCGATCCTGAAGAAGCAAACACACCAAACATAGCCAAGCTCAGAAGTATTGACTCACCTTCAATAAAACTAAATCTTAGAGAAACATTATCAGGCAAACGCCTAATAGGATGACCATTTAAAAAAGTATAAGGAATAGAACCCATCAATCCGTGAATTATATCATCTCTGATCTTTATCAATCTTTTACCTTCAGATTTTAGTTCCACTCTAGCTATTTCAGCTGCTTTCCCAAAACCTACAATACTAGGAACATTTTCAGTTCCAGATCTTAATCCACGTTCTTGTCCACCACCATGAATTAAGGGATCAATTCGAATTGATTCTTTTATATAAAGAGCCCCCACTCCTCTAGGTCCATAAAAATCGTTACTAGAAATTGTCATCATATCGATTCCTTCTTTTTGAACATCAATTTGGATCTGACCGCAAGCAGCAGTCGCATCAACATGCAAATAAGCATCTTTTTTATGAACAATCTCACTAATTTTTTTAATTGGTTGAATAGTACCTATTTCACCATTAGCATAAACTATGCTAACCAATTTTGTTTGATCATCAATATTCTCTTCAAACTTCTCTAGATCCAAAAATCCGAAAGAATCTACTGGTGAAAATGTGGTTTGGAAACCTTGACGAATCAACGATTTACATGAATTTATTACTGATATATGTTCTACAGCTGAAGTTAATATTTTATTTCCTTTTTTTCTATTGCGAGTTGCTGTACCTTTTATAGCTAGATTATTACTTTCTGTGGCTCCTGAAGTAAAAATTATTGTTTCCGCTTTTTCTGCTCCAATTAGGTCTGCAATTTTCTCTCGGCTATTATCTAATGCTTGTTTAGCTTCTTGACCATATTTATGAAGGGAGGAAGGATTTCCGAATGATGTCTTAAGATAAGGAAGCATGGAATCAACAACTCTTGAATCAACAGGTTTACCAGCTGAGTTATCCAAATAGATATTGCTTGTTTTGTGAACTGGCAATTGTTTTCCTCCTAATCATCTTATTTTTCTTATAACTATTTTAACTAGGTCGTCTTCTTCAGTTATGCTCAATATCTCATGTCCCAAATTTTTTACCAAGGTTTCAATATCAGATTTAGCAGCAGGATCATCTGCAATAACTTCTAGAGTTTCTCCAATTTTCATTTCATCTAACTTGAGA
>Ga0111169_149_pt1 | contig 16887 bp, 19 predicted proteins | sample DeeMarSeWOR28_12_FD_80260 | JGI IMG/M metagenome (GOLD analysis project Ga0111169, IMG submission 80260) | Crenarchaeota group-6 archaeon AD8-1 | reverse complement strand
TTTTTCTGTCAAATCTATATTTTGTTCAATCATTTGAACAACCATTTTTGCGATAGCTGGAGCAGATGTCAATCCGGGTGATTCGATTCCAATTAAATTAAAAAAGTTTCTAAGGTCTTCTTGGATTATAAAATCGCGAGAATCTTTCTCTTCTGGTGGAGTAATTTTGGATCTTACTCCTGAGAATGCATAAATAATTTGGTTTAAGGGAATTTTTGGAAGCAATTGTTTTGCACCGTCTATAAGTTGTTTAATTTTCTCTTTTGTTGTTGCTGGAGCTTCTCGATTGCGAATAAATTCAGCTGTAGGCCCAATCAATATATTACCTTCTAAAGTGGGTGTAAGATGGACTCCAAGAACTCCTGCAACCTTGGGCGGTACAGGATAGATCATACTATTAATTAGGCTACTACAATTCTTGTCAAGGAGAAGATACTCACCTCTACAGGGATAGAGTTTGTATTTATCTAAACCTATCATAGCTGAGATTCTGTCTGCATATAGACCTGCGCTGTTAACAATAATCGTACTATGAAAAACTCCTTTTGTGGTTTTTAATTTATAACCACTATCCACTTCTTTAATATCTAGCACTTTGGTGTTTACAAGAATTTTAACTCCGTTTTCCAGAGCATTCTCAGCTGAAGCAATAGTAAAAAGATAAGGAGGGATAATTCCAGCAACAGGTGAATATAAAGCTGAAATAGCATCTATATTTGGTTCTTGCTTCTTTAATTCCTCCCCGGAAATTATTTTTAACCCTTTTACTCCATTGTTTTCACCCACATTTTTTAAATTCTCCAAGTCTTTACATTCATCCTCTGTTCGCGCAATAACATGTTTTCCACAGAGTTTATAGGGAACATTAAGTTGAGTTGCTAATTTTGGAAACATCAGCCTCCCTTCAACACATAACTTTGCTTTTAAACTGCCCGGGGGATAGTAGAGACCCGTATGGAGTACTCCGCTGTTGGCTTTACTTACACCATAACTTACATCATTTTCCTTCTCAATTAGTATAATCTTAACTTTGTACTTTGACAATTCTCTTGCAATGGCACCACCAACAACACCAGCTCCAATTACTAAAATGTCACTTTTATCTCTCAGATCGGATCATCCCACTTCTTTAATAATGATAGAAGGTAAAGATGGAATCTGTTCTAATAAGAATTATATTAAGAAATTGTAAATTTTCTATGCTAAATTAATTTTTTAATTCAATACTAATAATTTATAAAACACCAATTGTAGATTAGAAAATATTATTGCTACTCTTCAGTTAAGTTTTCTTTCAATAAAGACTTTGGTTTAGTTAAGCATTTTAATTATATTAAATAATAAGAAAATTAGATCGTTTTTTAAAAGGTTTGAAGCAAAAAAGTTTTTCAACTTTAAATTTTTTATTATCCTATATTGGAGAAATAACTTAATTGCAGACGATAACTATTATTATTCAAAGTGCTCCCTATGGAGATGAAAGAGTATATAATGCTTTTAGGCTTTCACGAGCGTTAATTTCTGCTTCAATAGCAATGAAAGTTAATATTTTTTTAACTGGAGATGCTGTATCAACTGCCAAAAAAGGACAAAAACCTCCTAAAGAATATTACAATTTGGAGAATATGTTAATTGATCTTATAAAGAAAGGAGTTAAGGTTGTTGTATGCCGAACTTGCATTGGGGCTAGAGGATTAAATCAAAGTGAACTTATTGAAGGTGCAATGATAGGTACCACATTAGGAGATTTAGCAAAGTGGGTTATGGAAAGCCAAAAAGTCCTCTCATTTTGAAAAAGAGGAGCTTAATTTTTTTATATTTATAATAAAGAGATTTTTTATATTAGATTCAAAATTAACGGAAGTAAAAACCAAATTATAAAAAGGTAAATTCCTAATAGAGCTGTCGTTATTAAAAGATTTTTATGCCATTCTTTGTTACTTGCTACTCCAAAAGGAATTCCTGTTAGAAAGCCAATAATATGACCTATATAGGAAATATTGCCTTGTGATCCAAGATTTATTGCTATTAGATTATAAATGAAATAGATTATTGCTACTAATCCAAGTGGCATGAGGAAATAGAAAGAGAATTTTAAAGGCTTTAGCAGCATAACTATTGCGGTAAGAGTAAAGATTGCTGCTGAAGCTCCAACCAAATATGTTGATGGATCATAGAATTGAGTGCTCAAAAGAAAGGTTGTCACTCCACCTATAAAGAAGGGAATCGTAACCCATTTATGGCTAAGTTCTTTTTCGATTGTATTTCCAAAAATATAGAAAAATATCATATTACCAATTAGGTGTGCTGGATCACTGTGAATGAATAATGATGTAATTAAAGTCCAGATTCGTCCTTTAAGCAGATTTTCTGTATTAAAAGCTAGAAGATCGAAAGGTTGTTCATCTGCGAAAAGCCATAAAAGAACTGAGGTTAGGATGCATAGAAGTATTAAATAGTTGGTTCTTCTCATTATTATTTTTCCTCAGATCTTCAATTTTTTTAATTTTGAGATTATTAGCTGTTTTTATTGATTTGTTCGACATATATACTATCTAAATCGATTGGAAGGACTAAAAATTATTTTTTAAAGAAACTGGGAATTGAAATATCCTTATATAAAAATAATAAATTTAGATTTTATAGATCTTTATAGAGCTTTGGTTTGGAAAGTTTTATTGTGGGGATTCTTTTTTTTGATTCTATAACAGCTTCATTATCTATTTCAACTAAAAGAGTTGTGTGCTTAGTTTTTGCTTGTTTTATTATTGTTGCGTTAGGTGAAGTTATCATACTATTTCCTATAAAAATAGGCAACGTCTGGTTCACTGCAACCAAGTAAGCATTATTTTCATGAGCTCTTGCTGTGGTAAGGGTTTGCCATTGCGCTTTTTTATATTTCCCGACATACCAAGCTGAAGGCACAACAAATAGATTCACACCCTTATATGCCATTGCTCTAAAAAGCTCTGGAAATCGAAGATCAAAACAAATAGCTAATCCAACTATAAATCCTTTGATCTTAGCTATGGAGATTTTCTCACCAGCTGAGAATAAGTCGGATTCTTTATGGCCTAATGCATCAAAAAGATGGATTTTTTTATATAATGCTTTTACTTGCCCTTCTTGTACAAATACTGCAGTATTGAATATTTTCTGATTTTCTTTTAGAAAAGTCGTAAACACTGCTGCCGTTTTTAGTTTACGAGTTTTTTCAAGTATCTGAAAAATAAAGTTTCCCTGTAAAGGCTCGGCATTTTGTTTTATATAAGCTTCTGTTAATCCCTCTCTGGGCAGTCCCATTGAGTATTCAGGGAACACATGAAGTTGTGCTTCTATCTTTTCCAAGGATTTGAATATTTTGCCTAAATTTTTATTTTTGTCTGAAGAAAAAGACATCTGATGGGCTGCAATGATTAATTTCAGGTTCTCATCACCTTATTTGATTTATTAGATTACTCTTTAAAAAAAAATTTGCTAAGACTGGTACAACTCTTTTAGTAATAATCAGACGATCCTCAAGAGATAACTTATTTATTTAAAGCAAAAAAAGAGAAGGAAAAGAGTTATTCTTCAATTAGAATAAGAGTTAATGTTGATCTAACCTGCTTTATTTGCCTAAGATGGTTGCTAATTACATCTTTGAGATCATCCATAGAATCAGCTCTAATTTTTACAGCTAGGTCATATACTCCATATGAAATGTAAGCTTCTTCGACACCGTCAACCTTTTTTACAGCTTTAAGAACTCGATTTTCTGCTCCAGATTCAATATTAAATAATACCAAAGCTCGCCTCATATCCAAATTTCTTCCAATCATTTCTATAAAAAACAATTAATAACATTGTTAAGTTTCTTAATAAAGTTATTTTTTTCCAAAATATAAAAAACATTAATTTTAGATAATTAGGCCAATCCCAAAAGAAATAATTAAATCAAAAAAATTTTCATCAAAATATTATATTTGAAATCAATTTATTCTATTTTTCAGTATTTGTGATTCATAAAACCTAATAGCAGATAGCAAGAAAAAAGAAAGTATGTGCATATTACCTAGCTTTTCAGTGCAAGATCTTGAACTACTAAGGCATAAAAAAAAATTAATAACTAAAGAAGTTGATGACGAAACTGAGAAAGTTATAATCGAACTTGCATTATTGGAAAATCTAATTTAAAGCATAATTATTCTTTAAATCATTATTTGATCGTCGCTTTACAGATAAGAATTTAATTCTTTTTTCATAAAGATAGGCTATGTTATATTTTGGGATTAGAAGAAAAAAAATTTGATTAGAAGAAAAAAAATTTAGAATCTTTATTTTGATAAATAATAAGAAGTATAGCATGGAGATGATTATTTTTGTCTTCTCAACTTATTTTTTTAGATAAAAAACAAGTGTCTATTTTTAGAAGATTGATCGTGGTTGGAGATTTGCATGGTGATAAAATAGCTTTGGATTTATTGCTTAAAGTTATTGATCCAAATAGGGATGGATTAATTTTCTTGGGAGATTATGCTGATCGCGGTTATTTTGGATTAGAGGTTATTGAAACGATTGATGGACTTTCCAGAAAATTTCCGAAAAACATTTTTTTATTAAAGGGAAACCATGAAGATTATAGTAGAAAAGGGGAGCCAAATTTCTGGCCTTGCAGGCTTTATGAGGAGGTTGAAAGAAAAAGAGTTCAAAGAATTCATAGAACATTTGTACTTAGCTGTTATAATTAAGAATCGATTTCTTTTTGTTCACGGTGGAATTTCAGATAAAATAGATAATGCTGATAAACTGATAAATCCGTCTAGAGCTATTGAATTGGATATTTTGTGGTCTGATCCTTTTAATGGGGTTGGAGAAAGAGTTAATTTAAAGCGTGGAGGTGTTGGTGTCGAATTTGGAATGAATATAACTAAGAAAGTTTGTGAAAAATTAGGAGTTTTGAAAATTATTCGTAGTCATGAGCCGAGAAAAGCGAGAAATGGACCATTTTTTGAACATGAAAATCGAATAGTGACTGTTAATTCTACAAGTTTGTATGGTGGAATTCCTTTTGTTTTGAATTTAAATCCTTACAAATCAGATGAATTTAAGGTGATTCTATTAAAAAGGAATTCTTAATTTTTAAAATATTTTAGGTAGCTTTCTAATTAATTTATTTGAGATTATTATGATTACTCTCTTAATCACTAGTCAAGCCTTCGACAACAATAGCAAAATACCCAAAAGATATACTTGTGATGGTGATGATATTAATCCGCCTCTTGAAATCAAAGGAATACCTAAAGAAGCCAAAAGTCTTGTTTTGATCGTTGATGATCCAGATGCACCCAGGGGAACTTGGGAACATTGGAATGTATGGAATATACCCATAAAAAACAAGATAGAGGAAAACACTATTCCAGGAATTGAAGGGATAAACGATTTTGGAAAACATTCCTATAGAGGCCCTTGTCCACCCTATGGAGTTCATAGATATTTTTTCAAGATCTATGCCTTAGATAAAAAACTTTCGATTCATGTTCATTCTAGAAAAAAAGAGGTTGAAAAAGCAATGAGTAACCATATTATTGCAAAAGGAGAGCTTATTGGTCTTTATAGTCGCTAGAAAGGGATCTTTTCCCTATAGTGCGTTTTTTATTTTCACACTTGAGATTTAATATAAAATTCTTCCCAATAAAATAAAGATTAAGTTTCAGATATCTTATCGTTTCTGACTATCGTTTTTTTGCAAAACTTGCTTAGTTGGCAGATTATTCAATAAATCTTTATTTGAAAAAAATTTTTATAAAGATAATCATTCTATTTGTCTAACTTTGCTTTTTGCTATAGCTACAAATGCTTTATAGAATGGTTTTAAAAGTCGTCGTTGCCATTTATTTTTATATAAGGAGTCAATTAAACGATCAGCCCAATAAAAATCATGTTCAACACATTGAAACATCAGTTGTTTATGAAGGTCACTCAAGTTAGTACTTTTAAACCAATCTTCTCTGCTAAGTTGTCCCAAAGGAACAAAAAACAGAGGCACAATAAGACTTCTAAATTCTTTCAGATTATCAATCAATTCCATTGTTTTTAAAATATCATCTTCTGTTTCTTGAGGCAAACCTAATATTAATGTGCAGGCTGGAACTAAATTATTGTCATGCATCAATCCCATAGCTTCATGAACGATTTGAGGCCAATCCTCTGCTTTAAATGGATGAGCTTTGGCTGGCATCCTTTTTTTTACAATTTCTGGAGAACCTGTTTCAATACCAACTTCAGCCCCCCACCAAGCCTGGTTTTGGAGAACCATCTCGGAAATTTTTGAAAGGAGCTTTGGTTTAGCTGCAATAGCTGCTATGGAACAGTGACTCCAACTTAAGTCTACTTTTCTTTCAGCAACTACAAGTTCATGAAGTTTTACTAACTTTTTTCCGTCCGGAGTAGTATTACGAGAACCATAAAGCATCACATCTTCAGCGTGCAAACAACAATTATTTGCTTTATTTAAAGAAAGATTGAGATCGACTTCTCGACGAATCTTATTTAGAGAATTCCACCTTAATGGTCTTATTGTTACATTACAAAATTCACAACCCCTACAACATCCCCGACCTATTTCAACCAAACCATCGATTGAAGGACTTACAATATCGGGTATCTCATCTAATGTGGGAGTTTCCTTAATGGGAGTTTGATAGAATATTGGAACGGAATTTCCATTAAAAAGAGCCCGGAAAATTTTTCCAAGAATATTTTCTGCTTCTCCTTCAATTATACAATCTATTCCTTGCCTCTCAACAAAATCTTTTCTATAATGGAACTGCCAAGCTCCTGGACCACCAATTACAATTTTTAAACCTCTTTTTTGTGCTTGTTTAATTACAGGATTATCTATTAATTCCTGGAAATGCCTTGCCAAATACGGCTTTTTTTTGAAGATTGCTGAAAGAGTACTAGAAGCCGGACCTAGCCCAAAAGGATCCATTGTATGTATGCCTAAAATTTTAGCAGATTTAATGTGTCTATGTATGCTATTTGGGGTAACTGTTTTAACATTAAATTCTTCCTTTAAGAGTTGTGCTTCAACTTTTCTTAAACCATAAGGAGCTGCCAAAGGTACACCATTATTTGATCTTATACGTGGGAAAAAAAGAAAGCTATACAGCCATTCTGGTATAATATTTTTAGGAGCACAAGTACCAAACCCTAAAAAAATATTATTGTGGTAATCGCTCATTAATGTTCGATCAGCAGTTAGAAGGACTTCTGCCATTTTTTTATCTTCTTCCTTTCTGTCGAATTTAAACGATTTTACTAATTTTCGATTTATATTTTATTTGCTTAATCAATCATGGTTTTAAAGAGCTAAATATTTTTATTATATCTCGTGGAAATTTACAAATCATTATAGACTAATATATTATACAAATATTTAATTTAGGTTGCACACTTGGAAAAGGTAGAAAAAGAAAAAAATTTCACATTTATGAAGTTACTATTTAAGAATTAGGAGTTAAGAAGGGAAATGTTTTGGTGCGATTATTAGATTCTTTGAAAGTAGGGGATATAACACTAAAAAATCGCATTGTTATGCCTCCAATGTATACTGGATTTGCAACAAAAAAAGGAGAAGTAACAGAAAAGCTCGTAGATCATTATATTGATCGTTGTAAAAATTTGGGTCTTTTAATTATTGAACATAGTTATGTTGCCATTGAGGGCAAATTAAGTGAAAGACAACTGGGAGCATACAATGAGAGCTTAATTTCTGGTTTAAAAAAGCTTTCGAGAAGGATTCAAAATATGGGTACTCCAGTGATCCTGCAAATTAGTCATGCTGGAAATAGAGCTATGAGTGATGTTACAGGAATAAAAAAAGTTAGTTCTTCTCCTAATAATCAATCTCATGAACTCGAAAGTGATGAAATAAAAGTAATAATACAAAGATTTGCAAAAGCAGCTGAATGGGGCATTAAGGCTGGTTTTAATGGAATTGAGATTCATGGAGCACATGGTTTTCTACTAAACCAGTTTTATTCTCCTATAACTAATAAACGATCTGACCAATATGGAGGTTGTTTAGAGAATCGACTTAGATTTCCACTTGAAGTGGTTCGAGAGGTTAAAAAAAAGATTAGAAATAAACTCTTGCTTTATCGATTAGGTTCAGATGATCTTGATCCTAGAGGAACCAAGATTTGGGAATCTCAGATTTTTGCTATCAAACTTGAAAATGCTGGAGTGAATTTAATTGATGTTTCAGGAGGCATATGTGGTAGCAGACCAGACATACTCCAAGGTATCCAAGGATATTTTGTTTCTCAAGCACAGCAAATCAGAAAAGCAGTTAATGTACCTATTATTGGAGTTGGAGGAATAAAAGAGCCGGAATTTGCTAACAGGTTAATAGAAGAAGAAAAAGTAGATTTGATTGCTGTTGGGAGACAATTATTCAAGGATCCGGATTGGGCAACTAAAACTGTTGAGAGATTAAAGATTTAGCTTAATATTAAGGGATTATATTTGAAGGTCAGTGCTCATGTCTATATTAGCGGAAGAGTTCAAGGAGTTTTCTTCAGATCACAGACCCAAAGAAAAGCTCATGAACATAACATAACTGGTTGGATTAAGAATCTTTCAGATGGTAGAGTTGAAGCTGTCTTTGAAGGAGAAGAAAAAGATGTGAGAATTTTGACTGATTTTTGCAAGTTGGGTCCAACTGGCGCAAGAGTTGAAAAAACCGAAGTTATTTTATTAAAATTCACAGGAGAGTTTGATGATTTCCAAATTATTTGGTGAATAGAGATATTAGATAAACTTCTTAATATGGTCTATTAGGAATTAGAATAGATTATTTATTAAAAACTTGTATAATTAAAAAAAGAGATGTTATTTTGCGTAGGCTTCAACAAGATCTCTTGCTGTGATGATTCCTATAATTTGTTCTTTTTTTACTATGGGTAGTCTTCGTATATGTTTTAAGGTCATCGTGATGGCTGCTTTGTGAATGCTTATTCCTTGAGGTTGAGTTATTATAGGGGATGAAGCTTTCTCACCTACTGGTGAGTTTAATAACTTATCATTCGAAAGCAAAGTTGTTAATAGGTCACGTTCTGTAAAAATTCCCACAGGATTTTTTTTCTTGGTTATTATGACACTACCTATTCGTTGCTCACCCATAATTTGAGCTATTATATTTATGGGAGTTTTCTCGTCCATAGTGATAACTTCTTTAGTCATGAAATGGTCCACTATTGCTTCAGTTTCAGGAATTTCAGGTAAACTTCTAATAAGATCTGAAGCTGTGATAATGCCTACCAATTTTCCAGCATCAAAAACAACGAGTCTGCTTTTTTTATTAATCATGGTTTTTGCTGCATCTTTAATCTTAGTCGTTACACCAATCGAGATTAACGGGTAGGACATTATGTTCTTTACTTTTTCTTTTTTCAGGTTTTTCCCTATTGCCAAAACCCTAGTAAGTAGGTCTCTTTCAGTCACTATCCCTACGGGAGCTTCATATTTCATAACAATTAGGCTTCCTATGTGTTTTTCACCCATAATTTTGGTGGCTTGGTACATTGATGCTTCAGGTGTTATGGTAAAAACTTCTTGTGTCATTATTTCATTTGCTTTCTTATAACGCAAAAGATCGCGTTTATACTGTTTATATGCACTATCCATTATACTTGGGAATTCTTTATCCAAGCTTTTTCCTTTTTCCAATGAACAGTCCTTCCAAGTAATATTATGCAGTGGGTAAATTTAAGAATTAATCAAAAAACTATGATTATTTTTTAAAAAAAACCAAAGAATAATAATTTTTTTATCAACCCTAAACAACAACAAAAAATGAATGATTAATACTTAGTTGAATTGAATAAGCTCTAAATACAAATTTTCACTGTTTTTAGCTATTGAAGGCATCCTTTGATGGTGCAGAAAATCGAGTTCAATAAGAAAATTGAGAGCTATTGCTGTTCAAATCCTAATTGTAAAACTAATTTTTCTCACCCTAAAATTTTAAAATATTATATTTGTCCTAAATGTCAATCCTTGGTTGAAATGGAAGGAGTCACCTCTCAGCCAGTAATAGAGGAGATTAGTAGTGATGAAGAATTCTTTCCAGGAGATTTTCAGTCTATTAAAGATAAACTAACAAAAGAGATTGAAGAATTAAATATAAAGATAAAAAACAATCTAAAAGAAATTAAAGAATTAAAAATTAAAAATTGTAATTTAAATAAGAAATTTGGAGATATGGAAAATAAGCTTCATAGTACGAAACACCAACTTAGTCTCGCAAATAGCAAATTAGGACTAAAGTATAAAGAGCTATCTCAGATCTCCAAAAGCATACAAGACACCAAAAAAATCACCGAACTTGAATCAGAACTAAAAAAACTAAAAACAGAAAAAGAAACACTAAACCTAAAAACCCAAAAAATTGAAGAATTAGAGAAAAAACTTTCTGAAAATGACATTTACGCTAAAAACCTAGACCAAAGCTTAGATGAATTAAAAGAACAGATCAAAAAACTAAAAGAACAAAAAGAAAAAGCACTCAAACAAAAAAATGAAGCAATAGAAAAACAAGCCAAAACAGAAAACCAAATCAATCAAGAAATAGAAACAAGAACAAAACTCCAAAACGAACTCGTTGACAAAAGCATACAAGACACCAAAAAAATCACCGAACTTGAATCAGAACTAAAAAAACTAAAAACAGAAAAAGAAACACTAAACCTAAAAACCCAAAGATCAAATGATATTAAATCTCAATCTGGGGTTAATTGGATTAGAGATATAAATTTGACTGAAGTCAAAAATGTAAAAAAAGAAAATATAGAAATAATTAATGATGCTAATGTTCCAAAAAATCCATATTTAAGAATAATTGAGAAAGATAAGAAAGAAGGAACAGAATTAAAGTCTAGTAGTGGTTGCAGTTTTTATTTAGGTTATCTCTCTGAGCGGGATAAAGGAGAAACAATACCATCTTCTTGCATTGAATGTTCAAAATCCTTAGAGTGTATGCTCTCTAAAGTCCATAAATCGAACAAGAGTGTCAAAGAGATTAAAAAATGGTATCGTCTTAAATAATTCCAATATTTATAATTTAGTATCCTAAGCTCTATTTGATTTAGAGAAATAATTCATATTTTTATTTATCATTTTTGTCGCTTTTATTCGAATTATTTGTTAATATTAAAGCTGAATTTGATTGATGATCCATATTGGTGATTCATAAAGGTTAAGTCTCTTGAAACATGATTGAAATCCAAACATACGAATCCTAATATAAATAAAAGGAGGTAAACAGAAAAAATGAGCGAATATTTGATTTTGATGAGATTGAATCCAGGAAAAATAATGGATACTTTAGGAGACTTGAGAAAAATAAGCAATAAGCCTGTTAGCGGAGTGGATCTATGTTACACTATGAATATTTTTGGAGCTTGGGACGTAGGAGTATGGATTAATGCTGAGGATAGCACACAAGCACTTGAATTTGTTCAAAAGAAAGTAAAAGAAATATCTGGAGTGACTGAAGTATATACAGTACCAACTTTCCCACATGGAAATAAGGCACTAGAAACAGGTGAAGACGAAAAGAAGTCACAAAAAGCAGCAAAATCTGCACCTGTTGAAGTATAGAAGATGGATTCGACATTAAAAAAGCATCTATATGCTTTTTATTTTTCCATAATTTGCCTAGTTTGTTTATTGCATATACACAATTAGACTCATATCTAAATAAAAAAAGAATTTGGAGTCTTATCTAGAAGGAAGTCATGTGAAAGGAAAAAAACCATGGTTGACTGAGTTCAATGTACGAAATAGAAGTCTTGCCGCAAAAAGTAGTTGAACCCAGGGTTGTGGTTTTAAAGACTCGCCTTGACTTCAATACGATAAGACTCCAAATAGATGAATTAAAGAGAAATTTCTATTCCAAACTTGGTTTTCTTAAACCCAACAATAAAGACGTTAAAATTGTTAATTCCGAAAAATATTATGAACCCTACATAATTGTTGGTGGAAAATATTCTTTAGACTATTGCAGGAAACACAATTTTGATTTAGAAATAAAACAGCCAACCCAAGAGATTTACATTGCTGGAAAAAAATTCAAAGTATTAAACTCAAAGACAGAAAACAGTTCCAAGCAAATTATCAAACTTGTAGGAGAAGATTATGCGCACCTCTCAAAAAAGAGTTTTTTTATATTAGACAGAATGAGAAGAGAGATATCTCCAAAAAAATTCTCTTTCGCTCCTTACGATATGCAATTATCTATGGACCCTAAAACCAATCTTAGTCTTAGAAAAATTCGAATAACAACAGACGAAGTAATAAACCTAGTACGTTCAAGGATAGCAAAAAGACCCCCAGATCTCGCTGAAATTATTAAAGAGGTCTTTGAAGTAACAGAGAATTCTATTGTGTACCGACCTTTTTTTGAATTTACTCTCCATAATATAAAATCAAACAAATTTGTAACTGTACGAATCGACGGGATAAGTGGAGATAGAGTCACTTATAGATTTGAAAATGAAAAAACAGAAATTTTTCTTGGTAATTCGAATATAGAGAATATTTCTAATTCAGAAGATATTAAAAAAATTGTGTTTTTTGATGCTTTTGATCAAAAAAAAATTAATGAGAAATCAAGGAATTCAGAATCAAAGTTTATGAAATCAGGTGAAGTTTCTGGAGATCAAAAAAAGAGGGCGTACAATTCTGATGAGATTACTGCTTTAAAATTTCCAGCTTTTGTAACAGGGGAAATTTTTCTCGTAGGAGAAAATCTTACTGCTGTAGTTGGCGATATGGAAATACCATCAGGAACCACTGTTACCGATACTCTAGTAATAAAGGGAATGCTAAAGATTGGAGATAAATGTCACCTATTAAGCAAAGTTAAGGTTTTGGGAGATGTTTGGGTCGGAACAAACACATTTATTGAGGGGGATGTTGTCTCTGGAAGCAATGTTATAATTGGATCTAATTCTGGAGTAGGCGGTTATGTAAAGGCTTCTGGCAAGGTTGAAATTGGCGAGAACGTAGTTATAGGAAAGAAGCTAAAAGAAAATTTGAATTTACCCCGCGATTCTTTTGATTTGCAATCTATAGCTAGCTTGGGAACTGAAGAAGTCTTGGTGTAATCTAATGGGTTTATCAATACTCAAAGAATGGTTCAAAAATTTAGGTCGACTTTCAATTACAGTTGGCACAAGTCTTATTGGACCATTAATTATTGTATGTATAACTTATGGACTTAGTCTTATTTTTCCAGGTTTTGTGATTGATACTACTTTTTTGACAATTTATTTTTTTATAGGTTGTACGCTTTACAATATTTTTCTGTTAGTTGTACTTGCTAGAGCGGATCCAATAAAAGGCGATGATATGGCACATTTTTTTAGTTTAATAATTCCAGCTCATAACGAAGAAGGCGTTTTAGGTGAAACATTAAAAAATATTTTGAATCTTGATTATCCATCTGAACTATTTGAAGTAATAGTGGTTAATGATGGTTCAGCTGATAATACACAAAAAGTAGCAGAGAGGTTTCAAAAACAGTACTCAAATTTGAAGATCCTTCAAATCCCTGCTCATAATGGAGGGCGTGGAAAAAGTGCAGCCCTGAATATAGGTTTTGCAGATTTTCTTCTTGCATGGAGAGGTCTAGAAATTAAACCTAGGAGCAGATGGATAATTGGAGTTTTTGACTCTGATGCTACTCCTAAATCAAATATTCTAAGGAAAGTATCATTCCAGTTTAATGATCCAACTGTTGGGGGAGTCCAAACCTTAGTTCGAATTAAGAATGCAAAAAAATCTTTTTTAGCAAAAATGCAAGATATTGAATTTTTAGCCTTTGCGAGAGTTATACAATATGCAAGATCTAGTTTTTCCGGAGCTGTAGCTCTAGGGGGTAATGGTCAATTTGTTAGAGTTTCGGCCTTAGATTCTGTGGCAATAAAACAGCAAAGAGAGTACTGGAATCATGAATCCTTAACAGAAGATTTGGATATGGGTGTCAGATTGTTGACAGAAAAATGGAAAAATATCTACATTCAATCTACGTCTGTTTATCAAGAGGGAACGGAAACCTTATCCACAATGTTTCGCCAGAGAGAAAGATGGGCTTGGGGTACACTTCAGAATCTTAAATGGTTTGTTATGAATCCTAAGTTTTGGAAAAAGAATTTTAGTTTAAGAAAAAAGATTGATATTTCTGTTTATTTGGTTCACATTTTATTGCCTTTTCTCGTTTTTCTTTGTTGGGCTCTTACAATAATGAGTTTGTTAGGAATAATTGTTGTAACTAACTATTTTCCTTTGGCTTTCACTGTCGCTAATGGATTTTCTTTTATTCCAATCTATGGATATGGTTTATGGAAAGAAAAAGCAGATTATCCTAGATGGCAAATTATTCCATTAATCTTTTGTGCTGCTTTTTACACATACCATTGGATACCTGTAGTAATGTCAGCGATTTTTAAAATGTTTACAACGAAACCTAAATGGGCTAAAACACCTCGATTTAACACATTATAATTTTTGAATGTTAGAAAATGTGGATTAGGGATCTTGATAGTTTATTCATAAGGCTGATATATTCTGGGACTGAATTTCAATAGAAGCAAAATGAAAATAAGACAAATAGTGCCAATTTTAGGATTAAAAGGCTTTTTAGCCATATTTTCATTGATATCTATCGCTTTCGCACTTGTTACCTACTCTGCTTCTGTAACAGTTAATCCTGTTCAACAATTCACCGTTGGTTCTTTATCTGATTCTTGGACCATTTACATTAATGAAATGGATCAGGTTAGATATCTTCCAGGAGCTAATTCAGCACCGATGTTAGACTCAGCTGACATTAACACCTATGCTTTTAAAGTTGCAACTGATGCGGATCAGAATTGTGCAGTAGAAATAAAGTTAACTTCTCCAGTAGATAATGAAAAATTCTCTAAATTTGATATTACTGTAGATTATTGGAATGGTGCAGCATGGGTATCTGCGATAATATATGATTCAGTTTCAGGATCAAACACAATTACTGAAATTGATGGATTATCACAAAGTGCTGCTGGATATATTCACCAAGATATTTCAACAACAATTTACTATCTCCTAAAAGTAACCTACTCTTATGATCTAGTGGATGATTTAACACAGATAACTACAACATTTCAGTATACACCTCTTCCATGATTAGGATATAATTCCTTTTTTGGAGGAAAAAAAGTGAAAAATGTAAAAATTCTTAAAATCCGCTTATTATTGGGAGCTATTACCCTAGCTGTAGGTTTATTAGCATCAAGTCTTGCATTGTTTGCTTGGAGAGCACCTGACGGTTTTCTATATTTTTTGGGCGCGTACTCACGTTATGTGTGTGCATTTGGAGGCTTTGCTTCAATTATTTTTGGATCAATGCTCATAAACGATTTTCTTGTTGCAAAAAAGAATGATTTTAAATGCAAAGCTTTTTGGTACCAAGAGGCGGCTTTTGAGGAAGGCAAAGTGTTTCTTGGACATTTTTTTTTGGATTCTGAAGAGGAGAAAGAAGTTGCTAAACAAAAAATATAAAATCTATTTTGCTTTTATTCTTTTTTTGATTTTTTTCCAAGTTGCTTTATTACCAATTTCTAATTCTGAGGTTTCTTATTTAGCAACCGTTTTTCTTAATCCTAATCCAAAGATAGAGGAATATATTTGGATTTTTAGTAGTGATGATTTTATTCATAAACTGAATAAATCTGATCTTATGGGCCCTGAACTATTAGCTTGGGACACAGGAACAGGTTTTATTATGGGAGGTTGCGAATTAAGAATTGAGGACGGAAACGAATACATATACATTATTGACTCGGGACCAGGAATAAATTCTGACAAACTAATAAAATTCTATGCTAATAATGGTACTGAGTTATCAAGATGGGATATATCAGATTACTCAGAAAATGCTCAGGGTTTAGTTTGGAATGGATCAAGATGGTTTATTGCTGATAGTCGAGATGCTATGATCTATCAAGTTGATCCTAGTAATCCAACCATTGCTGAAAGATCATTTTCTTATAGTGGTCAGAAGTCTTGTGGAGGCTTGGCATGGGACGGCAGAAATCTATGGGCAGCTGATTATGGAAATGATAAATTGTATCAAATTGACATATATGGAAACATTTTGCTTAGTTGGAATTTTATCCCGTTAAATCCTTCAGGGGCAACATTTGATGATGTTTCTGGTAATCTCTGGATTGCAGACCGTTCGGGTTACCTGCATGAATACACCATGAATGGAACTTTGGTCAATAGTTGGCTTGCAACAAGAACCTTTCCTAAAGGTATAGCTTATTCCCACGATTTTCCATAATCTTTCGCTAAAACCATAATAAAAAAAGAAAAAATACAAATATTTTTGGATTATTTCCATTCTTTTAAAGAAATTTGAGTTTATCTTATAAAAACTTGCTATATTATTTAATTAAAGCGATTTCTCAAACTTCTAATATTTTCTAATACTTCTTCAGTAATTTCACTTTTCGTTAGATTCCTAATAAGGATGACATCATTGGGATTAAGGTTTAAGGTTAATCTGATTTGAAATTTTTTTGCATTTAAAAAACTTCTAATTGTTTCATCAAGCTTTCCATCATCAAAATCTAAATCAATCATTACATGGAGCGTTTTCTTCAAAGCATCTTTTATATCAGCAAAATTCTTAATATTTGCTTTCTCATTTTTTATCAAAATAACATTCTCCAAATTAGCCTACTTATTTAAAGTTCTTTGAGAGTCTATAATTATAGTTATTTCAAAAATTGACATATTATTTAAAAAAATATTTCAATAGTCAGGAAATTCTAAAATTTAAAATAATTTTTC
>Ga0111169_134_pt1 | contig 17553 bp, 19 predicted proteins | sample DeeMarSeWOR28_12_FD_80260 | JGI IMG/M metagenome (GOLD analysis project Ga0111169, IMG submission 80260) | Crenarchaeota group-6 archaeon AD8-1 | reverse complement strand
TAAAAATAGAGCTAATACTATAAGAAATGAAAAGAAGAAATCTTAATTTTTACTTATAAGAACAGCGTTTATCACACCGTCTTTTCCAGGACGTGAAGTTACACGAGCTCGACCCAATTCTGTTTCTATTTCAGCACCTTTTGTTATAACCCCTCGTCTATCATAATCTACATTGGCTTTATTTCTTATAACCCGCAAAATCTTAATTTTTTCTGTTATTCCTTTTTTAGGATCTGTTACAGAAACAAATTTTTCTTTTAGAAGTTTAACTTTCATTTTGCCTCCGCGAACTCTGACAACTTTTCTTTTAGATTCTCCTAAAACGGTTTCGGCTGGAAATGATCCTTTTTCAAAATTCCTTTTTATTCGATATGCTCTTTTTCTTCCGCCTGTTTGCTTCTTTTTACGTAAATTTCCGTGCCAAACTGACATTTCTTTTTTTCCTTTTAATTAAATAATTTAAGTATTCACTAAAACTGCTATTTCGTAATATAAACGTATCCATTGAAAGTGGAGAGGTCACCCGCACAACCCCCCCTTTTTCTTTCTTGGATTTAGTGAAACCTTTTCTAGGTAAATTAGTAGTTATTCAAACTAAAGAATACTGCTTTACTGGACGGTTTATTCATTTCAAATTGAATAGATACAGAAATCATGAGCCAAATATTTTCTTTTTAGAGAATGAAAATGGCCTTTTTTTGATTCGTGGCAATTGGTTTGTGATTAAAAGTTTAATGGGGATATCAGATTTTGCCTAATCCGAAAAAAGAGTACAAACACCGAGAAAGTCTAACTTCTGAAGAAGTCCAGGGCATGATGGATAAAGCAGATGTCCTTTATATTGGCAATAACTATTTCCGTTTACGAAGTAAAGCTCTTGTTGGTATTCTTTCAAGAATGGGTAAAAGAAGAAGTGAAATTGCTTCTGTTCTAAGAAAAGATGTGGAAGTTAAAGATGATGGTTTAATCTATTTCACTTACACTATCAGAAAGAAACATAAGAAAGGGTTTTTCCAATATCTTAATTGGTTAAAAGAGAATGATCCAAATTATGAAGATAGACCTTTAGTTGTTTTAAAGCAAGAGTGGAAAGAATGGACAAAAACTAACAAAGAAGGATACTCTATTAAAAAGGAAACACGAACCAAAAGAGTACCTATCAAAGACAAGTACATGAAACCTGTGTTAGAATACCTGGATTATCTTGACTCTGTGTGCCCTGAAACAGAGTACCTTTTCCCTTCTGGAATTATGGTTTTTGGAGAAAGTTACAAGTTTCTTCCTCATAAACACCTTTCAGGAAGGCAATTACTGAATCTTGTTCAGAAATTAAATGATAGATGTTGGATGCACTTGTTTAGAGATTTTTGTGCAGGAGAAATCGCACGTAGAAGAGGAGATACTTTGACTTCTGTTGTAGATGTTAAAAGAACTTTAGATCTTGAACAGCAATCAACAGCTATGATTTACGTTAATCGTCATGCAATTCAGACTTTAGATTATGAGGAGGAATAAAAAAAATGCAGAAAACAGAAAATTTGGAAAAAAAGTCAGAAAAAGAATTAGAAAACGAAAAGTTACGTGAAGCATCAAAAATTAAATTTGAATTGAAGTTTCAACCTGTCTTTGAAGAGTTTAGAAGAAAAGATGGAAAACCGTTGGAATTAACACCTGAACAACAAAAAATACTGCAACCAATTTCCAAAGGATTGCTATCTCTTTTAGATGGTTATCTGATAGCAAACTTTGAAAAAAACTGTTTGATAATGTATGAATGTTCAAAAGAAAACTGTGCGTATTTTAAATATTATCGTGAAAACGGAATACGTCTTTTGGATATTATAATGAATACTCTTCTCACAAGAAGAGAGTATATTAAATGTATCAAAGTCTTTTTTCAATTCTATTGGCATCCTAAAAAACAACCTAGATATCTTACAGATCTTGAAAAAGAGTTTATTCTTGAGCATAGGAAAGATGAAGAGTTTTCTTATCATGATCTTGGAAAAATGCTTTCTCGATCAGAAGCCTCCATTCACAACTATATGAAAAAAGAAGGATTCACTAAACTTTATGAATTAAAAGAAAAAAAGGTAGAACAGTAAAAATCAAACTCATATCAATGTAGAGTATAGTCGAAATCGATTATATGACGCTTAACTGATAACCAATAAAAAATGGAATATTATTCGAAAATTGAATAAAAAATTATTATTTATTTTTTGAATATAGTTGAATTAAGGAGATTTTATGTCAGTTGAAATTGTTTTATCAGTTATAGCGATTATAGGATCAGTGATTGTTGCATTAATAACTCATTTTTCAACAAAGAAAAATCAAGAATCTATTACACTACTAAATTCTAAACTTGAGGAGAAGAAGGCTGAAAAGGATGCTAGAAGAGACTACTTATATGATGCACGAAAGAGGTTATATGAAGAATGTGAACCGTTATTTTTTTTGCTTAATGAAATGTCAGAAAGAGCCATACATAGAGTCTATAGTTTAGCAAGAACTGCTAGAAAAGGAAATCTTGGAAAGAGCTCTGGATGGTTAAGCTCAAGAGGCTACTATTTTAAATCAACTTTATACAATATGATTTCTCCTCTTACGATTTTTAAACTAATGCAAAAACGTTTAACATTAGTAGATTTGTCGGTTGATCCAAACGTGAAAACGCGATATGAGTTGATAAAATATGTATATCTTTCATTTACTAACGATTATACGATGGCAGGGGTAGAACCTAAAATAGAATATGATCCAAATTCTAGAAATTCTGAAAAAATAGAACAAAATCCAACCAAATATTGGCCTCAAGGTATATACGCAGGTCGTTTAGATAATGCAATCGAATCTCTAATAATTGAAGGATCAGATAAATCCGATAATTTATCACGTTGCATGAGTTATGGAGAGTTCGAAAATGAATTAATGAAAAAAGGATCCAAAGTTCAAGAAGCATTTTACACAGTAGGAGAATTGTTCTTGAATTTTCATCCGAAGACAAGACCTGTTTTATGGCGTATTTTAATTGTGCAAATTCACCTGTATCTGGCTCTTGCTCGTGCATGTGAAGCAAAAGAATCCAATATAACGACTTTTCTAAAACCATTAAAACTGACTCCTAAGGATAAGAGGGATGAATTTGATTGGCGTAGCTCTGAGAACGAGGCAAGTGAAGAAGAAGTTTTTGTAGAGCCTTTTGAAGTTGCAAAAAAATATTATGAACAAAGACTAAGACAATACCTTGCTTAAAAACACATACAGAATAAAAATTGATCTTCAATGAATGATGATATGATTATTACGATTCTGAATAGAGACAAGTGTATTGAAAATCCAGTAGAAATTGGTTTGGATAAAGATTGGAAAGTAAAGGTTAGGCATTTTGATAAAAGATTTTTAATGAAAGGAATTTATATTCTTCATTTTGCTGATCCATTAAGAATAATTTATGTAGGTAAAACACGAGGATCTACAATGGATTTTAACACACGAATATATAGGCATGCAACCGAAGCTGCTTCGCGTGGAAGTCAAGTATATCAGAAACTTAAAGAGATTAATAAAGAAACGGGAAAACCTGTTCTTGTATCCTTGATAACAACGAATCAGCTTCGCACTTTGTTTAGGGGAAAAACTCTGAAGGATTCAGCTATGATAGATATCTATGAACAAATTCTAATACACTCGCTACATCCTGAATTAAATTCAAGATAAAAACTTTTTAAATTGAAATTGAATCTATAAATTCATCTTGAGGTTTCGATAAATCTTCAAGCTCAGCCATAAGAATTTCTAAATCCAAATCTCTTCCAAATGATGATTTAATATCATTATAGATCTGGTATTTACCGATTGTTTTGTCTAAAAAATTAATGAATCCAGGCATTGTTGTTATCCCCAATGGTGCTGAAGCACTTGCACCTAAAAAGATTAACATTTCCAATAATATCTAATTTTCAATGGATAGATATATTATTTTTTTCTTGATTCGTTTTTCAGATTCCTTGAACCTGTAATTCATAACTTGTTGGGTTAATTTTTCTTGGATAGCTACTGAGTTCAAACGGAGCTGTATCGCCCACGCCGAGGTCTTCAGGGTTGGTAAAAGTGTAACTTGCCCCTATAACTTTGCCAGCAGAATCATAGTAGGTTCCAACTATTTGAACAAAGTCTGCCTCTTTATCAGCATTGTTCTTGACTTCTCCAACAATCTTGTGATAGCCCAAGCTATCAACTGAAGGTGTATGGCTAAGTATTGCAAGTCCTGATAATGGTTGCTCTGAAGTTGTAAGGTAATCTACTGTTAATTTATAGCTTGCTGGGGTAATTTCATCGGGGTAACTACTTAAATCAAAGGGCGATTTCTGATTTGGCTTCAGAATATCCATGTATGTGAAGGTGAAGGCTGTTCCAATTACTGTGTCACTTGAATCATAAAATGTTGCGATTATTTCGACATATTCTATGTTAGTGCTCAAAGTATTTTGAACTTCTCCGACTACATGGAAGTATCCAATGGAGGTGTAGCTTGTATGACTCAAAATCATTGATGTGGGTTGGGGGGTAGGTGTTGGTGTTGGGCTTGTTGTTGGTGTTGGAGTAGGTGTTGGAGTAGCTATTGGTGTTGGAGTAGGTGTTGGAGTAGCTATTGGTGTTGGAGTAGGTGTTGGAGTAGCTATTGGTGTTGGAGTAGCTATTGGTGTTGGAGTAGGTGTTGGAGTAGCTATTGGTGTTGGAGTAGGTGTTGGTGATGAAGTCGATGAGTGTTCACTAAAAACAATTTTTGCTCTTGTATTTTGCTCACCAATATATCCAACTGTTTGAACGTAAACAAAAGTATACGTACCTTCTTCTATGGTAACAGTATCTGAAATTGGATTTTCTCCCTTAATATTACGTTTATAAGTTAAATCGTAAAATTCATCTTCTTCTCTATTTACAAAAGTCGAATCATCACAATCCATAATATACCACAATAAATTGGCATCTTCATGACTACATGATAGTTCTATTTGTAGAATACCATCCTTTTTAACAGAAAATTCTTCATAATAAAAAGTGTCAGGCTCAATTGGAAAATTAAAATCGAAAAGCAGATTACTTGATGGTGGTTGAGTGCTTGATGGCTGCTGACCTAAAAGAACTGCAATAACAACTACTAAAACAACAGCTATTAAAAATACAATTCCAATTATCAGCTTATTATTCATCTAAAAATCCCCCTTCTTTAAGTGTTTAGACTATTTGATTCTATTAAAATTTAACTTTAATCATTTTTATTCTATCTTAAAATCGATTTTTTTCCAATTTGATCTCAGTTAGCTTCTCTAATTTCTCTTCTAGCTTTTGGATAAATCCAGTTTTTTCAATTAATAGGAAAAAAAATTATCTCTTCAAAAGTTGAATAAATAATAAATAATAATATTATTCCCATCCAATTTTGGCATCTGAAAACTCCTTCAATATATTTGGATTGTTTATTTTTGGTTCTGCAAAAGGATTAGCCAATAACCAAAATTGTTTTCTGTTCCTTACTATCAGTGCAGTAGCGTTTTTTAATATAGACTCATTAAAAAATAATCCTCTTTTGTTTTCGGGAATAACTGATCTCCCATTTTGCAAAATACACATTCTTACCAAATAATCCTTCCATCCCTGTTTAATAGCAAGTTTTATCTGGTCATTAATTTTTATTCTAGGGACTGGGGGGGCTGGTATTCGACCTGTAGTATCTCCAATGATTATCGGACTGTAATAAGTGGCATGTCCAAAAAGTTCAGCATTATATGTATCCAAGGAAAAAAATATTGAACCATCATCAATAGCTATAATGTAATTTTTTCTTAATTCATCATCTATCCAATCTTGTCTTTTTATAGTTTTGTTAAGTATATCATATTTTATTCTTTGAATATAGTCTGGAGGTTGAGTTATTACTTCTAACATTGTGCTTATTCCAAGGTATGATTTTTTTTTCTTAGTCGGGTATAAATCAACTTCTGCTAATGGAGTGTTAATAGTAATTTTTGAAGAGTCAGTTTTCACATGTCTTATTTCTCGATGAAACGAAATAAAAGCTTGTTTTTGGGTTTGATCTTTCACATATTTGCTCTGATAAATATATGCAGGAGTTGCCAATGTTTTTGATGCCTTCACAACCACCATAAAACAGAATCCCAAATCATTCAGTTTTTTTACAATGTTAATACCAAATTTCCAAGACGCCTCATCAACTTGAATATTTTTTACTTCAACATAAGAATCCAGAGAAGAGGAAGATATCATCATATCTGGTGCTTTTCTTCCTTGAAAGATGTTGTGGGGTAAAAAAGTTACTTGCATTTTATTTTTTAAAAAGTAACGAGCAAATTCTAACTCAGAAATCAGAGAATCAAAATGATTCAAATCTGGTGTTTCATTAACTTTAACATTTATGCTATTACATGTACCCTCATAGAGTTCTTTAAAAAGTTTATCAAGATAACTTAAATACTCTGAATTATGTGTCGAAAATACTGAATTTTCCAAATCTGAGTTACAGCCAAGACCTTTATGGAGAAAAATAAATCTCTTTCCAATCACAGAGATTACCGCTATTAAATACATAATAATAAAATAATTTTAGTTTTTTTATTATTTGATTACTTCAAAAATCGAAAAGATGTAAACAAAAATATTATCCTGAAGTTGAATTATTTTCATGATTTTTTATCTTTCTATCTCAATATAATGCACTAAAAATATATATAAAATTATAAAATATATATTTAATACAAAAGAAGGGAAAAAAATAATCGGCATTTAAAACATTCTAAATATTGCTATTAATGAAGGGAATAAAATAACAAAAATACCTATGCCAATCAAAATCAAAATAAAATTTCTATGAGCTTTTGATTTACCCATCAAGAACAAAGCCGAACCTAAATTTAAAAAGTAGTAGAATAAAGCACAAACAAAAAGAAAGGGAACAACAGCACCTACATTCCAAGAAAAACCAATTCCTACAGAGGTAAGAAAACCTAATCCGAGGGCTATTAATTGGCGTCCTGGAATAATATCGGAAACTTTAACAGGTGATTCTTCAATATAGTTAGAAAATGTATTTGCAAGTGCAGTTTGATCCGAATACTCACATTCATCCTTGAGTTTCTTAATTAAATTATTAATACTAACTTCAAACAAAAGAATGCTTAATCCGAATATTATTCTTTTTAAAGTTCCTATTTGTTTCGGAAAATATTGCAAATCCTCTAGTTTATTTCGCAAGTTTTCACTAGGAGTCTCTTTTTCTAAATTAAAATTACAGGTTAAATAATTAAAAGAGTCCTGAATATCTCCTATTTTGTTGAGATAGATCAAAGAAAAAACTATACCCGCTAATACAAAAAATAGATAGGGTAAAACCTCCCTTAGAACTGAGGGTGTAAAATAAGATGTTAAATATTCTCCTCTTGTGATCATTGGTTCTTCGTATGTTGTTTCTTTATGATAAAGTTCGTCTATGTCTTTAACTGCAACAAACCTTAGTTTAATCTGATCTGTGTTATTGTAATTCCAATCAATAATAATTTTAGTAACAGCCATTTTAGAAGTGCCTATTCGAGGAAATTCCTTTGGACTAATTTCTTTAAATGGGATGTCAATTTCTTCCTCTCCAAATGCTATGCCGATTTCATAAGAATTAATTGTGATATTTTCCTTTTTCAACTCAGTCTCAGTGTTATCTATTACTTTGAACTCTTTTCCTGTGATAGTATAGATTTCTTTTATTATTAGTGGCTTAAAGAAGCGGGAATAAAAAGGAAAATAATTCTCGATTGTTAACTCATCCTTTTCACTCCAAAAACGAGTGTTGTTTTGATCTTGCATCTCAATTGTCCTTTTTAAGGAAAAGTTATTTGCACGATCATACCAAGCGATACCAAAACTAAAAAAAGATCCTAATAAAAGCACCAATACTATGGTACCAATAATGTACTTGTTTGTTTTCTGCTTTTTGGAGTTCTCAGTACTCGAGTTAGAAGAATTTAATTTTTCCAAGATTAACCTTACTGACTCTTTTTATTAAAAATAATATTTAAAATGTATTACATAATTGAATATGGATTTACAAGATTAAAAAAACAAAGAAGGAATCGAGAAAAAAGTTTTTGGATCAAACAAAATTAGAGAATTTAGAGAGGTGAAAGTTTGATCTTAAACTCTGATTTGAACAAAGAAGAAAAGATTGAAACGATAGTTGAGTGAATGAATGAATGGTTTTTGCACTTTATTATATAATATATGTTATATTGAATAGGTTTTTTTCTGCAAAAACTTTACAGAAACAACATCAATTAATGTTGCATTTCCGTTTATGAGATAAAGGGAACTGGATCATTATCTTAATTTTTAATCTTTCTTTGAAAGTGACACCTCACCGCTAATTTCTATTTGTTTCTTTTCACTTTTCTTTTTTCTGCTTATTTTCCTTAATTGCCTTCCTCGTAGATTATTTATGATTTCATAGAGGAAATATGATAAGTCATTGTGGATTTTGTTCATTTTTTAAACAATTAATTATTTTATTTATCCCCTCTTCAATTTTATCTTGAGTATTCTTTGAACCTGTTGTGATTGAGGCGAGATTCTCAATTAAATCAATATCCCAATCTTCTGGAATTGCCCCCACTTCTGTTTGTTTAAATCCTTTCTCTGTTTTTCGTTTTGCCATTCGACATCAAACTTCTATAAGTGATTGTTAACTCTTTGTAGATTTAATCAAAGTATTAATTCAATATCAAATCCTTTACATTCAATTTAACTTTTTAAAATCTGAATTTATCATAAATAACTTCATTCCAAAGATGTTATATTGCAAAAATTCTCTAAAGTGTTTTTCATGGGTAAGAAAAACAATTCAATAGTTTCAAACAAAAAAGTGCTTGTGGATAGTGGACCAAGCAAACAGTTAAGGCTGGACAATTTACCCTCAGAAGAACTTGCATCTGGCAAAGAGGTACTTGAACAGAAGAGGAAAATTTCCATTAACAACATTTGTTTAGATTTAGACTTCAAAAGGGATGAGTTAGCTCTTAAAGTTGATTTTAGTTTGTTGCCTTCTAAGGTTTCTTTTTCAAAGTTAAAGGCTGATTTATGGTTTGACAATACCAAAGTAAAATCTGTTCAGTTTGATATTCTTCACACATTTGGCAGAACAGACGATTTCTCTTTGAGGGCAACACTTGACTTTTTTGGAGTGAAACCTGGATCTCACGCTGTAAAAGTTGAATTATACGAGGTTTCATCCTTTAGAAAAAACCTTGCTTATGCAGTGAAGGAAACTACAGTTGAATATAATCCACCTAGCAAAAAAGAGAGATTAAAAAAAGTTCTTGCAATCCAAAAGGTGGAAGGGCAAGGAATAGCTATTGTTTCAGAAAACGAGAAAGAAATTTATAAAGAAATCGAAGATTCAATAAAAGAAACCGTAGCTGCAAAAGAGGATAAATGGTAAATTAATTATTTATTTAAAAAATTTTTAGAAATGATGAAGAAGAAACTGTTAAAAGGGTATAGAATTTCCCCATATCTTCATGGGTTTACTTGGTAGGTGATAATAAACCCTTTTTTCTTGCTTTTTCTAAATCAGTTTTCATTCCTTCGGCTGTTTTCTTTAATAGATAAACTGCATCTTTCATATCTTCATCATATTTGGCTAGTATTTTTTTTGCTTCTGACGAATATGGAAGATTTGGATCCAATTGCATAGCTTCAAACCACGCTTTTCTGACTAACTTATCGTATTCCTCATCTGAATTAGGAGGTATAGGATTAAAATGAAAAACAACACTAACTCCAGGACTTTTTCCTCCCTTAAATTCTTCCGACCAAGCTTTAACACGCCCTCGAAAAGTATTGTAAAAATCTTCAATATCCTCTTCATTAATAGGAGGTGGAGGAATATCGGTAGGATAAACGAGAAAAACTTCAGAAGCTCTATCATATTGTTTATCTAATTCATCAATGAATGCCAAATAAAGAGCTCTTTTTGCTGGATCTCTAAGTTTTAGCTTATCAAGAAAGTTCAAAAGTCTATTTTCTATTTTTTTATTTATTTCTGAACGATATTTGTTTACAATTTTTTCTGTTTTTATTTTAACTTTTTGAAAACGTCTTCCACTCAATGAATGTTTAAAGACTTCTTTGTTTACTTGCTCTTTTATCATTTCAGATTTGGTTATCCAATAAACAACATTTTTAGCAGATTTCGTTTTTTTTGACACAATTTTTTTCTCTACAAGCCTCTGTAATCGATTTGTAATCTGCACACGAAAAGAATCTTCAGGAGTAGTTCTTAAAAGCTTTTTTAATTCTGGATTTTTACCACTTCTTTCACGGATTTTTTTAATTACTTCTTTATTTCTAATGGGTCTGTCTTGATCCAAAAGTACTCTGACGATTTCTCTGGCTAAGAGATCAAATTTTTCCAAAGAACCTTCTTCTGAAATCATTAGTAATGCACTATTAATCATTAATGAATGATTACATATTAAACATTAGCTAATTCTCTCTATCATGGTAGAGCTCGATGAAAAAAAATTACATTGGAGCAAGAATTGAAATAGAATTAAAATCTCTTATAGAAAAAATTTGTATTGCTAGAGGTGAAGATGTATCTGATTTTATAAGACGTTCAATCCGTAAAGAATTAGCTCGTTTATCTTTTCTTTCAGACGAAGACAAGAAAGCTCTCGGACTTTGATCCTTAAAGGAGAACAATCGCAATGAATGGTGATACATTACGAAATGATACCTTCGGCTGGTTAGAACCTTGGATGAAAAAAAGAATAATAGGAGATAATTGACAACATTGTCTTTTACTACTTCTCCTAAAAGAAAAAAACGACGAGGAAACAGTCCAATTCGGGGAAGATGTATTGAATTTGCTCATATAATGATCAAAAAAGGTTATACAACATTACCCTTGAAAGAAGCAAAAGCTCTTTTTCAAATAGAGATGGGGATTTGTGATAGAACTAGTTTGCTGGCTTATTTTGGAAGAGAGACAAAGAGAAGTATTAGAAAAATAGATAGAATTGCTAGATATTCTACTGGAAGTCTTAGCTTTAAATCAATAGAACTCACACAAGAACTTCCTTATAAAAAAGGATATTTTGAACTTCTAAACATTGCACACATAGAAAAAAGAGGAAAAAAAAGTTTTTTTGTCTTAAATCAATTATCTGTAGTTCCGCAATTGAGTCCACAACATAAAGAAAGAACTGATAATACCAAAGCTTCCAAAGAGAAAATATCTCTCTCTACTAATTCTAATTTGTTTAATAATTCTAACGGAATATTAATGAAAGAAAATAGTTTTGTTGATTATCATATAAAACTAGAAACAAACAACAACATACAGGATAAGAGAGAGAAGTTATCTTTGGAGAAATTCTCCCAAAAATTAGATTTCTCATTACCTACTGAAGGAAAAACAGGATTTGATATCTCCTAATTTTAACCATTGTCCTGAGTGCGGTTCAAAAAAGTTTCTGAAAAATGGACATCGTTATCCAAACAATAAGGATATTCAACGTTATTCATGTAAGAATTGTAGTTATCGTTTTTCTGAAAAATCATTTAAGGAATATCAGACAATTAATACTCACCAATTATGCGTCATTGAGGCGAAAAAATTGGCAGCACAGAAAATAGAAAAAATCTGTGCAGGTGACGGAAACCTACTGAACTATGCTTGGCTTCTTAAAAAACGAGGATTAGCCGACAACACCATATCGTTAAGAGTAAAAACGTTAAGGTTGATTCAGAAGAAAGGTGTGAAGCTTCAGGATCCTGATAGTTTTGAAACGGTATTAGCTACTGAATCTCTAACAAAAGCAAGGAAATGGCAATGGGTAACATGTTATAAAAGCTACACGAAAATAATGAAAATATCCTGGGAACCAATAAGAGTAAAATATGAACCGAAAGAACCCTTTCTACCCACCCATGATGAAATGAAAGCTCTTATTAATGCAGCTCGAAAACGGTTTGCTACTTTTCTTCAAACTGCATTGACAACAGGAGGCAGAGTAGGAGAACTCTGTAAACTAAGCTGGGTAGACGTTGACACTGAGAAGAACAAAATTAGCATCAACAATGCAGAAAAGGATTCCAGAAACAGAACCGTCAAGGTTCCACAGAAAACTATTGCTATGATTAATGCTTTGCCCAAAAGAAACGATGTATATGTCTTTAACCTAAAACCTGACAATGCTAGAGTAATATTTCAAAACCTAAGAAAACGACTAGCAAATACTCAGAACAATCCAAGGTTCCTTCAAATCCATCTACACACCTTCAGACACTTCTATGCTACCGAAACCCTGAGACACACAAAAAACCTTAGCTACGTCAAATATGCTTTGGGTCATAAGAGTGTGGTAAACACAGAACGCTATACACACCTGGTGGACTTTGGAAGCGACAAGTATTATTCTGCTGTAGCTACAACTATTAAAGAAGTAAGGCAACTCGCTGAGGATGGATGGACATACTTCCAGGAGATTGACGAAAAAAAAGTTTTCAGGAAGCTAAGATGATGAAAAAAGTTTTCGGATATAGTTCAGGATTTTCGGATTTAAACGCGGATTTAAACGTATCCGTTTCGGTATTATTTCTCTTCCTTAAATTCGGTTTCAAATATTTTTTTTAGCTCTCTTTTCATTATGGCGGTTTCTAATGCTAAACCGAAATAATCAGCAAAATAATCGGTTGTCCTGAGAGCTAGGGATCGCCCGCTTCTCTCAACTGTGATTAATCCCATTTCTTTTAGCAGTTTCACATGACTATATGCATGTTGACCTCTTACTTCAATAACTCTTTTTTGTGATATTGGTTGTCTGTAAGCAATATATGAAAGCGTTTTTAGAGGACCTGAAGATAGCAATGGTCTGTTAACAAGTTTTTTTACTAAGTGTGTATATTCAGCTTTAAGCTGCAAAACATATCGATCTTCTTTCAATTCAATTATTTCAAATGCAGTTTTTCTGGAAGAATAAATTTGAATTAGTAACTTCAAATATTTTTTTGTTTTATTTTTTGATCTTGTGGTTAAAACTGAACATAACTCTTTAAGATCTAATGGTCTTCCTGCAACATATAATGCCGCTTCTAAAAGTAGCAAATTCTTGCTAACTTTCTCATCTAAACTATTTTTTTGCTGTATTTTATCTACTTTAACTAAACGTTGTTTGTTCTTTTCCAATCTCTAGTTCCCCTAATACTATGAATAATTCTTCTGTTTCTTCGTTTTGCCACAAATTTACTTTATTGTTTTGTGCTAAGAATAGCAGAAGAATAAACGTATTTATGGCCTCAAGTCTGGGTTTGTCTTTTATTAAAATATAAAACTCGATAATTCCAGTAGTTCCAACTTTTTCACATAAAAGTTGATACAATTTTTCCATTTCTAGTTCGAGTTCATTCAAAAATATTTGAAATTCAGGCAAAACATCTATTGCTAAAGGTAACACTGGTTTTTTGGCTATCTTTTCAATATGATGAATTTTCTCTCCCTTTAAGACCTCATCAAGTACATCCAAAAGATTCTGTAAAGTCGTTGAAGTTAATTCCTGCCTTAAGGGTAAAAAAAGAGGTGGAGGAATAAATCCTGTTGGTAACTTTGGTGGTTGTGGTGGTTCTTGAAGGGAAAGTAGTAACTTCGATTTCATTAAATATATGAGCGCTGATGAATCTAGAGCGATCCCAGAAGCTCTAAAATCCACTTCTCCTCTATTTTCCATCTCTGAAAGAAAAGATCCAAGCAGATAAGCAATATTGACACTCCAAGGAGGCAATTTTTCTAGCCTGTTTATCTCAAAGAGAATATTCCAAGGAGGTTTGAGAAAAAAAGGCTTTTTTGTTTTTGACATTAATTATCCCTGATCAATGCTTTAGGGCTTATTATGCGGGAAACACCGTTTCGCTCATATACTCCAAAGACTTTTTGAGCTTTGGCTACAATTTCCGGTCTAAGAGTTATAACAATAAATTGAGTCTTTTCTGCTTCCTCAAGAAGAAGATCACCTAATTTTGATGTATGAAAAGCATCAAGATGTGCATCAACCTCATCAAGGATGTAAAATGAGGCTGGACTGAATTCTTTTAAAGCAAATATGAAGGATACAGCAGAAACAGATCTTTCACCTCCACTTGCACCACTTACAACTATTGATGGTTTATCTGGAAATTCTACCATCATATCAATTCCACCTTCGAATGGTTCCTCGAGATTTGCAAGGTTTAAATTTGCTGTTCCTCCCCCGGTCAGTTTTGAGAAATACTCAGTAAGATTTGTATTGATTTTATCAAAAGCAGTTAAGAAGACTTTTCTTTTTTTGTTTTCGATTTCTTCCATAAAATTAACTATTGCTTGTTTTTCTTTTTCAAGTTCATTTAAACGCAAAGATAATTCTCTGTATCTAGAAATTTGTTCTGAGTAATGATCTGATGCAAGTTGGTTCACAGCTCCTATTCGTTCAAGCTCAAAACGCATCATTTGTATAGTTGTTTCCGCTTCCTCAACTTGTTTGCTTGTAGTTTCAACTGGTTTTTCATATCCTATTTGAATGAGCTGATTTTGATATTGTTGAAGATGAAGATTATTAGTTTGAACATTAAGCTTAAGTTGATTAAGAAGACTTTCTGTATCTTCATATTCCTTATCTATATCTCTTAATTTTAAATCAAGTGAGTCTATTTGAGTTGTGAATTTTTCAGATTCTTCTCTTGCTGATAAAACTGCTTTAGAGAGTTCATTGCGTCTTTTTTCTGATTCTGAAAGTTCAATTTTGAGAATTTCTTGCTGTTTAAGGGCACTTTCCCCCTCTTTTTGTGTTCTTTTTTCTTGTTGTTTAATCTTGGAAAGTTGAATCTTAATATTTTTATTTCCTGGGTTTAAAACCTTATCAAATTGAGATTGAATTGTTGCTTGTTCAGTCTGGATAGAGCCAAGAGTTTGTCTGAGATTTATTATTTCTTCCCCAATTTTTTCTCTTTGGACTTCCAATTCTTGGATGTAAGCAAGATCAGTTTTACTTCTCAATTCTTCCAATTCTATATTTAGATTTTTTTCTTCTTTTTGGATTGTATTTTTTGCAGATTTATAGACTCCAATTTGGATTTTTTTGTCTTCAATCTCTTTTTCAATTTTATTAATATATTTATCAATACGATCAATGTTTTTGTTTGTTCTTTTTACACTCCGTTTAACTCTTTCTATTTCTTTATCTAGGGTTGTTATTGACTCAAACAATCTAGCGCTCTCTATTTTGGTTCTTTCAATCTCTTCTTCAAAGAATGTTACGTCTCCATCTCTTTGGGAAAGATGTTGTTGAAGCGAGTTAACAGCTTCATCTAGACTTTTTATCGCATTTTCGCTTGGAATTATTTTTGAAAAATCTATTGGTGCACGATAGTAGCCACTCTCAAAAGCTCCACCAGACTCATATAAATCTCCTTTTTTAGTGACAACCCGATGTCCCTCATTTGCTACTGAAAAAGCAGTTTTGTCATCAGTCACAATTAATGTATCTCCAAAAACAAAATTTACTGCTGATTCAAATTCAGGTTTATATTTAATAAAATCTGATACAACGCCGATTATTCCTCTGCGATTCGAGATTTTTTGTTTTTTTGGTTTTGAAGTTCCTTCCATTGGAATTATTTTTATTCTTCCAAGTTTCATTTTTCGAAGAGTTTCTGTGCATGTAAATGCTGTATCATAATCTTTTACAACTAATGCATCCAGCCATCCAATAGAAGATGCTGTTATGGCTTTTTTGTAATTTTTATCGATTTTGATTAGATTTCTTAATCGCCCTTCAACTCCTGATATTCCTCCAACTTCGGCCAGTTCTTCTATGCTTCTTAAGGCTCTTTCTTCAGCTGCAACAGTTTCAGCTAATTCTCTTTGCGTTACAAATTCAATTACGGCTGCCTTTGCAGAATTAGCAATTTTTCCCGCTTCAGAAATCTCGCTTTTTACTGCTTCTCTCTGTGCATTTCTTCTCGCTATTGTTTGATCAAGATGTTTGAGTTGTATTTTTTGGTCTTTTTGTACTTTCTCGAGTTCAATAAGGGATTTTTCAAGTTCAGATAAGGTTTGATTGAAAATTGTTTTTCTTTCTTCCAACTCTTTTTTTCTTCTGGAAGTAAGTTGTATTATGTTTTGATCTTTCAGTTTTTCTGATCTTAAAATTGAGAGTTTTTTATAGTTATTTTGGATTTTCTGTTCAATCTCTCTTATCCTTTTATTATTCTCTCCTAATCCTCCCCAAAGCTGAGCTGTTTGGGTTGATAGGTCTTCATGCTCTTTTTCTTTATTATTAATCTCTAATTGGATTTTTTCAATATTTTTTTGAAGTGTTTTATTTCTTGATCGATTCTCTTTAATCTCATTCTGAATTGATATCACTTGATCTGAAATATTCTCTTTTACCCTGCTTAGACTATCTAAACTAGCTTTTCCTGAACTTATCTTTGTGTTGAGTTCAGTTAAATTCGATCTTTGTTCACCTATTTTGATCTGGATTTCTAGAACTTTTGAACTACCTTCGTCAACAATTTCTGCACTTAATTTTCTCCAATCTTCCTCAATTTTTCTCCTTTTAGATCGATGAGTTTCGCGTAAAGATTTAAATTTATTAATTTTATTTTCTAGTTTTTCGACTTGAGCTGAGGATCCCTCTATTTTTTGATTAATTTGTGTTATTTCATGAGAGATTTTAATTGCTTCGAATTTTTTAATTTCTTTTTGAATAAAATTATGCCTAAGTAACCCATTTCGTTCCCGTTCAAGATCATCAATCCTTTTTTGAACTTCATCTATTCTTCCCATTGCTGTACGTATTGAGATATCTGCACTGCGCAATTTATTCTCAGCATCGGCTTTTTCAGAATCATATTGGGCTATACCCACTAGATCTTCTATTATTCTTCTTCTTTCCATAGGAGTAATATCGGTTAGTCGAGTTATGCTTCCTTGAGGTATAATGTTTTGACTTGAACTACTTATTGCAGCCATTGATAAAATTTCAAGAATATGTGTTCTGGATATTCTTCTACCATTTAATCTATACACACTTTGTCCATTTCTAAATACTTCTCGTGAAACTGTGACTGTGAGAGTATCGACAGGCATCTTGCTATCTGAATTATCAAATTGTATTATTACTTTAGCCCTTTTTCCCTTTTGCAACCCAGCTTTTTCGGATCCATGAAAAATTAATTTTGCTGCGTTCTCTGCTCTCATCCTTCTAGTGCTAAGTTCACCTAGGGCGAATAGAGCTGCGTCCATTATGTTTGTTTTTCCGCTTCCATTTGGACCTGTAATTGCTGTGAAGCCTTTATCTAGATTTATTCTGACTGTTTTTGGTCCGAAAGATTTGAAGCCTTTTACTTCTATTTTTTTAATGTAGGGCATTCAATCTGCGCCTTCGCCTTATGAGCGATTATTTTTTAGTAAACATCACATTTTCATTCTTATAAAAGCTTATT
>Ga0111169_117_pt1 | contig 20869 bp, 19 predicted proteins | sample DeeMarSeWOR28_12_FD_80260 | JGI IMG/M metagenome (GOLD analysis project Ga0111169, IMG submission 80260) | Crenarchaeota group-6 archaeon AD8-1 | reverse complement strand
AGCCCACAATAACTATTGGTGCGTGCTTAACAAAACGGTTAATTACATTATCGCACAAGTTTTTTAGTAGACTATAATCATTCACAACTATGAAGCGAAAAGGCTGTCTATTAACTGCTGAGGGAGCTTGTCTTCCAGCCTCAAGAATCTGCTGCAAAACCTCTTCTGGCAAATCTTTATCTTCATAGCGTCTTATACTCCTTCGGCTTAGAATCAAATCAAGAAGTGACATAAAATCTCACATTCTCCTACTCTCAATAATTCTAAAGATAGCTTATAATTCTTTATGATTTGACGAGAATCAATAGAAATATGTTGGCCATCGAAACTTACACTATGAGAGTCGAAACCTTCATAAAAATGTACAAATTATTGGCGAAATCTTCCGCACAAAATTCCCTTTTTTCATTTTGTATTTTTTTTGTTCTTGTTTGTTTTCGCACTCGTTTTCTGTGGTGATGTCACCACTTTCCGCGCACAAACCTCTTTTTCTTTTTCGGATTTGAATCTTTAGAGGCCGAGGTGAGGTATCTCGGTTCGTTTTAGAGTTTTTCCTTATGTATCTCGCAACCTTTTTTCCTTTTCTTTTTTAGATTAAATTTTAGCTGTTCAACCTCAAGTTGGAATGTTTGTGAAGAGAAAACTAAGCACATCTGAAATTAGCTTATCATTTAATGGATATTAATCAGGGGCTTAAACTTATCGCCACAAATGTTATGTAAAGAGCGATTAGAAGTATTCCTTCACGTTTGCTTACCTTTGTATTCTGTAGTATGTACCCTAATACAGTGTTAGATATTAATGAAAAAATTGCTAATTTTGAAAAAGCTGATATGTCCACGTTAAAAGGAGACAGCAGAAAAGTCAATCCCAAAATCAAAGTGATATTTATGAAACAACTTCCTATAACGTTTCCAAGAGCAAGATCCAGAAAACCTTTCCTGACAGAACCTAAACTTGTGGCAAGTTCTGGAATACTAGTTCCGAAAGCTACTACAGTAGCTCCAACAACTATTGGGGGAATACCTACATTTAATGCCAAGAAAGATGCTGACTCCACTATAAAATAGGCGCAGACCACAACCCCGATGATGCCTAAGAAAGCTTTGGCAACGTATTTTTTAAGTTCACGTTTTTCTGCTACATCAGAAATTTCCTCAACAACTTCTCTTTTTTTGGCAAGGTCATACATATTATAAACAAAGAGTGCTACGAGTAAGAACCCCGCGATTGGACTTGCATAGCCTACATAAAGCAAAATTAAAGGAACTATTGATGCAACAAAAAGTCCAAAATTAAGATTTCCCACTTCATTTCTGGCCATTCTAGTAAAAAACCCTGCGCTTTCAGGATATTTTAACGCCATTATAAGAAAGCTCGCTCCCAGTATCAAGCATATGTTTACTATGTTTGACCCTAGAACATTACCGACTGAAATCCCTTCATGATAGAGAACATGACAACAACAAGTTCTGGAAGAGAGGTGGAAAAAGCAACAAGTATGAATCCAATTTTGGTCTTTCCCAAGCCAGTTACGCTTGCCAAGTTAACTGAATTAGTGATTGTTAAGCTACTGGCTTTGATTAAGACAACCAATGAGGCAATAAGAACAGCTATGTTTCCTATGCTTCCTAGCTGTTCCAACACTCTTTTGGTTCCTCCCTTAATTCATTGGAAACGTAATTCAACCAATATATCTGTTTATCTACTACATTTATTTTCAAATTATTAAGTAAGTCAGGAAAGTATTCGAAACCTAAAAAATTCGGTTTTTCTTAATTAAAAAAAGGGAAAAGATTACGAGTGACATTGGAAAAAGCCCTTTTATGAACCAAGATACCTCAACTAGTAACAAGTAGTATACGAAACCATCCCCAAAACACACTTTTTAAAGTAGTTTGCAGGGATCTTCAGACTTTTTTTATAAGAGAAAAAACTATAGAAAATAGAAAGTGAGTGAATTCTGTTGAAATATTTAGTTCCAATAAAACCTTCTAAAGCTACTGGATTAGTTGCTGAAGTTTATTCCCAGATCAAAGAAGATTTCGGGAGAATTGTTGAACCTTTTACGCTTCATTCACCAAAGCCATTACTTCTTGCTGGAGTTTGGATGGCTGCCAGGGAAAGCGAGCTTGTTGGACAGGTACCCCGAGAAACAAAAGAAGCTATTGCCGCATCAATTTCAAAAGTAAATCAATGTCCGTATTGTGTTGATGCACATACAATTATGATAAGAGCAGCTGGAGAAAGAAAAAATGCAAAGCTAATTGCTCAAGAAAAATATGATCAAATACAACCAGAACAAACTAAAAAAATTGTAAAATGGGCCCTATCTTCTCTTTCACCTAAATCAGAGTTAATCTTATCTCCTCCTTTTGAGAAAAGAGATCGCTCAGAAATAATTGGCACAGCAGTTTTTTATCATTATATTAACCCGTTGGTGACTTTGTTTCTGGGCAACTCGCCATTACCTGTTCCTTTTTTTAAAAATCAAATGAAAACAATAGCAAGCCATATCTTCAAAAAGGCAGTAAATCGTTCAAAAATTCCTGGATCTTCTTTAACTTTATTACCTCAAAGAAAAGTAACTATTGATCTTTCATGGACTAAGGAATCTCCCAACATTTATGGGGCTTTTTCTCGTTTAGCAGGAGTAATTAGTGATATTGAGAAATCAGTTGTACCAAAACAAACTGTTCAGATTGTTGAACAGTATTTAAAAGATTGGCCAAAGAAAAAACAAGAAATTGGATCGAATTGGATAAATGAAATCACAAATAAAATAGATTCTCAACCAAATGCCGCTACTGCCCTTGCTCTAATGACAATATTTTCTCCATACAAAATAACATATGAGTTAATCAGTAATTTTCGAAAATATTTTCCAAGACAAAATCAACTTTTAGAAATTCCAGCTTGGGCAAGTTTTACAAGAGCTATAAAAATTGGCATTTCTTTAATAGCCAGCTAAATTAGAATTTATCTTTTATTAATGTAATAGAGATCTTTTTAATAAAAAAAGAAAGTATTGAGAAACTCCGACCTAAGCCAATCGATCCACTAGTAAAACTGAATTAAAAAAAAGGGAGAAGGTTTCTGTGAGATATCTAGCAAGCGATCTTCAGCAGATTGGGGAGAGGTATATGAAAGAATCCCCTAAACACAGTTATATCTCCTTTAAATGATTTGCTGAGATCCTCAAGACAAAAATAAAAAGAAAGAGTGTTTTTAACGTCGTTTAAAATAAATTATTAATCCAAAACCCAATAACAATATTAAAAATATTAGTAGCAAAGAAAGACCAAATAGCGATATTAAATTTTCAATTTTTTTAAATTTTATTTCTTGATTAATATCAGCAAAATGGACCGTGATTGATCCTGAAGAGGGAAAGACTTCATAGTCGCTTGGCGGATCAACAGAAAAACTGTATACACCATTTGAAAGATAAAATATGATCTTATTTGAGGTTGTATTCTGAATTTGGTCATTAATTTTAACATTCCAACTTGTTCCCGATGCCAACCCTGAGGCAATAAAAGTTACAGAAAACTTTTCTGTAAATGAAGAGCCAAAAGCATATACCAAATGATCGTAGGATCCCACATAGACCATACCATTTGCTACGGCTGGTGAGGAAACTACAATATCCTCTGTCTTAAAACTCCAAACTAAACTACCATCGTAAGCATCTAAGGCATAAATCAGATTATCATATGATCCAACAAAAACCAAACTATCCGCCACTGCGGGTGAAGAAGCAACATCTCCACCAGTTTTATATTTCCACTCTAACTGACCTGAAGAAGCATTTAACGCATAGACATTATGATCTCCCGATCCCACATAAACTATCCCATCTGCTACTGCAGGCGAAGAAGCTATATTACCAGAAGAAGTAAAAGTCCATATCATTGCTCCTGTTGTCGAATTTAATGCATAAATTTTGTCATCATAGGATCCGAAGTATATCACATCTTGAGCTATAACTGGAGAGGAAATGATAAAATCGTCTGTTTTATAACTCCAAAGAAATGTACCATCGGTAGCGTTTAATGCATATAATCTATTATCTATCGAGCCAATATACAACATTCCTTTCTCAACACAAGGAGATGACAGATGAATCTGGTTACCTGTTTCATAGCTCCAAATTAAATCCCCATCAGAAATATCTAAAGCATATACTTTATTATCTTCTGACCCAAAATACACAACACCATCCACCACTGCAGCGGAACACACCACTGGCCCATTGGTTGAATAATTCCACAAAAGTCTTCCATCTTGAGAGTTTAAAGCATAAAAATTACCATCATATGATCCAATAAAAACCATGTTATTAGCAATAGCTGGAGTTGATAGCATGACTTTATCCTTTGTTTGAAAATTCCAAATTACTGTACTAGTAAAATCATCTATTGGTACTGTACCCCTTGAAGCATCCAAAGCATAAACATTTCCATCATATGAACCAATAAAAACTCTCCCATCAAAAACTGCTGGAGAAGAATCAACAATCCCACCTGTAGCAAAACTCCATACCAGAGAACCATTCGCTTTATTTAATGCATAGATTTTTCCATCCCAAGAACCAACATAAACAACATTTCCCTTTATAGCAGGCTTAGATACGATCATATCACCTGTTTTAAATGACCATATTTCTTCTCCTGTTTGAGCATTTATCGCATAAATATTATTATCATTAGAACCAACATAAATCACTCCATCAGAAAAAGTCGGAGATGCCGCCACACCTGCCTTAGTTTTAAAATCCCAAATCTTTATTCCATTAAACGAATTTAATGCATAAATTTTTCCATCATAAGATCCAATATAGACTATTTCATTTTTAACCTCAGGTGAGGAAAAAACAGGGCCTCCAGTTAAATAATCCCATTTTAAATCTCCCGTATCAGCATCTAATGCGTAAACTTTACTATCATCCGAACCAACAAACACTGCATCATATGCTATTGCAGGTGTTGAAACTACAGAATCACCTGTAGCATATGACCAAATAAGCTGTCCCAATGTTGTATTTAAAGCATATATTTTGCTATCAACAGAGCCAATATACAAAATCCCATCAGATATAACCGGAGATGATAGCATAATCATATCCCCAGTTTTGTAACTCCAGATGTAATCTCCACTTGTAGCATTTAAAGCATAAACTTTGAAATCTTCAGAAGCTAAATAAACTACTCCTTCAATAACACAGGGAGCAGAATCAACATAGAAGCCTGTTGTATATTTCCAAACTAAATCTCCAGAAGTTGCGTTAAGAGCATAAATATTATTATCTTCAGATCCAAAATAAACCAAACCTCCCGATATGACTGCAGGAGATAACACGTTATTTCCTGTTCTAAATCTCCATATTAGCTTTCCATCAGAAATATTTAATGCATAAAAATAATCGTCATATGAACCAATGTAAACAAAATCCCCAGACACAGTCGGTGAATCTACTGGACCTCCTGTATTGAATCTCCATGCGGTCTCATTTGTTCTTGGAGCTAAAGAAGTTGAATATCCCGAATTACTCAAATCATTATGAAACATTGACCAATTATTTCGCTTATTAATTATGGATGAAGTATAAATCCCAGAATGAACAATATTTCCTTTAGACCAAGCACCAAGAATAACTAACCAAATTATTAGCCAAAACAAGAAAAGGCAAAAAAATATTTTACTCTGTTTTGTTTTGGCTCTAAATTGGAATCTAATATTTTTTTTTGCTTTACGAAAATTCATTTACAAATATTCTATGTATTTTTCCTTATTTAAAGTGAATTTTCCAAGTTTAAGCATAAGAAAGAAAAGGTGTTATTCTAAACAGACTAGGAAAATATTAGGAGACTTGAGTATACTGCAATAAAACCATAGAAACAACCAAACTAGACAAGCACAATTAAAAACAATAAGCTTTGAATAAAAAATGGGGTTGCTTCTGGGAGATATCCCCAAACGGTCGAGAATACCTTATCTCGGCCATAGCTTTTCTATGATTGGGTTTTTGGTTTAAAAAGTGTTTGCCAAGATCCTCAAGTTAATCAAATTAATATGAAAAAAAGGTCTAGCAAAAAAATATAAAAAATTCCTCTAAGAAGATAAAAATACTTCCTAATATCTCAACTGTAATAAGAAAATACTATGCAAGCTAAGAAGTTGTGTTCAGGTGATAACAAACGATTCTAAATATATTAATTCTGCTTATTTCTTTGGTTTTAATTGGCATTTTTAGTGATAGAGTAATTAGATATGTACTTGTTATTTCTAGTGGATTAGGTCTATCTGAGGTAGCCGCAGGTTTTATTTTACTCTCACTTGTGACTTCTCTACCTGAACTTTCCGTTTCATCACTAGCAGCTATGAGTGGGGAAGCAGGATTAGCTGTCGGTAATATTTTAGGTTCAAATGTGGCAAATCTTACAATGATTATTGGATTGGCTGTTTTTGTGAGTAAATCTGCCATATCTCTTAAAGGTGGGTCTCAAAAGGAGCTAGTTCAGTTTTTGTTTATTTCTTCAGTTATTCCTCTTTTTATTGTTCAGAGAGGTACTCTTACTCCAGTTTTAGGTATTGTTTTGCTTGTTTTATTTGTTTATTTTAGCTTGATAATTTCTAGAAAAACTAGCAAAATTGAGCCTATTGAGAAAGTAAAGAGGGGTGAAGTTGCGTTTGCTGGAGTTAAATTCTTGGCTAGTGTTATTCTAATTATTTTATTTTCTAAATTTACTGTTGATAATGCAATTGTTATTGCAGAATCTTTTGGATTGGCCCCTTCTATTATTGGGGCTACTGTTATAGGTTTGGGTACTTCTCTGCCTGAGCTTGCAACTACTATTCAGGCTTTGAAGAAGAGACTTTTTGGTATGGCTTTAGGTAATATTTTTGGTAGTTGTATTACTAATGTGACTCTTGTTCTTGGCGTTTCTTCATTATTGTCTTTTTCTGAAGTTCATATTTTGGCTGTTGAGAATATTATGTTCTATGTTTTATTATCTTCTTTAATAATGTGGTATTTTGTTAGTGTGAGTGAAAGAATTACTAGAAGGAGTGCTTTGTTGCTTTGTGTAATTTATGTGTTTTTTGTTTTACAACAAATTGGAATTCATTTAATTTTCTAAAAGGAATTTTGCTTAATAAATTGCTTAGAACAATATAATTCATTAAAATTTAAATCAACCAATCATAAAAAAATGGAAGTTTTGAGGGAGATATCTCCATTGACATGGTATGCAACTCAAATTCCTATTTATTTAGTATATATTTCATTTTCTAAATTTTAGAGAATAGAATTACATGAAATAAACATAGGTTGTCAATATTTCTTGACCTGAGCTTATTCTGGATTTGTAAAATATCTTTACAAGAATCCTTTTAATACAATGGATCATTCCTATTTTCGATGGAAACGAAGAAAGAAAATAATAATATTCACTTTGATAGGTACTCTTATCATATCTATATTGACAATTTTCTATCTAGGAAGTAATAACCCATTAGAATAAAAAAATAATGAAAAAATCACTTAACAGACTATTTTAAAAGAATACTATTTCTTTTTTCCATGTTTTTTAGGAATAGAAATGTTTCTTCTCTCTTTTCTTTTCATTTCCTTTTCTCGTTTCAGCTGTTTATGTCTTTATAATCCAGCAATTTTTTCTTTCTTTGTCTTAGGCAATTTCTAATCGCCTGTCAATTTTATGCCATTTGGCTAATCCTTATAAAAATATTCCTCTTTTCAATATTGGAAAACTATTCACAAAAATTTTTATAGGTAAAAAACCTGAAAAAACAATTTCGTTTAGTTTTGAATTGATTATGTATAATAAATGTAATTAATTAGGTAATTATTATATTAAAAACTACAATTTTATATATATGATTAAAATGTGGCTTTTTTCTAGGAATATTTGCCTAAATAAGAATTTTTTAAGCTTTTTTTTATAAAAAAAAGAGTATATTCTAGTGTGGATGCACACCATACAAGGAGGTCATGGCTTATGATCTTTGAAGAAGAGGAAGAAGAATGGATAGACGAAGAATGGCCAGAAGACGAATACGAGGATTAAGACAAACAAAACTCATCTAGATTCTTATTTTCTCACAATATTTTTTTTATCAAAAAATATATTATTTTCCTTAATTTATAGCTATTCACTTAACGATAAATTTAATAATCCTCTGAGTATTAGGCGGATTAAATACTTAGGTTATTATTTATGGTTAAAGAAAACAAAAAGAAGCCATTAGAAAAACTGAATAAATTGCAAGAAGAGCGAGAAAAAAATAACTTCTTTTCTTTATTGGATGGAGCTACTTCCCAAATACCAACAATTACTCCTGAATTGGATTCTCTTAGAAAAATTGTAATTGATAAAACAAGAACTTTAGAAGAGCGACTAGAGAGTTTTGAAATAATTATTGATTCAGAAATTGGCGATACGAATTTAACGAGAGGCAAAAATATTGAACGAGAAATCGGTTTAAGACAAATTTACTTAAAATTTGAAGGAGGAAATCCTACCGGCACTCAAAAAGATCGTATTGCTTTTGCCCAAGCATTAGATGCTCTAAGAAGAGGCTATGAGGAAATTGCCGTCGCCTCCTGCGGTAATTATGGAGCTTCTATAGCTTTAGCAGCCTCTCTGGCAGGATTAGATGGTTTAATTTATATTCCATCAAATTATCACACAAATAGAATTAAAGAAATGACGAAGTATGGAGCAAAAATTGTTCGTGTTCCTGGAGATTATGAAGAAGCAGTGAAAATATGTCAATTAGAAGCAGAAAAAAATGATTATTATGATGCTAATCCAGGCGGATCCAATATCAATTTACAATTGAAAGCTTATGGCGAAATTGCCTATGAAATATATGACGAACTTCGCGATGCTCCATTAGCAGTAGCTGTGCCAGTTTCAAATGGATCAACATTGGCAGGCATATATCGCGGGTTTGTAAGCCTATATAATAGAGGAAAAACATCTAGAATTCCACAATTTATCGCCGGATCTTCATATGGAATGAACCCAATAGTGCAAGCTTTTGTAAAAAATACTCCAAAATGTGTTGATTTATTGCCTGAAAGGATTAGAAACACATCGATTAATGAACCACTCGTTAATTGGCGCTCAATAGATGGGGAATATGCGCTTTCAATAATAAGGGATACCCGTGGTTGGGCAGCTTTTGCAACCGATAAAAAAATGAGAGAATATTCTAAACTATTAAGAGAGATGGAAGGGTTAAGCGTTCTTCCTGCCTCAACTGCAGGTCTAATTGCCCTAATGGATCGGCATAAAAAACAACCTTTTCCAGGAGACAGATTCGTTGTAATTTTGACAGGAAGGAAAGCGTAATCTTGCCTAAGAGAAAAGCAATAATTTATTGTGAAAAACAGTATCTTTCAGCTAATGGAAAAACAGCGCACGGATTAGTAAGATATACGACTAGATTTGATATTTTAGGAGTGATAGACTCAAAAGCGCCAAATGGAGATGCAGGAGAAATACTTGATGGAAAAAAGAGAAATATTCCTTTATTTTCAAGTTTAGAAGAAGCATATCTTAAGACAAAGCCAGAAGTATTTATCATTGGAGCAGTATCTGAAGGAGGTAATCTACCTGAAGGATATGATAAAGCTGTTGAATGGGCTCTATCACATAGTTTAAATGTAATTTCAGGTTTACATGAATTTATCTCAGAAAATACAAGATATTCTTCAATAGCAGAAAAAAATAATTGTGAAATAATTGATGTACGAAAAATATTCAGAGACTATAAGCGTTTTTATACAGGCGAGATAAGCAAGGTTAAATCTATCAGAATAGCTAGCTTGGGTACTGACTCTGCTATTGGAAAAAGAACAACATCAGTGTTATTAGTAAATGAATTAAAACGCCGGGGAAGATCTGCTGATATGATTTTTACTGGACAAACTGGATGGATGCAAGGATGGCTCCATGGTGTAGTTTTAGACGCTATGATTAATGATTTTGTATCCGGAGGAATCGAAGGAGCAATAATTGAATCATGGAAAGATCAAAAACCAGAATTTATAATAATTGAGGGACAAGGAAGTCTTGTTCATCCATTCTTTCCAGGAGGATTTGAGATTATGGCTGCAGGACAGATTCATGGATTTATTTTACAAGATGCTCCAGGCAGACCACATCTAGATGGATTTCCAAGCTTTCCAATGCCTAATCCTAGTCGAGTGATAAAGATTGCCAGGCTATTATCTAAACGTCCTCTATTAGGAATAGGTATAAATCATGAAGGCCTAACTTTGGAAAGAATAAATCAGATCAAAATAAAGATGTATGAGAAATTTAAAGTTCCTATTGAAGATCCGATAACTGATGGTGTTTCAAAAATAGTGGATAAAATTGAAAAACTCAAAGTCTAATTCAACTAATTTGCAGTGTTTTGAAAAAATCGAAATATCTGAACCAGCTATAAAAAATAAAAGATTTATAACAAAAATTATAATTTTTGATCTTAATAAACAAAAGAGCGAATTTAATCTATTCGCGAAATATGATAATTTATTATTATACGAATCTCAGCCTTTAATTCAGATGGCTTCTGTTATGCCATTATTAAATTATGGTCTTTTTACAAAAAAAATAAAATTAAATTTTAGAATCACAAAAGCCGATTACTCGCTAATTAGGGATTTACTGGAAATATTTTCAAAAGATATTTTAGTTAATAAATTCTTAAGAATAAAAAATCCATACATAATTCAACAGTTTGAAATTGCAAATAGTATCCCAAACTGGAAGACATTTTTTCAAACTAATATTGTCCACACAGGTTTAGATGTTGATAAAATGATTAAAGAGGACCTCAATAAAAATTCCTGTGGATTACTTTCTAGCGGAGGAAAAGAAAGTCTTCTAACATATGGAATTCTTAAGGAAATTGGAGCAAAAGTGCATCCATTATATGTTAATGAAAGTGGTGGTCATTGGCGAACTGCCCTTCCAGCTTATAGAAAATTCATAGAAATCGATCCTAATACAGAGAGAGTTTGGACAAATGTTGATAGATTATACACATTTATGCTAGATCACATGAGAATCATTAGAAAAGATCATAGGAAGATATGGTTTGACACTTATCCAATAAGATTAAGTATTTTTCCATTCTATGTGTTTTTGCTTCTCCCAATTTTTATAAAACGAAATATTGGAAATATACTGATTGGAAGCGAGTTTGACGATCCCCGTACAGCTCCATACTTTAAAGGAATTAAACATTTCTTTGGTATTTATGATCAAAGCCAAGATTTTGACTTAAGAATGGAAAGATGGTTTTCCAAGAGAATTAAAGGATTAAGACAATGGAGTTTGGTAAGGTCAATATCAGGATTAATTGTAGAGAGAATTTTAACAAGCAGATACCCTAAATTAGCTCAGCTACAAAGATCTTGCCATAGTTGCCATTTTCACAATAAAAAATTGCTGCCTTGCGGAAAATGTTCTAAGTGTCAAGGAATTCTATTATTCTTATTAGCCAATAAAGTGAACCCTAAACTTCTAGGTTACACCAAAGAAAATGTTGCTCTGTTACCCAATCTTCTCGTCAAAGGAAATCTCAAGCTGGATGAAGATGAAAAAAATTTTGCGCTTTTTCTTTCAAAAATGTCACCAAATTTAAAGAATAACAAAATAAATCATATTGAAACTATTCATATTCACAGAAATGCAAGTGATTTAGAATTAATTCCTATTCATTTTAGATTATCAATTATTAATATTCTTAAAAAATACACAAAAGGATTTTCAATTATCAAAAAAGAAACATGGATAAATAGTCCTCAACCTAAATATATCAAAGAGTTTTAATCATTCTTAAGGCAGCTCTAGTGTTATAATGGTTAAATATATAGTAATAAGCAATTCTTTCTTTAACTTTATATCCTGATTTTCTATAGAGCTCTATCGCTGAGCTATTTCCTTCAGAAACTTCTAATTGAGACCAACCAACACCTTTTAATTTCATATCAATTTCTGCCGATTTAAGAAGCTTCAATCCTATTCCTTGCTTTTGATAATCAGGGTCGACGTCAATTGTTTCAATATGACCAATTAATGAATCAAAATCATAGGCAATGATAATAAATGCGCGTATTATTTCATCATTTTTTTCAACTAAGCATATACTATTATTATCCAAAATTAATCTTTTTAGCTGTGATTTTGAATAAGCAACCCTACTAGGAAAACATTTTTTTTCAATAGCATATATTGAATTAATTTCACTAACCTTGGCTAAATAGATCCCAGAAGGATATTCATTCATCATATTCTCAATCCGTTATCTAATCATTTATTTTAAGAATTTCTCATGTTTAATTCAAATCAAATAAATAATCACCAAAATCAATCATGGATAATATTTATTTTAATATCATATATTGTTAATTAACTACTTCTGCATAATTCTTTTAGAGCCAACTTATAGAACTGCTATAGTTGATATAGCTTTCTATAACAATAGAACAAATATTAAAGCATGGAGGATTTCTCCAAAAATGCGTATTATTAAAATAGAAGCAATTCCAATAGAATTGAAATTAAAAGAACCATTTTCGATTTCTAATGAAACAATTGAAGTTGCAGATAATATTATCATTCGTTTAGAAACTGATGAAGAATTAGTTGGATGGGGATGTGCAGCTCCTGACATAGTCACTTCAGAAACAAAAAAAACTGTACTCACTAATTTTAATATGGCAAAGAAAACCTTAATTGGAGCCGATCCAACAAGAATTAATCTATTAAATTCTATTATGGAGGAAAATCTAAAAGGAAATCCTTCTTTGAAGGCTGGAATAAATATAGCTCTCTATGATATTTTAGGAAAAAAATCAAACATGCCTTTATTTAGGTTATTAGGGGGATATAGAGAAAAAATTTTAACATCAGTTACTATTGGATTAAATCCTACTGAATTAATGGTAGAAAAAGCAAAAAAAATTGAATCTGAAGGTTTTAAATCAATTAAGATTAAATGTGGATTTAACATAAACCAGGATATTATTAACATCACTTCTATTCATGAAGCAATTGGCAAAAAAGTTAGAATTAGACTTGATGCCAATGAGGGTTATTCGGTTGAAGATGCATTAAAACTAGTAAAAACTTTAGAAAAAGAAGATATTACAATTGAAATCTTTGAACAACCTACAAAGGCAAATTATCTTTATTCTTTAAAGGATGTTACAAATCAATGTTCAGTGCCTATTATGGCTGATGAAACAGCTCTAACGTTAAGAGATAATATTAAGCTAGTTAGACTTGAAATTGCTGACATGATTAACATTAAGCTAATGAAGATCGGAGGAATATCCAACGCTATTAAAGCAAATATAATCACAGAAATTGCACAAGTACCTATTATGGTAGGATGTATGAACGAATCCATGGCTGCAATGTCGGCTGGTGTTCATTTCGCTTGCGGCTTTAAAAATGTTCAATATGCTGATTTGGACTCAGTGTTAGATTTTGATAATGATGTGGCAAAAGGTGGACCTAGGTATGAAGAAGGTTATATAATTCCTTCAGAAAAACCTGGATTGGGTGTTGAAGTTCAAATTTGATACAGACTTACTTCAATAAAATACTCCAGGATGTTCCACAATATAATAGATTCTTGAAAATAAAAGAAATTGAAAATATTCTGAAAACTTTCAGGAAATCGCAAATAATCAAAGAATTAATAATTGGCAAAACAGCAGATAATAAACCTCTTAGAATGTATACGTTTGGTAAAGGAAAAAAAACAGCTTTAATAATTGGTGTGCCTCATAGTGATGAACCTCTGGGTAGTTTAGTTACAATTCACCTTATTAATTGGATGGCAAATCATCCTAAGGCTCAGTTTTTCGAGTGGAGATGGCTAATTATACCGATTCTAGAACAACGAGGAATGACAATGAACGAAGGTTGGTTTCATAATTATAGTTCACTCGAAAAAACGGCAAAATTCTATTATAGAGAATCTACAGAAGAACAATATGAATGGACTTTTCCATTTGAATATCAAGATTATAAATGGGTTCACTCAAGACCTGAATCTAAAGCTATATTAGAAGTTATTAAAAACGAAAAACCTGACTTGTTATGTAATCTTCACCATTCCGGGTTTTATAATACATACTTTTATTTTAGCGAGGATTTGCCAGAAGCGTACCTGCGGTTAAGAAAATTATCTAATTCACTTAAGATGCCCCTTTCTTCTTCAAATCCTGACGTATTATTCAGCAAGAGTTTTTCTCCAGGTTTTTATAAGATGTATGGATTAAGGGATTATATTGATTTTTATCAAAGATATAAACCAGAAAAACTCTTTACTATTAGAAGAGGAGCTTGTAGTGATGAATGGTACTTGGATAGAATTGGAGGATTTAGTTTTAATTGTGAAGTGCCGCTTTTTAGTTCATCAATAAAAAAAGACAATAATACATCTAAGATTGAGCTAAAAAAATTGCTTAAAAAAAGTGAATTAACAAAAACCAAGAATGTTCAATATTGTGTAGATATTTTAAAAAAAATTGAGCCTTTTTTTAACTCAGCTAATTACTTGCTTTTAAATTCAGTATTAAAAACTATTGCCAACACAAAAATGTCATTAAATTATGAAACAACAAAAATTCGATCAATTGAAGACAGAAATGCTACAAATTTTGAGCTATTTGAAAATAATGTAATGGTTCATATGGAGAATTTGATTCGATTAGGACAGATTTGGCGAATAATGAAAAACATATATGATACTGAAAAAAATGCTAAAATATTGAAGCTATTGAAACAAATTGACATAAAGATCTCAAAGCAGATAAAAAAAATAAATCTCAAAGCTCAATTTGAACCAATCCCTATCCAAAGACTAATTAAAATGCAAGTGGGGTCAATCCTAATTATTACAGACATTCTAGCATCAAAAAATTAATCAAGAATATATTCTAAAACTTATTTTTAGCAACCTAATCTTAATATAGCGAAATTACATTTTTTATAATTAATTATTACTTTGAAATTCTTCAGATGACGCTATTCCAGAGGTTCATTTGTTGTTAACCAGCAAAACAATAATAGAAGCAAAACTTCAAAATAACCAAATAGTACATAATGATCTTGTTTTCTATAAAAAATACTCAGAATATACTCTCAAACTAATTACCAAAGAAAAATATCAGAAATTCATCAAATATATCCTAAAAAAAGAAGAAATTCCTGAAAATAAAATAATTCAGATAAGCATTAGGGTATTTCCAGTCAGAAATAAAAAAGGTCAATGGCTAATAGGAAAATGTAATCAAAAAGGAGAAATCAAAATTTTTCCTAAAAATAGAAACTTATGCCTAAAAATTGCATTTAGATTTGGAAAACAAATACTTTTTTCATACATAAAAAGCCGTGGCTTAGCTGCTTTGATTCATGAACTTCTGCATTTAAAATATGCAGATGATGAAAAAAAGGTTCGTAAATTAACAAAAAAATATTTTAAAAAATACAATAAAGATAGCATACCATACTCGGCTAACAAATTTCTATTTATAAATTAGCTTAATATCATCTCAACACAGATGGTTCGATAATCAAATTCACAGAATCTCTAAAAATGGGGAAAGATTACGAGTGATATTGAAAATGCCACTTTTTTGAAAATAGGCTACCTCATCTCGGCTATTGATTTTTTATTTGCGTGTTTTTGTGGTTTAAAAAGTGTTTGCTGGGATCATTAGGTAATGAAAAAAGGGAAGATTGTTAGTGTGTAGTGAAACTTCGTTTCTACTCCATATTGCGACACATTGTAAAAATAGTTGTAGGATCAAGATAAACACTCCAAGACCCCATGAATTTTTTGCCATCCTCCGTTCCAAGAAACTCCACTATAACATTCAAATCAGAAACTTCCATCTTAGCAATATAACTATAAGGTGATTCTGAAGGTAAAGCTCCAACTGGTTCAGAAACAGCAGGTGCAAGAACATTTTCTACCTTCCAAGTATGAAAAGCAGTACACCAAGGAGCCCCTCTTATTCCTGGAACCTTGGTGTCAACAAGATATTTGTCATATTCTGTAGTCATTTTTTTGTCTTTAAGGTTGTATACGCAAAAAAGGATTGGCATATACTTGTTACTCCTTTTTTTTAACTATGAAAACTTGTTTTACCTTTTTTTGGTATATCAAAAAATGCTTATTCTATAGTTCAAAAAAGTTTTGCTAACTGAATTATGGTATAAGAAAGCATCTCAAATACACAGGTTTTAAATTTAACCATGAATTGGAGAGATTCTTATTCAAGCTGTTTTTTCTGTTCTTTTTTTTAGTTTTTCGATTTCTTTTTCAAGTCTTTCTATTTTATCTTCCATTTTTTCTTTGGTTCGGATCTTTTTGTGGTTATGTGTGCCTGTTTTTTCATTTATCCCATATTTGTGCATAAGGATTTTTTTCTGTTTTTCAAAAAATTTGTCTATAATTAACGAAATAATGACTCCAGTAATCAAGATAGTTATAAGTCCTAATAAGAAATTAATTTCTAAAATAGAATATATAACACCAGCCAAAGCAAATATGACAAATAATATAACATACACAATAATCTTGTATCTTTTTAATTTCCTAAGTTCTTGATTTAATAATGAAGATTCATCGATTGGTTTTTTTGCCATATGTTTATATGTTAAGTAATTTGTTTAAAAATTTAATTAAAAAATGGGGGTTGTTTCTGGCAGATATCCCCAAACGGCATAGATTACCTCATCTCGTCCATAAATGATGTATTTTATTTGTTTTGTTTTTGTTCCATCTCTTTTTTGTAAGTAACTATTTTTAAGTAAATATGCATGGATAGATACAGAATCTGTAATCCAAAAAGGTGGTAAATCGGTAATATTAATTAAAGAGCGTCTTGAATCAACAAAAACTGATAAAAAAAGATTCACCAAAGATAAGCCTATTAATGTCTTATTTATTGATGATGAAATTGGATTCTTTAAAGTTTCAAAAGAAATCTTGGAAAATCAAGGACAAATCCAAGTAGACTTGGCATCCTCTGTAAAAGAAGCATACTCTAAACTGAATAAAAAAAAGTTTGATGTTGTAGTTTCAGACTATCAAATGCCAGTAAAAAATGGTTTACAATTCTTAAAAGAACTAAAAGAAAAAGACAACACTATTCCATTCATTTTATTTACAGGAAAAGGAAGAGAAGAAGTTGCAATTCAAGCATTAAACTTGGGAGCAAACCGTTATATCAATAAAATTGGAAAACCAGAGACAGTCTATGGCGAACTTGCTTACGCTATTATTCAAGAAGTGGAAAAACACAGATCAAAACAATTGCTTATAGAGAGTGAAGAAAAATATCGTGTTTTAATCGAAAGAGCTGCAGATGGAGTTGCTATTCTTCAAGATAACATAATTAAATTTGCAAACAAAAGTCTTGGAGAAATGGTTGGTTATGAGCAAAAGGAGTTAATAGATAAAGAATTTGAGAAATTAATTCTGATGAAAATCGAGAGATGCTGATGGATAGATATAAGAAACGTATGGCTGGAAATACAATTCCAGCTGTGTATGAAATTCCAGTTGTTAAAAAGAATGGAAATAAAATAATATTAGAAATACATACAGCCTCTATTCAATACAAAGGAAAACCTGTTTCTATGGCAGTAATCAGAAATATCACAGAACGAAAAAAAACCGAAGAAATCCTAAAAAAATCAGAAAAAATACAGAAATATTGTTGAGCGAGCACCTTCAGGTATTGCAACTCTAAGAATGAATGGTAGAGTAACTTCAGTAAATCAAGCTTTTTTGAACTTGACTGGTTTCTCTGAAGATGAAATTGTTGGAAAACACTTCACAAAGCTTGGAACTCTCAGAACAAAAGATATGCCTAAATACATAAAAATTTTCACTGGTTTCCTCAGAGGAAAACTACCACCACCCTTTGAATTTGTTTACTATAGAAAAGATGGAACTCAGCGTTATGGTGAAGCACACTTAAGATATATTAAAAAAGATCAAAAGAATATCGGGATTCAAGCAATTCTATTAGATATAACCGAACGCAAAAAAGCAGAAGATAATTTCCGATCTCAAAAATATTTTATTGACAATGTTATAAATGAAATAGACGATACTTTTTTCATTTTTGACCCTGAAACTGGAAAAGCAATACAATGGAACACTGCTTTCAAAAAAATTTCAGGTTATAATAATAAGGAAATTAGATCATTGAAGGCTCCTACAAGTTACTATTCTGAAGAGGATCTAAAGAGATCAAAAGAAACAATAAAGAAGATTATCATGAATGGGAGAGACAGATTAGAAATGTCTCTTATGACTAAAGATGGTAAGTGCATTCCCTTTGAATATGTGGGTGTTCTTGTAAAGAGTCCTAAGGGTAAAAATTGGATATGTGCAATAGGTAGGAACTTATCTGATCGGAAAAAAGTTGATAATGCTTTGATTGCGCTTCTGATAACTTGGCTTTGGTTAATGAAAAGTTGGATGTAATTGGCAAGCTAACAAGACATGATGTAAGCAATAAGATCTCCATCATTAGAAACAATGTTCATTTAGCTAAGAAGAGAGTAAAAAACAATAAAATTATCTCAGAATATTTGAAGAGTATTGAATCTGCTATAAACCAAACTGATAAGATTTTTGAATTTGCTAAGAATTATGAAAAGTTAGGTCCGGAAGATATGTCCTTTGTGAATGTAGGTTTTAGTCTTAAGGAAGCAAGGATGTTGCTTTCAGGTTTAGATGGAATAAATCTTGTTAATGAATGTGATAATTTAGAAGTTATGGCAGATTCCTTGTTAATACAAGTGTTCTATAACCTTTTAGATAACTCCATAAAGTATGCTAAAAATGTTGATCAAATCAAGCTTTATTACACAGAAGGAAACAACAATCTTTCATTAATTTATGAAGATAATAGTAATGGAATTTCAGAGGGTGAGAAGGAGAAGATTTTCAAGGAAGGTTATGGAAAAGGAACTGGGTATGGACTGTTCTTAATTCGAAAAATTTGTGATTCATATAATTGGATAATAAAAGAAACAGGAAAACAAGGTAAAGGAGCACAATTCACAATTACAATACCCAAGACAAACGAAAAAGGAGAAAATTACAATTTTCTTCAATAACAGTTCCTTTATAAACTATAATTAACTTATTCTATTCTTTCTTGATTTATTATATAGAATCTAAAAATGGGAAAAGATAGCGGTGTGTAATAAGAATTTACACAATCCTAAATGGGTTACTTCATCTCGGGCATTTTGATGGAGTTTTTGTTGATCTGGTAACATTCTTACTGCATGTTACTTATTTTCGTTTACGGAAAAGCATATACCATTTATTATAACAAATGGTTCAAAACCAACTTTTCCTATTTCTTTCGCTTCTTCAACTGTGTGAGCTGATTGTATCACAAATTCGTTTAGGCTTTATTTGACCTAAGCAATGATACTGCAATGCCTCCATCACTTCGCAAAAGGAAGAGATTATTACCAGCTAATCTCCAACCTACCACAGAATTTAAGGCATCTAGCAACGCCTTCTCCTGCACCATCGCGGTTTCCTCGCACTCTTTTAAGGTAGTAGTTAAAGGACCTAAATACAATATCCTTCCTTCTAAACCCCATACTCCTCTAAATGTATTGCATCCAGCACTAACTTGAACAAAATCCTTTCTAAAGGTTAAGTACAGAACATCGCTAACGCTCACAATTGCCTTTCTCTTGGGCAAATGAATACTAATCACCTGCCACTTTCCAAGCAGATCTTCAACTCCAGTACGCCTTAGCACGAGAAGAATCTTGCCCTGCTTGCTATCAAGCTCAAGCCGATCACCGTTAACACGAAAGCTAAACACCTTTGTAAGCTTCCCCAAAAACTCAGCTTCAAGAGACATTTGTTGATCTTGGCACATCTTGAGAGTACTAGCAAGAGCACCCAATATTCGAAATTGTACACCATGTATCTTGTACTGTCCCCAATAATTATTACAACCACTAAAACCAGAAATAATCTTCTCAGCAAACTCTAAAGTAACAGCGAAATTATCAAGATCTTTAAGACCCGCAATCACTCGCCAACTCGTATTATAAAGTGTGTTTGTCGTTATGTTATAAACCTCTCATATGTTATCTTCGTGTTAACATGAATCAGGCATTTTCCTATTCCTCTTAGATTCTATTCTAGTTTTTGGTCTTTGAGAAATAGATAAGAATCTATTGAATAAATTTATTTTTCTAATTTTTATGCACTCAAGAAAAGGCTGCAAAATGAGAAAGAAGAAAAAAATCCAAAAGTAAAAACCGTTAATTTGATTAATATTAAAAGTATAACACAATATCAATCAATAAAAAATGATCAAAATGTTACAAGACATTCTAGCAGGATTACTAGATGGATTAATTTCAGGAACAATAGCATTCTTCATAGTCTTGCTACTAGCATTTTTCTATAGATTCTTCACAAACGAAAAAATACCAACATTCATCGGAATAGCCTTTGGACTGGGGTTTTGGGGATTCACAGGAGGTCTACTAGACATATTCCAACAGCCCTCATTAGGAGGTGTAATTACCATTCTAATAGTGCTTATTTTTGTTGTGTGGGCAGTAAATACTGGCGACAAAATCTCAGAAAATATTCCAAAAAAGGGAATAGATAGGATCAGAGGAATCAGAGCCGCTGACAAAAACTTCACTATAATCAAACTCCCCCATGAACGACTAATATTTGATATTGCATCAAAACCAAAAGTTCCAGATTCACTAAAAGCAGAATTATCAGAAAGAGAATTCAC
>Ga0111169_141_pt1 | contig 26120 bp, 22 predicted proteins | sample DeeMarSeWOR28_12_FD_80260 | JGI IMG/M metagenome (GOLD analysis project Ga0111169, IMG submission 80260) | Crenarchaeota group-6 archaeon AD8-1 | reverse complement strand
TTACAAAATTGGATTTTCTTGAGCCTATATCTCAAATGGAGGATAAAGAAAAAGATTTCTCAATTCAATTTGGAGTTAAAGATGTTTCCATAAGCCCTTACCAAAAAGGAATTCTTCTAGAAGAATTCAGATCCTTTATTAAAAAATATAAAGAAGCATTAATCGCAGGGACCCTTTTTGTATACATAAAAACACATGGAAAAAGCCATAAAAACGAACCTTTAGTTCATTGTCGATTGCAACTAAGAACAGTAAAAAGCACTTTTTTCAGTTCAAGTGAAGGATATGGAATTGAATCTACTTTTAGACTGGCATTAGATAGATTAGATAGAAGACTGCTTCGAAGTAAAGAGATGGAAAATAATCCAAAATATGCTAAAGATTATCTTAATACAATGGGTTTATTTTGAGAGAAAAATGGTTACATCCATTTACTTAAAAAATCTTTTTATCTAAAAATTAACTTAATTAATAAATTTTCTTATTTTTATTAAAATTTATCTAATTCAGATCAATAAAATAATGTAATTTATATAGGTATTTTTTTTCCATTAAAATCAAGTCTTGAAAAGCCGAATTCATCTTGAATTTTACGCAGCTGTTTTGAATTAAATATTGGTCCGTCTCTGCAAACCCGATATTGCCCAATAACACAACTCCCACACAAACCTATACCACAACGCATAAGACGTTCCAAACTTGCCTCCAAGGGTATTTTGTACAATTCTGCAATATCAAATACATTACGCATCATAGATTCAGGACCGCATGCATAAATTATATCGAATTTTTCCTGACGAAGAATCTTGGTTAGAGATTCAGTAATTATACCTTTATAACCATAGCTACCGTCTTCAGTTGTCGATAAAATTGTCTGATTTTTGCATAAAATTTTAATTGAAGACATAAACAACAATTCATTTTCTGTTTTTGCACCATTAATGAATGTTATTTGCTTGTCATCCCCCACTATTTTCTTTAATAAAAAATACAAGGGAACTATTCCAACTCCTCCGCCAATTAATAGACATTTATTGGATCGAGTAGAAAACCAATTACCAAAAGGACCACGCACTCCAATGTTTTGTCCTTTTTTCATTGAATTTAATGAGTTTGTAGCAGATCCAACTGCTTTTACAGTAACTGAAACCTCACCCTTTTGTGAATTCATTATACTAAGAGGAATTTCATCCACTCTCGGTATCCACAGCATTATGAATTGCCCTGGTTTGGCTCTTGAGCAAAGCTTATCATTAAAAGTAATTGTTTTTGTTGTTTGATTTTCTGTTTTTATATTTAGAATTGGTATTGTGCGCATAATATTATATTTTCTGAGATAGGCCGACAATTTGCTCCACATTCTTAAATCTTTTTTTCTTCAGATAGGATTTAATTCCTTTGTTTATATCATTAAATACTTTGGTATTTTGTAATGCAATTGCTGTTCCGATTTGGATTGCAGAAGCCCCGGCAAGCATAAATTCAATCGCATCACGCCAGTTTGTTATGCCTCCTGAACCAATTATCGGTACAGTTACTGTCTTAAAAAGTTCATAAACACATCTGAGGATTATAGGTTTTATAGGTGGACCTGAAAAACCCCCAAAAATATTACTCAAAATAGGTTTGGTAGATTCAATATCAATCGCCATAGCATGAATAGTGTTAGTGGCAGTTAGAGCATCAGCTCCAGCCTCTACAGCTATTGTAGCAAACTCCGTTATGTTTGTTACATTTGGTGACAATTTCACAATAACAGGTTTTTTAACATTATTTTTTACTTTTTTAATAGCCCTGAATAATTTTTCTGGATTTTGACCTATTTCTAAACCAGTATCTTTAACATGAGGACACGATACATTAAGCTCTACAGCATCTGCACCATAATTTATAGCCTTTTTAGCAACCGTTTCATATTCTTCAATGGAAAAACCATACACACTAACAATTAACGGAATATTAAGAACATTTTTTGCTTTCTTAATCTCATTTGCATAACTCGCTATACCAGGATTTGGAAGACCCATCGCATTTATGAATCCATTGTTGATCTGAACTATAGTTGGGTTTTCAAAGCCTTTGCGACTTTCTAATCCAATAGATTTAGTAACTATCCCTCCGACTCCTTCTTTTGCTATTCTTTGAAAAAAATCAACAGAATAGCTCATTATCCCTGATGCCAACATAGTAGGTGAATTTAAATGTAAACCAGCAATATGCGTTTCTAAGGAATTGGATTTCAAAGTTCTCGCAACCTTTAGCTTAGAGTTATTTGTTAATTATGAAATAAAGGTTCTCTTATTGAATTTATTAAATTTTTAAAGGTTAATTTCAACTATTTATGATTTTGTTAATCTTGAAACATTTTTAAAATAAATGAAATCAAAAAATTATTTTCGAAATAATAACACTACAGATAATAAAAATCGCAGTAATTACCATATTTTGAAATAGGCTAAAAATTTTAACATTATACAAAAAAATAATTTTTTTTATAATTCAGCTGATTCAAATAATCGATAGTAAAGATTAACTATTTTGTCATTTTTGCTTGTTTCCCTATTTTCAATTATTACAAGATTACCAGTAATTTTCGCTAAAACACAGGCAATAGCACTGCTTAACGTACCCATATTTCTGTATGCAGAATTTTCTATTTTAATATAAACTGAATTTTCTGTCTTTTCCAATTGAATATTTTGAGCTATTTCCAAGTCTTCAACTATTAATTTTCGTAATTTTCTTTCAAAAAAACCTAAATCTTTCTGAGTGAAAGTTGTATTTAATGTCTTTTCAAATAATATGGATAGATCATAACCTGGCGGGGTAATAAGTAATCCTTTGGGATTTTTAATAAAAATTTTATCATTTCTTTGAATTTGATAAGGCAAAGGCATAATATTTTTTTCCGTCTCGCTGATAAAAACTTTGCTGGATTCAGAATTATTCAAATATTTTGGGGGCAGATAAATAGCTTCTCCTGCATATCCAAGTTCCAAAATAATCTTTCTAAGACTTTTCATCAAAGATGGGGTTGCAGTTAAAAGCAAATCTTCTTTCACATATTTGCTGGATTTAATATTGATCAATATTACCCCCCAAAAAACACAACCTAAACCTATGAAAACTAAAATTGAAGAATTAAAATAAACTGACAAAAACAAAATCGCTATTCCAACAAAAAATAAAAGAGAATTAATAGTTAAAATTGGCTTAATGGTTGAATAAAACCAAGATTCGGAGGAAACAACAAGCAACATTGATATAGTATCAATCAAAATTACCATTAAAAATAATCCAAAAAAGATTGCAAGCATATTCCAATAGGGGATAGCCCAATCATAACTGAATTGCAATCCATAACTGTACAATGAATGATTAACTATAGTATCCAATTGCAATAATGAAAAAAAACATACAAATGCAAAAAAAATTCTAACAACAATAAGAGAAGAACTAAATGGTTTAATGAAATTTTTTTTACTAGCTATCTGAATTATAACAAAAATCAATGCAAAGATAATTGCCACCAAAGAGATCAAAATAGAATCCCTTATCAGGGCTGAATAATTCCAGTACCAATTAGCCCATTCATAATCAAATATAAGCCCGTACTCATAAAGAGCACCATGAACAAAAAAATCCAAGCGATCCATCAAAAAATAACAAATTAGCATTATTATCGTGCCAACTACTAAGAAAGGAATAGAAAGAATCTGGTATTTGGATCCAATTTTTTTTGTCATAAAGATGCCCAAATTAAAGCATAGATTTTATTCTAATATTGTTTCTAAATACTACTTTAATCTTATTTAACATTAAATCATATTTAATAAATTGATTAACAGTAATTTAATACAAAGATTGCTTGTTCTAGGTACAGTTCAAGATAACAGATGAACACTACTTTGGAATTAGGAAATAACTTTAAAATAAAAATTATAAAAACAAAAATAGTAATAATTTCCCACTGCAAAAAATTTTTAGTAAATATAATGCGGGTCCGCTGGGATTTGAACCCAGGACATTCAGCTTTCTTCATGCTTTTTAAGCGTTAGAAGGCTGACGCGCTATCCGTTCAACATAACTATCCTCTATATGGAACCGTTATATTAAATCCGTGCTGCGCCACGGACCCTTGCCTTGATTAGAATTAGAATCTTATTTTTTAAGCCTATCTATTAAATCATGAAATATTTGAAGCAATATTAGCCTTTAGAAAAAGATAAGATTGAATGATTGTTATTTTCTTATGAAATTTAATAAAAAAATATACACAAAATCACCTATGAAGAATTAAAGGGTAGATAAATTGATTTTTACGGATTAAGAGAGTTTTAATATAAGAAAAAGTTATTAGAAGTATTATGAGTTTACGTTGCTGTCTTTAAGGGGAAGTAAAAAAGTAGTGATTAAGCTTAATCCAGTTGTATCTGTTGTTATCCCAACTTATCGTGAGGAAGAAACAATAGCAGGGTGTCTAAAAAGCATAAAAAACCAAGAATTTAAAGAGGGCAAAATCGAAATTATTGTTGTTGATAGTCATAGTCCTGATAATACAAGAGTTGTTGCGAAAGAATTGGCTAATAAGGTTATAGATGTTAAAGCTCGCGGGGTCGGGAAAGCACGTAACATTGGCGCAAAGAATACAAAGGGCAAGATTATTCTTTTTGTTGATGCAGATACGTATCTAGATAAAAATTTTGTAACTGAAATATATAAAAGCTTCAAGGATCCAAGTATTGTGTGTGTTGCAGGTATTCTAAAAAACCTTGAGAGATTAACTCCATTAAATAGGCTATTTGCAATATTCCATTATGGATTTTTAAATAAGATATCATCAATAACAGCTTATTTTGGATTTCCACTTTTTCCTTCTGTATGTGTAGCTTCCAGAAAATCAGCTTTTGAAAAGGTCAACGGTTTTGCAGAGGATATGGCTTGTGCAGAGGATGTGAATTTTTCAAGAAAGATGGGGAAAATTGGAAGATGTATAATTAACAAAAACGCAAAAGCCTATACATCTGTTAGAAGAATAACTAACTGTGGTAAAGGCAAAATGTATTCAATGTACTTTAGGAATTACATCCGGGTTTTTATATTAAATCAAAAACCATGGCTTACAGAGTTTCCTCACATTAATACGATATAAGAGTCCTTATCATTTTTTAAGTTTGCAATCAAAATAATGTTATTGAAAAATATTAACGCGGTTTTTAGAAAATAGCAATGAATAAACAGCAATAAGTACTACTCAAAATAAAAATCAAGTTTGCGATAATACAATATGAAGGAATTGACTCCCTTAATTTTTTAGGGAAAATACTTTAATGCATAAATCGATTACAATATATTTAGAGGAGTTTGAATGCCTACAGCATTTGTATTAATTAATACCGAGATAGGTTCTGAAGCTGATGTTCTTAAGGAATTAAAGAAGGTTGAAGGAGTAAATGAAGCTTCAGCAGTCTATGGAGTCTATGATATTGTTGCGAGAGTAGCTGCTGATACTATGGATAAACTTAAAGAAATAGTGACTTGGAGAGTTCGAAGGCTTGATAAGGTTAGATCTACATTAACTATGATTGTAGTCGAAGAAAGATAATTGCTCATTTTTCTGTTTTCCAAGATTTACTTTAGTTTGTATTAACAGACTTATTGTTTGTTATAGTAACATATACGAGGAAAAAATTTATTGAAAAAAAATCAGATAATGCACATTGGTATTGATGATACTGATTCAGTAAGGAAAGGCTGCACGACGTATATTGCTGCTCTTTTGATTGAGAAGCTTGAAGAATTAGGAGTAAGATTTATTGATTATCCAAATTTAATTCGATTAAATCCTAATGTCCCTTGGAAAACAAGAGGCAATGGAGCATTATGTCTTCGATTTCAATATAATCCTATATTCGAAGATGAAATAAAGCAAAGAACTAGAAATGTTGTAGAAAATAATTCAGATTTACAGTCTGAAAACACAAACCCAGGAATTATATTTCTTATTGGAAATAAAATTCCCCAAGAGATCAGAATTTTCTCCAAAAAAGTGTTGCAAGGGATTGTTGATTTAGAGAGCGCAATTAAACTAACTGAAAAATATAGCTGTGATATGATCGGTTTTAAAAATTGTCGAGGTTTAATAGGAAGTTTAGGAGCTATTGGGGAAATACTTGATTGTGATCATACTTATGAATTAATATCGTATCGAAAATTGAGAAATATAGGAAAAGTAAGAATTCTTGATAAAAAATCTGTTTTTAAGATGGATGAATTGACAAAACCATTCACTTTTAATAATGTTGACTTGGAAAAAATGAGGATTATTATTACTCCTAGAGGTTTAGATCCTATTCTATTTGGAATCCGGGGTGAATCAGCTCAAATAGTAAAAAAGGCATTTTCAATAGTTCATCCAGGTGAAAAAATCGAAAGATGGGTAATTTTTAGGACAAATCAAGGCACTGACGCTCATATAAAAAAGGTACAAAAGCTAAGTATAATACAGCCATATCAGTCAATCCTAGCCAAGGGAATTGTATCAAAAAATCCTCAGATTATTCCTCTTCGACATGTAATTTTCTCAATTAAAGATGATAATAGTGAGGTTGACTGTGTAGCTTTCGAACCAACAGGATCATTGCGAAAAATAGCGAGAAAGTTAATTGTAGGAGACGAAGTAGAGGTTTTTGGTGCAGTAAGAAAAGTTGGAGAAGAGGGTATATTGACTATTAATCTAGAAAAAATCAATATTTTGTCCCTTTATCTGAAAAAAAAATTACAAAATCCTATATGTTCAAAATGTCATCGACACCTAAAATCTCTTGGAAAAAATAAGGGATTTCGTTGTGATAAATGTCATGAAAAATTTCCTGATAAGAAGAAAGAAGAAATTATAGTTAATAGGAAAATAAGAAAAGGATTGCATATAACTTCAGCAAGATCACAGAGACACTTAACCAAACCTTTTAGAAGATATGGTTTAGAAAAAACCTGTCAAGAAAGAATTAATATGATTGATGAATGGCATCGAGAATAAAGATGGTTTTTGGATAAATAGGTTGATAGTTTGGTGAGTGAGGTATAATCTTAATTTAACAGTTAGAGTGAAACAATTTAAATTTAGGGAAAAAGTAAACTCCAATAAAGCTGAAAGATATAGAGGATATAGAGCCATGTCTAATATGTTGAGGAGGTTTTCATCAGAAGAGTATAAACTGCCCTTTTTTCTTGAAGAGGGTTTTATTAGAAGACGTTGCCCTATTTGCCGTGAATATTTTTGGACTCAAAATTCATATCAAGAGACATGTGGCGAATCAACTTCTGATGGATGTGCATGCTATAGCTTTCTTGGTAATCCGCCTACATCAAAGAAATACAATCTTTCTGAAATGAGAGAGGCATTTCTTTCTTTTTTTGAGAAGCAAAATCATGCTAGAATTAAACCTTATCCTGTGGTGGCTAGGTGGAGAGATGATATCTATTTAACTCATGCAAGTATTATTGATTTTCAGCCTTATGTGACTGATGGAATTGTACCTCCTCCAGCCAATCCGCTTGTTATAGCTCAACCTTGTATCCGTTTGGTGGATATTTCTAATACTGGTCCGACTTTTGGGCGTCATCTTACAATTTTTGAGATGGGAGGTCATCATGCATTCAATTATCCTGATAAGGAAGTTTATTGGAAAGACGAGACCGTAAGGTATCATCATGAATTCATGACAGAAGTTTTGGGCATAAAATCAGAGGACATAACTTATAAGGAAAGTTTCTGGGTTGGTGGGGGAAATGCAGGTCCAGATGTAGAGAGTATTGTGGGTGGACTTGAAGTTGGAACCTTAGTTTTTATGCAATATAAGCTTCTAAAAAATGATTTTATTAAATTGCCAATCAGAACTGTTGATACTGGATATGGTTTGGATAGATTAGCATGGCTTTCTCAAGGAGTGCCAAGTTGTTTTCACGCTATTTACGGGAAGGTTTTGGATAAGATATTTGCAATGGCTAAACTTGAGGAGATTGATGATAAAATGTTATTTTCTATCGCTAGACATTCAGGATTAGTTACTATTGATAAAAAAGCTGACAGGTTGATTACTAGAAATAAAGTTGCTGAAAGAGTTGGCGTAGAAGTTGAAAAATTAGAGAAAATTCTTGGTCCAATTGAAAATGCTTTTGCTATTACAGATCATACTAAATGTTTGAGTTTTATGTTATCTGAAGGAATAGTGCCATCTAACATCAAAGAGGGATATTTAGCTAGAATGATTTTTAGAAGAACTTACAGACTTCTACAGAACTTGGATATGGAATCAGAAAAACTTTATGAAATTTTTGAGTTGCAAAATGATTTTTGGTCCAAAGATTATCCCCATATCAAGGAGAAAAAAGAAGAAATTATTGATATGATAAGAGTTGAAGAAGAAAAGTATAAAGATACCATAAAACGAGGAAAAGGAAAAGTTGAGCGAATTATCGATGATATTTTGACTAAGAAAAAAAGGAGATTTCCTAGTAATAAATTGTCCGAGTTGTATGGTTCTCACGGGATTACTCCGGAGACGGTAAAGCAGATAGCTAACCAAAAGGGCATTGAAGTTAAGATTCCTGCTGATTTCTACAGTTCAATTGCGAATACTCATGTCTGTTCAGAAAAACAAGAAAAGAAAGAGCTAATTTCTAATATTGAAAAAAGTAAGGTTGAAAAATTATCTGCAACTAATTTAATTTTTTATGATGATGCTTATATCAAAGAGTTTGAAGCAAAGATTCTTTCTATAATTCGCAACAAATACGTAATTCTTGATAGAACAGCCTTTTATCCAGAAGGTGGTGGTCAACCAGCTGATCAAGGTTTTCTGCTACTAAACTCAGAGAAGATTGAGGTTGTCGATGTTCAAAAGATAGGAAATGTGGTTTTGCATAAGATCAAAGGGTCAATTAAAGCAAAAAATGGAAGTATGGTAAAGGGTATTTTGGATTGGAAGAAAAGATATGCTTTAATGAAGGCGCATACAGCTACTCATTTAATTAATGGAGCGGCACGACGTGTTTTAGGTGATCATGTGTGGCAACACGGAGCTCAAAAAGGAGCAAATATTTCAAGAATTGATATAACACATTATAGAAGGTTGACTCCTAGTGAAATTCATAAAATTGAAAAATTGGCAAATAAAGCAATTTATGAAGAAATTGAAATTAAAACATCATTTATGAATCGTAACCAAGCTGAATCACTTTATGGTTTTAGACTTTATCAGGGTGGCTCTGTTCCTGGAGAGACTATTCGTGTAGTAAAAACAGGGGACTGGGACATAGAAGCATGCGGGGGAACTCATCTAAAAAATACCAGAGAGATGGGATTTGTTAAGATTATTTATACTGAAAGAATACAAGATGGAGTAGAAAGGATAGGGTATTCAACTGGACTTAAGGCATTAGAAAATATTCAAAAAAATGAAAAATTATTATGGAAAGTTTCAGAAATTTTGGAATCTTCTGTTGATAAATTGGATAAAACAGCTGCTAGAATTGTCAAAGAATTGAAGATAGCTAATTCTGACAAACGTAAATTAATCAAAGAATTAGTAGAAAAAGAAAACTAGCAGAACGTGACTTCAATAAAAATATGGATATAGAAAGAATGATCCAAACAGCAAATGAAGCTATTAAGCAAAACGAATCAACAGTAACTATCTTTTTTGGATCAAACAAAAAAATAGCCAATATTGTTGTGATGGCTGGGAATACTGCTGTCAAAAAAGGTGTTAATGCAGTTGAAATTGTGAAGAAGGTGGCTCCGATTATTGGAGGTGGAGGAGGTGGAAAGATTAATTTTGCTCAAGGAGGAGGACCAAAGCCTCAAAATCTACAGGAGGCAATTCGAAAAGCAAAAGAGTTAATAAAAATTCAATTAGAAAAATAGAATATTTATAGAAAAAACGAAAAATTTTGTTTTGCTAACGATTTTTTTCTTAATATCTATCATCTTTAATTTTTTAGCTAAACTTTAATGAGGCAGTTTAACGATTTAATTAGGAAGTTGATGTTTATGAGTTCTGAAAAAGTTTATGTTCGCGGATTAAGGGATGTAGCTGCTTGCGAAACTAAAATTAGTTTTGTTGATCCTTATGGTGCACTTTATTATTCGGGTTATGATATTGATCGGCTTATTGGAAGAGTTTGTTTTGAAGAAGTAGTTTATTTGCTTTTGAATGGAAAGCTTCCAAATAAAAAACAATTGGAAGATACTAAAAGAACACTTTTTTCTGAGATGAAGATTCCAAATAATTTGCTAAGATTGTGTTCAATTAATAGAGGCCATCCAATGGAGAATTTGCGAACTATAATGTCTAGCTTGGGTGAGTACGATTCTGATTTCGAAGATTCTTATAGGGCTGGAAACAAGAAATTAGCGCTAAAATTAATTTCACAAGTTGCTACAATAGTTAGTGCAATCTATAGGGTAAAAAATAATAAAGAGATAATTCTTCCCAAGAAAGAGTATGGATTTGCTGAGAATTTTTTGTTTATGTTTCGAGGAAAAATTGCAGATAAAGAAGAGATTGATGCCCTTGATCGTTATTTAACTTTACATGCTGATCATGGACTTAATGCGTCAACTTTTGCTGCTAGAGTTACTGCTAGTACAATGTCAGATATCTATTCTGCTGTTATTTCAGCTATTGGCACACTTAGGGGTATACTTCATGGTGGAGCAGGAGAAAGAGTAATGAATATGCTCCTTGATGTTGACAATCCAGAAGAAGTTGAAGCATATATTCAGGGAATGCTATGTAATGGAAAAAAGATTATGGGATTTGGACATAGAATTTATATAAAAGAAGACCCAAGATCGCGTCATTTAAGAAAAATAAGCAAATCTTTATGTTCACGAATAGGTAAAAGGGATCTATATAATAAAGCAAGAGCAATACAATCTGTTGTACATAAAGAGCGTAAAATTTATCCAAATGTAGATTTTTATGCTGCTTTGGTTTTAAATGCTTTAGGCGTCCCTAAAGAGTTCATTACACCGTTTTTTGCGTCTAGTAGAATTGTTGGATGGACTTCACATATTTTGGAGCAGTACAGAGAAGCCGTATTAATTCGTCCTACTTCTAATTATAGGGGTGCTTATGGAACAAAATTTGTTCCACTTGATAAAAGATAAGAAACAGAAGTAATTTTTAGGATTGAGTATTTAATAAATTATTAAATTTTTTATTTAATTAGTAGAATTTGTAGGTTTGTTAGCAATTAAAAGTTGTCTAATAGTATTATTATAAAAGAAAAAGGAAATTTGAGTTTAGTATTCTTCTGTATTTTCAATATTTTCTTTTGTTTCAGATATTGATGTTTGGTTTTCTATTTGCTTTTGCGTTTGATTTATACCTTGAAGGTTTGTAGTTGTTTGCTCGTCTATTATTGTTTCTTCTGGAGTATCTTCGATTATTTGATTAGCTGATTCCAAGAATAATGGTTCATTTTGAATTATCTCTGGCTCATCATCAAAATTAATTTCATCCACAAATTGTGGCCATTCGTCAGTTTCATCCTCAGTTGTCATTTCTTCATTGGAAATTTTTTCTTCATTAGAAATTGCTGGGTCTGATTGTTTTTGCTCTTCATAATCCTCAGGAACAGTCTCAGGAACAACATCAGCCTGAACCGAATCATCAACCGATAAATCACTCTCTAAAACCTCAGGAACAGTCTCAGGAACAGTCTCAGGAACAACATCAGCCTGAACCATCAGCCTGAACCGAATCATCAACCGATAAATCACTCTCTAAAACCTCAGGAACAGTCTCAGGAACAACATCAGCCTGAACCGAATCATCAACTTGTTCAGGAGTTTCTATTTCTATAGTGGGTATTGTCTCATTTTCAGCTATCTCAGATATTGCTGAATCAATCGTTAAGTTTGGTTGAGGAATGCATATTTCAGGAGTAGGGGCAATATCATCTTTTATTTCTTTTGGGTCTTCTGGGTTTTCGAGAGTTGAGGGAATCGCCTGTAATGGTTCTTCTTCAACTATAATGTTATCATTTATAGGCTCAGTTATTTTTGGTTCAAAATTAAGGGTAAGCTGACAAACAGCCTCTTTGACTTTTTCTAATTCTCTTTTTGCAGAATCAAGTCCTGTATTTAGGATGTGTATCTCATTTTGGTAATTATCTTCTTCTATTTCACCTACTGCATGTTGTATTTCATAGTTAGCGAGCAGCGTTTCTAAAATCATAATTTGATCATCTAATTCTTTAGTCGTTTTTTGCATTTTATTTAAAAGGGCGTCTTGTTGTTTTTCGATTTCCTTCAATACAATGTCAATATCATTGTTGAAACTATCATGTGTACTCTGAGAAATTCTTCCTGTTTCGTATAAATTGTCCAAAGCTTGCTTCTTTTTCTGAACCATCTCAAATTCTTCGTTTAATCTATTAAATGAGTGTTTCCATGAAATCAAATTTAACACCGTGACTTTTTTTAAGCTTAAATGGAAAAATAACGTTTGTTAACATGTACATATATAGCTAAATAGTAAAAACTAATGATTTTATCGCGCAAATGAAAAGCAAGCATTTAAAAATCATAGTTATTTTGGTTAATTATATAACTAAAAAGTGATATTTTTACAAGGACAAAAAAGTAATGGGATATTTGCCAATTAAAAAATAGCAATATTTCTATATGTTTTTCTAAGCAATAATTCAATTAATTCTGTAATATAGATTTAGTTGAGGACTATCATTTCAATTACTTAATGTTAAATATGGAGAATTATAATTTATTTGATATTGATCGAAAACCTAAAAAAGCTCTTTTTTGTTTTTCCCTTAAACGAAAATAAAATATTCAATGGGCCCGTAGCTCAGCAAGGCAGAGCATCGGACTTTTAATCCGAGGGTCACGGGTTCAATTCCCGCCGGGCCCGCCATAAAAGACAGATACAGAGAACGAGTAGTTATTGTTTAAGTATGCCTTGAATATTTTGTAATAAAAAATAAATTTCAAACAGGATATTTTTCAAGAAAAAATTCACGAATTTATCGCCTCTTTGAAATAAAGCATTTAGATTTTAGTTTAGTAGAAATTAATAAATGAGTATGTTCGATCTATTTTATATGGAGATGACTATTTGTGGCGAAAATCAATGATTTGGTTAAAACAGCAGATTGGAAACTTGAAAAACATGTACCTGTGATTGATTGTAGTGATACTGTAGTTTCAAATAAGATTTTTGAGGTCAAAGTTGCTATAGGCAAAGAGATCGCTCATCCTAATACTTCTGAGCATCATATTAGCTGGATTTCACTATATTTCCAACCAGATGGAGAAAAAACAGCATATCAAGTTGGCCATTATGAATTTACAGCACATGGAGCGTCAGTTCAAGGACCTAATACAAGCGCAGTTTATGCTCATCATGGACTATCAACATGGATTAAAATCAATAAACCAGGGATTCTTTTTGCTGTTTCTCTATGCAATATTCATGGATTATGGCAGTCTTCTAAAGAAATAAGCTTAAAGTAGAAACTTGTCAATAGCCTATAATCCCTTTTTTTAGTTTTATAATTATTAATTTCTTTCTAAATTCCTTGTTATTTCTTAATCCCTATAAGTAATCCTCTTCCATTCATGAAACCATTTGCTAGAAATTTACATTTGAAACCGATGTTTCTCATAATTTTTAATGTTTCACTTATTCCAAAAATTCCGAGTTTGTGATTGTCTGCAAAATATTTTACTTCTTTCCCTTTTTCTGCAATTACAATATGCATGGTTAAATGGGCTATGTTATTCCTGATTTTTGATTTATTGAGACGGGTCAATTTCAGATCTTTCCCATCATAAAAAGTAATTGGTGGTTTTCCAGAAACATAAAATGATCTTGCTTGTGAAGGCTCAACCAAGATCAAACCTCCTTTTACTAAATGGTCATAAAAATTCTTAAGAGTTTTATTCAAATATCTATTATTTTTCAAATAACCAATTGAACTCAATAAGCAGGTTATAACGTCAAATTGCTTTTTTAGTTCTAACTTTTTCATATCTGCCTGTTTGAATACTACTCCTTTAACGTTTTTTCGCGCTATTTTAAGCATATCTTTGCTTATGTCTACTCCAATGCATTTGAAATCATCTTTAAGATGTTTAAGATGAAGGCCGGTTCCACATGCTACATCTAGGATTGTAGTGGGTTCAATAGGCGAATATTTTATTATCAAGTTTTGAATTTTCACAGCTTCGTCCAAGTAATCCCTGTATGAGTATAAACGATCGTAGTACTTTGCTAATAATCCATGCAAAAGTTGATCAGTCATGTTCAATCTTATAAGGATCATAACCTAAAAATTCTGCGGAAAAAAATTTTGCTTTTAGCGACTATAAACCAAGTATTCTGATTAGCTAGGAGAATTCTTTAGGAAATAGGAGAAAATGAGAGAAGAATGAACTTAAGTGGAAAATAGAATTCTCCTATACTACAATTATCAATTAGATTATTTAATAAATAAATAATATATGAATTTAAAATTCACTTTGTTTTTTTATAGTTTTTATTAAAAGGTATGTTTTAGATTTTGAATTCTAGGTTTAATTAAATAGTTTCAATTTTTTTATTTATTTGCATTATTTTGCCCAAATAAAACTAACACCAATTATGATTATCAAATAGAAAATATCTAGTCTAAAAAGATAGATCAATTTTTCAAATATTAGCCAATAATTATTTTGCTAAGTAGTGGGGCCGGCCGGAATTGAACCGACGACCTATACCCGGATAAAGCGCTTGGCTTTTCCTACGGGTTTCTCTAAAACCGCTCCAGAATCTCGTCATCCCGATCTGGTCAGTAAACCCGTTGCTTCTTTCTGGAGCCCGTCGTCATGCCTGGCTAGACTACGGCCCCTACTATGTTGAATGGATTAATTTAACAGTCCGAAATAAAAATATATGCCTAATCGATTTAAATAATTAAAGTTACTCTTTTTTAATATTATTTTATCCTTTTTGATCTCTAGAAGCGAAAGATTAATCAAGGAAAGGTGCTGTGTATTGCTGGGTTTGCCGGTCATAGGGCACGGGTTCCACCTGATCCCATTCCGAACTCAGAAGTTAAACTGTGTTCCGTTCCCCGCTGTAGTGTGGTCTTCGGCCACGTGAACCTGGGAAAACTGGCAGCCCTCCTGCTTAATTAATTATATGAGTGAACTGGGTTAACATTTATAACCAAGTGATAATAGTTCTGTAGTGATTTAAAATGGCATTTGCACCCGGAACAGATATTGTATCTCAGATTATTTATGCAGCAAGTCTAATGTTGTTCGTAGTTTTCATGTTATATGGTCAAAGAATTCAATTTTATGTAATGATTAGAGAAGTTGAAAATTCTCTTAGAAAATTGAAGGTTATTAAAGAAAAGGGAAGAAAAACTGCTATTGAGACAATTAAGGAAATTGGAAAACCTGAGACTGACCCTACTTCTAAAGTCGACAGATATTTGGAGTATTTTACAATTTCTCCTCAGAGCATGGATCCTGCAGGTATTGTTTACAAATTAGATCATATTCTTGATGTAAGAGATAATCGCCTAAAGGATGAAGTTAAATTGATAGCTCCTGCTAGTGATGAAGTTCAAGTTTTTAACCTTGAGAATACTCTCGAGGCAGCAATGGCTCTTAATTTTATTTATAGGATTGTGAGGCATTTTTACATTCAAGGAAAAAAGACTCTGAACATGTATATTATATTGCAGCTTCAAATGATTTTGCCTTTGGTTATGAAAGAAGCCGAGGCTTATGCAAATGCACTTGAAGCTTTTGCTTTTGGACAACCTATTGGCGATGGTGTTGGACCATTAATTGCAGCAAGACTCATGCAAGGGTATGAAACTCGCAGAGTTCCAAAGGATTGTGTAGTTGCTACATTACCTTTTGAAGGACGTACAGCATTAGTTTTAAAAGCTAGAGGTCCAGGTGGAAATGTTGGGAAACCTGGAGATGCAGTTAAAGAATTAATTGAAGAGAACAAGGGTAAAATCGCGATGGTAATAATGATTGATGCTGGGCTAAAATTGGAAGGCGAGAAAGTTGGTGAAGTAGCTGAAGGAATTGGTGCAGCAATAGGAGGACCAGGTGTTGACGCTTTCAAGATTGAAGAAGTGGTGGTAAAGTACAAGATACCTTTGAACGCAATAATAGTAAGAGAAGATATAGGAGATGCTGTTTCTCCAATGCGAAAAGAAATTGCTGATTCAGTTGATAATGTTTTAGAAAGAATGAGAAATGTAGTTAATGAACGTACCAAAGAAGGCGATAAGATAATCATTGTAGGAGTTGGAAACACCATCGGAGTTGGACAGTAGGAGGAGCGTTTAATGAGCAAAAATTCATCCGATATCTCAAATAAAATCTCAAGATATTTGCAAATCATTGTTTTTGCTGTTTTGGCACTATCTTTCATAGCTCTTATTTTTGGAGTTGAAGCTTACCTTATGGGAAATGGAACCGTAGCTATATATTTGATTTTGATTGGAGCTCTATCTATGGGATTAGCAGTGTATGTTTTGTATCAATCACGAAAAAGAGTTGAAAAACTAAAAACTGAAGACACAAAAGTTATGACTACTATAGAATGTAGAAAATGTAAGACAAAAGATTTGAGAGAATTTGAACGAGGCGATTTCGTGTTTAAAGAATTAGGTAAATGTGATAAATGTGAAGAAAATAAGATTATCACTGCCATTTATAAAGAAATTAAGAACAAAGAAAAGCCATTTACTATCTAAGTCAAAACTCTACAACCATCTTTTTCTATTATTACAGTATGTTCAGCTTGCGCTACAATTTTTTTGCTAGCTTCAATTAGCACTGGATAACCGGAAATTATTTTTGAATTTATAAGATTTTTAAAAGCTTGATTATGTTTGTTTTCAGGTACAATTCCTTTGAGCCATCTTTCACTGAAAGGTAGTGTTTTGAATTTTTTATCAATATAATTTATTAATTTTTGAGAATACGGATTTTTAATTTTCTTATTTTTAGTTAATCGAAATATTGTTTTTTTTGGGTGATTTTCTACGCGACCTGCAGCTTCAGGTAAGGTAACAAAAGGTTCGATTGCAAATACTTGACCTTCTTTTATTTTTGTAAAAGAGAATTGTTTAATGTTTGGTATTGAAGTTCCAGCATGAATCAGGTATCTTCCAACAGAATGACCTGTTAAGTTTGATATTGGTCTGAAACCTCTATTTCGAATCGTTTTTTCTATTATTTCACCTATTTTTGAAGTTGAAATGCCTGAGTGTATCGTCTCTATTGCTGCCTGCAAACCCTCTTGGGCTGCAGAAACCATGAAAATGTGCTCTGGATTAAAACAGATTGTAAAAGCGGTATCTGTAACATAGCCATCAAGGTGAACTCCCATATCTATCTTAACTAATGATTTTTCAGGGATTCTAGTTTTATCTTTTGGTGGAGATGTGTAATGTGCTGTTATTTCATTCACAGAAACATTGCATGGGAAAGCGGGTTCACCCCCTTTTTCTTTAATTAAAGATTCAGCTTTTTCACAAATGTCTATAATTAGCATATTTTCTCGGATAAGAGATTTTAACTCGTCTCTGCTGTTTTTCAGTATTTTTCCGGATAAACGGAATTTTTCTATTGCTTCTTGATCATAATAACTCATAGATTTACACTTGAATAATTTCTTATCTTTTAATATGGTATTGCTCAATTACGTCTTTTGCTTTCTCTCTTTTCTCTTGATGTTCCCTTAGGAACATATTTAATCTCTGAACAAGCTCTTTTTTGCATTCTCCGCAAAGGATTTCACCTTTTCTGCATTTATTTAATCTTACATCAAGTTTCTTATCATCTTCTTCGAAAAGATAAAAGAAATATTGATAGATTGAACATATCGAAGGATTTGCTCCTGTTTTCCTTTGCTCTGCAGCTGTTGGTTTCCCACCAGTATAAGCATTCCAGATTTTGCGTTTGACAATTTCGGGCTTATCATGAGTAAAGATTGAGGTCTCGGGTTTAGATGCGCTCATTTTTCCTCCAGTTCCAAGACCAGGTAGAAATCTGCAGTGAATTTGAGCTGGTTTAAAATATCCTAGTTTTTGAGCAATATCTCTTGTAACTCTCCAATATGGATCCTGATCTATAGCAGCTGGAATTAAAGCGGGAAGATTTTCTCCGGTTAACTTCTTATGAATAAAGCAAGGTACAGCTTGGATTGCTGGCCAGAATATCCATCCAATGTTTGTATTATCCTTGAAACCAAAACTTGCCTTTGCTGTTGAATAAGTTATACGTTTTGCTACTTCTAAAGCAATGTCATACAGCAAATCTATATCTTCAACATCATAGATGATAAATGTATCTTCTGGTTTGAAACCTAATGCTATTAAGTCAAGAGCATTTTCATAAGAGTATTTTTTAGTATCTTGAAGATCTATTTTATCATCTATAAGAAATTTTTCATCATCAGTCATCTGAAAATAGAGTCTAACACCAAATTTTTTTTGTAAGTGCAGAGTAAAAATCCAAGGAATCAGATGACCTATATGCACAGGTCCTGAAGGACCCCTACCAGTATAAAGAACAAATTTTGTCCCTTTATCATATAAATTTAGTACAGTATCCAGATCTCTGTGAGAAAAGAAAATATGTCTTTTAAGCTGAGGGTGAAGTTTTCCTGTTATTTTTTCTACTTTTTTTAATAATTCTGGCGTGATAGATTGGGTTCCAAAGTCTCTGATTAATCGTTCATAATCAACCTTTCCTTTTACTTCCCAGGGTGTAACAACCATATCTTCATTGTTATTGTTAGATGACTCCATATTATGCCTCTGGTTTTTAACAAAAGAGAATCTTTTTGTGAATATATCTTTTATTGCATCTCTAATGAAATAATTTTTAAGGGTATTTGAACAGATAATTTGATTTCTTATTGGTTTTTTATTAATGTCTTCAATAGTTGTATAGCGGACCAAGCAGCCAACGCACTAGTTTTTGGATTTTCAGGGTGAGGATCGTTGGAAAAACAAAAATACATTTCTCCATATTGCCATTCAACTTTTATTTCATGTGTGTTTCTTTTTATTGTAGGATCTGAGATTAAGCGAACATGGACTTTTGCAGGTTTTACTATAAAAGATAAAGTTGATGCTACATTCATGCTTCTAGGAAATTGCGTAGCAGCTTTTTCTGCGTTGCCTTCAAAAATTGTTGTTAGAACAACTTTTGATATTTTTGTGAGTGCTGCACTTGATATGGCGTCTAAGCCTCCAATTGCGCCTGAAGGTACATAAATTCTTTCTGTTTGGTAATTGGATCCTATAAGGGCTCCACTACTCATAACAATTAATTTTATTCCTTTGGAGGTAATGGGTTTGATATAGTCTTTAACAGCTTTTTGTGAGGCAGCTTCTACTATAATTGTTGGTTTTAGGTTGAGCATCTTATTTAGATTTTCTGCTATTGTTACAGGAAAATCTATTGAGTTCTTGAGATCCTTAGCTTTCTTTTGGATATAATCATACAAAATTAGTTCTTCACATTTCACGATCTTTTTTTCTATAGCCTGAGCTATTAATGTTCCAATAGCACCGCATCCTATTATTCCTACTTTTACTGTTTTTTTTTCGCTCAAAAATAACCACAAATTTTAGAATTGAGTTTTATATTGGATTTCTGGATAGTCGGAAAGTGATTTTCCTGTTCCTGTTTTGTATGAGATCTCAAGGTTTTCTATTTTACAGGTACCAATTATATCAACTGTACCTTCTTGTATTACTTTTGCATTAGTATCATCTTGTGTATATAATGTCAAAGTTTTTATTGGAGAATTAAGCGGCAAGCGTTTTTCAGCTTTTTCACGACGAATTTCTGATATTAATGATATTATTAGGTCTCCATTTTTTTCGATTTTATCATCAATTAAATTTGGAAAAGATTTAGGCCAACTTGCTAAGCTTATACTTTTATGATTTTTATCGTCTGCGTAAATGGCTTGATAAATTTCTTCGGTTAAATGAGGTATTATTGGAGAAAGTAACTTTAGAACAATATATAACACATCATATAGAGTTTTTTGAGCAGCTATCTTTTTTCCTTCTCCATGAATTGATGGTCTATAGAGTCTGTCCTTTACTGCCTCTATATAACTATCACATAGAATATGCCAAACAAAGTTGCGAATTTCCTCCAAAGCAATATTGAATTGTGAATTTTCAATAGCTCGTGTCACTTTCTCAATTAACTTGGCTGTTTGGCTTAGAAGCCATTTATCTAATATTTGTAGATCATTTTGATTAGACTCCTTATAGGATTCATAATCTTTGAGGAGTTTATTTGCAAACTTTGATACGTTCCACAGTTTAACCAGAAAACGCCGTCCATATTCTACATCGGGCATTCTAAATGGAATATCTGATCCCGTTGCTCCTCCCCCTGCAGCCCATTGTCTGCTTGCATCAGAACCATAATTGCTTAGGACTTCAGGTGCTGCTATATAATTCTTCAGGGATTTGCTCATTTTTCTTCCATCTGATCCTAAAACCATTCCGTTAATAAGACAAGATTTGTATGGAGTTTGGTTGAATAGAGCTAAATGGCGAACCATCAAATAGTATGCCCAAGTTCGAATAATATCAATTCCTGAAGGATGAACATCAGCTGGGAAAAATCGCTTCCAGTCTTTCCGGTCTGGCCATCCAGCATGTACAGCACAAGTTATAGAACTGTCCATCCATGTGTCAAATACATCAGTTTCAGGAAAAAAGTCATTTTTTCCACATTTTGGACATTTTTCTATGTGTGGATTCGTTAGTTTTGGATCAATAGGAGTCCAGTCTTCTTTAGCAACAATTATTTGATTGCATGTTTTACAATACCAAACAGGTATTGGAGTAGCAAACAGGCGTTGACGGCTGATAACCCAATCCCAATCAAGAGATTTCGCCCAATCTATTAGTCTTGATTTCATATAATTTGGATACCAATTTACTTCATTGGCAGTTTTAATAACCTTATTTGTAAGTTTTCTAGTTTTCATAAACCATTGTTTTGCTTCGATAATCTCAATGTGAGTTTTGCATCTGTCGCAAACTCCAACTTCGTGTTTTAGCTTTTCTTTTTTTTCTAGAAAACCTAGCTTTGATAGATCTTCTATTATAGCTTTTCTTGCTTGATTTATTGTTAAACCACAATATTTTCCACCTTTTTCATTTATTTTCCCATTTTCTGATAAGAGTCTGATTATTGGAAGTTTATGTTTCATTACAGTTTTTACGTCTTCTTTGTCTCCAAATGTACAAACCATAACAACTCCTGTCCCAAATTCTGGATCAACTGCTTTGTCTGAAATTATTGTTACTATTCGATTTACCATAGGAACAACAATTTTTTTTCCTATGTACTTGCTATATCTTTTATCTTTGGGATTGACTTCTACTGCAACACATGCGGGAATAAACTCTGGTCTTGACGTTGCAATTATAAGGTGTTCTGAATTTTCTTTAAGTGGAAAATGAATATAATTAAGTGAGCTTGTTCTTTTTTCATAATTGACCTCAGCATCTGCGATAGCGGTTTCACATCTTGGACACCAATTGATCGGGTGTTCTCCCTGGTACATATAGCCTTTTTTGTATAATTGTATGAAGCTAAGTTGGGTTCGTCGCCAATAATCTGAATTCATGGTTTTATATTCGGTTGTCCAATCTATACTGCAGCCCAGTCGTAAAATGGAATTTTTCATTAGTTTGATATATTTTTCTATTAATTGTTCACATAATTTTCTGAATTTGTCTGGTGGGATATCGCGTTTTCGTATCTTTTGCATTTTTTCTACTTGCACTTCTATGCTTAATCCATGACAGTCCCATCCTTGTGGAAAAAGAACATTAAAGCCTTGCATCCTTTTGTAGCGAGCAAGAATATCAAAATAAGTCCAGTTCAGAATGTTGCCCATGTGAAAGTCCCCAGATGGATATGGTGGTGGTGTATCGATACTAAAAACTGGTTTACTAGTGTCATTCCAATCAAAATGGTAGATACCCATATCTTCCCAGATCTGCTGCCATTTTTTCTCTATTTCATCAAAATTGTATTTTTTGGGCATAGGTTTCATTCATCAGGACGTTCCTTAATGCTTTAGCTTTAGGAAAACTAAAATACGACTAAATAACATTATCCCTGTAAGGTTTGGGGAGCTAGGATTTCCACCTGGCTGAGAGGATAAATAGGTTTTGTCGACCCATATAACCTGAACCAGATAATACTGGCGAAGGGAAAAACTTGAAAAGGCAAGAAAAAATAATTTCAACTCGAATATTAGCGGAAATATCAATTTTTGTTTCTTTGTCTACAGCATTAAGTTTCATAAAAATCTACACTTTTCCGCAAGGGGGTTCCGTGACTGCAGGTTCTATGGTTCCAATTATTTGGCTGGCTTTAAGAAGAGGACCATCAGTGGGATTATTTTCTGCTACTGTCTATGGAATCGTTCAGCTGATTGTTCAGCCATATGTTTATCAGCCTATTCAAGTTTTATTGGATTATCCTCTCGCTTTTGGTTTTCTGGGAATTGCTGGTTTTTTCCAAAAAAAACCATTCGTTGGTATGTTTTTGGGTATATCAGGGCGATTTTTAATGCACTTCATCTCTGGAGTTGTGTTCTTTGGTACTTTCGCGCCTGAGGGTATGCATCCATTTCTTTATTCAGCTATCTATAATGGAAGTTATCTAATTCCAGAAATGGTAATAAGTGGAGTTATTATTTACACTTTGAAAAAGAGCAATGTTCTACAAATCTATTTGTAAGATTTTTTGTAGGATCAGGATGGTTGATAATAAATTGGGAAAATTAAACAAGAGGGAATTACAAAGACTTTTGAGCTATATTAAAAGAGATCCAAGAGTGCTTGTTCCGCCTCTTCCTGGATATGACTCTGGTGTTCATTTTTTGGGAGATAAATGTATGGTAGTTTCTACAGATCCTTGTTCTGATGTTCCTGAGGAATGGTTTGGTTGGTTGTTGATAAATTATGCTGCTTCAGATGTTGCACTTTTTGGCGCTAAGCCAGAGTTTTGCTCAATAAATCTTTTGGGGGCTTTAGGAACTAAACCAACTCTTTTTGAGAAGGTGATGGAGCAAGTTTGTGTTGCAGCTGAGGAGTTGAATATGGTGGTTGTTACAGGTCATACTGGAACTTATAAGAGTTTGAATAAAATGGTGGGAGTTTGCACTGCTTATGGTAGAATAGATAGATCTAATCTTATCATGCCTTCAAATATTAAAAGTGAAGACATAATCTTGCAAATTAAAGAAATAGGTTTTGAAGTATTGTCAAATTTTTCTTTTATGAGAAATAAGCTTTCAAAAAAACTATTTGGAATAATAAAGATGCAAAAATTACTTCAAGAAATATCAATGCAAAGTTGCGTTTATGAAGCATTGAAGCTTGCTGATTTAGGAGGTGTTAATGTTATGCATGATATTACTGAAGGAGGTTTAGTTTCGGTTTTAAATGAGCTTGCTGATTGTTCTGGGTTTGGTTTTCAGGTTGAAAATGAAAAATTGTTAATTAAACCAGAAATAAAAATTCTTCAGGAATATTTTAGCTTATCAGATGATGAAATCTTGTCTATGTCATCGAGTGGTTCTTTAATTGCTACTATTAATCCTAAAGAAAAAGATAGAATATTAATGGAAATTAGTAAATTCGGTATTTTTGGCAGGGTTATAGGCAAATTTTCTAAAAATAACAAACGAATTATGATTAGGAATAAGAAAAAATTTGTTTTTCCAAGTGTTTCTATTGATCCTTATAACAAGATTCTTTCTGGATGAGTATAGATATTTATGCGATTTCCTCTCACAAAACCTGCTAGTGTTAAATTAGCCTTCTTAGCCATCTGAACTCCAGAATCTAATGCAGCACCTAACGAAGCTACTATTGGTATTCCTACTTCTGCTGACTTAAATATGATATCTCCTGATAATCGACCTGTAGAGGTTAAAAAAAGATTGCCAAATGCTAGATTTTTTAGGGCTGCGATGCCAATTACCTTGTCGACCGCGTTATGTCGTCCTACATCTTCTGTCAAAGCAGTTAGGGTACCGTTTACATCATACAATGCTGCTGCATGTACTCCACCAGTTTGTCTGTAAGTTTTTGCTTTGAAATTTAGTTGTTTTACGGATTCAAAAATTACCTTTGCGTCTATCTTTAGGTTTGAGGTTATTTTTCTTGGTTTTCTGGAGAATTGATAAAATGACTGATCACCACAAGCTGAAGTTACTACACGTTGATGAAGTTTTGAAAGACCAATTCGTTCTTTAACATTTATTTTTGGATACAAATTAACATAACAAGAGTTTTTTTCATCTATAATAATATCTGTTAGTTCTTGAATTGATTTAAGGACACCTTCTGAGAGAAGATGGCCAATTGCTAGCTCTTTTAATTCATAGGGAGAGCATAAGATTGTTGCCCAGAAAGATTTATTTACAAAAATATGGATTGGTTTTTCTTCAGCTATAAGATCTTTTGTTCTTTGGGTTTTTTTCGTGGAGAAATTATGTTTTACAATTTCTACTTCACGAATTTCTTTCACCAACTTATCTTTTTATTTCTGAAATTACAAAGCTTACGATTTTTTCAGCTATATTATGTTTTGTAATCATTTGTAATCCTTTCCATCCGGGTTGACTATTCACATCTACTATCATTGGACCTTTGGGACCTTCAAGAATATCTACTCCAGCTATTTTGCAGCCCACGGCTTTTGCTGATTTTATAGCTAATTCTTTTAATGCGGGAGAAAGATTTACTTTGGCAGGTTTGGCTCCTTGGCTATAGTTATTTTTCCATGTTTTAGAAACTCTTCGCATGGATGCAACTACTTCTTCTCCTATAACAAATGCTCTTATATCAGATGATCCGTGAGGAATGAATTCCTGAAGATAAATTACTCCATGATGAAAGATTATGTTTTTAAAGGCTATTGATGCGATTTCTGAATCAACAAGTCTTGTGGTGCCGATTCCTCTTGAGCCAAATATTGGTTTTACTATTACATCTTCTCCTAGTTCAGTAAATGCTTTGAGAGCATCAATTATGCTTTCGGTTGATATTGTTCTCGGTATGGGAATTTTTGAATTTTCTATAGTTGATAGGATTGCATATTTGTCTGCACAAATTTCTATTGATTTTGAAGGATTTATCACAATTAATCCGAGTTTTTCCATTTTTGAGAGCATATCCATCCTGAAAACTAGCTGATGAACTGAACCGCGTCCTATTGGTCTAATGATAAGAGCATTGAATTCTTCAATTATATTTTCATTATTTGTTATGAAAGATGGTTGTTTTCCAAGTTGAGCGACAATTTTAGGAAAAGAAAAACATTCAAACGGAATTCTTTTTTTATTAAGTGCTTGTCTTAGTTGAGTCGAACTCCAGGATTCGGTATTTCTGGTTAGAATGCCTATTTTCAAGTTAATCCTTTAGTTTGTTATATTCATATGGATGCTGATCATTTTGGATTCTTAAACTTTCCGAGTAAAATTTACTATAGGATTTAATATAATATTTATTTTTTAAAGAAGGTTGTATTTGATAATGCTATTATTCAATTTTTATGGTTTTTTCGATTGAATCAAAAATGTTTTTTTCGATCAATTTTTTATTTTTATCTATTTGATTCTTTATTTGATTATATTTGTTCTTTTTTACTAGTGCATGAGCATCGATTCGAGACTTTCTTGCTTTGATTTTTCGATTTTGTTCTTGTAATTCAGTTTTTTTGCGGGTTATCTCAGCTAGTATTGTTGAGGTTAACAGGTTTTGTTTTTGATTAATATTGGCAATGCTTTTTTCCTGCAATTTTATTAAGGAATTGTTGTTAATTTTTTTTATTGTGTCTTGAGCTTTGCGTTTTTTATCTGATTTTAGTTTCAGTTTTCCAGTTTCTAATAAGCCATTTAGAATTTTAAGGATCTGTTTTAATATTGGATAGTTTGGTTTTTCTTTTGTTATGGCTGTAAATGGATTTTCTATGTACTTTTCTAGATAATCTATTTCTTGTGATGTTA
>Ga0111169_115_pt1 | contig 26145 bp, 27 predicted proteins | sample DeeMarSeWOR28_12_FD_80260 | JGI IMG/M metagenome (GOLD analysis project Ga0111169, IMG submission 80260) | Crenarchaeota group-6 archaeon AD8-1 | reverse complement strand
TAAATAGCTTATAACGTTTTAATCTGGGCCAACCAGTTTTTGCAAATTGTAATCTCTCGGGATTGGCTTTGATCCATCTCATCATATGAAAAAAACTTTTTGCTCTCTTTGACTCACGATCATCCAGAGGCTCATAACCTAAATTTCTTAGTTCATCTAAATATGATGTTTCTACAAGTCTTTGCGGTTCACCTATAACTCTGATTCTGTTTATTGAGTCTTCTCCATATTTTTTTCCTAGAGCAGTTGCCGCTTTATCAAAAATACTTCCCTGACAAACCTGAATTTCTTCTTTGTTTTTTATTTTTAACTTTTTAAGTAGTCTTGCAACTATCCATGAAGCTTCTTGCAAATATTTTTTTTCACAAAATAATTCTTGATAAAAACTAACGTCAATAACATCATAAGTGAACTGACCCGTTTCTGCCCTATACGCACCAATTACAACACCAAAAAGTAAATCTCCACTTCCTGCATCATCTATAACAATTGTCAAATAAAATACGCTTCCACTTTTTTGATGAATTATTTTTCTTCTATAAAAATAGTGCTCTGCCTATAACCTAAAAATTGCTTGAAGAAGTCATATTTGTTATAATTTAAATTCCATCAAACATATTATTTTAAGAAGGGATAATTGTTATGACAAATAATTCTGAAAACAAACCTCTAATTAACCAATTAATGTCAAGCAACATAATTACAATTACTCCAGATCAAACTTTGTATAAAGCAGCTAAAATTATGGGTGAAAACCGCATTGGTAGTTTAGTTGTTATGATGTACGATACACCAGTAGGTATGATAACTGAAAGAGATCTATTAAACACAGTCAGCCAGGGTGTTGATTTAGAGAAAGATTGGATAGGAGGCGGTGAAAGTATAAGAGATCAAAATGTTAATTCTGTCATGTCCTATCCTGTGGTTAAAATCTGTTCGTTTGCCACCTTGAAAAAAGCAGCTCGAATTATGATTGAAAAAAAGATTAGGCGTCTATTGGTTTGTGATATGGAAAAGATGGTAGGAATCCTAACAGCTTCAGATATGATTGGAAATCTACCTGAAGTTAAGGAAAACATGAAAGCCTGGTTTGAAGTTGATTATTTCATGACTAAGAATGTCATTACTGCCGATGAAAAAACACTTGTTGATCAAATTGCAATTATGATGGCAAAAAATCACATAGGAAGTGTAGTTATAACCAAAAATAATGAACCCCTTGGAATATTCACTGAGCGAGATCTTCTTACAAAGTTCCTAGCAAAAAATAGAACCTTAATAACGGAAGTTGGTGACATCTGTTCATCCCCCCTAATAACTGCATCATTTGGAACAAGCATTAATAATGCTGCCTCAATAATGACTTCAAACAACATAAGAAGATTGCCAATAACTAAGAATAATAAACTTGTAGGAATTTTATCAGCTAGAGATTTGGTTGAAGCCTATGCAAGAAAATAAAAAACATTAAAAATGTTCTAATGGTATAAGCTTTTCACTTGTTATATTTTTTGATACTAGTTCGATAAAGAGCGACTCCAAATATTTACTTAATCTAGAAAAAAACATTGAAATAAGCTATTTAGATCAATATAAAAGAAAATAGGTTTTAACAATTAAAAATGGTCGTTAATCAAACAATTTATTATTTTATGCTTCACTCATTTTTGTACAATTTAGCAATTCTAACTATATTAGATTTTGATTTAAATGTAAACAACTACTAAATAATACACTACGCTTAGTGTCTATACCTAATTGATAAACACTACCACCTATCTGTGAGCTAAATTATGAATTGCCCATATTGCAACTCCAATGAATTTAAAACTCTGGAAACACGTGATTCGCCAGGAAACACTACAAGACGAAGAAAAGAATGTATTCAATGTAACAAACGTTTCACTACCTATGAATACATCGAAACTATCGAACTCATGGTAAGAAAAAAAGATGGAAGACTTGAACGTTTTGATTTGAACAAGATAATACGTGGGTTTCAGAAAGCTTGTGAAAAAAGACCAGTATCAATGGATCTTGTTAACGAGTCAGCCAGTCTCGTGAGACAAGAATTGATGCTAAAAAACTCGGATGAAATTACCTCACAAGAGATAGGGGATTTAGTAATGAAGTATTTAAAAAAAATTGATCGCATTGCCTACATTCGCTTTGCATCAGTTTACAAACAATTCGAAGAACCTGATGATTTCAGGCGTTTATTACTTGAGGTGAAAAAATGAAATTTGTTAGAAAACGTGATGGAAAATTAGAACCTTTTGATCAAGAACGCATAACAAATGCGATTTGGAATGCTGCTAAAGCTGTAGGAGGAAGAGACCGCGAATTAGCAAAACGCATAAGTGACGAGGTAATCGCGGTACTAAAAAATCGTTTTGGTGAGGAAGGTGTACCAACAGTTGAAGAAATTCAAGATACTGTCGAAAAACGTCTAATAGAAAATGGTAAAGCACAAACAGCTAAAGCGTATATTCTTTATAGAAAACAACATCAGGATATGCGAGAGCTAGCAGCTCTTCTAAGCTCTTCAGATCTTGTTGATCAATACCTAGAAGTTGAGGATTGGAGAGTCAAAGAAAATTCCAATATGAGCTACTCTTTACAAGGATTAAATAACTATCTCTCTTCAACAGTAATAGCGAAATATTGGATAACACGGATATACCCTGATAGTATTGCTAAAAAACACTTTTCAGGCGACCTACATATCCATGATTTGGGCGTATTAGGTCCCTACTGTGTTGGATGGGATTTAAGTGACTTGCTTCTTTCTGGATTTGGAGGAGTATCAGGAAAGATAGAGAGTAAACCAGCAAAACATTTTAGAACTGCCTTAGGTCAAATTGTAAACTTTTTCTACACCCTTCAAGGTGAAGCCGCTGGAGCACAGGCTTTTAGTAATTTTGACACATATCTAGCTCCATTTATCCGTTATGATAACTTAACTCAGAAAGAAGTAGAACAAGCTCTACAGGAATTCTTTTTCAACATGAATGTACCCACAAGAGTAGGATTCCAAACGCCTTTTACAAATTTAACTTTAGATTTGACAATTCCAGAATTTATGGAAAATGAAGCCGTCTTATTTAATGGAAAGGTAACCAATGACACATACGGTGATATGTCAAAAGAAATGCAAATGTTCAATTTGGCCTTTGCGGAGATAATGCAACAAGGAGATTCCAAAGGAAGAGTTTTCACTTTTCCAATACCAACGTATAATGTAACAAAAGACTTTGAATGGGACTCACCAGTTTCAGAAGCGATTTTCGAAGTAACCGCAAAATATGGCGTCCCATACTTTTCCAACTTTATAAATAGTGATTTAAATCCTGAAGATGTCCGAAGTATGTGCTGTCGCCTAAGAATAGACAATAGAAAATTACGCAAGCGCGGAGGTAGTTTTTTTGGCGCAAATCCATTAACAGGATCCATCGGTGTCGTGACATTGAACATGCCAAGAATTGGTTATCTAAACAAAGATGAAGACAAGTTTTTTGAACATGTAGCAAATGTAATGGAAATAGCAAAAACAAGTCTTGAAATCAAACGAAAAACTCTTGAAAGATTCACCGAAACAGGATTATATCCTTATTCTAGAAGATATCTGCAAAGAATTAAAGAAGCCTATGGGAAATTCTGGAGAAATCATTTTTCTACAATAGGATTAGTAGGCATAAATGAAACTCTTTTAAATCTTTTAGGAGTAAACATAGTTAATCCAGAAGGTAAATCTTTTGCAATAAAACTGTTAAATTTCATGCGAGAGCAATTAATGAAGTTCCAAGAAGAAACTGGCAACATATACAATTTGGAGGCAACCCCTGCAGAAGGTACATCATACAGACTTGCTAGAATCGATAGAATCAAGTATCCAGACATGATTATGGCTAATCAACAACAAATAGTTGAAAATAATGCAGAACCATTCTACACTAATTCTTCACAACTACCTGTAGATTATAAAGGCGATTTGTTTGAAGCATTGGAACATCAAGAAAGTTTGCAGACTCTTTATACTGGTGGGACTGTGTTTCACATTTTTATGGGCGAGAGAATCAATTCGTGGAAATCAGCTGCTGAACTAATTAAAAAGATATCTAGAAACTCACATTTGCCTTACTTTACATTAACACCAACCTTTAGTGTTTGCTATCACCATGGATATCAAAGTGGAGAACATAAACAATGTCCAATCTGCGGTTCATCATGTGAGGTATACTCGCGTGTTGTAGGCTATTTACGTCCTGTTGACCAATGGAATGATGGAAAACAAGCAGAATTTTCAATACGTAAAACTTTTGATAATCCCGTATTACTAGTTTAATTATCATAGTCTTACATTAGAGGAAAAATGAGTGAAATTTAGTGGTTTACAGAAAACCAGTCTAATAGACTATCCAGACAAAGTAGCTTCTGTGCTTTTTACACCTAGCTGTAATTTACGTTGTCCGTTCTGTCATAATTGGAGAATAGTAATTGATCCTAAACCTCCTTTTTTACAAGACAGTGATGCACTAGATATACTAGAGAGACGAAAAAAATACATTGATGCTGTAGTTATAACAGGAGGAGAGCCATGCATGCATAAAGAACTGCCACAGTTTCTAGCAAAATTAAAGGATAAAGGATTTCAGACTAAATTAGATACAAACGGTTTTTTTCCTGAAATGATAAAGAAATGTTTGCTTTTCCTCGATTACATCGCGACGGATATCAAAACATCACCTGATAAATACCCAAAATTAGGAAATATGGAAATCAGCAAGCTGATTAAAACAATTGATATTTTGAAAAAAAGCAAAGTAAATTATGAATTCAGAATAACTGTTGTTCCAAGATTAATAACTAAAGAAGATCTAACCGTAATTGGTCAACTACTTCGAGGTTCAAAAAAACTAGTTCTCCAACAATTTGTTCCTAATGATACACTCGATAAAGAATATGAAAATCTTAAGCCATATTCTTTAGATAAAATTGAAAAATTTGCTGAAATTATGAGAAAATATGTAAAAAACACTTCAGTTAGGTTATAATTATTATAGCTCCCAAACAAATATTGATTTTAGTTTCAGTTACTTTTGAACTGAAGTTCGAATAACAAACCCGTATTAATCTATAATAATTGTACAATAAAAATAGTATTTTTCTATAAATTTTTATGATTTGAAATTATTGTTCTATTGTTTTTTTCTGATAAAAATAAGCCATGGTCTGCAGCCATATTTCTAAGAATGGATTTGGAAGTAGGTGAAACTGAAGAATTAATAACGAGGAAAAAATCTTGATCATAAGTATCTTTAGTTTTCTCTGTTTCTTCAATTTTAATGGAATTAATAGTGACATCTTGACAAGCATTATAGATTTTATAAAGAAGATTAATCGCATCTCTTCGTTTCAATGATCATCTTCCGTATCTAATACTTATTAAAAATTAAGCTTTTTGAAAGGAAGCTCTTAAATATATCATATAAAGCTTGTATCAAAGCTATAATGTTAAAGAGTTTACATTTATTAGGTTTCAAGCATTCCTTATTTGAGGGTTTATGATTTGAACAATGAAGGTTTAACAATTGAAGAAAGAAAAGCTCAGGTCCTGATTAAACTTAGGAAATATAAACTTATCAAAAGAGAGGACAATCAAGAAGCTATCAGCTATATTGTAAAAACTCCGAAAGATAAGCAAAAAATTCTAATCTGGTGTTTTCTAGGAGGAGTAACAGTGGGGATAGTACTTATGAATGCATTATATAAAACTATGAAGAAAAAGGGTATAGAAAGGGTTATTACAATAACTGAAGGTCGATATACTCATGCTGTGAAAAAGGGAGCTAAAGAACGTAATGAAGAAGCAGAAAAAAAGGGAGCGAAATTTAGACCGGTAGAATTATTGCCAACAACATTTCCTGTTTTTGAGATTTTTAATCATATACTAGTTCCAAGACATGAAATTTTAACTGAGCAAGAAAAAAACCAAATCCTTGCTGAATATAAACTTCAACCTTACCAAATGCCTCATATTAAAGCAATAGATCCTGTAGTGAAAGCTATTGGGGCTCTCCCTGGAGATGTTCTTAGAATTATTCGCAAAAGCCAAACTGCTGGAGAACATATATCATATCGTTATGTGGTAGAATAAAATTTCTTAAAAAAAGCTCATTAAATCTTTTTCTTAGATTCTTCCAGCTCACGAAGTATAACTAAAACTTCTCCTAAAGGCATATTAAGTCTAATAGCAAGTTCACGAGGATTAAAATCAAGTTTTCCTTGGAGTGCTAATTCGCGAATATATTTTTTGTGAGCTGTATACATTATCATTGAATGAACAACATCAATTAGTAATTCGATCAACACATCTTTTCTTAATTCTTCTAGAATCATATAAGAACCTTGAAATTAATACATAAACATGTTATTCAACTTAACTGAAAAATCAGCAATTCTAATTTTTCCTAAACATCTTTGAAATCTAAAATACATATTAAATTTATCATAACTAGCCAAAAAGTATATTTCATTTGAGTGATGGTTTTTAGAAGTTGCAATTTCAAGATTGAGGCAAGCCATTATGACTGAAATCAAAGCTGTAATATTTGATTTGGATGGAACGCTGGTTGAGTTTAATTTGGATTATAAAGCTATGCAAGGGGAAGTTAGAGAATATCTAACAGATATAGGTGTTCCCACATCATTGTTATCTTCGAAAGAAACAATATTTGAAATTTTAAAAAAAGCTGAAATCTTTCTCCAAAATTCTCAATCATCTTATTCTTTGCATAAAATGCGTACTGAAGTTCTAACAATTATTGATAAATACGAGTTAGAAGCTGCAAGAAATACATTTTTATTGCCAGGAGTTCGGGAAACATTAAGAAATTTAAAGAGATTGAATATAAGAATTGGATTATTTACATTAAGCGGAGATAAATCTGTAAATTTTCTTTTTAAGCGATTCAAACTAGAAAATTTTTTTTCTGTAATAGTTCCCAGAAACAAAGTTAATTACGTAAAACCAAATCCTGAGCATCTAAAAACTGCTCTCAAAATCTTGAACGTAACACCTGCAGAAACGATAGTAATAGGTGATGGGATCACAGACATAACGACAGCAAAAGAATTAAATGTTAAGGCTATCGGTTTGACTACAGGAATATCAACAAAAGAACAATTGATAAAATATGGAGCAAATCACATAATCGCCTCAATCACAGAACTAGTTCCTTTTATAGAAAAAATAAATAATAACTAAAAATTAATTAAATCCAAAAAAACAATTTTTGTATAGTTTTAAATTATATTCCAAATATTATTGGAAAAATACTTTGATTAAATAATAAAAGAATACCTTGAACAATGCAAAAAAATCCAAGGATTGTTACCACAGGTCTAGAGGCTAATATTAAACCCATAATTTTAATTAAATCCTCCAAAAACTTGAAAAAAACATATGTAATCAATGCTGGAATAAAGAATATAGCTAAATAAATCCAAATTGATGAAATGCCAAAGAGTATTTCAGGTAAAGGAAAATAGAAATACACTATAATGACAGAAGATGCCCCAATAATGAATCCTACAAGAGCAGCCCAAGTAATTTGTTTTATGGGTTTTAATACAAGTGCTAAACCGGTTATTATAAGTAAATAATTTGTTCCAATATCCCAAACTTGTTCTGACCAAATAGCAAACCCTGTTATTAATAAAATAATACCAACCAAAAAACCAAGAACTGAAAGGGCTCTTAAAATCTTGTTCATAAGAGTACCAACAATGGGAATTGCTTGAAATAAAAATGCTAATAACCAAGATATTGAAGTTATCCCCCCTAAGATCAGGATAATTGGTGTATAGTTAACCAGCAATGTTAGAGACATTTCTAATGTACAAATAATGAACCATTGAATAAATTTTTCTCATTTATGTAAATCTAATCTCTTTCTTGATCACCAAAAAAGCATCAAATATTTATTAAAATATCTCCAAATTGATTAAAGAATAAATACAACTTTGCTTAAGAATTAACGTTCCTTAAAGTAATATCTTGGCCATTCATGCCATGTTTCTTGGGAACCTATTGAATCGAAGTGGATAATTAGAGCCATACCGATTCGAATTTTATCTTCTGGTATCCCTATTATCATTCCTGGAATTTTCAAATCTTTTTCAAATTGAACTATACCCACAGAATAAGGTGCTAGATCTTTAAATTGATTAGGAGCAACATAAATAGTTGTGTAAGTTAATAATTTTCCTTTTTTAGAAAGCTCTATCCATTTAAAATTCTCTGATAGACAATTATCACATATAGGTCGAGGAGGCAAATGTTTTTTTCCACATTGTTCACATTCTGCAGCCATAAATCTTCCTTTAGATACAAATTTATAAAAACCATCAATTGTAAATTTTTCTTCGTTTATTCTTAATCCCTCCTATATACATGCACAGCTGCTGTTGAACCTGAACCCCCAACATTATGAGTTAAACCAATTTCAGCATCTTTCACCTGACGTTTCTCTGCTTGTTCAGTTAATTGCAAGTATATTTCATAAGCTTGAGCTATACCTGTGGCTCCAACAGGATGCCCTTTCGATTTTAATCCCCCACTCGTATTTGTTGGAAATTTTCCATCTAATTTTGAGTTACCAGATTCAACAAATTTGCCTCCTTCTCCAGCTTTACAAAAATTCAAATCTTCATACGCTATTAACTCTGCAATAGTAAAACAATCATGAACTTCTGCTACATCTATATCATTAGGGTTAACTCCAGACATTTCATAAGCTTTTTTAGAAGCTAACTTTGCAGACATAAGGGATGTAAAACTATTTCTTTCAAATAATCCAATAGTATCACTTGCTTGTCCACTTCCAATAATATGCACTGGCTTATCTGTGTACTTTTTAGCAATTTCAGGTTTAGTTATAATTGCACAACTTGCACCATCACTTATCAGAGAACAATCATAGAGTTTCAGGGGTGTAGAAATAGGAATTGAATTTAAAACTTTTTCAATTGTTATTTCTTTGTGCATATGTGCCTTAGGATTCATATTACCATTAAAATGATTTTTAACTGCAACTAGAGCCATCTGTTTTTCAGTAGTACCATATTTGTGCATATGTGCTTTTGCCATTAGAGCATATAATCCAGGAAAAGTTATTCCATTCCATTGTTCAAAAGGATAATCTGATGCCATAGCAAGATATTCTGTAACCTTATCAGTATTTCGATGTGTCATTTTCTCAACACCGCCTACCATAACTATATCTGCTAATCCTGAAAGAACCGCAAAAATACCCGATCTTAAAGCTACACCTGATGAAGCACATGCCGCTTCAGTACGAGTCGCAGAGATATTTAACAGTCCAATCCAATCAGCTATTGATGCTCCAGTATGACCCTGATGTTCATATGATTCACCCATATGACCAATAAATAATGCTTTTATGTCTCTCTTAGGATCTAATCTAGGACAACGCATAAAAGCTTCCTTGGCTGCATAAGCAAAAATTTCTCGTGCACATAAATCAGTATGTCTTCCAAATTTTGACAAACCAGCTGAGATTATAGAAACAAGTGGCTTTCCTTTCAAACAATAATTCACCTGTTGTTAAATAGATGTATTTATTGAGGTTTAAAAACTATGTCAATAATCACTTTAAGTTTAAAAACAATCAATAAACTTAATATGAGGAATATTTCTGATTTTTTCAGAGAAGAATTGACATGATTTTTATTTATTATAACCAAAAAATTGAAAAAGCTATAACAAACAATACATTTGACTCTTAGGGGTAATGACCAAGGATGGTAAAGTTGAATAAAATCGATAAGATGATTCTTGCTACTCTTAAATCAGAGGGAAAAGAATTAAGTTTGGAAGAAATTGCTATTAAAGTAGATGAATCACCGAAAAAGACTTTCAAGTCACTTAGAAAACTTTTCGAAAATGAGTATATAGATACCAAAGCACGTAAGTACAAAATAATAAATAATCAAAAATAATTGAAAGCCTCGAGCGGGCTTTGATCCCGCGGCCTGCTGCTTACGAGGCAGCCGCTCTACCAGGCTGAGCTATCGAGGCATAAGATAAGTGATAAATCAGTTGTGGACTAATTATTAATTTAGGTTCATAAACCATTTTTTCTTTCTTTAGATTAATTTTAATAGTAATGGATTCAAAATAAAAGGTATTAGATTCTATACGGTAGATTATTTTGTTAAATGAAAATGGCAATTTATTTATTCAAATAACAGAGTTGGGAGAAAGAAAAATAATTGAATATATGCAAAATCACTTCGATCCAATGCCTAATATAGCTGTATCTTTTGGAGATGATATTTCAGCTTATGAATTAGAAAATGGTCGTTTAGCGATTCTAAAAACCGATATGTTAGTCAATAAAACAGATATTCCTAAAGGAATGAGTTTGTGGGAAGCAGCAAGAAAAGCTATTGTTATGAATGTAAGTGATTTTGCTGCTAAAGGTGTCAAACCTAAAGCCGCTATTGTTTCGTTAGGATTGCCAAAAACTTTTACTTTAAATGATATAAAAGAAATAGCCAGAGGCTTGAACTTTGGAGCAAGAGAGTATGGTGCGTATATTGTAGGTGGCGACACTGGTGAAACTTCTGATTTAATAATTGCTGTTTCTCTTTACGGTACTTCTGAAAAAAAAGGTATAATGCTTAGAAAGGGAGCTAGAAGTGGGGATATTATTGCTGTTACGGGATTTTTTGGAAAAACTGCTGCAGGACTGAAATTGCTATTAGGTGAATTAAATAATTCTCTGGATTATGAAAAAAAATTGATTTCCTCAATTTGCTTTCCAAAAGCTAGATTAAATGAAGGATTGAAATTAAGAGCATCTGATGCAGTAACATCTTCCATAGATTCTAGTGATGGGTTAGCTTGGAGTTTATATGAAATTTCTAAAATTAACAGAGTTGGATTCTTGATCAATAATATTCCAACTGCTAATGAAGTTAAAAGGTTCTCAAAGGTTCATAGGGTCAATCCTTTAGATTTAACTTTTTATGGTGGAGAAGAATACGAGCTTGTAATTACGCTTAAGCCTGAATTGTTAAAAAAAACTGTAAAATCTATAAAAAATATTGGGGGTTGCCTAATACCTATTGGAAAAGTTATCGATGAGCCGGAAATTCTAATTGAAATTAATGGTAAGAAAAAAACTATAGAACCTAAAGGATGGGAACATTTTAAGAGTTAGATCAGATATGTTGTTGATCTAATAAATAATTTAGAATATTTATGCAACTTGAAGCAAGATATGGTATATCGCCTAAACTGATCTTTTCACCATATCTAAGCGCAAAATTTTCAACTTTTCTGGGTAAACCTATATGATCCCCAAGCACAAAAATAGGATTTTGGTGAAAAGAGATTTTATCTATTTTTTTTCCATCTTCTTCTAAAACAAATATTTGATTATTATTGGATTTTTCCTTTAACAGTAATTCAAAACTTTTTTTAGTTACAATTATTCCTGGATGAGATTTGCCACCAATAACTTTTTTCAAGATTTTCTGCCAAGTCCAAACATCAGTTCGTACATCAAAGAGTTTAGCTCCGTCTATTCTAATGTGAAGTGGAGGATTAGGAGGCCCGTTTAGTATGGAATGAAAAATTACATTTTTTCTCAATCCATGAGAAAGAAATAAGCTCGCTATAATGCATTCATATATTATATCTAACCTTCCAGCATCATGTAAATTATTAAATACGTTACTAGTTTTTCCTATGCGGGAGAACAATAAAAATTCACGAATCAAATTTATCCCACATATAATTGTAGGTTTAATATTTTTTCTTTTGGTATTAATTAATTTTGTAAAAAAATTTATTTTAAAATCAGATTTAAAAAAGGATATAGTAGAAATTATTAATCTATCAAAAATAGAGTAGAAAAAATTTTCAAGAATGTTTCAGACAAAGTGTATCTTTACAGCGTGCGTTGAACAAGATATACAAGGATCATATGCTCTCACTAGCATTTCTAGATTCAATTCAATTTCTTTTTTAGATTTATTTAGTATTTGAGGCAGTAGGGCTTTTAGATCCAATTCGATGTTTCCATGGTTTTGGTTTGTTGGGATAATGCAATTTGCTTTAGTGCAAACTCCTTCATCATTATAAGTGTAGTCATGGAAGAGTATACCACGAGGCACTTCCACAGCACCCACACCTTGGCCAGATTTTACCAACAAATTAGGTAGATTATAGTCTGATTGTTTTTCTAAACCCGTAGATTCAAGTTCGTTAATTAATTTAATTGAATCTTCAACACTATGAACTATTTCAACTAATTGAGCTATACTGTTCATAAAAGGATTATGACAAACTGGTTTTAAACCAAAAAGCCCAGAAATTTTCTTTGCTAATGGTGAGAGCTTATCATAATTAATATTTAACCTTGCTAGTGCACCTACCATGTAAGAATCACGATTGTGTTTGGCCCATTTAGCTGTCGACTGAGGCACAACATATTCATTAGTGTATGATAAATACTCGCTTGCTGGTGCGGAATCAGTATCTGTTGATGCAATCTTTCCATCATAGAGCGCATATTCATTTGGATTTTTTAAACCAATAAATTCGGTTTCTCTTACAAAGTCTGGTATTTTAGGAGCTAATGTTTTAAGCAAATTCGCAACTGCTTCCAATTCTGGAACTGAAGATTTTAATCTATCTTTAAGATTTTGAAGTTCTTTTATTGATGGAATCTTGGAGAATCCACCAGGAATTAGTCTTTGAGGGTGTGTAGTTCTTCCACATATTAAATTTGACATATCATTTGCCATTCTGTGCAAGGCTAATACAGTTTTTACTTCATCAGGATTGGATGATGCAAGTGGAATAACTGAACCGACATCCATTAAATCAGGTAGTATTAAAAAGCCAACATGTAATATGTGGCTCTGCAAATTCTCAGCATGCAAGGCTAGTTTTCGGAGTTTTAAATCTTGGTCGCTAATGGTTATTCCCATAGCTGCTTCTGTTGCCTTTAAGGAGGCTAGCGTGTGTCCAATAGAGCAGATTCCACAAATACGAGAGGTTATATGATGTAACTCATTCCAATTACGACCTACAACCATGGCTTCAAAAAATCTTGGTGCTTCAGAAATGTTCCATTCACATCTTTCAATAATTCCATCTTCCACATTAACATAGATATTACCATGACCTTCAACTCTAGTTACATGGTGAACATTTACTTCCAAATTTTTCTTATTGCTCATTTTTTCTTCTCCCATCCAAAATATAATTTAAATTTATCAATAGCATCATCCACAGATAGACCATATTCGACTAAGACTTCTTTTTGAGAATTCTCGTTTGGATTATCGACTAAACCTCGGCAACCCCAACACTTTGTGCCTTCATTAACACAGCATGAGTTGCAGCCAGCTCTGGTAACAGGTCCAACACAAAATTCTTCCCTTTCAAATGCGCAAACATTTTCATTTTTTTTGCATTCCACACAAACAGGATAATTGGGTATTTCAGGTTTTTTTCCTAACAAAAGAGATTTAACCACATGCAAAAATTCGTCTTTTGTTATAGGACATCCATGCACATATGCATCTATAGGTATAACAGCATCTATTGGCCTTGCTAAATAAGTATCAAACAAGTGTGCATTTTCACCATACACAATTTTCTTAACTACGTCCGTATCTTGATAATTCTTCAGCGAATTTATTCCACCAATAGTTGCACAAGCTCCAATGGCAACTACTATACTAGCATTTTTTCTTATTTGTTTAAGTCTGTCCTCATCTTGAAGTCTTGTGCATGAGCCTTCAACAAAAGCAATATCATAGTTATCGCTGTGTTCTTTCATTACTTCACGAAAGCTTACTACCTCTACTTGTCCAAGTAAGTCTAGAATCTCTTCTTCCAGATTTGCTATCTGTAATTGGTCTCCTTCACAACCTGCAAAATCAAAGAATGCTACTTTTGGTTTCATTATAATGCCTCCGGCACTCCTTTAATATCTGAATAATTAAACACAGGACCATCCTTACACACATAAACCTGGTTAATCTGGCAATGACCACACTTGCCAACTCCACATTTCATTCTTCGTTCAAGAGACACAATAATGTGATCATCAGGGACATTCCTGGATTTGAGATCCCTAATAACAAATTTATACATTATTGGTGGACCACATACAACAGCATAGGTTTTTTGGGGATCAAAATCTACCTGAGGAATTAAAGTCGTAATTACACCTATATTACTTGTCCAAACCTCATCTTCAGGACACCAATCAACAGTAGCTTTGAATTCTATATCATCTCGTTCTCCAAGAGATAGAATTTCTTCACCAAAAAGTAACTCACGGGGTTCTTTACAACCATAAAGTAACATAACACGACCATAATCTTTACGATTAGCCAAAACGTAGTTTAATAATGATCTTAAAGGAACTATTCCAAGACCACCAGCAATAAACAATAAATCTTTTCCTTTCAAGAATTCAGAATCAAAACCTTTGCCAAATGGTCCTCTGATACCAATTTTATCTCCTTCATTTAATGTATGGATCTTTGTAGTAACATTTCCTAGTTTTCGAATACAGAGTTCAAAAGAACCTTTATTTGTAGGTGATGACGAAACTCCAAAAGGAGCTTCACCTACTCCAAAAACAGATACTTGAACAAATTGACCTGGCTGATGGCCCAAATCTGTTTTATCATCAAGCTTAATTTCAAACATTGTTTCATTTGAAGTCATTGGCACTTTTTTGACAATTGTCGCCATCTTTGGAGCAAATTGTATGGTTGAATCAGTTTTAATGCTGATATCTGGTATTGTTGCAGAATCTATTTGAAACCCTGCTTTAAGACTTAGAGAGTACATATCATTAAATAAATTCACAGGATTGGCAATATCTGGTAGACAATTGGAAGAGCACCTTCCACAACCAACACATGAAACAAATCCAAACCGATCAAAGAGGTATTTTCCTTTCTTGAAGTATCTATGACGATACCTAGCAGCTCTTGTATTGCGGAAGTTTTCTCCTGAAGCAACTTTTGCAAAATCTTCTAAAAGACAGCCATCCCACGTACGAGTTCGTTCACCTTTTTTAAGGGATAGCTCGGGATTGTCTGTAACGTCAAAACAATAACAAGTTGGGCATACTAAAACGCAAGATCCGCAGGATAGGCATTGATCAGAATGATTTTCCCAAAAACCATCTTTATCATAAAATTTTCCTAGCATTTCAGGAATTAATTCAGAAGAAAAATTAAATTTCTGTTTTGAAGCATTAATAATTTCCGTTTTCTTTTTGCCAACAGCTTGAATATCTCTAGCAAACGCCTTTTTCACATCTTTAGCATATTTGTTTAATAAATCTGCTCCTTTATGAGAACCTACATCAATAGCGAATTTATCTCCAAGATCAGTTAACATCAGATCATATCCATAATCAATTGTGGCACATCCCATTGAGGATGCAAAACACGATTCTGACACATTTTCGATATTGACTCCAATTATTGCAGATGCGTATCTTCTTTCAAGATAATAGGGATCCGATTTTGTTTCTCTAAATATTTCATCCATATGAAGAAGAGCCATAATATCGTAAGGGTGTACACCAATAATTATCTTGAATTTACTTTCTTTAGGATCTTTTGCTTGAAAGCCGCTAGCGACATCATATGTAAGCAGTGTTTCCCGTTGAGGAAAAAAGTATTTTTTTGGGGGTAGAAGTGTAACATCATAATCTAATCTTAATTGATTGGCTGATTCTAATGGACCAAAAGCAAATTTTTCACCTTTTGATTTGACTCCTACAACATCTAAAGAATTATCAGCTATTAGATTATCAACAAATTCATTAAAAGCTTCTTTTGAAAGTGTGTGCATACTATTCCTCTTCCATTATCTCTAAATTACAAATTGTTGAGTTTAAGAGTAATTGGAGAATTTATTACTTTCTAATAATATTTAATTTAATTGCCAAGAAAAAACAGACTTTCTATAAGAAATGAAGGATACAAAAAATATAGATTGCTAAATAAATATTCAAAAGATAAATTCCTAATTTTGTATGGAAAAATTTTGAAAAACTTGACTTAAACTTTATGTAGTTGATAATTTTTTCCAGTATCAACATCCTAACAATATTGGTAAATTACATTAGAGAATGAAGCCTAATGACTCAAACATTATCATTGAATGATCCAATAAAAGCTTCAGAGATCAATCCAAAGTTTAGGCTGGAACTCTCAAAAATTGATGGTAGCGAAAAGATTCTTCAATGTTTTCAGTGTGGCACTTGTACATCTGATTGTCCGATTGCAAAATTTAGTGAAAGTTATAGACCCAGACAATTAATTCGGATGGCCCAGCTTGGATTAAAAGAAAGAGTGTTAAAAAGTGAAACTTTATGGTTATGTGCTTCATGTTTCACTTGCACAGATCGCTGCCCACAAGATATTGAAGTAGCAAGTATTATTAGAGTATTAAGAAATCTAGCTGCAGAAAAAGGTATTTTTCCTACAGTTATTAGGGAACAAGCAAACAGTATTTTAGAATCAGGTTATGCTTATAAAATTCCATTGCTGAGAGAGAAAAAAAGAGTTCAGTTAGATCTGCCCACACTTCCAAAAAATGATCCGGAAAAAATACGAATTATCCTTAAGAAAACTGGAATCCAAAACCTACTAGAAAAGTGGGAGAATAATTTTGGAGAATAAATATCTAATTTTTCTTGGTTGCGCAGTTCCCTATAGAGTCGCATCCTACGAGATTTCCTCAAGAAAGATCCTACAGAAATTAGGCATCAAATTGATTGAAATGCCAGAGTTTAATTGTTGTGGTCTTCCATTGGACATGATTAGCCATGAAAGCATGCTCACTCTTTCAGCAAGAAACCTTGTTATTGCAGAGCAAGCTGGATTAAATATTATAACTTTATGTCCGGGTTGTGCAGGAACATTAAAAAAAGTAAACAAAGTTTTAAAAGAGAATAGAACATTAAAAGACAAAATTAACAATAATTTGAAAGAAACAGGTTTGAATTTCAAAGCATCTGTGGAAACTAAGCACATAACTCAGTTTCTAATTGAAGATGTAGGTGTGAAGAAAATAGAAGAAACAATAATTAATCCATTATCTAGCCTTAAAGTTGCAGAACATATAGGCTGTCACCTACTTAGACCAAAACACTTCATAGATTTTGATGATCCTGAAGATCCAAAGGTATTGAAAACTCTAATTGAAGCCACAGGAGCAGAGTGTTTAGATTATATGAACGAGACAGAATGTTGTGGTGCACCAAGTGTAGGAGTTAACGATAAGGTTGCACTAAAGCTTGCACATGATAAATTCAAAAATGTAAAAATTGCAGGCGCGCAAGCCTTAATTACATCTTGTCCATTTTGCCATGTAATGTTCGATACAAACGAGTTACGTATTGAAAGGGTGTTCAGTGAAAAATATGGCATTCCAGTATTGCACTATCCTCAATTACTAGGTTTAGCCATGGGCATAACTCCAGAGGAATTAGGTTTCAAAGACCTCAGAGTCGATGCTTCAAAAATATTAACACAAGTAATTCAAGGAGTAAAATAAAATGAGTAAAAATAAACTAAAAATAGCCTTCTATTGGGCCGCTAGTTGTGGTGGCTGTGAAATTGCCGTTTTAGATTTAAATGAAAAAATACTTGATGTTGTTCAAATAGCAGACATCGTTTTCTGGCCTGTAGCTATTGACATAAAATATAAAGATGTTGAAAACATGCCAGATGGATACATTGACATCACATTCTTCAACGGATCGATTAGAAATTCAGAACAAGAGCATATGGCAAAACTTCTTAGAAACAAATCTAAAACTATTGTCGCCTTTGGATCTTGTGCACATGAAGGATGTATACCTGGATTAGCTAATCTTCATAATAAACAAGAAATTTTTGATACAGTATACATAAAGGAAAAATCTGTAGTAAATCCTGCAGGAAATGTTCCAAAAACTCAAACTAAAGTCAAAGAAGGCATTCTAAATATACCTGAATTTTATGATACAGTAAAAACTTTAGCTCAAACAGTAGAAGTAGATTATTACTTGCCTGGATGTCCTCCGCCTGTAAAATTAATATCCGATGCTGTTGATGCTATCGCCAATAATCAATTGCCACCAAAAGGCAGTGTACTTGCTCCTCTTAAAGCAGTATGTGATGAATGTCCAAGAACACGAGAGGACAAAAAAATCACTAAAATATATCGTGTTCATGAGAAAGTTCCAGAACCAGAGAAATGTCTTCTTGAACAAGGAATTATTTGCATGGGTCCTGCTACCAGGAGTGGCTGTGGTGCTCAATGCTTAAATGTAGACATGCCCTGCACTGGATGTGGCGGAGCAGCACCAAACGTTCCAGAACAAGGCGCAGCAATGATCTCGGCTCTAGCAGCAATATTGGGCTATTCAGGTGAACCGGGAAAAGAACAATATACAGAAAAAGAAATTCAAGATCTAATGAACCAAATTAAAGATCCAATAGGAACATTTTACATGTACTCTTTACCAGCTTCGATTCTTAAAAGAAAGGTGATGAAAAAATGAAAGAAATAATAATAGATCCAATTACGCGTTTGGAAGGTCACGGAAATGTATCTATATTTTTAAATGATTCAGGTGAAGTAGAAAATGCTTACTTAAAAATACCTGAACTGAGAGGTTTTGAAAAATTTTGCACAGGTAGAAGAGCAGAATTAATGCCATTGCTAACCACCAGAATATGCGGCGTTTGTCCAGTAGCTCATCATTTCGCATCAGTAAAAGCATTGGATGCAGCTTTCAAAGTTGAACCGCCTCAAGCTGCAAAAAAACTGCGTGAACTTATGAATTCTGGTTATTACATATATGATCACATATTACATTTTTATTTTCTAGGTGGACCAGATTTTATTGTGGGTCCAAACGCGCCTCCAGAAAAACGTAACATTCTTGGTGTTATTGAAAAAGCAGGAATTGATATAGCCAAAGAAGTAATCAAGCACAGAGCTTATGGTCAAAAAATTACCGAAATTCTTGGAGGAAAAGCTACGCATCCAACTTGTGCCCTCCCAGGGGGAATTTCCAAAGCCCTTTCTGAGGAAAATCGCCAAGAAATTGCAAAAATGGCTACCTCAGCAGTTGATTTTGCCAAACTAAGCCTAAAATTATTTCATGATATAGTTTTGAGTAATAACCAATATGTGGATTTGATTAAAAGTGACGCCTATACGATGAAAACTTACTATATGGGAATGGTTGATGATAAAAATAAGGTCAACTTTTATGATGGAAAGATCAGAGTGGTTAAACCAAATGGTGAAGAATTTCTAAAATTTGAAGCAAAAGACTACTTGAAACACTTAGGAGAGCACGTGGAAGAATGGACTTATACAAAGTTTCCATATCTCAAAGAAGTAGGTTGGAAAGGTCAAGTTTACGGGTCAGACAGCGGAGTATACAGGGTTGGTCCATTGGGAAGATTGAATTCATCTGAAGGAATGGCTACTCCATTAGCACAGGCTGAATACGAAACTATGTATAAAACTTTAGGCGGAAAACCCGTTCATGGCACTTTAGCTTTCCATTGGGCAAGGTTAATAGAATTGCTTTATGCTACTGAAAGAGCTGTGGAATTATCTAAAGATCCTGAAATCACAAGTAATGATATTAGGAATAAACCTGGCAGTCCAGGAGAAGGAGTTGGTGTTGTTGAAGCTGCAAGAGGAACATTATACCATCACTATGTTTTAGACAAAGATGCATTAATAAAAGATGTTAACATGATAGTTGCAACAACCAATAATTATCCAGCGATATGTATGTCGATAAGAGACGCGGCCAAGGGCTTGATTCACGGCGGGAAAGTCGATAATGGTGTCTTAAATAAGGTGGAGATGGCTTTTAGAGCCTATGATCCGTGCTTTGGCTGTGCAACACATTATGCTATAGGAAAAATGCCTCTTACAGTTGAGATTTTTGATAGCAATAAAAATCTTCTAGAAACTCTTCAACGCTAATCTTTTTCAATCTTTTCTATTTGATTTTTGTTGGATCTAACAAATGACCAACACTAAGTATGATCTTAGAGTCAAACTTGAAAAATGGTTAAGAAATTCAAAAAAAGTGGTCATTGCAGGAATTGGAAATCCAATTCGTTCCGATGATATTATTGGTTTAAAAATAGTTCAAGAGCTAAAAAATAAATTATCTGATGAAGTTGAATTATATGAATGCGAAACTGTCCCAGAAAACTTTATCGAACCTATTACAAAACTTAATCCATCGCATGTAGATGCCGCTTTTTTAGGATTAAAACCAGGGGATAGCAGATTAGTAAATCCCAAAAAAATTATAGATTTTTCACCAATTTCATCTCACACTTTACCCTTAAGGATTTTTTGTGAATTAATTCAGAAAATGACAGATGCTAAAATCGCTCTTTTATTGATTGAACCCAAAAAAACTAATTTTGGGGAAAAATTAAGTCCTGAAGTTAAAGACGCTTCAATATTTATTATTAATATTTTGATAAATCTTTTAAAAAAATAAGTCTATAACTTCTATAACTTTATTTGATTCTCTGTTTCTTCTTTTGCTCTTGAAAAAGCTTTATACACTGTGGCCCTCCTTCTTCATCTTTACATAAATCACAAATATATACAGTCTTATTATCGGCATGAAGCATTACAGCACCATAATCACATGCTTCAATACACCAACCACAACCATTACACTTGTCAGTTTCTATTAGTATAGTTCCAGATTCTTCTGATTGAGTTAAGGCATCACGAGGACAAGCTGCAACACAGGGTGGATCCTCACAACGTCTGCAGGTAACTGCCATATTTGCTAGTTGATTTACTCTTACTACTCTTATTCTTGATTTTACTGGATTGAATGCTTTTTCCTTTGTCCATGAGCAGATATATTCACAAATTTGACAACCAACACACTTTTCAGGATCCGCTGAAACAAACTTTCGATCATGGATTTTTACCAATACTATTGAACCTCCTGTTTTTTCTCAACTATTCTTGCTAGAGGTTCCATATTCAGCTCTTCGAGTTTTTCTTCTGTTGGAATCCCTTTCCTATTCCATCTTCGAGAATCGTAGTAATCGTCTAAAAGTAGATCTAATTCTTTTTGAGTTACATATGCTCCTTTTACTGGTCCATCATCAGGAATCGGCACGTTTAAAACTTTCCAAGGCAAGGTATCATCTTTTCTACTTAATCCTTCTTGGATATTGATTAATCTAGCTAATGTATTAATTCTCTCACCTGATTTCTTAAGTTCATCAGAGGTCATTTCAATTCCTGTAACTAAATTATAGAGTTTAGCCATGTCAGCTATTCCATTATAATAAGTACCTCTGGAAAATTTGCAAACGACTAAAGAATCAATTAAAGCATAAATATCTTCCATATCTCTAACAAGTTTTCCTCTACCTTTTTCGGCTTTTAAACGATCTACTTTTCCTTTAACATCAAAAGCATAAGCGCCATGTCTATTGTGATCTGCTCCACGAAAGGATACGGCAAATCCTAATGCTGCTGTTTTTAAGCATCTAAGATCATACCCCGTCACTTCTAAACCTTTGATATGTTGAGCCAATTTTCCTGCTTCTTTACCAATTCTTTCAGCTGCTAATCTTACTCCTTCAGCTAAAATGTCACCAATACCTTTTCTGGTTCCAATTTTTTCAAGCAATTGAATTAAAACTTCACTATTCCCAAAATTAGCTTCAAGTCCATCAAAATCTTTTTTTGATAACAATCCATTTTCGTAACAATCCATAGCAAAAGCAACAACAACACCTGCACTAATAGCATCAATACCATAATAATTACATAATTCCATTCCTTTAATTATTACATCAAGTTCATCAATACCACAATAAGGTCCCATTGCCCACAGAGTTTCATATTCCATTCTGGTTAAAGTTCCTTTATAAGGTCCCTCAGGGATAACAACTTCATGCTCACATCGCATTGCACATGAACTGCATCCAATAAGTTTAACCACAAATTTTTCATTCAGTTTTTCGCCACTTATTTTATTTGCATTTTCGAAATGAGCATTATTATAATTCCTAGTTGGCATGCAAAACAAAGAATTATGAACCATAATATTTTCTGGTGTTCCTAAAGTTCTATATTTTTGAGTAGCAGGACCTTTCATTCTTTCATGAAATTCTTTAACCATATCCATAAATTCAATGGGTTTAGCAACAAGAATGTCACTTGTTCCTCTTACAGCAACTGCTTTTAAATTCTTAGAACCCATAACAGCACCCATACCAGTACGTCCTGCGGCTCTAGTTTTTTCATTAATTATACACGCTATTCTGCTTAACTTCTCTCCTGCCATGCCTATTGCAGCTATGCGTACATAGTAATCTCCCAATTCTTTTTTAATAATATCTTCAGTTTCCGAAGGGGATTTACCTATAAGATGGGATGCATCGAGTAGTTGAACTGAATCATCATCTATCCAGACGTAGACGGGTTTTTCTGATTTACCTCTGAATATTACAGCATCATATCCTGCTCTTTTCAGTTCTGAACCAAAGGTACCATGTGCAACAGCTTCTCCAATCCCATAAGTAGCTGGAGACTTGGCAACAAAAGAATGCCCATTACCCGCTGTTGGAAATATGGTTCCTGATATTGGACCAAGAGAAAGCACAAGGGGATTTTCTGGACTTAAAGGATCAATTCCAGCTTTGGAATTATCAAACCAAAGACGCATTCCTAAACCGATTCCACCAATGTATTTTTTTGCATATTCTTGATTTAGTTGTTCAACCCAAGTCTTCCCTGTTTTCAGATCAACATACAAAATTTTACCGGCATACCCGTACAAACTTCTTCCTCCATGTTTGTGGAATTATTAGTCAAATAGAAACTATATTAATTTAATGGGTTCATTTGGATCCAAATTACAATTAAAAATTAGATAAATAATTGGAGTAAAAAAAATCACAATTAAAACATGAGACAAATATTTAGGTAAGAATCTAGCCGATTTAACAAATTTGAATAGTTGGCTATTTTCAAGATTTCTTTTCTTTTGCCTCTTGAAACAGATTTTTTACTGCAGATATTCTTGATTTTTGTGCTAATTGTTGAGCTGTAACGAATGTAAGTGCTTCTTCAGGACACCATTTTACACATTGAGGACCATCCTCTTGATCCTTACAACTATTACAGGTAAAAACAACTTTTTTTTCTGGGTGCATCATCATTGCACCAAATTGACAAGCACTAATACACCAAGTACATCCATCACAAGCTTCTTCATCCACATTGATAATTCCACTATTTTCCTCTTGTGACAAAGCATCCCTCGGACATGCAGCAACACATGCAGGTTCTTCACAATGGCGACATGCAACAGCTATATTATTAAGAGGCCCTAATCTCAAAGCTCGAATTCTTGATTTTGTAGGATTAAACGTTTTCTCGTTTGTTAACGAGCAAGCATATTCGCATACTACACAACCAACACACTTTTCAGGATCCGCTGAAACAAATTTTCTATCTTGAGGTCTAACCATTAATCTTTTCCTCCCTTAAGAATATCAGAATATTGACTAAGATTCAATTCATTCAGTTTTTCACTAGTAGGCAAACCGTCACTAGTCCAACCTCTCGCAGAATAGTAATCATCTAATCCGAGCTGGAATTCTTCGTTTGTAACTACAATTCCTTTTGCAGGTCCATCATCTGGAACTGGAGTATTCATAATTTTCCAAGGTAAGTTATCATATTCTCTTGTGCCTTTGCCTTCTCTGTAATTAAAGAGCCGCGCAATGTTCTCAATTCTTTCCCCAGATGTATCTAATTCTTCTGGAGTAACCTGTAAACCTGTAGCTAATGTGTAATATTTGGAAAGATCAGCCATACCATCATAATAGGTACCTCTTGAAAATTTGCATACAATGAGAGAATCAATTATATTGTACAGATTTCCATCTGGAACTATCATTTTTCCTCTGCCCTTTTCGATTTTAAATCGATTTACTTTTCCCTTCACATCAGGTGAATAGGCGCCATTTCTTAGATGACATGCACCTCTAAAAGAAACACTAAAGCCTAAAGCAGCTGTCTTCAGAGTTCTTAGGTCATATCCTGGAAGTTCAAGCCCTTTTATATGACAGGCATATTTTTCTGCTCCATTGCCAATTATCTCTGCTGCTTTAGCTACTCCCTCAGCTAATGCATTTCCAAGCCAACCTTCTCTTTTTCCAATTTTATGAATAATTGCTATTAAAGCCTCTGCATTTCCAAAAGTAAGATCTATACCGTCAGTTTGCTCTTTTGTAATTACACCGTTTTCATAACAGTCCATAGCAAAAGCAACAACAACACCTATAGATATCCCATCCATACCATATTCATTAACTATTCTCATCGCCTCAATAATTGCATCAAGTCGATCCACTCCACAAAGTGGACCCATGGACCACAAACATTCAAATTCTAATCTTGAAGTTGATCCTTTATAGGGGCCTTCAGGGACAACCGCTATATGATCACATCGCATACCACAAGTAGCACATCCAACGATCTTCTTCACATAATGTTCATTCAGATATTCTCCACTAACTTTTTCTGCACCTTCAAAAGTGGCATTAGTCCAATTTCTCGTAGCTAATGCAGAAAGTGAATTTAGAACCAAAACATTTTGCGGTGTTCCTAGAGTCTTATATTTCTTTGTTGCAGGACCTTTCATTCTTTCATGTATTAATTTTACAAATTCAGTGAAACCATCTAAATCTGCTACGTTAACATCCTGAGTTCCACGTACAGCAACTGCTTTTAAATTCTTAGAACCCATAACAGCACCCATACCAGTACGTCCAATAGCACGGAACTCGTCGTTAATTATCGCAGCAAAACGGCATAATTTTTCCCCTGACTCGCCTATCGCAGAGACACGAACATAATAGTCACCCAGTTCGTCTCGAATTCTTGTGTCTGTATCAAAAACAGTAGCATTCTTGAGATTCTCAGCGTTCCTTATTTCAATTTTATCATCGTCAATCCATAAATATGATAGTTTTTCTGCTTTTCCAGTAATTATAACTGCATCATATCCAGCTCTTTTTAAATCAGGACCAAAAAACCCATGAGCCTTAGCCTCTCCTACTCCCCCTGTGGCCGGTGATTTGGAAACAACCGCATAGCCATTTCCAGCCGTAGGACCCATAGTACCGCTTAAAGGTCCTGTGGCAAAAATTATAGGATTATCTGGATCAAATGGATCAGTACCTGGTTTTGAATTATCCATAAGTAATTTTATTCCAAGACCTATCCCACCAATATAATTTTTAGCCATATCTTCACTCAAAGTTTCAGTAGAAATTTTTCCTGATGTGAGATCAACACGCAAAATTTTACCTGCGTAAGCAAACAATACTCCTTTCTCCTTATAGAGATATAGCATAATAGCTAACTTAAAAAGTATATTAAGCTAATGGATTCCATTATGAAAAGTTATCATAAAAAATTGAATTTATTTTTATTTTTAATTCAGGTTTATGAATAGAAAATAAGAAATGAATAAATAAATAAACATCTCCTATAGCGAATATTGTAAAGGAAAGATAAGATTTTGAACGTTATAATAGAATATCTTGGTTATATTAAACAAAAGTTGAATATAGAAAGTTCAGAAATGCTTAGTCTAAGAGAAAAAACTACAGTCCATGAATTACTTATCTTTCTTGCAAATAAATATGGTGAAACCTTTAAGAAATCAGTTTATGATCCTCAAGATGAGGAACTAAAACCATATCATATGGTGTCTGTAAATGGATTATTATTGAACCAACTGGATGGTATGAAAACTGAATTAAAAGACAGGGATAGAGTTATTATAATGCCAGTAGTTAGTGGCGGTTAACCAGTAAATTACAAAAGATACTTTCATTTATTTCTATGAAGGGTGTTAATAACTGAAAAATTTAGAATCAGTAAAAAAGATTATTTCAAGGAATAAGAATAAAGGATTTCTTGTTCTTAATAATTTTAATTTATTATACCTTTTAGGTCTTTCAGGATCTAGCGCACTTTTAATA
>Ga0111169_116_pt1 | contig 26150 bp, 25 predicted proteins | sample DeeMarSeWOR28_12_FD_80260 | JGI IMG/M metagenome (GOLD analysis project Ga0111169, IMG submission 80260) | Crenarchaeota group-6 archaeon AD8-1 | reverse complement strand
CCAAAAACTGCATATTCAACAAGCTTTCTTTTTCCATATTCATCTTTTTTAATGTTAATTAATTGAACATTCACAATTACTGCTCCATCTTTTAGATGCAAATTCACATTTTTTCCTAGAAACGATTTGGCACTATTCAAACTAAAATATTCCAATATCAACTTCCCCATTCCAATTTTTCTTCAGCTATTCCATTCCAGCAATGCTTACAAATGGGTAATTTTTCTCCTTTAACTAAAATATAGAGTTTAATATTTTCACTTCGACATTCATTTTTCCATGGATTCTTACAATTCTCCAAATTTTAGCCTCCATCTCACAGCCATATTCTCATAAAAATTTGCTTTTAAATTCAACTAAGGTGCAACCATTTAGTTCCTAAGAGAGATTAGTGAAAGTAAAAATATAATAAAGAGCTGGAAAATATGATTATAATTATTTTTTTCAATCAACCCAATTTAAATGAATATTATTTCTGGTTCTATAATTTCTTTTGTAATTGTAAGTAAACCTATTGATGGTTTGTTTAAATAAGGTCTATCAGGATCAGTGGGACTACCAGGATTAATATAGAGTCTTTTTCCTTCCCATTTTATCTTCGAGCTATGTGTATGACCATAAACAAAGACATTAAATCCATTCTTTGATGCTATTTCTCTGATTCTTTGTTTTCCAAATGGAGGGTTAGGATCATGCATTACGCCAATTTTCCAACTAAAAATTTTTAATGAATTAATCTTAGGGAGAGCACCAGATACTTTCTGGTTATCCATATTTCCATAAACTGCTAAAACAGGAGCAAGTTCCTCCAATTTATCAATAACTGATAACTCAACTATATCTCCTGCATGGATGATATAATCTGCTTTTTCAAAGGTTTTTAAAACCTTTTTTGGAATGCGTTTTGCGCGAGATGGTATATGAGTATCTGAAATTAATCCTATAATTTTACTAGGTTCAAGAATTTCCGATTTATGCGAAATAATAGTCTGTTCACTTAGCATCTCTTATCCTCAAGATAGATTATCAACTTATCTCAGATTATATTTACTTAATAGATAAAAGTTTTAACTCTTTTTAGGGAAATTTATAGAAAATTTAACATGTTAAAACTTAGGGCTAAGTAAATTTAATGATGATTCAATTTGAAAAGAAATCAAGCAATAAATCAATATTTTAAATCTTGAAGAATAATTGTTTAGAAATCATTTACCCTGATTCTGAAAGATATTTGAGGTGAAAAGGTTTTATTGATTCTCCATTATGAAGGTCCGCATGAAAGGTTTCACTTTCAATAATTAGATCTGATAAGTCTTCTTCTTGTTTTCGCATAAAATTTGCATAATCTGAAAAATTTTTGTGGAATGATATACTTAAAAGATCCCAACCCATACCTCTCCCATCCTGAACTAACACAACATTTGATTGATTTTCATACCAAGATTTGAGCTTATCCACATTTCCGTTTTTTCCATTTCCATTCCTTTCTCTAAGTTTACTTTTTAGAAAAGTAAAGGATGCTAGTTCGTAACCAATTTTACCAAATTTTGGAATAATTGTATATCCATTGATGTAGTTCTTTTCAAGCATAGATCTTCTCCGAGTTATGGTAGGTTGAGATACCCCCAAAGCTTTAGCTAATTGTCTATCACTTCTATGTGAGTTTTTCATTAATTCAGATAACAGCTTGTAATCAATTGTTTTTAATTCTTTCAAAGGTTAATTCACCGGAATTATCTATAACGGCGAAATCTTCCTATATAAACTTCATCATTTATTTTTAATATTTGTATTGAAATTCTATTTGAATTAGAAAATCAAATTAATACACGAAAAAACCTTAAGATAATAATTTAATAATTTAAATGAGGGAAAAATTTCTTGCCAGTTAAATTTTTTGAAGAAATTGAAAAGGAGATCACGACTATTCTTAGTGATTTAATACGTATTAATACAACAAATCCTCCTGGAAATGAATTAAAAGCTGCAATGTACATAAACGATAAACTATCTGCTGAAGGATTTAGCTGTGAAGTTATTAAATCAGCACCTAACAGGGCAAATATTATCACAAGAATAAACGGGACAGGAGAGAAGCCGCCTTTACTCTTACTATCACACTTAGATGTTGTTGCTGCAAATAAAAAATTGTGGAGCGTAAATCCTTTTGATGGAATAATTAGAGACGATTTTGTGTGGGGACGTGGAGCGCTAGATATGAAAGGCATGATTGCTATGGAATTAATGGTATGTATTCTTTTAAAAAGAAATAACGTGAAATTGAAAGGGGATTTATTATTTGCAGCCACTGCTGATGAAGAGAAGGGGGGAAATCTAGGAGTAAATTATCTTATAAAAAATCATAAAGAAAAAATTTCTGCTAATTTTGTTATCAATGAAGGTGGTGGAGTTGGAATTTTAATCAAAAATAAGACTATTTTTACTATACAAAATGCTGAAAAAGGAATTATTTGGTTTAAAGTAAATACAAAAGGGACACCTGGACATGCCTCAATGCCTGATAATAAAAATAACGCCATAATACTCATGAAAAAAGTGATTGATAAACTTGTTAATTACAATCCTGATAATTTATTGCATACTTCTTTACAAGTTTTCCTTGAAAAATTGGGTGCGACTGATCCCCGGTTAAAAAAAGCTTTTTCAGATATTTTGGCAAATCCAACTAAAACTGATCTAATTCTCGATAACCTATCAAAAGATTATCTTGATCTAGTTACAGAAATTAGACCTCGAGTTAAAATGACTATTACTCCTACGATAATAAGAGGTGGAAGAAAAGAAAATGTTATTCCTGAGGATTGTCAAACAACATTTGATTGTAGAATTCTTCCAGGTCAAAAGTCAAAGGATGCTCTTAGAGTAATTAAAAATCTATTGAAAAGTTTAGACTCAAAGAATATTGAATTGGAAATTCTACAGATTCAGGAACCTACAGTATCCAATATAGATACAGACTTCTATAATACAATTGTAAATGTTCTAAAAGAGTTTGTACCTGGATGTATAGTAACTCCTTTATTAATGACTGGAGGAACTGATTCCCGATTCTTCAGAAAAGGTGGCAGTATATGCTACGGATTTCAACCAAGACTTCCTGAAAAACCATATCAAAGAATTGTAAAAAGAGAACATGGAATTGATGAACGTATTTCAATTAGAAATCTAGTTTTTGGAACAAGTGTCCTTTATGAACTCATAAGGAGATTTTTATGTTAATTTAAAGTTGCTTCTAAAAAAATATGAATTGAGGCTTATTTCACTAATTAATTAATTTCTGCAAATTAATTAATTCTCACAAAAAAATCAAGCTTAAATATTTGCTTATTGATGTTTAACATGTATTTTATTGGGAGATTTAAGTGTCAATGCCTGCAATTGAAGTTGGAAGGATATGTTTAAAACTAGCTGGACGTGAATCAGGAAAGAAATGTATAATAGTTGAAGTAATTGACAAAGGCTTTGTGATTATTACAGGTCCAAAAAAATTAACTGGAGTAAAGCGAAGACGAGCTAGCATAAATCATATTGCACCCTTAAAGGAAAAAATTGCTATAAGTCGAGGATCTTCAGATGATTTGGTTACGCAAGCTTTAGAAACTGCTGGTAAGTTGGAGGAAATGAAGCAACCAATAGTTTGTGAGCATTAATGTAAACTCTTAATACCTCAATCTCTTTTTGTATACCAAGGAGAGTAAATATACATAGTAAGAACTAATCCTCCTTGGAATGAAAGCACAAAACTCTTAGTTAAATCAGAGGATATTACTGATCCTACATTTGGTCATATTCCATCTAAAAGACCGGCAAATCAGTACATAAACTTAGGAGTTTTGAATCTTGATAAAACAGCTGGGCCATCAAGTCATGAAGTTGCAGCTTGGGTAAAAAAAATAATGAATTTAGAACGAATTGGTCATGGCGGGACTCTAGAGGCCTATTAAAAGCCAGAGAAATCCCAAAGTGACTGGTGTGTTACCCATTGCATTAGGTGACTCTACAAAGATAATTCAAGCATTTCTACATAGTGGAAAAGAATATGTATGTGTTATGAAGCTCCATGGTGATGCAAAAGAAGACAGTATTAAAAAACTTATGATTGAGTTTGAAGATGAGATCTACCAAAAGCCTCCCATACGTTCTTCTGTGAAGAGACAATTGAGAACTCGGCGTATTTATTATATTGATTTTATTGAAAAAGTTGAAAGGAATGTACTTTTTAAAGTAGGTTGTGAAGCAGGCACTTACATAAGAAAATTGTGCTATGATCTTGGAGAAATATTAGGATGTGGAGCACATATGCAAGAATTAAGAAGAACAAGAGCAGGACCATTTAATGAAAGTCAAAATAGTTTTATTAGTTTATATGAATTGTTTTATTGGTTTTCAGAATGGAAAGAAAGAAAGGATCCAGACATTTTAAGAAAAATTATTCAACCAATGGAATTTGCCTTAGAGTTAATTCCTAAGATTGTAGTTAGGGATTCAACAGTTGATGCTTTGTGTCATGGTGCTAATTTAACTGCACCAGGAGTTTTGTCGATTGATTCTATCATAAAAAAAGATTCAATCGTGGCAATATTAACTCTTAAAGGTGAAGCCATCGCATTAGCTAGATCACTTCATTCCTCTGAAAACATACTAGAAATGGATCACGGTTCAGTAGCTACTCTACAAAGAGTTCTAATGCCGAGAGGCACTTATCCTAGAGTTTGGAGAAAAACAAGCAAGAAATGAACTTAGAAAAAAAGTCTAGCGAACACTATTTTTCAGCTAATCCAAAATCCAAACATAGCTTTTATTTGATTTCTACTATACTAAGAGGGCATAATTTCGAATTTTTTACTAGTTCAAGTGTTTTCTCAAAGAATAAAATTGATTCTGGAACCAAATTATTAATTGAAACTATGATTCTGCCTGATGAGGGGATTATATTAGATTTAGGGTGTGGATATGGACCTATAGGGATAGTTGCTGGTTTTATTAATCCAAAATTAAAAGTGATAATGACAGATGTTAACTCTCGAGCAATTGATTTAGCAAAAATAAATAAGAAAAAAAACAGAATAAAAAATATCCAAATAAAAAAAGGGTATTTGTACGAATCTGTTGGAAATCTAATCATTAATTGTATTTTGGTAAATCCACCTATTAGTGCAGGGATGAAAATAGTTAAAAAAATGATATTAGAAGCTCCAAAGGTATTGGCTAATAAAGGATCTTTTCAGATGGTTACTAGATCAAAAATAGGATCAAAAATCTTACCTAGTATTTTTATGAAAACTTTTGGTAATTGCACAATTATTTCAAAAGAAGGTGGGTATCGAGTATTAAAAGGGGATAAAGAATAACAATATTTGTTTCATATAAATCTAGAAGGATAAAATAGGAAATGATTTTTTAATAAAGATTTTAGTGGAAAGCTTGATTAAAGGAAAAATTCTATTCAAATTGAAAAAAGTAGGGAGCAAGCCTGGAGACGCATGTATTGCGCCAATCAGTTTGTGGCCTCTTTGGGCCGCGTGGGTTCGAATCCCACTCCCGGCGCCATCAAAATTAATTTTGATAAATCCTTGCAGTTATGCTGTATAGGTTTCCTGAAAATTTTTAACGATTTGAAACTTGTTGACATAAGTCTTAGATATTATAACTAGTTTATTCATTTCTTTTGATTAAATAGTTGGTTTATACTATCTGGGGAGATACAAAAACAAGAGTTTTATAGTTCATTTGAAAGCAAGATTTAAGTGCTGTAAAAAAAGAGATGGATAAAAACATAAAAAAAGTAATTTCTAGCGGTTAATTTTTGAAAATACTTATCAACTCCAACAATATAAGGGCTAATAGAGTGGTCTTTTGGTCAAAAAACAGGTAAAAATACTTCAATTCTCAGACACACACATACGGCAAAGTCAGAATTTCAATAAAAATGCTTTTTTAAAAGCAGTTGAACATATCAACAATCAAGAAGTTGATTACATCATACATTTAGGAGATGTAACTGATGAAGGAACAATAGAAGATTACGAGTTAGCTAAAAAACTTCTTTCGAAGAATATTTTGGGCCCATAACACGGGTTTTCCACGATGACCAAGTTATGATTGCTGGGTTTGATAGCACAATCCCTGACCGGAACATCGGCAGATTTGGAGCACTTTCATTAGAAGCACTAAAAAAGGTGCTAAAAATTCAATCAGAACCAAGAATAAGGGTTGTTGCTTTCCACCATCACATTCTTCCTGTTCCAAGAGCTGGTCGCGAAAGAAGTATGATAGTAGACTCTGGAGATGTCCTAAAGGTAATTTTAGATCATAACGTTGATCTTGTTCTAAATGGACATAGACATTCACCTAACATCTATAAAATAGCAAATTTAATGGTAGTAAACTCAGGTACCATATCCCACTATAAAACAAGAGGTCGAAACTCTTACAGCTTCAACATAATAAAAATTTCTCCCTATGGTAAATATGAAGTAAAAGTTTGCAAAACAGAAACAGAAACCCAAGAGAGATTTATTAAAAAAGTTAAGAAAGAAGATAGACAATTCAAAGAAACAGGAAAACAAATAGCTAGAATTGTACAAATCTCAAACACACATTTTACAGATTCCTCAGAATTTTTAACCGAAACATACAATAGGGCTGTGCAAAGAATCAATCAACTGAACCCCGATTTAGTTGTTCACTGCGGGAATGTAACCAAAGATGGTCTTGCAGATCAATTTGAGCTTGCAATAAAAGAATTAAGCAAAATCTTAAAACCCAAACTTATCGTACCTGGCCCTCATGACCTATTAAATCTTGGATATAGGATCTTCCAGAGAAGAATCGGAGATTTAGATCCTATTTTCACTGGAGAAAATAAACTGTTCGCGGTCTATGGAATAAACAGTTCACAATACGAAGAGCATGATGGGCTAATTGGCAGAAGACACCTCCGATATCTAATTAAAAAACTTTCTGAACCCAAGAAAAATCAAGTTAAGATAGTAGCTTTTCATCATCACATTCTTCCTCTCCCTCAAACAAGAGAGAAATATCCAATCGAAGACGCAGGCGAAGTTTTAAAGGAGCTCACAAACATAAATCTTGATATGATATTGACTGGTCATCGTCATGTCTCTAATGCACAATGTATCGAAAAAACAATGGTGGTTAATGCTAGTACTTTATCCAGTAAGAGAGTCCTAGCTGATCATACAAACACATTCAATCTTATAGAAATCCAATCGAATGGAACTGCTATAATATTTGAAATAAAAGTCGCAACTGGAATGAAAAAATTCTTAGGTTTTAGCAAACTACCTTCGTTAACAGGATTGAAAAAAGAATAACTAAAAGATAAAAACTAACACATAAGAAAGTAACCAAAGTAACTTTATCAGCATCTGAACTTTTTCCAATTAGCACAACTAATAAATTTTCCACCAGATCACGGAAACCAAGCCTTTATACCTGAACTAACTTTTCAGGGTAGAAGACATAATAGATAAAGTCACGCAAAACGGTATAGATCACTCTCAAATGAAATTCCACCGACTTAAATATCTGGAAATCTTAAAATAATAAGTTATTGAGAAAGAAAATCAAAAAATCTATTGAAAAAAGATAGTTTTTCAAGTAAAATCTCCCTTATGGCAGAAGTTCGAATCCCCTATTCTAGCGCTAAGTATTTCCAATAAGATATTTTTCTTTTTAGATTCTGCTTAAAGATTTCCATAATATGAAGTTTTAAGGAATAAAGCAATTTTTCTTTAGGTTGAATTCGAAGAATTTCCTTTCTTAATTAGCAAATTCTTTTTCACATGATCTTTGATTTCATCAATGAATTCAGTATCTTCCTCTAATTTCAAAAAATTTTGTCTTTGATCTTCAAAACCTTCTGGTAATTCTATTTTTAGAGTAATATATGGCTTTCCAATAGCCATTTCGAAATCTCTTTTTTCCTCTTCATACTCTTTCTTTGAAGCTGTTTTTCTTTCAAACCATTTTTTAACTTTCCACATTATTTTAAGCTCCTATTAAGCCGAATCTAAGAGGTAAATATAGGCTAGAAAAACCTAGCTGGATCAAGCTTGTGATTATTCCAACCTTTGCGAAATCAGAAAAATTGACTGCAATTTTTTCTTTTTTTAATGTTCCAATTGCCATCATCATGACCGCCCCACTAAAAGGTGTTGTGGCACCACCAAGATTTGTTCCTAAGATAAGCGATGACCATAATGCGTTCATGTTCAATCCTGAGATAGATTGTGCAGAGATAATTGGAGTAAATGTCAAAGCAACAGCTATGTTGCTAACTACTGCACTTATGGCACCACTAACCCACAGTGTAAGTTGAGAGGCAATTAACGAGCTTCCTCCAGCAAGATCGAAAAGCCTAGTTGAAATCTCGGCTAAGAAGCCTGTTGCTTCTATACCTCCAACAATAAACATGAAGCCGGCTATGAAAAATATTGTTTCCCAGTCTAGTTCCCTAAAAATCTCTGCAGGATCAACATGAGTTATCAATAAAGCAAGAATTGCACAGCCTACAGCAACAGCTTCAGGACCTACTCCAATGTAGCCAACTAGCAAGAAAAGAACAATTAAAAGGATTAAAATAATAATTGATCGAAAAAATATTTTCTTATCCTTAACCCCTTCCTTGGGATTAAATTCTGGAAGCTCCTTTCTGTTGCCTAGCCGGGATTTAAAAACAAAATACATAGCGAAAATTGTCAAAGCCCATAAAATAATTTCAGCTAATCCTAGGAAACTTATAAAATCAGAAAAAGACAGCCCTGATCCTACTCCAATAATCATATTGCTAACTGAGCCAATAAGAGTACTTGTACCACCTAAGTTAATCATAATAGCGGCGGATAAAAAATATGGAGTTGGATCATAATTGAGTAATTTAGTGATAGTTACTGTCGCAGCAGCAACAAGCAACATTGCTGTTGGGTCACTTAGAAACATTGATACAAGAGCGGCAATAACACATATTGAAATAAAAAGGCTTTTTGGATGACCTTTAGAAAATTTTATTGCATACAATGCAAAAAAATTGAACAGACCACCTCTCTTTGCTACCTCCACAACAATCATTGTTCCAATTAGTAAAGCAAGAAGACGAAAATCAATAAATCCTAATGCCGTTTCATAATCAAATATTCCATATTGAATTCCAAACCAAGCAGTAAGGAGAGCCCCTGTTAATGCCGCAATGGATAACGGTGTGAGTCCCAGAATTGAAATGAGAATTATTAATGCATAAATTAGAAGTAAAATAAGGACTATAGTGTCCATTTTATCCCTCTTTCTCGTTTTTTCGGCTCTTTTTTGTCATCTGCTCAGCAATGGAATCAGCTTTATTTTCGATAAGAGTATATAAAATTCTTCCTATGTCGTAAATAAACACAATTACTAATCCTAAACCAATATAGGTTGCTATTGCCGCTAAATATAATCCATAATTTTCTATTCTAGACAATAAAGGATTAATAGCTGTAATCACAAGCACTATAATTATTATATAAACAACTTCCCGAGCTGCTCGTTTTGGAGTTCTCCCTTCTTTAATACCCATCTTTCTTACAAATGCATCAGTAAAAATATCACCTAAAATTAAAGCATCTGATAAAACCCTAATCAAAAAAATACTCATAAGAATAATCATAAGAATCCAAACAAGAAATGAAGCTTGAATCTCAAGTCCTGGAATAATTACGCTGTCAAGGGTAGGAGGTATAAAAACACTCATCAACCAAATAATAACTACCATTATGAGGTTCATTACAAGACGAGGTAATCTTCTCCTGATTTCATTTCCTTTTTCCGTCATATTTAATAAAGCCACGACCGACCGCAGAAAAACAATATCATTCAATAGACTCAATGGACAAATATAAAAAAATTATTATTGCCTAATCTAAATATTAGATCAAAAAGCTATACTCATTAAAAACAGGAAGCTAAATTATATAATGAAATTTTAAAATAAAAAAAACTAAACTTTTCTTATTAAAAAATACTATAAGAATTAAAATATAAAAGCAAGGGTATTGAAATTAATCATCCGAATTAATAAAATCTCTAATTTTTTCAACCATCTCTCTTAGAACTTTCTTTGAAATTGGGGGCTCGTATAATATCCTTAAAACTTTCCATCCTTTTTGTTCCAAAAGATCAAAAATTTCCGTATCACTGTCTTTTTGTTTATCGCTAGAATGTGCTTGTTTTCCATCCAAATAAACGGCTTTACGTTTATTTAACCAACAAAAATCAGGTATAGTTGATTTCAAAACAATAGTTTTTTGTGTCACCATACCTTTTGTCAAACCATTAGCACTCAATACTTTAAAGACTTCAATTTCAGCTCTACTTACTTGCGGATGCAATTTATCTCTGTAACTCAATTATTCAAATCCTTCCTACCAAAGTAGCATTCATATTTAACCTAATAAATTTCAGCAAATACAACAGTCATAGCTATTAAAATACTAACTCAAAATTAAGATTTTCATTTCATAAAGTTATTCTAATGAACACAGATTCTTAGAGTTGATAAAGAATGAATCCTTTAGAGCTTGAAGAATTGCGCACTAAAAGAGCGGAACTTGAAGAAGAAACTAAATCTTTAAAAAGAAAAGAAAAGAAACTGCAAGAGAGTATACAAATTCTTGAAGAAAAAATTGTCATTGAAGAACTTGAAAAACATCATGAAGAACTAAGAAAAAAGGTTTCTATTCTTGAAACAAGAAAAACTACCCTAGAATCCAAGTTAAAAAATTCTTCTGAATCGATAAAAAATCAGAAAAAGCCATTGAAAAAAAGACCAAGCAAGTCAAAAAAGAAAAAAGTTATTCTTAAAGATGAAACAGAATTACAAATAACAACTATAGTTAATCAAAATATACAAAAACAAGAAATACCCAAGTCTTCAAAAACTGAACCAGAGAAAAAAAAGCGTTTCTTTTTCTAAAAAATAAAAATCTTATCAACACAAATATTCTTAAAAGACTAGTTTTTTCTGATTTAATAATGTAAATGAATAAGGATATTACGCATAAATATTTAGGTTAAATTAATTATGAGTAGGCTGTTTCTTTTCTGATGATGAAAATTCCTTGAGTTTTTCCGCCATTTTTCTTAGTTTTTTGTCTACAAGATAATTAATACTTCCCTTTGGATATGTCCCATCAGCTTGTTTCTTTCCTGCTTCTATTCCTGTTAGAATTTCTATTCCTTCTTCAATAGTTTTAGCTGAGTAAATATGAAATTTTCCAGTTTTTGCAGCTTCTATAACTTCTTCTTTAAGCATCAGATTTTGAATATTACTCTCAGGGATCATAACACCTTGTTTTCCATCCAAACCTTTCACTTTACAGATCTCAAAAAATCCTTCAATCTTTTCATTAACTCCACCTATTGCCTGAACTTCGCCTTTTTGATTCACAGATCCTGTAACAGCAATATTCTGCTTAACAGGAACTCCTGATACTCCAGATAATATTGCATACAATTCTGTACTTGAAGCACTATCTCCATCTACTCCTCCATAATTTTGTTCGAAAACAAGTCGAGCAGATAAACTTAAAGGAGATTCTTGGGCAAACTTTTCATTAAGATATCCGCTCAAAATCAACACACCTTTAGTGTGAGTTGGTCCCCCCATTTTTGCTTCTCTTTCTATATCAATAATTCCATCTTTACCCAGTCCTATACTTGCTGTGACTCTTGAAGAACTGCCGAAAGCAAAATCTCCAATACCCATAACAGCTAAACCATTAATTTGACCCACCACTTCGGATTCAGTATCGATAAGAATTACTCCTCTTTCGATCATTTCTTGAATTTTTTCTTGGATAAGTTTAGACCGATAGATTTTTTCCTCTATTGCTCTTCGTACATAATCGCCTGTAACAGTTTTAGCATTTTCCTCTTTGGCGTAAAAATTGGCTTCACGAATAATATCTGCTACTTCAGAAAATCTAGTCGATAATTTTTGCTGATCTTGAGCTAATCTTTGACTATATTCAATAAGTTTAGCAAGTCCTGATCCATCGAGATGTTTTAATTTCTCTTTCTGACAAATAGTGCATACAAAACCTGCATATTGTTTAATGTTATCCTCTGTACGCTCCATAGTTGTGTCAAATTCTGCTTTGACTTTGAATAACTCATTAAAATCTTTGTCCAAAGCCAATAATTGTCCATATAAAATTGGATCACCGATCAGAATTACTTTGGTATTTAAGGGAATTGGTTTAGGTTTGAGACTTTTAATATTTATAAAACCATATCTTGCTTGTGGTTCTTCTATTGTTATTGACTCAGTTTTTAATGCTCTTTTTAGTCCATCATAGGCAAATGGATTTCGAAGCAAATCCTCAACAAGTACAATTAAATATCCACCATTTGCTTTATGTAGAGCACCGGCATGAATCATTGTAAAATCAGTGATTAGAGCTCCAAATTGAGCTTCTTTCTCAGTTCTACCAAAAAGATTTTGATAATTAGGATTAGATTCGAATATTACTGGTGCACCCTTAGTATTGGAATTATCAACTATTAGATTGACTTTATATTTCTTGAAAGGAGCTTCCTTCATCCAAGGAGCCTGTAATTGATTTGAAATTTGATTTTGCATAGGAGGAGTTCTAGACGCAAATAATGATAGATTGTCTAGAACATCATTTTGAATTCCTTCTAAATATTCAATCACTTGTGAATTATCTTTGTGCTTTTCTTTAAGATTGCTTAATAAATGACCTATTGCAAATAGTGCTACCTCTCGATTTAATTTTTTAAGTTCATCTCGAATTTTTTGCTCCATATTTAAAAATTGTCTCATTGTACTTCTTAGTTCAGTTTCCAATCGTTCACGTTTTTCTTGGATTTTATTTTTTGTTTCTTCAGGTAATTTTAGTAGTTCCTCTTGTGAAATTGGCTTACCATTAATTATTGGTATTAAAAGTAAACCAACTTGAGTATTTTGAATTACGAATCCTTCTTGCTTTGCTTTCAGGTTAATGTTTTCTATAAGTTCTTTCCTTTGTTTTTCAAGATCAAGTAAAGTGTTTTCTTTTCTGGAAGTATAATCCTCACTTTCAAATGTTTTGGGAAGAGCTATACGAATACTTTCAATAAGATTTTTTATTTCTTCTCTAAATTCTTTGCCTGCTCCAGATTCTAATTTTATAATGCTAGGCTCGTATTGATTTGAAAAATTATTAACATAGCACCAATCAGAAGGAGTAGATTCACTAAGTGCTATTTCTTTTACAAAGTTTTTTACTGCAGTTCTTCTCCCAGTTCCATGGTACCCTGCTACGTAAATATTAAATCCTTGATCTTTTATCCCTAAACCAAACTTTAATGCTCTAACAGCTCTTTTTTGTCCTATAATATTAAGAAGTGGTTCAAGATCTTTAGTTGTTTCACAATGCATAAAACTTGTATCACATTCTCTTCTGAGTTGATCTATAGACAATTCTCTGACCATAAACCTCAAATCCCGAATTAAAATACATTAAAAGAAACATTTAACTTTTAATATAAACAATTATTTAAATTCAAAAAAAATAAGTTTGTTGATATTTTTTACTCTATTATTGGTTTATTCAATAACTGGGCTTTATTTATTGTAAAAACTCCAGAATTATTCTTTGCTTTAATAGTATAATCTATTATCTCAATTCTCTTTGTAAACAATGGAGCATCTAAAACTGTTGTTTCAATTTCTCCTCCTTCCCCAGAAATGCTTAAACCAAATTTGCTATTTAAAATTATTAAGTTATTAATTACTTCGTTATCTATTATTTTTCCGAGCCATTTTTCATTTAGTGGATAAGCAAAAATCCCTGTTATCATAACTCTATATTTTTCCTTTACCATCTGAATTAGCATAGATTTTTGATCAATTTTCCAAAGAGGATTAACGCAGAAAATTCCTAATTTATCACAAATTCCCTTAATTCGTCGGCTTTGGTAAATAGATGCTATTGCTCCTGTTACAATTCCTTTAATTTTATACTTTATAATTGCCTCGTTGATTGCTTTGACTAAATCTACTAACTCCTCTTCTGGTTTACCACTTGTATCCTTCAGTATATGAGGTATTCTCAAGGCTTCAGATTGGAGATTTGTAATATTGATATTAGGAGTATGAAACATGAAGCTTTCTTTATTCTTAGAAAGTAAGGTAATTAAACACTCAATTTTATTTTTTTTTGCTGTTTTGTGAAGAGCAATAGTCGAATCTTTGCCACCTGAAAATAGAACACCTAGCTTCATATTCTCTCTACCAGTTTACAATAATAAATAGTCTACTTTCGTAAAAGTAATTATTTTTCATTATGATATTGATAATTTATATATATAATAAAAAATTTAGGCTTTTACAGTACAGATATTTTCAATTTTGTTCAATTCTTTGATAATCTTTTCAGATACTTGTTTATGAAGAACATAAACCGAAATCGCGAATCCTGTTTTTCCGATTTGCCTTGAATAATTTGCGCGTATATTTATGTCATTATCAGCCAAGAGTTTATCAATATTGGCAAAAACTCCAGGTACATCCCTATGATGAATAAATAGTGGATATACAGCTTGCTCTTCTAATTCAATACTCTCACCAACATTAACAGAATTAGAAAAATCGCCTCCTAAAAGATACCCAATTATGACTTTCGCAACTTCTATTGAAGTTTCCTTTTGAGCCTCAATTGTGGATGCTCCCAAATGAGAACTTAGAATTACATTATTGAGAAGGCTCAATCTATTCCTAAAATCAGCACCTTCAGCTTTTGGTTCTTCTGGAAAAACATCAAGAGCAGCGCCGGCTATTCTCTTTTCTTTAAGAGCAGTATATAATGCCTTTGTGTCAACATTATTGCCTCTTGAAGTATTTATTAAGTAAGCAGTTGGTTTCATTAACTTTAGTTCTTTTTCTCCAACAATTACTTCATTTCCTCCAGTATGAATTGAGACATAATCAGAATTGGATAATACCTCCTCTTTACTCACCATCTTGATATTAGATTCAAGACATGGACAGATATCATATCCTATTACTTCCATATCGAAACCGCGTCTAGCCAATTCTCCTACTCTATTTCCAATTTTTCCACAACCTAATATTCCTAGGGTTTTATATGATAACTCAGTTCCTCTTAGTTTGGCTTTTTTCCAAGTACCACTCTTTAAGGACTGATGTGCTTGAGGAATGTTCCTAGAAATACTTAATATCAATCCTAGAGTTAATTCTGCAACAGCGTTGGTGTTTCCAAAAGGCGCATATTTTACAACTATTCCATTTTTTGATGCCGAAAAAACATCGATGTTATCATAACCGACCCCGGCTCTTCCAATAACTTTTAGTTTTCCTTTTGAGCCCGCCTCTATAACTTTTTTATTAACCTTAGTTGCGCTTCTTACAATTAGAGCATCGAATTGTCCTATCTCTGAAATTAATTGGTTTAAATCTCTTTTATTTGTATCTACCTCTATTCCTGCCTCATAAAATAGGTGAATACCCTCTTTGGCTAAACCATCATTAAGCAATACTTTCAATTCTTTCCACCTTTTCTAAATTATTTAAATCCAAATTGGTTTCATTTTACTAATGATTTGCAATTTTTAATGGCTTCTTCCAAATTTTGGAACCCATATTTAATCTGATTAAATTCATTCTTTAATTCTATTACAGATTGTTTAACTTCAGCAGGTTTTTTCTTTTCCATCATTACAGTTAAAATCAAATCGCATAAGTGTTTGATGTCACTTTCCATAAACCCTCTCCTTGTAACATCCTGAAAACCTATCCTTAGTCCAGATGGATTATCGCGATCATCCTGATCATTATAAGGTAAAAGATTTTTATTTAGAATAATATTTGCCTCTTCTAAGTTTTGAGCAACCTTTTTGCCTCCACCAAAATTGTCTACTTCAACGGCTATTTGATGAGATCGGGTAAATCCTTTTGATTCACATAATACTTTGGCGCCATTTTCATAGAGATATTGACCTGCTATCTGTGCATTTCTAACTGTTTGTTGTGCTAAATCTTTTCCATACATTTTCATTTCCAATGAAGCTATGCCTAATGCAGGTAGTCTGCCTAAATGGGTATTTGAAGTGCTCAAGGGAAATATTGCAAATTGGATTGCTTTTATTGCTTTTTCAAGTCTCTTATTTTTTGGATTTCCAAGAATCACACCTCCTTGTGGTCCTGGAAAAGTTTTATGGGTTGAAGACGTTATGAAATCTGCCCCTTCTCCAAAAGGATCTTGGAAAATACCACCAGCTATTAAACCCAAAACGTGAGATGCATCATAAGCTATAAAAGCTCCAACTTCTTTTGCCACAGTTTTTAATTCTTTTATTGGATGTGGAAAAAGAAACAGGCTCCCTCCGAAGGTAACGATCCCAGGCTTTGCAGCTCTTATTACATGAGCAGATTTGTCTGGATCAATATTAAATTCATCAATGTTATAAACGTGATTAATATTTTCAAGTCCCAATACAGATCCTGCTAAACCTGCATAATCATGAGAGATATGAGCGCCACAGCTTAGGGGTGTAACAACCATTTTTCTATTTTTTGAAGTTAAAGATAAACCTTTGAATGTAGCTAAATTAGCATGAGTACCAGAAACCAATCTTATATCAGCCCATTCACAATTAAATAATCTCTTAATAAGATCTGTAGAATAATTCTCAATTTCTCTCATGTACTTCTGACCTTGATAGTACCTTTTCGCTACATGGCCTTCAAGATCATTTTCTCCTTCAGCATATCTTCCTTCCAAATCGGTAGACAAGCTCATGATCTGCTTAACAGCAGGAGATTTTAACCCCTCACTAGCAATGAGATTAATACATTCTTTATCTCGATAATATTCATGATTTTCACTAGCTTCTAATAGTTTAAGGACGAGATCTGAAAACTCATTCATTAATTAATAGCTCCCCCCATTTCGATATCAACCGAAATAGACTTGGCACTATTTAGCCCTTACTGGATCTAATATTTTAAATTTAAAAAAATTTCCGAGTTTGATAAAAAGAAGATTAGTTGATTATATTGTTATTTCTGCAGATTTTTAAATATATTCTATTGATTTTAGATCTAGTCAAAGGGATTTGATATAAACTATCCAATGTATCGTTTTATAGTAAATTGATTATTAGGTATCTTATATGGATTTCATTCTTTTGAGCAATAATTTAATTAGAAATGAAAGCATTCAATAATCATTCTAATCTGGAAAATTCGGTGATAAAATTCACTATTAAATTTTTATGAGGTTGTAATTCTTGAAATATCGTAAAATGGGATCTTTAGGATGGCAAGTATCAGCGCTTGGATTTGGATGTATGAGACTTCCGCCGAGAACTATCAACAGATTAAGAGCAAAAACTGATGAATCAATAAGAATAATAAGACATGGAATTGATCTTGGAATAAATTATTTGGATACTGGTTACCCCTACCATTTGGGTGATAGTGAAAAAATACTAGGAAAGGCTTTAAAAGAGGGATATAGAGAAAAAGTCAAGATAGCAACCAAATTCCCTATGATGTTATCATCTATAGTAAAATTTGATCCATGTCTTAAAACTCAACTAGAGAGGCTAAAAGTGGATTACATCGACATGTACTTATTCCATGGACTAAATCGCAATTCGTTCGAAAAGGCAAAGCGCCTTAATTTGTTTGAGAAAATGGAGAAAGCAAAAGATGAAGGCTTGATTAAACACATTGGATTTAGCTTCCACGATACTTTGCCTGTTTTCAAGGAAATAATTGATTATTATCCTTGGGAAATGACTCAAATACAATATAATTATATGGACACAGCAATCCAAGCAACAACCGAAGGCCTAAAATACGCTCACAGTAAGGGAATTGCAATTGTTGTTATGGAGCCTTTAAAAGGAGGAAAATTAGCTAATCCACCACAAGAAGTATTAAACATTATGAAATCATCAGGAATTAAAAGAACTCCAGTTGATTGGGCTTTACAATTTTTGTGGAACCGTCCTGAAATAGCCACTGTACTAAGCGGAATGGGATCACAAAAGATGGTTGATGAAAACTGTGCTAGTGCCGATCTATCAGGAATAAACTCTTTAACCAAAACTGAAAATGAAGTCCTCACTAAAGTTGCAGAAACATACCGCAAAAAAATACTTGTTCCATGTACTGCTTGCAATTATTGTATGCCTTGTCCTCAAGGAGTGGATATTCCTGGGAATTTTGCTTTATTAAACCATCGTTCAATAGAAACTAGTCGAATTTGGCGTTTCATGATCGGCAGAAATTACAGTAAATTAGCTAAATCATCTGATAAAGTTGATAGGGATAATCCAAATGGAAATGCCTCACTATGTGATAGCTGTGGGAAATGTGCTGATAATTGTCCTCAGCAGATTAACATTCCTGTTGAATTAGAAAAAACACATGCAATTCTTGGCAGAAGAAAAAAAATATCAGATTATTACTCATAATTATTCGACTATTTCCCATTTAAAATTTTTAACTCGCAACGCTATATACTTATACTCCCAGTGACATTATTTCACTAGTTTTTTCCATGCTTTTAAAAAGTTTATTTGAGTAAGTAAAATATTCCGAAAAAAATATTCAAGGTATAATTAATCAAATGTTGTTGATGCAAATTACTGATAATTTTAAAAGAGGGTTTGACTAGTTATTTTAGCCTTGCCATCTATTATAGGAATGCCTTCTTTTTCTAGACTGTTTCTTCGCGCATTCGCGCCCTTCTTTGGGCCACTGAAAGAGCCGTCAGAACTTACAACTCTATGGCAGGGTATAATTGGCCATAAAGGATTCTTATGTAGAGCATTTGCAACAGCCCGATAAGCCTTTGGTCTACCTATCTTCATAGCTATTCTTTTGTATGTACTTAATTTTCCTTTTGGAATTCTATAAGTGGCAACCAAAACGTCTCTTTCAAATTGAGTCTTATGTTTCAAAGCCTCAATAACATCCTGCTCAGTTTTTATTAGGTTTAAATATAACAAAGAGTTGGTCACAAAGGAAGTTATCGATTTTATTAAACTTAAATCTTTAGAAAATTTAACTCAATTAAAAGAAAATAAAACTGCTTCTGCCTTAGGTAACCTAACCGCATAAAAATAGCAATTATCAAACATATTCTTCCTTTTTTTTTCAATACGCCCGTAATTAAAAAGTATTAAATATAAATTACTATATGAAGAAAAATGGTGGTCTAAAATCATAGATTGGGTTGCTTTGTTAATTCAGATTGTGGCGGGAATTATTATTGTTGCGCCGGCACTTTGGCTATCTGGAAGATGGCTAGCAGGAAAAGATAAAGCAAGATTTGTGGATTCAATTGCGATAGTCACACTTGGCACGGTAATTGGTGCACTAGTTTATACATAAATAGGTGGTTTGTTAGCAGCAGTTATAATGTTCTTTGTTTGGTGGGGTTTAATTAAGCACTTTTTTGATTGTGGATGGCTAAAGGCAGCAGCTATAGCGATAATTGGAGTAATAATCTGGATAGTATTAATCATAATACTTGCGATAATTCTTGGCCTTGGAGCATGGATCCTCTGGTCAGTATAGAATAAGAGGGACAATCACCTCTTTCCTTTTTTTGAAATTATTTAATAAGATAAAAATAAAATGATAAATGAATCCTAGGATTTCCTATTTTTACATTTATTTTTTTCGATTATTAATTTTTAATCAGAAATAAAATTCAAAGTCTGAACTGAAAAATAGAATATTAAAAACTAATAATATTTTGCGACAAATTGAAAATTCTTGTTTTTTCATCTAAATTTATTTTCTTTCTAATGTTATTATTTATTTGCAGTAATAATAGAGAGATAATTAATTCTATATCAGCAAAAATTAAAATGGAAAATTAAAGATAGATTTCTACAGGCGTTATTAATATAGCTGAAATAAAGGAATTAAAAGAAGATCTTGAATCAATAAAAATTAGAATATCCCAACCAGTTCTTGCTGTTATAGCAATAATCTTCGGCATACTAGTATTCATTTTGCCGAGTTTTCAACGATTAATTATAGGATCATTCTTTATTATTCAAGGGACAATACTTTATGCAGGTTACTACAAATCAAGACAGAAAATATCTTCTAAAAACAAATAGATCTTTTGCTTTTTCTTAAGAAGAAAGAGATTAAAATTTAATTCACATAGATTAACGTTTTAGTATTTAACTATGTTTTTAGTAAGCTTTCTTCTCTATTTTTCACTTCATTATAGAAGTACTCCCACCACCTCAGCATAGGAATATAGTTACCTGGTTTTCGTTGATTAAATTGTTTTCTCGCTTCTTCCACCATAGGTTTGATTTTCTCCCACGTTATTAAGGTTTCAGAAGAAGAAAAAAGAGAAGCCAAATCCTTATCCACTAGTTCTCTATGCATAAGAAAGCCCAATCCTTCAAAAACTGAACCAACCAAATATAGATCTGAAACTCCATATTTCTTAAGATAATCATTATAATCCTCATATTCACAGGTCCTGATTCTTTCTAAGGCATCAGCAAAATCCGAGCTTCCAAAACGCGAGTAAAGGTTCATTAATACTTGTGATTTTCTTTGCTTAGCTGCAGTTCTCAATTCCAAAATAGCAAATATAACAGCTACAACTACACTGGTTGCAGCAATAACTATAGAAATAGAGGTTATATCTAGTATTTTATCACCCTCCAAATCCGAAGGTTTGGATGATTTAAATATAAAATATTAACTCTAGATTGCGGAGTAACAACAAGTATAAACTGATACATCAGTCTCTAAGGCAAAACTAGATTATTTTACACCAATAATAGACTGAAATATTCGATCTAGCAAATAACAAGGAAAAAAATGAAATCTAAATTGATATCCCCCAACTTTTAGACTCCATCATAATACATTACAAGTTATCTAAAGACTAATCCCAATATTTGATTAAACTGGTTTTGGTTTTGGAAACTTATATTTGCTTTCAAACAACATTCTGCGAGGTCGTTAATACCTAACAACATAATTCCAACATTTCATAATAGTCAAACAATTAATCAAGCATCCACAAAACCTCCAAAATTCACAGTAAAAGAGCCATCCTTGTTAGCCACAGCGAAAATGCTATTAATGTTGTAGCAATCAAGATTGCTTTTCTGCTATAAGCTGTCTTTATTGTTCCTTTTACTTTAATTTGGTAAGTCCTATCCATCTAGGAGTATGACTCAAGTATCTTTGATAGTTTTCCCCATACAAATAAAGACAAACCCTTTCCTCAGAACTTATCATAGAATTTAATAAAATAAGCAAAATAATGGTCAAAATAAAGTATAACCAAGAAATACAAGCGATACTGATACCTGTTTGCATTAGGATCAAGCCAATATAAACGGGATTTCTTGAAAAACCATAAAGACCCTGAGTAATGACTTTGTTTTTTGGGCTAGTAGCAAAATCTCGAACTGCAATAATGGCAAAAATTAATCCAAACAAGAATACAATAAGACCACTATAAAGCCAAACTGTTCGAAGATACAAAGGTAAAAAAATTGGATAAATAAAACAAAAAAACATAATTATTAGGCTAGCGAAAGAGATTAAATTTTCTTTTCTAGTCAATTGAAAAGTGTCCCCTTTTCCCGATTCCCTAATACTTGTTACTCTCATATCAGATAACATTATTATCATCATAGGAAGAGCTAGAATCCAAGCATTCCAAAAACCCAACTCTAATGTTGGAATAATCACATAAGGTCCTCTCTTATTTTTAATATTATTAAATATGTAAAAATTTTTCTATGGGTAATCCAATATTAATAAAACCTATAATTTTGTAAAGAATTCTCTATGCTTAGGATTCTCCAATATTTAATCATAGAAATACATTAATAGCAAGTGCATGAAAAGCAAAGGATAAGAGCCTTTAGCAATTAAATTCATTCACTTAAAAGAACAAATCTCCATCATGTTAATTTTTTGCCATGTAGATACGGCCTATAACTAACATTATAGATTTTTTTCAAAACTTCAAAAAAATCTCAAGTTATATATTCTCTGCAAGAATCGAAAAAATAAGACATGGATAATAATAGAATACTATTTTGATTGTTTGCTAATTAATTTTTCAACTATTTCTTCACTTCGGAAAATTGAGTTTCGAAAGAATCTGGCTTTCAAATCTTGGTCTAACAAGACATACATCCTCCACATAAGCTCTTAAGGGTTCAGCAACACTCCAAGCCTGAGCCATGCAACCTCGAGGAGTATAAGGCAGATCTGCATCATAGATTTCACTTATCGTACCTAATCCTCCTTGGCGTACTTGGAGTGTAAAAAAGGGTTTAATAATTTTCTCAGAAATATACTGTCTACTGCTTAGTGTGTAACCTTTTGTTTTAAGATAGATTGTGATGAAAGGTCCCAGCAGCCAGGGCCAAACGGTGCCATTATGATACGCCTGATCTCTATGTTTTCTGTCTCCACTGTATAAGCTCTTGTATCTTGGATCTTTAGGCGATAGACTCCTCAAACCAACAGGAGTTAAAAGCTCCTTTTGAACCAAATCAACAACCTGTTTTGCTTTCTCTTCATCAATTATTCTAAAATCTAAAGCTCCTGCAATTAACTGATTGGGTCTAAGTGATGAATCAGATCCAGATTCTTCAACGACATCAAACAAACAATTTTGGTTACTATTCCAAAATTTTTTATTAAAACTGGTCTTGGCTTTTTCAGACAATTCGAAATATTCATCTGAAAGTCTTTTTTCACCAAAAATGCGAGCGAGAAGTTGAAGGGTACATAATGCATTATACCATAAGGCTTGAATTTCTACTGCTTTGCCAGCACGGGGTGTGAACGGAGCACCATCAACTATAGCGTCCATCCAAGTAAGTTGAGGCCCATGAGAAAGTAAACCATCATTGTCAACATATATGCCTTTTATTGTGCCTTTTTTGTGATTTTCAATAATATCTTTTAAAGTTTGCCAAAGGTGATTTTTAATAAAAGCAAAATCAGCCGTGTTTTTGAGATACTGCAATATCGTATTAATAAACCACAAGGTACCATCAACAGTGTTAAACATTAACTCGCCTGTTTTGTCATTAATAAGGTTAGGTATGATGCCCTGACTGCAATAGTTAGCGTACTCAAGAATTACTTTTCTTGCTTCCGTAAACCTATTAGTGATTAGCATCAGTCCAGGCAAGGAGACAAATGTATCTCTTCCCCAAGAACCAAACCAATGAAAACCAGCAAGGATAAACCTTCTATCATCAAATCCTTTTGCAATAAAATCATTGGCAGCTAGCAAAATCCAGTTCAGATCATCATTCATAGTCATATTCTTGGAATAGTAAAAATTTTCAAGTCGGTTAAGTCTACTATTAACCTCTTGGTTAAATAAATTTTCAACGCAAGTTATGTTTGAACCAACCTCTTGTAGAAATTCCTTTGCTTTTTCTTTATTAGTAGCTGCACTAGAGATTACTGCAAATTTGAGATTGCTGTTTTTAGACACATGAAAATCAAAAAAGCCTGGCTGGTAACCTTGATCAAAGCTTGATTCACCACGTTCTTCTTCTTTTCGATAAAAGAGTCCTTCGACCCAAACGGGTTTTTTAATAAACTTACCATTAATTGCTCGGGCAATAATTGTGGCCATCGGATTGTTGAAAGCTAATTGAAATTCTTTTTCCTTATTCTTTTGATTTAACCAAACGGGATTTACTTTCCTATTAATGACATTATGGTGATTTCTATAAGCTATTAAAGGGTAAATTTTGACAGAACAAACACTATTAGCTTTATTTGTAACATCATAAAATGCCACCACAGCATTCTTTTCATAGGGCAACAAAATTGTTTTTTTTAACACAACTTTGTTTTTTTTGTAGACATATGTGGGAAATGGTGAAATTTTAAATTCTTTAAGAAAAGAATAGCCCTGTGGATAGAGGCCGTGAGAAAAATCATTTGCACCAAGTCTGAATATTTTGCCGTCTAATATTAAATCTTCATCTAGCTTTGATAAGGTAACTCTGCGTTCTCTTGGCGGATAAAAAGCAGCAACCAATAGCGCATGATACTTGCGGGTATTGATACCTAATATAGTTGAGGATGAGTAACCTCCTAATCCATTTGTAATTAACCATTCTTTATTAATAGATTTATCAAAATCCGAAATCTCGTTATGTGAAAAAACGATATAAGGCAACTCCATTCAACTCAACTCACAATTCTTTCTTGTTTATTATACTAAATTAGTTTATTGGCAACTAACAAGAACTAAACGATAATACTTCAATAAAACAGCGATCAACCGCATCAATCTTGTTAGATGATTTGTAACAATACTCAAATTATTGTCAGCATCGAATTAGTTATGGATAATGTAGCTTCTACTTGCATTCCTTTTTTTTAAAGTTTTAGGGGTTTTCAATTTTTGAAACGGATTTTCCATAATGTCCCTTAAATCAAATAAAAAATAATATTTCGAATAGTAAAAATTGGAGGGATAAATACGAAAAAAATTGTGGGTACTGCTTTACTTCTCTTAGTGTTTGCCGGCATAATTTGTGGGATTGTAGCAGCGGAAGTCAGTCCAGGACCAGCACCTGATTCTGGAGATGGTATTCCAGACGGAAATCAATTTATTAGACCTGAAAATCCTGGTTTTGGACCAGCTCCCAATTCTGGAGATGGCATTCCAGACGGTAGTGGATTTTAAATTAAAGTATTAAATCAACTTCCTATTTTTTTTATTTTAAGCTTAATTTATTAAAATAAATTACAATTCATCCTTGTTTTGCAAAAATTTTTTAATTTTGGGGCTGATGGAATTTTAATACTTGGTCCTTTGGATATTCTCCGCAAAAATATCTCTTTTTTTTATTCTTGATTTGTTATGGAAAAAATCCAAAGATCTGCTGCAACGAACGTTTCATTACCCTGAAAGACGGGGGGCAAAACATAGTGTTCAAACTGTTGACTTTGAACCAATTCACCTGTTGATGCCTCAAAAATCCAAAGACCATTGTTTTTAGTCAACAAAATCTTATCGGTTTCATTGTTGAAGGCTAAACTTACAGTACCACATAAAGTTACCAAAAGTTGCATTTTCGTTCTCTAAGTATTTGATCCAGTTCACATTACCATTAGATAGGTTAAGGTTGGATAGGGTTCCAGTGTAATTGTTTGATGGTCCATAGAAGTGTTCCATTATTCTTATCAAAACAACTTACTCTCGCGTTCTCATAGGCAACATAAACTAGATTTTCTATTATTGCTATTCGGTGATTACGTTTAATATGTGCAACATATCCTCCTATACTGGCATTCCAAAGGTCCTCTCCGGTTTGACTATCAAAGCATCGGATATTGCCCGTATCAGCTGTTATAAACACTTTTCCATCATCAACTGCTATGAAAGTTGCTGAGTGCTCGATTTGATTCTGCCAAATAACAGCTGAAGGAGTGCTTGGTCTCATCAAATCCAATTTATATATCACAAATGAGGCTGCAAGGATAATCGAAATCAGAACTATAGCAATAAAATATAACTTGGCCTTTCCATTTTGCATGCCTTATTATGTTTCTATGATTGTTCTTGCCTAAGAAGTTTAGTAGAGTTTTCGGATATTTGCATTGGGGTCGCTGGGATTTGAATCCTTACCCCAATGGAGATATCTCCCGCAATATTTTCCCTTTTTTCTTACAAATTGAAGGAAAAATTAGGAATTAAATTTGTACTTATTCCATAAAAATTGGGAATTATGCTAAACGAGTGAAGAAAAATGATAACGTATAGAACAGTCCTCAACCAGATCTTGACCTGAAGCTTTAACCTTGTTAGCGGCACATATTTTTTGGGGGTGTGTGATGGTTTATCCCACCTTCCACAAGAGATTAGATGAATGGAGGTACTTTTTCCAAATCTGAAAGAGAGCAAACAAGTGCCAAAACGTTTAATAGTTAGAAATATATAACTTTATGTTAGATAAAATTAATAAAATGTTATATATAGTTAAATAGAGTTGGACAAACATGAAAACATATAAAAAAATATCATCCGTTTTGGGAATTTTGATTTGTCTAGCTG
>Ga0111169_123_pt1 | contig 35091 bp, 32 predicted proteins | sample DeeMarSeWOR28_12_FD_80260 | JGI IMG/M metagenome (GOLD analysis project Ga0111169, IMG submission 80260) | Crenarchaeota group-6 archaeon AD8-1 | reverse complement strand
TACTATTTATGGGTTAAAGGACTAAAAGATATTTCAGCTACAACATCAACAATACTTCTTCTAACAGAAATATTAGTTGCAACTAGCATCTCAATAGTTTTTCTTAATGAAATTATCACTTTAATAAACGGAATTGGTGCAATATTCATAATAGTTGCATTAGTGTTGGTTTCAAAACAATCCAATAATAATTCTACAAAACAAAAAAAACTATTGAAGGTAACAAACCAAAAACAGTAGCAATCGGAAGACCAGGAACATATTTCTGTTTAGCAGTTAATCTCATAGTAAAAATTGTAGCTAAAAGAATACACAACAAAGATAAACAACCCACAACCAAGCCAAAATTCACAAATGTACCGGCTACAATCATGGAATAACTTATCAGATCTCCTATTCCAATTCCCCACTCAGAAGTTGAAAAAGCCATCTCAATAATCATTTTCTCATAATTAGCCTCCCCAAGAAATCCTTTGAACAAACTTTTTTGAATTAAAATCGTATCTGCAACCGCCAAAACAACAGAGACAACAATAATTATTGGAAAAGGAAGCAAAAGACCAAGAAAGGAACCCAAAGAACCACTTGAAATAATAAAAAGTCTATTCTTCGCCTTTCTTGAAAGACGACCAACAAAAGACAGAAAAACAAAATAAGATCCTACATAAGCTACGATAGCCACAAAAACCAAAAAAATTGGAGACTCAAATCCCACAGTAATAAAAAATAGTTTCCCAAAAAGCATTATTGCTAGCATACCACCCTCGATAAAAATGGCTATTAAAATATTAGAAGCAAGATGATTTCCAATCTTTTTAATTTTGAACAGGGCATACAAACCAAAAGCAGAAAACACAGAAACAAATACAAGATTAACTAAAGTAGAAATAGAAAAAGAACTTTGCAAAGAGCTCATCGTATTTTCTTGATAAGGACTCACAAGCAATATTAGCTGAACTAAAAACATCGAAATTATAATGGCAAAAAAAACTGGATAAATAAAACCAACCTTTCCTATCTTAGAAGGAAATAATTTAGATGCATCAATGTTTGCCATTAAAACATATCTCAGATAATTTCTGGATAAAGAATAACTTTAACTTTTCTAAATTATAAAAAAATCTACAATTTAATAAATAAAAGCAAGTTATCTCTCTTTAATTTCAATAAAGAAGCAGGAAAAAGTAACCTTACAAATTTAATTTTTTTCAAGGAATCAACTCTAGTTGAATAATAATTAGATTAATTCAAATAATGGAAATCCAAGACAAAAACCATTTAAGGTCAAAGAGAACAAACCCAGCTATCAATGACCTTAAAAAATAACTTTCACAAAAATCAAAAGGAATCTAATAAAATTCTAAAAAATTCAATAAATTTTGGTCATTATTCAGGTTTGTCCAAAGAATCAAAATACCTAATTGCTTCACTAATATTGCCCTCAGTAGCTTTTGGAATGTTCTTTACAGATATCTCTTATTTTCTTACTGTGGTTCAAGGACTATCCTCTGAATTCATGGGAGTAATAATAACAACCATGGGTGTTTCAGCGTTCGCAGGAAGTATCCCATTAGGAATCGCCGCAGACAAGTTTGGTAAAAGAAAAATTCTGATTATTGGAAACATATTATCAAGCTTAACAATCGCAGTCATTGCCTTAAGCATAAATCCATTAATCCTAATAATCGCAGCTTTTCTCGAAGGAATCTCAGAAGCAGCTGTACTTGCCTCAACAAGTTCACTTCTTGCAGAAAAATGTAATTCGGTTCAAAGAAATGCAGCATTTGCTTTATATGGGTTTACTCAAAGTTTAGCTTTTGGAATAGGAAGTTTTACGCTTCTAGCAGTAGCCTTTTTTGAGAGATTAGGATTTAATAATCAAAATAGTCATATTATCCTCTACGTTTTACTAGCAATCCTTAGTTTACTATCGACTCTTATAATGTTTAAAATTAAAGAGTCACAGATCCTGAAAAAACCAAAAACAAAACTAAGAGATTTGCTTCCAGCAAAATCAAAAAGCATATTATACAAATATGTTCTTACTTCGGCGATTATTGCTTTTGGAGCAGGATTAGTAATACCACTTATGACTTATTGGCTTAAGTTGAAATATGGAGTTCCTGATAGTATAAGCGGACCTATACTTGGGGTTTCAAGTTTAATTATTGCACTCTCGATATTGCCAGTTCCTTATTTAGCAAAAAAAATGGGCACTATCAAATCAATTGTAGTTACTCAATCAATATCAATTGTTTTCCTACTAGCCACACCAATATCTACAAACTACATAGTAGCAAGCTCAATTTATACAATTCGAGCATTTCTAATGAATATGGCCACTCCACTTACACAGTCAATGATCATGGGATTAGTTAAAGAAGATGAACGTGGAGTAGCCTCTGGAATAACAGCTGCATCATGGAGATTACCAAATGCTATTAGCACTACTATAGGTGCCTCACTTATGGGAGCAGGATTCTTATCAGAACCATTTATTATTTCAGCAATTTTTTATTCACTATCAATAATTCTATTTTGGATTTTCTTCAAAAGTACAAAAATGCCAGAAGAAAAAAGTTCAAATCAAAAAAATTAAAATAAATAACAGAAAGTTTTTCAAACCTAATTCCTTATTTTTCAATTAAAATAAAAGGATTTAAATACACTTGAAGAATGAAGCAAGGGCACTTCTAAAAATTATTCCAATTTGCTTACTTTATTCATTAATAATTGTTCTTGTGAACTTAGTCGTTATTTTTATTTTTACTCAAAACATAATTCAAATGCTTTATTTAGCTTCTTTTCTCGTTTTAATTGAAGGAGGACTGGCATTAATAGCTGGCGCGGGAATAGCGCTCTATTCACCTATTTTCAATAAAATATTCGGAAAAATCACTTATTCCGAATCATTGGAGATTAATCGCCAGAGAGGATCTGAATCTCAAGCTGAAAAATGGGTAATAGTGGGTGGTCTTTTAGTTATTGAAGCCCTAATTATATCAGCATTCTGAAAAAGAAGTTCAAAAAAAAAGGAAAGATGAAGAATTTATTAAATTCATTTTTTCCGTACAAAGTACACAGCAGCAACTACAACGATAATAACTACAGCAGCTATAGCCAAGTAAAGTCCATATGTTCCCAAGAAGTCTCCTCCAGGTGGAGGAACTCCCGTGTCATAACCAGCTGCAGCCAAATAAGATTTTGCCAATTCAACATCGTATGCGTGAGCTTCCATTGTTGGATCGTATCCGTCTGTTAATGTGCAAATAGTATTTGTAATAGCAGGTGTACCAAATCCAGCAAGTATTTCGTCAATAATTTCTTGGCGAGGTATTAGGTGGCTAATTGCTAATCTCACGTAATTTGCAGCTTCTGCAGCTTTTGTTGGATCTTCTTGACCTAAAGGTGTATCAACTCCTGTACCAAAAATTGGATGTTCCATATTAAATCCTAATTCTTGAACCCCAAACGCTTCATACCTTGCCCAATCACCCCAAGGAGATTCAATACTATCGAGTTTGGTTTCAAGATGATATTGAGAATCCAAAACATCCACATCCCCTTGTCTTAAAGCTGTGATAGCTGGATCAGAATCTTCAATGAAAACAACACGGTACTCTTCAATTCCGAAAACCCCTGCCATTTCCAAAGCGCTTTTATCCCAATATTCTTCGTTTTTGCCCATGAAATTAGTGAAAGTAATAGGATCATAAGCCATATACCAATAAGGTCCGGTGCCAATAGGACCCCAAGCTTCATAATCACCTACCATATAGCTTCCATCGGCATTGTTGAATGGATGGCTTCTCCATTCAGTATAAGGAACATCCTCAAGAACATGTTTGGGTAATATCCATCCAGTTGTAGATGAACCCAACAAACCTGAAATGAAATACGCATAGGGCTCGGGCAAATTGAATACTATTGTGTAGGGATCAACGATTTCAATATTATCAGCTGAACCTATTATTTCTCTTATGAAGGCTCCAGTTTGTGAAGCCAATTCTTCTTCCATAGCTGCAGCATAAGTGAATTTAACGTCTTCAGCAGTAAATTCTGTTCCATCATGCCATAAAACGCCTTGTCTTAAGTTTACAGTCCATGTTTTGTCGTCATCAGCAACAGACCAACTTGTGGCTAGCTCAGGTTCCATATCTAAGGAGTCAAGATCTTTAACTCGCATTAGTTTACCAAAAACTGATCCAAAAACTGTCAAGTCATAATAAGAGGTTGAAAGATAAGGATTCAAACCTTCTGACGGTGCCGGACCTGTCTGAGCGATAGTAATCGTCGTTTGTTCATTGCCTGAAGCCAGTTCCCATTGATGAGGTGCAGGCCATATAGGATAATGCAAAGTTTCAAATGAATTTTTCACAAGGTTGCGCGGATCGAAAGCAACAACCTCTTCTGTATACATAAGGGCTAATGCAGGTGCTTCATCATGGTTAAGTTTTTGCCATTGATCGACATATCCTAGTCTTGTTTCTCTGTCCACTGTTACTTTGATGTTTTCACATAATTCATCGTTTTCAGTGTTTACATAATTGTAGTAGTTTTGCCCAGGTGGAGTTTGACTGCTATGGAATATTGGAAACGGATCTGGATCTATTCCAAGAGCATAGCCAACAAATAGAGCATCAAAACCACCTTCATCAAAGGATTTACCTACGATCTCTGGTGGAGGATCTAATGCTCTATCATAGATAGTGTCCCAATCCTGAATAACTCTATTAGCGTCAATTCCAACGGATATCAAGTTTTGTTGAATTACTTCAGACCAAGCCTGCCTCGAAGGATTTGTTGATGGTGTAGTCAATGTCATACTAAACAATATGGGTAGGGTTGATTGACCCTGTACTATAATAGTAGCTGGTAATAGAAAGGCACTTATTATTAATAGAAAACCAAGTAGTACTGCTTTTTTATTTTTTTGTACCATTGAATAGCTCTCCAACTCCTATGTTCTTACGTATTTTATTTATAAAATTTGCCATAAAAAAGAAATTATTAACAAAACAAAAAAACAAAAAATAAACAAAAAAGCAATTTACCATAAATTTTGCTTAGTAACATGCATCTAAATCGATTTTAAATACCATTGAGAAGTATATTTTGAAAAGTCTTTATTAACAATTACATACTATTTTTTAGATTAAAAATCTTATATTGAAAAGTGAAACAATTTGGCAATGACTAGATATATAATCAGAAGACTTCTATATCTTATTCCACTTTTTCTAGGAATTCTAATAATTGTGTTTGCAGCTACAAGAGTAGCCGGTGATCCCGTTCGACTAATGACAGCCATGAACCCTCATATAACAGAAGAGGCAAGAAATAACCTAACAGCCTATTATGGTTTAGATAAGCCCTTGTGGCACCAATTTTTGATTTACTTAGCAAATTTACTCAAAGGAGACTTGGGTAATTCTTATGTTATCAGAGGTGGCATAGAGGTTACATCCCTTATTGGAGATTATATTTGGCCAACTATGTTGCTTCAAATAGTTTCAATTATTCTTGCCTTGTTGATAGCTATCCCTGTAGGTGTGATTTCAGCTAGGAGAAAATATTCTAAAACAGATGTGACAGTAACTACCACTTCTCTATTAGGTACTTGTATTCCTATTTTTTACATGGGTATTATTGTGATATTAATTTTTGCTTACTACCTCGGCTGGTTTCCTGCTGGTGGATACGTTACAGTAATATCAGAGTCAAAAGATTACTTCCTAGGTAGCAGAACCCTGGATATAATATGGCATATGGTATTACCAGTAGCGGTTTTAACATTTGCACTTTTAGCTCCTATAGTTCTCCTAATTAGGTCAAGCATGCTAGAAGTTCTTAAACAAGATTATGTTTTAGCAGCCCGAGCCAATGGTCTTAATGATAGAAAAGTAGTCTATAAACATGCATTAAGAAATGCGCTTATTCCTGTTGTAACATATGTGGGAATCTATTTCGGAGCCATGCTTGCCGGAGCTCCAATAACTGAAACAGTTTTTAATTGGCCTGGAGTGGGTAGACTTTTTGTTCAAGCAACAAATAGACTCGACTTTCCAGTTATAATGGGAATTACTGTGATAATAACTTTAATGACATTAATTGCCAATTTGATAACGGACTTAACCTATGGCTATATTGATCCAAGAATAAGAGTTGAATAAAAAAGGTGAGAGAAAATAGTGCAAAAAATTCTTAGAGAATTAATCCAAGAAAAAAACAAAACTAAAGGAGCAAGTCAATGGAATATAGCTTGGAGAAGGTTCAAAAAAAATAAAACAGCTCTAGCAGGTTTCTTTATAATTGGAATTATAATATTTATGGCAGCCTTCGACTCGCTAATTGCCCCTTATGGACCAAATACAATTCCAGGATTTTACTCAGGAGAAACAAGAGCACCACCATCATCAAAATACTTGTTTGGAACAGACTATGTAGGTCATGACGTTTTCAGCCAAGTAGTGTACGGAGCAAGTTCAGCATTATTTGTTGGATTTGCAGCAGCATTAATAGTAATGTTATTGGCAACTGTAGTTGGAGTAGTTGCAGGATTCTATGGTGGAATAGTGGATAATATACTGATGAGAATAACTGAAATTTTCTTGGTAATACCTTTTCTATTAATTTTGCTAGTTTTTCTTAAAGTTATTACTGCATTAGCACCCTCAGGAGGGGGAGGTTTATTTATGGTTACACTGATGATTGGAATATTCTCATGGGCAGCAAACGCGAGAATTATCCGAGGAGAAGTGCTCAGGGTTAAAGAGCAAGAATATATTGAAGCAGCCACTGCTTTAGGAGCAACTAAAACAAGAATAATGATAAGGCACATCTTGCCAAATGTGCTTCATGTTATAATAGTATTAACAACACTAATGATTGCCACGGCAATACTCGTAGAAGCTGGGATAAGTTTCTTAGGATTTGGAGATCCTAACGCTATCACATGGGGGCAACAACTTCAAAAAGCAAGCGAAGCAGTAAAGGAGGCTTGGTGGGAAGGAGTATTTCCAGGTTTATTTATCACTTTACTAGTGCTTGGCTTTACTTTGCTTGGAAATGGGCTAAGAGATTCGCTTGATCCTCGTCTTCGAGAATAGAAACATTATAGTTGAAATTAAAAAATGAATAAAGAACTACTAAGAATTGAAGGATTGAAAACCTACTTTGATACTTGGGCAGGAATAGTAAAAGCAGTGGATGGTGTAGATATTGAAGTTATAGAGGGAGAAACTCTTGGACTTGTTGGAGAGTCAGGTTCAGGAAAGTCTGTTACTGCTTTATCAATAATGAGAATTGTACCTAGTCCAGGAAAAATAATTGAAGGAAAAATTATCTATAAAGAAGAAAATCTCTTAGAGAAATCGGAAAAAGCCCTTAGAGAAATTCGCGGAAAAGAAATAGCATATATATTTCAAGACCCTTCAACCTCATTAAATCCCGTTTTAACGATTGCAGATCAACTATTAGAAGTAATATTAGCCCATCAAGAAATTTCTAAAAAAGAAGCGCTAGAAAAAGCAATCGAATTGCTAAAGCTAGTTGAGATTCCAGATCCAGATGTAAAGATTTGGAATTATCCCCACCAGCTAAGTGGAGGTATGAAACAAAGAATTGCAATAGCAAGAGCTATAGCTAGCCAACCAAACTTACTCCTAGCGGATGAACCAACTACAAACCTTGATGTTACCATACAGGCACAAATTTTAGAACTGATGCAAAACCTAAGAAAAAGACTGGGAATGGCAATGATCCTAATTACTCATGACATGGGCGTTGTAGCTGATATAGCTGATAGAATAACTGTTTTGTATGCAGGTCGTGTATGTGAATCAGCGGATACAAAAACAATTTTCTATAAAGCAAAACATCCTTATACCCAAGCTCTTTTAACTGCTGTTCCAAGCTTGGCCTTAAGAACGGATAAACTCAAAGTTATACCAGGAAATATACCAAATCTAATAGAGCCACCTTCTGGTTGCAGATTCCATCCCCGCTGTGAATATGCTATTGAAAAATGCACGGAAAAAATTCCAGAATTAATAGAAATTGAACCCGGACATAAAGTGGCATGTTTTCGAGCATTAGAAATCAATTTAGAATCTCCTCTTGGAGGTGCAAAAAATAATTAATAAAGAAATATTAGAAGTTCAAAATCTTGTAAAGCACTTTCCAATATACACAAGAGGGATATTTCTAAAAAAACAAGTAGGATTGATTCACGCTGTTGACGATATAAGCTTCTCAATAAAAAGAGGAGAAACCTTTGGTTTAGTAGGAGAAAGTGGATGTGGAAAAACCACAACTGCCAGATCTATATTATACCTGGATCAACCAACATCTGGGAAAATAAACTTTGAAGGAAAAGAGATCATCACAATTTTCAGTTCCAAAAATAAAGAAGAAAAACAAAAATTGCGACGCAAGATTCAATATGTTTTCCAAAATCCCTATGCTTCACTAGATCCTAGAATGACAGTTGCAGATATTATTACAGAACCTCTAACTATTCATACTTCATTGCCTAAAAAAGAACTCTATCAAAAACTCTATGAACTGCTAGAACTAGTAGGCTTAGAGCCTTACCATGCAGAAAGATATCCTCATGAATTTAGCGGAGGACAAAGACAAAGAATTTGTATAGCAAGGGCTTTAGCTGTTGAGCCGAAATTACTAATAGCTGATGAACCTGTGGCTTCCTTAGATGTTTCAGTTAGGGCTCAAATTCTAAATTTGCTAAAAGACCTTCAACAGAAATTCAATACAACTTACTTGTACATATCACATGATCTGAGTACTGTTAGACACCTATGCAACAGGGTAGCTGTTATGTATATGGGAAGAATAGTCGAGTTAGCAGAAACGCAAGAATTATTTGATTCTCCCCTTCATCCATATACAAAAGCCCTACTTTCTTCAATTCCAATACCAGATCCTCTAGCTAAAAAAAGCAGAATAATTTTGCCAGGAGAAGTGCCAAGTCCAATTAATCCTCCAATTGGATGTAGATTTGAAACAAGATGCATCTATAAAAAAGATCAAAATTGTATAAAGTATCCTCCAAAACTAGTTCATATAGGAAAAGGGCATTTTGTAGCTTGTGAAAAAACAAAAAAACCCTGATTTTTAAATAAATTATTTTGAATGAGTTACAATTAGAGTATTACCTAAATATGAAATATTAAATTGAAATTAATTTCTTTACTTTATAAAAAGCGTTCATATTGAGATAATTGCGGATTTTTTTCTTTTGAAATAAAAAGTTTGCCTCTTCCGTTCTCTGCCAAATCTCCAAGAAAAACAAAAAAGGGTCCAATTGCTTTATCACCAAGTTCAATTTTGACTTTTCCTTTGATAAACTCAATAGCAAAAGTAGGCAGCATATCTTCTAATACACCGGACACCACAATTTTTCCTCCAGTCATACAAGCTCCAAGTCTTGTTCCCGCATCTTTTTGAATGTGAATTACTCCGCCTGTCATGCGAAAACCCATAAATGGGCCAGAATTACCATGAATCTTAATTAAACCACTTTTCATATGCACAGCAGCATCGCTACCAACATTTCCATGTACAACAATCTTTCCTTTTCGCATCCCAATAGTACTTCCTCTATAAGGAGATCCCAGATAATCACCTGCATCACCCTTGATCTCAAGCAGACCGCCTTTCATCTCTGAACCTGCCCAACCCTCAGCGTTCCCATTAACAACAATTTTTCCACCAGACATCTTTTTTCCCAAATGCATTCCTGCATTGCCGTTAACTACAATTTCTCCTTGAGTCATACCCCAGCCAATTCTTCTAACCTGAGAAACATCACCATTAATAATAATACTTGGTGAGTTTTCAGTGGTTTTCTCTATTTTAAAAAGATCAGAAAGGATTCTTCTCTTGTTGCCAATCCATATAGGCAAATTGTTAATTTGTTCTAATGTTTTTTCTTGAAAAACGTCTGGAGATATACATTGAGCAATTATCGGATATTGAGTTTTTTTTATAGGAGTTAAAATTATCACGTTAAACATCAGCCTTTATTTTTATAGGACTTGAGTTTTTAATATAATGTTCAGAAACAGGATAGTTCTCATATTCTACTGTCCAATACTCTCTGAATTTTTTCTTGATTTCTTCACTAATTTCTATTTCTTTTTTGGTTTGCATATCAAGCCATATGGTTTTTCCCTCAGCTTGTTGTAAGATTTCCCCATCTTTAGCTAAAATCTTTCCGCCCTTAATAGTATAAGCCGTATTGGTAAATGCACGCCTAAAAGTTCTAAACTTATTTGCTATATCTACTTTTTCAGGATTCAAGTCAAATATAGCCACATCAGCATCCGCTCCAACTCCTAGGTGCCCTTTTTCTTTCAGATTCAACGCCTTCGCTTGCCCTGCTCTAGTAACGATAGCAATATCGTATAGACTTAATTCACGATCAATTGAAGGCAAAATACTCTTTTTTTGCGCTTTTTTATGTAACCTCTTAAAGGTAGCCATCCTAGCTTTCTTGCTAGCAAGCCATGCTAAAATCTTAGGATAAGCAGTAAAAGGTCCAGCATTTGGATGATCCGTAGTCATAAAAACTTTCCAAGGATTCTTAATCAAAAGAGCAAGTTCCAATCCAATGGACCATTGAATAGCATTAACCGGATTCTTTCGTTTATAGTGAAACGGGATTATTCCACCGCTTGTTTCAGTTTCAACATCACTATTAACCCATTTATGTCCACTTAGCTGATAGAGAGTATATTCAAAGGGTCCATCCGCAGTCATTGTTGTAGTATCTGTAAAAATTATTTGACCCATGTCACAACTGACATGATCATGATTATTAATATACCCTGCAATTTCAGCGGCACCAGACCTAAATGATCCCCAATCCTCACCTGCAAAACTACTAAACTGCAAATGAGTTATATGAACCACTGGTTTTCCATTACTTGGAATACTCTCCAAACACTTCATTGTATCAAGAGTAGTCTCATAATTGCCTGGAACTCCTAGATTGTTAGTATGAAGATGAATAGTATGGGGTAAATTCAACATCTTATTAACTTTAGCAAGACCACACATAATATCTCTTGGAGTAATACCAAAGTTTGGTATTTGATCATCAATACTATGTACGTTTCGACCAAATCCCCAAGATTCTAAACCACCAGGATTAACAATTTTAATTGCATACCCCTTTGTTATTTCCAGCATCCAAGCGACATATCTTGCACACTCTTCTAAATCCCCTTTCTGTATTGTTTCAAGAACCAACCACCAATCCCCCAAAAGAGGATAAGTAGCTTTGTCAAGCATCGGTATATCATTTAGTTCTTCATGGGTATGTTTTGCTTCCAAAGCAGCCATTGAAGGATTCATCACGGTGGTATAACCCATAAGTGAGTATCGATAACCAGTAGTGAATGTAGAAGGAATTGAATATCCTACACCAGATCGAGTAACCGATGTTTTTCTCACAAAATCTTTTTCATGATCTTCAGGTCTTACCAAACGTCCAGTGTTAACTTCAGAACCAGCAATATGAGTATGAATATCAACTCCTCCTGGAAAAACCGTTAATCCAGTAGCATCGATTATCTTTGAATTTTTTTCAATAACGGATTCAACAATTTTATTGTTTCTTATGGCAATATCCATTCTTTCGCCATTTATTCCATTTATTGGATCATAAACAAAGCCATTCTTAATTAATAAATCCATTTCAAGCTGCCTCTAATCTATTTGATTTTATTTTACGAACTTCTTTTAATATTCTGTTCAGAATCTCTTCATCTGAAAGAACACCCTTTGGCGGATCAACCACTTTTTTTAATGGTAAGGGAACATGATCCATTCGATATGCTGTTCCTTCTTTTTCTACTCCTACAATTGAAGAAGGGATAATTATATCACCAACAAGTGAGGTTGCATTCATATGAGGATCAATAACAATCAAAGGATTTTTAACCAAATGTTCAACAGCTTTGCGTGGAAAGTTGCTAACAGGATCAGAGGCAATAACTAATCCTGCATCAGACTCTTGGCGCAACAAAACATCAACAACCGTTGTTTCACCAGGATTGTACCTAGGATAACCCAAAGAGAAATCAACAGCATATGGATAACCGCTTTGCCAAGTAAAAACTGTGTTTGCCCCAGTAACGTTAAAGTGCCCTCGCATAGGCATTATAGCAAATTTTGTCCTCATGTTTAAATCTCTAATCAAAGAAATTGCAACATCAATATTCCTAAATTTGCTTGGACTTTGGGTTAATCCCATACCAAAAAATATAACTCCAAAATCACAACTTATCATAGCATCAACCAATTGCTGCAAATATTCAACTGGAACGCCAGCAACTTCTTCAACATCCAATTCTTGATCTCTCACCAAAGCTCGTATTCCCTGAATGAGCTCATAATCTTTACCAGGTTTCACTTGAAGGAAATAATCAGCTATTTCAGCAGTCATTGACTTGCGAACATCAACCACAATTAACTTTCGACCTTTTTTATCAAGTATCTCAGTCGGTTTATTGTCACTAACAGTGGGAATTTCTCGCTCCCTTCGATGCTTTAAAATTCCCTTTCGTTCCAAACTCTTAATTTTTTTCCTTCCCGCCGCAGCCTTCACTTTATTAAGATAACTCATCCATTCACTATTTTCAAACCTTCCATCCGTAAAAGCTGTATAACGCTCAAGATGACGAGGATGTGCACTCCATGGATTACAACCCCAGTAAATAAGAAGATCAGCACGATGTCTAATTTGACCTAGAGTACAAGTTGGAATTCCAACTTCCTGAACACTGAGAATTGAAGGCCCATGACAAACAACTGCCGTATTATCAAGAACGCCTCCAACCTCCTCAGCAAGTTCCACTCCCACTCTTTGTGCTTCAGAATCAGTAGAACTCCACCCATAGAGTATCGGATAATTTGCTTTAGCTAAGATTTCAGCTGATTTTCTAACAGCCACAGTATAAGTTGTTGGAACTAGTTTTCCATCCTTTCTTATCAAAGGAGTTTTAAGTCTATGCTCATTACTATGACTGAAAAATTTTGCTTCACACATTGCACACCCATTTTTCACTTGTGCAACAATACCATCAGCAATTGTTAATTCAATATCATCACATAAACATCCACAAACTGGACAAGTTACAGAATTAATTTTTGACAAAATATTTACCTTCCAAACTCTTTTCTAAGAAGCTCCTGCAATGTTAAAATAGGTTGATTAGGCGCAGGCTTTACCTCAACTGGCGTGCCTTTAAAAGAGGGCATACCGATACTTGTTGTATCAGTACTACAAATAGAATTAGCCCAAGGTCCATAAGGAATGTAAATCATTCCAGGCATAGCACCTCGAGGATGCTTTACTGCCCTTAAAACAACTGATCCCTCTGGAGAAGTTACAAGAATGTGATCATTGTTTCTTAGACCAATTGCTTTCATATCTACCTCATCCATATAACAAATAGTCGTGCTTTCGAAATACAGTTTAGTGCCTTTTCCAGATTCTTTGCCTACGCCTTGATCAATAGTTCTTCCAGTTAGCAAAATTAAATTTAATTTTTGCTGCACCACCACTATTCCCCTTTACCACATATTGATATTTGGCTAATATTTAAGAATGGAGCCTGAAAACATCCAAAAACATTATGGACGATAACCAGATAAAATACATAAACCTAAAGTTGCTCCAAGCAAGTCTGCAGTTGTTCCAGGATTCAATTCATTTCTATTTTCCCTAAGTTTCTTATCAAACTCTATCAATCTTTTCCTACCTAACTTTGAATTTAAATCTCCCAATTGTAACAATTCAGCAGCTTTCTTAGAGATATTCTGAGAAATTTTCTTTCCAACTTTTCTTGAAATAAGGGTATCAGGATAAAACGATAGAACCTTCAAAAACGTTTGAACTATTGCCTTTTCTAATTCATAAAAACGTAATTGTTCCATTAGGAAAGGGTAAGCTAAATCAATAGTTATTGTATAGTTATTAACCCATTCAAAACAAATTGAATCATAGCTAGATGCGATCTTGAAAACCTCATAAAGGGAAATATTATCTTTTATTAATCGTTTTTTTGATTCAGGAGAATTAAGATCTAAATCTGGAACATCGTTAAGACCTCCAGGTTTAATAGTATTTATGGTTTCATAAAGAAAAACAGCATCAGCAGACGTTGTAGATTCAACTATCTTTTTCAAATTTAATCTAAATTCTATTAGATCAAAGCTTTCTTCAAGATATGTCATTCCTGCCGCTGCAGCTATTGGAACACATAAAATTACAGCACCAAGCAAAGTATTTCCACCTCTCTGCCATGCATTTATATCTAAAATACAATTCTGAATTATTTTTCCAATACCGATTTCACCAACAGATAGTTTGCCCTCAAAAACAGAAATTCCGCGCTCTGCAGCTTCCTCAAAAGATGGAAAACAAGCCACACTTGAAGCCAAAAAATGTTTAAAAGTAGTACCTTCAAACCCAGATTGAGGAGTTACATTCCCAGGTTTTTTGGCACTTACTTCTAAAAGCAGCCCTAACTGCAAACACTGAGAAATAAACTGGGATTTATGCAAAGGCAGCAAAGAAAATTATCTCCTATTTTTAAAAACCTAAAAAAAAGGTTTATTAATATTACGCAAAAGTCTTCAAACATTGGATACAACAAAAGAACTTATGCTATATGGGGCAAATCTATGCTATTTAGAGAAGGGGAGTTAATAGAAAACAAAGATGGAATAATCTTTGATGTAAAAGGATTAATACATCCACCTAGAAAGGTTATCGCTTTTCCCAGATTTATTCCCTCAATAACAGGCAATAGAAAAATTAAAAAAATCCATTACGATAAAATTTACAATCTCTCAGAACGATTTTATTATCTAAAGAAAAATTATACTGACCTTATTGTGTATGATCCTGTTTTTGATGAGATCCTGTGTGAAGTTCCAGTTGAGAAAATAAAAAAACACTACAATCCAATTATCAAACTTGAAAAACTGCGTAGATCTAAAAAAAATTCAGAATTAGAGAATAAGGCATCGGATCTACTTACAATATTAAAGAAAAAAGCTGGCATACCTTGGAATTCAATTGGAATCTCAGGTTCAATTATGACAGGATTATACAATTTGCAATCAGACTTGGATCCTGTAATTTACGGAATAAAAAATTGTCAAAAAGCCTACAATATATTAGAAGAAATATTGAAAAATGAAGAAACTGATCTAAGAGCATATGATCGAAAAGGGTTGAAAAATCTTTATAATTTTCGTAAAAAAGATACTCAAATGAGCTTTGAAGATTTTATTAAAGTTGAATCGCGAAAAGCATTCCAAGGAATGTTCCGAAAGACAGAGTTTTTCATAAGGTTTGTTAAAAACTGGGATGAAATACATCACCAATATGGAGATATTAAATACACAAATTGCGGAGATGCAAAAATATCAGCCACAATAATTGATGATTCCGAGGCCCTCTTTACACCTTGCACTTACAAAGTTGAAAATGTTTTAATATTTTCTGGAAAAAAAAATGTACAAATAGAAGAAATTACATCTTTTAGAGGCAGATTTTGTTTACAAGCTAAACAAGAAGAAAATATAGTTGCTCAAGGAAAGCTAGAAAAGGTTCAAACAAAAAACAATGGTACTTATTTTAGATTGATTCTTGGAAACAAGCCATCTGATTATATGATTCTATCAAAGGTTTGAATTATAAACTTTCAAAACTTGTTGATAATATTTAGGACAATAAGTTAATGTGATTTGATTATAACTTCTTTTATTGGATTTGACCTCCTCAAGATTTCCTTCCACTACTATAGTTTCATCTTTTTTTACTTGCTGTCTAAATTCTTCCATATATGAAAAAATTCTTATAGTCTCTAAGGCGGATTTTGATCCCTTAATAACTGATATTGGCTCAATATGGTAGATGGAGGGAATAAAAGGAGAGTCAACATCATCAATGACTTTAGCTTTTAGTCTTGCCCATCCTTTAGGAAAAATTCTATCATTTTTCTTATAGCATGAAGTTATTTCATTCCAGTCCTTGACTGGTTCAAACTCAGCTTTGATTATTCTACCGCTTTTAGTATCATTGAACATACCATAAATCAGTTTTCTTTTTTGATGCCAGATATACTCCTTTAAATTATAATCTTTAAATCTCCACAACTTACCTTTCATAACATCTTTATCATTAAACTCGTTTGTGAAACCAGAGCAGTTATGCAAAAGAGAACCAAAAACTCCAAAATCTTCCAAAGAAAGATCAGAGGCATTCTTTATTTTATGAAATACTCTTTGAGTAGCATCAATTAATGCATCAGTTGGTTTTTCTTTAATTATTAGCTTTAATTTTTGTTTAGGTTTTCTTATAGTGAATATATCAGAGATTTGAACTCCAAGAATTTTTTTATTGAGCAATTTATAATAAATCGTGTATTTTGGATATCTTTTTAAAACAAGAATTAATCCTTCATCATTATAAAACTTGTAGAATATTTGATTTAAACTAGTTCTTGGTGCACGAGGATCTTTGGAGCTAAAAATCTTTGCTGAAGCATATTCAGCGTCACATATATATGCGCCTCTGGGATGATCATAGCCAAATACTCTAAAGATCAAACCTTCCTTTGTGATTATTGCATCTCGATCTCTAAGTTTTACAATGGCCAAATATATTCTTCCTCAGAAATTGCGCTACCAACTACAATTTGATAATAAATCTCGCCTGTACTAATGATTTCAACTTTTTCCAGATTCCCTGCTACTTCAATTTTATCATCTATCCGAGCAACATTTCTATAACACCCAATATTTGAGATCACTCGATCAGGAATAATATCTGTTTGAAGTTCGGATTTAGGTGTTAAGGGTTTATAGTTTGTTATTTTATAAATTGCCGGGCGAAACATATTTTCAGAATCATCAGAAATAACACATTGGAACTTTACTGGTTTAACAAATACAAATTTTTTTGATCCGTATGTAGTTTTAACTTCATTTGGTTTTCTTGTTGCATTATACATGAATACTTTTTTCTTATATCGACCTTGAAATTTTCTTGCTTTATCTAATCGATTGCTAACAATATACCTTAGTTTACCCATCTTTACAAGATCTGATATTGCCCTCTCTACTTTGCGAAAGGTATCTGATCCATAAATTACAAAATCAATATCTGACTCAACAGAGTGCATATTCAAAGCTATTGATCCATGCATTCCAAAATCATCCAACTTCACTCCTGAAGCTTCAGAAATCATATTAATAAGATCTAAAGCCATGCTCTGAAGATCATCAAGCTTTTTTATATTCCTTAATTTTATTAAACAATATTTCGGAATAAAGATTGCCTTAATTAAATTCAAGGGAGCAGTTAGTAAATCTTTTTTTCTAAAGGGACAATAATAAATATAATCAGGAAAATTTTTTCGAAAAACCTCTATAAATGTGTTATAGTTTTTAGCTGTGTATAGTTTTTCAGCTCTAAATAATTTTTTTGATTTAAAATTCCAAGTTCTTTTAAGCATTTGTACATCAAAAAAATTCTTGAATTCAGCAGGAATATATTTTAAAAATGCAAAAACACGACTAGGCGGATGTTCATATCCAAACGTGTTTAAAATAAAACCTTCCCTAGTAACAAATGTATCTCCATCAGCTGGAATCCAATGAGAAAATTCCGTTTTGAAACACCGCAAATAATCACAAAACTTGATCTAAAAAAGATATTGGAAATGCTTAATGGATTAAACCATCTTCCAAGATTATTTGTCTTTCAGCATAATCAGCTATTTCTTTTTCATGAGTGATCATTATTACTGTAGTCTTTGTTTCTTGATGAAAACGTTTTATTAGTTCCATAACCTGTTTTCCTGTTTCCGAATCCAAATCCCCTGTGGGTTCATCTGCAAATAGTACAGTTGGTTGATTAGTTAAAGCTCTAGCTATAGCAACTCTTTGCATTTGGCCTCCACTTAATTGAGCAGGGTATTGAGTAGCTTGCTTGTCAATTCCAACCCCTGCTAGTAGATTTTCAATTCTGTTTCTTAATTTTTTGCTTAATCCAGCAAGGTCAGCAGGCAGAGCTACGTTCTCACGAGTATCGTAATGAGGAAGCAGAGCATAGCTTTGGAAAATAAATCCCATATCCAAAAGCCTAGTTTTTGATTTTTCTGAATCTTCCAATTTGTGAAGATCTTTACCTTTAAAAATAATCAGTCCATAATCAGGAGTGTCTAACCCTGCCATGCAATTTAATAGAGTTGTTTTTCCTGCTCCTGAATTTCCTACAATAGCAACAAATTCTCCCTTCTTAATATCAAGATCTACACCACGAAGAGCGTAAACAGTTGTTTTTCCTAAATTATAGTTCTTAGAAAGACCTCGAACTGAAATTATATTATCAGTTGCTAAATTTGCAATATTTATATCTTGTAAAGTAAATAGACTATTTTGGAAAGTAAAATATGGGAGATCTGAGCCAAATAAGTCCAGCCACATTTTTGACAGCTCAGCTTCAACAAACAAATCATAGCTAAGTTCAGCCATATTTAATAGTGCAAGCTTGAATTCATCTATTGATTCCAAAACTCTAATTCCATTCTGAGTTTCATCAAAATAATTTTTTAATTTATATTGACATTGATCGATTTTATTTTGAACTTCGCTTAGAAGGCTATTGGTCTGATTAATTTTCCATGAAATTTGCCTTACAGCAGTCTTAAGTTCTTTACAATAGTTCGTAAACACATTACTATTACAGAATTCTTGTGGTTCACGAAAAAGTCTTAGGATGCGAGATATTGTTTGATCCAAATTTTCTAATGCGCTTAGTTTTGCAGATAAAATTCGAATAAATAATTCAAACTTATTTTGTAACTTTGGATTATTACTTCTATAGTGGTTTCCGCTGAGACCTAAGTCTAATCTCTCTAAAACTCCATCCATTTCCCTTAGGTGCAAAAGAGTAGGCTCAATAAAAATTCTGAAAAAATTTAATAATTCTAATTTGTCTACCATTTCTTCTAGTTCAATATTTGGATCATATTCCGTTAAAGTAAACGTGGATTTCCAACCAGGAAGAAGAAATTGAATCTTATGTTCTTCATCTAAACGCCAAAAGGAAATCAGACTTTTCCTTTGAAGATTATAATATTCATCTGGAACTTCTGATATTACCTTTCCCAGTTTAATATCAAATTCCTTAGGGAGATTATTGTCGATTTCTTTTAGAAATTCTTTTACTATCTGAGCTGTTTCTTTTAATTCTTGCTTATTTTTCAAGCTTTTTTTAAGTTTCAAGTTGTTATTTAGATAGTACTTATCTAGTCTTGATTTAAGACGGAGTTCAGTTTGTTTTATTGTCTGTGGAGTTAGTGGTTTAGAAAGAGACTTAGTAGCACCTATGAAAAGAAAGGTATTATGTTCTTTGTAATTAATATTCGAGCGTGGGATACTCAATGATCCTTTTAAATCATTTTGAAGTCTCTTTAATAATTTAGAATTTTCGAATGAATCAGATTTATCAATTATGGCAGAAAAGTAACTTTTCATTGTTTTTTCTCCTTTTTATTGAAGGGTCCTTGTTCGCTATGGGAGATTTTCCCATCACGCATATGGACAATGTAATCACATTGCTCAGCTATCCAACGATTATGAGTCACTAAAACTAGGGTTTGTTTATTAGTTCTATTTATTCGTCTAAAAAGAGCCATGACATCAGAGCTAGTTGTTGAATCTAAATCACCGGTAGGTTCGTCTCCCAGAATAATTGCTGGTTGGTTAATTAGAGCTCGACCAACTGCTACTCTTTGCTGTTGACCCCCAGAGAGTTCGCTTGGTTGATGGTAGAGTCTGTCACCCATACCCAATTCTCTAAGCAGCATTTTTGCTTGTTCTCTAGCTAAACCCGAATTCATACCTTTTAATAATAAAGGAGTTTCAACATTTTCTACTGCAGTTAAAAATGGAAATAGGTTGAATAATTGAAAAATAAAACCTATATTATCTCGACGAAAAGAAGTCATTTGATTGTCAGATAGAGTTAAGGTGTTAACATTTCCAATAATAATATCTCCAGAAGAGCGTCTATCTAAATGCCCTATCATGTTAAGTAAAGTGGTTTTTCCGCATCCAGATGGTCCCATTATTGCCATCATATCACCTTTTCTGACAGTTAGATCTATACCTCTAAGAGCATGTACTTCGTTCGATTTGCTTTCATTGTAGCGTTTATGCAAGTTGGTTATTGAGAGAATAATGCTATTTTCTTGTTCTTTTTCTTGGTTTTTAATTTTCTTCATCCAACATACCTCAATGCTTCTGCAGGAGGAATTCTTGAAGCAACATAAGCAGGTATAGACCCTGCACCTATCGCAATCAACACAATAAATGATAGATAAATCCCTATTTGATCCCATGGAATTAATAGAGCCATATTTTGCATGTTAGCAAAGCCTTTACTGATGATAAGCCCATTCACAACACCTATAGCTAATCCAATTATCCCCAGAACTACCAGTTCTAATAAAACAGATAAAATAACTTCAGATTTTGGAAAACCTATAGCTCTCATCATTCCAATTTCTCTTTTTCTTTCAGCCACATTTCGAACTGAAATCACACCCATTCCAACTGCACCTATTGCTAGCCCAAAGGTAACATAGATTTGGAGAAAAGAGGTTAACCTTTCAGTTAATTGCAATGTTTGTTCAACTCTTGCATAGGTTAGGGCAGTACTTGCAACGTAAAAATTATCATCAGCAAGCAATCTATATCCTTCATCATTTGTATTAGTAAATTCTTCGATTAATTGGGCTATTTGTTCAAGCTGAGGATCATCTATAGAGAGAGAAGATTTGATAAGATACGAATCATACTGAGTTAATGCTCTTGATTTTGGAGACTCCCCATTAGCAAAGCCTAGAAAATTTGTTTGATTTGCCCAATATTCATTTAAGTATAAAGAACCTAAAGCTGCGCTAAAGTCAGATTCGCCACCACCAAAATTTATTCCACTACCTAATGGGAAACCACCAGCTCGTTGATTATCAAGACTACCACCTATGGTAAAAGCTTGGTAATTTGGCACTCCAAAAGACGATGTGTTCATTGGGATCCATACTTGCATTCCAACAGGAAGAAGGAAAGAATCTGTAAAAACTATGGGATTATCTATTGTGTTCCCTTCAGCATCTTTTATAGGATCTACTCCTTCAAGAGGATCGCCATTTGTAGCGAAGGGGCCTTCTTCTCCAGAACCAATTTGCAAATCGGAAATATCTGATTCTCCAGATATCACCTCTAATATACCTGAAGAAACATTATAAGCAGACATTTTGTACTCAAGATCAAAAAATTGATCCCACGCTTTCTTTGATAAAACTAACAGTTCTTCATCAGTTAAATCCGAAGAATATTCCTCACGAACTCCATCAGGATAACTATTTAAGTAATAAGGATATCGCCAATTATCATCTGAATAATCAGAAGCATTTCCTCTAATTTGGATCGATTTGAATTCTGTTAATCCTATTGGTAACAAATCTCTAGTGACATCAAAATCAGAAGAGGATGGATCCTCAAGGGCAGTAAACTTGGTATAATCCTGGCTAGGATTGAATGTTTTAAAACCAATTACATCATTTATTCTGGAATCAAGCTCATAAAGCTCCGCTGAGAATGATGTTCCATTTATGACTGCTTCTGGTTTATTGAGAAAAACTGCAAAATCAACCCCTTGGGAGTCTGATTCAAGTTGAGTTATTGTACCTAAACTAGTTGGAATTAAAGTAGCTACAAGAACATTGAGAGTTAAGATAATGGCAAAGATTGCAAAAGTTAAAGTAGAGCGTGTAATGTGCGAAGATATTAGTGCTGGTGATATCTCAGCAACACCTTTCATTCCTCTAATCTTTATCAAAAATTTTCGTAAACCGCGCATTACTATCGGGAGATTCAAGGACAAAAATAATACTGAGCCAATGATGATTTGTCCAATGCCAATTAGCAAGATTTCAATTGATAAACTACCTATATCGGTTATCCAATTACCCATTGCAACTATAAATAAAAATGATGGGGTTATCCAGAGTACTATAGCAGTAATGTTGAATGCTTTAACTCTATTTATATATCGTGATAATACAAGACCTATACCTGCAGCAAGCATTCCAAACCCTAGCATAAGATTTCTCCACTCAGCTAAGGTATCCCATCCTTTACTGCTCCAAAACACCTGAGTAGATTCATTAATAATACCGTTATTTAAAAGAAAAAGTATGCCCAATACTATGATCAAGATCCCGAGTGCAAATAAGTTTCGACTCGATTTTGATTCAAATTTTATTTTAATCCCCCTAAGAGCATCAACAATGTTCACTCTAGATGCTCTAAGAGCTGGAAGAATGCCGGTAAGAATACTAAGAATAATACCTGCAACAACAGACAAGATTACAACTTCCTGAGATATTATAGGTTGTACGCTTTGTTGACCTGTTCCAAATAAACTCACTAAGTAAATTGCGACTGCTTGACCAAAAGCTAATCCCCCAAATAAGCCAATTATACCACCGAAAATTCCTTGGAATAGGTTCTCAATCATTATTGATTGGAAAATTCCACCTCTATTTTCGCCTACTGCTCTAAGTACACCGGTTTGAAACTCTCTATCTTCTACGCTCATAAGTTGAATATTAGTTATTAAGAGAAGACCTGTAAGTGTAATTAATAGACCAAGTGAAGTCAAGATAGTACTTAGGAGAGTAATGAAAAATCCTGCAATATTAAAGAAAGTTAGTCTTGGTGATGTAACTGTGTAAATTTTATAGGTTTCACCTGTAATTTTGTCGGTTTCTTCAGGAATTGATTCTTCAATTTCCTCAACTTTTATTTTAAGAAATTCTTCGCTAATTTCTTGAGTAAAATGGTCAGTTTTGTATGCAACTAAATAAGCACTTATTATATCAGTATTTTGAAAGGGATCTTGGAGACTTATCCAACTTTGCAAATCCTCCAATTTTAAAATAACTCCAGAATACTGGGAACCAATGCCTGGACGGTTAGAATCAAAAAAGCCAACAATAGTCAATTCTACTCTTTCTAATTCAGGAATAAATGATATTGTAGGCTCTCTTGAAGAACCACCTATTGTTGGAGTTTCAAAAGCTATCTCCGTGATATCAACACTTGTTTGAGTTCCATTCGAACTCATAACTGAAACATAAACATCGCCTCTTAGGATTCTATCAGAATAAGGAGTTAGATCAAAAGGGATTTCATTTACTATTGAAGGACTAGTCAAATTCGCTACTAAGAAACTGCTTCCATCATCCAAAAAGAACCCTAAAGTTATAAGCGCATTATTTGACCCTGAAACTGTGACATTCACATATGCATAATCAGACAATTTCAAGTTAGGCGCTGAAATGGTGTAGGCAGTAACAATGCTAGTAAAATTAACAGGTTGCAATTCAACATGTAAACCTAATGGGTTACTAGATAAAACATGTGGTGAATCAGTGTATTCAGGATTTATAGTCCAATTAGACAAAGGGACCAATGGAGGAGGAATAATAACAGTGGTAAGATTAGTGAATTCGGTTGTTATATTAAAAGGTAATGAAATAGACGAATCTAAGCCTAACTTCTCAGCTTGATCACTTGACATTAAAATAGTGTTATTATTAATAAGCATTGTATCTAAGTTAATTTTGTTTCCTGTTTTCCAGTCATAAAAGGTTCCAAATACGTTTGAATAATTCAACTGAATTCCTGCAATTTCCATATTTGGATCAAACTGACTTTCTACTAAACCAGGAATCTGTGATGATAACTCGGGCATAATTCCAACTGCATCAGGAACCATATCCTCGATTATCTCTTGGTCAGCTGCCCCCAGATATTCTCCAGAGGTACTATTTGAAATTCTGACATCAACTTCACCTTCAGTTTGAAGAAGACTTGTAAGAAATGCATTTTCTAAAGTATCTGTTGTTATTTGAATTCCAACTAACAATGTAACGCCTAAGGCTACGGCTAGAATTACGCTAAGATTTTTTGTTTTTCTTCTAGATATTGATCTCCAAGCTATTAAGAAACTACTTTTTATTCCCATTCTTCCACTTCAAAATTATTATTCCAATTTATTCACTATTTTTTCGATCCTTTTAGAACAATCAATTAGAGCCTCAGTAATTTCTATGGAATCTTCTTTTGATACTTGACTAATTCTATTACGAAATTTCATGAAGAGTTTAATTAATTTATTAGCAGCTTCTTTTGCATCTTTGAATTTTTCATTATTAATTCCAATTGGAAGACCTTTAACTAGCAATGGTGCTAGAAATTGCATTTTTTTTTGAAAATCTTTAGCTTGAATCAATTGTTTTTCTAAAAATTTATTTCCTAATTTAGTAAAACGATACCTCTTAAATCCCTCTTGATCTCGAGGTAATTCTTCGGTATATCCTTTATCAGATAACCATGAAAGTAATGGATATATTGATCCAGGACTAGGTTTCCAGTTCCCCTCCGTTTGTTTTTCTATTTTTTCAACTATCTCTGTTCCAGACATAGGTTTTTCTCGTAGCATATTCAAAACAAGAAATCGGAGAAGTCCTCTCGGAAGTCCGACAGTTCTACCATTTTGTGCTGTCAATTTAGTCTACCAGATTATCGCTTACGATATCACTTATGACATATAAACCTTATGTACACCAAATCACAGTTTTTTGCAAAACTTAAACAAAATTAATTAACTAACAAAAACTTTAAAGATCACATAAAATTGCTAAATAATGAAACCAACATGGATAAAAAACTACATCCATATGTAATATTTCTTCCTACAGAAAAAAAAGATAAAATCTTAAGTGCAATATTCGGATCCAAAGCAAGCGTTGATATTCTAAGATTCTCTTTAGATCAAGGAATTGCAAAAACCATTTATCAAAAGGATTTAATTGAATCTCTAAATTATTCAAACAAAACAATAATTCAAAATTTAAAAGTACTTACGAACCTAGAAGTATTAAATGAACAAATGGAAAAAACAGTGAAAAAAAATCGAATAAGTTGGTTAAAAACTTATCACCTCACAACTCTAGGCAGATGGTTTGCTCTTTTGATGGCAGAAGAAACCCAACTTACAGAAACAGAGAAAGGTGAATTATTAGAAAGTTTATTTAGAACATATGTTAATCTTGTGAAAAATCTAGCAAATGAACTGAACATAAACAGATCAATACTTGAGAAAATATTCAAAGAAGAAATGAAATAATCAATGGGAGCAAAAATTGTTGCAAGTATTAGCAGTTGTTGGAAGAAAAAAATCTGGCAAAACCACAACTATAGAAAACTTAGTTAGCAAATTATCGAAAAGAGGAATTAGCATTGCCGTCATAAAACATATTTCCAAACCAGATTTCACAATCGACACTGTTGGAAAAGATACTTGGAAGTTTGCTCAAGCTGGAGCTAAAAAAATTATTAGTGTTGCACAAAATGAAATTGCTGAAATTGAAAAAAAATCAATTGAAGAAATTTCTTTGGAGATACTATTGAAGAAATGTGAAACTAATGAATTCGTAATAATTGAAGGATTAAAAAAAATTGTAAGTAAAAACAAGAATATTCCAAAAATTGCAATTGTGAATTCAAAGGAAGAGTTTGATAATGCAATTAATTTATTTGAACCAATTTTAGCATTTAGTGGTTCTTTTCAGCCTAAAGAAATTGATCCAATTATCCCATATTTCGATGGAATAGAAAATTCTCAAAAGCTTGCTGATCTTGTGTATTCGTGGTTAAAAAAAGTTTGAGCTTTAAAGGGTTGTTGGTTTGTGGGGTTTAGAGATATTTTTGAGGGGGGAGAAGGGAGAGCGTGCATAAAGAATTCCCTAAACCTTTCCACCTAACCCTTTTTTCGGAACTTATTATTATGAATTAGAGTGCTTTGAAGGCCTCAAACCATCGATTGTATAGAGACAGCATATCTAATGAAACGCTTGGTTTGCGTGCTTCGAATATTTTTCTAAAATCTTCCATGTTTAAACTTCTTGGATTAGCTTCCTTGTCCATTGCTTTTCCAGTTTCAAAAAATTCACCAATTAGATTAAGCTGAGCTGATTGGCAAACGTCTCGAATATCGCTCCCTGAAAAACCTTCTGAAAGGCGAGCCAATTCGTGCAAGTCAACTGTTTTTTCAACTTGAAGATTACCAGTATATAGTTTTAGCATCATCAGACGTGTATGATGATCTGGAAGGGGAACAAGAATTCTTTTTTGGAATCTTCGGATAAAAGCCCAGTCCAAATCCCAAGGCTTGTTGGTTGCACCAATCACATACACATGTAACTTTCTGCCTTTATCCATAATTCCATCCATTTCCTTTAGGAACTGGTTACGAACACGAATTTCACCGCCTACTTCGTTTGAATGTTTACCCATAAGGGAATCTAACTCATCAACAAAAACTATAGCAGGTTTACCTTCTTGAGAAGATTTTCTTGCTGATCCAAATAATTTAGCTACGTTTTTTTCAGCTTCTCCAAGCCATTTTGACATAACTGAGGCAGCATCAATAGAATAGAAATTAGCATTGATTTCAGTTGCAACAGCTGCAGCAAGCAATGTTTTTCCACAGCCTGGGGGTCCGAAAAGAAGTATGCCTCTAGGCCAACCTAATGGAAATAGATCAGGTCTTTGAACAGGATAGACAATAGCTTCTTTTACTGCTTTTTTTGCGGTATGTAACCCAACAACTTCTCCCCAAGTTACTTCCGGTTTCTCAGTCACTACAAGCTCTCCATTTTTAGGAGATTCCGTTTCTCCTATAGGCTTATCAATAGTTGTTGCTTCTTCTTCTGAGTCTACTTCTATGCAAGATGGGGCAACAGATCCTTGCAGAATTTTAATTCTCTCTTGGTAAGCCATAGCTCTTTGGACATATACTTTGTTAAGACCATAATCCGGATAAAGTTGAACAAGCTGTAAGAGACTCTCTATCGCTTTTTGATATAGAGTTATTGCTCTACCTTTAGCACCTTTTTTATCTGCTTTAACTGCTTCTAAAGCATATGCAGTTGCTGCTCTTTCTAATTCGCTTGAAGCTCCCATTTTTTAAACCGTTTTATTCAGGTGATTTTAATTCGATTTTTATTTTTCCTTTGGTTCCCAAGGTTTCAAGTGTTTTTTGGATTTCTTCATTTGAAGTCTTCAGATCGCTTGAACACCTTGATAAATCTATTTCCCCATTACTTTTTCTGACATAATCTAGAAGTACATCTTCTAAAGATGGTTTCTCAACTTTAAATGAAATTTCTTTGATTTCAGATTTTTTATAAGAAAAAAGAGCTTTTGACGCATCTCTAATAAATTCGTTTGCTTCATCTTCCATCATTTCAGAAGAACTAGCTGTAAGAGCAACAAGTTCTTTTATTGGCGTTTCTTTTTGTTTGGATGAAAATGTTGGTGGTTCAGGAAGTGAATCTGCAAGTTTTTGTTCAAGGAAGGTTGACACCTCTTGAAGAACCTCTTGACCTGCCTCTGTTTTTTGACCAACAGGAATTAAGGATTCATCTGCAGATATTTTTGTAGTGTAAAGCGTCTCTTGGATTGCTTCATTAACATTGTTTAATTCATTAGACACATCTGGTAAGACTTGAAAAAGGTCAGTAGAAACATTCTTAAGCAAGTTAAGAGCAGGTTTTAGATCAATAACTATGTCACTTAGCTCTTTAATTGTTTCAAGTCTAAGAACAACTCGCTCGACAGCTAATTGAACACTATAAAGAAATTTTATGACTTTTCTGACTTCAGCAATCTCATTAGCGCACATTGCAGCGCGTTCTTTATTATTCGTTTTTAGAGATCTCATGCAAGATTCGAAAAGACCTCGATCTCTTTGCTTTAATCTATAACACGCTTGCTCAAGCTTTCGCTGCTGAACTCTAAGAGTTTGCATAGATTGTATTGCTACTTCGCACACAGGTGGAGGGTTCGATTTATTAAAACCTCGGATAGATCTATCCCCCCAGCCTCTTTGCTAATTTTCTAGAATTTTTTGTTATATTCCAGCTTTGCCTATTTCTTTGACGTAGACAACTACAGGCGGTTCTGGAAGATCAGTAGTCTCATTTGAAGAAATTTCATCATCAGCACTCTCAGTCTCAACAACAGCATCATCAGCACTCTCAGTCTCAACAACAGCATCATCAGCACTCTCAGTCTCAACAACAGCATCATCAGCACTCTCAGTCTCATAAAGATCTGGAGTTTCTATGGAAATAGTTTCAGGATCATTGATTGTTTCGTTATTATTGGATTCTCCTAATAATAAATTCGATAGTTCACTTTTTGTTTTTAAAATATCATTTTTTCGTGAACTTACCCGTTTCAGATTTTCCTGTAACATCTCAAAAGCAGATCGATATGAATCTTCATCTATTTGACCAATTTCATGTTCAAGTTCCAAATTAACAACTGCATAGCTAAGAGCACTCATTTCTTTTTCACATTGAACAACCTCAGTATCACTTTTTTCTATTAATATTTTAGCATCATTTTTTAATTGAGTGAGAACTCCGTCAAAGTTTTTCTGTATTTCTTTATAAAGTGCAGGTGAGATTTTTCCTTTTTCTTGTAAATCTTCAAGAGCTTGGTTTTTTCTCCATATTAAAGGAATTTGACTGCAAAGAATACTAGCTTGTGTTTTTATTTTTGAAATATACGTAACTTCAGCGCCATTGAATCTTAGATGGTCCATGGATTGTTTTGAAAAATGACCATTACTGAATTCAATGAAAACCGAATCAAATTTTCCACTTGGAGTTAAAGCAAACGAAGCAATTTTTCCTATAGTTTGGCCATATTCATCCTTTATTGGTTTACCAATTGAAAGAAAAAGATTGGAATTTTGTGACATTGTCATCCTCCTTTAAATTAAAAACTCTCTGTTTTTGTTTTTTGAGCGGTTATTGATGGCATTCCTGGCGGTAAATCTGGAAACTTATCTTTTACTTTCTGTTCTGCAACTGTTGCGGCTTCTTCAAGGATTTTTGATGCATCTTCGTTTACTGAATCAAAGTTCAAAGTCATTCCTGAGCCTTGTCCTGCTTCAATCATGATTCCGCTTAGCATATTTCCGATTTCGCCTAATTCATTTTCTGCCTCAGGAAAAACACTTGTTAATCCTGATCTCACAGTTCTTAGAACACCAACTGCTGGTCCTAGCGTTGAGACTACATCTCCAAGTTCGGATACTGTGCGTAATCTGAGAACTATTTGTTCAAGAGCGAGTCTAGCATTTATTATTAATTGCTCCATCTTGCGGACTTCTGCAAGTTCATTAGCGAAAACATTTGCGCGGGCAGTATCATGTTTTGTGTATGCATTAACGATTCTAGCAAATATCGCTTTATCTCTTTGGCTAAAACGTTCTGTGGCTTGATCCAATTTTTGGACTTGAAGTTCAATTCTTCTAACTGCAAAATCAAGTCTGGGTTTAAGTGGACCAGGAGGGTTTACTGCTTCTTTAATACGGTCTGTAAAAGGTTGATCGCTACGCTTAGCTTGCCATTTTTTTGCAAATCTTTCTGACAAATTAAATACCTCTGACCAAAAAAGTGTACATAGAAATATCTTATACATTGCTAATATGATGAAAATATGCACATATATACGTAGGAATATACACGTCAAAAAAACTTGGATTTTGCTTTAATTAGAAAATTAAAAGAGAGGGTGGTCAATATTCGAATAATAGACATAAATATGTAAGTTAGACTAAAAAGAAGCTTATTCTAATGCTAAAACTAAAGGTGAATTTAATGGGTGACAGATTAAAAGTATTTGGCATAGTAGCAATTTTAGGATTTTTAGCCGGAGTCATCATGCAATTAACTGCAGAATACATAATTCCATGGCTATGGACTGTGCTCCCTGGATTAATAAATATCAAATGGGTAGTTTCAGGAGTAGCAGGTGCTTCAATAACAGTAATCCTTGTAAGTGTTTGGGCATACTTCTCAGCAAATAGAGATAGACCTTAACATACTATCCACTAACTTAATCTTTAAAAACAGTAATCAACCTATATTTTCTAAAAAAATAAAGTAAGGTCTAATAAAAATAAAACTAATTTTTACTAAAACTATCAATTAAAAGAGAAGCACATATGGACTCAGAAGCGGAAAAAGTTTTCATCCGCAAAAGCGTCTAAGAAGCGTCTAAGTACCTCGATTTCCTCATTGTCCAAAGTATTAGAACATTGTCCAAACTTATTTTCTTTTCCTAAACAAACCAAAGCCATCTATGATAGTAGTCTGTGCGAAAATCAAAAGTTGTGTCAATCATTTTACATTACTTCACAAAATAAATTTATTATTTCTCAGGTGTCAAAAAGGTTTTGGGGATAAAATTTAACCCATAAAAAAGGGAAGTTGTGCGGGTGATATGAATAATATACACAATTCGGATTCCTTGGTGCATAAGGGCATATAAATTAAATATATAATTCGATAAATAGAAATATTAAATGAAAGGCGATTTTTCTAGAAAAACATTCAACAAAAAGAAAAATTTCAGTGGCGTTTATCATCAACAGGGTCATGTTCTCTTAGATTCTGATTTTAATGAACAACAAGAAATAACTAAACATTTCCTTCGAACCTTCATTAAAGATGTTATAGGACCTTATGGTGCTCCAACGAAAAACGCAGGATTCAAAATCACCCCATCTAAAAACGGATATAGAATTGGAGCAGGTCACTACTATGTTGACGGCATATTATCTGTCAACGAAAAAGAAGTGCAATCTTTTTCCCAACCAAATTTTCCAATAAAAAGAAGATCTGCAAATCTTGAATCACCCGAAGATGAAGGCATATATCTTGTTTATCTTGATGTTTGGGAGCGTCACATTACATGTCTTGATGAACCTGAAATTAGAGAAGTTGCACTTGGACAAACTGATACCTGTACTAGAACCAAGATTATTTGGCAAGTAAAGGAGCAGAGGATCAAAAAGCGAATCAGAAAGAAACCTAAAAGGTGCTCTAGGTTTTTTTCGGTCCCATTGAGAATATCAAGTGGAAAAATGAGAGCTTATGCTACTGCCCCTGAAGTAAACGGAATGGCATCCCCATCTTCTGGATACTCTGGACTTGAAAACAGATTATATCGAGTTGAGATTCATAAAGGAGGTACAACTAATTCTTCAGAACCTCCAACATTCAAATGGTCTAACCGCAATGGAGTTGAAGCAGCTAAAGTAAGTGAAATTTATTCTAATACTATTACAATTGGTTACCGCCAAGACAAAAGTGCTAATTTTGAAAAGGAAGATTGGATTGAAATCATTGACGATTGGCATGTATTGCTTGGAATACCTGGAAGCTTTGTAAAGATATGCGAAATAGAAGAAAACAAAATAATTTTTGATCTCTCAACACTTCTTGGAGAAAGCATATCAGAAGATTCTTTTCCAAGAAAATACAATCCCCTAATTCGAAAATGGAATGACAAAAAAACTCCAATACACAAAGTAATTCCTAGTGATGATAGGCATCATTTTAGTTTAGAAAATGGAATAGAAATTCAATTCACAGAAGGCACTTACATATCGGGTGATTACTGGATGATTCCAGTAAGAACACAAGTTGGTGTTTTATGGGAAAAAGATGGGAGAAAACCAAAATTTAAACAACCAGATGGAATAGAACATCATTATTGTCCATTAGCCTTATTAAAATATCAAGAAAATCAATATACCCTACTATCTGACTGTCGCAAATTCTTTCCAGCTCTAACTGACCTTGTTTAGATTCCTTAAGTTCTACCGACAAAGAATAGAAACAAAATTCTTTACTTTTTTTATTTTTGATAAAAAAGCTGGGGATGGGAACTGCATCATATTTCATTAGAGAAATCTCCTGCAAAATTCCCATTTTTTGACAGTTATCCTTCACTTGATATTTACAATAAAATCTCGTCGTTAAAATTAAATATTTTATATTTATAATTCTAAAAAAAGGAATAAGAAAAATAGTATCTATATTTTATTCTTAATCAAAATCAAAGATCGTTCGACCTTTTGAGAAACTTAAGATAAAACGACATCTTTTACAAACCATCAAAATAATCTTATGGGCAGTCAAACCCCATTTACTATCCATCTTTCCTTCTTGTTTATCAAACTCTGTACTTTTACATAAGGGGCATACTAACTCTTTTTTTTCTGACAAAATAACCAACTCCATTAAAAATTAAGAAATAAGAATTATTAAAGATATATACTATAATATTCTTTTATTCTCTTTTTCTCTTTCCTAATATATGTCCATATAATTTCTAAAGTTTTATATTGAAATTGTCTCAATACCCTATGATAAGTGAATTTTATGGATTTTGCTGACTACACAAAATCTGTAATAGTATGCTTATCTGGATTTATTTTATTTTTTATAGGTATTCTATTGCCTATAATTCAGGAATTTCAATTAATTCCAATATTTAAATTAGGGCATAAGTCCCACTCTACTTTTTTAGACCGAGCTTGCCTTCAAGCTCTTTCTTCCTATTGCGTAATGTTACCTCAGTTACACCGGCAGCGTTAGCAATTTCTTTTTGGGTAGTTGCTTGACCTTTAAGTTGGCAAGCAATGTAGAGCAAAGCCGATACCATACCAAGCGGATCTTTACCTAAAATTATTTTTTGATGTCTTGCTTCATGAAGCAATCTTACTGCAATACCTTGAATTTCACCAGAAATTCCTGTTTTTTCAGCAACCTTTGAAATATATGCTAAAGGATCATGATGAGGCATCTTAATCTTCAATTCTTTCACAATTAACCTATAAGACATTGATACCACACGCCTGCTTAACATGCTAGCTTTAATAACTTCATTGAGAGTCTTTGGTGTTTTAGTAAATCTGCAAGCAACATATAATGAGCCAGCAACAATACCTGCAATAGTTCGACCCTTTACAAGATTTGCTTCAAGAGCTTTTCGATAGATTATTGCTGCTTTTTCTTGAACTGCCATTGAAACATGAAGTTTTTCTGATAATAGCTGCAGCTCATTCATTGCTTTAAGAAGATTACTGTTTTTTGAATCCTTAGTTGCTCTTAAATGCCACTTTCTTAAACGCCAAGCCCTTCTTTTTTGTCTTGATGAAAGAAGGTTTCCTGAGGCATCTCTAAATCCTATTATACTAGTATGTAATCCTTTATCATAACGGGAATAACTAATAGGATTCCCCGTTCTTTTCTTAGTCTTATATTCCTCAAGGGTATATGCTCTCCATTCAGGACCTTGATTAATTAGCTCTTCACTAAGCACTAACCCACAATCTACACAAACAGCTTCTCCTTGTGTTTTATCCAATACAGAATTTGAGTGATTGCACTCAATAAAATTTCTATTATTAATATTAAACATATTCATCTAACTCTAAACCTCCAAATTTCATATCAAATTTATAATACACTATGTTCAAAGATACCCTTCGTTTCTGAGCCATTCAACTTGATTTTTTCTATATCTCCAAAAAATGTCTCCACGGGTATCGTACTGAAAATCCCAAGGAGAAACCAACACAACATCTCCTTCTCTTACCCAAGCTCGCCTTTTCATTTTTCCCCGAATCCTGCATAACCTTTCATGACCATCTTTACACTTAACTAAGAATCTTTCAGCACCCAAAACTTTACTGGCTACACCTATGACATCATTTGTCGAAGGTAGAACTACCTTTTTGAGAGCTTCTTCACTCTTAACTTTTCTTTTTCCCATATTCTCCACTCATTAAGAAAGTATCTAATTGCTCAGAAGATTGAACAATCTTGCGAAAGACAAAAAAAATAGCCTAATTCCAGACCTATCTGTCTTTTCAAAAGAATACTTTTAACATAAATTTCGTAGCACAGTATTTAAAGATGGCTGGATAAAAAACCTATTTTGATGTTGTAACTAATATGTTTACGTTAAGAAATAGACAGAGGATAAAAAAATTAAGGAAGTAAGTGAAGAAGTTGGAAAGGTCTAGCGCTATCCTAGAGAAAATTATTAATTCAATTAAACTTAAAAACTATAATTGGATTCCCGAATATTTATTGAAAACTGAGCAACAAATTTCAAAGGATGTTATCTTAGGAAAGCTTCCTGAAGAATTGTTGGAGCCTCCTTTTTCTTTGAACAGTAACCTTAAGATGATTAGAGATAATTTATCCTCGGCGATTAGGATAGGAAATCAAAAAAATCTTTTGGAAACAAGTGAGATCGAACCTTATCTTGCGGGTGCTAAAAAGGTTATTGAACTAGTAGGGAATAAGAAGAAAATTCAGAACTTAACTGATTCGAAATACAAATCAAACATTAAATATTGTATTACCTTTATTTCTAAACTCAGATTGACACAGCCTTATACCAACGTTATGTTTATTGAAGGATCTACTGAAAGAGATTTTTGGTTTAAATGGGAAGGTGATATTGAACCAGTAAAGATAATCTATGAATCAAAAAAGATCATGGTTCTTTATAGAGTCCATTGGGAACACCATTTTTGTGAACCATATTTGGATATGCAAGATAGAATACAAGTATTCTTTATTCCTTATTTCCATACTCCAATTATAAGGACTAATTCGGGAATTTTATTTGCAGCTTGCGTGAAAGCTTTTCGAGCTAAAGTTAATGAGTATGCGTATACGCTTGGTTTGACAAGTTGGTTTCGTAATTATTATGCAACCAAAGGATGGAAACGTGAGCATCTACCAGAAAAATATTACGAGGGTTGGAAGCATGCAAATTTGCAGATTTCCAATCCTTAGCTTAAAACTAATCTTTTTACATCTAAAAAGCTCATTGATTTATAGAAGTTAATGTTAACCTTTCCATGCTTACGATAAATGATAATTGGAAGACTTTAATTTTGCTACAAATTCAAATTGGCTAATAACTAAACAGGTCTTACTGATGACTTATCCAAGAATCCGAATTTTTGTATCGAACTTTAGAATCAGAGTTCAAGAAGATCGAAAGGAGAATATGTAAGTTATC
>Ga0111169_119_pt1 | contig 42887 bp, 44 predicted proteins | sample DeeMarSeWOR28_12_FD_80260 | JGI IMG/M metagenome (GOLD analysis project Ga0111169, IMG submission 80260) | Crenarchaeota group-6 archaeon AD8-1 | reverse complement strand
TCCTTAACCATAAATCATCATTTTTATATGCCTCATACATCAAACCAAGCTTTTTTGCTTTAAAGAAAATTTTTTGCCAATTTTCAGATGTTGTAAATCTAAGTTCTATTGAATCAAATAAGAGAGTTTGTGTTAAGCTAAGATTATATTGCTCCAATAATTCTTCAGGAGTCAGATCCTTAAATGATTGAAGAATCTTTTCATTTTCTAAATCCGCATAAATACTATCTTCAATTATGTTTGTTGATAATTTTAATTTCTTTGAGGCTTCTTTTAGCACATAATTTCTCTTTTCTTGATTGGTTGCAGGACCGAGATTTCCTGTAATTTCGAAAATTTCCTTTCGTATTATTATTGGATCAAAGGCGCATTTACATATAAAAACTGACCTACGATCAAGTAAAATGGATAAACCTCTAATAAAGCGATAGTCTTGTTGTTCAAATCCATAAATATAATCTTTTATAACCTGTTTTTTTTTCCCTAAATTATTTTTATAAATCTTGATTAAATTTTGTGCTATTTGTAGATTATTACTAGTTTTTTGTTTATACCTAGGATAAATTTGCGATTGTCTTTTCCAAACAACTAACAGATTACTTGGTAATATTTATTTAAACAACCTTTTCTTCTTTTTTAGAACGCCGATTACTTATCCTTACCTCTATAGTCTCTTTAGAAACAATTTCGTATAACCTAGCTTCTTTTCCTTCAACTTTTCTTAAAAGGCGTCCTAATCTTTGTATATACTCTCTTGAACTACCGGTTCCACTGATAATGTATCCAATTGAAGCATCAGGAACGTCGATTCCCTCATCGAGAACTTGTGAAGTCACTATTGTTTTATACGTCCCATTTTTGAATTTTTCAAGAATTTCACGTCTTTCATTTCTTGGAGTCTGATACGTGATTGAAGGTATAAAAAATCTATTACTTATCATATAAACTAAATCATTATGCAAAGTGAATATCAGAGATTTTGCACCTGGATGGCGTTTTAGTTGATCACCCAATATTTTTATTTTCTCTTCCGAATTTAAAGCAATTTTAAATGCATTATTTCTAGCCAATAATGCTCTCCGAGCATTTGGGTCTCGTCCTGTAAGCATAATAAATTTTTGAAAATCTAATGCACTTCTCATAAAAATTTTTTTATCTTTCAGATAACTCTTAAAAATGTTCATCTCATCAATATATTTTTTCTTTTCAACTGAACCTAATTTCACATATATCTTCTCATACACATAAGGAGAAAGATATGCCCCTACTAAATCCTTGACATTTAGGCTAAATACAACATTGCCTATTAGAGAGGGAAGAATCTTGTGTCGTTCATCAATTCGTTCATAAGTTGCAGTCAAACCTAGTCTATAAGGAGCAACATACATTTCAGCTATTTGCATATAGTTTTGTGAAGCAAGATGGTGGACTTCATCAAAAATCAAAAAACTAAACTTATTGCCCAAATAACTTGCCTTCAAATAGGCTGAATCATAAGTTGATACAGTAACCATTTTAATTATTTTTTCACCGCCGCTTATAACTCCGGAATCGATATCCAAAAATTCTTTAATTCTTTTTTTCCACTGATCTACCAAATCCAAGGTTGGGACTATAATCAAAGTTTGAGTTTTAAGTTCACAAATTGCTTTTAAAGCAACATAAGTTTTGCCAGCAGCAGTTGGCAAAACTATAATTCCCTTTTTATTATTTCTATTCCAATTAAAGAGAGCTTTTTCTTGATATTTCCTAAGAGTGATCTTGCAAGATATAAACTCAATTGGAGGAGGATGCATCACTTTATCTTGAAAAGATATCTGGCTTTCCTTAAAATAATCTATAATATCAGAATAATACATAGATTTGGCACGGTACGCCCCTATTCTAGAATCCCATCTTCCATAAGGAGTTCTAATATTTCCTTTTATTAGCAGAGAGCCCTTATCAAATAAGATACTAACCATAAACAAAAAAAGTATTTGATATTAAATAAGGTTTTAAAAATCTTTTAATTAAATATTTTAACAAGCCAAAGCTAATGGATAGATTGAAAATGAAAATTGGGTTGATTACGACATTACTCATGAGATAATGGAAACAAAATTTCTTAGCAGACAAGAAGTTCAAAGTGAACTTTTAATTGCTATCGAAGTTTTTTGATGTTGGAGCAGATGGATTGAAAGTTTAATTTCAAAAAAATATAGTTAAACGAAGAATGTATCAATATATAGCAAAACGGAGTGTATTACGTGAGCTAAAAAGCTTAATTTGAGTTGAAGCATTGATTGTCTAATATATTAAAAAATCAAAATAGCATTTTTACTTTTTTTTTGGTTTCAATATCAATTTTTAGTTTTATACTGGTCGCATATCTAATATTGTATCCCAATAACCTTGGAACAAAATTTGCTTTACATGACTTTTTGGTTGCTTCAACGTTTATTGCCGTTTGTTTGTTTGGAGCAATTGCCTCTGTTTACCCCAAAACTTGCGGAAAAATATTTTCTTGGAAATTAATAAAAACAACAAATAATCTTCATTCCACTAAATCGAACTTTAAAAGCCATCATTATCCTTGTAAAAGCTTCTTAAATCATATTTTAAAAGTTGGAAAAAACTATTTATGTGCAACTTGCACTGGATTATTGATCGGAGCTATCTTTGGAATTACTGGTACTATTGTTTATTTTTATGGAAATTTTCAAATCAATGGAATTTTATTCCTAGTACCATTCGGCATAATATTCTTATCTTATGGACTATTTCAGTCATTAATACCAAAAATGGAAGGACCTTTAGCAAGATTATTCGCTGGAATCTTATTAGTATTAGGATCTTATATTATGCTGATTAGTCTAGACATCGCAGGCTCTAGTACTTTTATCAGTCTTTTTTTTATAGTTATTAGTATTTTTTGGGTTTATACAAAGATCCATCTATCACAAAGAGAACATAGAAAAATTTGCCTAAATTGTTCAAAAAAGCTTTGTAATTGCAGTGAAAAAATTACATATTACTAGCCCGTTTTTGGTGGGTCATCCTATAAATTGCTCCTGCTACTAAGAGAGTTCCAAATATTATTATAATAACATACCAGTATTGTCCAAAATCTATACCAAACATCATTGTTATACCAAAGATAATTATCATTACACCTATTATTATACCAGCAATTATTCCACCATGCGGTAGACCAAAACAATCTTGCTCGGCTTTTTCGCGGGTCTCTTTTTGAGAGCGATACATTCCAGTTTGGAGATTAGCGCCGCATTTAGAACAGAAATCTGAATTATCCTCGTTTTTAGTTCCACATTTTTGACAGTATACCAATAAAATTCCTCAGAATATCCGTTTATTGGATTTTGCTAATAAGGTTTGCTAGAATATTTTTTTCAGATGATTTATAGAAAAAATTCTTCATAATAAAATATAAGTATAAAAATTGCATGAATTATTTTCTAATCTTTAGAATTCTAAAATAATCTTATTGCGAATTCTATTTCCAGCTAGTGAAATGATTATTAGATAAATTATCAGAGTATTTTTCTTGATCAGAAGCATTGGATAATGTTACAACATTTTTTTTACAGCAGATTGTTCCTGATGATAGCATCTCCCTATAAATTCTAGTTATGATCATTTTAATTTTTTCAGTTTTTGAATTAAAACCAAAAATTTTTGAAATCTCTATTACAAGAGATTCAGGGCTAATTCCAATAGCATATTGGACAACCAATTTTATTGCTTTCTCGATTTCTTCAGAAGGAATATGTTCTGGTTTCCTTTTCGTAAGAGGATTATCTGATACTGGAACTCTAACAACAATATCAACGGGCTTTTTTGGCCAAAGAAAATTCTCTTTAAAAATTATTTTTTCGTCATCCAATAAGAGATCCAAAGCTTCAGTTACCGCAGAAATAATCTTGGGACCTAAACGCCTCACATTCCATAATAAGGCTAATCTCTTCGCAGCATAATCAAAATGAATTGGTCCTTCATTATTCACTAGTTCTTCTAATAGTCTGCTCTGTAAATTTCGATTGCAATCAAAATGAAAAGCATTTTTTTTAATTAAACTGTAAGGATAGTTAGAAGTTCTTATTATAACGGTTGGTTCATAAGATACCTTTAATAAATGAATTTTATAGGGAATGCCGATTTTTTCTATTCCGCTAAATTTTATTTTTTTAACTTCAACTTTTTCTGAAAAACAACTTGTGGATTCTTTCGATTTATTTATGTCTGAGATTTTGTTAGTTCCAGAGTTGTCTTCAAATCTTTTTTGAATAGTTTCTCTTAATCTTTTTAGCTCAGACTCTTTTCTCAAAACCCAACTTGGAGACCATATCCTATGTATCGTCCATCCTAATTGGTTAAGAATTTGTTCTCTTAATCTGTCTCTATCTCTTGCACTATAACTGGATCGGTAAGTGTTTCCATCACATTCTACTCCTAAAATAAAACCATCAGGATCTTTAGGATCAATTACACCTATATCAATTTTATAACCGCTAAAACCGACCTGTGGATTAACATGATATCCCATATCTTCTATTTCAGAAGCAACAACTTTTTCTATTCTTGAATCAAAAGCATTTATCTGCAAATGATCCGCAGCTATACCTTTAGGACCTCTTTCAGCATATTCCAGATATTGATAAAGAGCTAGTACACCCTTTGGACTAGAATCTGATATTTTTAAATCACTAGCTCTAATCGAGGTAACCAGAATTAATTTTTCCCTTGCGCGCGTAACAGCAACATTTAATCGCCTTTCACCACCTGGCTTATTAAGAGGCCCAAAATTCATTAATATGCGATTTTTAAAATCCCGGCCGTACCCAACGCTAAAGATCATAACATCTCGTTCATCTCCTTGAACATTCTCCAAATTCTTTACAAAAAAGCCTTCAAGTCTATCTTCCTTGAAAAAATTCTCAAAATCGGGATTTTTGCCCAATCGTCTTTCAATGGCTTCTTCAATTGCCTCCATTTGTGCTATACTAAATGTTACAACTCCAAGAGTTTTTTTCGAGTTCGCAGAAAAATGTTCAAAAATCAGATTTGTTACAGCTTCAGCTTCTAATACATTTTTTCTTGAACCTCCACGATCATAAATAGCATTTTCCACAAATTGCAATTTTACTCCTAAATTCTCATTTTTTGCTAAAGCTGAAGGAAAAGTAATTAGACTATTATTATAGAATTTAGAATTAGAAAAAGAAATTAATTCCTCATGTTTACTTCGATAATGCCATTGCAATGTTTTTACGGGCAGTCCAATTCCTAAAAACTCATCCAGGATACTATCAAAAACTTCAATCTCTCCATCAGTACTTTCATCCCAGTCATAATCATCAATTAGAGATTTCTGGAAAAATGAGGTAGGAGGTAATTGTTTATTATCTCCCGCAACAACAATAGTTTTTCCCCTATAAATGGATCCAATAGCATCTTCTGGAACTATTTGGGAAGCTTCGTCAAAAAGAACTAAATCAAACTTCATTAGATCAGGGGCTAGAAATTGACTTACAGAAAGCGGACTCATCAGTAGACAAGGTTTAAGCTTGAAAAGAAGATTTGGTATTTTTTGTACCAAATTTCGAATAGGCATGAGACGTCTTTTCTTTGTTGACTCTTTAAGCAAAATATTAACTTCGGAATCAACAGCTTTTATTAAAATATCTTGGGGTTTTCGATTATTAGCTTCGGAAATTACCCTATTTGGCGAAAGCCGAATTATTTTTTTATCTAATTTCTTGAAATCATTAATTAATTGTTCATGATTTTCTCTTCGAAAATTCCCTAATTCGGGATTTTTAATAAATAGCCAATCAATCCACTTTTGATAAATTCCTCTTTTAAAGATATCAATTATTTGATTTGCAGGAGGTTGATTCTCTACCAGTAAATTGAAAAAAGAACTAAGTCCAACTTCTGAATAATATTTTCTGATTTTTTTAAAATCAATCCATAGCTGTAGTTCATCAATTCTGCTTCGAAATTCCTCAAATCTACTAAATATATCATTTAATTCTAATTCGTTTAGAAGATTATTTTTGTACATTAATTTTTTTTCAAAACAAGATTCAAATTTGGATATTAAATTTAAAGCAGTATCACTAAGAGCTAATAATTTAGAATTTGAAGGAGCATTCTCTGGTCCTTTAAAAAGAATTTCAGCAAATTTCTTTGAGATATGCATATCTTTGAAGATATTTTGGAGTTTTTTTGTCCATTCCAGTACAGATATTATCTCGATCCAATTTGAGTTTAAGCCTGAAAATCTGAATCCAAATTTTATTTTTAGCAGATCTTGATTGTTTCTTACTTCTCTTTCTTTTTCTCTAACAAGTTCTGATCTTTTTAATTCGTTTAATAATTCTGTATAGTTTTGCGGATTCTTGTTTTTGCGCATTTTTATAGGTTCATTAGTTAAAATACAAAGGGTTGAGAGCTTTGTTTCCAATTCGTTAGCCCATTGTTTTATTTTTAATAGATTTGTTTCGTAAATAGATAAATTGGATTTGAAAAAACTTTTTTCAGAAATAAGAGGTAATAAGTTTCTTAACTTTTCCTTCCATTCAATTATAGATTTACTTAATTTTACACCTAATTGTCTGATTTTTTGGGATGGATTACATGAAGTGGTAAGATTAATTAGTGATTCAGGAACTTTTGTTGTTCCTGAAAAAGTAATAACTTTTTCAACAATATCGATTGCTTTTTCAATATTTTCAAAATTGGTTTTATACCCTTGATAGAAATGACCAACTAGACTCATGGTTAATTCTTTTGTAGAATCGATTCTAGATTTTAGAAATCGGATTCTTCTGATCTTTCTTAAATCTTCTAAAACTGAAGGAGGGACTTTTCCAGATAAGCTACATAAAGCAATAGTTTTTTGATCTTGATAATAAGTTGAACGGAACCAACGAAGAAAACTTTTATAAGGGCCACTATAACGCCTAATATATTCTTCAATGGTTATATCAAAAATTTTGTTTGAATAAATCTGATTAATTTTTTTAGTTAATTCTTGAAATTCTAAATAATATGCTTTTATTTCTTGGTATTTTGGATGTTTATTGGGTATTTTTCCAGGAGTAAACCATTCGGGTTCAGGTTTACAATCAGAAAAGCAAAGCTCAGCTAATTGTGAGAGTTCTATTATTCGTTCAATCGAATATCGATTATTCTGGAGACCGAATATTTTTGATAATTTGTTCGAATTTGATATCCATTGCTCCACGCTTAATTCAGTATCCTTAGCGAACATTAAAAGTTCTTCACGTTTTCTTAAAAGTGAACTTTCTTCAAGATCAGTAATGCCCAAGAAGGGCTGAAACTCAGATAATATTTTAGAAATCTCAAGAGATCTAATAGGATCAAGTTCGAATATAGATTGATGATACTTTTCCATTAAGAACTCTCTGGTTTTACCGCACCATATTTTTAATTTTTGATAACTTTCTGCTTCTTTAATTAGTAAATCAATGTTGGGATTTAGAGTCCAAGATATTTCAGGTTTTTGGCTTTCTTTAATAATTGAACTAATTTCTATAAGCTGTTTTATTTGATTGAAATTGGAGGGCGAGGATAAACCAAGATTTTCTGCAAATTGAATAATCTCAGATTCTAATTGCTTCAAACTATAGAGGATATCATCCAATGATTTCAAAAGTTCCGAACAAATTTCTATGCTAAAATCGCTACCCAAGAAACCATACCAAGGAAAATTAGGCTCGTCAACAACTTTCCATACACCCTTAAGTTGGATCATTAATTCTAAGAATTTGCTCATTCTTTCCGGATTTAGAGTTTGAAAGTCTTCTATATCAACCGGAATAAATGGAACTTTCGCTAGATCAGATAAATAGCCTAATACTTGATAAGGAGATTTTTCTAATTCTGCTTGTTTTTCATGAATGAATTTGACATACTCATTTAGCTGCTCTCTTTGACGCCTTAGTCTCTCAAATTGTTCTAAAGAAGGCATTTTTTTAGGGATCAAGTGCTCATCGAGACTTCTTTTTAGTTCAGCAACTACTTCACGCTTGTTTGCTTTATTACTATGAAGCTCAAGACAAAAATGAGATAAACCTACTGATTTTAATCTTTTATATACGATTTCTAATGCAGCCATTTTATCACTGACAAAGAGAACAGATTTTCCTTGCGCAATGCATTCACTTATTATATTAGTGATAGTCTGACTTTTTCCTGTACCCGGAGGACCTTCCATAACAAAACTTTGTCCATTCAAAGCATATCTTATTGCCACTCTTTGACTACTATCTGCATCCAATACTTGAAAAACCTGCTTTGGATCCTCAATCTCATCAATATCCTTCTCATTTGGAAGAGAATCTAGAATTACCTTTGTTTTTTTATCGTCTATTATGGCTCGAATTAAAGGATGTTTTGAAATTAAGTTTTCATTTGATTTTAGATCTTTATAAATAACTAATTTGTGATAAGAAAACAAACCAATCTCTACAGACCTATCTGTTTTCCATCCAAGATTAGCTGCAATTTCTTCAACTGAATTTAAATATTCTTCTAAAGTATTTTTTAAAATAAAATCAGGCAAAGAAGGAAATTCCACTTTTAAATCGTTTTCTAACTTTACTTGTAAAGCAGGATTAAACAATACTTCTTCTTCAACAGGGGGAACAGAGATAATAAATGGATCTCGAATAGAAGCTCTTGAAAGAATTATTGGTACTAGTAATATTGGTGATCTAATTTCTTCAAAAGAAATTGGATCCTTCCATATCAATTTCCCAAAAGTAGCATATAATACCCTAACTCCTCTTTCTCGATAATCTGAGCGGGAACGTCTACTTAGATTCTTAAGAGTTCGTTCTAAATCTTTTCTATTTAGTGTTTTGCTAATTACTTGACTTATCTTGGGTTTGATCCCAATAGTAAATGGGTATAAATCGGGTTTAATATTCATGTTATCTTTTAACACATCTGTATTTTCTGGAGGAATCCAAAATTCTAATTTCCTTTTTCTTATTACTAATTTGTTAAAAATGGTAGTTATATCTGGGTGAGATATAGAAAGAGTACCTCTTTTGGAGGGTTTAAAATATAATAATCGATTCCTTTTTGAAAGATCCATAAGTCTAGATTTCCAATCTTCAATTCTAATTTTTAATATAGAATCAGTTTGGAAATTTTCTAATTTGAATTCATCAAGAGACATTTATCTACCGAACTACTCATAATAGAATTTAATAGTTATCGTTATGACAATGTTAATATTAATGTATAAAAATCGATTAAAAATCATTTTTTTATACCCGATTAAGTATAGTGTTAGAATTTTTTACATCGTTAAACGTCATATTAGTTTTTTGTTTTAGGTTATTTGATATTTATTAGAGTATATTTGCTGTTTTTTTTGTTTTAATTAATGATGGATACCATGAAAAATGTTTTTTGCTTTTTAAATTCTCTTGTTTTATTTTGAAAAATCTTCGAGAAATGAGCACATAGCAAATGTTATTGAGGTTTCAACAGTTGGAAAAACTCTTTTCGGAAATAGTGATTGTAATCATATGAAATTGCATATTATTCATTAAATGTTAGGAACCATTATTATCAGTATAAAATATCATATGAAGATTAGGAAATGAAAAATGGTTAATCTCGAAGATTTGGGATTTGCGAAAGGAATAATTTTTGAAACAATAGTTTCAACCTATTCAAGTCAAGGATCTCCTAATATAGCGGCTATGGGTGTCCTCCAATTAGATTCAGAAAATATTATGATAAGAATTTACAAGTCTTCTAAAACTTATAATAACCTTGTTTCAAGAAGGTGTGCAATTATAAACTTATCTTCAGATGCTGCACTTTTCTATAAATCAGCTATTAAAGATTCTTATGTTAGGGATGAAATTTCTTTAGATCTTTTCAAAAAGGGTGATCTTGTTGACGCCCCAGAATTAAAAAGGGCAGATGCTACCATAGAAGTTTTGCTGTCTGATATTAAAGATTTAGATTCTGAGAGAGCAGAGGTGTATCTTAAAACAAAATTAATTAAAATAAGAAATTATTTTCCTAGAGTTTATACTCGTGCCTTCTCTGCGATTATCGAATCTGTAATATTAGCTACTCGAATAAGACTTCTTTCAGTTGGTAACGAATCTCAGAAAAAAAAAGCATCGAAAATGAAGGAAAAAATAAAGGAGTTTGAAGAAATAGTCAAAAGAACTGCCCCAAACTCAGAGTATGATAATATCATGTTTGATTTAATAAATAAGATAGAGACCTGGTTGGGAAATTAATGAAAGTTTATGTGAAAACTCCAGCAAGGTTGCATCTAGGATTAATTGATATGAACCGTGAATTATCACGGGTTTTTGGAGGATTGGGTATTGGAATTAGCTATCCTAATGTAAGTCTTGAAGCTACCCAAAATGAAAAAATGGAGATAATCGGAGAAAGAAAAAGATTAGTAAAAAAATATGTTTCAAGGTTTTTGGAAAAATATAAAGTTCAAAGTAATTTTTTACTCAGAATAAAAAATGTTATTCCTGAACATTCCGGATTAGGATCAGGAACACAATTAGCTTTAGCTGTGGCTGTAGCGTTAGCCAAATTAAGTAATATCAATGCAACTATTCAAGAACTATCATTGGCAATGGGTAGATCCAAGAGAACAGGAGTTGGAACGGCAATTTTTGAAAAAGGCGGTTTTATTCTTGATGGAGGAAAAACAATTGATAATACAACAGGAAAAATGGAAGAATTGTCTCCAGTGCTTTTTAGTAGAGCAATTCCAAAGGATTGGAGATTCATAGTTGTTATTCCTGATATTAAAAGGGGGCTAGCAAACTCTATGGAGGCTAAAGCGTTTAAAGAAGTACCCAAAATGAGTTCTGAAGATGTTGGAATAATTTGTCGACTTATAATAATGAAGCTTCTTCCCTCGTTAATTGAAAACAAAATTAAGGATTTTGGAGAAGCAGTAACAAAAATTCAAATAACTGTTGGAAAGAATTTTTCAAATGTTCAAGGCGGAATATTTGCTAGTCCTATTATACAAGAAGGAATTGACTATTTTATAGAAATGGGGGCATATGGAGCAGGACAAAGTTCATGGGGCCCAACATTTTATGGATTAACTAAAGTTGCTGATTCTCAAAAATTTAAAGATAAAATGATAGAGTTTCTTGAGAAAAAAATGGGAGGAGTAGTTTTTATTGCAGAGCCTAACAATAGAGGCGCTTATATCAAAATAACTAATTAGAGGGTGTGTTTAATTTGAAATTGCTTATAATTACAGGATTAATGGCACAAGAAACCATAAAACAATATATTGTAGAATGTAATGTTGAATCAGAAATCTCTGCGTTAAAGGTTCCAGTCGCAGCTCTAATTACTCTTAATCAAATAGAAGACTTTCTAAAACGAACTGATGTTAAAAAATTTGATCTAATTCTTATACCAGGATTAATTCAAGGAGATACAACAATTCTTTCTAAGACTTTTGAAATACCAATTTATAAGGGTCCAAAATATGCTGCTGATTTACCTATTGTTTTGGATTCTCTTGAAAAGATCAAACTTTCTACAATTCTGCCAGCATGCGATATGCTTAGAAAGGAATTGAAGCAAAAAGCTTTGCAAGATTTAGAAATTGTCGAAAAGGATAAAGATAAACTGCTAAAAAAACCTGGTAATATGTTAATAGGACAAATGGCTGTTGGTAAAGATTTTCCTATGAGAGTAATGGCTGAAATAGTAGACGCAGCTCTAATGTCAAATAATGAAATTCAAAAATTGGCGCAATTGTACGTGAAAAATGGTGCAGATATTATCGATGTGGGAATGGTTGCTGGAGGATCTAGACCTTTAGATGCAAAACGTGCTGTTGAAGCAATTAAGAAAGTGGTAAATGTGCCTGTAAGTATAGATAGTCTTGATCCTGAAGAGATCAAATGGGCAGTTAAAGCTGGAGCGGATATGGTATTAAGCGCAGATGCAGGAAACCTAGAAGAGATAGCTACAGTTATTGCGGAAATTCCAGTAGTTTTTATTCCAACAAATCAATCTGAGGGGTATTTTCCAAATGAGATTGATGATCGTGTAAAATTTTTGGAAGAGATCATACATAAAGGTAGAAGGATGGGGATAAAGAAAATTTTTGCTGATCTTATTCTTGAACCATATAATCTGTTGGAGTCGCTGATAGCTTTTTACAATTTTGCAAAAAAGTATCCAGATATTCCACTTTTTGTTGGTGTTTCAAACATAACGGAACTCTTTGATGCGGATTCTATAGGGATTAATGCTTTGCTTGCTTATCTATCATCAGAATTAAAAACAAGTATATTATTGGCCACTGAAAAAAGCAATAAAGCTAAAGGAACCGTGAAAGAAGAGAGTATTGCTTCTAAAATGATGTTCATAGCTAGGAAGAGGAATTCATATCCAAAGGATTTGGGAATCGATCTTTTAGTATTAAAGGATAAACGGAAATTTGAAGAATCTTATAATAATGATCTGGAAGCAAAAACAAAAGTAATTAAAACTAACAATGTTTCTGATGAAATAATCTTAGATTCTCATGGCGAATTCAAAATCTTATTAGATAGAAAAACAGAAAATATTGTTGCTCTTCACTTTCCAAATTCCCAAATACAAATACCTAGTAACATAATAAAAGGAAAAACAGCTAAAGCGGTGTATAATAAAATCATTCAAATGGATTTGATTACTAGGCTTGACCATTCTGCATATTTAGGCAATGAACTTGCAAAGGCTGAGATTGCCCTTAAAACCGGAAAAGAATACCTCCAAGATGAGAAACTTTTTGATATTTAAAGTAATAAAATCATAAATTATTCTTTGATAGGATTCTCTTGTATGAATAATGATCTCCTAAGATTTCTAATTAGTGGAGCACCAATAACAACCGTTAAAATAACTAGCACTATCCGTTCCCAGGGATACAGAAAGAACACAGTAGGCCATATGATAGTTTCAAAGTCTATTTGGGAGTAATATTGCAAAACTTGTCCAAAAATAGTTTCATAAAGCAAATTTCCCATTAGATGTTGCATCATAGTTCCAATAAAAGCTAGAATAGCTAAGCCTTTTGCTATATTCTTTGTTCCAAAAGTAAAAATCCAATCAACTGCTTTACGCGGTAAAGGAGATATTAAGAAGATAAAAGCGATAATATGCAACCAGGCAAATGGAAGAGGGATCGTTAGATTTCCTATAGGAATTTCAATGAAGAAACTAGAAAAAGGATGAAGGAGAAAAGTTATCAATAAGATTGCATTCAAGAGAATAACTATTTTCCATTTACGCTTAAGCATTAGCGCTATAGCTATTGCATTTATAGTTGCTGGAAGAAAATCCAGACCTAGAAATGGAGCAGGTTTTCCGTATGCTATAGCTAAAAAAGTCCCTAATATTATACTTGATCCACCAGTTAAAAGACCCAAAATGCCTCCATATAGTGTAGCAGCTATATCTGAAATTGAAAAATAAGCACCGGATCCACCTACCATTGGAACAAAAGGTATCATTCTTAGTACTGAATACAATGCGCCAAAGATCACAATTGCGGCAATTATGGCTGTTTTATTATTTAGCATTTTTAATTGAGCCATCTGGGTAACCACATGGAAGTTATTACAATGCCTTGTATTTTTTTACATACTAATAAGATTTACTTAGAAAAAGCAAATCTATTTTTATAATCTAAACCCTAAAAAGCATATAAAAATAATAGTAAAACTCTATTTTTTCATAAAATTTTCTTAAAAGTCAAATTCATTTTAGAAGATTCCTTAAAGGTGTGAAGAGTCGGATTTACACTTTAGTTTTCTAGCAAAATATATAATTTGGATAATTTTTATTCTAAAATAGAATTTATTCTATTCTTAATATAAAATTCAACATAGCCGCAGGTTTTGCAAGCAAATCCAAATATCTTTTTTGCTTGTCTTGTATTGCTTTGATTAGCATTTGAAATCCAACTCCAAGCTCCTAGAAGATAACCTTTTTCAATGTGCCCACCACATTTAGAACAAGTAGTCTTATCTAGATGCAAGTTATTATCCAAACCATAACCTCCTTAAAAGAAACAACCTAAGAATTCGATAGAGATTCTTGAACAGGATATTTTATTTTAATTAGCCATAAGAAGTATTTTTTATTATGTTCAAAGTCTCCTTGAGTTTTTGACCAATAATCAAGCCATCTTTCAACAGAAGCAAAACCGCTTTTATCAGCTACTTTACCTAATATTGGAGAAAACATCCAATAACCGTAATGTCCATTATAAAAACTCTCAACAACAACTCTCTTACATTCCTCTATTTTGCAAAGTTTGGGCATTGTCTCTTCAAGATACTTAGAAGAAAGTCTACAAACATTTTCATCGAAATCTTTTTCTCTTAAAAGATAAAGATTTGAAGAATTTTCAATAGTTTCAGTTTCAATATTTTTCTTAAGTTGATAAAATATTTTTTCTGATTCAATATATATTTCACAATCAATTTGATCGAATTTCATTTTCTCTCCAATTTGTTCATCTTTACGTTCATACATATTTCTCTTATTCCTCATTACAAATTATTTTCTAATAACACACTATAACCAGCGACTTTTGCCAAAGCTAAACATCTATTAAAAATGGTCAAATGCAATTTTTGTCTCAAAGATTCACCAGTAAGATCATTATTTTCCAAAAATTCTATCTTATTAGCCAAATCCACATCCCCAATCCCACGCAACCAAATTTTAAAATCCCCTCTTTTCATATGAAACTCAACGGATTGAATTGGAGCTTTTTTTATTGCAAATACAAAAGTCTGAAGATTATAGGCCTTTATATTAATTGGTTCATTTAAACCAAGATAAAAATTAAAAGTATTTCCAAAAAATTTACCTTTCAACAATTTTCTGGCAAATTCTCTATTTATATTTAAAACACCAAGATATTTTTCTCCTTGATTAGTTAATTTATAATATCCTTTATCCGGAGAAAACAAATAACCCATCTTAGTTAAACCAATCACATGCATCATAACTGAAGGAAATTTTATACCAATCTCCTTTGAAATTTCAATTGGCTTAACTGGCTTTTTATGAAGCAAAAAAGCTTGAAGGACTTCGCTTTTAGCAGGTGACAAACTTAATACACTCATATACCAATTATAATAGATCGACATTAAGGAAAAACTTGGCTTTTCCTTTAGAACATCGAAAATACAGTTAAATTTTTGTGAGGGGAATATAAAAAGTCTTCTCAAGACATTAAATTTCAAATAGATCCATTTTCAATAATAATTAGTAAAATAGGATAAGACATTGTGATTTTATGAAAGAAGTTGCTTCAGAGCTAGATGCAGCATTTAGATTCTGTATTACAAACAGAGATAAACAATATTGGTTATCTGCAAAATTGTATAAATCAAAATTAGTTATAGAAGATGAGTCAGGAAATAAGATTGCAGTCCACAAAAGACTGAAACTATTGAAAATTGAAAGACAGGGGAATGTAGACTGGCTAATTGATTAATTAAAAGAGGAAAAGTCTACAAGATTTTGTAACCAACTTTTATAAGATATACTGAGAACTTTTATGATGTTTAACAGGGAAGAAAGCTTAGAATATTATGCATTGAATCTCACTTCAATTGCTTAGCATCTGGAAGACAAGCAAGAACTTGCATATGACTATTAAAATAAAAATAGTCACACATTAGAGTGTTCGAATAGTCAGGTATATCCTGTTTTGCTTAATTCTGTAACTTTTTTCAATTAAACAATTTTAAGAGGAAAATGAGAATGGGAAAAGTAAGACCAGATCACATAAAAGAAATAGCTCGCAAACTTGTAGAGCGGTTTCCAGAAAAGTTCACTTCTGATTTTGATCAGAATAAAAAAATGGTGAATGAATTTACAAATGTAACTTCAAGCAAAATCAGAAACAGAGTTGCAGGATATATTGTTCGATTAATGAAAAGTACTTCTAATAAAAAAAGCGATTTAGAATATTAATTAAATATAGGTGAATTAAATTTTGGAAGAATTAACTAATACAGAAAAGAAAACATACAATTTCATAAAAAAAGTTGGAGAAATTCAAACAAATAATATCTCAGATAAACATATGATTGGAGCGATATCAAAACTAAAAAACCTAGGTTTGGTTGAAGTTTTTAAGAAACAAACAAGCGAGTATAGAAAAAGAAAGAAAAAATTTGTGAGGATAAAGTAATTTCAACTAAACCAATTTAATAACCGAGCCAATAACTCAAAATTTTATTTATAGAAAATATTTTGTTTTTGTCTCTGGTTGGAATAAATGAAATTAAAATTATTAATCATACAAAAAGATACAAAAGATTACAGAAAACCAGAATATAGATTCATAGTAGTGGATTTAAAAAAATCAAAAAAATATCCCCAGAATTTTGTATGTATACTGCCTAAAACTATTAAATCAAAACCAAAACCAGCAAGCAACTTTGAAAGAATCTTTGGTGAAAAAAAGAAAAGAGGTAGCAAAACAACTCCTAAAAAAGGCAATCAAATCAGATTATGACACAAGAACAAAAAAAGTATTAAAAGAAAGGCTTGAACTCTATAAGCCTAAAACACCTAAAAAAATTAAATGTATAAATTGTGGAAAACTCTTCATTCAAAAGAATAGAAATTTTAGAAAATACTCAACATGTTATCAATGCTATCTAAAAAGATACGTCAAAAAGACATAAAATATCAATAATAACACCTATTTTCAGTAAAAAAAATGCGGAGGCCAGGACTTATATCCTAATTTGCCAGTAAAATACGAAAAAGTGATAATTTCTGGTCACTCTTCCCATCTATAACGTTTCTTTTTAATCTTCATTTTTTCTAAATCGCAACTATAACAAATACCGTTATGACAGCAAATTGTTTTTCCGCACTTAGAACATCTCCATTTCTTTTTTTCAGCTTTTAAAAATTTTTCCATTCCATGCTCTTTAATGTATCCAAGATTATCAACCATGTTCATATGATAGCGTTCTTCATAGCTTTTCCCAAGCTTTATAATTAGTTCACAGGGAAACTCATTACATTCATAGCAGAAGTCAATTTTGTAATTTAGAAGTTTTTTGCATTTTTTCTTAACAAAAGAGCATTTTTTATCACGCTGACGACAGCCAATACAGTATGGTAGTTTAACTCCTTTGGCTTTGGTGTCATTTATTAAAGCGAGATAATTGCTGCAAACATTACAGTTCATCCCACAAGGAGCAATCAGCTCTGCTTTCAAGTTATCAACTCTTTCTAAGTCTTAGTTATATCCAATTTATTATTTAATCTGATTAATGTTTAAAGAATTTTTATTTTATAAATTGTCTATCTTTGGTTGTTTGGATTAAATTTAATCTAAAAAATAATTTCAAATAAAAAGAATAAATCCAAAATATTAGACTATGTTTCAATGTAGGAAGATTAAGGGATTTGAATTATCGTCAACCCAGAAAAAAAGATAGGATAAAAACACTCATCTACATTGCACTATATTTAGTAATTATCGGATTAGCAGCCAGCTATATGCTTCTTTCGTACTGGTATATTTGGATTGCATTGGCAGGAGTTGGATTGGTGATCCTTATCTCTTGGCACGCCAGAGCATCAGCTTATCACTGTCCAATATGTAGCTACGAATTTGAAATATCCATGTTGACAGATTTTTTCAGCCCTCACGGAATATACAAGAAAGGGGCTTGGAAGTATTTGAAATGTCCTAACTGCTCTAACCGATCAAAAATGCAGATAATCATAAAAACAGAGCACAAATGCGGAGGGTGGGACTTGAACCCACGAAGGCCTGAACCAGAGGATCTTAAGTCCTCCCCCTTATCTTAGGCTTATCTGGCCGCCTATTTAGACCTGGCTCGGGTACCCCCGCGTCAACTCATACATCTCTCACAAAACCATAGTTAAAGTTTTTGTGAGTTTTTTCTGCGAGTTTCTAAAGATAATGCTCTAATTACTATTTGGAATTTAAAAAAAGGGAAAAGTAGACCAAGACGGAATTCTGCTTATTCCATGCCCCATTTCTTGGTTAATTTAACTACGATAAAGATAACAAAAGCTACGATAATAAAGGTGATTAAAGCTACTAAGAAGTTTCCAATGCCGAATATTTGCGAATTGATTTCAATTGTTAATGTAGTTAAATCTTCTAATCCGGGAATAGCTAAGCCAATGAAAGGTAGCAACAAATCACCTACGAGTGATTGAACCAAGCCCCCAAGATAAAGACCTATTATGAAAGCAATAGCCAATCCAAGAACTTTATACTTGTTTAGGAAATCTTTGAATTCATTCCAGAATCCTTTTGGCGGAGGAGGAGCAGGTTTTGGTGTCAATAACTCTGTGATCTTTTTCAACTCATCTAATATTTCTTTTTCTTTAGACATAAACACCAACAAGTTATCTTTAATTAGGTATAAATTTAAATTTAACCAATAATAAGAAATCGGAATCTTGAGTGGATAATTCAATTTTAGTTCAAGTTAATCAAATCATTAATTGTTTAAAAAAAATTACAAGTTAGATATTGATCTAGATTCCAATAATTGTTTTTGCTATCCAACCAATAATAAACGCAATTGTACCAACTCCAATCATTATTCCGAGCATTATTGGAATCAATGATTTCATAGAAACTTCTTTGATCACTGAAACATAATAGGTCAAAAAAGTGAGCATAAAAAACGCACTAACACCAGTAATAAAAAAAGCTACCCAGAAATTTTCAAGAATAAAATAAGGTAAAACTAGCAATATTACAGTAATTAAATATATTATTCCCTCATGCAGTGAAGCTCTAAGTTTGATAGTTGTCTCTTCATCTTTTTTAGTAAGATAAAGTTGTATTTCAGAGGCAGAACTTGAAAAAAATTGAGCTATACCGGTAATTAATCCAGCAAATCCTATTATTGTAGGATCTTGAAAAGCAAAAGTAAATCCTGCTAATTGCCCAACAACCTCTATCCAAGCATCATTTAAACCTGTAATTATTGAACTTAGATAATTTAGCCTCTTTTCATCTAGCATATCAATTAGTTTCTTTTCGTGAATGCCTTCTTCTATGATAAATGTTTTAACTTCAGGTATTTCATTTGAAATCTCTGAGTAGGCTTTTTGGGCTTTTCCTTCTCCTTGCTCCATTTTTTTTATTGAAAAAGTGAAACCAAAAATCAAAGCCAACAACAAATATTTATAAACCAAGATTTTTTTTGGTGGCAGATCTTTATGTGTAAATTTTTTCCATATATTATAATGATGTAATTCCTCTTCTGATATTTGCTTGAGAATCGCAGAATTTTTTCCTTTTGATCTCTCAGAAAGAAAGCTATAAACTTCATGTTCAGTTATTTCAGTCTGTTGAAATACCAAAATTTTCTCTAATAAATAAGATTTTAATGCCATTTTAATTGAAGATTATGCTTCACAAATAAATAATAATATTGTGATCTATAAAAAATCATGATACACAACATATTTATTTCACTATCATCACAGGACATGAAGCTTTATTCCTGTTACTCCCCTAGCACCCATAACTATCATATCAATCTTCTCTGTCTCAGCTACCTGTAATATCTCAGGAACTGTTACTCCTTCTCTTAATAGACATGTAACATTTTTAATTTTTGAGAATTTTTCAGCTTCAATGAGAATTTTGTTAGCATCTTTTTTTGCCTTTTCGGATAAAATGTTTATTGTTTCTGCTGAAAGCACATCATAATTTGATGTACCTGGAAGATTAAGCGTGGGTGAGGCCGGGGGAATAAATGAGTATACATGTAACAAAATTAATCTTGAATTAAATTTTAATGCAATTTCCGAAGCATATTCTACAGCCCTATCAGAATGAGATGAACCATCAACAGGAACTAAAATTTTACTAAAAACCAAAATGTAAACCTTCCAATTAGATCTTAATAAAAAGGGAATAAAGTTATTTTATTTTTATTTTTCGTTTCTTTTTTGGTTTCTTTTTAGGGAGAGTTACCTCTAAAATTCCGTTAGATAGTTCAGCAACTACTTTTTCCATATCAATTTCTTCAGGCAATTTTATTGTTCTATGAAATGATCTGCAAGCTCTTTCTTTACAAACATACTCTTGTCCCTTGTCATTATAATTCCAACCCATTTTTGCAGAAATTGATATTGAGTTTTCTAGAACATTAATCTCAATATCTTCTTTCTTAAATCCCGGCATTTCAGCTTTTAGCAAGTAATTTGTACCTTGATCTATCAGATCCACCAAAATAGTTCTAGTGTTAGGGATACTAGGAAACATAGCAGTCCATGAAGAGGGAAAGAATAAATCTTCAAAATCTCTTCTAAATTTGGAAAATGCATCATCAAAGGAATGCCAAAGATCTGATGGAGTAATTCTAGCAAATTCATATGGATTTTCTTTTCTAGCAACAATATTTTTTTCTTTTTTAATAGGTATTTTATCTTTTTCAGAAGTATGTGATTGTTTTTTCGAGTTTGCCTTTTTCTTTTTTGGCAAAAGACATCACAGTTATTTATTTTTACATTTCACAGATTTATTTCTTGCTTTGGAGCAGATAAAACAATTTTTAATTAGTTTTTTAATGCTCGTTAAACATCTTTATAACAAGCTTGAGTTTTTTCAATCTACTTTCTAATAATTCATAAAAATATTTTATTCTATAATATTTCCATCTCAGTTAATATATAATTAATCCATTTTTTTAGCAGCTATCTGAAAGTCATATCCTATCTTTCTATGAGATCTTATCCTAGTTATTTTTATGTTTATAAAATTAATTTGTTTTAATTTCTTTTCCAAGTTTCTTTTTGTGAATAAATGAAAAGTGGAATATTTTCCACTACTTTGGCTAAAGCCTGACTTATAGAATAATAATCCCCACAAACTAGCAACAATAATTCTAATATCTCCTCCAGGTTTGAGTATCCTATGTATCTCTTTTAAACCACCAATGTAGTCTTCTACATGTTGAAGAACCCTACGTGAATACACCTTGTTTATGCAACAATCACGAATTGGGAGATTTTCTAAATCTGCAATAATATCAGCAGAGCTATTTCTCTTAATATCCAAACCCAAGTGATTTTTTTGTTTATTATTACCACATCCCAGATCAAGGCTTATCATTGGATCATTTCAACTATCTATTAGTTTTTCTTACTTGATCAGATAATTTAATAAAGATATGAATATTTAGGCGCACAGATACTGATTCGGATTGTTTACAATTACTATTTTATTTATCATCTTAATTAAAATCAATCCAAATCAACAAGATTAAAACAAATGAGTTCCAATTAATCAAAATTAGTCCCAATCAAGCAACTCTTAAATATAATCATACAAAATATTTTTTTTCCATAATGAAAAGACCTATAGAGAAAATTAAAGTTAAAGGTCGTTTTTTAGGGGTATTTGTATTAATAATAATACAATTCCTAGTTGGATTTATTCACATATTTTTGGGATCAATTTTGCTTTTAGGAATCTACTCGTCCCCAATTGTCTTATCTTCAACGCCGCAAATGGTTTATAGTCTTTATACCTTAATTTATGGAATCTTAGTGGCCATTTTCACTTATTTATTTTGGAAAGAAAAACGTATAGGATGGATTGGAACTGCAGCAATCTCAATCTTCATAATTATTGTAGATATACTAGCAATATTTGATTTGCTAAATTTTCTAAGTATTCCAAAAATGGCTGGATTAGGAGAGATTCCCTATAGTCTCTTTGTCCTTTTTTACCTCTTTGAAGATCATATTAGGCTGCAATATAAGATCGAGTTCTAACAATTAGATCCGCATTCTATAAGATGATAAGAATAGATTAAACGAATGAAAAAAAAACCAAAATAAAAAAACTTAATTAAAATAGATTCTTAAGTATGAGGAAAATTTTATTTTTAATTATTCTATTATTAGGAGAATTAGGTTGAATAATAGAAGAATTAAAATCCTACTGATTAAGAGTCTTCCCTTAATTTGCATTTTAGTAGGAATAATAATTGTTCTAGTTTCAATTGTTCCCTTCACAAATGGAGATACGCAATGGGAATTTGAAGCAGTTCTAGGAGTAATTAAATGGGGGAAACCTTACGTTATCACCCAAGGAAACATGATAAACCAACCTCCTTTAGGATTCTATACCGAGGCAATTTTCTTTAGAATTTTTGGAGTAACATTAGAAAATGGAGTAGTTTTAGTGACTTTATTTGGACTTGGCTGCATCATTTTAGTATATGGTATAGGTAATTTATTATATGGTAAATTAACTGGATTATTAGCAGCAGCAATTTTTGCTCTAACACCTTGGTTTGTAATTCTTTCAAGAAGTTTTCTAATTGACACTCAATGTTTATTCTTAAGCTTATTTTCTATTTTTTTAGGAATCTTAGCTCTTCAAAAAGATTCCATAAAACTATTTATTGTTTCAGGAATATTTTTCGCTGCGGCTTTTTTAACTAAATTTTATGCTATTTTTTCCTTGATTCCAATATTTTTGCTCTATGTTTATTATGAATCAAATGATCGAAAAAATAAAGGCAGATATTTAGGAGCTTTCTTAATCCCTAGCATATTATCTGTTTTCTTATGGTACCAATTCATTTCAGGGCAAGGTTTGGGTTCTTTATTTCAACATAAGGATTTTATTAATCTTAATCCGAGCTATATTGAACCTTCAATTTTTTTCGTAGGTAATTTTGTCTTGAATTATGGTTTAGGTGGTTTTTTAACTCTTGCAACAATTTTTTCATTCGCTATTTGCATTTTTTATAGAAAATTATTTTCAAAGATTTGTTTGTTTGATTTAATTTGCCTAATAACAATAATTTCAGTGGTAGTAATTAACACAGCTTTAGGAGTGATATTAAATCTTAAAGCACCTTACTACAATGTTGTGAAATATGCTTACCAAGCTCTACCTTTCTTTAGCTTGCTAGCTGCAACATTATTGATTAAATGCTTTTTAATTTTTAATTTAATTAAATCTTCCACAAAAATTCTCAGGTTTATTCATGCTTTCATTCTTTCCATAGGAATAATTTTGCTTGCTGGTTCAATTCTAAGCAACATATATCGTTTGCATGTAATTTCCATGTGGCCCTCTATTCTATTTAGGTTCGATATGAATCTGGATGCTGGGTATTTCTTCTTTCACAATAATCCTATTGAAATATATCATCCTCTACTAAAACTTCAATGTTTTGGGTTTATGTTGGTACTTTCTGGACTTATTATTGGTAGCATAGACAAGATTAAAATCTTCTTAAATATAGTAATAGCAAAAATAAAACCTAAACATGCTATTTCTGTAGAATTATTGAAAGATAAGACCAATAAAACTTAAAGATACCTTTCTTAAACAAATTCAAGGATCTTTTTTATTTTAACCTCATTGTTTTAGGTTTTTTTTTGCGAATTATTTCTAGCATAAAGGCTTATATGTGTATATCAGTTATACATTTCTATAAAATACATAATAGTTATAGCCCAAAAAGGCGAAGCTAATATAAATCACTCTTGACTTCAAAAAAAACCCAAAATTTTAAAAAGTGAGGTCTTGACCTTGAAACAGGAGCACCAAGAAATCGATTCTATACAAATAATAATTGCTGCATTAAATGAGGAACCTGGGATAGGACCAACAATAAACGAATTGACAGAAAAATTGGGTAATCAACGAATTTTGCTGATAGATGGAAACAGCTATGACAAAACAGTAGAAATAGCAAAAAACTCGGGTGCAGAAATACTTTATCAAAAAGGACAGGGTAAAGGCGATGCAATTTTCGAGGGACTTAAATATTCAGGCATCAATTCAAAATATATAGTCCTTATCGATGCAGATTTCACATATCCTGCAAAATATATTCCTTTTATGGTTGATATTTTGGATAGGAAGCCTAAAGTTGGAATGGTTTGTGGAAACCGATTTAATTCAATGCTTGATCGAAGAATTTTAAGAGGCCCATTCTATTTAGGAAATAAGATTCTCTCATTAACACATAACTTTATTAACGGAGTTGTTTTGAGTGATCCTCTAACTGGCTTGCGTGTTATTCGAGCTAATCTTCTTAAGGACTGGAGATTGCGGGCTCAAGGGTTTGATATCGAAGTTGAACTAAACAACCTTATCAAAAGAAAAGGATTTTACATTGTGGAAATCCCAATTCAATACCGAAACAGGATTGGTAAAAAAAAGCTAAAGATAAAAGATGGATTAGTAATTTTAAAAAGGATCATAAAAGAAACATTAATCAGAAAATAGATAAAGAAAAATAATTCTCAAATCTATCTGCTGGATTATAAACTAAGAAAAACAAAATAAAAATACAAACTTGCATGTTATTTCAGGTAACTAATAGTACACAGTAAAGAAAACAAATATTCAAAATATAACATTATTTTCTTTTTTCATTTTATAGACTCTTGTAGCATTTTCTCATGATAAAATTTGACTGTTTTTATCGAGAAATGGGGACTAGAAAAGATAATCCAGAAAAATACATCAAGAAATATTAAAATATACAATTTTAAAGGAAACCATATTTCACTCTAATAATAATATTTATTTTTGATATATTTGAAAAATAAAATAAATATAATAATAACAATAATTCCAGCAATTGCTTTCACAATAATTTCACTTCCTTATTGGTATGGATATTTCTTCCTGTCAGATCCATTTTTTCCAGAAATAAAGTATAGCCATCTTTTAAGAGTTGAACTTTATGGAACTATCAGTTTATTATTTTGGTTTGTAACATTCTTTTACTATTCAAAATATAAAATGCAGAAAAACAAAAAAGATAACCTGTAATGTTTCTTTAATCACTTATTTTTTTTCATTTAGCATATATTTTTCTGCTTTTTTCTTATAAGGGTCTTTTTTTCCCTGATTTTCAAGCTTTGATCCTTCCTCTATAAACTGTTTTATTCCTCTACCCATTTTTCTTCCTCTGAAAGTATGTTTGTCAATAGCATAATCAGGCATTTCTAAGCGTTTTCCCTGTTTTACATCTCCAAAAAGAGTGATCATTAAATTATCAGCAATTCTGCATTTAGGAGCTCGAGTTAATATTAAAACTGCATTTATAAAAAATAAATGATATTCTTCTTTCCTCTTTCCCTTAGAATAAATATACATTGATTCTAAAGCATTAATTATCAAAGGAGCATGAGGCTCAGCAATTCCAATATCTTCAGAAGCAATTACCTTAAGTCTATTCCATAAGGCTTTAGGATTAAAACTTTCTAGTTCTATTGCCCAGTAGACTGCATCATACTCTTTTCCTCTCCTTATTTCTTTTTGGAGAGCAGAAATAACTTCATCCAAATAATATCCTCTAGGAGTTAAAGGAGATCCAACACTTCCGTCATTATTAAAACCGGTTTGCAAAAATGTTCACCAAAAATAATTCTAAACATATTTCTCTCTTATTCTTAGAATCTTTACTTTTGTAAAAGACAAAAGATTATCGATTAAAGCTACTGTTTTATTTAAAGATGGTTCAGGTATATCTTGATAATAGTTGGCATAACCAATATGTGTAACAACTGGAGAAATATCTCTTAGCCAACCTAAAAAGATCTCTAAATCAAAATCCATAATTGGCTCAATTGAAATCATCTTATTACGATAGGGAAGATGAACCATAGATTCGTACCTTTCAATTACAGAGGGAGCATTAGAAACTTTGTAATCCCTATTAGTTTCAAGTGTAGCTCCAAGTACCAAATTTTTAGGTAAAAGATCTAAAAAATCAAAATATCTTTTAGGATTCTTTGTTAGAAATAAAAAATAACTGGAAGGACTATTTCTTATAGCTCTAAGGACTTTCAGTATCCATTCTCTAGGAACCCAATCTCCAAAAAGATCGCCCATATCACAAGCAAAAACATATTGCTTACGAAACTTCTTTTCTAGTTCATGCTCAGCAATATTCGGCTTAAACCCATCCTTATACTTTTCCATATGAATCAAGCGAGTTTCAGCTAGTTTTCTAGCCCAGCAATATTTGCAATTATGTAAACATCCGATAACTGGATTCCAAGTTTTGGTTATGGCATCAAACATCTTAATTATAAATAGTGAATATCATCCAAAAATAAATTTGCAATAAATTACTTATAATGAAAAAATTTTGATTATTTAATTTGATAGTTGATATAATTAAGGGTATGTCTATTTTTTAATAGTGATCTAAGATCTTTTTTTAAATATTAAAGGTAATCCAACTAATGGAAGGGCCATCATCCATAATTCCATATTATGACCAAGGAACCAAGCGTACCAAGTGCTCCATTTAGCATCAGTTCCTAAAAACAACCACATCACATAAATAATTGCAAAGTAAAGACCAACTCCAGTAATCAATATACCAATTTTATTAAGATTCAGTTTATTTGAAAATTTAGCGGCTGTAGATTTCCTAATTATATCAATACCATACAATAGTAATGCAAACAATCCAAAAACAGTCAAACTAAAACTAAGAATATGATCAGGATAAGCTATGACATACTCTATTCCTTTGCGTGAAATAGCCCCTAACCAATTGCCTGTGTTGTTCACCCAAAATACAAAAACGTAGAAAACACCTGAAATTAACCCCCACTTAATAGCTCCGTTAGGAGGTTTATCTGGATTTAACTCCAAAAAAAGTTTAGTAAGAAGAATAGGAATTCCAATAGCTTCAATCATAACAGGTAAAGTGCTTTCTAAAAAATTTCCCAAACCAAATATGTTGCTTTCAATTCCAACAACTACAGCTAAACCCCAGATCACAACAGGAATCAAAGAAAGAAAACAAACAATCTCACCAAGTAAAATCCACCTAACAGACATGAAGATTTCAGGTTTTTTAAGATCCTTCTTTACTACAAAGAACAATACAGTTATAACTGCTATTAGAGCTGCCATAGTTCTAAAACCCAAACCAAAAGTACCTGCAGTATCAGTTAGGGAAATCCAAAAATAATCCCTATAGATGTTAAATGCTCCTTTTATGAACTGATAAGTAGTAAACAAAAACCAGGTGAGGGTTACTATTAACAAGCCAGTTTTTATAGGTAAATCTACCTTATTGCCTGCCAAATCTCGTCCCTAATTACTTTCTCAATTTGTTTTCAATATATATTCTTTTGGAATAAAGTTTCGTATAGTAAGAAATATGGGAGAGCAATCTTTTTCTAAGCTTTAAAGCCAATTTAGATAGTCTTATAATTAATTCATTCTATAATTGCACTAGAATGAATAATAGAGAAGGGGTTAGGAAATGAATGAAAATCAAATATCAAATTTTTTGATAATTTTTGAAGGAATTGGTGCAATATTTATAGGAGCTTTCTTAACAGCCTATTTGCTTGGCCTTCCTACGGATATAGTCTATCATTCTGATCCAGCATTAAGGATGATCCTATCCTTATTTGGAGGACTCTTTATTGTTCTCATATTAATTGGATTAACTATCTCGAAAATCAACAGGAAAAAAAATTGAAAATTTTATTCAATTTTGCTTTCTTTTAAATATCTAATTTCAATTTAATTCTCAAATCTGAATCTGATAAAAAGTATTATTGAAAAGATATTGAATTTTGTAGTTCAAAGTAATCAGCAGATTTTCAAGCCTTTTAATGAAACCAATAGTTTAAACGATCTAAAAGCAACAATATATTTAGACAAAATAAAAAGGAAAAAACATGGGAATAATAGAGAGTACTTACTCGGTTCTTATCAAAATAGCTTTTAAATTTGAAATCTTTTATCCTCAAGCTATTAACTACTTCCTAAGTAGAAAGCTCAAGGAATACAAAAACAAAGGAACAATAACAGACTACAAAGTGAAAACTAAAAGAAAGGAAAAATTCCACTATTTTTTAGAAATGGATCTTTTCATAGATAAGATTAAAGGGGGTGAAGAACATACCTGAAAATAAAAAAGGACACGTTAAGATCACTATTGAAGCAGAGATAAATGAACCTTTAATGGAAATGCTAAAGGAAGGCATGGCAAATATGCCACATTTGATGCAACAAGCAATGGCTCAAAGAAAAAAAGAATAACAGAGAGAAAATACAATTTTTCTGTAAAAAAAATGATTATAAAACGTTTTTCAAAGACAATTATATCCATTTTTCTAGTTTAAAGTGACCTAAGATCCTTGAACTCACAAATAAGAATAAAGGATTTTCATTAGAATTAAAATTCATAACATAGAGAAAATTTTTAGAGAAGTGCCAAATAAGATTAAATAATAATTCTTATAAAAAAACAATATTAACACACAAACAAAGACATTCAAAATAAAAAAATATTAATCTATAAAAACATAGAAATGAAATTAGGATAGCTTAATTAATCAAAAATTTATTCATTAATTCAGAATAATTTAGGAGAAACTAAATGAAAGAATTTTCTAATGAAGCATATTATCTACTCTTTTCCGCATTATCAAATCGAACAAGACTAGCGATTATTGACTTTCTAATAGGTGGTCCTAAAAATGTTTCAGAAATATCATCATCACTAAAACAAAATCAAAGTCTTATTCTAGAAAACCTTGAAAAATTGGAAAAATGTATGTTAGTTATCTCAGAAAAAGTGGGAAAAGATAAAAAGTATTTATTAAACAATGAGATCATTGAGCCACTTTCTCATGTTTTAGAAATACACACAAGCAAGTATTGTTCAGGACTAACAAAATGTATTCCTAAAGAAAAACTTAAGGAATATATGAAAAAAGAGGCATCAAAAACGATCTTTATAGAACACCAATAATTTAGATAAGAAACCCTGCTAAATATTTTCCAGAATATATTATTTTATTTCTAAACTGATTCTAAGATTACAAAAAAATCATTTATAGATTTAAAATTAATAAAGTCTTATCATAATTAAGGGAAAAATCTTGATGAAAACTCATCACAAATTGTCTTTTTCTAACTCAAATAATATGAATGAAATCGAAGATGAGTCTATTGATCTAATAGTGACTTCTCCACCTTATCCAATGATTGAAATGTGGGACAAAGTCTTTTCTGAACAAAATCCAATAATCAAAGAGAAATTAAATGCTAAAAATGGGAATGATGCATTTGAGTTAATGAATCAGGAATTGGATAAAGTTTGGAAAGAAGGTTATCGAGTTTTGAAACATGGTGGTTTTGCCTGTATAAATGTAGGTGATGCAACAAGAAAAATTGGAAAAGAATTTAAAATATATATGAATCATTCCAGAATTCTACAATTTTGTGAAAAATTAGGTTTTAGTTGTCTTCCAGCAATTATATGGAAAAAACAAACAAATTCTCCCAGCAAATTTATGGGATCAGGCATGCTTCCTGCTGGAGCATATGTAACCTTGGAGCACGAATTTATTCTTGTTTTGCGAAAAGGCAACAATCGGCTTTTTACAAAAATTGAAGAAAAGTCAAACAGGAAACAAAGTGCATTCTTCTGGGAAGAGAGAAATATTTGGTTTTCTGATATTTGGGAAGGACTTAAAGGAATTAGACAAAATAATATAAATAAAGAAATAAGAGCAAAGAGCGCAGCCTTTCCATTTGAACTAGCTTATAGATTGATAAATATGTATTCTTTAAAAAAAGATCATATTTTGGACCCTTTCTTAGGAACAGGTACCACCACTATCGCTTCAATAGTAGCTGGAAGAAATAGTATAGGTTTTGAAATAAATAAAAAATTCAAAAACCATATTTCTTCTCGATTTGATTCATTGGTGGACTTCTCAAATCAAATTATTGAAAATAGACTTAAAAACCATATAAAGTTCGTAGAAAAACAATTAGAAAACCAGAATGAACTAAACTATAAAAGCACATATTATGATTTTCCAGTTATGACTCGCCAAGAAACAGAAATATTGTTTGATGAATTAAAAAAAATTACAAGGAGAAAAAAGTCTTTTGAAATTACCTACCAAAAATATCCAACTTTTTATTTTAAAAAAGGATTAATAATAAAAAAGAGGAAACTATCAATATCTAATTAAATTTCTGAGTTATTCCTTATCCAAAACTTTATATGACTAAAATAATCTATCTGGAAAAATTCATATCAATAATCTTTCCTTTATTTTAATCCAAAAATACTTCAAAATAAGCTTTTATTATATTATATCGGAAAATAAAAGATATTCGAAAATGGAATATACCCAATTATTGAATGGGAATTGAACAGGAATAATTGTTTATATTAAGAATTAATACATCTGATATTACGAAGTGAAAAAAATGTTCAGACTAACAAAGAAGAATCATTCAATCCGAAATTGGAGGTCAAGAGCCTGGAGTATTGATCCTCATAAAACAAAACTTATATTAAATCTATAATTGATAAAACCAATTTTTTTAACAGCTATTTTTAAGCAAAATTTGCTACATTATCAAAATTTATCTTAGGATAATATCTGTCTAAAAATAATAATTTTAATAACTAATAGATAAATTGTCAAAATTAAAAATTTGCTAAGTTTTAAAATAATTTTTAGAAAAAAATTGAAACACAAAGTAAGACACAAGTAGTGAAATCTGAAAAAAACTATTCGAATTATAAATAAATTAAATATAACAACACTAACAACACTAACAACACTAACAACACTAACAAAATCAACAAAATAAATACCTAAAATAAACAGTTATAAAACAGATGAAATAATATAATGAAACTTAAATTGCATATAACAAAGAATAAAAACCTAAAAGATTATCAAACCGGAAAATATATAAGATTTGCAATAACAGATCTAGAAATCTCAAAAAATTACCCAGAAAATTTTGTAACTATTCTACCAAAACAGATTCAAACTACAGCAAAAATAAAAAGCAATTTTGTAAAGAAATATAAAAATGAAAGCGTTAAAATAGCTATAAAATTATTAAAGCAAGAACTAAACGCAACCGATGATCAGGACATAAAAAATGAAATAAGAGAAAGATTAAAAATTCTAAATCCTAAACCAAAAAAGCTAGTTAAGTGTAATAAATGTGGAAGAGATTTTCAAGCCAGAAAGTTCGGGTATAGAACACAGAAAATCTGCTATGAGTGTGTATCAAAGAGATATTTAAATCAAAGTTAATACGGATCAATTATCTTAAAAATCCAGGATAAGAAATCTTAAGAATAAGCAACTAAAGTAACAACATACTCTTTGTGTATTTTAAAAATTGTTTACCAAGGAGGACTTCCAGTTGCAAGAAGACTCCTATTGTATTGATTGCATATATTATAAGCATCATATATGTTCCAAATCCAGAAAGCCAAAGGCAAAAACAGAGGAAGAAAGAGAAACCACAAAAATAGTCCTATTATTACAGTCATAGGAACTACTAAGAAAAGAAAAATCAAACCTCTACCTATTCTCCCAGCATATATCTGACCTAAACCTGGAATTAAAAGAGATAGGACAGCTCCCAAACCTGAATTCTTGGTTCCAAATGTTACACTAGAAGTGCTAATCTCTTTACGAGTCGGTACCACCTTCAAAGGATTACCACAATTAGGACATACGTTCATTTCTTCAGTTACTTCTTTTCCGCATTTGGTACAAAAAGCCAAAAATCAATCACCTTCAAAAGAAGATGTAATAAAGCTTTTTATAAAAAACTTGTGCTACCTTTTAAAACAAGATAATAAATTAACATTGTAATTATTCATTTGAAGTTTTAGTAATATCTAAAATTAAATGTATTATTTGTGCTTATTTTTTGATTTTTTTTGAATGTCTTAAAAAAAAATAAAACAAGAAAAGATTTAATAAAAATTCTAATCTAAATCTTAGTGCATAAAAGTGTTCTTTATTAAAAATAATTAGATAGTAACTTGTGATGGAATGGTAAAAAAACTGGATACAAAAAAAAATATTCAATTAATCAAAATATTTATTTTATTTTTTTTATTTTTCTTATTATTAATAAGCCAAAATGTCCTTGCCCAAACCATTGGGATACTTATGAGACAGGAGGAACTTGCAATTTTGGCACATACAATTTTTTTGTTGGCGACATTGATAATGATAAAACATTAGAACTAATTACTGGAGGGATGAGTTATGATATGATTAATTCATCCAGAACAGAATTAAGAGCCCCTTTTAAAATTTGGAATTGGAATGGAGAAAGATTTAGTCTAGAAAAGAGCCATGAGTGGTTAGGTATTACTAGAAGTACTTTTGCAACTGATTTAGATCTTGACGGTCTTCCTGAAATAATTACAGGTGGCACAAAATCAGATGGAACAAACATTAATTCTATACTTAGAGTTTGGAATTGGGATGGCGCAAATTTACTACTAAAATCTGAATATGAAGGTATCTCATCAGGATCTATCTCAGCATTCGATTTTGATGAAGATGGAGTATCTGAGATAATCGTAGCAGGAACTAATACTACTGGAGCAAAAACATCAGCTCAATTATCAATTTTTAAATATAATATCAACACGCTTGAGCTCTTAGGGACTATACAATGGTGTGCTTCAAAAAGCGCAAGCGCAACATCAGTAGCAACATATGATTTAGATTACGATGGACAAATAGAAATAATTACAGCAGGATATGATAATGATCTTAACAATAGTAGTGGTCAGATAAGGATTTGGCATTGGGAGAATGAAGCCTTCTCTTTAATTGAGAATAAGGAATGGAGAATGGTAGAAGACGTTTTTGGAGTCACTATAACAGGTGATCCAATGGGCAACACTATCGTGAATAACTTAAGAATAAAAGATGTGGATTTAGATGGAATCTTAGAGATAGTAACAGGTGGATTTGCTTTTGATGGAGAAAAAATAAACGCACAATTAAAAATTTGGAACTGGGAAAATCAAATCTTGGTTTGCGAGAATAGTCATGAATGGATAACCAATGATGTTACTGAAATCAAAGCAGTTAGATTGGATGATGTCGATGCTGATAACCAAGTTGAGATTGTAACTGCAGGATTAACAGGAGCATATGGTGGCTTTGATGATGTTAATGTTCCCCCCGAACAAGGCCAACTAAGAGTATGGAGATGGAATGGAGAGGAATTATTCTTAAAATACAAAGAAGACTGGACTGTTGGGGATGGAGTAGTTGCTTGGAATGTTCAAACAGGAGATATTGATCAGGATGGGACAGTTGAGATAATAACTGTAGGATGCATGTATGTTTCTGCCTTATGTGATCCTGATCTAAGAATATATTATGTTGTTTTGGATCAAAATCCACCACACTATCTAATTGTAGTCATTTTAATAATAACTATGATCATAACTACATTGGTTATTCTTAAGAAGAAAAAATAAATTACATTTTTTTTATTTCTTAGATTTTAGAAAAAAAGCCATTGCTAAAACTATAGAAAAGAGAATAAATAAGGCTCCTAAAAAATCTTGATCAATAACAAAACCTGTTGGAGAGGGTATAGGAGCTATAGTAGGAGTTGGTGATGGAGTGAATGAAGGAGTGGGTAGTGGGGCTTGATCTTTCAAAAGAAAAACAGTCCAAAAGTAAGGATTAAATTCATTATTTGAAAAATCGTCAATAACAGCATGATATTCGCTAATAAGAACCTGATTAACATTCAAATAATGAGTAGAATTCCAATCCAAAAAAACCAAACAAACAAATCTACCAAAAGAATCAGTTCTAGAAATATCATCAATATCAAGGATTACAGTTTTATTCTCAATCAAACTCTCCAAAAAAACAGTAGATTCAACAAATCCTACTTCACCAAATTCTGGAGCATCAACATCAGCCAACCTAACAGTATAACCCTGAAAAGTACTAAAAGTATCCCCATCAACAACCTCAGTAACATAAACCTCAATCATATCCTCCCCAGAAGAGGGAGTTGGAGAAGGAAGAGGAACATAAACATAATCAGGAACATACTGTAACCAATCCCTAATTGGGTAGATAGCAGCTTCAACACCAACAAGTTCTTCAGGAAGATCCCCAATCTTCCATCCCTCACCAGTAGTCTCACAATAATAGTAGGTTTTTTCACCATAAGTAAAATAGTAACCATCAAGATCATCTCCTAAAATGCCAACCGCATAATGGTTAGGAGGACTAAGATAGACTGTACCATACCCCATAATCAATGTCAAAGTAGCAAACAATATTGAGGTATCTTCACAATCACCCCCATTATCCACCAAAGTTTCTATAGGGAATCTAGGATACTCATCATAACCAGAAGTAACATTATCAGAAGTATAATCCAAGCTTTGAACAAAAGCCAAAACAAAACTAACTTCATCAAAAGAACCATAACCTTCTCCATCAGCAGCCTCTTGGAGTTTCTCAGCAACCGATTCTATATAGTAATCATTTGTGGTGGTTAGAAAACCATAACCTCCAGGACCATCTCTAAGTCTATCAAATACTGGTACGCTTTTGTATTCTTCATAAAGATATTGTGGAATAGATAAACTCCAAGTCCAAGTTTTCCCATCATAATCCCACTCGAAATCTCTGTAATAATAATTATCTTGACCATTAACTCTTATAGAAAAACTCTTTGTAAAAACGGTTAAAAATAATAAAGCCAGAAGAAAAACCATAAAATATTTGGTTTTCATTAACAATACGGTTTTGCTACTTCAATATTAGGTTTATCCAAAAAATGTTGAAAAGAAATTAATCAAATAAAAAAGAAAACCAACAACATTATAGACTTGTATATTTCTTATTCAAAATAGCAAGCATAGAACCTTCTTATAAAGCAAAATTCGTTTCTAATTCAGAACCCGTGTCTTTGATTATTGGATGAATTGTGCTATCCCCATAAGAATGAATTGAACTGCAATTGCTGCTATAAAAAGGGCATTTACTTGTGCGATAACTAGCGCGCCTGATTTACCGAGGAAGTGATAGATTCTCCTTGTTGATCTTAAAATTATCCAAGTTATGGTAAGAACAATAATTATAGCTACTGTAGTTATTGACATACCATATTGTTGAATGCTAAATATTGCTGTGGTAATGGCACCTGGCCCAACTAAAAGAGGCATGGCTATGGGTACTGCACCTACACTTTCAGGGGTTTTTTCCAGATCAATTATTCTTCCTGTGATTATCAATCTAATGGCTATAATTAAGAGCAGAATTCCTCCCGCTATTTGAAAACTATGAATAGAAATCCCAAAAATTGAAAAGATTTCTTGTCCTGCAAAAGCGAATAATAGGAGCAAAATAATACTAACTATTACTGCAGTGTTGAAGGTTTTTGCTCTTTGTTTTTTTGGCATTTTTTCTGTTAGACTCATAAATATTGGAATATTGCCAAGAGGATCAAGCATTATAAAAAGCACTAAGATAGCTTTAGCTAGATTCAAGCTATTGTCAATTACGATTTCAAATATATAAGTCACCTTTTTTTCTTTGAAACTAGATTTATAAAAGCCTTAGCATACTTGAAGAAATATATAAAAAAAACTTTAATATTTCGCAAATGGAGCTTTAAATTTTGAAATTAGACAAGAAATATTTTGGAATCTTGGTAGCATTTTTCATGACTTTAGCTTTGGATACAACAATGACCTTTACAATGACCTCAATAAACGTTGGTTGGAATCAAAGTTTCTTTTCAAGTTTTTTAAGAAGTTGGATTATTGGTTTTATTGTGGCTTTTCCCACAAGTATTATAGTTATACCTTTAGCAAGAAGGTTAGCATCCAGACTGGTCTTAAAATAGATTGTATAAATAGAAATTTTTTTGCATAAATATAAAAATAAATACTTAGAATCTTAAAGATCTGTTCAGGTTAATAATCTCTAATACCAAGCACTACCAAGATACAAAATGATCTCTAATATTCTTTTTATTTTCTCATATTATCAAATAAGCTAAAAAAACAACTACCAAAAGAAAATAAAACATAATTGGAGAACGGGAAAAACTAATAATTCAAACAATTAGTAAACCAAAGTGTTTTATGTTGATTAAATTATAAAAATCATATTAAGATATCAGATATTTTTTATCACAATTATGATATAATAAAGACAACCAAGATCCAAAGTCCTGCAATTAAAGAGGGTTTATCATAACTCAAGAGATTAGAATTTCATTTTTTGAAACGCTTTGCCCAAAGTGTCCCTTAAGTTATACAAAAACCATTAATAAAGTAGGTATCAAAAATGATAAAGAAAAAACTAAGATTTGGATTTGCGCTATTATTGTCCATGATGACAATTGCAGCCCCCTTATTATTTATCGCACAAGGCCAAATTCAATCTTCTCCTCAACAAAATCTTGTAGTTTTATCAGAGAGAGCACAACAAGAAGTGGAAGCTTTAATTGATTGGATATATTCTAATGAGGAGTTGATACAAAAAATTGAAGATAATGAATTATTAACTGATCTTGAAGAAAAGGTGGTTTTATTTAATCAAGGCACCTCTTATGCAACTTCTAGCAAAACTGCATATGAATTAGAAGATTACGAGACTGCTGTTGAAGATGCGCTTGAAGCATTAAGGATTTTCAGGGAAGTAATCAAATCAATACATAACATTCTTTCAGAAGTGGGAGTGAACACAGAAGATATTATTGACATGCAAACCTTATTAGAAGCAATCTTGCGTGCTCAAGAAAAAATAGACAGATTAAGGGAGCTAGTATCAGAAGAAGATACTGAAACAATTGCATTAATAGATAATGCTGAAATTTATCTTGATAATGCTAAAGAAGATCTGTTCAATGAGAAAATTAATGAAGCAAAGATCAATCTTAGAGAAGCAAATCAGATTATCTCACAAATAGTTGCAATCATAAAAGATCAAGCTGAAAACTTTAATGACTGGCGAATCTTTAGTTATTGTGAAAGAATACGAGAAAGAACTAGAGAACGATTTCGTTATGGAAGGCAACAAGGAATAAACATTGATGAACTTTTAGAATCTTTAGGTTATCAAAGTGAGAATCAGTTTATGGAAACCTTAGAAGGCTTAATCCAAGAAGCTAATAACAATTCAGAGCAATTAAATAAAGCAATAGAAGATTTGGAGACGATTAGAGAAATGATTCAACAAATGGAAGAGACCATGACTCAAAGTATTAATCAGCACCAAAACAGATATGGTTCTGGTGGTAATGGTGCAGGCTACTCTAGTGGACAAAATAGTGGCGGTTCCTAAAAATTATCTATCTTTTTCTTTCTTAGAGTTTTTTTTATCTAAGTTTCACTTGATTCTCAAGACCTATTTTCTTAATATCAACAATCTCTAGCCTTTCAAGCCTTCTTACTAATCTCCAAAGACTAGTTCTGGGCATATCTGGAAATCTTTCTCTTATCTCAGCCTCGAATGCTTTACCATCATTATCAGCTAGAAATTGGATTACTCCTTTTTCCTCTTTAGATAATTGAGGATAAGCTTTGAATATTTTTTTGACATTTGGTTTCCTTTTTTTAAAGAAATATAGTAATCCGATAATTGTGATAATTATTGCTCCTAATGTTATAGCAAAATATTCTATAAAAATTAGAGTCTGTCCGCTATCTGTATCTTCTATTGAACTTGGAGGTAAAATATAACTTATTTCCCATTGATTTGGATACAAAGTAAATGTTATTATATTCTCTATAGTATCAATGGCACTTGGCATTTCACTTAGATAAATCACAGTTGAATTCTTTGGTAAACTTAATTTTGTGACAAATGAAACATTGATATTTAAACTCCAAACTTCAGCTTCTTTATTTGTTAATGCCAAAGTTTCGTATTCAATAGTAATTTTATTTGATCCTAAAGTGAATATTGTAAGATTATAATTATTGATTTCATAATCTACTGGAACTTGATCTTGATCAACAATCACCAAGTTTTCAACAGAGTTTGACATTCAACTATAAACCCTAAATTTGCATTCGCGCAAGATAAAGCAAGTAACTGAAAAACAATTAGCAAAAGGACTGGGGTTGCTTTTCTAGCGTAACGTTTCATGAGATTTCATAGTTTACTAAACACATTGTAATTAAAATTTTTATGTATCGCTACTAAAGATTTTTCAATAAATTATTTTTAAATAATATTTAAAAAAAGCCTATATCAATTAATCTTGTTTCGGGGATTAATAGGTTGTTTCTATTTTTGAAATGCTTTTTTCATAATGTCCCTTAAACCACACCACGCATATATTAAATCTGGTGATTTAAGATGATCACAAAAAAGGTAGGGATAAAAAAAATCAGTATCTTGCTTCTAACACTTTTATTTGCAATTAGCTTTGCATCAGTAGCCGCAACTTATGCTGAAAACGACCCAACAAACGATTCTCAAGGAGAAATTAAAATGCCTGAGGTTCCAGGTCTTCCTGAAAATGTGACTCAATATAATAAAACTGACGTTGTTCCGGTAGCTCAGACAGAGAAAGTACTAAGTGGAGAACCTGCACTTTTTGCTTACCAAAACACAACTATGCTCTTTAACTCTACTATGAACTGTAATTTAGTAATAACTTGTCAAGCCTCAGCTAACCAGAAAATATTTGCACTAACAATAGATCCAAACCAAACCATGACATTGACATTGAACTTTAGTGATAATCCTCTACAAGGTGAAAAAGAGAGAAACAGGAATCTTAATTTTTATTCAAGCATAGAACCGGATGTTACAGTGAAACTAACTGCACAATTACGATTTTACATTAATCAAACAGAGCTTACTAAAGAATTAGGCTGGGAAATAAATCCTGAAAAGTTGACTTGGATGTTCTGGAATGGAACTCAAAATGAGTGGCAAAAAGTTCCTAGCTACTTAGATCAAAATGGATATCTCACTTGCAACACAGACCATTTTTCTATTTGGACTATCGGAGAATTTGAAGATCCTTCTGAAAAAACTCAAAATCTAGTCGACATGACCTTAATCTATGGTGGGATAGGTGCAGGATTAACAATAGTTGTAGCCCTTGGATTGATTTTATATAGCAAACGTAAATAGTTTAGAAATTCATCCTTTAACTTTTTTTTCTTTTTTTTAATTTTTACAAATGAGCAATCAAAGAACACAAAAGTGTATAAGCTTACTAAAGAATAAATCTAAGCGAACAAGCAAATAAGGAAAAAAGAAATGAAGTCTAAACCAAGAATCTTGGTTGTTTTCTATTCAATGTATGGTCATATATTCAAACTAGCCCAAGAAGTAGCAAAAGGTGTGAATGAAGCAGGAGGAGAGGCTATTATAAAACAGGTAGAAGAGCTTGTTCCAGAAAAACATCTAAACAAACAAGCAAAACAAGCTAAAGAAAAAATGAAAGAAATAGAAATAGCAAATCCAAGAGAAGATCTCATAGATATAGATGGAGTTATGGTAGGAGTTCCTACACGTTTTGGAAATATGTGCTCGCAAATGAGGAACTTTTGGGATCAAACGGGAAGCATGTGGGGCAGTCTTATTGGTAAACCAGCAGCAGTTTTTACAAGTTCTAATACACAACATGGTGGACAAGAAACAACTCTAATTACTACACAGATAACCTTTTTGCATCATGGATGTGTGGTAGTTGGCTTGCCTTATTCTTTTAGTGGTCAATCAAGAATGGATGAAATAACTGGTGGATCACCTTATGGTCTGTCTACAGTAGCTGGAGAAGGACCACCATATGAAAGAGTGCCTACTGATAACGAACTTGAAATGGCAAAAGGATACGGTAAATATCTGACAAATATAGCTAGAAAATTAATGAAGTAAAAAAGCTATTATCTGCAATTTTTCTCATTTAAACCAAGTTTCCTTGGGTGTAGAAATTAGGCTTCTAAAAAAATTAAGAATTGAGCAAATTTTTTAGCTTGGTTCAACATGGATGGTTAAATCAATGTTAGGACAAACCGCTTTGATATCAGCTTCCAAATGATCATTTAGATCATGAGCCTCCTTAACACTCAAAGAGCTAGCCACAGATAGATGAAGCTCAGCAAATACAATAGAGCCACTTCTGCGTGTCTTTAAATTATGAAAATCAATAAAACGGTAATCATGCTGCTTAAGAATATCACTAATTATCTTCTCTTCATCAGAACATGATTGATCCATCAAACTATGTGAAGACTTCCAAACTAATCCAACACCCATTTTAACAATAAAAATAGCCGCTACAAAAGCTAATAGTGAATCCATATAATCCAAACCAATAATTTGACCAATAATCAAACCTACCCAGACTCCGATAGATGAAAGTACATCAGCCATCAAATGTTTAGAATCCCCTTCAAGCGCATTGGAACCAGTCTTTTTAGCAGTATTTAAAAGAAGAAGAGAAACAGCCAGATTAAGAGACGTAGCAAATACAGATATGACTATTCCTAAATTCAATTCCAATAAATATCCCACATCAGATAGACGCTCAAAAGCAGTAATAATTATGAAAAGAGCTGCAATAATTATTAACACTCCTTCAAGAAGACAAGAGATGTCCTCAATCTTCTGGTGACCATAATTATGACTTTGATCTGGATCTTTTTCTGAAATTGAAATAGAAACAAACATCATTCCTGATGCTAGAATATTAATTATTGATTCAAGAGCATCAGATAACAATGCAACAGAATTAGAGACAAAAAAAGCAAATAATTTGAGTACAAATATTGCAATTCCGCAGGTAAGGGCTATTATTGCTGCTTGCTTTTTTCTCATAATCAATAAGTGAAGACATATTTTGCTTTTAGGTGTTACTAATTATTAAAAATAATTTAATTTTGCCAAAACATATGGTCTATATTTTAACAACTGGGATCAGAGTTATTATAACAAGAATTTCCACTTTGCAATAAAATGGAACCAAGGTAAATACAAAATAAAAGAGCTGGAAAGATATATGGTTCAAACTTTGCTGAATTTTCTTCAAGGATGAGTATATACAATCATTAATACTTCAATGTCTAACTCTTTTCTGTCCTAATTTTCTAACATGATGATTTTTCAAACTACCTTTCTTCCTGGGAGCTCGCTCATAAGCAATAAGGGTCTCACTTCTTAGAATCTTCAGCTTTCTAATTTTATCATGAACCTCCCTAAGTTTCTTCATATTCTCCACATCAATCTTACAGTGAATATCAAATTCACCATAGACTAAAGACCCCTCGGTTACACCTTCAAATTTCATCAAATTTTCAAGAACCTGATGCTCAACCCCATGCTGAACTACCACCAAAATATAAGCCTCCACCTCTTTCTTGTTTGACAAAATAAATCAATCCAAATATAACATAAATTAAGATGAATTAATAAATGATTAACTACCCGAAATTCTATTATAATGAAACACTGATTCATTCAAAATTTTACATTCAAGAACTGATTTTTAACGATTATTTAATTGATTATATTATAGAATTTTTATAAAGAACTTAATCAAGAAAAGATAAGCCAAAAAAACAGTTAGTAAACTATTCTTGATCAAAATAAGATAATAAATTCAAAATATCAGAATTAAGATATAGAATCTTTAATCAAGGCTCGAAATTAAGAAGTTTATTTTTAATCTAAATTATCAAATGAAAATGAGATAAGCAAGCTAAAAAAACAATCTTGGATAAGCTTAACTAATCTAATTTCTTAAAAGTTAGGCTCTATAATAATTAGTTGTAGGGGAATGCAGGTTTGATTGAGGTTTGGATTGATGGATGTTGCTATCCAGTAAATCCTGAAGGAACGGCATGTATTGGATATGTGATAAAAAAGAAGGGATTAACCATAGCTAAAGGTTCCAAAATAATTGGAAAAGGTCAAGGAATGACAAATAATGTTGCAGAATACAATGCTTTAATAGCAGTTTTAGAAGAAATAAGAAAAAGGGCCCTGTATACTGAAGAAATTATAATTAAATCTGACTCTAAGCTTCTTGTCAATCAAATGAAAGGGAATTGGAAAGTAAAATCAAATTTGATCTATCCGCTTTATAGGGAAGCAAAAAAACGTGCATATAATTACAATATCAAATTTAAATGGATTCCAAGAGAGAAAAACAAGGAAGCAGATGAAATGTCAAGAATCGCATTCACAACCTACTCAATAAAAGAAGATTCATCTACAGATGATCAAATAGATAATGATATGATTAAGGATTTACTTACTTTCAAGGGTTTTATTACAGAAAAAGAAGCACAAGAAAAAAAGAAGGCAAAACAAACCAAAGAGACTATGAAAGAGATCAACAAAAATAGGGATACTGTCAGAGTTGGTGAAACTGAAAACCTTATTATTGATAAAGATACAAACCAAAAAAGATTATTATTGTATGGAAAGGAAATCTCCCTTTTATCATTCAAACTTGGAATAAAAAAAGATGAAATCACCAAACTAATCGAGTTACTCTCAAAGGGAAAAAACATATTGGAAAATAGTTAAATCTCAAATTATCTAGTATCGTATTTTGATCTTTTAAATTATTTCAACTTCTTTGCTAAAGGAATAACCTTAAAATCATATTCAGTAGAAACTCTAATCCCAGAATCCTCATAACCCATCTTTAGCCAAAAACCATATGCTTTCCAAGCAACACCCTTAGAGTTTTCAGTAGTGTCAGTTTTTATAACATGAAAACCTCGAGATTTAGCTAAACTTTCCACATACTCAACAAGGGCTCTACCAACACCCTTACCTTGCTCTTTCTTAGCTACAACAATATTATCAATATTATCATCACTCTTAACCGTAAAAACAATAAAACCAATAACCCTATCTTGATCTTCAGCTACAAAAACTTCAAAATCATTATTTAACTTGTTCTCAAAAGCCCACATTTCCCTTAACTTCTCAATTGATGTGTACATGTTATCCTCTGGAACACCAAA
>Ga0111169_124_pt1 | contig 43784 bp, 51 predicted proteins | sample DeeMarSeWOR28_12_FD_80260 | JGI IMG/M metagenome (GOLD analysis project Ga0111169, IMG submission 80260) | Crenarchaeota group-6 archaeon AD8-1 | reverse complement strand
TTCAATATGTGCGCTGTACTGAAAAACGTCAAACCTCAATCTTAGGAAAAAACGAATCAGTACAGACTAAAGCTCCGGTAGTATAGTCCGGTCAAGTATAACGGCCTCTCGAGCCGTGGACCCGGGTTCGAATCCCGGCCGGAGCATTAATTATCAATTACAAAAAATACAGCAATCCGCTTAATTTAGTTGGATATTTTTAATTTTTCAAAAATTAATCTATAGACTTCAAAAGCTGTTTTTTCGTTATTAACATTTTTAATTAGCATTCTACCACTTTTAAATAGACTTACTTCTAAACCGTTATGATCGAAGATTAATGCAAGTTTGGATTTCAATCTCAAATTAAACTCTCTTTGTACAACTTTGGCTAATTCATTTAAATCCAAATTATAAGATATTTTTGGATTAATATTTGCAGTATTTCTACCACAAAGCCAAACAAGTTTATCTGATTTAATCTTATTCATACCTTCCGGTAATTGACAAACAGGGCAATTACTATTTTTGGAGATATCTATTATCGTGAAATACATATCACTAAAATCACACACCAAAAGTTTTCCTTTAAGAGTTGATCCTATGCCAGTGAGAATCTTGATTGTTTCCATAGCTTGCATTGAACCTATTATCCCTGGAGTGGCCCCAATAACTCCTCTAGTTTCACAATTCATCAAATCTTCATCTGATACAGTTGGTAATAAACATTTCAAACAGCCTGTATCAGGAGAAGAAAAAACTGAAAGATTTCCCTCTAAACCTATTGCTGCGCCGAAAACATATGGAATTTTCATCTTCACACATGCACTATTTACTAAATATCTCGTTGACATATTATCCAAACCATCAACTACACAATCAACTCCGTCTAAAAGTTTTTCAACATTATTAGCGTTAATATTATCTGAGTAAGCTTCTATTTTGATAAGAGGATTCATTTTTTTAAGCTGATAAGAAGCAATTTCTGCTTTTGGATAATGTAAATCAGAAGTTTTATAGAGAATTTGTCTATGAAGGTTTTTTATTTCAACAGTATCTTGATCTATAAGTATTAGTTTTCCTACACCTACAAGTGCTAGATAAATGGATGAAATAGTTCCTAATCCTCCAACACCCACAACAGCTACTTTTGATTCTAGTAATTTTTTTTGTTTTGCTACTGTGAATTCTTTCATTGTCATTTGTCTGCTATAAAAATCTGTTATGAATTTATTGCTCTCCGAATTTTCCATCTTAGTTTCAATTATTAATAATTTTATTTGTATTGTATATTTGCTTCTGTTTTAATACAACAACGTTCAAACATCTTTAATTAACAACTTATAAAAATAGTTTGATTTTCAAAAAAAGAAGTGAATAATTACCTATCAAAATTACTTTTAAAATTTCGAAAAAACTATAAAGGGAAATTTATTTTGCTTTAAAATAGAAAAAATATCTTAAAAGGTTTAAAAAAATGAGGCTATCTCCAGGAAAAATTCCCATTGAATTATTAAATAAGATTATTTTTCAGAATTTGGGTTTAAAGCGCAGTGAGGTTGTAGTTGGACCCAAAGTTGGAATTGATGGAGCTGTTATAGATACAGGAGATAAATCGATTATCATCTCAATGGATCCTATTACAGGAGCAAATGAAAATATTGGATGGTTGGCTGTGAATATTAATGCTAATGACATAGCTACTTTTGGAGTTGAACCATCTTTTATTTTTTCATGCATATTGCTTCCTGAAAAAGCAGAAAGTAATCTTATCAAAATCATAAGTTCTCAAATGGATAGAGCTGCAAAAGAATTAGGAATAGCAATTGTTGGTGGACATTGTGAATCAACATTAGGATTAGCCAATCCTATTGTTGTGGGATGTGTTTTAGGTTTTACAGATAAAAAAAAGTATATAACCGCAGAAGGAGCAAAATCTGGAGACAAAATTATACTCACCAAAAGTGCAGGTATCGAAGGTACAGCAATACTAGCAAATGATAAAGAAGAAAAGCTAATGAAATCAATTAGCAATCGAATGGTTCAAGAAGCAAAAAAATTCTACAAAGAAATAAGCATAGTGAAGGAGGCTCTAACAGCTTATAAAATTGGAGGAGTACATGCAATGCACGATCCTACAGAGGGGGGAATCATAGGAGGAATTCTCGAACTTGCAGATGCATCAAAATTGGGAGTTAGAATTTATGAAAATAAAATTCTAATTAAATCTGAAACCGCTGAGATATGTAAATATTTTCAAATTGATCCATTAAGGCTAATAAGTTCTGGCGCTTTATTGTTATCGGTTAAGCCAAAACAAGTATCCCATATTATTGAAGAATTAAACAAGATTGGAATTCCAGCTAAAGTTATTGGTGAATTTTTAGAAAATATAAACCAGAGGGTTATAGTCCTAAAAAATGGTAAAACAGAAGATTTGAGCTATCCTGAATCTGATCATATTTGGAAGGCACTTAAATCATAAAATATTATTTTTGAATTGAAGTGAAAATTGAAGAAACCAAAAAAACATAAAAAATGGGTAAAAAAGAGCAAAGCGGTATGCATGGGAGTATACCAAACCACATCTTACCTCATTAATAGCATGGGATAATCCTTTTTCTTTATTCCAATTTGCTGAGGATTTATAGTGTAAACAATAAAGACCTTTACCTACTATTGCTTTATATCCCTTTTTTTTGATCCAATTTAGAATAAAAGAGTCCTCATACATTTGCAGATGATTGGGTATTTTTATATCTTTTACAGTTTCGTACCGAATTAATGTGTCATGAGTACCGCCACGAATGCTAAAACAATAATTAGCTACAAAATGCTGCAGTCTTACAAACCGCTTATTTCTTACACCAGGAACAACATCAATATTTACACCCCAAATTGCACCAATATCATCCTTAATCTGTTTTTCAGCTACTTTGAACCAATTTTGACTAAGGATGATGTCACTATCAATAAACATAAACCACTCGGTTCTGACAAGACTAATACCTTTTTCTCGAGCTATAGCTCTTGAACCCTCTAAGTTTAAAACCTTAATTTTTTCATATTTTTTTTTCAATTTATTTATAATATTTAGAGTTTGATCAGAAGAGGAACTATCAATAATTATTAAATTTTCAACAGGTACATTAGCATATATGGATTCTATACTTCTCTCGAGCATAAATTCGCTATTCTTGGTAATCATCACGACATCTATAGTTTGCATTTTAGCACTTCTTTTAATTGAGTAAATTTTGTTCTTTGCTAGATTTAATATATAAAACAAAACAGCAAATAAGAAGTTATTTAATATTTAAACATTTAATTCAAGAAAAAAGCAATAATAATTATTGTGATATTTTTTTACGAGTAAATATTTGGTACATGGAATATATGAAATAAAATCCATATGCCATTGTCAACTTTGCTATTATAGAAATTCTTCCAAGTTTTAGGGATTCTGAAATAATTTCTAATCCTCCTTTAATAGTCCAAACTTCTTTTGGACGAAAATGAATACAAAAAGGAGAGTAACATGGAATCGATAAATAGCCTTTCTTAGAGATCCATTCTTTGATATATGCATCTTCAAAAACATGCAGTTCCTTAGGAATTACAATATCTTTAACCAATTCAGTTCGAATCAGTGTATCATGTGTACCTCCGCGGATTTCAAATATTTTTCTTGTTACTAAAAGAAAAAGCCTGAGTGTTTTATTTTTGCGAATTGTGGACCAAACCTCAATCCCCCAAATCAATCCCACATTTTTTTTAATAAGAGGTTTAGCTTTATTATACCATTTTTTGCATAAAACAACATCACTATCCACAAACATAAACCAATCAGTTTTCACTTTTTCTATCCCTTTTTGTCTGGAAGTAGCACGAGTACCAAAATCTTTCAAGATTAATATGTTATCATATTTTTTCTTAAATTCTAAAACTATATTCATAGTTAGATCAGTTGAATATCCATCAACAATTATCAAATTATTGATAGGAATATTTTCATAAATTGCTTTTAGACATCTTTCCAGATAAACTTCACTATTTTTTGTTAACACTATAACGTCTATAAGCATAATATTCATTGAATGTTTTTGTATTAATTAAGATTCGTTATTTTCAAAAAATTTTTGTTAAACAAACTCTTACAGGATTTATAATAGAAAAAAATTATTAATCAAATACAATAAAGGAACGAATCATTAAATATAACCATTGAAATTTTATGATATCATATTTGATTATCTATATATAAGTTCAAATAGATCTCTTAGACAGCCAACATAAATTAATGGTGTTATACAATTGGATTTGAAACTTCGAAGGATTTCAAGAATTGCAATTAATGCACTTAGCCCTAATAAGCCACATCATGCTCAATGGCTGATTACTAGAAAATGCAACTATAGATGTAGAGGATGTAATGTTTGGAAGGAACAGGATCAAAAAGAACTTTCAACTCAAGAAGTTAAAAGAGGATTAGATATTCTCAAAGATATTGGTGTTGTAGAAATTGTTTTATCTGGAGGAGATCCGCTTTTAAGAGAGGATGCAAAAGAAATCATTAATTTTTCAACTGATCGTTTCATTACAACAGTTTATGACAATGGAAGTATGGCTTTAAAAAAAATTGAAGCCCTCAGAAATGTAGATTTTGTAGCAATCTCGATTGATAGTTTGGATGAGAAAAAAAATGATTTCATCAAAGATGTTCCTGGTGCTTGGAAAAGAGCTATGAAAGCTGTGAAGGGATTAAAAGAAGAGAAAATAAACGTATGTGTAACTCCTACAATTTCTCAGTTAAATCTCTATGAGATTTTAGACATAACAAAGTATTTTACAGAAAGGGGGATACCAGTTTGGTATTGCCTTTATTCTTATGATCGAAGTTGCGATGAAAATCAACTTTTCCGGATAGGGAAACCTAATGATGATCTTTTAATTAAGGATAAGCAGGGTATGGTTAAACTATTTGATTCCCTTATTGATATGAGAAAGAAAAACAGCAGGATTTTGATCACTGATAAATTATTAAAAGTTACGCGTAGCCTTTTTTCAGAGGATAAAAGAGTTTGGAATTGTCAAGCACTTAAAAACTTTTTAGTATTAGACCATCTAGGTCGAATTGCAGGTTGTCATAATCAAAATTATGTCGGAACTGTTTTTGATTTGCCTAAAATATGGAACAGTAAAAAGTTTAAGGAACTGCGTAAAACATATAATGATTGCTCTCAATGTAATTATCTTTGTTATATTGCGTATTCTCTTCATGGAAGTCCTTTTGGCAACATGTTAATAGTAAAAGATCAGTGGAAAAACGCGAAATTATTTATATCAAAAGACTGATCACAATTAATTTGAAGAAGAAAAATTCAATTGTTTTCTCAGGTTATTATTGTATTGTTGATTATGAATTCAATATATTTTCATTAAATATTACTTCAAATCTTTTTCTGCAAGGATTATTTTTTCCATTATTAAACAAAGAGCATCAAAGACTTCATTTGCATTTAGTTTTTCTGTATCTAATATAATATGGAATGGTTGAAAATCCTCGCCCAGATTAAATCCATATAATCTTTTGTAAATTTTTTTTGTTTTTTCTTCTTTTTCTTTCAGAACCTTTAAAGCTTTAGATTCTTTTAGTTTATCTCTTCTAGCTATTCTTTCTGTTCTTTTTTTTATTGAAGCAGCAAGCCATATTTTAAATCCATAATTAATTAACCAAGGCATTGTCCAGCTATCCAATAACACATTACCGTTTTGAGCATATTCTATTAGCTTTTTATCAACTAATTCATCAAATGTCAGATCCTGTTCTCTCTTTGCCAAAAAATCTAGCCCTTCTGAACTTTCCCACCATCCTTGAGATTTTGAGTTATAACCCTTTTCAGCAGCCAGAGCTTTAAGTGCATCACCACCAGAATAATATTTTAAATTATATTTGTGGGCGATTTTTTTTGCTAGTGTACTTTTTCCAGTTCCAGCTAATCCTGAAACACATACAACAATTCTTTTGTCTGGAGTTATCTCTTTTTGCTCTTTCTCGCTCATAATAGAGGTCACTCATTAAATCAATTCTAAGAAATGGGTGTAGTCCCTATTATTCGGGATGCGAGTGTCCCAAAAAAGAATGAACAAGCCATGTACCACCAAACCACTGGTATTCCATCCGGAGCAAGTCCGGGAACATAAGCTACTGGAGTACCTCCAAATGTAGGAATCAAGAAAAGATACCATATTATTATGTAACTAAAAGAAATAGGCATTAAAATCATTTGAGGTTTCATTATTTTTGTTTGCATTTTGTTTATTTGAGTTTCTTTTTTCTTCAGTTTTGTTAATAGTTTTTGATCCTTTGCTCTTGTAGCTTTCATCAACTGAGATCGATATTCAGAGATCTCTTTTTGCATAACCCTATATTCATTCCAACCACATAATCGAGTTATTAAGATTCGATTTATTACCATGTTCACAAAAGATATTGCTATAGCAATTAACATAATCACTAAAGTTGAAAGCGGAATTATAGTTATGTCCATTTTTTATTTCTCCTCAAACGTTATCTTTTTGATGCTTTTCTTAGTTCCCTATTAATAACTATTGTCACTCTTTAATTTATTCTCCTAGAACTCGTCTAAAAGCCGGAAACATTTCTGCCGCTCGTTCACGCATCAATAATTCATAATATTGATAAATTATTCCAACCGATAGTAGAATTCCTGTTCCAGTTCCAAAGACTCCTAGATAATCAGATATACCTGCTATTAATCCAACAATTATCCCACCTAAAACAGCAACTACGGGTATATATCGTTTTAGAATTGCTTCTATAGGTCTTCTTGATCGTCTAAATCCTGGAATTTGCATTCCTGAATCCATAAGTTGTTGGGCTACTTTCGATGGCCCTAAACCACCAACTTCTAGCCAGATCATGGAGAAAACTGCACAAAAACCTACTAGAATGCCAAGATATACCGCAGATCTTAAAGGATCTGATGCAACACCTTGTAATGCGCTTGGTGCAGTGACATAGTAGGCCAACCCACCAACTACTTGAACTCCAGTTTCCGTTGAATTAAAATCACCGATTATTTGGAATAGGAGACTAGTACCTGGAGGTGGCTGTCCCATAGTACTCCAAAGTAGTTGGGCAAAGAAGTATATATTTGCAAATAAGGCTGAAGCGAATATTACTGGAAGATTAGAAACGTACAAGAGTTTGATTGGATATTTGCTTCTAAACCCTTTATAACCAGCATAAGTTATAGGTAGTTCGATTCTTACACCTTCCAAGTAAATTATTACAATAAAAGCACCAATAGTAGCTATGAATCCAATTAGAGATGGGTAAACACCTGCACCTAAAATCCAATTTGCTAAAGTTATCTGGCCATTAAGCAATAATGAAAGAGATCCGATGAATAATCCAGTACCTGGGTTAAATGTTTGCCACAAAATATTTTGTGCAACTCCTGCCATAATGAATAAACTTATTCCACTTCCCAATCCCCACCCTTTCTGAACCAACTCATCCATCAACATAACAATTATTCCTGCAAGGATAAGTTGAATGAAGATAATTACTGTTGTAGTAACAGGCAGCGATCCATACATACCGCTTATTATATAAGCTCCTGCTTGAATTCCTGTAAGAAGAATGGAGAAGAATTTGCTAGCTACGGTAAATAAACCTCTATCTTGATGATCGGACATGTCAGCTTGGATAATAGCGGATCCTACTAATAGCTGAAGAATTAATCCTGCTGTAACTATAGGTCCTATCCCCAACTCCATTAAGGTACCTCGATTTGAAGCAAAAATTACTCTGAGAGCTCCAAACTGATCACTAGCTTCTGGAGAAATACCATATAATGGAATTTCAGTCATCACCAAATAGATTATGAGAACTATAGCTGTCCAGAAAAGTTTCTCATTAAAACCAACTTTGCGTTCAGGAACCTTAATTTCAGGGAGTATTCTCGCAAATGGTTTAAAAAAACTTAGAAACCGGCCAGCCATTGCTTATTATTTACTCTCCCTGTTCGTGAGATTGAAGTATTAATTCTCCACCAGCATTCTTAATCTTCTCAGCTGCAGATTTTGAACAAGAAGGAATTTGAACTATTAATTTTTTATTTAATTTTCCAGAACCCAACAATTTAGTAAAACCTAAAGTAGTCAGATTAACAAAAAATTTTCCTTTCTCCTGCTCAACTGATATTTTTTCAGATATTTCATCAAGCCCTGAGATATTAATCAAATTTTCTTTAGAATTAAAACTATGATGCGAAGTGAAACCATGTTTACCAAAATGATTTGGTGCATGGGCAGTAACATAACTCCATAAATGCTTATGGCGACCAACATTTCTGTGCCCTCTAGAACCAGCACCTCGATGCTGACCTACTCTACCCCAACCATGAGTTCTCGAACCTCGCATCTTTCTCGTTTTTCTTAGTTTATGAGGCATGTTTTATTCAGCTCATTTATCAAGATTTAACTTCTTTTGCTTTTCTAAGCTTAATTTGAAGTACACCATTATTATACTTCGTTGATATTTCGTTGGGAATGACTACTTTTGGCAGATTTAAACTTTTATAGTATCTTTGGTTATTTCCCTTTGCTGACAAAGTTAATTTCTGGTCTTTCACATGTATTTTGAAAGTTTCCTTATTAAAACCTGCGATTTCAATAATTAAAGTTATCCAATCCTTTTCTTGAAAAATGTCAATAAGGGGCGAGGGTGATTTCCACTTCCTCTTATTATAAAATTGTGAGGATCGATAATTGGAAGAATAAGTTATTTTTGCAGTATTAAAAGTATTAAGATGAGGAATTCTCAAATTATCCCTATCTTTATTTTCATCTAAATTCCTAAATGATGACCCTTTTTGATTTTTTTTGTTTCTTCGCCATTTAGTACTCATTTTATTCACCCAAATACATTGACAGTTTAAGATTTGTTTTAAAAATGTATCGTAGTATATTAGAAGAAAAAATTTAGATCATCCTTTTTATAAGATCATTAATTTTTTCGCTACGATATCCAGCTTCTCCACCTGTAGCAAAACTTTTCTTGGTTTTCCCCTTAAATCCTTTTTTCGGAGGATGAAGCCTAAAAACTGATCTTACTTTATTTAGCTTACTATACTCAACTTTACCTTCTACAATAGCGTTTGCAATTTCATCTATCGATTCATAACCAAGTTCTTTAGCATAGTCATCAGTAAATTTTTTATTGCCAACAAGTCTTCCCCGTTTCTTGATCATTTCTGAAAGTATTTCTTTTGTTACTTCACCCCAAGTAACATAATTTTGAACACGATATAACATTCCAACAAATGAAGGACGATCATCTATAATAACAGCGTTATGAGTTTTTTTCATTTTTAGCATATCAAGGGTTTCTCTTGCTTCTCGTTTAGCACTTATTGTCCCTCTCATTTTTATTGCAACCAAACTTTTATAACTACTAACTTTTTTTGTCAACTATTTCACCCAATCTTCTTGAGTTATTAAACTGTAGGTTTTTCTTAAAGCATCAAAAACTGCACCCGCATAGGATGGGACAGTTCTCGTTGATCCATAACTTCTAATCCAAAGATCTTTAACTCCAGCTAAGCTTAGAATTGTTTTTGCTACTTGACTAGCTGCTAAACCTAAACCTCTGGGACCGGGAACAATAACTATTCTAACTCCACCACATTTTCCTTCAACTTGGAATGGAATTGAATGGGTTTTACCGCAACTACATTCCCAACTTCCGCATCCACGTTTAACCGGAATTATATTTAGTCTAGCTGAAGCAGCTGCTTTTTCTATTGCAGTTCTCACTTGACTAGCTTTACCTGAACCTAAACCTATGTATCCATCTCGATTTCCTACAGCTACTATTGCTTTGAATCTTGATTTCTCACCAGCATCAGTTTGTTTTTGTACCAAATTTACATCAATTACTTCTTCCTGCAAATCTGGGAGTAGTGAGTTAACAATTTCAGGTTCAGAGATTTTTAAACCACTCAAGAAAACTTCCTCTATTGATGTTACTTTGCCTTCATGAACTAGTTTTCCTAGTCTAGTTTTTGGGATCCATTCTTCACTTTCTCGTTCTCTTTGTTTGTAGCTCATGTTTTTTTATCACCATTATTGAATGAATTAATTATTTCAGATTTTATTTTCGAGAAATATTCAGGCAAATCTTTTGGAGATATTTTTTGTCTAACATATTTTGAAAATTTTCTAGAATATGCATCAGAGTCAGATTCTAAGATAGAACCATATGCTGCAATGTGCAATCCATCTAGTCTTTCTTTAATTATTTTTTTTTCATCATGAGGTATATCAATTCCTGCATCTATAATCCCACATAGTGCTCCAAAAATTTTAGATCCTTTTGAAGGATTAATTAATCCAATATCCAAGATTGCAGATTTCACACCTTTATTCTTAGCTTTAAGACCACAGATTAGACCAGTTAAGTAAGCAGTTGGAATATTTCCAGTTGGAAACTTCCAATCATATCTTTTCTTTAATTCTCGGCTATGGGCAGCAGATACTACCTCATCACCCTTTACTTTGGAAGTTATGATTTGAACTGATACATTCCTGGAAGAGAATCTGGGAACAAGTCTAGGTAATCCTGAGATTACCATAGCTTTGCGAGCATGATAATCAGTTTTTCCCTCTCTTCTTCTCCTTAATTTAACACGATAATTAGAATTACGAGCCATTAACGATTTCTCCATAAATCATTTGTTTTCAAATACCTTTCCAGATCTGCAATTGACTCAAATTTTCCACTCCCAGCAACCATGTAGATTTTTCTATAGGTTGACTCAGTAATGATTCTACTCGATTTTAGTTCACGGAGTCTTTTTCTAAGAGAACGAATTCTTGTCATCCAAGCTTCTTTTTTAGTTATAGTAGCTCTTGGGCTTCCAGTTTTGCTTCCCGAACCCTTACGTCGCCCTTTGCGTTTTTTTTCAATTATTAGTTTTGCTCTAGAACGACTCACCCCTTTTTCTGGCAAAGAAAGTATAACCTTTTCATGAATTAGCTTTCTAATCTCCTCTCGAGTTATGGCTACATCAACATCATCTAATCTCTCGGGATCAATCCATACCCTATTTTGACCCACTTTTAATATTTTAGCTGCTAATCTTCTTTGACTACTGAGACTTGTCATCTTTATTCCTTTTCTCCATCAATTTCATTTTCTTCCAGAATATCTTCTTCCACCTGTTCTGTTGTATCTTCAGTTATCAATTTCTCTTCATCAACAGATTCTTCTTCTTGAGGTTCTTTAGCATACAACTTTACGTTTAAAACATATATATTACGAATTTCAGCTTCTTTCATTAAGTGAAGTCTTTTTCTTTTACCCAAAGTGTGTGCAATACGAGCAGCCTCAGTTTTCGGATCAACACAAGACAGTTCAGTTATATTGTGAACCAATACTTCTCGATAACCCGAAGGATGGAGATACCTAGCAATTTTTTGTCCCTTATAACCAACACTAACAGCTGGTGGCCAGCCCTTAATTTTCCTACGAACTTTATGATCTAATCCACGAGGTTTACGCCAGCTTTCCCCAATTCTTATATATCGCCAACTTTCAGGTCTAACAAAACTTGGTTTTTTATGTTTTGCACGTTTCCTTAATTTTATAGGTTTTTGAGGTGATATTTTCTTTTCAGTCATTATATCATTCCCTCATTTTTTTCAAAAACATAAATTCCATCCAAGAAAACACGTGGATCTTTATTCTTTACCTTGGTTGCTTGTTCAATATTGGCAGCGGTCTGACTTACATTTTCTAAGTTAATACCCTCTACGATTATATCTTCACCTTGGACTTTAACTTTAGTATCACCAATTATCTTTGATTTCCTAGATTGTCTCTCTCCAGTGAAGTTTTCAATTATTATTAATTTGTCCTGAACTTTTACAGATATTGGAAAATGAGAGAAAACAATTTTTAATTTATATGTAAATCCCTTTTCCACACCAGTTATCATATTTAATATATGAGAATAAATAGTGCCTACTAAAGACGCTTCTTTTTTGCGAGGCCATTCTGCCCATACACTAAGTAGTCCGTCATTACAGCTAATTGAAATTGCAGCATGTGAAAAATCCCTAATAAGAGTTCCCTTATTACCCGTAACAGTAACTTTTCTTTGAATGACGTTAATCTCAACACCATCGGGAACTTGAATTGTTTTAGAAATTTCCGGCAATCGCATTAGGTTCCCTCTAATAAACGAAGGCCAATAAACGGCCTCCGATATTTTTTTCTTCAGCAAGTCTATGAGAAATTATACCTTGTGAAGTAGTTACTATCATAATTCCAAAATCTCTTGACGGTAAGAATTTCTTTTCCCAGTTTTCGAATGCGCCAGCTTTTACTGCAAATCTCGGTCTAATAGCTCCACACTTGTTTATTCGACCTAGAAGTTGTACTTTAAATTTTCCAGATCGTCCATCATCAATAAATTCAAATTCGCCTAGATAACCATTAAGCTGCATAATTCTTAATACTTGTCCTAATAATTTAGAGGCTGGGCTAATAATACAATCACGTTTATTTCGCATTTCATTATTTTTAATTGTTACTAAACCATTTGTAAGGGTGTCCATATTACTTTCACCTACTCATACTTGTTAAATCCAAGTCTTTGTGCCGCCTCTCTGAAACAATGTCTGCATAGATACAGATTATAACGACGAATTACTGGTCCATATGATCCACATCTAATGCAAGGGCGCGACCCTTTTCCATACTTTCTTTCTTTTTTCAATTTTTGTTTAGCCATAAACCATCCTTTCCTTCTAAACAATTTCAACCTCTAGAATTTGTTTGATAAAAGCAATTGAGTCATCGGGAGAAAGCAGATGTTTGTTACCAATATGTGTCTTGTGTTTTCTTCTAGTTTTAACCCTATTACCTGGACGATTTATTGACACACAAATATCCATACCAAAAATACCCACAGTGGGATCGTATTTTACACCCACAATTTCAATATGCTCCTTTAATCCAAAAGAGAAATTGCCTTGTTTATCAAAAGAGGACTGAGATAGTTTGTTATCAACAACTGGTAGAACTTTTTTTAGGAAGTCAATTGCAGCTTGTTTTCGCAATGTAACTACACAAGAAATCGGTTCACCTTGCCTTATTCCAAAGTCTCTTATTGTTTTTTTTGCTTTTCTTTTTGCAGGTTTTTGACCGGTCAGATCTAATAAAACATTAAAGGCATTCTCTAGAGGAGATCCTGATTTTCCTACATTAAGATTAACTACGATCTTTTCTATCCTGGGTTTTAGCATTGGTTGTGTTTCCCAAGTTTTGGCTGTTTGTTCCTCAGGCATTTAAAGGCGCCTCCTCTGATAATGATATTTGAGATTTAGTTTTGCCTATTACAAATATGAAATCCATTATTGTTTTATATTGGTGATTTTCGTCATCCTTTATCATAACCAAAGCATTTCGCCGTTTTTTATCAATTGTTTTTTCAATTTCAGTTATTCTTCCATTTTTGCCAATATTTTTTCCACCGATTATAATAGCAAAATTTTCTTTCTTGGTTTCGATTTTTTCAATAAATTCCTTTTCAGGAATACTGAGCTTCAAAACATCAAAGGTTTCATAATCAACTTCTGGAAGCATTTTTGAATCTTTTGATTTAAAAAGTAGATTAGAACCATCATGCAAAGCAAATTGAATGTTTTTATTTTTTAGTATAGTTTTTCCTTCAACTCTAAAGAGTTTAAATTTTGCCTCTTCACTATCAATAGGATTGACAGATAACCCTTTGTGAGAAGGCACAATTCTATAGTGTTCATTAATTTCTGGAAATGAAATTACATCCATCAAACCTACAGGAAAATCATCTTTTAATCTGATTTTACCATCAACACAAACTTTTCCCTGAGTAACTATTTTTTTTGCCTCTTTTCTAGTTTTGGCTAGCTCGAGAATATCACGAATTAGAAGTGATAGAGGTAAACAGTTTTTGAGAGAGTGAGGTCCAGATGAGGGTTTAATAACCCAAGTATATTGTTTCCTTGGGATCGGCCAAAATCTTGGAGCCGGATTTCGTTTTAATCTTCCAGTTTTTCCTTTCGTACCCAAATTTACTTACCTACTTTGTTTTTATTTATTTTTTTAGAGGTTTTCTTAATTGTACTATTGTCCTGTTCTTTATTTGTGGCTATTTTATCTTTCTTTTTCTTTTGCACTTTTTTGTTAGAATTATTCAACTTCAGCTCTTTCTCTGCCTTTTCATCCAGAGAAGGTTTCTCTGATTTTTTAGTTTTTTTATCAACTTTTTTTTCTGCTTCTGCTTGGCTCAGAATTTTTTTCCTTTCAATAATAGCTTTACGCCATTTATCATCAAGTTTTAGCTTTTTTATCATCACTTTTGAAGGATGAATTGGAACAAATATATTAGTTCCATCGACTTTCTCTCGGGTTAATCCTTCAATGAATATTCGATATTGATTTAAATCTAATCTATTTATTTTGCCTTCAAAACCTATATGGTCACCACGAGTTACTTGTACAGTATCGCCTTTGCGAACGGGAAGAGAATTAATAGATTTTGAAGCAATAAGTTCTGGGGAAAGGGGAGCAGCCATTTTTTTTTGGCGAATATGTTGTGGAGCATTATAATGAAGTTTTCTTTGTTTTCCAGGTTTTTTCACAGGCAAATTCTTGGGCATAAAATATATCACCTATACTATTATTCTTGCAGCACTAGCTACTCTAGGCCATCTCTCAGCTGCTTCTCTGGCTACTGGTCCACGAATTTCCGATCCTTTCATTTCTCCGTCAGGCGTAATTATTGCAGCAGCATTATCTTCGAATTGAATCCAAACTCCATCTGTTCTTCGATAGGGTTTTCTTTGCCTTACTACTACTGCTTGAAACATTTTCTTTCGCATTTCTGGTGAACCTTGCCTAACAGATATTGTAATTCTATCACCTACTGTTGCTGAAGGATAGCGTCTAAGTCTTCCTTTGTAACCTATAACTTGAACTAATCGTAATATACGTGCACCTGTATTATCAGCACATTTTAAAATTGTGCCAGGAAGAAGTCCTTTTGATAGCTTAACACCATGAGAAAGCATGCCTTTTGCAACGAGAGCTCTTTGTTTTGCTTTTGCAGCCATTCTACTTCTTCTCCAATTTCTCTACAACAACAAATGAAACAGTTTTGCTTATTGGACGACACTCAGCAATTTTCACATGCTGTCCTTCTTTTACATCTAAGCAAGGAGGATTATGGGAAGCAATATGCCCTCGTCTTTTTTCATATCTAACAAATTTTGGTGAAAATTGTAAGTATTCACGTTTTACAATAACAGTTTTATCCATTTTCGAAGTTACTACAATTCCTTCAAAAACACGACCTCTTACTGAAAGAGTTCCATGAAAGGGACAATTTCTATCCTTGCAGGATTTTTTCGGTTTCTTAAAAGTCAAAGACATTACCATAACCTCTTAATATTTTTCTTGAGGCGATCTTCAGGTCTACCGACAAGAAGATTTCCATCAATCTCGGCTGTTGTTCCATCAAAGAACTGTATTCTAAAAATTGCGGAATTTTTGATTATTTTTTTAATTTTATTTTTATGCAAAATAGAGAAGGTGTTTTTGCTTTCATTTACGATCCTGCCATTGAGGCCTACATAATCAGCATGATTGCTTCGAAAAATTTCAATTTGGCTTCCAATGAATTCCTGTTTTATAATATTGGGGGTTATCTTCACTATTTTATTTCTCCTTTTTAGTTTTTTTCACTTTTTTTTCTTTTTTTGCCCTAATGCCTAATTTATATTCATTTTCAACTGTGAGTATTTGAGCAATAGTTTTACGTAACTCCCGTATTTTTCCAGGTTTCTCAACTGCACCACCTGCTCGAACCATAGTTTTTAATCTAGCTAATTCAATTCTCAAATCCGAGAGATTCTTGAGACGTTCTTTAGAAGACATTTTGCTAATATTTTTCATTCTTAATATTGGCATTATTTTTTAGCCTCTTTTGCAGTTGTTTTTTCAGTTTTTTCGGTTTCTTTGTCGGAACTATTAACTGATTTTTTTAATAATTTTGGATTAGGAACCCCTTAGGAACCTCAACCTTAGGAACCTCAACCTTAGGAACCTCAACCTTAGGAACCTCAACCTTAGGAACCTCAACCTTAGGAACCTCAACCTTTGATGGAATATGGGTTTCTTTTTTTTCTGGAGAGATTTCTTGAATTTTTACTTTGGAATCAGGAAGAGTTTCAATTTTTTTCTCTTCAATAATAGGCATTTCGTCTATAGGCGGAGGTTCTATAATGTTGATTTTATCGGGAAATTGAACATCAGAAGGCATAATTTTTACTCGGACACCTAATATCCCTGGTTTGAGTTGAACATGAACTTCAGCTTTTTTCATATTTTTTAATGCAGGATCGCCACATCTGGGAAAATATCCTGCTCTAAATTTTTCAAACCTTGCTCTTTCAGTTCGCAATTTTCCACTTATTACTATTTCAACTCCGAGTGCTCCAGCATCCATTACTTGGTTAAGAGCCCAATAACCTGCTCTTCTAAAATGAATTCCTCTCTGCAGAGCTGAAGCAACGCGAGAAGCTACAACAAAAGCATTGAATTCTGGAACTTCGATTTCTGAAACGGAGATTTGGGGATTGGGTAATTTAAAATTTTGTTCTAGGGTTACTGCAAGTTCCTTTATAGTCTCTCCTCCACGTCCAATAACTAATCCTGGACGCATGGCATAGATTACAATATGAGTTCCTAATGGAGTTTTAGAAATATCAACTCCGCCATAACCTGCTCTTTCAAGCTTCTTTTGCAAAAATTCATCGATTTCTGTTTTTTTTATAGCCTCAGTTATAAATCTTCTAACAATAGACATTAAAATCCTTCTCCTTGTCTAAGTTTCTCAGTCAATACAATTTCAATATGAGTTGTAGTTTCATTTTTTGGAGAAGCTCTTCCATGAGCTCTTGGAGTAAATCGTTTAATCTTAATTCCTGGATAAGCAGCTGCATGATATATCTTGAGTTCATCCACATCCAAACCTTTATTCTCGGCATTTGCTTCAGCATTTTCAATAACTCGGAGAATTTTGCTTGCAGCTTTTATGGGATATCTACCTGCAAAAGTGTTCTTAAGTCCATGACGATGTGCGACCTTCTTTTTATGTCTCCTAAATGGAACTGGTTTTTCTTTTTTGATGACTTGTCTAAGATATTGTTTTGCTAATGTTAATTTCATTCCTTTTATGGCTGCACATACTTCTCTGGCTGATTTTTGGGACACTCTAATCTCGCGTCCACTGGCTTTCGCTGTTTTTTCAGGATCTAATTCCTCTGCTATTATAGAGTATCCCCATTTTGGCACTTCTTACCTCTCCAATTGTGCAATTCAACAGCGTAAGGGCGATTTATATGGCTTTCCATACCCTGATCTAGTTTTAAACTGATAAAAAGATTCTTTTCTATTTTTGGCAGATTATTTAAAAAAATCTAGAGGGTAATTATTTAAGAATATTTTTTATTTGTTCCTTCGATCTGTTTATTTTCAACTCTTTTGTATTATTAAAGAAAAAGGAGCGGATAACTAATTGAATAATATTGATGAAAAAATTACCATGATGCATGGAGCTGGAGGAACGGTTATGCATGATTTAATCAAAAATCATATTGCAAAATATTTTAAGAACACCAGAAAAGCTGAAGTGCCTCTTGAAGCGATGGATGATGCTGCAGCTATAGGAGATATAGTTTTAAAGAGTGATTCCCATGCAGTTAAGCCTTTATTCTTTCCGGGTGGTAATATTGGAAATATTGCCATATCTGGAACTGTGAATGATATTGCAGCTTTAGGTGCTGAGCCTTACGCACTAGCTTGTGGGGTTATTTTGGAAGAAGGATTTGGCTTATCTGATTTTGATCGGATTTTATTAACTATGCAAAAAACATGTAGTAAAGCAGAAGTGGATATAGTCACAGGAGACACTAAAGTAATTGAAAAGGGTAGCATGGGAGGATGTGTTATAAACGTCTCTGGGATAGGTAAAAGAACAATAGCGACTGAAAATAATCTTAAAATTGTGAGGAGCTTTCAAAATAATTTCAAATCTAGATGGCTTCTTGATTCTAATTTAAGGATAAACAACAAAATTATTCTTTCGGGAACTATAGGTGAACATGGAATTGCAATATTATCATCTCAACAGGGTCTGAATTTTGGTAGCAAAATAGAATCTGATGTGAAACCTCTTAATCTTATTATTCAAAAACTGCTACGGGAAGTAGGCGGAATTGTAGCAATTAAAGATCCAACTAGGGGTGGATTGGCTGATTGCTTAAATGAGTTTGGTGAAAAATCAAAAGTAGGCATCTTAATTCATGAAGAAAAAATACCAATTAGAAAGGATGTTAAAGCTGCATGTGAAATGTTAGGTTTAGATCCCCTCGAAATTGGAAATGAAGGAAAAATAGTTATAGGAGTTATAGAGAATAAAGCAAATCAGATTTTGGAACTTCTCAGAGAGACCGATGAAGGAAAAGATGCTGAAATAATAGGCAAAGTCACTAAAGATTTTGCAGGAGTAGCTATGAAAACTACTGTAGGAGGAAAGAGAATTATCGCTAGACCTGTTGGGGATCCTATTCCCAGAATTTGTTAATCATATAACATAAGTTTAAGTATTTATTTGGAATTCTTCCAGAGATCATTTACTCTTCCAGCTTTTTTTAGTTTCCAATTTCCAAAAAAGTCTTTTTTATAAAAGTGATATAAATTACAGTTTTTGCAGTGCATTATTCTTTTTCCTTTTTCAAAATCAACTTCAAATAATTCTAAAGTTGATTTACAATCAATACAAGTTCCAATATATCTTTTCTCCGATTGATCGCTCATGCTTGATCACTTGTAATTTGATAAATAGCTTTTAACCTTTATACTTTATCAGAAAAATGGAATAGTTATTTAGAGTATAAATTAATTTATAAAAAAGATAGTTCAGAACTTATTGCCCATACTCGACATGTACCCTCACTACTAACCATACAAGCACCTACAGGGTTTTGAGGGGTACAAGTTTTCATAAACATAGGACACTCATTTGGTTTTATTTTGCCAATTATTACAAGGTGGCACTCACATCCAAGCAAGATATCCCTTCCTTGTTCTACTTTAATATCATATTTTTTATTAGCATTATAATTTTCAAATACATCTTTAAGCTTAAGAGCTGAATTAGGTAATCTCCCGATACCCCTCCAGTTTGAGGATACAATATTAAATGCTTTATTCATTACATCTAATGCTTTCAAATTACCTTGCCATTTAACCATTCGAGAATATTCGTTTTCTAGCTTTGCTTCATTTTCTTTATGTTGTTTTAGAAGCATATAAATCCCCATTAGAACATCATTGGGTTCAAAACCTGCTATTACCGTTGGCATACGGTAAACTCTTGGAAAAAGTTCATAGGGTTTTAATCCAATTATTACACTCACATGACCTGGTGCGATGAAACCATCTATTTGTAGGTCACCTAATCCTAAAAGTAGTTCCATAGCTGGCGGTATTAGCCGGTGTGAGACTAAAAAACTAAAATTAGCTGGGGGATTTTTTAAAATTTCAATTGCTGTCGTTGGAGCAGTCGTTTCGAATCCCACTGCAAAAAATACAAATTCTTTATTTGGCTCATTTTTTGCTAATTGAATTGCATCTGATAATCCATACACAATTCTAACATCAGCACCTTCTGATTTTGCTTCTAAAAGAGATTTTTCACTTCCAGGAACTCGCAAAACATCCCCAAAACTAGTTATTACAGCTCCTTTTTGAGCAATCTGGACAGCTTCATCAATTTCCGAAGCAGGAACAATGCAAACAGGGCATCCAGGACCAGCTATTACTTCAATATTTTTAGGCAAAAGACTCCGTAGACCATAATGAGTTATGCTCCATTCATGTGTACCACAAACATGGCAAAATTTTATCAATTCATCCGCAGGTGCTATGTTGGCTATTTTTCGTGCTATTTTTTTGGCTAATTCCGGTTCTCTAAACCTAAATTTCTCTGTCATATAAAAATCAGCTTATATACAATCATTCGATTTCTTTTGACAATATCTCTTTCCATAGTTTTATTGTTTCAAGAGCTTCATTGTCATTTATCGTTTGAATAGCATAACCCGCGTGGATTAGAACATAACCTCCTACCCGGGTGTCAACTAAAGATATATTAACATGCCTTAAAACACCTTGTCCGAAATCAACTTGGGCTGTATCACCTTCAATCTTTACAACAAGAGCTGGAATCGCTAGACACATAATATATCAATCTAAAACGAGGAAAAAACCGTGATAAAATGGTTATGGTTTAAAAGCTGAAAAAGCCTCCTGCAACTGCTTGTCCAAAAGATATTCCACCGTCACCCGGTGGAATCTGTCTATGTACAAGGAATTGTAATCCCTCAGATTCAATTTTTTTCCCAATTTTGCATGCAACTCCACCAGAAAAACCAACATAATCAATATTCTCTTCCTTAGCCTCGTTTATCGCTAATTCAGCTAAACCTTCAGCAAGATATTTATGAACAGAATAAGCCAAATCTTTTTGCGAATACCGCCCTTTATTATTAAAAACATTCAGAAGAAGAGGAGTGGTAAGCAAACTATTGTTCTTAAAAAGCGGTTTTAGATTTAATACATCCTTGCCTTTTATTGCAACAGACTCAAGTTTAATTGCAGGCTCCCCTTCATAAGTCCGTTCGAAGCAGATTCCTAATATTGCAGCTGCTGCATCCAAAACTCTTCCACAGCTAGTTGTTTCTATTGCATTAATTTGACTTTTCATTTGATGTAAAATTAATTTTGCTTCAGTTTCTCCATAAGGCAGATTTTTAGAATTTGTTAATAGCCAATTTGACATATCTATTTCTTTATTCAATATTCCTGCTACTATACGAGTGGGATATCGAGTAGCCAGATCTCCTCCAATCAGAGGTTGTTTTTCCAAATGTCCAATTCTTTTAATCTCATTTGATTTACCAACAGATAGAAAAATTTCTCCACCCCAAGCCTCACCATTAATTCCATAACCATACCCATCACACACAATGCCCACTATTTCATTTATAGAATGTTCAACCATCAATCCGGCAATATGTGAGTGATGATGTTGTAGTTGAACCAAATCCCACCCATTTTTATTTGATAGGTCTTTTGCTATTTGAGTGGTTATGAATTTAGGGTGAAGATCACATACAATGATATCTATTTTACTGTTAGTTAAGCGTATCAAATGATTTGTGGCTTTTTCAAGAAAATTTCTTGTTTCGATATTTTCAACATCACCAATATGTTGACTAATAAATGCTTTATTCCCCGAAAGGATACACGATGTAATATTAAGTTCTCCACCTATTCCCAAAACATTGAGTTTGGTTTTTTCTTTCAGAATTATTGGTTTTGGTGAATATCCTCTACTTCTTCTTATAAAAACTGAATTATTTCCATGAACTCTAAGGACAGAATCATCACAACGATTTGCAATTTTTCGATTATGAAATAGGAAATAATCGACGACTTTGTTTAGCTTTTTTTGAGCTTCTTCGTTATCTTTAATTATAGGTTGATTCGGAGGGTTTGCACTTGTCATAACAAAAGCTTCATCTGAAGTTTTATCAAATAACATGTGATGTAATGCTGTATAAGGAAGCATAATGCCTAAATTATGAAGATTTGGAGCTACCAGAGGTGAAATCTTGGCTTTTGTCTTTTTATTTAGTAAAACTATTGGACGAGAAGGTGATTTAAGAAGTGCTTCTTCTTTGGAATTTATCTCAGTTAAGTTTTTTGCTGTTTCTATATTTTTGGCCATAATTGCAAATGGTTTTGAAGTTCTATGCTTAACTGTACGAAGTCTTTTCAGTGGAGAAATTTTGCTTGAAGAAGAGGCAAGATGAAAACCCCCAAGACCCTTGATTGCTACTATTGATCCTTCAGAGATGAGTTTTCCCGCTTCGTGTATTGGATTTTTTTGATAAAGCAACGTGCCATCGTTTGAAACTAAGTATACTTCAGGACCACAATCAGAACAAGCAACTGTTTGAGCGTGAAACCGTCTGTTTTTTGAATTAAAATAGTCTTTTTTGCATTTGCCTATTAGGGGAAAGGTTGACATTGTTGTATTGACGCGATCATAGGGTAATTTTTCTATTATTGTAAATCTTGGGCCACAATCGGTGCAAGTAATAAAAAAATAGTTATGTCTATGATTTTTTGGATCGCGTAATTCATTGAGACAGCTGTCACATATTGCTATATCTGGGGGAATTATTGATCCAAATAGTTTGGTTTTTAAAGAGCTTTTTTCAATTCTAAAATCTGTGTATTGGTTGTTACCTTTAATTTTAGTAGTTATTATATCATAGATTTGTGCTAATGGCGGTAGGTTTGTTTTTAGCTCGGAGATGAAAGAGGCAATGTTTTTTTGTTTTCCTTCTAGAAGAATTTCTACTCCTGCATCACCCTTATTTTTAACAAAACCATTCAAGTTATGCTTAATTGCTATCCGATAAATAAATGGACGAAAACCAACTCCCTGTACTACTCCTGTTACGTTGATTTTTATGCGCAATTGTAAACCTTCTTGAAATAAAAGAAATAATTATTCTAATAAGATGGCTAATTTCGAGATCATTAATCATATACCTTATTGAATCTTTACTTCTTTCTCATATTTTCTTCTAGTGGAAGAGGTGGCTATAATTAAATAAAACGGTAAGTAATTTTTATAATATTTTAAAAAATATATTTTAGATAAGTTTGTATTCGTTGTCATGCTAGTTTTATTGATATGAGGAAAAAGTAATCTTGGAGAGTATAGGATTAATTTTTTAATTTGATTTTAGCTATTTTTTGTTTTTCCTCATCTTGAAGAATTCTTCTGAGAACTTTTCCCACGGAACTTATAGGTAAATCTTTTCTAAATTCTACTTCTCTTATAGCTTTGTAAGAGGCAACTCTATTATTTACAAAAGCTTTTATTTCTTCTTCAGTAATTTTTTCGTTTTCTTTTAATACTATAAAAGCTTTTGGAATTTCTCCTACAATTGGAGCTGGTTTTCCTATAACTGCACAAATTTTTATTTTTGAATTTTCGTAGATTATATCTTCAAGTTCCCTAGGGTATATGCTATAATCTTTGTATTTAATTAAATCTTTTTTACGATCAGTTATGTAAAAAAAACCATCTTTATCCATTTTTCCTATATCACCAGTCAATAGCCAACCATCTTTGAGCACTAATTTAGTTTCAATTGAATTCTTCCAATAACCTCGCATTATTTGAGGTCCTTTTATGGCTAATTCACCTTTTTCACCTACTGGAACTTCTTTTTCATGGTGTTGTAAATTAACTATTTTTGCGTCTGTATCGGGCAAGGGAATTCCTATGGAACCTATTCGAACGGTTTCCGTTGTATTATCAATAGGGTTACAGTGAGTTACAGGTGATGCTTCTGTAAGACCATATCCTTCAGCTAAAAGTCCTTTTGTTATTTTCATAAATTTCTTTTGCACTTGGGGTGGAAGCGGAGATGCACCAGAAATGCATATTCGAATGCTTGTAAGATCAAATTTTTCAAGATCTTTATTTGTTAATAATATTGAATACATTGTTGGTACTCCGCAAAAAACTGTGATTTTTTTGCTCTGTATAAGATGTAATATTTTTTTAGGATCAAATTTAGGAATTAAAACCATTTTTGCTGCCGATGCAATTGGCACAGTCATGCTTGTTGTCATACCATAAATGTGAAAAAGCGGTAAGGCAGTCAAAAAATTTTCAGATGCAGGTTTTGCTTTTATCCAAGTTTTAAACATTAACGTGTTTGAAACCAAATTAAAATGGGTTAACATAGCACCTTTAACTACACCTGTAGTTCCGCCTGTGTATTGCAAAGCTGCAAGATCAATTTTTGGATCAATTTTTATGGAAGGAATAGTTAAATTCGAATTCTCTAGGATTATCTTTTCAAAACACAAAATATTATGCTTATGTATAATATTAATTTCAGAAGCATCAACACTAGGGAAATTCCAAGTTGGTTTTGCAAGTATTACATTTTCCAATTTAGTTCTTTGACTAACTTTTTGAATAATTGGATAAAGAGATTCTAATGTTATGATAATTTTTGCTCCCGAGTTTACAAGTTGATATTTTACTTCACGTTCTCTATAAAGTGGGTTTATTGAGGTAACAATAGCTCCCAATTTTAATATCCCAAAATAAGCTATGATAAATTGTGGATTATTCGGAAGAAAAAGAGCTATTGGGTCTTGTTTTTTCACGCCAAGTTTTCTTAATCCTATTGCAAATTGATCAGAAAAAATATTTAATTCCTTGTAGGTAATTTCATTATCTAAATAATCTATAGCTATATTATTAGGATATTCTTTTGCTGTTTTGATTAGAATTTCATGAAGAGATATTTTAGGATAGACAATTTCTTTAGGCATACTAGAAGGCCAAATTTTAAATACTTTTTTTTAATTTATGGGTTATATTTTTTTGGTTTATTGATTTTTAAATAGAATTAGAAATTAAGAATAGCAATACTAAATGTAATGGATAGTAAAAGTAAAAGAAATATTTCCTTATTATATAAAAGAATGAATGATTAGGAATAATAATTTCAAATTTCAATCTATTTGTAACATGCAGAAGAATTATTGCTAATGCTGCTAACGAGAATATTTGGATTTTTGCTTGAATATTAGATTCGAATAAGAATAAGCTGTTTAGAGCCAATAAAGCTAAAATCCCAGTTTTTTTGTTATCTAATAAAATGTCCATAAACAGTATTGTTAATACTCCATAAAAAGAACCTTCAAAAATAGGGAGTAATGATAAAACTAGGGGAATAATGGCAATATAATTTTTCTTTTTAAAAAAATAAATTGTTAAGGCGCCTAATAATAAAGAAAAGAAGATATTTAGTCGTTCAAAAGGTTGAATATTAAAAGCTAGGTAGTATGGAATTTGAGATATTAACCCAAAAATGAGTAATGTGATAAAATATTTTTTTGGTTTTTTTGTGCTTCTAAGTCCTATAGCTATTAAATATCCAAAAATGGGAAAAGCGAGTCTCCCGATAATTCTAAGAAAAATGAACTCGGGATATAATATTACTCCAATATGATCTATTGTCATTGATAAAATGGCAATTATCTTAAGGATATCTCTACCGAAGTCAAATTTCACTTGTGAACACAAATAAATCGGATTAGAACATTTAAGATAAAGGTTTTACTATAATCTCATTATTAAATAGTTATTTTAAAAAAAATCAAGATAATGATTTTAAAATAAATTAAAAAAATTAGTTTATTTTTTTTCTGATAGAAATTTGTGCATTGCTTTGGCTGCTGTTTTTCCTGCTCCCATCGCGCTTATCACAGTAGCAGCTCCAGTTACTACATCTCCTCCTGCATATACGCCTTGGATGCTTGTTTTTCCATTCTCATCGACAAGTATCGTACCACGTTTTAGGTTTACTTCAAGACCAGTAGTAGTTCTTTGAATAATGGGATTTGGAGTTTGCCCGATCGCTATTATGACAGTGTCTGTTTCCATAGTAAATTCGGAACCTTTCATTGGAATTGGTCTTCTTCTACCTGATTCGTCTGGAGGTCCAAGTTCCATTGCAATACATTCCATGGATTTTACCCAACCTTTTTCATCCCCATTAAATTTAAGAGGGGCAGCAAGGAATTTACAAACAAGGCCTTCTTCTTCGGCGTTTTCAATTTCTTCTTGCCTTGCTGGTAACTCATCACGAGATCTTCTGTATAACAGACAAACTTCCGCACCTAAACGCATTGATGAACGAGCACAATCCATAGCAACGTTGCCACCTCCGATAACTACAACATGTTTTCCTATTCGAACTGGTGTATCATATTCTGGAAAATCAAATGATTTCATTAAATTATTTCGGATTAGGAATTCATTTGCCGAATAAATTCCTCCTAGATTTTCTCCTTCAACGCCCATAAATCTAGGCAATCCAGCACCTGATCCAATAAATACCGCATTAGTGTCTGTTTTCAGAAGTTCAGGAATAGTATGAATTCGGCCAACTAAATTTCCTACTCGCAATTCTACGCCTAGTTTTTCAATATATGCTACTTCATTCCTTACAATAGCTTTAGGAAGCCGAAATTCAGGTATGCCATAGATTAAAACTCCACCGGGTAAGTGGAGAGCTTCATACATAGTCACTTTATGACCTAGTTGTATTAAATCAGCTGCAGCTGTGAGTCCTGCTGGACCAGCACCAACTACGGCTACTTTTTTTCCTGTAGGTGGAGCTTTTTCAGGAATTTGAAATCCATGATCTCTTTCCCAATCAGCAAGATATCTTTCTAATCGTCCTATACTAACTGGATCCCCAATTTTTCCTAGAACACATTTTACTTGACATTGCTCTTCTTGTGGACATACTCTACCACAAACAGCAGGAAGTGCATTTTTCGATTTTATTGTTATTATGCCTTCAGCATATTTCTTTTCTTTAATACATTTTATAAACTCGGGAATTGGCACTTCAACTGGACATCCATCAACACATTGGGGTTTTACGCATTGTAAGCAACGAGCAGCTTCTTCAAGTGCTTGTTCCTCAGTGTAACCCAAAGCAACTTCGTTAAAATTCTTAACCCTAACTTTGGGATCTTGCTTTGGCATTTTTACTTCTTCTTTTTTGATTTTAGGTTTAGGCTTTCTTTCTGTCACATCTACAACCTCCTATATTTTTTTCCCACATAAGGGAAGCTACTCTTTCTTCGGGTAGGAATAACCGTTGACGTTGAACTAGTTCTTCAAAATCAACTTGATGTCCATCAAATTCTGGCCCATCAACACATCCAAAAAGCATTTTTCCTCCAACTGTAACACGACAAACACCACACATGCCCATACCATCCATCATTATTGGAGTGGTTGTCACAATTGTAGGAATTCCATAAGGTTTTGTTATTTCACTAACTTCCTTCATCATAACAACAGGTCCCATAACAACACAATGATCGAACTTTTCTGTTTTTAAAATTTCTTTTAAGAAATCTAGACCTTTATATCCAATAGATCCGTCATCAGAAGCGGTATAGATCTTATCGCTTAGAGTTTTTGCTTTTTCTTCCATAAATAATTCTTCTTTTATTCGTGCACCTAAAATAGTAGTAACTTTGTTGCCTGTTTGCTTCATAGCTTTTACTTGTAATAAAAGAGGAGCAATAAATACGCCTCCTCCTATACATAAGATCTTTCCAAAATTTTTGATTTCTGAGGGATTTCCTAGTGGTCCTGTGACGTTTTCTAAAGTGTCCCCAGCTTGCATCTGACCAAGTTCTTTTGTTGTTTTACCTACTTCATGAAAAGCAAAGGATACTGTTCCTTTTTCTCTATTATAATCACAAATTGTTAAGGGTATCCGCTCACCTTTGACACTTATAATAACTATTAGAAACTGGCCAGGTTTTGCTTTTGCAGCTATATCTGGTGCTAAAACCTCAAACATCTTTGTTTTTGGAGCAAGTTCCTCAGTAGAGATTATTTTATAAATCATTTTTCTCCTCCTTTGTAACACAACACATAGGGATAACGGATAATTTTTGGTAAAAGTCGTCAACTTTCTTTTTAAGCTCATCGGCACATCTTGGCGAAGTTTCATAATATTGAAAACGATCAAGTAAATCCATGTTCTTTAAAACTTTTTTTAAAACATCTAGATTTCGCTCTGCCACATCTCTGCCTTCTTCAAGTTTACAATCTTCAGAAGAACAAACAACACCCATTACTCCATCAAATCCACATTTTAAAGCATTAATAACATGTACTGGATCCAAAGCTTTAAAACAGGGAATTTCTAAAACCATTGCATTTTTTCCTGAAAAAACACTATTTGGATCGTCTAATGCAGAAAATTCTGACCACTGACAAATAAAAGCTAAGAGTCCAGGTTTATTATTATCAGATTTAATCCTAGCTGCTGCTTTTGCATAACGTTCAATAACTTCTTCAAACTCAAAACCCTTCACTTCTATAGCTTGATGAGGACAAACTAAAGCACATGCACCACATCCGACACATTCTTCTTCGATTATAGCTGGTGTTGCAAAAGGTTCTGCTTTAATAGCTTCATAAGGACAAATAAATACACATTTATCGCAACCCACGCATTTATCCGTATTATATACGGCTTTTCTAGAGAATTTTACTATTGTTAGTGTATTTTTATCGTATCCAAGTTGTTCAAGTATGTTTTTACTTAATTGAATCCTTCTTGTGTTTATTTTTGTGCCTTCTTTATATCTGCAGAATTTATCTTCACATTGTATTGAGAGGATATTCTTAATACCTGAGTTTAAGGTTTTAAAAATAAAATCAGTTGGAATTCTACCTGAACAAGGTAGTCTTAAAGGAATATAATTTTCAACTTTAATACCTTTATCTGCAAATATTTCTTCGGTTTCACAGGTTGAAGGGGAGTTTCCTCTACACATTAAAACTAATGTTTCACTGGGATTTTCCTTTTTTGCACTTTCAACATAATCCAAAAGATGCTCATAATCATAATAGTTCATATCTATTGCTGCTACAGGACAAGCACTCGAACAAATGCCACAAACTTGACATTCTTGAATATCAATTGCAACTTCACCTGATTCAGAATCACGTTTTATTGCATCATAAGGACAAATGGAATAACAAACACCACATCTACTACAAAGATCTTGGTTAATGTTTACTACAGCTAGACATTCTTCACTCATTATGAAAGTCTCCATTTTTTAGGTTTTTTGAAGCTGTAAGCATACTAGCTAAGCCTATGAAAGCATGAAAAAGGGTTTTTAATGATATAATGTTTTCCCTCTATTTTCGATAATACGGTCGTTTAATGTAGCTATAAGCTTCTAGCGCGGCTGTTATACCTTGTCCAACCGCAGTACCGATTTGTTTTACAGGTTGATTTGTAAGGTCTCCGGCTGAAAAAACCCCAGGAACATTGGTTCTTTGGTATAAATCAACTATAACGTGTCCTTTGTTATCTAATTCAATACCTGTATTTTGGGTTATTTGATTATTGGGAGCTTCGCCTATTTGTACAAAAACTGCATCAACAGGAATTTTTTTCTTTTCCTTACTTTTATTATTTATCACAATGGCCGCGTTTACGATTTTTACTCCTAATATTTCTTGAAGTTCCGTGTTCCATAATATTTTTACATTTTTTTTGGATGTTATCTCAGTTATTAGAGTTTGTTCAGAGCGAAAAGAGTCACGTCGATGAACTACTAAAACTTCAGATACAATATCTGATAAATACAAGGTTGTAGTGGCTGCAGTATTCCCTCCACCGACAACCATTACTTTTTTTCCTTTGAATAAGGGACCATCACATACTCCACAATAGCTAACACCTCTTCCTTTGAATTCGTTTTCGCCTTTAACCCCGAGAATTCGGTAATGTGATCCCGTTGCCAAGATTATTGCTTTGCAATGATAAGAGGTTGTGTTTGTTTCTAAAATTCTATTTTTCTCTTTGATTATTAATTTAGTTGCTGACTCTAATTCATGCACTGTAACTCCAAGTCTTCTGCATTGAAGAACCATTTTCTCAGCTAACTCTCTACCATCAATTTTAATAAACCCGGGATAATTCTCAACAATTGGTGCATCAGCAGTTGTACCCCCAGCCATTTTCTCATCTATTATAAGAGTTTGCAACCCACTTCTTGCTGCGTAGATTCCAGCAGCTAAACCTGCAGGACCAGCCCCAACGATTACGAGCTCCCATTCTTGCATATTAATTCAAGTCCATTAATCAAGTATTTTGATATTAAGAAATTTATGAATGATTCGGATAAAATAATACAATTGTGAAATTAATATCTGAATATTGTGAGATAGATAATTTTCAATTAAAACATAGAGATTATAATTAAGCTTGGAAATCAATAATCGTTGTGATATAGGATGTTAAAGGAAGCCTGGAAAGTTGCTATTGAAACATTAAGTCTGATAGAAATGCAAAAGCTTAGTGAGCAAATGGCTTTTGCAAAAACTATTGAAAAAATACAGGCAAAAAATCCTAATTCAATTAGATTAGCATATTCGCTAATTATCGAAACAATAAGACGTAAAAATCAAATTGATAAATTTATCAATCATGTTCTTAACTCAGAAAATATCAATAAATTAAGTTTTGATTTATGGTCATTTTTGCGACTTTATATTTACCAGACAAGAATAACAAAAAATTGGTCCAAAATTTATTTAAGAGAAGCTGAGAAAATAGCTGATCTTGGAAGATTTATTTTTGGCTGGAAATTTTTTAGACAAATTGAGTATATTTTAGGTTTTTTACTAACTCAAGAATTATCCGTAATTTTCGAAGGAGCAGATGATTTAGAGAGAGAGGCCCTTCAATCATTTCACCCAAAATGGTTTGTTAAATATATTTTAGATCTTTTGGGAAAAAAACAAGGGTTAAATTTTCTTCAAGCAAATAATGATCAGCTACCAACTTATCTTAGATTGAATACAATTAAAGGATCAGAGAGTGAAATTCTAAATAGCCTTCATTATGAAGGGGTTGAATTAAAGAAAATTAAATCCTTAAAATGTATTTATGAAGTCTTATATTCAAAGCACGCATTAACTAAGATTAATAGCTTTAAGAAGAGGCTATTCTATATTCAAGATAAAGCAAGTTCTTTTGCAGCTGAAATTGCTGATCCAAAACCAGGAAATATTGTATTAGATGTTTGTTCGGCACCTGGAACTAAAACATCATATTTAGCACAACTTATGAAAAACCAAGGTATCATTTATTCAATTGATTATTCAAAAAGAAGAACTAAGATTTGGAAAAATGAAATGAGGCAAATGGGAGTAAAAATCGCTTTTCCAATAATAGCTGATGTATGCATTTCATTACCTCTTGATGTCTCAGCGGATATTATTGTTTTAGATCCTCCCTGCACAAGCACAGGAGTTTTCAGCAAGCAACCATCAGCAAAGTGGCGCATTACAATGCAATCAATTAAAAAAATGGCAGATATTCAATGGCAGATATTATCTAAATGTGCTTGCAAAGTTAAATCCGGAGGAACAATAATTTACTCCACTTGCAGTGTTACAATTGAAGAAAATGAGGATATTATTGGAAAATTCCTGAAAAAATATTCGGATTTTTACCTAGCTAATATTGAGCCTAAAATCGGTCTTCCTGGTCTAAAAAATTTGGATAAATGTCAACGCTTTTATCCAAATATTCATAGGAGCAATGGTTTTTTTGTAGCGAAACTCATCAGGCAATAATTAATTTTAGATAACTTAGGATAACTGCCGATTATTTTCTAGTGCACAGAGAATTTCTAGAATTATTTTTGAAGCTGTAATAGCTGATATTCCATTATCATAAATAGGTGTGACTTCTACAATATCAAAACCAATAGTTCGGTTATCACATAATGAACATACTATATCAAGAAGTCTATATGTTTCGATTCCTTCAGGTTCAGGATTCTGAACTCCGGGAGCGTATGCAGGATCGAGAACATCCATATCCACTGATAGGTAAATGTTATCATATGATGATATGGCTTTTTTAATTTCATTTTTTACTTCATTACATCCTTTTTTTCTTATTTGATTTGACGTTATAATTTCGATTCCATTTTTTTTTGAATAATTTAATTCTTCCTCGCATATTGCCCGGGTTCCAACTTCAATGATTGTTGCTGGTTTTATATTTTCATTTATTAATCTCATGAATGTAGTATGAGAAAGATTTAATCCCAAAAATTCTTTTCTCATATCTAGATGAGCATCAAATACAACTAAAGCAGTCTTTTTGGATCGCGATTTAAGTCCTTTAAGTACACCTAAAGTAAGAGTGTGCTCACCGCCTATTGTTATTGGCAATTTTTCTTTTTCAAAAAGCTCTCTGCAAACAAGACTTAACATATCAAGAGTTTTCTTTGCATCACTAGATACATGCAAATCACCTAAATCAATTAAGGGAAGATTTTCAGAGTCAAAATTCGAACGAAAACTAAATGTTTCTATATTAAGGGAGGCTTGTCGAATAGCATTGGGTCCAAATCTAGCCCCTGTTCTATAGGTACTTGTTGCATCAAAGGGAACTCCAAGTATCACATATTTTGATTTCTCTAAAGGTCGCTGAATACCATTAAAAACATTTGACTGTGAAACATAAAGGTCAGCATTGCTCATGATTTTTTCTATAATAGTTAGTTAAGAGTTGCTCTAAACCTTTTTGTTTTTTAAAAGAGTTACAATAACTTTTTCATTTGAGTCAATAAATTGTTGATCTGCTGGGATTTCAATAAATCCATCAGCTTTGGATAAAGTGGTTATAGCTCCTGACATTCCAGACTTGATCGGATAAGCTATGAGTTTTTGATTTTTATCTCTAGAGAGCTTGACTGTTACATAGGTCTTTCTACCTTTCGCTGAAAACAATCTGGATCCTAATGTAGCTATAACCTTTTTTTCTGAGATTAATTTTCTGCCAGCAATTCTTTGAATAATAGGACTAACAATAAGATAAAAAACCAACAATGCAGATGCGGGATGCCCAGGAAGAGAAAACACTGGTTTGTTTCCTATGACCGCAACTGTTGTGGGTTTTCCTGGTTTCACAGCGATGCCAGATATAACAACACCTGGTTTACCTAAAGAATTGATTACTTTAGGGGTATAATCTTTTGGACCTACAGAAACTCCACCTGAAGTTATTATAATATCTGAAGATATCAATGCTTTTTTCAAAGTTTTTCCAAGTTCGACTTCATCATCAGGTACAACTCCTAGAATGATTGGTTTTCCTCCACTATCTAATATAGCGGCACTAAGACTGTAAGCATTAATGTCGTAAATTTTTCCAGGTATCAAGGCTTTTCCAGGTTCAATTATTTCTGCACCTGTTGAAATAACCGCAATTGTTGGTATTTTAAATACTTTGACAGAAGTAAAACCTAGTGCGGCTATAACTCCTATATCTGAAGCTTCTAGAATCTTACCAGCTTTAAGAATAATTTCGTCTTTTTTTATATCAGCACCTTTCTTCATTATATTCTCGCTTTGAGTTACTGCGCGATAAATAAAGAGTCGATTTTTTTGCTTTTGTGTATTTTCAACCATAACTACAGCATCGGCACCTATAGGAATAGGAGCTCCAGTGACGATTTCAGTTGCTTCACCTTTTTTAAGTTTAATTTTTGGATAAATTCCTACTTTGACTTCACCAATCACTTTAAGTTCAATTGGACTGATTTCTTCTGCTGCAAAAGTATCCTTTGCAATTACTGCATAACCATCGACGGTTGATCGGTCAAAAGGTGGAATGTCCATATTTGAAATAATATCTTCATATAAAATTCTAGAATAAGCATCAATTAAGGAAATTTTTTCATTACCCAACGGTTTTGGATTAATCTCGTTAAAAATCAATTTCTTTGCTTGATTATAAGTCATTAGTTCTCTAAACATCTTTTTCACTTTCCAAAGGTCCAAATAATAATACAGATACAATTTCTCCTTTTCTAACACCCTCTCGATTTGCTGGAACTATAACAAATCCATTAGCTTTAGTTAGCGATGAGATAATGCTTGATCCTCGAGCACTAATTGGTTCTACAAAGTTTTGGCCATTTGTTTTAAAAACTCTAACTCGAAGATAAGTTTGCCTTCCTAGTCTTGTAGCTGCTTTTCTAATTAATGTTCCTTTGATTATAACTCGATCATCAATATTTAATCCAATCATTTTGAATAAAAGGGGCTTCATAAACACTTCAAAGCCGACCATTGCAGCAACTGGATTTCCTGAGAGAATAAGGATCGGTTTTTTCTCGACTATTGCTAAACCCGTTGGCATTCCAGGTCTTAAGGCTATCCCATGAACTATAACACCAGGAGTCCCAATTTTATTGATTACTTCAGGTACAAAATCTAATTTTCCAACGCTGGTTCCACCTGTAGTAATAATGCAATCACAATTTTCCAGAGCTAATCTTATTTTATCTGAAATATTTTTTGGATCGTCTTTTGATATTCCCAAATCTAAAATTTTACAACCAAGTTCTTTGCATAATCCTGCTAACATGACTCTGTTTGACTCAAAAATTTGACCTTTGGAAGGAGATTCCGTTAGGGGTACTAGTTCATCTCCTGTTGCTAGAATACCTATCATTGGTTTTCTGGAGACATTAACTGATTCGTAGCCTAATGCAGATATTAAAGCCAAATGTTGTGGTTTTAAAAGGGTACCAGATCTAATTGCTAATTCTCCTGCTTTCACATCCTCTCCTTTTTTTGAGACATTTGCACCTTTTGGCAATTGAATATAGACCTCTAAATGAGATTTTGTTTTTTTTGTATTCTCAATCATTACCACAGTATCAGTATTTTTAGGAATCGGATTTCCGGTCCAAATTGGAAAGGCTTGCGGATAAGAAATCGTATTGATACCGGGTAGCTTAAATTTTATAGGTTCAAATTGTGATGCTCCAGCAGTATCAGTAGATAGAAGAGCATAACCATCAACAGCTGATTTGTCAAATCTAGGTAAGTCTTCTCTTGCAAAAATATCTGAAGATATTACCCGATTTAAAGCTTCATTAACTGAAATTTCCAATTCTTCACATTTTCTAGGATTTAAAATAGTCAACCATTTCTTCAAAGCTTCACTTGGTATTGTGAGCTTTTTAAATCCCTTCAATCTTGCCAACAGATTTCACAGGAAATGATAAGTACTTAAAATAAAAAATGTATCTCATATACTAAAGCTTTAATGTTAATTGAAGAGTATCTCGCATTTCTATAGCATCATAATCAAGCAAAGGGGTTTCGCATATTATCACTGGATGCATTTCATATTCAGAAATTAGCTCAGATAACAATCTAAAATCAGGACCAAAATCACTATTCCCCAAAATATGATGACGTTTTTCACCTTTTTCAGAGAATTCAACTTTGGAAAAATGACAATGCATATTTCTTAAAGCTTTAGTACCCAATCGATATTCAATTTTGTTGAAGATATCACGAAAATCACTTTTTTCCTTAAAGCTTCCTTTTCCACGTGCATGTAGGTGCCCCCAATCTATCACTAATTTAGTTTGTTTAATTGTCTCGCAGATTGTTATAATTTCTTCTAGTGATCCAAATTGTGAGGCTTTACCCATAGTTTCAGGCCCAATAAGAACATCTTTTATTCCATAGCTTTCCATTAATTCTACTATATTTTCTAATTCTCTGATACATTTTTTGAGTGCAAAACGTTTTTCCAGTTTGCCATAAAAACCTGAATGAAAAACCAAGACGTATGCATTCATCCAATGAGCTGCCTGAGCGCAAGCAATAATTCTGCGTTTGCTTGCTTCTACAATTTCTTTTTTTCCAAAAAGGTTAAGATAATAAGACCCATGAATGCTTAATATTACATCATTTTCTTTAGCTCTAATGCCTAATAATTCGGCATTTTCCTTTTTTATTTGAGCTGTTTGACCCCATCTAACAGCTGGATACTCAAAGGCATCAAGTCCTTCTGCATGCAAAAGCATGGGAACATCAGATACTGTTTCTATTAAAGTTTTGAATCTATCTGGAATTCCAGCTGGGCCAAAACGTGTACGATCCGCCATGAAGTTCACTTTGCAAAGATGGATGAATGTCAGAGTAGTTACACAGATTAAAAAATTTGATCCTATATAAAAAATAGATAAAAGATAAAAAAGATAGTATTCATGTTAAGTTCCGAATAAAATCTGACTAATTGAAGGAATAGTAACATAAAAGTGCGTAAATACAGCAGCTATTAATATCATAATACTAATGATCAATAGACGATTCCATTGCTTCAGCCAATTCAAGACTTCTTCGAATAGAACTCACTATGAGTGGGATTAAAACTGGAATGTAATTACGAATTTTTTTTAAAAAACTTCCTTTTTCCATCTCCAAACCTCTTGCTTTTTGAGCATCCATTATAGTTTGTGCCTCTTCAGCTAAAACTGGAACGAAGCGTACAGCTGTTGTAAAAGCAAATGCAAATTCGTAAGGAACATGAGATTGTTCTAAAGCCAATCCAAGATGGTCTGGAGAGGTGGTTAAAAAGAAAACGGAAAAAGATCCGGCTAACACAATAAACCGTAGAGTCATGGCGATAGCAGATTCAATTTGATTCGCAGTTAATGAATATCCTGAAGTGAAATAGCTTGAAGCAATGTTTACTATGAATATAAAAAACGCTAGAAAGGCTGCTCCACGTAATGACCTGAGCCATTCTTTTTGCACATGCGCTAATAGAACAAATGGAATAGTCATCAAAAAAAGGGTTAATAGAACTATAATTTGATTAAAGAGAATAGCTGAAAAGAAAATTACGATAACATAGAAGAATTTTATTCTAGGATCAAGATTGTGAATTGGAGAACTGACCTTACGAAATTTTAACCCATCAAAAACGCTCATTTCTTTTTCTCCAAAATTTGTATCAAGATGTTTTTAGCATCATAGATGTCAATAATGTTTTGGGGAAGGCCAAAACAGGAGAGTTCTTGAAATATTTGAGCAATTTGGGGTAAAACAATAGATGATTTTGTCAATAATTCTTGATTGGTGAGTATGTCTGTACCCTTGCCATCAGCAATAATTTCACCATCTCTCATTAGCAAAACTCGTGGATTACATTCAGCTACGAATTCCACATCATGAGTAACCATCACAATAGTTTTTTTTTGAGTCTGCATTTGAATAATAAACTGACGCAAATTCTCTTTTTGTCTATGATCTTGACCGATTGTAGGTTCATCCAAAATCAATGTGTTGGGATTCCATGCTAACACAGACGCTAAAGCAACTCTTTTTCTTTCACCTCCACTAAGAAGAAAAGGAGAAGTATCGCGATATTGAGATAAACCTAAAAGATTCATAGCCCAATCAATTCGCTTCTTGACAACTTCTTCTTTAAAGCCAAAATTCTTTAATGCAAAAGCGATTTCTTCTTCAACTGTCTCACTGAAAAGCTGATGATCTGGATTTTGAAAAACAAAGCCTATATTTTTTGCTAATTCAGCCACACTAGTTTTAGTAGTTTCAATGCTATTTATTTTCACAAATCCCCTGGAAGGTTTTAGTAGTCCATTAAAATGTTTAACAAGGGTTGTCTTTCCAGCTCCATTTTGTCCCATTATAGCAACAAACTCACCATCTCTGATGTTTAGCGAGATTCCTTTTAATGCCTCGACATTGCTTGGATAAATAAAATGAAGATTTTCAACTTCAATCATTTTGCTTTCAGCTGCTCCTTTAAGAAATTCGCTAATTCTTCTGAACAAAGAGGGATTTCATTTGAAAGAGCTATTTTATCCTCCAATAATTCTTGGTAAAGAAGAGTAGCTTTTGGAATTCCTACTCCAAGAAGTCTAGTCTCTTGGGTGTTCAATATTTTTCTGGGTTTTCCATCAAGACAAATTTTTCCTTGATCCATAATTATTATTCTACTAGCATATTTTGCTGTTAAGTCCAATCTGTGTTCAACTAAAACAACTGTTATTCCTAATTTTTTATTCATTTCATAAATTATTGAAAATATTTTCTCTGCACTTAAAGGATCTAGAAATGAAGTAGGTTCATCCAAAACAATTAGTTTAGGTTGCATCGCTAGAACTGATGCAATTGCAACACGTTGTTGTTGTCCTCCCGAAATTTCATGTGGAGATCTTTCCCTTAGATCATAAATTTCTACTTGTTTTAAAGCCCAATCGACTCTTTGGCGAATTTCTTCCCTTCTCATTCCAATATTTTCTAATCCAAAAGCAACGTCCTTCTCAACAGAAAGAGCAAAGAGTTGATTTTCTGGATTTTGAAAAACTAATCCAACATTTTTTGCCATTTCATGGGTTTGCTTTTTCAAAGGATTTAATCCTGTTACGATTATTTCTCCTTTGATTTCGCCCTGGTAGAAATTGGGAATAAGTCCATTAAAACATCTGCAGAGTGTTGTTTTTCCACATCCACTAGGACCGGTTATTAAAACAAATTCGCCCTTCCTTATTTCCATCGAAATATTTTTTATAGAAGGGAATTTTCCTCCTGGGTAAGTGTATGTAAGATCTTTAGTTTCAATTATGGACATGTTTCTTGCCTGTTTTAATAAAGCATCTTTTTTAAATGATGTTATAATTATTAAGTTAGATTTGTTAAAATTTTTCTTATTATTGCTAAGCACTCGTTTAGTGAATCTTCTATTTTCCCTGCGCCATTTACACCTGCCGCAGAAGCATGACCACCACCGATTCCTGAGAGATAATCACCTAAAGGTTGTGCGATATCTTTTCCTAGATGAATACCTGTTTTTTTGTTAAATTCTTTTGTAGAACGTAAACTTATCTCAATTTTTTTTCCCTTTTTTCCAGCTACTATTGCTAAATGAGCTCCAAGATCCATAATTGCACGTGCTGAAGAAGATTGATATGAACTTACAGTTGAAAGCCCGATAATCCATTTATTAATATTTATTATTCTTACACGTTTGCAAGCTTTTATTCTAGCGATCCTCTCTGAAAAACTCATTGGAATTGCGAGGTGGGTTAATGCTTCTTGAGGATTTACACCAATTTCACATAGTTCAGAAATTATTTTAAAAGTTGATGATTTTCCTAATAAAAAATGTCGAGTATCAGAGGCTATTCCGATAAAGAGGGCTTTAGATTCGTTCATGTCTGGCTTTAATTTCAATTTCTTATAGAATCCATAGACGATTTCGCAAGTCGATGGTGCTGATTCATCTATTATAGACATTATTGCTATTTTGCCTGTCTTTGGGTTTATTGTATGATGATCAATCACTATTATAGGAACAGGAATTTTTGCAAGTTTTTTAGATAGATTCCCAAGTTGTTGAATTGTATTCGTATCTATCAAAATTATAATATCAGTTTGATCTAATTCTGGGTCATAATCAAGAGAAATTGGAACATATTCAATAACATTTTTTGACAACCGGTTTATTTCTTTTTCAGTTCCAATAATAACTTTCAATTCTGGTTTGAGTTTTTTTAACAATCCTTGAAGGGCATATGCTGAACCAATAGCATCAGGATCAGCCCTGCTATGACATAGTATAAGAGCAGAGGTCGCTTTTCTCTCATCTGTTAGTGAGAGGATATCATTAAATTTCATGTTAGTTGTCTCAAAAAATTATCAGAGGTTTTGAGTGCTTCCTTTAGTGCTCCTTTTGCTAAAGTTTCAGGGTTTATTTCTATAATTTTTGTGGATAATACTAAATCTACCTCAACATTTACAATCAAGGGGCTCTCTCCAGAAGCCTCCACGATTATATTTAATTTTTCCACTTTTTTTATAGGGATTCTTGAAAGAATATAGTTTTTTGCAGAATTTTCAGTAACTTTACACAAAACTTCCATTTGATCAGTGGTCAGCTTGGTTATTCCTAGCGCTTCCACTTAATTCACCCAGAAAGGCTGGTATTGCTATTTATAATGAAACTGGTTGTAAATCAGCCTGAAGCTTAGTTTGAGCCTCTTTTACTTGAGAACGTATTCTTTCCTCTTGTTTTGCTAATACTAAACTTCTTGTGTTAAGAAGTTCTTTTCTTTCAACAAGTTCTTCAGTTAATTTAGTTTTCTCAGCTTTTATTAAAAGAGATCCTGCTGTTTTATAAATAACTGCATCATCTGATGATTTTTGAAGTTCCTTTAATGTTTGCTCAACTTCCGTTTTCTCCATTTCTACTTGTTGTTTTTGAGCAAGCACTGATTGCATTGTTTGTTGCAACTGTTGAAATCTCAAAAGACGTTCCTGAACTTGAGGTGGTAACTTTGAAATTTGATCACTCATATTACATTCTATCCGTCTGCACTGCAATAAGCAAGGCTCTTAATTAAGCATTATCTAAACAAGAATTGAAGTTTAATGATATAAAGATAATCAATCTTTAATCTGGTTTAATTTTTCAAAATTAGCGAATAAATTTTTAATAAAAGTGCTAATTAGTGCCGGGGGCGGGATTCGAGCCCGCGACTTCTGGACATTGGGCGTTTGGCCTCCTTTGTTCTCCAGATTATGAGTCTGGCGCCCTAAGCCAAGCTAGGCTACCCCGGCTATTTATTTCAGTTTATTTCTGATAATCTTGGCTAAATTTAAGGTTATTTATTAAAGTTTATTTGCGAGTTTGATAGTTGGATTAGCTAGAAGATTATTTTTTCTCAATTTTTTCAGTTTGATCTGGTGTACCTAAATATACTAGATCTGTTTGATCAATAAAAAGGCCCGTTTCAACAACGCCGCTAATCATTTTTAGAAGGTGATTTAGTTGTGAGGGATTTTTTATTAACCCAAAAAAAGCATCAAGTATTACATTTCCATTATCTGTTATTACGGGTCCTACTTTTCCTGTACCTTTGCGTAAAACAGTTTTTCCTCCGATTTTTTTGATTTGATTCTCAACCTGAGTTAGAGCAAAAGGAATTACTTCAACAGGAACTGGATGATCATGAATACCTAGGCATGTTACTTTTTTTCTTTTGTCAGCTATTATTATATTTGTTTTTGAAGCCGATGCAACAATTTTTTCTCTTGTTAGTGCAGCTCCCATCCCTTTTATCAAATTTAATTTGGGATCAATTTGATCTGCTCCGTCAATTGTTAAATCAATAATAGGATGCTCTTCGAAGGTAGTAATTTTAATCCCATATTTTGTTGCTAATAAGAAAGCTTGATATGAGGTTGGAATTCCAAAAATTTCAAGTTTTTCTATTTTTACTTTTTCACCTAACTCTTTAATGGCATATGCAACAGTGCTTCCACTTCCCAATCCAATAATATATTTGTCTTTAACATGTGTAATTGCCACTTTTGCTGCATTTTTCTTTGCATTATCTATCCAATCTCTATTATGAGTCAATTTCTATCTGCCCTAATTTGTCCAAAACTTTTTCTACTTCGCTTGTTATTGCTTCTATTCTTTTTTCTGCTTCGCTCTTAGGAGTTGGTAGTTCAGTTGTTGATTTACGACGTTTTCTCTTTTTATCTACTTTTATTTCTTCTTCTTGTTCTTCCAATGATTCTAATGATTTAGTTCTGATTTTTACCTCTTTAACAGGTTCCACATCGATTTTAGAACGCAATTCTTCAACTTTGAAATTTAGGTCTCCAAATCTTTCACTAAAAAGTTTAACCAGATCTTCTTGCATATTCTCAAGTTCATGAAGGGCTACAACCTTTTCATCTTTCGATATTGAGTCTCGTATATTCATCATTCTTGTTTTATATGTCCCAGCAAGACGATCTCTTTCTGATTCTGAAATTTTTCCTTCTGCATGAGCCTCATATAGTCTTCTTATTGCATCACTTAGAATTTCTCTTTCTACATCAAGGATTCTAAGTTCATCTTTCGCTTCATTCGCTTCAGTTTTTGGAATACTTTTTGTGATTCTAAAAGGTAAACCGCTTAAGTCTGGTTGAGCTTTGGTTTCCTTTATTGTTTTTGGCTTTTCCTCTCTTTTTCGCATTGCTAAGATTATTACAATTGAAGAGAAAGCTACCACTATTACAACTACTATTAGCGTTATAGGGTCAACCAAAGCCATAGTATCCTCTGTATTTGATAGATTTTGGTATATATATAAATTAATATACCATAAATTTGTACCAAAGATTTTAAAGCTGGTTTTTTTGTTCTAAAATATAATTCAGCTTTCGGAATTAGGTATACGCATTATTTTCATGTTTTCAATGATTTTAGGTTTGCATGGTTATACATCGATAGCGATTTTTCTGCTTCCATATTAATAATTTTTTCATTTAATGACTTGATATAATTAGGATCATTTCTAAGACCCATATATACTGGTAGATTTTATGATTTGTTATTAAATTTGGTTGTGTATTTTTTTATTTTGCTCATCTTGATTAGAAATTTCTATGTTAAAAACTAATACTAGATTAAATTTAGAGATCTTGTTCAGCATGGAAATTGTATTTGATGATTTTAGCAAAATACTAGAGCCTCGGGCGGGCTTTGATCCCGCGACCGCCGCCTTATAAGAAGACAAAATATCCTCTGTTTGTTTAATTTGCTTTTTCAATTAAAACTCTCCATAAAACAGTCTGTTTCATTAAATAAGATCAATAAATCCATATTTGAAGTTTGCCGCTATTCTGGTAGATTAACTGGTTCATTTTTATCAGGACCTCCAAAGAAACAATAATCACATACTTTATCGCGATTATAGGCAAGTTGTGTCCTTAAGCTGAGTTCACTTTGAGGGAAGGGTAATTGATCTAGATATTTAATAAATGTTGTATCTTTGATTTGGTTTGAGAGAGCTTCTTCTTTTGGAGTTTTCTTGATATTGTAAAATCCTAAAGGATAGGAAATTGAGTATTTTGATGCCATTCTACATCTATGAGGAAGATCAGTACGATGAATACGAGAGATACGACGTTTCAAAACAAATCCAATAATTGTTTTTGTTCCATTTTGTTCAACGCGAACATTATTAGTGTACACCCAATGCGACCAGTAAAAATATGGATGAGATTTATCTACACGATCAGATAGAGAAATTGTTGTATATAGATTAGATAAATCTGTTATCTCATCTCCTAATGTTCTGTAAACTCGACAATTAAGCTTAAGGATAGGAGCATTTAAGAAAGACAATGCATCCGAAGGAGTAAGCTCAAAAATCATCTGTAGAGAACTATCAATATTTCGAATTATACTATTATTATCTGTTCTCCTAAGTGTCCAACGCGTTTTTAGTTGTGGATCATCTTCATGAACATTGACTGGTAATTGAAGTCTTAAAGATGTTGGAGTTCCACGAACCAATTCTTCAATATCCAGAAGTGTATTTCCAATAATTCTAGGAGCTGGAAATAGATGAGTTAGCGAAACCATACTGAAAAGGCCATAAGGATGACAATGAAAAAGTTCAATTCTCATAATCGTACTTATATTATTAGTATCACCAGAAATAGTGAATACATGGTTCCTCTCACTTATATCAAATCCACCAACTGAATTGATATGCCTTATAGCTTGATTCCGAAATGAACTAATTAGAGATTCAGAAACTAATGCCGCGACACCGTAAGTTAATATACCAAATAACACCTGAAAAAAACTAGCCCACCATGGAAGGTCAATATCAACTGAGACATTTGTAATTTGGAACACCAGTTCTTCAGGCATGTTTTCAGGTATTTCATGTGGAAGTGGCGGTCGTTGTCTAAAAATAGGAATAGCATCCATTTCAAATTTAGCTGAACCAGGGTCTTTTTTAGCTTCACCTGAAATATGGATTCGTCCTTCCTTGAGTGTTAAGTTAAGGCTGATAAGTGTGATTTCCTGACCCTCAAGAGAAGTTTCGATCATCTCACGAATTCTTCTGGTCATTAATGGTATCCATATTGCACCGTTGTTACAGACACCCAAATCCATCCACGGGGGAACATTTTCCCCTATTTCACTGAGATTATCAGGATTACCGTTAGTTCTTGAAGGTCCTCCGGGAACATTAACAGTTAGATCAATACCAATGGCTAAATACCCATCTAGAATTCTAATTGTGGAACTAGTTGCTCCTGGAGGTATATCAGCTCCAAGAAGGAAGCTCATATTGAATG